>Ga0209979_1000058_pt1 | contig 199906 bp, 168 predicted proteins | sample AnhtaG_FD_183114 | JGI IMG/M metagenome (GOLD analysis project Ga0209979, IMG submission 183114) | Deep subsurface microbial communities from Anholt, Denmark to uncover new lineages of life (NeLLi) - Anholt_01485 metaG (SPAdes) (version 2) | ecosystem: Environmental > Aquatic > Marine >...
AGCGGTGACTGGCGTCCTGGAGGTAAAACGAGCGCTAAACCTGTCATTGTGGCAACTCCTGCGCACCACGGTGAAAATGCTAAGGTCTGAGGAGAGGGTATCCCTCCTCCAGCTAGCTCACCAGGCAGCCAACGTGCCAAGGTTTGAGAAGGCAGTATTCGATGGTAACATGGAGGAGGGGGTCGTGTTCGGTGGACAGGCTGTTGCCGGCATCAATGACATACCTACCTGTAAGGAACTCATTGATCGAATAGTTGCTGAAGCTGACAAGGTGCTGCAGGCAACAACAGCCCTTCAATCTTAGAGCCTGTACGAACTGCCTGCCAACGAAGTCCTTAGAGACATGACGGCTATGATGGGGTTGGGCTTGCTCAAGTCAAGGTAGGAGGACAAGCTGAAGCTTGCATTCCACCAGTTCGGGGTTATGCCAAGACAAAAGAAGCCCGAGGGGTTTTGAACCCCTCGGGCTTCTTGTTCTTTCCTGAACCTAGTGCTAACCCTCCATGGACGGAGCGAGATACCACTCCTTGCCCCCTGCTGGCCAAACAGCCACCCATTCCTGATCGTCTACAATCCACTCAAATATCCTTTGCCCTTTGGCAAAGATATTCTTGGTTCCAGTAATCTCCCAGACGTCCTCCCCGACGCCTTCAACGGGTAGATGGGTGTCTGCCAGTGCATCGCGGATAGCAGTTCCATCCACGTTTTCAGCCCCTACGTCCTCTACTGCCCTCCTGATGGCATCACCCAGAACCATGCCCATCTGCCATCCACTGACGGGACCCGAGGACACATATAAAGCTTCAAGCTCGCCGGGGTGATACTTCTCGGTATATGTCTTCAAGTCGCGGATCATGGGTACGTCCTCATTCCACCAGGGCCACCAGGCTGTGTAATAACAATCGTAGAGTTCTTCCTCCGGGGTGACACCCGCTATCAGGTCCCAATAGGCCACGAAGTTATTTTGATCACTAACCAGCTTCCCTGTATAGCCTCTTTGCCTCACCTCGTTTACAAAGCTGGCCGTCATGGGGCCAACCAAGCTGATAATGATGTAGTCACAGTCCTTCAGATGGTCAATCTCCGCAGCCCAAGCCGAAGCTCCCATAATACCCTTCTCCTGCCCCATCCACTCGATCTCTCCCACATGCTCGGCTAGGAATGGATCAATCCCCCTTTGAAGATACTCCGACAGACTGATGTTCGTCCCAATATGACCAGCTTTGGGGAGCCCCGTACCGTCCCAATCATCCAGAATCCACTGCAGTATGGCTTCTGCCTGGGCTTCTTCGCTGTAAATGGTTGCGTAGAGCCAGTCGTGCTCAAACAGCTCGGGGACTGCCATAGAGGAAAGCACAGGTATCTTGTCCGCCTCGTATCTATCCGCCAGTGCGTTGTTGTCGTGGGGTGAAAGAACGACCCCTGCCGTTATCCCCTGACCCACCAACCAGATCCATCCGGGGACGGTCCTGGCGTAGTCCGTCCTTTGATCATAGTTAACAAAGTTCACTTCTACCCCGGGTATAGGGTCTTCCTCTTCAAGCATGCGGAAATAGTCCCTCAGGCTCTCATAAAGCGGTATCACCGCAGATGAGGCTGGTCCGGTAAAGTCCGTCAGAACTCCAATGAGAATCTCCGGAACCACCTCCTCCTCCTCACCACATCCAGCCAGCCCCACCGAGCCCACCAACAGCACCCCGGCCAGAACCAGAGCCACCACCTTAGTCAATCTTCTATTCATCCCAGCCACCTCCCTTTGCAAATTGACTCAACTCTTGTACCAGAGACTACCACCACTACATCGAACTGTCAAGTCCCAAAACGACCCCGATGCGTGCGTACAGGCTCAAAAAGACCCACCTGTCTCAGGCAGCCGTCCTGTAGGGGCACGGTGCGCTCGCCACGGCGAGTCGGTCAACAGAGTCGACTCTGGCGACCTTTGGAGACCGTGCCCCTACAGCTTCACCACGCCGCTGTGCCTTGAAGAAAGAGGGACATCGTTTCATCCACCTCCTCTCCACCACTATCGAGCCTGGAAAGGCTCTCCTACAGACAGATCAGGCGAGACTTGAACTCACGGAATAGGGCAGGAAAGCAAGCCACCGAAACCAGGGAAGCTCAGTTACCCCTCACCTGGCGCAACCAGTTATCAAGCAAGGTCCGGCTACTGAGGATTTCCTCGGCAGCGGAAAAAGGATCGATCTCGCCTTTCTCCACTTTCTCCAGATAGAGGGCGAGTTGATCGTCCCTCTCAACTTGTTCTAAGACCTGCTTGGTGATCCTATGTTCAATAGTCCGAAGCAAGTCGGTCCTTCTCTGTTTAGACCGCTTCAAGGCGAGGTTGCCACTCTCCTCCAGGGCTTGACGGTGGCGTTCAATATACTGGTATAACTCCTCAGTTCCCACATCATTGACTGCCTGGGTAGCCATGACCGGCACTTGCCACCAGGATTGCTTGGGACTCTGGTGCACCATTCCCTCTAGCTCAGCCACCAGGTAATCGGCTCCAGGGCGATCAGCCTTGTTGACTACAAAGACATCGGCAATTTCCATTAGCCCAGCCTTCATCGTTTGGATGCTGTCACCGGCTTCGGGAACCAGAACCACTATGGTGGTATCCACAGCTTCCATGACGTCAATCTCGCCCTGCCCCACCCCCACCGTCTCGACGAAGACAATGTCCTTACCGGCAGCATCCAAAAGCTTTGTCACACTGGAAGCTGTCTTCGGTAGCCCTCCGTGGCTGCCCCTGGTGGCCATACTGCGAATGAATACGCCTTCGTCCAGGTAGTGCTGCTGCATTCTTATCCGGTCCCCTAGTATGGCACCACCAGTGAAGGGACTGGTAGGGTCAACAGCCATTATTCCTACCTCTAATCCCTTCTCCCTGGCAATCGAGGTTAGCTTGCCTACCAGAGTGCTTTTGCCCCCTCCCGGCGGGCCGGTAACCCCCACACAAAAAGCCTTACCGGTATGAGGGTAAATTGTCCTCATTATTCCAGCCACCTCAGGGCTGTCTCTCTCCACCAAGGTAATAAGCCGGGCCAGGGACTGCTTATCACCGGCGAGCATCTTCTCCACCAAGTCCGTCATTCTTCCTTCCTTTCAGATCTTACTCCGCCGGCGCCAAAGCGGGGGTAGAGGTTGATACGAGGCAACTCCTTTTGCAATACCACTTCACTATTGATATTATAATAAACAGCCAAGCTGTTTCAAATTCAGTACTGAATTCGGAATTCAACGTTCTACGAGCAGCAGGAATTTGCTCAACAAGGAGGGGCTCTATGGCCGGGAATGATGCAGACAGAATCCTTTCGGCGTCAGGGATTCCCATTAGGGACATCTATACCCCTGGGGACGTGAAAGATATCGACTATGACAAAGACATCGGTCTTCCAGGACAACCTCCCTATACACGGGGGGTCTACGCCAACATGTACCGAGGACAACTCTGGACGATAAGACGGTTAACTGGCTACAACACCCCGGAGGATACCAACAAACGCTACCGGGAAGAGTATGAGACTGGGCAGACGGGTTTCTCCATAGCCCCTGACATTTCCACCGCCGTCGGGATGGACCCTGACGACCCCAGAGTCTCCGCTGACGTTGGTCATTCTGGCGTCCCCATATACTCTGCCGAAGACATGGAGGCAGTCTTTGATGGCCTGCCCATTGAGAAATGTTCTACGTTTCTGGCAGACAGGGTGGGGGGGCTACTAACACCTGCGTATTTCCTCATGGCTGAGAGGAGAGGCATACCCTATAATCAGGTTAGAGGCACTACCGCCAACTGTCTCTGCACCTGGAGTTCAATGGATCTTGGCAACCAGCCACCACCCCAGGGGTTCCTGAGGTACGCTGTAGACCTTATTGAGTGGTGCAGCGAGAATGCAACTCGCTGGTACCCAATATCCTTTAATTCCTACAACCCACGGGACAACGGAATAAACGCCATCCAAGAGATGGGCCTGCTCATGGCCACCGTCATTCAATACATTGAGGAAGAAAGGCGGCGAGGCAGGGTGCCTCTAGACCAGTTCGTCAGGCGGTTCGCCTTCAACATGGCGGTGCACAATGACTTCTTCGAGGAAATCGCCAAGTTACGGGCGGCACGGCGCATGTTCCAGAAGATTATCAGAGAAAGATATGGTATCGACGACCCAAGGTGCGGGCAGTTCCGCGTCCATGTTCAGAGCTCAGGCTCCACCCATACCCATCAGGAGCCGCTCAACAACCTCATTCGCATTGCCTACCAGGTGATGGCCGGTGTCCTGGGTGGAGCTCAGTCGATACACGCCAATGGATACGATGAGGCCGTCTGCCTACCTACAGAGGAATCGATGCTGCTTGCCATCAGAACGGAACAAATAGTTGCTCTCGAGAGCAACGTAACCAATACTATAGACCCGCTGGGCGGCTCCTATTACGTTGAATCGCTGACAAACGAATTGGAAGAACGTGCCTGGGAATACGTGCAGAAGATCGAGGATGTGGGTGGCATGGTAGAAGCCATTAAGTCAGGATGGGTTCACAAGGAATACAAAGCGGCCATAATCGATTATGAACGCAAACTGACTTCCGACGAGCTTACGGTCGTCGGGGTGAACAAGTTCCGGCTGGAAAAGGAGCCCTATGAAGTGCCCATTTTCAAGCCGGATCCCAGATCCCCTGATATTCTAATCGAAAGAATCAAGCGGCTTCGCAGAGAAAGGGACAGTGTGAAGGTCGCTGAGGCGCTGCAAAAGCTGGAGGAAGTTGTCCGCAGCGACCAGAATACCTTCCCTGCCATTATGGAAGCGGTAGAAGCTCACGCCACCCCTGGACAGCTGGCTGAGATTCAGCTCAAGGTATACGGGCCATGGTGTTACCCAATAGCAGGTTAGAAAAGGAGAAGGCGTTATGGACGAGAAGAAGGTCAAAATCCTGATGGCTAAGCCAGGTCTGGAGGGGCACTGGCGGGGCATGATTGCCGTCAGTAGCGCCTTACGAGACGCCGGGTTTGAGGTCATCTATGGCGGAAACATGCGGCCCCCAGAGATCGGCGCCACCGCTGTCCAGGAAGACGTAGACATAGTGGGGCTGAGCATTCTATCCTCAAACTATATGCGACTGGTCTCTGAGACCATCAAGGAGCTCAAGGAGCGCGGAAAAAGCGATGTATTGGTGCTGCTGGGTGGAATTATCTACCAGGAAGACTTTCCCGCCCTCAAGGAAATGGGGGTAGCCGGGATATTTATTCCTGGGACACCCCTGGCGGATATCGTGGAATTCGTCCGCCAACTAACCTCTCAGCCAGGCCAGAAAGTCAGCCAGTTACCACAGCCTGACTAGCTGGTCAAGACTTTCCCAGCAGCTTTATGAATCTGTATGCTAAGGAGACTGCGTCATGGAGACTGGGGAACAACTGTTCTCAACCTCGGGGATGCCCATTAAGGATATTTACACCCCTGAGGACGTAAAAGACATCGACTATGACAAAGATATCGGCCTCGCCGGTCAGCCCCCGTATACCCGGGGAGTCTACCCCACTATGTATCGAGGCCAATTGTGGACTATAAGACGGCTCAGCGGGTTTAACACCCCAGAGGAGACCAACAAGCTCTACCGGAAGGAATATGAACTGGGCCAGACAGGCTTCTCCGTAGCTCCAGACGTTTCTACCGTAGTGGGCATGGATGCCGATGATCCCAGAGTGTGGGCTGACATTGGCCATGCCGGTGTGCCAATGTCTTCCCTCGAAGATGTGGAGGTAACTTTTGAGGGTCTCCCGGTGGAAAAAGTATCGACATATCTGGCAGACAGATGCGGTGCTGTGTCGACGGCCATGTATTTTGTTATGGCTCAGAAGAGAGGACTGGAAGTTAAGGAGCTCAGAGGCACCACAGCCAACGACATGCTCGCTTCGAGTGTGCCAAGCCTGGTCAATCAACCACCGCCGCACGCATATTTGAGATATGCCGTGGACTTCATCGAGTGGTGCAGCGAGCATGCGCCGAGATGGAATCCGGTTTCCTTTGACTCTTACAACGCTCGGGACTGTGGCCTCAATGCCATCCAGGAGCTAGGCATGCTTATGGCCACAGCTATTCAATTGATTGAGGAAGAAAAGCGGCGAGGCAGGGTGCCTCTGGACCGGTTCGTCAGGCGCTTCTCCTTCAACACAGCCATACACAATGACTTCTTCGAGGAAATAGCCAAGTTACGGGCAGCGCGACGTATGTGGTACAAGATTATTACCCAAAGATACGGCATTGAAGAGCCACGTTGCGCCCTGTTCCGTGTTCATGTTCAAAGCTCAGGCTCTACCCACACCACCCAGGAACCCCTGAACAACCTGATTCGCATCGCTTACCAGACGCTGGCTGGCGCTCTAGGCGGAGCCCAATCAATACACGCCAACGGCTATGATGAGGGGATTTGTCTACCCACGGACCAATCCATGCTGCTTTCCATCAGAACAGAGCAAATAGCCGCCCTGGAGACCAACGTAACCAACACCATAGACCCTCTTGGCGGTTCCTATTACATTGAATCGTTGACCAATGAATTGGAGCAACGCACCTGGGAGTACGTGCAGAGAATCGAGGATATGGGCGGCATGGTAGAAGCCCTCAGCTCTGGATGGGTTCACAAAGAGTATATAGATGCTACCATCAAGCATGAACGCAAACTGGCTTCTGGCGAGACCACGGTTGTCGGAGTAAACAAGTTCCGGCTGGAACAGGAGCCTTATGAGGTGCCTATTTTCAGATGGGATCCCACGGCTCCAGACACTCAAATTGAGAAGCTCAAGCGCTTCAAGAGGGAACGGGATTATGCCAAAGTTGCCCAGGCACTGCAAAAGCTGGAGGAAGTCACCCGTAGAGGTGACAACGTTTTTCCGGCCGTCATGGAAGCAGTCAGAGATCACGCCACCCTGGGAGAGGTGGCTGATGTGCAGCTCAAAGTCTATGGGGTATGGCGCTACCCCATAGGGATTTAGAGGCAGTATGATCGTTTACCTCGCCACGGCGAGCGGAGCACCCGGCTACAACACGGATGTCGATCGTTCACCGGCTCCCTTGGTCAAGCTTGACACCCAAAAACAGCCTACTCTATACTGTAACTAGCGTCAAACGCGGGACTAGTGCAGAAAAAGCGTAGTATCGAGTACGCCCAGAGGACGATATTTGCTAACAAAGATCACACCAAGGAGAGAATCGCGGCCGCCAACAGGACCCGAGCCTTCTATCAGGTTGGACTGTTCCCATCGAAGTGCGCCGGTAGCTTTGTGAGTTCCCCGAAGATCGAACCTCTCCTCACACAATGAACCTCCGAGGTGCTGTTCAGGGATAACCTGGGGCTGCACGGCTCATTGAAAGGTGAGGGTGAAAAGGAGAAACAGAACTGAAGCGTATCAGGGGGATCAGGTCCGGGGATGGCACGCTGTGAAGTACGTCAGGTTTTGCTACAAGCTATAGTTTGGAAAAGACGAGTTGCGGCACTGTTGTTACTAGGCCAGTGTCAAACGCATTGTGGGCCACAGCCAAGGAGGGAATAAATGAGCGTTAAGGACCCATCCTGGTTAGCACAATACCTGAGCAGCGGCAAAAAGGTGCTGCTTCTGGCCGGCGCCTTGTGTGACCAGATTGAATTGGAAGACAAGAGCTTGCTCGATTATGTGGCGGAGATCCATAAGAAGACGAATGCCCCCGTGGCCGCTACAGGAAACACAGTTACCGGCCTGAGGGAGAGAGGGCTTGATACAAAGAAGGCATGGGCAGCTGAAATGGTAAACTTCATGCGCTACGACTGGCATAACCCTATCATTGAGGGAAAACCGGAGGTCATGGTCTTTATAGGCTACAGCCCGATACTCGCTACCAGTCTGGTCTCTGCCGTCCAGGATGCGGAAACTGTAGTTCTGGGCAACACCTATATCGAGGAGGCAACGTATTCCCTCCCTGACACGACTTCTTTCAAGGAGTGGCAAGAAGAGTTAACGGAGTTAGTCCAGGCATTGGGAAGCTCCTAGTCCAAAATGAATAATCAGGCTGAGGAACTGAAGAAGAGGGTTAGCGATGGTATATTTCGCCACTATGTTTTTGATGCTTCAGAACTGCTTGCCGAGGCCCAACGGCTCCTGCAGCAAGTAGGCTATGAACCGAAGCCACCGGCATACATTGGTCTCGTTCAGCCCGATTTTCGGGCAAAGCGCAAGACTGATAGTGCCACTTATGAGATTGTGGGAATGGTGCGCGACAGCCTGGACCAGGCAATCGATGCGCTTGTCGAACTGGCGGCAATACGAGCTGTTAAAAGTGATATCGATTGTGTATTGGTCTTGCCGCCGATAAACGAATACTTACTCATCGAATTCCTGACAGAGGAAAAAGGGAGATGGTATTTCGGCATGAAGGATGCCAAGCTTACAGTCTGGTTCTGTAATCCTGACGATCACACAACCATGTGCGTTATCGGGGCACCGGCAGACAGAGACTTCCAGAAGCACTTTTTCATGAGCAAGATGAGTTTCGATGCCTATATGTCTATGAGGGCCTCTCATCTCATTCAGGAAAGGCTTCTGGCCGAGGAGGAAGAAGAGGAATAAGTTCCAGGAGGTCTGGAAACGTTTCCATAAATTACTGTCTAAGAAGGAGGTTAGACATGGGTAACAAACTGGAAGGTAAGAACGCGGTAGTTACTGGTGCTGGCCGGGGGATAGGCAGGGCGGTATCTTTGGAACTAGCCAATCAGGGCGCCAAGGTAGTGGTGTGCGACCTCGGCGGAACCAAGTCAGGGGAGGGGGCTGATATGTCACCGGCGGACGAGGTGGTAGCGGAGATCAAGAAGGCTGGGGGAATGGCTATCTCCAGCGGGGAGGATGTGACCAACTTCGAGGCCGCTGAGCGCATGGTGAAGAGTTGCGTGGACAACTTCGGCCGAATAGACATCCTGATCAATTGTGCTGGCATCCTTCGTGATCGCATGGTGTTTAACATGTCGGAAGCTGAGTGGGATGCGGTCATCGCTGTCCACCTCAAGGGGATGTTCAACATGGTCCGCCACGCCTCCCGACTCATGAGAGAACAGAAGTGGGGGCGAATAGTCAGTACTACCTCTGATGCCTGGCGAGGCAGCCCAGGCCAGCCCAACTATAGCGCTGCCAAGGGTGCAATCGTCAGCTTGACGCGCACCGTTGCCGGGGAGATGGGTAAGTATAACGTGACTTGCAATGCCATTGCTCCCATTGCCGCAACAAGATTGACAATGTCTGATGACGTAATAGACAGATTTAAGAGGGCATTTGAGGCCGGCATGATGACCCAGGATCAATATGACGAACTGATAAACATGCCTGGGCCCGAGTACGTGGCCCCAGTGGTTGCCTACCTTTGCACGGAGGAAGCCGCTGCCATAAACGGTAAGGTCATCGGCTGTGGCGGAGGGCGAGTAGCCCTATATTCCGAACCGGTAGAGATAAGGGGCCTTTACAGGGACCATGTTAAGGAAGGGGCCTGGACTGTAGAAGAATTGATTAAGCTGGTGCCCAAGACGTTGCTCACTTAACCGTGGGCAGGCCAAGGCAATAGCAGTAGCAGTTAGGCATCCAAACCTTCCCTGGCCTAGCATGAATCTCTATCACGGGGTATCATAGAATGTCGAACTGGTAGGGAGGCAGCTATGATGCTGCTGCCTCCCTGCCTTGGTAACGCTTGGAAAGCCTGATGTTCTAGCAGGCCCGGCCCGATTTGGGTGGAGGCGACAAACATTGGCCAAGTAGCCAATAGAGGATAAGTGGACCACATGTAAAAGGAGGTCAAAGTGAGTGTGGGGGAAGATACTGAAGTAAAGATCCCGCCCGGGAGAGAGTATCAGTTGCCGACAGACCCTGATCATCTATGGGATGGGCTGGAGAACGTCGGGTTGGGGATAAGGTGGGTAGCTGAGGTGAAAAAGGCTGACATGCAGCTTGAGCTGTCAGGGCCAAAATGGGAATACAAGAGCTACACCATTCTTGAGATCATAGAAGACCGGGAAAAGGTCAGGGACGGTATAGTGACTTTGGTTGGCCCTGACATTCATGAAGTGGAGCCCGGTACCACTGCGCCTATGGCATGGGAGATAAAGGTTTACGGTGAAGGGATGACCCAGAGACACCGTGAATACATTGAAAGGCAGATGGCCATGTCGCTGCATGGCATAGAGGGGTACATCGCCTTTGGCTCGTTCCAGGCCCCGTGGATGAGGATAAGCAAGTCGGTGGCGGGCAGGCTCACTTTTGCCAAGCTGTGCCAGGTGATACATGCCTACGTGAAAACCGTCGTCCCTCAAGTGGAGGCCATGGAGTTTCGCTGGATAGTTGGGGCGCCAGAAGTTGGCGGCCTTGACTTGATTGAGCCACTCTACAGGCGGGGAATTGAGAGGTTGAAAGCACAGGAACAGGCAATAACAATGGAAGACGAGGATGTGGATATCTTCTATGGCTGCACCATCTGCAAGTCCCTGGCCCCAAACCACGTATGCGCCATTACGCCCAGCCAGATACCCTATTGTGGCATCCTGTCCTATAACGGGGCACAAGTAACCATAGAGCTTGATCCAGAGGGCTATATCTTTGCGATGAACAAAGGCGAGTGCTTAGACGCTGAGCTAGGGAGCTACACCGGCGTGGATGAGGCCGTCTATGAGAGATCTAACCATCAGGTAAGGCATGTGAACATCTTTAGCGCCATAAGGTATCCAACTACCAACTGTGGCTGCTTTGAAGGGGCCGCCTTTTACATCCCAGAGGTAGACGGCCTCGGGCTAGCTATGCGGCGATACATCGGCGTAACCCCGATAGGCATCAAATTCTCACGTCTAGCCGGCATGATTTCCGGTGGCTCGCAGAACCACGGGAATAAGGGTATCTCTATTCGCTCCATGCAGAGCAAGACCTTCCTCAAGGGCGACGGTGGCTGGAACCGGATAGTCTGGATGCCCGCCGATTTGAAGCAAGAAGTGGCGGAATACATACCAGAAGAGATCTACGATAAGATTGCCACTGAAGAGGATACCATCGATCCTATGGAACTTAAGGAGTTCCTCAAGAAGAAGGGGCACCCGATAGTAGAGAAGTTCTGGAAGGATGGCGAACCTCAGCCACTAAATGTACCACTCCCCGGGGCGGATTGGCGAGACGAATAATAACCGGAGGTTGACCATGGGAGACAACGTCTGCAGTGTTTGTCAAAAGAAGGAAGCAGAGTGGACATGCAATGTATGCGGCATCCCACTGTGTTCCGAGTGCGTTCGGGAAGTAATGATAGAGAGCCCCGGTCAAAGGGTCTTGGGTGTGCTGACAAGCCCGTTGAAATCAGGGATGAAAAAGCAGAAAGTATGCCAGAAATGCATGAAGGAAGTGGATTTCGTTGACTGAGCGCCAGCTATTCCGAGGCTGGCTGGTCTGGCCTACAAGTCAACGAGCGGTGGCCTAGTGTCAAAGGAACTTGGTGAGGCTCGCTCGGGTTGGGTTTGCTACATTGGCCTAACTAGAGACATGTTGGAGGAAAACAGCTGTGAAAGATAAGAGAATTGCTCACGTCGGATCACTGGAAGTTGATATCCGTGAAGTGGTGCGCGACCCTCGGGGCCATGAGGACGAAATTGCGGAGATAATGGAGAATGACTTTGTTGAGGGCCGCCATAGTAATTTTGGGGGATGGATAACCCTCTTACCCGACGCAGCAGATATAGCAGAGCTGGATTATGCTCTGCTGGACAAATACCCCCCATTGTATACCCAGCCCCAAGGGGTGTGCACTGATTGTGGTCTAGGACCTTGCAATCTGAAGGAAGGCCAGGGAAAGTGTGGGCTCCAGATGGAGTCTTTCCAGGGCAGGTTGAGCTTACGAAAGGCATGCCGCGGCTGCATGACCCAAGTGGTCGCCAGCCGACAGCTATTGAATTATGCCCTCAAGCGGTGGGCGGAAGATACGCCCGTCAGCATGGGTGAGATTCTCAGCATCTCTGATCACGCTCCTGCCATAAGTGTCCTGTCCGGGATACAGGTAAAGAATATCAAAGACCTAAACAGGGCGCTTTCCTACGCAGAAGAGCAGCTAGCCAAGCTATTCCAGGCAAGCTACTCGGGTACCGGAACAGCGGCAGAGTTTGAAAGCATGGTATTACATGCCGGGTCTGTTCTGCTGCTCGCCATGGGAGTTGCTGAGATGCTGAAGATTTCCTGTTACGGCTTCATCAGCGCCGCCAACCAGGGGCTCGAGGGGATCGAACAGTTTCCTCCCGCCACTGTAGCCGGCGGATGGGCGTCCGTAGAAAGCGGGAAGCCGGTTATGGCCTTTGTCGGCGACGACTTCCTACCGGCATGGTGTGCCATAGACCATATCAAGCAGAACGGCTTGACAGAGCAGGTTGAAATATGTGGCATGGGTGCAGCCGGTGACGACATAGTGAGATTCTACGATAGGTGTCGAATTGTCGCCCCGATGGTGAGAGCACCAAAGGCAATCAGGAATGGCCTATTTGATGTAGTAGTGGTGAGCCCAGGCTGTATGCCCTTAGACCTTCTGTCCGAGGCAGCCCGCGTGGAGACTAAGGCTATATGGGTAGGTCACCATGGAGTCGATAATCTAACAGATAGCACCGATGAGCCGGTTGACAAGATCGTCGATGCCTTGGTCAGTGGGGAAAAGGCGGTCTGGATCAGAGATGTGGAGAAGGCGGGGGAGGTAGCAGTAAAGGTAGCGCAGAAAGTAAAGAGGAGCGGCAACCACGTTATCTCTGATGACGAAGCGATCAAGCAGGCAAAGGGCCACAAACAGGATTGTGATATTTGTTCCAGCGTCTGCCCTGTTGGTCTGCCGGTATCCAAGGCAGTCAGGCAGTTGGGGCAGGGCGACTGGACGGGTTTCTTTGAGGTGGAGAGGGGCTGCAATTTCTGCGGCAGGTGTGATGAGGCTTGTCCCAGCAATGTTCAGCTACGCGACATCATAGTGGCGGCTGAGAGAAAGCAGGCCAGCACAGATAAATTCGTAATGAGGCCGGGGAGGGGGCCAATATCAATTACCGAGCTACTGCAATCGGCTTTTGCCGTAGGCTGGGGCAGCATCCCCGCCATGGTTACCATCTTTGGCTGTGGCGATGCCCGCCGAGAAGAGATTGCCTGGATAGCCGACGAATTACTCAGCGGGGGTTGTATGGTCTTCGTCGCCGGCTGTGCCGGGGCCGAGGTGGCTCGCTCCTTCAACGAAACAAAGGGGAAATACCTCTTTCAGCAATACCCGGCGACCTGCGCAGCCAGGAATGTCGTCAACTGCGGCAGTTGTTCCGCCATCTGTCAGGCAGTCCCCATGTATCTGATGCTACGCCCTTCTGGCGGTATCCCACTTTTCGGCTCCATACCTACGCTGGGAGATTCCATCAATCATGGCGGTGCTCAGTCACTAATCTTGTGGGGGGCTCTGCCGGATAGGATGTACGCTGCGGCAGCCGCATGGGCCCGCCTGGGATCGACGGTCATAGTAGGACCGGCTTCATCCTTAAGGTGGAACCGCTACCTGGTTGGTAACAGGTATGATCGGAGTAAATGGTGGGTTCATCATGGCGAGACGGGTAAGATACGTGAGGTTGAACCTGTGCCAGAACACCTTATTATGCCGGTGGAAACCAAAGAGGAAGCCCTGACCATGCTGGCACGGTCTGTCCTAACCGTAAAGGACTACAGAGAGAGCCGGGCCACTCACCTGGAGGTTCTGATCGACTATTGGGGGCGCTTTTACGATGAGCTACCCGAAGACTGGCACCTCCTGGTCAGATCAGATTTCGAGCTGCCACCGAGATACAGAAGGCATATGGTCAATCTACTGGGAGCCGAACACGGCTGGGAGACAGAAGGGATGAAGATCATAAAGGCCAAGCATCGAGATGGCAGGCTAATGACCATGTCGGAGTTCGCTGCCAACTACGGGATGGAACAAGGGATTTACAATACCAGGCTTCGCAGCCAGTTGCCCATACGCCTCCGCGAGGTGGCCAAAGACTGAAGCCTTCTCACTTCGAGGCCAAGAGAACAGGGGCCGTGGGTACTCCACATGAAGACGGAGTTGCGCTATCATAGGTGGTAGCGAGAACGGATCGACGAAAGGGATACACAAATGGCTATTCCGGAAGAAGAAGCAGTAGTAAAACTCCCACCGGGAAGGATATTCCAGTTGCCGACTGACCTCGACCACTTGTGGGACGGATTGGACGATATCGGGCTAGGACTGAGGTGGTTGAGTGAGGTAAAGAAGGCTGACATGCACATCGAACTGGGTGGCCCCAAATGGAACTACGAGATGTCCGGCACCTTCTACATTGAGGAAGACCCGGAAAAGGTCAAAGACGGCGAGGTGAAGCTGATCGGACCCGACATCCCCGAAGTTGCGCCCGGCACTTCGTTGCCCGGCATGTTTACCATAAGGATCTATGGTAGAGAGTTGACGCCGGAACACCAAGGCTACGTGTCCAGGCAGATAGGGCAGGCGCTACAGGGGCTGGAGGGATTCATGCTCTTCGGTTCGCCCGACGGCCTGTGGATAAGAATTAACAAAGAAGTCGCCGATAGGCTTACTTTCGCCAAGATATCTCAGTTCTGCTACGCCACAGCTAAGACGCTTGTCCCTCAGGTAGATGCAGTGGCCTTTTTCTGGGCCATAGGCGCTCCCGAGGTTGGCGGCAAGGAACTGATTGACCCCCTCCATGAGTGGGCAGTGGAGAAAATCAAGATCATCACCGCTAAACAACTGTACGACGACGAGGACGTAGACACGTTTTATGGCTGCATCATCTGCAAGTCTCTGGCGCCAAACCACATTTGTGTGCTTACACCCAGCGCCCTGCCTTACTGTGGGATTATAGGTTATGACTCAGCCAAAGTAACAGCAGAGATGGATCCGGAAGGATATGTCTTTCCCATGACCAAAGGCGAGTGCTTAGACGCCGAGGTAGGACACTACTCCGGGGTGGACCAGGCAGTATACGAAAAGAGTAATCATCTGGTAAAGCGTGTGCATATATACAGTAGCATAAAGTATCCCACTACCAATTGCGGCTGCTTTGAGGCAGCATCCTTCTATATACCGGAAGTAGATGGCATCGGTCTGGCTATGCGGCGTTACACCAAGATGACACCTCTTGGCATCAGATTCTCCACTTTAGCCGGCCAGATTTCCGGCGGGGCACAGAATCACGGGTTCAAGGGGTTATCTATCGCCGGTATGGCCAGCGATAATTTCCTGAAAGGAGATGGCGGCTGGAACCGGATAGTCTGGATGCCTGCGGAACTGAAGACTGAGATAGCTGATGTTATCCCAGAAGAGATCTACGACAAGATTGCTACCGAAGAGGAAACTGTAGACCCTCTAGAGCTAAAGGAGTTGCTCGCTCAGAGAGGGCACCCAATAATAAAGACGTTCTGGAAGGATGGCAAACCTCAGTCACTGGAACTGCCTCTTCCAGGAGAAGACTGGGCCGACGACTAAATCGCAGTAGGGGGAGCTATGGCAGAGAAAATGTGTGGTGTATGCGGGAAGAGAGAGGCACAGTGGACATGTCGTGAATGCAGCATCCCTCTGTGCGACGAGTGCGTCCGGGAGGTCCGCATTGAGTCCACCAGACCGGGGCAAAGGATGATGGGCAGGATCACCAGCCCCATGAAGTCAGGGGTCACAAAACTGAAAGTGTGTGAGAAATGCTTCAAGGAAAAAGAATTCCTCGGTTAGCTACGACCCGCTTTGAGTGACGATGCTTGAAGGAGAAGCATAGTGGAAGGTAAGAGGATTGCACGCGTTGGACCCCACAAGGTTGACATCAGCCAGGTGGTACGCGATCCCCGTGGTATTGAAGACATAGTCACGGAGATACTGGAGAATGACTTCGTCGAGAGCCGCTATGCACAGTTTGGAGCGTGGTTAAACATTTTCCCCGATGCAGCAGATATAGCAGATTGGGACCAGACCTTGCTGGAAAGGTATACCCCGCTATATACCCAGGCCCAAGGGGTTTGCACCGATTGTGAGTTAGGACCCTGCCATCTGAAGGAAAGCAAGGGAAAGTGCGGACTGGAGATTGACTCCTTCCAGGGCAGGTTGAGTCTAAGAAAGGCTTGCCGCGGCTGTCTGAGCCAGATGGTCTCTTCTCGTGATCTACTTGACTATTCTCTCAAGGTATGGGGGGAGGATAAGCCGGTCGGCATGGGCGAGCTTCTGACCATGTCTGACGCCTGCCCGCCCATAGGGACTTTGAGCGGTATCTATGCCAAGAACCTCAAGGATTTGGACAGAGCGCTTTCCTACGGAGAAGCGCAGCTAGCCAAGCTGATCCTGGCAGGCCACTCAGGTACAGGAACAGCAGTGGAATTTGAAGGCATGGTGATGCATGCCGGGTCCGTTTTGTTGCTGGCCATGGGCGTGGCCGAGATGGTGAAGGTCTCCTGTTTCGGCTTCTTCTCAGCCGCCAACCAGAAGATTGATGAGCTAGATAACTTTCCCCCAGCCAGCCTGGTCGGCGGATGGGCATCCATAGAGGAAGGTAAACCGGTAATAGCCTTTGCTGGCGATGATTTCTTGCCTGCGTGGTGTGCCATAGAATACCTCAAGCAGAAGGACTTAACGGAGAATATTGAAATATGTGGCATAGGCCCGGCCGGCGATGACACGGCACGCTTCTATGACAGGTGCCGCATCGTTGCCCCCATGGTAAGGGCAGGAAAGGCCATCAGGAATGGCTTGTTCGACGTGGTAGTTGCCAGCGCTGCATGTATTCCCCTAGACCTTTTGTCTGAAGCTGAGCGGGTTGACAGCAAGTTCATATGGGTAAGCCAACAAGGGATCGATAACCTGGCCGATAGAACAGACGAGCCGGTGGACAAGATAGTGGCTGCCCTGCTCAGTGGGGAAAAGGCGGCCTGGATCAGGGACCCAGAGAAGGCAGGTGAGGCAGCGGTAAAGGTAGCCCAGAAAGCGAAGAGAACGGGCAACTATATTCTCAGTGATGAGGCCGCAATCGAACGGGCAAAGAAGTGCCTGGAGGATGCCGACCTTTGCTCTAGCGCCTGTCCTAATAGCCTGCCTCTATCCAAGGCGGTCAGGCAGCTAGTCAACGGCAACTGGGATGGCTTCTTCGAGGTGGAAAAGGGTTGTTACTTCTGTGGCAAATGCGAGGCGGCCTCCCCGGGCGCCGTGGGGTTGCGGGACATAATAGTGGCGGCGGAAAGGAAACAAGCAGACAAAGATACATTCGTCATGAGGGCAGGAAGAGGCCCTCTTCCCCTGACTGAGGTGCTACAGTCGGCGTTTTCCATGGTCTGGGGCAATGCCCCCGGAATCATCGTAATCCTGGGTTGTGGTGATGCTTACCGGGACGAAATCGGCTGGCTAGCTTATGAGCTAACCAGACGAAACTGCATAGTTTTTGTAGCCGGATGCGCCGGTGCTGAGATAGCTCGCAGCTACAACGAAAAGAAGGGGAAGTATATCTTCGAGCAGTACTTGTCCTCTATCGAACCAAGGTCCATCATCAACTGTGGGGCCTGCACCGCAACCTCTCTGGCAAACAATATGTATCTGTATTCCCGTGCCGCCGGCGGTATTCCCCTGTATGGGGCTATAGCAGAGGCAGGAGAGGGATCCCTTTATACTACCTTCTCACTGCTCATATGGGGGGCTCTGCCAGACAGGATGTATGCTGCGGCAGCCGCATATGCCCGTCTCGGGATGAGGACCGTCATAGGGCCGGCTTCAGGCTGGACATGGGGCCGCTATTTGCCGGGCAATAAGTATGACCGAAGCAAATGGTGGGTGTACCATGGCGAAGATGGCAGTAAAAGAGAAACCGAACCGATACCAGAACATCTTATTATGCCGGTAGAAACTAAAGAGGAAGCACTAACTATGCTGGCAGCTACCTTCTTGACCACGTCAGAGATGAGAGAGGGCCGAGCCACCCGCCTGGACTTGCTCATCGAGCTATACCGTCTCTTCTATAACCAACTGCCCCCAGATTGGCACCTCTACGTAAGATCTCACCTGGATATACCAACGAGGCACAGGATCCGATTAATTAAGCTATTGCGAGAGGAATATGGGTGGGAAGGCGACGGGCTGAAGATTACGAAGGCCAGAAATCGTGATGGCGAGCTACTGACTCTATCACAGTTTTGTGCCAGCTATGGTATGGAACTCGGCAGATACCACTGCAGGCTTCGCAGATTGTTGCCAAAACACGTGAGAGAGGCAAAACAGAGCGGTTAGTGCTATGTTGCAGAAATAGGCGTTGTTTCCTCCGTACTTGCCCGGTGTCTTTGGAGGCGCTCCGCCAAACCACCAAAGGGCCCAGTACTCGCCAGGTTGTCATTCCTGCGGAAGCAGGAATCTATCGCGGATAGCTTGCGCATGTCTCTGGATTCCCCTCTCCCTAGGCGAGTCTACGAGCTTGTGCGGGAATGACACAAAAACGTTACGCGAACTTACGCAACTAAGCACTAGTCCTCCTCACTGCCTCCCTCTTCTGATTTCACCAGCTCTAGCGCGCTGAAGGGGCACCTGTCGGCGCATATGTTGCAAAGCTCAAGCCCTTTGTCTGAACGTTTGCAGCTAGACCAGTTTATCACCTGAAGGCTGCCATCGACTGTTTGCAGCGCCGGGGGCACCGGCTCACGTTTAGAAAGCCTGCCGCTAGCGGTAACGGTTTCCAAGGCCCTGTTACAAGCGATAATACAATCACTGCACCCGGTACATTTTGACCTGTCTAGCACGTGGTCGGTCCCTTCAATTCGCTCACCTTCCCCAAGGAGCTCATTCAGCATTCGGTAGGAATCACTGAATTCTCCGGTGAGAAGGTCAGGACAATCAGCCAGTCGCTTGTCTCTGCTTATGAGATCAAAGGCGAAGGCATAGCAGGTGGGGCAACCGCACAGCTTGCAGTTGGTACGTGGCAACAGCCTGTAGATTTGAAGTGGTTGAAGGTCTTTCTTAGGCAACTGTCTTCCTCACCAAGAGATCTGAGAGTGGAGTAATATCCTTTTGGGTTGGCACCGCTCTCACCTCTATTCGCCTAAGGTTTGGCAATCTTGAGGCCGATGGATCATAGCCCGCCAGGCGGTTAGAGTACAGGCTGGCTGGCATGTAGCCCATGCCTTCTTCACAGGCGCGATCCGATTTTATTCCCACCACTACACAGCCAGACTGGCTTCTAAGCTCGACACGCGCACCGTCTTTCAGTTCCAGCTTCTTTAGATCAGCGGGCGATATTCGCGCCACAGCCGAGTGCTTTTGGCAGGCATCACTACCCCATCCGTCTCTCTGTTTAACTACCCATTGGTAGATATCCTGGTAGGTTACCATGACTAAAGGGATACCTTCTTCAGGCAAACTCATCATATCCTCTCTGCCAATTGCTGTAGGACTTCCTCCTCGGTAGGGTACTCTCCCTTCTTTGGCCCGACTAAAGCCACCTCTTCTCCATCCATGCGCAACATCGAGCCACCACATTCCAACCCAGGAAGAGCTGTTGGGATCACCAAATCAGCAGCGTTTGTGGTTGGGGTGGAAAAGTGGTCCAGGCAGATAACATTTACATCTTCCAGATTTGTCATCAGTGACTGAGGCAGGTCTGAGAAGGGGTCTGAACCTATGATCAACACGCATTCAGGAAGGCGGTTCCTCACCTGCTCCAGGAAAGAGAACTCGCTCCCATGAGAAACGCCAGCAGCGAAGCTTACTCGATTGACGTATCCCGTCTGTTTGTACAGCGATTGATCGAAGCCTCGCAGGTTGGCCTCCGCTACCATGGGAACCACTGCCATCCGGGTCCCCTCACCAAACTTATGCACCATTTGTTCAAAGGAGCTGAAGTCATCGTCAAGGGAGTAGACCAGGCCTGGGCCACAAAAAATTGCGCAGAAGCGGGACTTCTTGATCAGTTCCACAAACGTTTGCGATTCCCCCGTTCCATCCTGTCCTTCGTCTAAGACCGCCCTGATGAAATGTTGATCTCCCCCGGGCTTGATCTTAAAGGCCGGCCGGCACATGAAGCTCAGTTCAGTATCCCTAACCTCAACGCAGCTCAATGTTACATTGGTGGGTAACCAGCCTGCGGGGTCGTACTCGGTGTAAGCGTAGTAGGTAAACTTCGAAAGGTGCCTGGGATGAGTATGCGTGGGATTGGACCCCCAGTAAACCAGGAGATCGGCGTTGTCCTTCACTTCAGAAAGTGAGCATGTTGGCAAATCGGCGCCGAGTATACTCTGAATCAGGGTACCGTACGAGAAGGATGAGGCGTCATCAATCACTGCGCCAAGCTTCCGTGCCAGCTCAATGGCAACCGCCTGCGCTTGTAGCGTGGAGTTGTCCAGGCCGAAGATAAGGCGGTTCTTCGCTTTTGAAAGGAGACGCGCTGCTTCCTCAATCGCCTCCTCCAAGGAGGCTCGCCGTCCTCTGACGAGGCTGCTGGCACGACGCTCTGGATTAACACTGGAATAAAGGTAAGCCGCTCCCCTGGCACAGACATTCTCGATCCTGCCAAGACGCCCGCCCTCGATCTCAGCTTGGATATCATCACATAAGCAGCCACATCCGGTGCAGACCAGACTCTGGGCAGTCAACTCAGGGCCTCCCTTGCAGTCTCATACGTTCCCTATGGATACTGGAAACTCGGTGCCTAGATCACCAGCGGTGTGAAGAATCCCTTGCTTCACCCGCGCACAGATTGTAGCGCGACCCTTTAGGGTCGCCTCTCTCCAGCGAGGCTAAAGCCTCGCGCTACATCCTACCGCAGTCGTTCTGAGCCCTTCGCTTCGTGTCATTGTCATGAAACCAGCTATTCTCGTAGCAACGACAATGTAGCGCGACCCTTTAGGGCCGCCTCTCTCCAGCGAGGTTAAAGCCTCGCGCCACATCCTACCGCAGTCGTTCTGAGCCCTTCGCTTCGTGTCATTGTTACGAAAACAGCTATTCTCGTAGCAACGACATTGTAGCGCGACCCTTTAGGGTCGCCTCTCTCCAGCGAGGCTAAAGCCTCGCGCTACATCCTACCGCAGTCATTCTGAGCCCTTCGCTTCGTGTCACTGCTATGAAACCAGCTATTCTCATAACAACGACATTGTAGCGCAACCCTTTAGGGCCGCCTCTCTCCAGCGAAGCTAAAGCCTCGCGCTACATTCAACAAACTCGATGCCACCGCCGAAAAACGACATCCTTCCCCTGTAATCAATACGAGATACGAGCCGCCCCCGCTTCCTCGACCAGAGTGGCCGGCAACTCCTCGGCTCCAATAAGGTAGATCCTTCCCTTTCCCGTCTTGGCAATCCTTCTCATCAGCTCCGGGTCGGCAGACCGCTGGTTGATGCAGATACAAGAGATGGTAATGCCCCGGCGAGCTACCCTGGCAGCTTGCCTGAGGGCGTACTTCTGCGGGGAGGGATGGGGGGCGGTGGCGTCACCATCGGAGATGAGGATCATGTGCTGCTTTGCCCTCCCCTTGGGATGGTGCTCCAATAGCTCACAGGCTTTCAGCAAGCCATAGCCGATGTTGGTAAAAGCATTCTCATGCAACTCAAGCTCGAGCACCCGGCGAGTCACGTTATGAGGATTGGCAGTGAGGTTAACAACAACATCAGCCAGGTTGGAAAATGAGACCACCGCCACCCTGTCCCTATAGGTGGTCGCCGCCAGCGACAGGGCTATGGCGCTTTCTTTGGCAAACCAGAACTTCTCAAGCTGGAGCATGGTGCCCGATAGGTCTATCACCAGGACTATGTCCATCCTGGTACGAATGTCTTTTATGTTAACTATGATATCTTCCCGGGTGATTTGCTGCCTTCGATTGCGGATGGCCTCTTTCATGGTATCTCTGAAGGAGATGTCTCGATATTTATCGCCAAAACGAAAGCGTCGAGCCCCAACCACCTTGCCCTCTCCCAGGGTCAATTTCTTGCCGGCACTATGCCTTCCATATCCATAGAGGTAGGCACCCTCGTCTAATCTGGGCGACAGCTTCTCCAACAGCATGTTGATGCCGCGCTGGCTCAGCATCCACCCGCTGCTGGTGCGCTCCAGAATATCCTCTTCCTCCAGGAACTTGAGAGTCTTGGCAAGCGCCTCCTGCTCTATGATTTTGGCTATCCTCTCCCTCTCTTTCCTGAACTCCTCAACCTCCACAAGCAACTCAGCGTCGAGATTGTCAGCCTTGTAGCGTTCCGGGTAAAGCTCCGGCAAACGACTGGCAATCTCCTTATAGAGCTGGGCTAACCTGGAGTCAGGAAAGCGTTTGATCCTCCTGAGTAGTAGATCAAAGGCCCCGTATTTCAGCGGCTTTCTGAACTTCTCCTCCTTGACAATTTCCTCTACCAGAGCCAGAACATCCTCTTTGGTCAGGGTAGCCAACTCCTCCTTGGCCACCTCCTTACCCATTGCCTTCTGGACAACCTCATCAATGATCTGCTCCCTCTTTCCGGGTAAATCAACCTCTGGAGCCAGCTTAAGGCGGTGGGGCAGGGAAATCGACGCCCCCTTCGAAAGCATTACGTCCTCGTCCTTGTATTGCAGTTGGGGAAAGTGGGCCAATAGCTCGGCATACTTGATCATGCCCCGCGTCCCCACTCCCCTCTCCACCTCGTGGTGCCTTCTGGTCTCATTAACAATCTGGACTGCCTTGTCCACCACCGGATCAGCGAGGCTCTCCCCACGACTTTCGATTTGACTTAGAGCGATCTCCTTCTGCTTGTCGAAGTCGTCCACATAACCAAATCTGATAACATCGAAATTGTCTATCAAATCCAAAGGTAAGGACTTCAACGCCCCCTCCCCACCCGTAGCCACCACCAGAGTATCCAGGTCGACCTTCTGCTCCAGCACACCAATAGATATGGTGCCGCCCTGAAGACCGTATATGACCGCATTGAGGACCCGTTCGGGGACCCTATCGATGAAATCGATTAACAATAGGCTTCTATTGGCCTTCAGCAATTTGCCAGGGAGGAAGGCCACAGGAGTGTAAATACCTTCCCTGAGGGCGGCTTCGGGATCGAGGTCTCCGATCAGGTCTTGGACGGTCAGCCCCCCACTCCCCTGCACCCTTACCAGCCTCTCTCCTGCGGGGAGAATGGTACTGCGAAGCGTCTCGCCTCGGGCCTTTCTTTCCAGGCACCAGGGACAGGAAGCATCTTGTGGTGAACAATGCAGGGGGCAGCCCTCTACTACCTCGATGTCACCCAGAATGGCAGAGAGGTTATTGGCTACGCTTGTCTTGCCACTTCCGGGAGGGCCGAGGAGGAGCAGGTGGTGGCCACTACAGAGGCTGCTCAACAAAGCCCGGCTCTCCTCTTCCTCTATCTGGAGGCCATCGAAGATAGACCGGCTGAATCCATCCGGTCCCATCCTGTTGAAAGCGTCGAGGATTTCTTCTCTAAGCAACCTGGTTACCATCCAACTTCAGGCGTAGCTCAGAATTCTCTTGCAGAGCTCGTCTACCGCTATGGAAGCGGCAGAGTCCCTGGGAATGTCCGTTACAGGTTTACCCAGGAGGTCAAACTGAGCCACTAGAGGGTCATAGGGGATATAGGTGGCAATATCGAGTCCACTTTCCTCAGCCATCTTATCTACCAGGGGCCTGGTCTCCTCGGTTACCCTGTTCACCACTACCAGGCTGGCTCCGAAGTCGATGGAGAGCTCTTCGGCCAGCTCCTTGATTCTCCTGGCTGTCAGCATGCCATTCTTGGTAGGATCAGTCACTATCAGCATGATATCAACGTCCCTGGTAGTGCGGCGGCTCAAGTGCTCCAGGCCGGCATGACAATCGACCACGGTGAAATCATATCCCCTGGCCCGGCTGTCTATTACCTGGCGGATAAGGTGATTGACGGCACAGTAGCAGCCCTCGCCCTCTGAACGACCCATAGTTATCAGGTCAAATTGAGGGAACTCTTCGACGGCTTCATGAAGGGCTAGTTTCAGGTACTCTTCCTTGGCACTGGCCACCTTGCTGCGAGCCGGCGCATTGGTGATGGCCTCGCGGGCCTCACCCACGCTCTTGGTCGCGGTTACGCCGAGGGCTTCGGGGAGGTTGGAGTCGGGGTCAGCGTCTATGGCAAGCACGGTGCCATATTCGGAGAGTTGTTTCACCAGCATGCTTGATATGAAAGTCTTCCCCACTCCGCCTTTCCCTGAGACAGCAATAGCAAGGCCCATGCCCATTGAGGCTACTCCTCCAGAACACCGTGTACCAATTCATCGATCAGATTGAAGGGGTCATCGTAGAACTTGGATTCAGGGGCTGGCTTAATCCTGCTGCCCAAAGAGGAGGAAGCCATCTTCTTTATGTCGTCCACGCTCACCTCAGAACGACTGTCAAGCTTTGCCATAGCCTGGACCTTCTCGTAGAGAGAAAGGGTGGCTCTCACACTGGCAGCCTGGTCCATCTCCTTTGTCCAGGGCTCTTCCCGTGTAGCTCGCACCAGGGTGACTATACAATCGATGACCTTCTCCGGTATTTCCACGTCATCCATCCTGAGACCGTACCTGGTCACTATCTCCTTCTCTATTTCCGCGGATTCAGCATACCCCATCTTAACCACATCAAATCTATCCAGGAGAACATCGGAAAGCTCCTCAACCCCAGCTCGCTCTCTTGGGTTCATGGTGGCGATCATCATAAAATCGGCCGGATAGTCTACATCGTAAGGGCCTATAGTGGCGATGCCTTCTTCAAGGACTTGCAGCAGGGCATTCTGTAGCTTTTCTGTAACCCTGTTAAGCTCATCAAAGAAAACGATGCCCCTATTTCCTTTAAGCAGCTTTCCCGGGACAAAGGCTCGATAGTCCTGCGGTCCGTACTTGAAGGCCTGGGTGGGATCGATATCTCCCAAAAGGTCCTCGGCAGTGAGATCAGGAGACCCCTGTAATCTCACGAATCTCTGCTCGCCGTGAATCGACACTGCCTCCAGCTTCTCCCCCGCGGCGGCTTTGGCCTTGCACCGTGGGCAGACGGGTGCTTCCGGATGGCAGTGATAGGGGCAATCCTTTACGATCATTATGGGAGGCAAGGCGACGGCAATATGCCTGGCAAGAGTAGTCTTGCCCACGCCAGGAGGGCCCTGAATCAGTGTGTGATGGCCAGCCAGGAGTGAAGCCAGTATCTTCCCCTTGGCGTCGTCCTGGCCCACAATAACCGAAAGCATGTCACTGCCCTCGGCTACAAACTTCAGGATCGTTTCCCGTAGCCCTTCAATCATTTCGCCTCCTGGTTCAAGTATACTATAGACTTGCGATTCCAACCAAGTGGAAGCAGCAGCGCCGCTTAAATGTCACCCTGAGGTTGCTCCAGGCGACCGAAGGGTCTCTGGATTCTTTGCGGAGCCTGCCCTGAGCGCCCTGAGATTCTTCGGTCGCCTAAGGCGACCTCAGAATGACAATCATCACTCAAAACGACTGAGACCATTATAGAACAACCTCATCTGTAGTGGCTTTGACCCTGCGTGTTGGCCACCGTTATAATGACTTTGTAAAAGGAATAAGGGAGGCGTTCCGGCACCATGCTGACGGTAGAGGAAGTTAATGCCACCTTCGCCGAGAAGGGGCTGCACGTTAAGATACCTTTACCAGACCATTACCTGATAAAGAATATGGATATCCTGGAGAAAAAGGATACCCCGGAAGGTGTGGGATTACTTCTGAGCCTAAGGTTTGTCAACGACCAGGGTCAGGAAGCCTCTGACCTGTTCTTTTGTGAAGGAAAGGTAGAAGGGAAGCCGAGGGAAAAGGTCCAAACGGCGGAAATCAAGCAGCCACCGAAGTCAGAAATGCTACCCCTACGCTCGAAAGAGGGCTTTGAGAACGATGAGGAGGTTAAGGCTTATCTGAGCGAAGCTATCAGTCACCTTCTTCATGACAAAGGATACCATGCTGATGAACGGGACGGCGTCGACCTGTACTTCGAAAACGAAGGAGAAGGCTTTTATGTCAACCTGGCGGTACGCTGCGACGACACAGCCCTGGAAAGGGCGAAGGAGCTAGCCGAGTTAAGGCTAAAGCATGGCGTTGATCACGAGTACGGCATAATAGTTCCAGCTTTCCAGGAGTCTCTGGGCATTTCTCTGCTCAATCAGGACCGCTGGATGTGGAGAAACGAGGAGTATCTGGCGGCAAACCGCATAGGCGTCTACGCCGTGGACAACTGGAACCCGAACATGATCTATGCCTTCACTATTCACCCCAAGCCAAGAGAGCTCAAAAGGTATTTCATGACCACCGGGTCTCAGTGGCAAATGGTCCGCTCAAGGTATGTGGCGGGCAGAAGCCGGAGGAAGAGGGAAGCAGAGCTTTGAGTTCTCTGACAGACAGAGCGCATTAGGCGAAATCCGGTTTCGGGCTTCTTTAGGGGGAAGGAGTCACTTCCTTCACCTACTCCAACAGAGGGAAGGGATTCCCTCTGGCCTCAAGCAACAGGTTGAGCTCGAAGTACCCTTCTACCGAGGGCAAAGTGCTGAAAAGATACACCCGAGAGCGCGCTCCGGTCATCAGTCCCGTGACTCGCGTACCGCGCAACACTGAGATCAACCCTGCCCTATAATTGTATCAACTCCACCTGGACCCCATCTGGGTCTACCACATGGGTTACTTTTACGTCTAGTCCCTCAATATTTAAGATCCACACCGGAGTTCTGAACCTGATGCCCTTTTTGGCCAAATCCTCTTCTAACTTCTCCAGATCGGATACCGCTAGGCAGACCTCCACCAGGCCCGTTGACGCGAATTTCAGGTGCTCGGGCGGTCTTTCCCTCACTGGCGGAGATTCCCACCCGAGCAGCTCTATCATGCTCCCCACCTCGTCTGCCAGGATGACCATTCTGACGCTCGTACCTGTCTCCATAAGGGCCATATCCAGGTCTGGACCTGACAGCATCCTGTCCTGGATCAGTTGTAATCCCAGGGCATCCCTCCAGAAAGCCAGGGACCTCTCCATGTCCTTTACGCTTATGGCTACGTGATTCAGACGCATATCAAGAACCTCCTTTCACCCGCCAGACGGTATAATAGCTGGCTTATAACAGACTACTTGCCAAATATCTCCCGGCACCAGGGAACGTTGGGTGGAAGTGCCGTGCAGAGTAAGTTAGCCAGTTTTGGAACGTTCAGCACATCACCGGACGCCCGAGGTGCTTTCGACAGGAGCGAACCGAGTCACTGGCTACAGATAATCAGATTCAATGGCTGCGCAAATAGGAGCGGGGGCAATTCACAAATTGCCCCTACTTTTCAGCTCCTCTATATCCAGGGGATCACCTTTGGATGGTTCCCTTCTAAGGCTGATGGCTCCGATGGGGCACACGTCCACACAAACCCCACAGCCCATGCACTTTTCAAAGCTCCGAACAGCCTTCTGTGCTTCGTCATCCATGCTAATGGCATGGAATCGACAGGTGTTCTCGGCACAAGCTCCACATCCGTCGCACTCGTCGCTTATCTCGCAAACATAGCCTGAAGGGGCGAGAAGGGGAACTGTGCCTTCTAACAGGTTCCACATCTTGATCCCCAGACAGCAACAATCGCAGCAATTGCAGATAGCATCTAACCTGTTACCCACCGATTGCTCGAAATAGGCGGTCTGGACGAAGCCCTTCTCATGGGAAAACTCAAGTACCTTCACGGCCTCCTCTTGAGAGATCTTGCGGTAGTGCTCGTTGTGGTGGGCCATGAAGGAAGCATAGGGGTCCCCGAGAAAGAGGCAAACCTCCTGGGGTGGAGGAAGACACGGGTTTTCCGAAGCTCCGCGACAAGGGCATGTCCCCACCACAATCGAATCAGGGTTGTGTAGAATCACGTCTCTGGCCACCTTAAAGGGAATCACTTTCTCCGGTGGACTCACGTTCACGTCCTCCTTCTGGGTAACCAGCTTTATGGCGTCCTGCAACTTCAATACTTTCCCATGGTAGACGCTGGTATCATAGCTCATGGCCGCATCACCGATTTGCTGATTGAGGAAATGCAGCATCTCATCGATACCTTCGTCCAGCTTCGGGAGCTCCCTGGTAGTGAAACCGGATGCCTGCATACTAAGGGTGAGAAAGTGTTGGGTGTACTTCAAGTAAAGGTAGCCGGCGAAAAAGTCATTCTTATGCTCTAGAGGATAGGCGTCGTAGAGTGCCTTGGTTATCTCGTGGTGCATGATTACCTCCTTTCGGTGAATTCATCACTGGAGCCGGGTCCTTTCCAGCGCCTCAAGGTTGCGGCTACACTCCCCATTCCAAGAAGTGCGCTATACCTAGGCGGCAGAGCTCGTTGCTAACCTCGTAGATCTGGGTAACCTTGGCGTCGCGATAGATTTTTTCCACCACATTTTCCTTGGTATAGCCAACGCCGCCGAAGATCTGCACTGCCTCACTGGCCACTTTGACGGCGGTATCGGAGGTCATCACCTTGGTGGCAAACGTCAGCTTAAGATCGGACTGGGGGTGAGTATCGGAGTAGTTGGCAGCTTTCCAGGCCAGGGCCCGGGCTGCCTCAATCTGGATGAACATGTCGGCCAGCTTGGCGCCCACCAGTTGGAACTGAATTGCCGGCCGGCCGAGTATCAACCGCCGCTTGGCATAGTCTAGAGCTGCCTCGTAAGCCGATCGGGCCAGGCCGAGGGACAAGCCCCCGATGGTGGCCCAGGGATCCAGTGTACACAGCCTGTCAGCTCTTGTGGCAACATCGAAACCGACTCCCGGGCGGCCTCCCAGGATATGACTCTTGGGCACCCTGAGGTCATCAAGGTAGAGTTCGGCGTTGTACGACAGCCTCTGGCCCATTTTGTCCGCCGACTTCCCCAGAGTAAGTCCTGGGGTGTCGGGCCAGACGAGGAAGGAACTGTGGGCCTCAACGCCGGGTTTGGTCATGTCGGTCCGGGCCTGGATGTCGTACCACTTGGTGATGGGCGTGCCCCCGTTGGTGCAGAAAGACTTGTTGCCATTGAGAACGTACTCATCGCCTTCCAGCCGGGCCGTGGTCTCCATAACGTAGTTGAACGGGTCATCGATCGGCCAGCCTGGGCCCACATTGGGTTCGGTGGTGGCTATGGCAACAAGACCGCCCTCTCCCTCCGTTACCGCCCTGAGAAAGACCTCCCGCTGTTCCTCGGTGGCGATGTTCATCATAAAAGTCAGGGTCGTAACGTGGCCCTCGTAGCTGACGCAGAACCCGGCATCCGCGGCGGCCAGTTCCTCCCAAATAATCACGTGGGTGAGGCAGTCCAGCCCCAGTCCCCCGTATTTGGCGGGAATGCACGTCTTGTGAAGGTCCAGCTCAAAGCTTTTCTTGAACAGGTCTACGGGAAAGGCTTCCTTGGGATCCGGGATCTTCTCCCTCTCCATGGCGACAGGCTTGATCTCCCTCTCGGCGAAGTCCCGGGCCATCTTCTGCATGGCCAACTGTTGCTCCGTCAGCGTGAAATCTACCACTTGACACCTCCTTTTTTGCTTCGGTTTAAGTGTGGCCTGGCTCACGCCTGACCCTGGCCACGCCCCCTCAATAGACTGCCAGACTATTGACCGGTTCGGGGGGCTTGCCCGGCCCCGAGTCCCCAGGCGTTCTCAATGGTAACAGACCAGCTCGGGCAGGCGAACCTCGTCTAATTGTTGTGGTACTCCGCCCCAAATATTGCGGCTCAGCCCAGCGTGCAAACAACCCTTCCCATCACCCCCGTGCACCTTGTCTTCTGGGGAGCCCACCAGGAACCACTTGCTCAGTAAGGTCCGCTTCCTCCGTCGACTGTCAAGTCTTGCCCCGTTATGAAGCTGGCCTCATCTGAAGCCAGGAAGAGGACAGCATTTGCCACCTCTTCTATCGTTCCCATTCTGGGGATCGGTGTCTGCGCCGTTGCGTAGGGTATGACGTCCCCCATGGCAGCATAACTGCTGGGGCTGTCAGTCAAGCCCGGGCCCACACAGTTGACGGCTATCCCATCGGCTCCCACCACCATGGCAAGAGACCGGGAGAAGTGGGCTACGCCGGCTTTCAATCCAGCGTATACCGGCCAGAAAGGCACCTTCTGTTTGGAACCCATGCTGGTGATGTTTACGATCCTCCCGTATTTCTGGCTCCTCATTTGAGGCAGGACTGCCCGGCAACAGTTCAACACGCCCCTGAAGGCGTTTAGCTGTGGCTCGACCATCTCCGGCCTGAGGTCATCCAAGAAATCAGCCTTGAAAATCACGGGCCAGGCGTTGTTTACCAGAACGTCTATCCGCCCGAACTCCTGGATGGTCTTCTCTACCATCGCTTCCACCTCGCTCTGCACACCCACGTCGGTCTTGACGGCCAGGACACCTCCCCCTGCTCCCAGGGCACGGATCTCCTTCTCGGTATCGTTTAAGGTGCCTTCGCGGTACACCGGTTGTGCTAGACTGCGGGCAGCCAGGACGACGTTAGCTCCCTCCTTGGCGAAGGCGATGGCAAACCCCTTGCCCAACCCCTTGCTGCTGCCGGTTACTATGACTACCTTGTCCTTGAATCTCACTAGTACACCTCCTTGCTATTCTGTGCCGGTCCCGCAGAAACGTCCTCAAAGAACCGCGCTGTGTCAGTATAGGTTAATACAGGCAGGTTATGGCAACTCTATGAACTGTACCTGGACGCCGTCAGGATCCAACATATGGGCCATTCTCGTCTTTATTCCCGGCATGTCTGAAAAGTCCACAGCCCAGACGGGAGTCCTAAACGTGAGGCCCTTTTTGCCCAAATCAGCTTCGAGTTTCTCCAGATCGGGCACCGATAGGCAGACCTCCGTAAGGCCGGTTGACCTAAATTTCAGGTGCTCAGGCGGTCTTACCAGCACTGGGGGATTTCGCCATTCCTGCAATTCTATCAGGCGCCCTTCCTTATCCGAAACGGCGGCCATTCTCATGACAGTACCTGCCTCCATAACACACCTGTCGAGGTCTGGATTACCTGATAGCATGGAATCTGTGACCACTTCCAGTCCCAGGACATCACGATAGAAAGCCAGAGACCTTTCCATGTCCTTTACGGCCATGGCAACATGGTGCAGAAGCATAGTACCTCCTCTGTCTTGTCCGAATTGCGATATCACACCTTCCAGAAAGCCCCGGCGTTTTTCAGGCTTGGCAGAACCTGGGCCATCTCACTTGCGTACTCAAGCATGTGGGAAACATAATCAGCGTCCATTCGTCTTTTGAAATAGCTGCCGGAGAAAAGTGTGACCAGGTCGGGCAGGGAAATGATGCCTTCTATTGTATCTGGATCGAATTGTGCCCAGTTGCGAAGATGTTCTTCCGACCGGAAGAAAGTCATCGTGCTTCACGAATAAGGGGTATCCTCCAGCCATTTCGTTATGGGAAGAGATACGTGTCCGATTATGCCCTCAGGATTAGTGTTCTCAATAACCCCGTCTCGAATCTCAACCCGAATCGGCTCCCCACAATCTAGGCAGGGACAATCAATCTGTACTGTTTTTCCAGGGTAAAGCCAGCAGACCGCTAGCGATTCAAACGCTCACTGCCCAAACCACTTCTGTTCGCCATCAATGGTGAGCCGGAACTGAGTGGGTAGATTATTGAAGGGCGCGAAAGAGGTGATCAAATCCGTATTTGGGAACAGCCAGCCAGCTATTCCCGAAGAGAAGAGGTCATGCATAGCCTTTCGCCCGTCCTCCGGTGAAACCCCTAATTCCGCCGCAATCTCGGTATAATGCGGTGCCTGACCTGTTCTCACCATGCGTTGCATGATGATGTGAAAGGTTTTATCTAATACGCTGGACTTGCTCATGGTACTTATACCTCCTCTGGATATTTGGGTTGACAGGAATTTCGTAATTATGGGAATTACTGGCCCACAGCAATGATACAACGTTTAAAGTTACCTTGAATCTCTTGTTTGCATCCCCTTTCCTCGGCCTGGTTTGCTTTGTTCCAGGAACTCACTCAACAGCGTTGGCTTCTGCTCAGCCATGCCCAGGCCCCAGTATCTTCCCCGCCAGGCGTGAAGCAGACTCCCTTTACTTCGACACTACAGGGAACCAATCGGTTATTCTCACCAGGTCACTGGCTTCGGCACTCCATTCGTAGACTGCTACGTGATGGTGCAAATACCGGTCGGTTTCGCTGTAGCCAACTTCCGCATAGCCTTCAAGGCTGGCGCTAAACTCCACGGCAGTGTCATACACGGCTTGACCGTCAAAATTCTCAGCTCCCACCTTTTCTATTGCTTGGCGCAAAAGGTCAAAGTAGTAATAGACCCCGTGGAATGAGCCAACATAGCTGATGCCCTGATACATCAGGTCCTCCGCCTCCCCCGGGCGGTATCTATGCAGAATGTCTTTGGCCAGGTTGATTATCGGGTAGTCCTCATTCCACCATCGGGTAGGAAGGATACATAGAGTGCCGTCCATGTTATCCCAGCCCACCGCGTCCAGGAATATACCCTTGCCGGCGGCGAGTGCGTCGGTGTCGACATATGTCGTCCTGTACCCACGGGCAGCAAAGTCCTTTACAAAAGCAAGTGAACCGGGGTTAACATCGGTGGCGAATATGTAGTCGCAGTCTTTCATCTTCTCAATCGTCCCGCCCGAGTAGGTCATGGTGCCCGCAGGCACTATTGCCTCAGCGACAAAATCAAACTGGTCCGGGTGGGCTTGGCTGTAGTCCCTGACTGCGCTCGCGGTCTCAACATTGTTGGAAACCGACCAACCAAAAACACCGATCTTGGCAGGCGTTGTCTCAGACCACTGTTCGCCAAGCCATTGCATGAGGGTGTATCCCAGGTCGTAGAAAGTAGGATTGACGCAGAACACCCATCCGGGAGGCTCTAGCATGTTTTCAGAGGCGGCCCAGGTGAGAATGGGCACCTTGTCTTTTTCGGCGAAGGGTTTTAGTACATCCGGGCTGGTGTGCTGAGGACAAATAATTACCTTTGCCCCGCGCTCCCGGCACCAGTCATAGCCAGGCACATCCCTGGACGGGTCGAACCTGGCATCATAGGTGATGAGTTCTAGCCTCACCCCGGGAATAGGGTCTTCCTCATTGATGTGCCTGACCATATCGGTTATGGCGAAGGTAATGGGACGCATTGCTGTTGCCCCCGGTCCTGTGTAATCATTCATGAATCCAACCTTAATGACTACCTTTTCCTCAGATTTCTCGCCGCAACCCAGGCAGAGCGTAGCCATTAGAGCCAAGACCAAAAAGGAAGCTACTGCCCTTTTGTAATTATGGTTCATCTCTCACCCCCGACCATTATTCATTGGGCTCGCCCTTACTGTCACCTATTCAGGTGGCCGTGAACTGCAACCGGTTGGGGCAAGCTCGATATCGGAGCAACGTCCGATAACAGTTGCCGCGACAAAGATGGTTGCGCGTACCTCATCCATGAACCCCCCTTGGGATGTAGCTCGGTCGTGTATGTGGAGTAGGGCGCAATTATATCGTGCTTATTATGCTAGCGTCAAGCCTCTGTACACGCATCTTCTTGAGCTACTCCTGAAAGTAAGATATAATTTGGAAAGGAAACAGGGTGTGAGATGCCCATTTACGAATACTTCTGTCCAAGCTGCCAGTGCAAGTTTGAGTTGCTGCGGCCCATAAGCTGCGCTGGCCAGGACGCAACCTGCTCCCGGTGTGATACGCAGGCTCGCCGGGTGCCTTCTACCTTCAGCGCCTTCAATAAGTCCGGTGACTCAGGATCTACGCCAATAGCCGGTACTGGAAGTGCCTGTAGCGGCTGCGCTGCCACTAGCTGCGACACCTGTTACTAGCCTGATTCTGCGGGCTTGAGATTGCCAAAACCTCAGCGCGACGACTTGTCTTACCCTCCGTCTCGTCGCTGAAGATGTCTCTTGTGGCATAGTCAATACAAAAATGCATGAGCTTGCTATCACCCAGAATATGCTTGACCTCGTCCTGGAGGAGGCCAAGAAGGCTGGAGCTCAAAGAGTAGGGAAGATCAACCTGGTAGTAGGGGAGATGTCCGGCATAACTGGCGATTCTGTAGAGTTCTACTTCGAATCCTTAAGCAAGGATACTATTGCCCACGGAGCCACCCTCTCCTTTAAGAGCACCGAGACACAAGCGCGCTGCCGCAACTGCGGAGAACTCTTCACCATCGAGGAGATCAGCCAGTCTTGCCCCAGTTGCCAGCACAGCAACATCGAAATCGTGGCTGGGAATGAGCTCTACGTAGAAAGCATCGAGGTGGAATGAGATGGGGCCCAATAAGGGCAGAGACCAGAAAACAGGTCTGGGTTTCTTGGGTTATGGCTAGCATGCCTGGCTAGATTGAATTCCTGCGGTCGATTTCCGCCACCCTGGCCACGTTAGCTGCCTCCTCTTCATCAAACGGAGTGCTGAACCAGGCATCCAATATCTGCCGGGCCATTTCAGGTGTAGTGAAGCTCAGTCCCATGACCAATATGTTAGCATGGTTCCACTTGCGTGCTCCGGTGGCGACAGCAGCATCAGGACAGAGCGCGGCTCTCACTCCGGGAATCTTGTTTGCTGCCAGCGAAACTCCGGTACCTGTCCAGCAGAAAAGTATCCCTTCGTCGCTTTCTCCCCAGGCCACACTTCTGCCCACCTTTTCGGCTATGTCAGGCCAGGGGCCAGGCTCGTATAGCTTGTAATTGAGTCCTTTGTCATCCAGGTACTGCGTTACCGCGTCAACCAGGGGGGTGTGCTCATCAGTCCCAATAGCGATACTCTCTACACCGCTTTCCACTTTCTGTATGACGACTTCGGTCTCCGAGATATCTTCGAAAACCCTGGGATCGTTTATGATTCTCCCCAGGATATTGACCGGGCTGGCAGCACGAATCTCGTCTCCTTGACTGGCAGGGGTCGGTCCGAAGAAGACGCAAACACAGTTTCCCTGAGGCCAGTAGGCCAGGTCACCAAAGTTTACAACCTGCCGAGCGTTCTCTTCCCCCATTTTGACAGGGACCTCAAAGTATATTTCCTTTCCCCACGCATGCCCTGTACCTTTGAGGGGAAGAGACTCCCAAATCGTCTCGGCACTCTTTGTCGAGTTAAGCCAGGCAAAAGCCCTGGCTTTCCCCGCAGTAAGCTTCGCCTTCTTCACACACCCATCCTCCCCATCCCAAAATACGTCTTGTGGTGCAGCCTAGTCGACAGCAACCACTTCCTTGATCTCGGGGACGTCTTCTTGTATCTGCTCTTCGAGCAATACGAGAACCGTCTCTTTCGGTATCCCAGCAGCGCAAATGGACTGAAACACCCTTACCTTTACCACCCCGTCCTTGACATCCACCAGTTCAACAACGTTGACACCCAAAGCCGGCATTATCTTGTCTATAGCCTTTTCCACTCTGTCTCGCACCGTCTTTCACCTTCTCGTGAACTGTGGTTGGTAGGCTTGTCTACTTAACAGCAATTACTTTTTTGATCTCAGGGACATCTTCTTGTATCTGCTCTTCGAGCAGCGTCACAACAGTATCTTCAGGTATGCCATAAGAAGGATTGCCAGCGGAGCAGGCCGACGGAATCACTCTCACCTGAACCACCCCATCGCTGACATCCACCAGTTCAACGATGTTAACGCCCAAATACGGCCTTATTTTGGCTATAGCCTCTTCTACTCTATCTCGCACCGTCTTTCACCTTCTCGGTCTAAGCTTCCCAAGCCTGTTTATACAAAAGCGCACGCTCGGTGTGCTCCTCCAGGACCAAAGAGGCAGCTTAGCTCCAAGTCTGTAGCTCTGCTGCCTTCTAGACAGAGACTACCTCTTTGACCTCAGGCACTTCTTCCCTGAGCACGCGCTCAATGCCATCCCGCAAGGTCATAGCCGCCATAGGACAGCCACCACAAGCGCCGGTAAGCCTCAGTGTGACCACCCCATCCTTGACATCCACCAGCTCCACATCTCCGCCATCGGCCTGTAAAGCAGGTCTCACTCGGGCAAGCGACTCTTCCACTTTTTCTCTCATGTCTCCCTCCAACTATTCATCGATTTTGATGTTGCTCTCCCCTGAAACCAAACGAACAACCGTCCATGGATTTGCCCGGGCATCGAATTCAGACTGGCCCAACGGTGTTGGTGGCGAACTCGCTGAGCCGAGTCCGTCTCCTACTACCCGGTGACAGCCAATAATAGCGTCTTAATCCACCATGTACAAAAATCTTACGTCGTTGCCCCTTCTTCGTCAACTTTTTCCGCATCGCCAAGTTCTTCCAACAGCGCCCTTGCCCTGTTCAAATCATCCACAGTGTTGACGTTGAAGAAGCTGAGGTGTTTCGGATCAAATCTATCAATCTCCGCCTGTTCCACATATCTTACCCTTACCAACTGTAGAAACTCTCTAATCTTGAGTTGGTCTCGTTCAATCTGCCGCTGCATAGGAGCCAGGCAGTTCTTCGAATAGATAGCGTGAAGTGGCTCCAAGTCACTAACAATTCTGGGCATGACGACATCAAAAGCCGGTGCACACTCGATCATATAGCGCAGCAGCGAAGTGTTGAGGAAAGGCATGTCGGCAGCAACAACCAGACTGTGGAAGGAGCGAGATGCTACCAGACCGGTGTAGATGCCCCCTAGAGTGCTCTTGCCGGGGTGAAGATCGACGACAACTTCTGCCGAGGCTGGTGACAAGTCAGGCGTGGGTTGCCCTGGGGCAATTGCTACCAGAATCTCATCGCTTACCAGGCTGAGACTATCAGTAACCCTCTGGAGCAAGGTGCGACCGCCGATTGTCTCTGACAGCTTGTCAGGCCCAAACCGGCTGCCTTTGCCGCCGGCCACCACAATCGAGGTCACAAGTGTTTTGTCGATCACTTACAGATAGTCCTGCGCCGTCAAGTCTTGCGTTCTCCATCTATTGTAACCCACCTTTTTGCTGCCCACAATCCGATTTGAAGTTGCCTAACTACCCTGTCCGTCATTGCGAGGGTCGCCGCAGGTCGCCAGAGGCGACTCGCCTGTGGCGAGGGCTCTGTCCCCCGCCAACCGAGGCGGGTGGCGGAGCACCGGCCCTATGACTACCCTGTCCGTCATTGCGAGGGTCGCCTGCGGCGACCCGTGGCAATCTCAGGGTGGGGGGGAGGAAATAACAGGGTCAGTCGCCTTAGGCGACTGACACCCACGAAACCCACGAAGGGATTCCCTCTGGCCTTAAGGAAAGCAGACGTTTGAGAGATCGTGGCAATCGCCATGAAGAGAGGTCGCCCCCCAACTAGCTAGGAGAGCGCTCAGCTTTTGCACTGGCTGTTCTTTGGGGTAGCTCGACGACAATCTTTGTCCCCTGGCCCGGCTCCGATTGAATTTCAAAGGTCCCGCCGAGTAATCGGGCTCGCTCACGCATGCCCAGAACTCCCAGTCTGCCGGTACTGGTGAAGTCACCTATCAGTTCCGGCAGTTCAAAACCCTTGCCGTTGTCGCTAATCGTCATCCTCACGCTGCCCTGGTCAAATTCCAGGCTGACCACAGCCTCAGATGCCCCGGCATGTCTTCTGACGTTGCTCAAGGCCTCCTGGGCAATGCGGAACATAACTAGCTGAGCTTCACCGGACAGGGCAGGCACTTCGCCGGACACCTCGACACGCACATCAATTCCTTCACTACCTCGCAACTCATCTGCCAGGTATTCCAGTGCCGGGGTCAGTCCCATATCGTCCAAAATGCGCGGTCTCAGGTCTCGCGCATACCGCCATAAACCCTCGCATATCTCCACAGCCAGGCTGTACAATTGATCTAGTTCCTGCCTAACAGAAGAGCTCAGCTTCTTGCTACTGGCCCTTGAGATTATGGAGTCCAAACGGTGCGTCAACAGCAGCAATGACTGACCGGTTTCATCGTGAAGCTCACGGGCGATGCGCCTGCGCTCATCCTCTTGCACCCTCAAGATAGCCTGAAGGTAGAACCGCAAGCTATCTCGCATCTTCCTTTCCTGAGTGACATCCCTGGCCATATTTTGAAAGGCTACCGGCCGGCCATCGACAGTTATCAGACTTGTAGCCAACTCCAAGATAGCCTCTGTGCCGTACCTCGTTTTTATTCGTTGCTCGTAGCGGTCTCCAATCGGTTCACCCCTGAGCAATCGGGCTGCTACTTCCCTGCCTCGGGCAAGGCCTTCCCCATCCAAGAAGTTGCTGACCTCTAGGTCGTATTGCTCGTCCAGCGAATAGCCACTGAGTTCTTCAGCAGCCCTGTTCGCAGCAAGGACCTTACCCTCCAAGTCGTGAATCCATATAGCCTCGCTGGCATTTTCGAATAATTCACGATAGTATTCGTCTGACAATCGTCGCAGATGTACCATTACCGCCTCGAATTAATGCTGATGCTCCAACGCCATCACCACCCCAAGCCCTACCCCCTCTCCCCCATGCCTAGCGTCCCTCCTCCAGCATAAGCCACCCCTCTCTCAACCCTTTTAGTATGGCTTCCGTGCGCGAAGCCACACCCAGTTTAGCAAAGGTATTGGACAAGTGAGCCTTTACCGTGCGCACCGTCAGACAAAGATCTTCGGCTATGTCCTTGTTACTCATAGCTTTGGCTGCCAGCTTCATAACCTCCATTTCCCGAGCGCTCAGTGATTCTCCACCTTCTGCTTTGTCGCTCCCCGTCTCCACGTGCAAAGCGTGCTTCAAAAGCTTGGCGATTACCGTGGGATGGAGTACCGATTCACCCCCCCATACAGTGCGCACAGCCTCCACTACGGTGCGGCCACGGGCACTCTTCAGTAAGTATCCAGCCGCTCCTGCCTCCAACAAACCAAGGATATAGCGATCGTCATCATAGGCCGTCAGTATCAGCACTGCCACGGCTGGGTTCATCTCCTTAATCTGCTTGCTTGCCTCGATGCCATTGAGTTTGGGCATAACGATGTCCATTATCACAATGTCTGGCTTCAGCTCCGCACACAACTTAACTGCTTCTTCCCCATCGCTAGCCTCACCGACCACCTCCATATCCTCCTCCTGCTCAATGCAATTCCGCATTGCCTCCCGCAGCAGCGAATGGTCATCGGCAAGCAGAACTTTGATCTTCTCTTCAGGCTTCACGTCCATAGCAATATGAGAGCGCCCTACCACACAAAAGACCTTGACTGCAACACTCTCGCCAGATTGTAGCACATATTGGCGGAGGCTTAAAGCACAGGATGCAATTTTGCCTCAGGATGATCGCCCCTTGGGCCATGAGTAACCTTCAATATCACTGAAGTCGGTCAAAAGGCCTAGTACCTTTGATCGGCAGAACTGTACCTTCGCTGTCCCACAAAATAGAGCCTAAGGACGAAGTCACGACGTTTAACCCGTGTTATGTTATATGTAGAGCCCAAGTGGCAAGAGCCACTGCCAGGAAGGGAGGAATTGAGATGGCCGCGGCAATGAGGACAAAGAAGCCACAAAAAGGAGCGGAAGAGGTAGAGAAGGAAGCGCCTGGCACCGAGGTCCAGCGAGAGATGAAAGGAGGGCATGAAATGGCTACATTAACAAGGGCAATGACTCCAGAAAGGGAAGCGGGAGAGGTAGAAAGGCCAAGGCATATCGTCAAGGCTAAGGAAGTGCTGAAGGGAAAGGAGGCAGTGCTGGCAGTGCTGGCCAGGGCAGCTGAGGACGACAAATTCCTGGCACGACTGGCAGATAACCCCGCTGAGGCGCTGGAAGAGTACTACACTCTAACCTGGGAGGAGAAGGCGGCACTGGCCAGTGGCGACCTGAAGAGAATAGAGAGTTGGGTCGGTAAGCTCGATCAGCGGCTGGCGAAATGGCTGTGGTGCCGGATGAGCCAGGAGAAGTGGTAGCCGTTCAACAATTCTGGTACAGAGCCAGGGTACCAGCTTCACTACTAGATCGAGGCTGAAACGGTGCTGCAGAAGGAAAAGCGGCTAACTAAGCCCAATGGTCAGCAGAGCAGGTGGCCTTGGACGAGGCTTCAGCAGATGAAATCACAGCGAGGTGAAAAATGAGTGTTTCTCAAGCAACTCGGGATATTCCCACAACTAGGCAACAGCCAGAGAAGACCGTTGAAGACCAGGTGCGAGAGATTCTTGAATCATACAGGGGCGACCAGGACGAGCTTATTCCAATATTACAGCAAGTCCAGCAAAGGTTTGGCTATTTGCCAGAGCAGGCAATGAGCCTCATAGCAAGATTTGTTGACCTGCCGGAGAGCACCGTCTTTGGAGTAGCTACCTTCTATGCCCAGTTCAAGCTTGTCCCCACGGGGCGAAACATCGTCACAGTATGTCGCGGAACCGCCTGCCATGTGAAAGGAGGAGCACGGATCCTCAAGCAAGCGGAGAAGCAACTCGGCATAAAGCCTGGGGAGTCTACTCCAGACCTCGAATATGCACTGGAGACAGTTGCCTGCTTGGGTGCCTGCGCATTGGCACCTAATATGATAGTCAGCGGTAAAGTCTATGGCAGGATGATGGAACCTAAAGTGAAGAAGATATTACCCAGTACCAAGGAGGCATAATGCGCTTCAAAGAAATCCAAAATCAAGCCACATCCGAGTGGCAAGCAATGCAATGCAGCGATAGGCCTCGCATCTTGATCGGCATGGCAACTTGTGGCAGAGCTGCGGGTGCCGAGGATATACTTGATGCTCTCAATAAAGAATTAACGAAACAGAATATCCAGGCTGTTCTCATTCCTGTAGGTTGCATCGGCCTTTGCTATCTCGAACCGCTGATTGAGGTAATTATGCCCAATATGCCCAGTGTTTTCTACGGGCAGCTCACCCCTGATCTTGTAACCGAAATTGTTGAAGACTACCTGGTTAAAGGCAATCCTCGCCCTGATCTTGCTTTTGGCACCCGTGGTGAAGGCACTTTGGATGGTATCCCTAGACTGTTCGACTTACCTGTGCTCAAGTCTCAAGTTCGCGCCCTTTTGCGCAATTGTGGAAGCATCGATCCTGAAAACATCGACCACTACATCTCCAATGGTGGCTACGAGGGCTTGAACAGAGCGCTCAAGATGAAGCCTCAAGAAATAATCGATGGAATTAAGAAATCGGGATTGCGTGGCCGCGGAGGTGCTGGTTTCCCGGCGGGGCGGAAGTGGGAGGCCTGCTGGAAAGCTCCTGGCGACCAAAAGTATATAGTGTGCAACGCTGACGAAGGAGACCCGGGAGCATTTATGGACCGGTCAATCCTGGAAGGAGACCCACATTCAGTCTTAGAAGGAATGATTATCGCTGGATATGCTGTTGGCGCTAACAAGGGGTATATTTATGCGCGAGCCGAATATCCACTGGCAATAGAGCATTTACAAACTGCCATGGCTCAAGCAAGAGAGAAGGGATTTCTTGGAAAGAATATCCTAGGAAGCGGCTTTGGTTTTGATTTAGAGATTTTCCAAGGTGCCGGAGCCTTTGTGTGCGGTGAGTCTACAGCCCTGGCCCTCTCCATCGAGGGGAAAAGAGGAATGCCCAAACCTCTTCCTCGACCTCGCACCACTGAAAAAGGACTATGGGATATGCCAACACTGGAAAGCAACGTGAAGACTTTTGCTTTTGCCCCTGTAATTATTAGCCGTGGTTCAGAGTGGTTTGCCAGCATAGGCACCGAAGGGAGTAAGGGTACTGCTGTTTTCTCGCTTGCTGGCATGGTAGTAAACACCGGCCTGATAGAAGTGCCAATGGGCATCACCTTACGTGAGATCGTCTTTGACATTGGTGGTGGAATTCCAGGGGGTAAGAAATTTAAGGCGGTGCAAACTGGGGGTCCCTCAGGGGGTTGTCTCCCAGCAAGCGCACTGGATCTCCCCGTTGATTTTGAGTCTCTCACTGCCGCTGGCTCAATAATGGGCTCTGGAGGAATGCTGGTGATGGATGAGGATACCTGTATGGTGGATACAGCAAAGTTTTTCCTTTCTTTCACCCAACTGGAGTCCTGTGGCAAGTGCATCCCCTGCCGCTGGGGCACTAAACAGATGCTGGACATTCTCGAAGATATTAGCAATGGCAGGGGGAAAGTCGAGGATATTGACCTGTTGATTGAACTGAGTGAGGCGGTCAAGGCAAGCTCACTCTGCGGCCTGGGGCAGACAGCTCCCAACCCTGTGGTGACCACAATTCGCTATTTTCGAGACGAGTATGAATCGCACATCACAAGGCTGCATTGCCCGGCCGCGGTGTGCAAGGGGCTGGTCGAAGCACCATGCAGTCACAGTTGCCCCGCCGGCGTGGACGTTCCCCGTTATATTCGCCTCGTTGCCGAGAACAGATATGACGAAGCAGTAGCAGTGATTCGAGAGAAGATACCTTTCCCTTCGGTTTGCGGCTATGCCTGTTTTGCTCCCTGCGAAGCCAAGTGCCGTCGCGGTCAAATTGATGAGCCAATTGCCATAAAAGCGTTAAAGCGGTTTGCTGCTGAGCACGCCAGGAGGGTCGTCGATGAGAAGCCGCAGGTGGCGCCACCTTCTGGCAAGCGCGTAGCTATTGTAGGAGCCGGGCCTGCTGGGTTAACAGCAGCTTACTATTTGGCCAAGCTGGGGCATAGCCCAACTATATTTGAGGCTCAGTCCAAGCCAGGAGGTATGCTGCGCTTCGGCATCCCGAGGTACATCCTGCCTGAAAGCATCCTGGACCAGGAGATCAATAACGTCCTCAATTTGGGGGTGGAGCTCAAACTTAACAGCCGGGTGGACAAAATAGACGACCTTATGAACGGAGGTTATGATGCTGTCTTCCTAGCTCCAGGTCTGGTCAAAGGGCGAAAACTGCCTATCCCTGGTGTTGATATGGACGGAGCCCTTGCTGGCCTCGATTTTCTCCGGGACATTAATGCCGGCAAAAAAGTCGATCTCGGCAAGGCGGTCTTGGTGCTGGGGGGTGGCGGGGTAGCCATTGATGTGGCACGCACTGCCCTGAGACTCGGCGCCTCAGACGTTGGCGTCGTTTGTCTTGAGTCTCGGCAGACTATGCCAGCTCCCGCTTCTGAGATGAAGGAGGCAGAAAACGAGGGAGTCGTTATCTATCCTTCCCGCTCTTTCCTCAGCGTCGTGGGCAATGGTCACGTAACTGGGGTTGAGTGCCTTAATCTTGGCTGGATGATTTTCGACGAGGAGGGCAGACTCCACATGGAGACCATTCCAGGTTCGGAACATATTCTCAAGGCTGATACAGTAATCTTCGCTGTTGGCCAGGGAATTGATCCTAGCTTGGTTTCAGAGGGCAATGGCATTGCTGCCACCAAACGCTCCACTATCTCGGTAGATCCTGAAACCATGACTACTGATCGGAGAGGCGTTTTTGCTGGTGGTGACGTTGCGTCCGGTCCAGCCTCGATTATCGAGGCAATCGCTGCGGCAAGGCAAGCCGCGGTTTCCATAGACAAGTACCTCGGCGGCAAGGGGGTGATCGACCAAGTGTTGGCACCCCCTGAAGGCCTCCAGGCGCGGCTGGAGGTAACGGAAGAGGAAGAGGAACGGCATCGCCCCCGGATGCCACTGCTGGCGGTTGGCAAGCGACTTAAGGGCTTCGATGTGGTAGAGCGTGGCTTGTCGAAGGCGGCAGCAGTTGAGGAGGCGAAGCGATGTTTGAAATGCGACCTGGAGGAAGACTAGAGCAAAAAGTCTAATGCCCAAAGGAATCGGAGCTAGGGTTTACTCATCGAGGGAGGAAGAGAATGGCTACAATGACCCCAACTATTATAGCGGAGAAAAAGCTAGAGACCATAACGTTGACCATTGACGGGAAGACGGTCGAAGCGCCGAAGGGAGCCACGGTGCTGGAGGCAGCGCTGGGCGCCGGCATCCATATCCCTACGCTGTGCTACGACCCTGACCTCAAGCCCTACGGGGCCTGCCGCCTGTGCGTTGTCGAGATCGACGGGATGCGCGGTCTGACTACTTCATGCGTGGCACCTGTGGCCGACGGGATGATAGTGCATACCGACACACCTGAGGTAAACCAGTCGCGCCGCGTCACCATGGAGCTTATCATGGCAAATCATCAGGGTGATTGCCTCACTTGCTCCAAGAATCAAGACTGTGAGTTGCAGAAGATCGCCAGGTATCTAGGCATTGAGCAGGAGCATTTTGACCGGCTGCGAAAGAGTACCCAAGTTCTTCCCATTGATACGAGTCATCCTGCTTTTGACCGTGATCCCAACAAATGTATTATCTGTGCCAGGTGCGTGCGTGCCTGCCATGAAATAACAGGCGTTGGCGCCATTGATCTGGCCTTCCGGGGCCCCTCAGCCAAGGTGAGCACCTTCGGTGACAAGCCAATCCTTGAGTCTATTTGCGAGTCCTGCGGGGAGTGCGTCGACCGGTGTCCCACCGGAGCCCTAGTGCCGAAACATGCCAGGCAGGCAACGCACCAGGTCAAGACGATCTGCCCTTACTGCGGCGTCGGCTGCTCAATATATCTGGGAGTTCGCGGCAACGAAATCGTTGATGTACATGGCGATAAGGAGAGCCCTGTCAACAAGGGTGGCCTTTGCGTCAAGGGACGCTTTGGCTTCGACTTCATCAACCATCCCGATAGGTTGACCAAGCCCCTGATTAGGAAGGAAGGCCGGGGTAAGGATGTAAAGGTCGATGGCAACCTCCAAGATGTCTTCCGTGAAGCTAGCTGGGATGAAGCCCTGGAGCTGGTGACCAGGAAGCTATCTCAGGTAAAGGACAAATACGGGCCGGATAGCATCGGGGTACTGAGTTCAGCCAAATTTACTAACGAGGAGAACTATCTGGTACAGAAGTTCGCCCGTGCCGTTTTGGGCACCAACAATGTTGACCACTGCGCCCGTCTGTGCCATGCCTCTACGGTAGTAGCTGCCCTGGCTGCCTTCGGTGACGGGGCCATGAGCAACTCCATCGCCGACTTTGCCAAGGCCGACCTCCTGCTGGTCATTGGCTCCAACACTACTGACTGTCACCCCATCATAGGGCGAACCATTCGGCAGGCGGTAAAATTCGGCAGCACGAAGCTTATTGTTGCTGATCCTCGTGCCGTCGAACTCTCCAAGATGGCAAGTGTTCATTTGCGCCATAAGCCGGGAACCGATGTGGCCTTGCTCAACGCCATGATGCACGTGATTGTTGAAGAGAACCTCCACGACAAGAAGTTTATCGAGGAACGCACCGAGGGCTTTGAGCAACTGGCCAGGACCGTCAAGAGTTACACGCCTGAACTGGCTGAGGAAATAACGGGCGTTCCCAGGTCCGATATAGTAAAGGCGGCTCGCCTTTTTGCCAATGCTGGAAAGGCTGCCATTCTCTATGGCATGGGGATAACCCAACACACAACGGGTACCGATAACGTCAAAAGTGTGGCCAATCTACTGCTACTAACCGGCAATATGGGCCGCGAGGGCACCGGATTCAGTCCTTTAAGGGGCCAGAACAACGTTCAGGGCGCATGTGACATGGGCGCTCTCCCCAATGTCTTCCCTGGCTACCAACGAGTGGACAATACCGATGCCAGGACCAAGTTCGAGTCAGCCTGGGGGTGCACCTTGAGCCCTAAGCCAGGGCTGCCCGTCACCGAAATGATCAGCGCCGCTGGTCGAGGTGAGATCAAGGCCATGTATGTGGTAGGTGAGAACCCGATGATGAGCGAACCCTCGCTGGCTCATGTCAGGCAGGCGATGACTCGGTTCGAGTTCCTGGCGGTCCAGGACATCTTCGCCACCGAGACAGCTGCCATGGCCGATGTCATCCTCCCCGCAGCGGTCTTTGCCGAAAAAAATGGCACCTTCACCAGTACTGAGAGGCGAGTGCAAAAGCTCAGAAAAGCCGTTGAGCCACCTGGCGATGCCATGCCTGACTGGCAGATCGTATCCGCTCTGGCGACTAAGATGGGGCATCCTTTCGATTACAAAAACGCCGAGGATATAATGGAGGAGATCGCTTCCCTCACCCCCACATACAGAGGCATTCACCACGACCGACTGGATAGCTATGGCCTTCAGTGGCCATGCGTTGATACACTTGATCCCGGTACCCCCATTCTTCATCAGGGCAAATTTACACGCGGCCTGGGCAAGTTCCACTCTGTGGAGTACAAGCCCCCGGCGGAATCAGTCTCCGAAGACTATCCGCTTATCCTTACCACAGGACGGGTATTGGAGCACTGGCATACAGGCAGCATGAGCCGACGGTCCGAGGTACTGGATAAGTTACATCCCAGTGGTGCCATTGACATCCATCCCACTGATGCGGTGAAGCTCGGCATTGTGGATGGCGACACCCTGACGATAACTTCACAGCGAGGGAAGATAGAAACGCCCGCTCGAATTACAGAGCAAACCGCCCCGGGGCTTGCCTTCATGGCCTTCCACTGGAATGAGTCACCGGCAAATGTCCTGACCAATGACGCCTTGGATCCGGTAGCCAAGATACCGGAATTTAAGGTCACCGCTGTCAGGGCAGTGCTGGCGGTGCTGGACAGGGCGGCTCAGGATAATGCCTTCCTGGCTCTGCTGGCAGAGAATCCTGCCAAGGCACTGAAGGAATATGATTTGACTGCTGAGGAGAGAGCAGCTATCGCCAGTGGCGACATCCGCAAGCTCGAGTCATGGGTTGGCAAGTTAGACGAGCGACTTAGCACTTGGCTTGTCGCCAGATTAACGCAAGAGAAGTGGTAAGCCACAAGCAGAGCTAGACGGGGAGACAAGGCACCGTGATTGCCTGGAGAGTATCGACAAAAAGTCCCGGCCTGATCTCCCCGTCTCCACCCACAGCCTCCTGCCGTAGGTGGTAAAGGCGAGGGTTCCCTCCGAGGTTTTCGAGAAGCAAAGGAATCTCGCGCCGCTCAGAACAGGCTCCGCGAAGAATCTGAGATTCTTCATTTCACTTCGTTTCATTCAGAATGACATTCCTTACCCTGGATCCCCTTTCCCCTCACTTATTCTTATCTATATCTTTACTCATTTTGAAAAACTCGAAATCTTTATCCCTAATCCTTAGCATAGGCGATTTGTGTTCTATGGTGTATCCAAGCCTCTCATATAGCTTGATGGCTCTCTCATTATCAGTTTCCACATCTAATACCATTCCCTTGCTCCCCGCTGTCCTGGCTTCTTCCTCGATTACTTCAATAAGCCTCGTTCCGAATCCGAGACTCCTGAACCCAGGGTATACTGCAAAATGGGCAAGGTAGGCATCACTTTCTGTAATTTGGGCTAATATATCGCCTGACTTCCGCAAGTATTTGAATTGTGAAAGAAAACTACATCTCAAATATCTTAGAATGAACAGCAAGCTACGTAGTTCTTCTTTCTTCCTCTGATTGTAGTTGAACATCAAAGCCATTCCCGCTACTTCGCCATTCACTTCAATAAAATGTGCATGCTCAAAGCTAAAGCAGTTCCTTACGTGCTGAAATGATTTCTTTATCACATCCCTCACCTTAGGCCCAAAAAGGTAGGGCAGGAGTACCGGGGCGCTGAGTACAGCCAGTTCGGAACCGCGAGGAGCATCTTCAGGTTTCCCTTCCCTTATAGTGATATCGTCCATTCCAGTTTACCTCCTTGAAATTCACACCTGGCAACGTCGCCCGACGTCAGGCACGGCGACATTATAGCACGGCTCGGATACGAATTCAGGCCTGTGTAGTGTCGGCTGTTTGACGACAGCGCCTTGGAATCCCCCCTGAAACGCCCCCCTCGATGAAGCTAGCCAGACATGCCCTAAAGCTATTACAATAGGAGGGTAAAGCAACATGAACTCGCTTCTGGCACCCTATCGTGTCTTAGACCTGACAGACGCCAAAGGCTTCCTGTGCGGCAAGATTCTGGGCGACCTGGGAGCCAATGTCATCAAGATAGAAAAGCCCGGATCGGATGAGGAGTTCGTTGGACTGCTGGCCGAGGGGGTTTTCGAATAAGACGCAAATGCGGCGTCACAATAACGCCACGATGGAGGATGACGCCAAGAAAGGGCGATGAAGCAATGCCTCGAACCTATAGTCGTCATTGCGAGGTCGCCTGAGGTCGCCAGAGGCGACTCTGTCGACCGACCGAAGCAATCTCAGGGCGGGGAGGAGATGAATACCCCTTGCCTCGCTGTGACGAAGGAGGGCTGGAATCTGCGGACTAGGTAGTGGGCCAGGTGAGCCAAGCTCACCTGGCCCCTTTTTGCCTCTAGCCGAATCTGTTCTTCAGCCCAGACTATGCCTTGGCGGCGGGCTCATACCAGGGTGAAGGACGAAAGCTCCTGCGTCTCCACCTCGTCCCAGTCGAGGTGACCTACGGTGCTTTGTGTGCAGTCTATAACCTTCACCAGGCCACTGACATCGGGGCACCAGTACTCTATCTTCGAGAGTTCGGGGGTTACAGGCGCACCGTCCACTGCTACCACAGTGTGCTCTATAACGTAGCAGGTGAAGGTCCCCGCGGCCACCGTGACCTCTTGCGTCCCCGTTACTGTAACCTCGTAGGTCTTAGAGAAATCAGCTATAAGCGGGGGAACCAGGGTCCCGAGCTGCTCATACGTCCATGCCGTGTTGACACTGAGGTCCCAGCCGTGGCCGCCGGTATAGGTGTTGGTCATGTACGTGGTCACATCGATGCCAAACAGGTTGATGGCAGCGATGGTGGAGTAGACGGTAGCACTGGGCGGCGTCCCGCCCCAGTCTACCGGGTCAAAGGTGGCCTTGCTCATATAGTTCACAGAGGCAGTGATGGTAACCGCAGTGCCACCGGTAGTGCGATCTGGAGCCGGGTCATAGGCGGTCTCCGTCTTGTAGCAGTCCACGCCGTTGACTGTCTCCTCTCCGGTCACCGCGATAGTCCACGTCTCAGTCGAAGCACCGTAGGTCACCTCATACACCCACTCACTGCCCACAGCAGGGACAGGCGGGCCAACGTATTCCAAGAAGTTGGCGGTAACGGTTACATTAGACAGCATGGTCACCGTGGTGGTGGCCGAGTCGGGGTCAGCCACATCACCGGTCCAGCTATCGAATGCCCAGCCACTAGCGGCAGTAGCGGTGATGGTGACCACGCTTCCCTCAGCGTAGGTATGGTCGCCCACTGCCGGGGTAGTGCTCCCGTGGGCCGGATCATCGACTGCCATGGTCAAGGTATAAGTCACGTTGGTGAAGTTGGCGGTGACCACCTTATCCGCGTTCATGGTCACCGTGGTGGTGGCGTCGTTAGCATCAGCCACATCACCCGTCCAGTTGACGAAGTACCAACCAGTCTCCGGGGTAGCCTCGATGTTGACCACCGTTCCCTCACTATAATCATGGTCGCCCACTGCCGGGTCGGTGGTGCCGTTGCCAGTAACCGCCATGGTCAGGGTGTAATTGGCGGCTGGCACTAGAGTGCAGGACGTAAGCTCCTGGACCTCCACCTCGTCCCAGCCTGTGTAGTTTATAACCTTCACCAGGCCACTGACTTCAGCAGACCACCACTCTGTCTTCTCCAAAACGGGAACTACTGCCACACCGTCCACTGCTATCAAAGTGTACTCTATCTTGTAGCAGTTGAAGGTCCCGGCGGGCACCGTGACGTCTTCCATCGCCACTACTTCAACTTCGTAGGTATTAGTGAATGGCGCCGCAAATGGGGGATCCAGCTCTACATACTCGTCATAGGACCACGTCTTCCCGACAGAGAGCGGCACGCCGGGGTCGCCCGTGGTGGAGGTGGTAGTGAGGTATGTCGTTATCGCCATGTTAAACAGGTCAACATACTCCTCCGCTTTTGCCTGGGCCAAGGTGTCCTTGTTCCGCCAGGTCACAGCGCCCGTCAGCGTAAAAGGAGTACCGTTCAAATAGCGAGCCGCACCCACATCAAATGCGGTAGTAGTGACATAGCAATCCTCGCCCCCCACCGTCTCCTCACCCCTCACGGTCACAGTCCACTCAGTGGTCTCATCCCCATAGGTCACATGATACACCCAGATAGTCGCGGCCCCCATCTCAGAGAAGTTCGCGGTGATAGTCTTATCCGAGTCCACAGTCACAGTGGTGGCAGCACAGTAGGGGTGAGCCACGTCGCCAGTCCAGTTAACGAAGTACCAGCCAGTCTCCGGGGTAGCCGTGATGTTGACCACCGTTCCCTCAAGGTAGGTATGGTCGCCCACTGCTGGGTCGGCGGCACCGTCGCCAACAACCGCCATGGTCAGGGTATAGTTCACCTCGGAGAAGTTGGCGGTAACCGTCTTATCCGCGTCCATAATGATGGTGGTGGGATTTGTGGTTCCTGAGAGATCGCCACTCCAGTGGTCAAAAGCATATCCCAAACCACAGACGGCTGTGAGCGTCACCTCCGTGTCCCATGCATAGGTGCCTCCCGGAGGATCCAGCGTCAATGAGCCTGAGGCTTCAGGCTCAATGGATACATCGAGCCTATGAGTGAATTCTCCTGGAGTGTAGGACGCAAGCTGCTGGGTCTCCACACCCGCATACGCGTTGCTTACGGACTTCACCACTCCACAGACCTCAGCAGACCACCACTCTGTCCTGTCCAGGAAGGGATCTACTGCCGTACCGTCCACTGCTACCAGAGTGTACTCTATCTTGTAGCAGTCGAAGGTCCCTGCGGGTACCGTGACGTCTTCCTGCGCCACTACTTCAGCCTCGTAGGTTTTAGTGGATAGCGCTTCAAGCAATGGAACGAACTCTTCTACATACTCGTCATAGGACCATGCCTTGCCAACATACAACTCCCAGGCGTGGTCGCCGGTATAGGTGCGGTCGGTGTATGTCGTCACCGGGTGGGCGCCGAGGAAGAGAAGCGGCTCCTCCGATTTTACCGTGTCCAGAGTGGTCTGGCTCAGCCAGTTCGTAGCGCCGGCCAGCGCAAAGGGAACATTCGGAATGATGCCCTCAAAATAGCGAACCGGAGCCCCAAGATACGCGGTAGTGGTCACATAGCACCACTCGCTATCCACTGTCCCCTCTCCGTTGACAGCCACAGTGCACACACCATCTTCATAGCCAGGATCACCCAACTGTGCGTCCTCATAGTGCACATCATACACCCAGAGGGTGCCCAGAGACGGCACAGGGGGGGCGGTTATCGGGGCAAAGTTGGCGGTGACCGTCTTGTTCGAGGTCATGGTCACGGTGGTAGTAGCGGTGGTTGCTGTTGAAGCACCGGACCACTTATCGAATACGTAGCCACTAGCCGCCGTAGCGGTGATGGTGACCACATCTCCCTCATCGTAGGTGTGTGTCCCCACCGCCGGGCTGGTGGTGCCGCCGCCACTGGGGCTGACCGCTATGGTCAGGGTATAGCCCTCCGGAGGTACCCCGTCAATAAGAGGCAGCCAATCACTAACCCTTACCAGGTCCTGAGCTGCGGCGTCAAACTCATATATCACTACGTGATCCACCAAGTACCGTTTGGTCTCACTGAAACCCCATTGTGGGTAGCCTTCCCATATGGGACTCGTTGTCTCATACTCTACGGCCGCATCATAGAAGGCTTGACCGTCAAAGTGTCCGGCCCCCACCTCTTCTGCTGCCTGCTCCAAGATCTGGAAGGCGGCCACCAATTGGTGAATTCCACCTACATAGGCTGAACCCGCATAAATTATCTCGTCAGCTTGGTAGGGGTTGTAACGATAAAGAAGCTCTTCGGCCAGATCGACCATAGGGGTTCCTTCATCCCACCAAAGAGACGTATTGGCGCTCAACGTTCCGTCGAGGGCTTCATAGCCGCACTGGTCCACCAGGAAACCCCGGTAAGCAGATGCGCTACCCACGTCGATAAACGTAGTACTATACCCCCTGGCTTGAAAGTCCCTCATAAAAGCACCCATTGGGAAGCCGAATGCACATATATAATCGCAATCCTTCAGCTTCTCCACCTCACCAGCCCAGGTCATGGTGCCAAAGGGAGCCATATAACCGCCGACGTACTCAAACTGATCCGGATGATCCTGGCTAAATTCCTCCATGGCAGTCATAATTTCCAGGATAGAGGGCTCACTCCAGCCTACCAGGCCGACCTTGGGGAGCCTTGCTTCCACCTCATAATCCCAGTGCTCTTCGCTGATCCACTTCAACAGGGTCTTCATCTGCGAATAGAGAGGATTAGACATGGAAAACACCCATCCCGGGGGCTCTAACATGTCCGAGTGCGTGCTCAAGGAGACTATGGGAAACTCGTCCCTGTCGGCGAAAGGTTTCAATATGGCTCCGGTTTGGGGGATGACAGAGATAATCAGCTCTGCCCCCTTCTCTTTAACCCATTCATAGCCAGGTACGTCCCTGCTAGGGTCGTACTTATTGTCCCAGGAGACTACATCAAACTTCACCCCGGGGATAAGGCCTTCTTGGTTGTAGTAGTTGACAATGTCATCCAGCGCGTAATGAAGAGTGATCACCGCTGGCGAGGCTGGTCCGGTAAGGTCGGTGAGTTCGCCTATGGTGATAGTCACCCTTCCCGTCACTTCTATATAGTAGGCCTTAGTCTCCGTATGTGTACCGCCGGGTCCGGTTACGGTGAGGGTAACAGTGTATTCCCCCGGAGCATCGTATGCGTAGAAGGGGTTCTGCTCCGTGCTGTCCACTTCGCCATCGTCGTCGAAATCCCATTCCCAGGCGGTGGCGCCAGTCGACTCATCGGCAAACTCAACCTCCTGGGTCGCCGCAACGCTCAGAGAACTGGCACTAAAGTCAGCCTGTGGAGCCCCATACACCGTAATGTAGCTTTCCCTGGTCTCCGTATCGGAACCGGTGGGATTGGCTACCGTCAGTGAAACCGTATAGGTTCCGACGTTCTGATAGGTATGGGTGGGGTTTTGCTCCGTGCTGGTGCCATCGTCACCGAAGTCCCAGGACCAGGAAGTAACGTCACCTGTTGATTCGTCAGTGAACTGGACCTCGAGGGAAACAGGGCCAGAGGTCGGCTCAGCACTGAAGCCTGCTTCCGGAGCAGGACCTGCCCCTGCCACCTCTATATACTGGGCCTTGATCTCTCTGTCTGAGCCACCGGGTCCGGTTACTACCAGGGAAACAGTGTACCTACCGGGCGTCTCATAGCTGTAGGACGGGCTCCGCTCGGTGCTGTCCGGTACGCCGTCATTATCGAAGTCCCAGGCCCAATCGGCGATCTCACCGCTGGAGCGGTCAGTGAACTGGACCTGGAGAGGAGCAGTACCAGAGGTCGGCTCGGCGGTGAAATCTGCCTTCGGAGCTTCTTCGCCCTCCCGTTCGCAGGCAAATCCCAGGGGAAGTGTCATCGCCAGAAGGGCGATGGTTATGGCAGCTACGACGATTAGCCTGTTGCTGGACTGTCTGTACATCGTTCCCCCCCCTTGTCCGTTATGCTAGCTCGTAGCTGACCTGTGCATAAGAAAAGGCGGTGATAGGTGTGTATTTCTGGAATTTACCTTCCCTCCCGATTATATCACAAGTATTGACAACCTGTCAAGATCCCGGACAATGCCCCTAACCCGCGCATTCAAGCCCCCTTTTTGTGATTCCCAGGGGGAGCCCGAGACAGTGCCCGCTGGACACCCGTCGCCACGATGTGGGTAACGTTCCACTACACCCGCCCCACCATATCTGTTGGCACGTCGCCGAAGTAACGCTTTATGCCATCCCGCTTTTCTTCACTCTGTGACAAGAGGCAGCCAGTCAGTAATCCTTACCAGGTCCTCCGCTGCGGCGCTCCATTCATATATGGCTACGTGATCCGTGGCCCATCTCTTGGTCTCAGTGAAAGACCATTGTGGGCAGCCTTCCCAGGCCGTCTGGAACGATATAGCGGCGTCATAGAAAGTCCGCCCGTCAAAGTTCTCAGCCCCCACCTCCTCTACTGCTGCCTCCAAAATGTCCAAGAGAAGGGCAGCCTGGTGGACGCCACCCAGGTAGCCCGGACCTGAGTAAATCACCTCCATCGCTTCAGCAAGATGGTATTTATACAGGAGCTCTTTGGCCAGGTCAACCATGGGGACGTTATCACTCCACCACAGAGTTCCATGCGCGGTCAATGTTCCGTCGAGGGCTTCATAGCCTAACACGTCCACCAGCACACCCCGGTAAGCAGCCAGGCTATCCGTGCCGATGAAAGTTGCATCATACCCCCTGGCTTGAAAGTCCCTAATAAAACTAGCCGCTGCTGTGCCATAGAACGGCATAAATACATAGTCGCAGTCTTTCAGCGCCTCTATCTCACCAGCCCAGGTCACGGTGCCCGCGGGGGCCAGGTAACCGCCAGCATACTCAAACCTATCCGGGTGATCCTGGCAGTATTCCTGCAGGCCGTTCAGAACTTCTATTTGGTAAGAGGTATTCCAACCGGCAAGGCCAATCTTGGGCAGCCTTCCTTCCGCCTCGTAGTCCCAATGGTTCTCGCTGACCCATTTCAGCAGGCTCTTGGCCTGATAAGAGGCAGGGCTGCTGGCACAAAACACCCATCCGGGTGGCTCCATCTGGGGCCAGGTCGTAGCCGCATTGACTATGAGGATCTTGTCCACGTCGGCAAAGGGTTTCAGTATTTCTCCAACCTCGGGGTAACAGGTAAAGATGACTTCGGCTCCTTGACCTCTACACCAGTCGTAGCCGGGTACATACCTGGCAGGGTCGTACTTTGTATCATAGAGAGCAAACCTTATTCTGGCACCGGGTACAAGGCCCTCCTCTTGAGCCCAGCGGAAGTAGTCCAGTACACCATCGTAGAACGACTTTGCCACATTAGCCGACGGCCCGCTGAAATCACCCAGCACCCCGACAACAATGGCGTCGGTGTCAACCACCCCGGGGGGCGGGCTTGAGTCAGGCCCCCACTGAAGGACATAGGTCTCGGTTATGGTGTCACCACCGCCGGATATCGTCGCCTCTACGGTTACATCGAAGTCTGCTGTGCCAAGAACGTGTATCTGCCTCCACACATCGGCACAATACGTCCCGGCTGTGGTGGAGTCATAGCCTTCCATGACCAACCAGATAACCATGTCCAGCCACTTGATCGGTGCACTGAGCGGTATGATGACTTCCCCGTTTGCCGGCACCCAAATCTTGTCGCCCACGGCCACCTTGGCCGCATCAACGTCAAGCGCAGGATAGAAGCCAAAACCGTCCGAGTTTACCGAGATGTTTACGGACAGGCTGTCCAGGCTGATCAAGTAATTGTTGGGATTGGTGACCCTGAAGGAGAACTCACCCACACTGAGCTCGACCAGGACTCCTGCGGCGGCCATTGCTGACACCGCCGGTTTGGCCATCCACCTGAAGAAGGCCTGCCGCGGGTGGACTCCAAGGTCTATATCTGCCGCCCAACCGTCGGCCGCTGGCTTGCCCAGCGTCTTGAGCACAGCGAAGACCTCGCAGGCCCTAGCCACGTCGAGAGTTGCCGCCACGGACGCCCGGTAACACTCCGGCCAATTCGTCCCTAGCTCTGCCATGAATGCCGCCATGAATTCCGGTGAACCTGGCGCGCCAGCTGCCATCCCTGCCGCCATGGCTGCTGCGAACGCGTCTGGCCAGTTCGCTAGCTCTGCCGTAAATGCATCTGACACGGCTGCCGGGTCCGCCTCTATGGCCATGGTGTCATAGAAAAGTTGCAGGTCAGCGTCAACCGCGGCTCTGTCCGCCGCATCCAGTTCGGCATATTTGGCACCTGCTCCAGCGCCATACCACACATAGGCCGCATTACCCGTCACCACCAACAGCCCATTGGCAGCCACCCAGTCCCTGAATTCGGATAGACCTCCCCTACCCGCCGGATCGGGCCAGGTTGCCCAGAAGGCATCGACGGGGTCCCATCCCTCCTGTGACCATTTGCCAAACCACGCCATGCCTGGCAGTTCATGAAGCGTTACGTAGGCGGGATTCGTCGTCAAGTCTGGCAGCATGCCGCTAGTGTACGCCTGTATGCCCTCGTCTACCTGGCCCAGGAAGGCCACAAGCTCCGCTGAAACGATTTCTTTTTGCTCAGCCGTCAAATTGTAATACTCCTTACCTGCTGGCAGTCGACCTGCCAACGCAGGAGCCGTGGCCATAAACATGATGTAGGCACCCATCTCACCACCACCCTCAGCCATACTGTTGATGGTGGCATCGTCGATGTCGACTGTGGCGCCCTTTAGATACTGGTAGAGGTCTATGTCAGGTGCTTCCAGAGCCAGGCTTGTTACCTCTATATACTGAGTCTCAGTATCAGAACCGGCAGGATTACTTACCGTCAGCGAAACCGTATAGGTCCCGGCATTCTGATAGGTATGGGAGGGATTTTGCTCCGTGCTGCTGAGACCATCTCCGAAGTTCCAAGACCAAGAAGCGATGTCACCCGCTGACTGATCGGTGAACTGCACCTCCAGGGGAACAGCGCCAGAGGTTGGCTGAGCGCTGAAGTCAGCTCCCAGAGCCTCAGTCGGGGCTGTCACTTCAATATAGTTGGTCTTCATCTCTGTATCTGAGCCACCAGGCCCGGTTACCTCGAGGGAAACGGTGTATTCCCCCGGAGTCTCATAGATATAGGATGGGCTTGGCTCGGTGCTGTCTATGATGCCATCATTATCGAAGTCCCAGGCCCAATCGGCGATCTCACCGCTGGAGCGGTCAGTGAACTGGACCTGGAGAGGAGCAGTACCAGAGGTCGGCTCGGCGGTGAAATCTGCCTTCGGAGCTTCTTTACCCTCTTGATCGCAGGCAAATCCCAAGGGCAGCGCCATTACCAGAACGGCAATGGCCATGGCCAAGGCAACTAGTTTGTGATTGGAGTGTCTGTACATTGTTTTGTCCCCCCTTGTCCGTTATGGTAGCTCGTAGCTGACCTGTGTATAAGAAAAGGCGGTGATAGGTGTGTATTTCTGGAATTTACCTTCGTCTCGGATGATATCACAAGTATTGACAATCTGTCAAGACCCTGGAGAATAGCCGTAACCCGTGGATTGAAGTCCTCTTTCGTCATTCGCAGGGGAGGCTCGGCAGGGTCGCCTCTGGAGGCCTGTAGAGACCCTCAGCGAAGCGCACGGGTCGCCTCCACCTCCCCCTGAGATTGCTTCGGTCGGTCGACAGAGTCGCCTCTGGCGACCTCAGGCGACCTCGCAATGACGGCCAATCTGTGTCGGCCATCCCTCAGGAGAGATAAGACGAGCTACCTCAGCAAAGGCACGGGTACAGTGGCATGAGACAAGGGTCAGGTCGGGGACCTGACACCCACTAATTGCGTGGAAAGACGGGTCAGGTCAGGTCTCCATAGGCGACTCGCCGTGGCGAGGACCTGACACCCAACAAAGGAGCTGGCACCCAACAAAAGAGGCCCAGTCCTACAGAAACAACAGGCCCGCTACACAGGACGCGGGGATAGATAGGGCGACGCCTCTCAGCGGCGCAGGGCGGCGCCAACCTCTTGAGACAGCCTAGCCAGGATTTGCCTCTCCACCTCTTCTACCTCGGCGTCGGTTAAGGTGTGAGTCGGCGACCAGTATACTATTCTGAAAGCCAGGGACTTCTTACCCGGCGCAATCTGCTCACCAGCGTAGACGTCGAAGAGGCTAACCCGACCCACCAAGGGAAAGTCCGAAATAACATCCTTTACCTTCCTGGCCGGCACCCCCACGTCTACCACAACAGCAACGTCCCTGGCAGACTCGGGGAAGCGAGAAGGCGACTGGAATTCGCCACCCAGGCCAACATGGGGAACCAGTTTCTCTATGTCAAGCTCGAGAAGAGCCACCGCCTGCGGCAGAAGCTCTAACCTCTCCGCTACCTTAGGATGCACCTCGCCCACAATTCCCACCACCTCCCCATCGATCACTACCCGCGCTGCTCTACCAGGGTGGAGACTTTCTTCCTCTACTGCCTCAAAATCTGCCTCAACCCCCACCCGTTGCAGAAGAACATCAAACAATCCCTTGGCATCAAAGAAGTCGAGCCAGCCCTTCTGACCCAGCCAGGATAGGCCGCTCCTCGGTCCGCTGAGCACACCACCCAGCATCTCCCTTTCCTCAGGCAAGTCCTTCTCCCGGGAGAAATACACCTTGCCTATTTCAAAAAGCCTGATACCCCCCTCCTCGTGCTTCTGGTTAGAGCGGAGATGAGCAAGCAGGCCGAGACGCAGGCTGGTGCGAAGATACTCCTGCTCCATAGACAGCGGATTGGCCACCTTAACAGCACGCTCTACGGGAGCCACCTGGGACAGCCTCTGACGATTGACTAGAGAGTAGCTGATCACCTCCTGAAACCCACATCCCACCATCAGGTCGCGCAGCTTTTCCCTGAGACTCACCAATGAGTCATGGTGCCGACCAGGCAGGCGGCCACCGAGCATAGTAGTGGGAATGAAATCATAACCGACAATGCGAGCCAACTCCTCTATCAGGTCAACCCTGCTGTTGACGTCCATGCGCCAGTAGGGAACAGTGACTTCCACCTCCGAAGAGTTTGTGGCCTGGCACTCAAAGCCCAGCGAGGTGAGTATCTCCACCATTTGCCCCATCTTCATCTCAATGCCCAGAAGATTCCTGACCTGGGAAGCAGTAAGCAGAATCTGCTTGACGTCTCTCTTGCCTGGGTAAACGTCGATAATACCCTTGGCAGCTTTACCACCGGCCAGCTCTAATATCAGTTGCGTGGCCCGCCTAAGCGCCGGCACGGTGAGATCAGGACTAATTCCTCTTTCGAACCGCAGGGAGGACTCGCTGCGCAGCTTAAGATTTGTAGAGGTGCGCCGAATACTCACAGGGTTGAAACTGGCTGACTCTAACAGTACCGAGGTGGTTATATCTATGACCTCGCTGTCGGCACCTCCCATGACCCCGGCCATGGCTACAGGTATCTGGTTGTCAGCAATCACCAACATGTCTGGCGTAAGAGCCCGCTCCACTCCATCAAGGGTGTACAACATCTCACCTTCACAGGCACGGCGAACAACGATCCTCCCTCCCCCAATCTGCCGAAAATCGAAAGCGTGGAGAGGCTGACCGTACTCCAGCATTACGTAGTTGGTGACATCCACAATATTGCTTATGGGCCGCATACCGCAGGCAATCAACCTTTGCTGCATCCAAGGGGGAGAGGGAGCCAATTTAACGCCTTCAATCAAGCTAGCGCAGTAGCGGCTGCAGAGGTCAGTGGCGGCAATCTCCACCGAGACAAGCTGCTCTATCTCTGGACCCTCTTCTAGACAATGAGGGGGAGCGACTTTCACCTCTTTTCTGGTGAGAGCCGCCACCTCCCTGGCTATGCCTATCACCGAGAGGCAATCGGGGCGATTGGGGGTAATGTCCAGATCAAGCACAGCATCGCCAAGGTACTCGGCTAAAGGCATACCCACCGGTGCCTCCGGCGGCAAGGCCATCAGCCTCTCATGGTTATCAGAGATTCCCAGTTCCTTCTCCGAGCAGGCCATGCCCTCAGAAACAACGCCTCGAATCTTCGCCCGCCGGAGTTCAACCAGCTCCCCCGTATGAGCATCGATAAGCCGGGCGCCCACCCGAGCAAAGGGCACCTTGTCACCCACCTGAACGTCAGGAGCACCACAAACCACCGTGGAATGCTCTACACCCCGATCTACGGTAACCAGCGTAAGGCGATCAGCATTGGGGTGAGGCTCCACGGCAATTACCTCACCTACTACGATGTTATCCCAGGCCTGACCAATAACCTCGGTACTTTTTACCTCTGTTCCAGACATGGTCAACCTGTGTGCCAGGTCTGCGAGAGGCAAGGTAACGTCGACGTAGTCTCGAAGCCAGTTAAGAGAAATCTTCATCTTTCAGTCGAGAAACAACCGCAGCCTGTTTAGAATTGCCTCAAGAAGCGCAGGTCATTGCCATAAAAGAGGCGAATGTCATCAATGCCATATCTCAGCATAGGCATACGTTCCACGCCCAAACCAAAAGCAAAACCAGTATATACATCGGGGTCGTAGTTCACTCTTCTCAGGACGTCCGGGTGGACCATTCCTGCGCCCAAAATCTCGATCCAGCCACTGTTGGCGCACAAACGGCACCCACTACCCTGGCACACCAGACAATCAATGGCCATTTCCACCCCAGGCTCCACAAAAGGAAAATAATCACAGCGAAAGCGTACTTTCCGCTGTTCCCCAAAGATGCGGCGAGCAAACTCAAACAGTGTCCCTTTCAGATCACCGAGAGTAATGCCCTGGTCTACTGCCAGGCCTTCAATCTGGTAGAACATCGATTCATGAGTGGCGTCGGTGGCCTCATAACGATAGACCTTACCCGGGATTACTGCCCTGACAGGCGGGCGTGTCTTCTCCATGAGCCTTATCTGCATCGGCGACGTATGGGTACGCAACAGCATAGACTTCTCACCGTCTTCAGTGTCTATCCAGAGGGTAGCCCACATATCACGGGCTGGATGATCCTTAGGGATGTTCAACGCCTCAAAGTTGTAATAGTCCCACTCCACCTCGGGGCCCTCAACCACCTGGAAGCCCAGGGAGACAAAAATATCGCACATTTCTCGTATTATCTGGGTGGTGGGATGAAGGCGACCCAAAGAGACGGGATAGCCGGGTAGGGTAATGTCAATGCCAGCCTGTTCCAGAGCGGAAGTAAGATCTTCCTTGAGAGCCTTCTCCTTTTGCTCCAAGCCGAGTTCAAGACTGGCCTTGACCTCATTAGCTAAAGCCCCTACGGTCCGTCTTTCCTCTAAGGATAAGGCCCCCAGTCCTCTCAGTATGGAGGTCAGAGAGCCCTTCCTGCCCAGATAACGGACCCGCCAATCCTCTAGCTCTCTAAGGTTGTCTAGGCTATCGATTTCGGCGATCGCTCTGGCTTTGAGCTGTTCAAGCTCTTCCCGCATTGCTTGCGTGTCTATATCTCCCCTTTGGCCACTGCCACCAGACGCGAGAAGGCCAGAGGATCTCTTACAGCTAAGTCGGCGAGCATCTTGCGATTGACTTCTACCTGCGCTGTCTTTAGGCCATTCATGAACTGGGAGTAGGATATCCCCTCTAACCGGGCGGCAGCATTGATGCGAATAATCCAAAGTCGCCGCATATCACCCTTGCGTTCCCGCCGATGACGGTAGGCATAGCTGAGAGAATGAAGCATCGATTCGTGTGCCCGGCGGTATAGAGCGTGCTTTGTCGCCCGGTGCCCCTTGGTAAGGTTCAACACCTTCTTATGCCGGCGCCGACTGACTATTCCACTTCTTGCTCGCGGCAATGATCCTCCCTTATCTGTAGGGCAACAGCCGCTTTACCCGTGCCTCATTTGAGGCATGAACCTCCACCTCTCCCGAGTACTGACGCCTGACACGTGGTGCTTTCTTGCGTCGCAGGTGGCTTCCACCTATCTTACGGTGCATAAGCTTGCCGGTACCGGTGATGCGGAAACGGCGCTTAGTGGATTTATGCGTCTTAATCTTCGGCACTAGGAGCCCCTGCAGTTACCTTCTTAGCGGCTTTGCCTGGTGCAAAGTATAAACTCAGACTTCTCTCCTCTATTTGCAAGGGCTGATCAACAACAGCCTTGTCCTTCAGCGCGTCCAACACCTCTTCTAACACCTTCTTGCCCAACTCGGGACGGGTGACCTCTCTTCCCCTAAACACCACCGTCACCTTTACCTTGTCGCCCTCCTCAACAAGCCGCTGGATCAACCGAATCTTACAGTCGAGATCCTGTCCTCCGATCCTCGGTCTAAGCCGAACTTCCCGCACCAGCGAAATCCTACGGCCCTTCTTGGACTCGCGCTCCTTCTTCGCTTGCTCATACTTGTATCTCCCATAATCCAATAGCCGACAAACAGGAGGAACGGCTGTAGAAGCAACCTCTACCAAGTCCAGGCTCCGCTCTCTGGCCATCTGTAAAGCCTGCTGGAGCGGCATAACATTCAGCCGCTCCCCATCCTCCCCTATGACCAGGACCTCTTTTGCCCTAATCTGCTCGTTTAGGCGCACTACTTTGACTATTTTGCGGTTACCTCCCCTAAGCCTTAGATTATATCTATAGCATATCATACTACATAAGTCAAACGTACCGTGTAATCAGACCCTCTCGCCGATGTATAATAGTGCTTAACTGAAGAAGGGAGGGTATGTCAGTGCCTCTGACAAGAGTTGGCGTACTGTTCCTCGCCTTGGCAGTGACGTTGTGTATACTAGCTGCCTCTTGCGGCAAAGGGGGAGCTGGCGAGAAGCAGCTCGGACCTGGTTTCTGGCCATCCTGGTCGCCTGACGGAAGTAAGATCGCCTTCCTTGACCATGACGAGTCTGAAAACGGTATCTATATCATGGACGCCGACGGGGGCAATCGGACCAAAGTGTTTGGTCTTCCGAGGGAGATTGACATCAGGGCTCCCTCCTGGTCGCCCGACAGCCAGAGGATTGCCTTTGCCGCTCAGGCATCGATTGCCGCCGTGGACTTGGATGGAAGTAATCTTACACGGCTAGCTGGCGAGGCCGGCTTCGTTCCATATACCGACGTTCCTTCTTGGTCACCTGACGGGGCCAGAATCGCTTTCGTGTCACAAAGAGAGGGGAAATCGCAAGTATTCGTGGTGAATATCGACGGGAGCAATGAAAACAGGCTGAGTCCTGAGGAAGCAGAAGACTATTCGCCTGCCTGGTCTCCTGATGGCACCAAAATCGTTTTTGAATCGCTTCGAGATGGCAATCGTGAAATCTATGTGATGGGTGCCAGTGGAAGCAACCCGACCAGGTTAACTGAGAATACGGCCAAGGACTGTTCTCCCGCGTGGTCACCTGACGGAAGTAGAATTGCCTTTTTGTCCGACCGGGACGGTCAGCGGGATATCTACATAATGAAGGCCGACGGGGGCAATGCGACCCGGTTACAGGAGAACTCGATTCACGAGACAAACCTCAGCTGGTCGCCCGATGGGACGAAGATCGCCTTCTCTGGAGGAGGCAATCAGCACACCAACATCTATGTGGTCGATGTCCCTTCATGACCCAGTGAAGTCGTCGCGCCACGAGTCCTTCATGTCTGCCAAGCCGGGGCTTGGACCGAGCCTCAGGAAGTAACGGCCAAGAACACGTCACAACCAGTGAGTTTGTTTGGCTGGGTGCCAGCCATTTTCGCCCGACAATGGCTCCCATGGCTGACTATCGGCCGTGAACAAGGTTGACATGCCCGGTGGGGGGGGGGCATATACTATGTCTGAGGCGATAAACACCCATTTGTAATCTATCGTTGCCATGACTAGCGGTGCTAATTGTGTCATAACCCGTAGATAGCACCTTCGTACGGTAGATTTGAAAGTTGAAAGGAGTGCTATATGATAAATAGATGATGATGTGTCATCCTATTAGTTATCATTTGGAAGGGGAAGTGTACATGAGAACAAAGAGAAGAGGCGTGGTGGTCGTACTAGTGGCTCTGCTTATGATTACGGGCACTGGTGTTGGTGCCCATGCCATGCTTGCGGGTGGCGACAGGCTGCCGGCAGGGCTTGTCGACTCGGGCGTTGGACCGCCAGTCGCGCGAGTAACGCCGGCGGAGCCATCTTCGGTGGCCGAAGCCGAAGCTATGATTGGGGCAACAATCCCTGTACCGGCTTACCTGCCTTCGGGCTATGCAATACAGCGCATCTTTGTCTATGAAGATATCGTCGTGTTAATGTTATCGGACGGGGTGATAACCGATCCTTCTCCGGCGGCCGTCCTAGAACCAACTTTTTGGGAGGATGAGTTTAAGCGACGCGATGGGGCGAGGCTAGTCATCCAGATGCGGCGCATAGAGAAGATCGCAGCCCCAGAGATGTGGGAGGAGATAGCCGCAGGCAGAACAACGATGCCGGGCGAAGTCGTGGATCTCGGCGCGGTAAGAGGACTGCTTGTGGATCCAACGACGATTGGGTATTCAGCCAACGATGGGGATGTTCTCGGAGGGGAAACGGATCGTCAGACCTCTGATATATGGTACCTCAGTTGGTGGCATAGCATGTTTCAGTTCGACCTAAAGGCTCCTAAAGACCTAAGCAGAGACGAGGTGATTAAGATAGCTAGTTCCGTTCCTGTATTAAGCTTGTACTTCAAAGAGGTCTCACTCGAGGAAGCCGGGAGCATTATCGGGGTAGAGGTTCCCGGAGTAACCCTCCCTCCAGGGTACGACGTACAGAAAGTATTCGTCTGGGGTGACAGTGCTGCATATGTCTTGATTTCAGACACTGAGATAAGCCTGGGAAAGGTGGAGACGGAGTCAGAGCTTGGCGACATACTAGCCAAGCCCGATCAGGATGCCGGGGTAAAGATGATGCTGAAGGTGGATGCTGAGGTTCCCGTAGCCCCCAGACCCGGCATCGACCTTTTGCAGGTGTCTTCGGAAGAAGGTGAGATTCTCGAGTTTGATGGCAATAGAGTCATATCTCGCTATAGGACCGGCTATCATGACTTTGAGTGGCTCACAGCAACCTCCCGGTTTCAACTCAAAGCAGTTGATCAGCTATCGGTCGATGAGTTAGGTCAAATCATAGGATCGGCAGGTTAGAAAAATGACCAAGATATTGATTTCGTTAGCGGTTGTAAGCATTATTCTGCTGGCGTCCCTGCCCGCGCCAGCGAAAGCGGCATGGGGTTGGCGATATCCAGATGAGACGTACGGTCAGCTATGGGATTGCAGGTATTCGTATTACCTAGGTTATGAAGGGATATACGGTGAAACGTACGTTTCCTACCAAGACCCCGATGGTTGGCTGTTCAAGGAGTTTGTTGCCATAATCGACGCGCAGCTAGAATACTGGTTTTTCAGACCAACGGCGTGGATAACCGTGGGTTACTATCATTATGATACGAACACCCCGACGAGGATGGTCAGGTGGAAGTTGGGCGACGCGGACATCATACACGGCACGACCCACGGCTATGCCTCTTGGGACACATATCAAGACAACTTTATCTGGAAGTCTGGAAGCTACTGGGACGTGTACATCAACGGTGGGAGGGTAACGCGAATTACCTTTCCTACGTACCACTGCGCAATTCTGGCAGAGATTTCCAACAGTAACTCTTTCGGTGACATTTATGGCTGGTTCACAAACCTGAAGCAATTCGACTCCCCTTATTGGGAGTATTGGGATTACCAGACCAGATCTTGGAATGATGATGTTGTAGTCTACATAGTGAACGAGCATACCTTCGGGACGTACAGAGACTGGTAAGGAAAGGCAATCTCGGGTCCAAAGGCGGAGGAGGTTTACCCGCATCCGGAGGCTGTTCTAGGTCGGGACGTCGAGGTGCGAAGAGATTACTTACGGCCGCTTCATAAGTGAATCGTCCCGTGTTTCGACGAGTAGGGAGAGAGAACCTGCTATGTTGCCTCCTCCACAACTTGGACGTCAGGCCCCTCGTCTACGCACCGTCCTTTCGTGTGTGCCTGTAACTCATGGTAAAGGGCTCGTCTGGCATTGATAGGCCTGTCGAGCCTGCTAGGCTTCAGGCAGCCCGAGCTTGTGCCTGAACCGAGTTTCGACATCCTTGGCAACGGTGGCTCCGAAGATCGGTCCGATCTTAAGTGTCATGCCCCCCCGTATAGTTACCATAAGGTCATGCGCAGCACCTCTGTCTGCCATCTCCTCACGGCCCCATGAAATAAGTCCAGCCAAAGAACCGCGAATTTCACGCCGGCCATGGCGTGATCCAGTCCTCGTCACTCCTAAGGCCCTGGACGTTAGCACGACTCGCACCACCTCTGAGTAGGGGATCCGTCGCCTAAGGGGAAGCCTCACCCCCAGAATCCGGAACTGCATGGTAATTTCTCGGTCTGCGTGGTTCAACACCGTTACCCACCCTGCCAAACCATGAGGTCGCAGAATGATTCTATCGGGATCAATCTGGCAGGCAGCAGTGCTCACAACAGTCTTCTCCTTGGTCCCCGCTGCAGACACTCGATTGTCAGCCGGGATTTCGCATTTCAACCGAATTTAGTAAGCCCATAGTAGGTGGGCTAACAATAATAAAGCCACACCCCCGCTCTGTCAAGCACTATTGCAAACGTACGGAGCCAAAGTTGACAGAGCTAGCTACAAACTCGTAAAATCTCAACAGACCAACTCAGTTGAAGCTGTGACTGTCCCACCTGACAACTCAGCAGCCGCATCAAGGAGGACTATTATGGAGTATGACCGTATTATCTTGGAGAAGAAGGACAGGATAGCCAAGATAACCCTCAATCGTCCCAAGGAATTGAACGCCATTGACAAAGAGACTCATCTACAATTGCAGGCGGCATTCAAAGATATCGAAGCTGATCCCGAAGTAAGGGCGGTGATAATCACCGGTGCTGGCAGGGCTTTCTGCGCCGGTGCCGACCTGAAATATGCCATTTCGCTCAATGACAATCCACAGGAGATGGCAGCCTTCGGCCAACTCTTCTATGACACCTTCGCCATGATGGACAATCTGAGCAAGCCAATCGTAGCCTCCATAAACGGTCTGGCCCTGGCTGGGGGAATCGAACTGCTTGAATCATGCGATATTGTCATTGCCTCGGAGGACGCCCGCATAGGCGACCAGCATGCCAATTTCGGGCTCGTCCCGAGTGGAGGTGGTTCACAGAGACTTCCCCGTCTAATCGGAGTCAGGAAGGCGATGGAGCTTCTGCTGACAGGGGACGCCGTAACCGCCAAAGAGGCCGAGGCCCTGGGGCTCATCAACAAGGCCGTGCCGGCTGACAAGCTTGAGGAAGCAACCATGGAGATGGCTCGGAAGCTGGCGGAGCGCAGCCCTATGGCATCAAAGGCCATCAAGGCCCTGGTGAAGCGCGGGATGCAGGTAGACCTCTATACAGGCATAATGTTAGAGAAGGCAGCATCGGCGCTCCACGCCTCGACTGAAGATAGGCAGGAAGGCTTCAACGCTTTCATGGAGAAGAGAAAGCCCAACTTCCCAGGAAGATAGCAGCCACATACCAGTTCGGCACGGATAAGGAGGGTAAGCTGTGGAGTACGACCATATCATCGTTGAAAAGAAAGACGGGATAGTAAAGATCACCATCAACCGCCCCGACGCGTTGAACGCTTTACACCCGGACACCCACAGGCAAATACAGCATGCGCTGCTTAGTATTGACGTGGATCCGGAAGTGCGAGCGGTGATCATCACCGGCACGGGCAGGGCCTTCTCCACCGGTGCAGACCTCAAACATATAAGTACCCTCATTGGCAGGCCCCAAGATATAGTTGCCTACGGACAGCTCTTCCACGACACCAACTACATCATTGAACACATGACCAAGGTCGTGATAGCCATGGTAAATGGCCTCTGCCTGGCCGGCGGGCTTGAACTGATGGAGGCGTGTGATCTGGCCTACGCCTCCGAGGATGCCAGGATAGGGGACCAGCATGCCACCTTCGGACTGATCCCCACCGGGGGTGGATCACAGAGGCTCCCCCGGCTCATACCGTTGAGAAAAGCAAAGGAGCTCTTGTTTACCGGCGACTGGTTGACAGCCAAAGAGGCAGAGCAATGGGGGCTGGTAAACAAGGCTGTTCCGGCCGACAAGCTCGAGGAAACGGTCATGGAAATGGCAAACAAGCTAAAGGAACGCAGCCCCATGGCATCGAAATTCATAAAGTACTCCGTAAATCGGGGGATGCAGGTTGACCTGTATAATGGCGTGGAGCTGGAAAAATCAGCCTCCATGGGCCACTTCCACACGGAAGACTCGAAAGAAGGCATAGCGGCCTTCATGGAGAAGAGAAAGCCCGACTTCCCGGGAAGATAACTTGGGTAGAGAGAAACTCGGCTGATTAGGTTGATTGACAGCAAGTCCCTTTTCCCAATCAGGGAGGGGGACTTATAATATTGAGCAGCGAGGAATGTATGTTCGACCCGGTAACCAGTAAGGTCAGCTTTCCTGAGATAGAAGAGCGCATATTGCGCTTCTGGAAGGAAAGAAATGTCTTCCAAAAGAGCACTGAGCTTCGCCAGGACGGGCCCCGGTTCACCCTGTATGAAGGGCCTCCAACTGTCAACGGCAATCCAGGCATTCATCATGTTCTCTCCCGCGTCTACAAGGATGTCATCCCTCGCTACAAGACAATGAAGGGCTTTTGCGTTTTCCGAAAGGCAGGCTGGGATACCCACGGTCTGCCGGTTGAGCTAGAGGTGGAAAGGGAGTTGGGGTTCACTGATAAAGCCCAAATTGAGCAGTTTGGAGTTGCCCAGTTTAATGCTCGTTGCCGTGAAAGCGTGCTCCACTATCTTAAGGACTGGGAAGACCTTACCGAGCGCATAGGCTTCTGGCTCGATATGGAGCACCCTTATATCACTTTTGACAACAGCTACATTGAATCTTGCTGGTGGGTGGTGAAACAGCTTTGGAACAATGGTCTAATTTATCAAGGCTACAGGGTCACCCCTCACTGCCCCCGCTGTGGCACCTCCTTAAGCTCTCACGAGGTAGCTTTGGGCTATCAGGAGGTCCAAGACCCATCGATATATATTCGGTTCCCACTCAGTAAACGTGAGCAACCTTATAGAGCCAGAAATGTGTTGGAAAAACTGGGCTGGGATTTTCAGACAAAGGAGTGGAAACCAAGAAGACCTGCCTTCCTAGCGTGGACTACTACACCCTGGACGCTTACGGGGAATGTAGCCTTAGCCGTGGCTGCTGATGAGGATTACGTATTGGTGGAATCTCACACTGCGCAAGGAGTGGTAGAGAGGCTTATTCTTGCCAAGGCTCTCCTTGCCCAGAGCCTGGGACATGAAAACTGGCAAATCTTGCAGGAGTTCCCGGGAAGTGATCTGGTAGGGCTGTTATACGATCGTCTCTATGAGCCGAAAGCCGAGTTCGTAGCTGATGGCACGCAGTTACAGCCAGAAAACTTGGTGGTGTCAGCTGACTTCGTATCCGTGACCGATGGTACAGGAATCGTTCATATCGCCCCAGCTTTCGGAGAGGAAGATTATGAGTTAGGGAAATCAGAGGAATTGCCTATGGTGCAGAGTGTTGACTCAAAGGGCAAACTCATACCGAACAATAGACCTTGGGACGGCAAATTCGTCAAAGAAGCAGACCCTATGATTTTGGATGACTTGCAGCAAAGCGGGCGACTGCACCACAAGGAGACCATCACCCACACCTATCCCTTTTGCTGGCGCTGTGAGACTCCCCTCCTGTACTATGCTAAGCCCTCATGGTATATCAGAACGACAGCACTGAAAGACGAGTTAATCTCCGGGAACGAACAGATCAACTGGTACCCCGAACACGTAAAGTACGGGCGTTTCGGTGATTGGCTGGAGAACAACGTTGACTGGGCTTTCTCCCGGGAGAGGTACTGGGGGACACCGCTACCGATCTGGCGATGTGAGGGCTGCGGCAAGGATGAATGCATTGGGAGCATAAAAGAGCTAGAGGGAAAGACCGGGCTCAAAGCAACAGCATCAGCCGCGCAGCTTCTCGCTGGTGAGCTTGACCTGCACCGTCCGTTTGTCGATGAGATCTTTTTCGAGTGTGAGAAATGCGGTGGAACCATTCGTCGTGTTCCTGAGGTGCTTGATTGCTGGTTTGACTCTGGAGCCATGCCTGTAGCGCAATGGCATTATGACTTCGAAAACCGAGAACTCTTTGAGCAAAACAAGATCGCTGACTATATCTGTGAGGCGGTTGACCAGACAAGGGGCTGGTTCTATAGCCTCCATGCCCTGTCCACCCTACTGTTTCAGCGTCCCTGTTTTAAGAACGTCATCTGCCTGGGACACATCCTCGATGCCGAAGGCGAGAAGATGAGCAAGGCCAAAGGAAACGTTGTTGACCCATGGACAATCATCTCCGCCAACGGCGCTGATGCACTACGCTGGTATATGCTCACCTCCAGTCCGGCAGGCAACGTGAAACGGTTTTCCCCCAGCCAGGTGAACGAGGTGGCACGAAGATTTCTCTCCACCCTCTGGAACACCTATTCCTTCTTCGTCCTATACGCTAATATTGACCGATTTCACCCCGCTACAGCCGAGGCTCCTGAACACTCTTCTGAGCTAGATAGATGGATCACCTCTGAGCTCAACCAGGTCATTGTCCAGGTCACCGAGGAAATGGACAACTACAATCCCACTGACGCCGGCAGGAGGATTGAGGAATTCCTGGAGCGCCTGTCTAACTGGTACGTAAGGAGAAGCCGGCGACGCTTCTGGAAAAGTGAAAACGATGCCGACAAATTGTCTGCCTATTTCACCCTTTACCACTGTCTGGTTACCCTGTCCAAGCTTCTGGCTCCCCTGACGCCTTTCATCGCCGAGGAGATGTATCAGAATTTGGTGCGCTCGGTAGACCCAGAGGCCGAAGAGAGCGTGCACCTTTGCAACTTTCCGGCGGCAGACTCGGCCAAGATAGATGATCGTCTGGCTGCTGATACCCGATTAGCCATGAAGGTCTCTAGCCTGGGAAGGGCAGCCAGAAGCAAAGCAGGTATCAAGGTGCGCCAACCTCTGGCAAGAGTAGTCATTAAGACCAGGTCAAGAAATGAAAGAGAGGCGCTGGAAAGGCTTGCCTCCCAGGTGTTGGAAGAACTCAACGTAAAACGGATGGAATTTGTTGGGGAAGAGAGCGACCTAATTGACCAACCAGGCTACTCTCTGGCCACGGAAGGGGACTACATAGTAGGTCTGTCTACAGACATTCCTGACGAGCTGATTGAAGAAGGGCTGGCACGCGAGGTAGTGCATCGGTTGCAGACGATGCGGCGCAATGCTGGATTTGACATCGCCGATTACATCGTAACATGCTACCAGGCAGAGCCGCCTCTCCAGCAGGCCATCGAAAACCTATCCACCTACATCAAGCAGGAGACGCTGTCCCAGCAACTTATTTGCCAGGCACCTCAAGAAGGCGCTCATGTGGGAAAGCACCGCATTCACGGCTACAACGTAACGCTGGGGGTGACAAGGATAGCCACAAAACAGCTCGAGACGAAGGAGTGAAATGAATAGCCGAACCATTGGCACAATACTCATATTGCTGAGCATCGTCCTCACCCTGCACCAGTTGATCGGTTACAGCAGGTGGGAGTGGCAGCAAATGTACACCTTGTGGCACCATGAGGGAATTGCCCTGGCAGCATTCATAGCCGGGATAGCATCGCTGGCACGGGCCAGGCCTGCATAAGACTTCGATCAAGCCTTATTCCGTGGATAACGTCCTCTTTCTTCATTATGAGCGAAGCTGGCCACGGCGAGTCGCCGTGGCAAGGTCGTTCCCTACTTGGAATGAAATGGCCCCAGCTGCCAGGGGGACGTAGAACAATGTAGGGACCGAGCTAAAGCTCGGTTCGAAAAGGGTGGAGCAATTCTGGGGTCAGAGGGAATGCACCAGTGGGTGTCAGTCGCCTCAGGCGACTGACCCGGTTGCGCAGGGGGGCTCGAGCGGACCGGACCCCACCACTGCATCTGTTTTCATCCCTAGTGGCGTGAAAAGCTGCGCTCCTCGCAATGACATCTGAATTAATGGGCTGATTGAGTAATCCACTCGTTGGTGGGCCTTTTGACTCCGTATCCACAGACTATGGGGTCAAGTCTGCTCTTGCAGAAACTCTCCAATCTCAGGGCATTCCGAAACATCGCCCTCATAAGGGCACACGTAGTGCCTTTGCTTTTCACAGTCGAAAGGATCTTCAAGCTGGCAGCCGTCATCATAGTACTGGCATGTTGGGCAAAACCTCTCTTCGAACTCAATCGGATCCAGATAACCGTTTTCGTCTGAACATTGGGTACAGATCGCCCAGTGGGGGCACTGCGTTCCTTCCTCTATCGTCTCAAATACGTAGTCACACTCCAGGCACCAATAGGTTTCACAGTCCAGGCAATGTCCAATGGTGCCATCCTGCAACAAAGGATTGTTCTCACAACCGTAGGCATCCTCACTGCCACATTTCGGGCAAGCTCCCACCATAACTGCCCGCACAAACTCGTCGCGGGCGAGCAACTCACCTATGGGTAAAGGCTGGTACTCATCGCAGGTTTCCCGTTCAAAGACTCCCTTCTCCAAACACTCAAGCTCTTTCCGGCAGGTCTCACACAGATTGGTAGGCTCCATGTCTTTCATCGCCAGCCTCTCAACCTATTCGGCTACTTCCCTCAGCAACTGGCCTTCTGCCGCCGTTTCATTTTTCGGACCTCTGGCACGGGTGCGATAGTATCCGTTCACGTTGCTGATAGCCTTGGCCGCTCGTTCTATGCTGGGGAAAACAGGTATGCCTGCCCGAGAGAGCCTGCGCTCTATGTCAAGTCGCCGCATCTCGGCTGGCCCCGGTGGCAGAATAACAACCACGGGTTTGCTCTGACTCTTGCCGAAGTTCATGATAGTGCCATTCAGTGCATTGGCTATTTCCCCGGGAAAAGACTCCAGAATTGCCCCTGCCGTCTCATACACTACGATGAGGTCGATATCGGGCTCGCCGGCTACCAGCTCCATAGCCCGCCCCAGCGCCTGCGGATCCCCGTAGCGTTGACTCAGATCCACCGGGTTGCACAGGACGCTCCCTACCTGACCAAGAAGGCTTACCAACTCCCGGCCTGTTTTCTCAGTCAAAGCGGGCACGTCGATGCCAACGGCAGCAAAGGCATCGGACACCAACACCGCCTCACCACCACCCCCATCGGTAATCCCGCAGATAACACCAACGTTGCCTGCTCGGAGCTGCCCCACCTTCTCAAAGAGCAGGATAGTGTCGGCCAGTTCGTCCATACCCTGCACCTCGATTGCGCCTGCCTGCTTCAATGCTGCCGACCACACAGCGGCCGAGGCTGCCAGCGCACCAGTGTGACAGGCAGTAGCCCTGGCTCCCGCTTCTGATCTTCCGCCTTTCCATACCACTATGGGTTTCTTCTCAGAGGCAATTCGGATTATTTCAAACAGGCGGCGGCTGTCTCGCGGCCCCTCCACATAAACGCCGATAATGCCAGTCTTAGGATCACCAGCCAGATACTCCAGAAAGTCGGCGCTGTCAAGATCAGAGCCATTGCCCAGGCTAATGGCCTTGCTGAAGCCGATTCCGCGGGTCAGTCCAAACTCGAGCATCTTCCCCATATGCCCACTACTCTGAGAGATAAAACCCACCGAGCCTACCTCTGTCCGCACACTGAATGGCCCGTAGGGTATTCCGTGCTCGGGACAATAGACGCCAAAGCAATTGGGGTCAATGATTCTAAATCCCCCGCGTCGCGCTCGTCTCACCATCTCCCTCTCCACCTCAGCCCACTCGGGTTCACCGGTCTCAGCAAATCCAGCGGTGAAGAAATACACGGCTTTTACGCCCTTGGCAGCACAATCATCCAGCAGGTCAAGTACAGATGCCCGGGGTATGCAGACTATCACCAGGTCGACCGGTCCGGGAACAGCTCTCAAGTTAGGATAAATCCTTAGGCCGACGACTTCGCCTCCTCTGGGATTAACGGCGTGAAGTTCACCCTTGAAACCAGAGGAGACTAAGCCCTTCAACCACCGCGAGCCGATTCCCTCCTCGTCTGTGGATGCACCAACCACAACAATGGACCGCGGATAGAAGACCGGCTCCAGTTCTTTAAGCTTGTGGCGATTCAAATTGCCCCGCACTTCTTGATCCTCCAAGGACGATTCTACTGCCTCCACGAAAGATTTGCATCCCGAAAATAGCGACTGAAATCCCCCAAGCATAGGGTAGGTCTCCATAGGTCGCCAGAGGGTCGCCTAAGGCGACACCGACCCTGGCGGCCGACTCGCCAGAGGCGAGTCCCCTACCAGCCGGGGCGGGTGATCGAAGATCGGCCTCTGGCGGGCGGAGCACCCGCCCTATGACAACAGGGGCAATCGCTGATTTGGGGTTGCATCCTGTCTGTCGCAGTGATTCGGTGGGTGACACTGCTGCTGGCCACAGGGAGTGAGTGGGCTGTCGAACCCCCTGTTCAAAACTGCCCTTCACTGGCAACAACAGATAGCTTGTTATCTATCAAGCCACTGATAGGGTGGAGGTCTTCGGCGAGGGAGAATTACAACAGGTTGTCCAGCTAACCATAGACAGGCCCGAACTCACGAATACGCGGCACTCACGATAGAAGGCAAAATAAGTACGTGAGCCACTCTATCAAGGAGACGGCCTTTGAACCAAGGTAGCTTCGGCTTGCATCTTCTCACTTCCACGCCAGAAAACGATCTTCACCTTATCTCCTGGTTCGTGGGCCCGTATGGCCTCACTTAGCTCATCAGCGCTAGTTATTGGCTGACCATCAAGCTCTGTGATAACGTCGCTTTCCTGCAAGCCCGCATCATCTGCCGGGCTACCGGAAACCACCTCAACAAGAAACGCCCCAGAATCAACCGCAAGGTCATACTGAGATTGTACAGCCGAAGTCACAGTGTATATCATCACCCCGAGCCAGGCAACAGGTATAGTTTCTTCCCTGATCAAATCATACACCACCGGGATGGCAGTGTTGGTACTTATGGCAAAGCCAATATTCTCTGCTTCAGCCGCAATGGCAACGTTGATCCCCACTACCTGACCCATCATATTAAACAGCGGCCCCCCACTGTTCCCTGGATTAATGGCAGCATCAGTCTGGATCAGGGCCTCAAGCACTGTATTGTTCGGTAGCCGAATTGAGCGCCCAAGATAGCTGACCACGCCCTTGGTCCAGGTGGGCCCGCCGGGCAAAGCCAGGGCATTGCCTACGGCCACTACCTCCTCTAGTTCCGCAAGTTGGTCCAGAGAGTCCTTGAGAAAATGAGCAAAAGGAAGGTCTTCGTCCCCCGGATCAATCTCTACCACCGCCAGGTCTGTCCAAGGATCTGTAGCAACCTTGATTGCCTTGAAGCTACGCCCATCGCTGAGGGTAACCTCTATACTTCTAGCACCTTCAACTACATGGTTATTGGTGACAACATAGCCTTCAGGGTCTATAAGCACGCCACTGCCGGCACCTGTCTGGGGAACAGGTTGAAGGAATATATCACGGGTTACCTTCTCGGTAATAATAGACACTACTGCCGGGGCTACCTTCTCTACCAAATCGCTGGTACTAAGTGGATCCCCTCTTTCCTCATCTACGTATATAGGCTCCCATCCGGGATGAATTGGCCCACTGGAGGCGTTCGATCCGCTATCGTCATCCCTGAAAAGGGCGCAACTGGAACCAGCGACCAAGCTTATAAGTAAAAGAAAGATAAGAACGTATTTCAGCCTACACATCTCGCTACCTCAACATAAATTATAGCACTTTTCGTCCACGGATGAAGCCAAAAAAAGGCGCTCAATTATCACCCTGGGCTCGGTCGACACAGTCGCTCGGTAGAGTCGGTCAACAGAGTCGCCTCTGGCGACCTGTGGAGACCTCTGGCGACCCCAGACTGATCGGTAAGGTTAGGAAGGGGTCTCCAACATGGCGAAGCTATCACTATGAACTTCTGTCCCTGAAAGCCGATTGCTTAATCAGAGGCGGTGTCAGTTTACGTGTGCACCTTACTTCTTGCAGAGGGGGAACACAGGGGCTGGGATCTTGCTCAGGGAAGAACCGTAGCTCCTACTGCCTGGGCCGCATCCCTGGCAACGTCTATCACCGGCGAGGGGAAGAAGAAAATGGCCAGTACACCCAAGCAGGTAATAACCAGGGCTAGACGGAGGGCCCAACCAGAAGGAACGCTCTCCTCCGACTTGGGAGTACCAAACCAGGTGACCTTTACCACCCTGAAATAGTAGTAGGCCGATATAGCTGTATTGAGCACGCCTACGACAACCAGCCAGGCTAACCCTTGATGAACCGCCGCATTAAACAGATAGAACTTAGCTAAGAATCCGGCAGCAGGCGGAAGACCGGTAAGAGAGATGAGACAAAGGGTTAACGCTAGTGACAGCAGAGGGGCCCGATGGCCCATCCCCGAGAAATCTTCGATTTCATCGCTATTTGTCTTGTTGGTGATGGCAATAACGGCAAAAAACACCCCAAGATTGGCCAGAGCATAGCAACCGATGAAGAATATTAGACCTGTTGGGCCAAACACAACAGCAGGGTCATCGACCCCGGCAGTCCTGGTGACCGCTGCCACACCAACCATCAGATAGCCTGCCTGAGCTATACTGCTGTACCCCAGCATTCGCTTGATATTGGTCTGGGCGATAGCCACCACATTGCCCACCGTCATAGAAATGGCGGCCAGCACAGCAAAGATCATGGCCCAATCGGAAATGATCTGGTCCCCTCCAAACGCCTCAAGGAATACCCGCAGGATAACCACAAATCCCGCCGCCTTGCTGGCAACCGAGAGGTAGGCAGTGACCGGAGTGGGTGCCCCTTCGTACACATCAGGCACCCACATCTGGAAAGGCACAGTGGCGATCTTGAAACCAAAGCCACCTATAAGGAAAATGACACCCAGCAGGAGTGCAGGATTATCAAAGCTTATTCCTGCGGAATCAATGGCATCGTAGATGCCCTTAAGGCTTGTCTCGCCGCTGACTCCGAAGGTAAGAGCCATGCCGAAAAGCAGGACAGCCGAGGCAATTGCCCCCAGCAGAAGGTACTTCAGCCCCGCTTCACTCGACTTGGCATCTTTCAAGAAGGCAGTCAGCGCGTAGAGAGATATGCTGGTTAGCTCCAGGGCAACATAGATGGCAATCAGGTCCCTGGAGGCTGCCATGAACATCATGCCTATAACCGAGAGGAGAATCAGGGCATAAAACTCTCCCTGGAACCGGGAGAACCGGGAAACGTAATCCCTGGAGGCAAGAGTAACCAGGATAGCCACCCCACAGAACAGGAAGTTAAAGAAAATGGCAAATTGATCAACCTTGAGCATCCCATCAAACAGCTCATTGTTCTCCCTGCCCCACATAGTCACGCTGACCCCCAGGGACGCCAGCAGACCGACGACGCTCAGAGCCGCCAGCAGCGCCTTTTCCCGAACAACCAGGTCAAGCAAGATCACGGCTGCAGCAAACGCAGCGACGATAATCTCAGGAGTGAGCAGACTGTAGCTATTCAATTCTCACCTGCCGGGACGATATTTGCTATCTGAAGCAATCTCTTTGTATCGTCATGTAATTCAGCCCACATCTCCGAGAGTTCTTCCTTCCCAACCCAGATAGCCTGGCCCACATCACTGGCTGGCTTCAGTTCTCCCCCTACCAGCTCAGCCAGGTAGTCGATGTAGATAACGTGCAGCCGTGTTTCCTCGCCTTCCTTTACTATCCTATCGAAGGGAACCAAAGGAGCAGTCAGCTTTATTGCCAGATTTGTTTCCTCTCTGACCTCCCTCATAATTCCTTCCTCAATCGTTTCACCAAGTTTCAGCTTTCCACCCGGACATATCCACTTTCCCTGCCAGAAGCCACCCCTTCCTTCAACATGCTTCACCAGCAGGATCTTCCCCTCACCATCCTCAATAACCGCCCCCACAGCCACCATTTTTTCTGCCATGTTCTCGTTGTTAATCTGCGTTAACTTATCCTTATTACGGCACCAAGTCTGCTACGGTCTTAGTTCCTACGCTGATAACGTCAGTCAAAATCTTGGGATAGATACCAACCAGCATGATCACCAGCACCAAGGCAAATGCAGACAGCTTCTGTACGGTATCAGCGTCCTCTACGTGCTCATACTCTGGCTTCGGTTCACGGTAGAAGGCCCTTTCCAGCATCCACAAGATGTAACCTGCGGTGAGGACGACTCCCAGTATCCCGATAATAGTGTAGACTCTTATGCCCGAAACAGCAGTGCTGTCAAAGCACCCCAAGAAGGTCAGGAACTCAGCGGCAAACCCGGCCGTGCCCGGCAGCCCCAGGGAAGCCAGTCCAGCCACAGTGAACACCGCCACGATAACCGGCATCCGCCGTGCCAGCCCACCAAGAGAAGGGAGATGACGGGTGTGCACCTTGTCATAGACAAGACCGCACATGGCAAAGAGGAGCCCGGTGATTACCCCATGAGCGAACATCTGTAGGGTAGCCCCCGTAAGACTGAGATGCCCCAGAGCAAAGACACCCAACAGCACATAGCCCATGTGGCTCACGCTGCTATAGGCAACCAGCCTCTTCAGGTCCGTTTGCCGCAGCGTCAGCGCCGCCCCGTAGAGTACACCAATGATGGCAAAAACGAGAATGATGGGAGCAAAGTCCTTGGCAACCCCAGGGAAGATGCTAGCGCACACCCGGATCATGCCATAGCCACCCATCTTCAGCAGCGAACCAGCCAGCATCACGCTTACCGCGGTGGGGGCATCCGTGTGTGCATCCGGCAGCCACGTATGGAACGGCACAACAGGCAGCTTTACTGCAAAGCCAACCAGCAACAGAGCGAAAGCAGTCGACAAGAAGGGTATAAGATCGGCGTTGAGCCCAGCCCCACGCAGGGCTATCATGTCGAAAGCCGATTCTCCGGCCATCTCCGGTAATGCCGACGCCTTGAAATACAGGAGCAAGATTCCGGCCAGCATCATGGCGCTGCCGAACATAGTGTAGATTACGTACTTGATGGCCGAATAATCTTTCCTGCCATACCCCCAGATAGAGATGAGGAAATACATGGGGATGACCTCTATTTCCCAGAAGAGGAAGAACAATAGAAGGTCAAGAGCGCAGAAAACACCCAGAATACTGGATTCCAGAATCAACAGATAGGCGAAATACTCCTTCGGCCTGAGATTGATCTTCCAGGAGACAAGGACGGCAATGAAACCGAGCAGGGTGGTTAATATCACCATGGGAAGGTTCAGGCCGTCAACACCCAGGAAATAGTGAACGTTGATTTGATGAATCCAGGAAAGGTGCTCTTTAAACTGGACTTCGCTATTTCCCCTGTCAAAGTAGGCAAATAGCGCCACTGAAAGAAGGAAAGAGACCAAGGTAAAGGCAAGAGCCACCCACTTAATGGTCCGTGCCTCAGGTTTCCTGAGAAGGGCGATGATAATTGCCCCTACCGCAGGCAGGAAGATGATAAGCGACAGGACATGTATATCTTCAAGAAACTCCAAACCTTAACTCCTCATACCACTATTCATCTTCACCATTTACGTCCACCTGACAAACAAGTAAACGAAACCGACAATAAGCACAACCCCCACCAGCATTACCAGGCCGTAAGCCTGGAGCCGCCCTGTTTGCGCTCTCCTGACAACCCTCCCACTGACTATAGTTCCGCCGGCTATCCCATTCACCAGACCGTCAACCACGTAGGTATCAAACAAGTGAAGGACCCAAAAGAGGCCATCCACCAGTACTCTAACAACGAAGACCCTCTCATAGAGCTCGTCCATCCAGTACTTTCTGGAAAACACCTTGTAAGGCACGGGAAACACTCGGCCCACCGACTCACGCGCCGGCTGCTTGCGGATATAGACCATATAGGCCAGCCCAGCACCCAGAAGAGCCAGCACCAGCGATATAAGAGGCAAGCCGCTGTGGGAGGTGAACATGTTGAAGGTCCTCTCCATGATCGAGCCCTCAACAGCCTCACCGAAGAAGCGCCCGAACCAGCCATTGTTGTTAAGCCAGCCTGAGCCGATGGCCAGGGCACTGAGTACGAACATCGGAATAAGCATCACCTTGGGCGACTCATGAAGGCCGCCATGCCCACCATGACCGCCGTGGCCAGCAGAGCTGCCACGGTATTCTCCATGGAAGGTCATGAAAACAGTCCTGAACATGTAGAAGGCTGTCATGAACACCGTTATCATGCCCAAGTAGAACAAGACCTTCAGTGCGCCATTCAACTCCATAGCCTCAACCATGATGTGATCCTTGCTCCAGAAGCAGGCCAGCGGCCAGATGCCGGCCATACTTATCGTCCCGATAAGGTAGACAAGGTACGTCCACCGCATGTGCTTACGCAACCCGCCCATTTCTCGCATATCAAAGGTCCCCGTAGCATGATTAACGCTCCCGGAGGCCAAAAAGAGGAGAGCTTTGGCAAAAGCGTGGTTGAGGAGGTGAAACATGCCTATGGCTGTGGCAGCCCTGGCCAAATGCACCTCAGGATGTTGACTATGATCCCCATAGAACATGACGAGTCCTATGGCTCCCAACCCCAGCATCATGTAGCCCAACTGGCTGATGGTGCAGTAGGCCAGGACGCGCTTGATATCGTTGGCCACCAGGGCCATGGAAGCAGCGAAGATAGCCGTAAAGGCGCCGATGGCAGCCACTACCGTCAAAGCCACCTCGGAATGGGCGAACATGGGGAAACACCGAGCCACCAGGAAGACACCGGCGGTTACCATGGTGGACGAATGGATCAGGGCACTGACCGGGGTGGGGCCCTCCATGGCATCAGGCAGCCACACATGGAGCGGGAACTGGGCCGACTTGCCTACCGCCCCGGCGAAGATGCCTATGGCAGCCCAGGTCATGACCGCAGCACCGGCGACGGCGATACCAGCCAGTTCAGGTGCCACCTCATACAGGGCGCCTATGTCAAGGCTATGGGCAAGCTGGGCAACATCTGGAGCCACACCCGCGGCTTGAAGCGCGACAGGATCAGTCTTGAAAAAGAGGAGCAGGACGGCAGCTAACAAGCCAAAATCGCCGATGCGGGTGACAATAAAGGCCTTCTTGGCTGCCGCCGCCGCCGAGGGCCGGTGAAACCAGAAGCCAATGAGCAGGTAGGAGCATAAGCCCACCAACTCCCAGAACACGAACATCTGGATGAGGTTGTCCGCCATGACCAGGCCCAGCATTGAGGCAGTGAACAGGGACATGAAGGCGTAGTACCGGCAATACCCCGGGTCTCCATGCATATAGCCCTGGGAGTAAATCTGGACCATGAGGCTGCACAGACAAACCACCACTACCATCACCGCTGTCAGTTGGTCTATCATCACACCCAGGGTGATGGTAGCACCGCCAATCTCAATCCAGTCGGTAGGACCAGACTCGATAGGTCCGCCATGATTGACGCTAATCAGTGTCCACAGGGCCAGGGCCAGCGATACGCCAATAGAGCCAATAGTAAGGTAGCCTGCATAGAGATGCCTGTGGTTGAAAAAGGGACGAATTACGAAGGCAATGACACAAAACGAAAACAGGGGCAGCAGGAAGATTGTCAACACACCATAAGCAGGGATATACGTCATCAGGCCTTCCTCAGAATCTCCGCCACAACGTGGTCTTTTTCTTCAGGAATAAGGATGCGATATCTAGCCGACTCTCCAACAGTGGGACTATCGGGATCAACCAGGAGCCGAGTGGGAATTCCCTCTCCCTCAAAGAACTCCTTCCACATCTCAGCTATCATCAAGTTAGGAGCCGTCTTGATCTGAACCCACATTTTATCCCTTCATCAGATCGATATCGCCAGGATCAACACTCCGCCGGCTGCGATAGATAGCCATAATTATGGCCAAGCCTACCGCCGCCTCTGCCGCCGCCACCACCAGGACAAAGATGACAAACACTTGCCCGGAGAGCAGCACTACATCTTCAGCAAGGTATTTTGAGAAGGCCACCAGGGCAATGTTGACCGCATTGAGCATAATCTCGATGCACATCAAAATGACCACCGCATTCCGCTTGGTCAGAGCACCATAGATGCCGATACAGAAGAGAATCGATGCCAGGACCAGATAGTGCTCCAAACCTACAGACATCTATTCCTTCTCCCTCATTATGACTATACCCCCCAGCACCGCCGCTAAAAGCATCACACCGGCAATCTCCAGGGGCAGAAGGAAGCCATCCTCGCTGAAAAGCTCTTCTCCGATGCTGGCAGTCAAGCCAGTCCCACCTTCTTGCAGGCCCTCCAAAGCTGGTTCAGCAACCGCTCCCAAACTCGTCCAATCGGTGGCTGTCATGGTGTATATCATGGCCCCCAGGAGCACCGCAGCAAACAGCAGGGCAGGGAGTTTCAGCCGGTTGAAGAGGCTGCCGTGCTGCGTTTCTCTGGTAAACATGATAGCGAAGATAAGTAATATCCCCACCGCCCCGACGTATACCAGCACTTGCACCGCCGCCAGGAAGTCGGCGTTGAGGGTAACGTAAATGCCCGCCACGGTGAAGAAGCAGAGAACCAGGAAGAGGGCGGCGCGAAACACGTCTTTCAGCAGCACCACCGCCAGGGCGGCACCTACGCTCACCACCGCTAGAATCCAGAAGGCGACCTCAGTCCCTACTGCCATAGCTGCTGCGTTTTCCTCCCGGCTTTGTCCAGCAAAAGAGTCTGCTCTGGCAAGCCTGTTTCCACCTCAGGTCGAAAGTAACCACTCACCTGCTTCTCCTCTGTGCGCTCCATCTGGTCCCTGGACAATACCAGTTCTCCCCTACGGTAAGTGCTGCACTCATATTCGCGGCTTAAGAACAACGCATCGTAGGGACACGATTCAACACACAGGCCGCAGAAGATGCATCGTCCGGTGTCAACCTCAAATTTCTCCACCACGTACTTATTCTCATCCTCCCCCCTGGAGGTCACGATCTCAATGTTCCCCTGAAGGCAACTCTTGGCACAGGTAGCACAACCAGTGCAGCGCTCCTTATCCCAGACCAGCTCATAGCCGCGAAAGCGCTTGGAGACGCTAAGCCTCTGTTCCGGATACTGGGTGGTGATGCGGTGGCGGAGGAGATGCTGAAAGGTTACGCCCAGCCCCTTAGCCAGCCCTTTCCCATAATGCTCAAACTTTAACTTCAACTCTGCCCCCTCCCAGCCTGTAAGACTTGGACCCCACCAGTACCAACACACCAGCAACGGCAAAGTTAACAAACAGCATCCACCAGGGAATATCTCCATCAAAGCCGACCACCTCTCCCCCAATGATCAGCAGGTTGATCAACGCCAGCGGGAAGAGAAACTTCCAGGCAAAGCCCATCAACTGGTCTATGCGCAGCCGGGGGAAAGTGACCCTCAGCCAGATCATCAAGACGAAGATGATCAGCGTCTTGACCATGAACCACAGGACTCCAATGTACTCAGCACCGGGACCCACCCAACCTCTGAAGAATAGGGTAGCTGCGATGGCAGACATTGCCAGAGCGTGACCGTACTCGGCAAGATAGAACATGGCAAACTTCATCCCTGAATACTCAATATGGAAACCGGCCACGATCTCCGAGTCAGCCTCCAGCATATCAAAGGGCCCCCGGTTGATCTCCGCCATGGCGCTGACCAGGAAAATCAGGAACCCTAAGGGCGTCAGGAGGAAAAACGGGATGTCATGTCCGTTAACGATAGCGTTCATCGATAGTGAGCCACTTATCAACACCACGCCTATGATGGAAAGCACCAAGGGCATCTCATAGCTCACCATTGCTGCTATGACGCGGACGGCGCCAATAAGCGAATACTTGTTATTCGAGGCCCATCCGGCCATAAACACCCCTACCACACCCAGCGAGCTTATGGCCACCACATACAGAATGCCAACGTTAAGGTCAGGAAGAAGTCCATGCCCTTCATGGAAAGGCACGACTGCGAAGATCAGCAGTACTGGCAGAAAGCCAACCACCGGCGCCAGAAAGTGGACCACCTTATCCGCCACAGTGGGGACAATGTCCTCCTTCAGCAGCACCTTGATAGCATCAGCCACCGGCTGGAGAAGACCGAAGGGGCCAGCACGGTTAGGCCCCATGCGAAGCTGAAATGGTCCGAACCCACGCCGCTCAACATAGATAAAGGCCATCACTCCTGCCAGGGCAAAAACCAGAACGACGACTGTGAATACCCCAAAATGAGCCCAGTAATTATCGAAGGGATAAAGTTGTGTCATCGATCTATCTCACCCAGGCAAACGTCGATACTACCGAAAGTGGCAATAATATCCGCCACCTTCCAGCCAACAACCATATCCCGCAAGGCAGTAAGATTGATAAGCGTGGGAGGCCGGATGTGAAGGCGATAGGGTGCAATGGAATTGTCTGAAACCAGATAAAAGCCCAGCTCACCCTGGGGGCTCTCGATGCGTCCGTAGGCTTCGCCTTTGGGAGGATGTAAGAAATGCGGCACTTTAGCATTTATTTCGCCACCCTGAGGCAGTTGTTCTATGGCCTGATTCAGAATTCGCAAGCTCTGATGAATCTCCTGTATCCTCACCCGGTAGCGGTCGTAACAGTCGCCAACCTCGCCGGTGGGGATATCAAAGTCGAAGCGATCGTATACCGAATAGGGGTCCGCCTTGCGGATATCCCACTTCACTCCGCTGGCACGCAGCACAGGGCCACTGGCCGAGGCATTGATAGCCAGCTCTTTCGGCAGAATACCCACTCCCTTGGCTCTAGCCAGCAGAATCTCGTTCTCAGCCAGAAGCCGCTCATACTCGTCCACATACGCCGGCATCTCGGCTACAAATCTCTTCACCGCAGGCAAGAACTCATCAGGGAAATCATGGCTCAGACCGCCAATGCGCATATAGTTGTAAGTAAGGCGCTGCCCGCAGACCATCTCAAATAGGTCCAGGAGCTTCTCCCTCTCGCGGTACATGTACAGCAGCGGGGTAAACACCGAAGCACCCAGGTCGTTGAGGAAGAAGCCTATTGCCGCAAGGTGACTGGAAATGCGCATCAGCTCATCCATAATCACTCGCATATACTCGGCGCGCTCCGGCACGGTAATGCCGGCCAGTTTCTCCACCGCCAGTACATAGGCGTGATTGTTCATCATGGAGCTCAAATAGGCCAGCCTGTCAGTGAGGGGGATAACCTGGGTATAGGTACGGGTCTCAGCCAGCTTTTCTATGCCCCGATGCAGATAACCAAGCCTTGGCTCCACGTCCAGAACGACTTCCCCATCCAGGGTCACCCGCATGCGAAAGACGCCGTGCGTCGAGGGATGCTGTGGACCAAAATTCAACACAAAAGGCTGAGTTCTTACTTCCACAATCTACCTATTTCCGACAAACATTCCACAGTATCTTGGGCACGCTGCGGAGGAACGACCTGGCCGGCCACTCCAGCTCCCTCTTCGACACGGTGGCTGCCAGGCAAAGCTCTCGCTCCCCCTCGTCCAGGGAGGCCTGTCCGTACTCCACCATTTGCCGGTCAAGCTCCTCAAGTAAACTCATGTCCCTCTTTATCCTGGCTTCCACTTCGTCGGCTGCCTGCGAACTAATCAGCCCAGATTGCCTTTTCGATTCGTTGAAACCCAGCGCTGCTTCGTAGGTAACATCAGCTATCTCGCTGCGACCAAGCCACTCCGTCTCATAGTTCAGCATATGGCTCCATGCTGGAGCAAGCAGAGCTTGCCGGTGTTCCTCTAACGTGCGGCAGAGTAAACTGTAGCCATACTCTTCCGGTCGCTCAAAAACTTGGCTTCCTGGGTCAACAAACGGGGCTAAGGGCGAGATATGGGGATGTAACTCTCCCTGGCTGCCGAATTCCTTGGGGAGCCTCCCCAGGTAGTCAACCGTATCCATTACTGAGCGGTAATCCTGTTTTGGCAAACCAATCATGTAGAAGAGGTCAAACCTGCGGCAATTGTTTTCCAGGGATGCTTTGATAGTGTCCTCAATATCCACGTTTCGCCACCCCTTCCCAAAGGCATGGCGAACGTCTTCATCGTGCGACTCTGGGGACATCTGGATATTGTAATGCGGAATGGCCCTGCTTACCTCTCTAAAGAAAGCCTCTCCCGCCGGGGCAAAAAGCTCCAACACTATCGGTCCTTTTGTTCCTTTATCCTTAATCGCCCGGAGAAGCCTCTCAGCATAGTCTTCGCCTGGCTGGCGAATGTCGCCTATTATAAACACCGGCCCACTGAGATAGCGCTGGATACTATGGATGTCGTCAGCTAAAAGGGAAGGGCTACGGTAAGCCACTTGATCCCGGTTACACATCTGCTTAAAGGAAAATCTCGATCCACCGCAGGAGCGGCAGTTCAAAGTGCAACCCCGACAGGTGAAAACAGCGGTAAGGGGATAATCCAGCCAGTTACTGAAAGGCACCACGCCAGAAAGAGACCGGTATTTGATCACCGACTTTACCGGATAGTTGTAGTCCAACGGAATATCGTCAAGATTCGACAGCACCCACGAGAGGTCATTATGATGGGGCACACCGTCCTTATCTCTCCAACTCAAATTCGGCACATCCTCCACGCCTGCCCCATTCTTTATCGCCCGCATGAGCCTAAGCATCGGCTCCTCAGTAGAATCACCACGCACCACGAAATCGACCTGTGGATATTGAATTAGCTCCTGATAGAAGTAAGTAGACGATAGCCCGCCGAAGATAACCGGTGTCGAGGGATGAAGCTTCTTGACAATCCGAGCCAGCTCCAGACTTCCCTGCGCATGAGCAAGCCAGTGAAGGTCAATCCCAAAGGCCGACGGATTAAGCTTGCTCAGGAAGCTCTCGACATCAAATCGAGGTTCACTCAGCATCCGATTGGCAATATTGACGATCCTGGTAGGCACTCGATTCTTCTCCAGGTAACCGGCAATGCTGATAAAACCAATGGGATACATCTCAAAGATAGGCGATGAGGGGATGACATCGCTTATAGGGCCGTAGATTATGAATCTCGTCCTGAAGTCGTAATTGCTCGGAGCGTGCAGGAGCACCAGATCGGGCCGGCTCATAGGTAGTCCCTCCTCAAGGGATGGCCCTCAAAACCCTCCCACATGAAAAGGCGCTTCAAGTTGGGGTGCCCCACAAAAGTAATACCAAGGAGGTCAAAGATCTCTCTTTCCTGGAAATCAGCCCCGCGCCACAAGTTGTACAAAGACGGCACCTGTGGGTTTTCCCGGTCGCAACGTACTTTGAGGACCAGACTGTGGTTGTGGTCCATTGAGGTTAGGTGGTAGACCACTTCCAAGTAATCCAGGTAGTCGACCCCGGTGATGCAGTTAAGGTAGTTGAACTCAAGACCGGGAGTAGTCTTAAGGAATTCGGCTACCTGTAAAAGAAGATCGGGGTTAACAACAACCCAAGACTCGTTGGATTCGACAACAGCCTCAGGTATATGCTCTGCTACGTGCTTGGCGACGTCTTGACCAACAAGCGGCTTCGTCATACCTGATTAGCTCTACTTGCCCCTACCCGGTACCAGCCTGCCTAAATCACCCAGAATGAAGTCGTCCCGAACGCTCCGCGCTTCGATCTTCTCGTGTATCTTCATGAACCCGTAAAGCAATGCTTCCGGACGCGGAGGACATCCAGGAACGTAAACATCCACTGGAATAACACGGTTCACTCCCGGCACCACACTATAGGAATGGGCGAAGGTTCCTCCACTGATGGCACAAGCACCCATCGCCAACACCCACTTCGGCTCAGCCATCTGATCATAGAGAAGTCTCAGTGCCCTTGCCATCTTCCAGGTCAGTGTTCCGGCGACAATGAGCAAATCCGCCTGACGCGGCGAGGCACGAAAGATCTCCATCCCGAAACGCGCCATGTCAAACCGCGAGGCTGCAGTAGGCACCATCTCCATGGCACAGCAGGCAAGACCTGAACCAAAGGGCCAGGTTGAGTAGTGCCGTCCCCAGTTGAGCACCTTATCTATTGTTGTCACCAATACATTGCCCCTCAGCGTTTCCTCCAGCCACTCATCCGGGTCGGGGAGAGGCTGCTGCGACCTGGCCATAAGATCCTCAATCTGCTTACCCTCATCTTGATCCATCTCGTCCAGAGAGAAATCAAAATCAAACCCGGGTTTTTCTATTTCCATTCCATGACTCCCTTTTTCCAGGCATAGACGTAAGCAACCAAGATTATGGAAATCAAGATGGCTACTGCGGCCAGACCGATACCAGCTAGCTTACTGACATTGACCGCCCAGGGATAGAGAAAGACGGTCAAGACGTCAAAAGCAACGAACAGGATGGCAAAGAAGTAGAAGCGGAAGTTGAATTGAACCCACGCCTTGCCCGCAGGCACCATCCCGCACTCATAGGTAGAGTTCTTGACCGGATTCGGCTTGTTCTTTGGGGCTAGGCCAATGAAGCGAAGCACTACAGGAGTAAGGAGGAGCATAAAACTAAAGAGGACAGCTACTACGAGAAACACACCGAGGAGTCCGAAATCACCTAACAAATCTTTCTCCTTCAGCCTCGGTGACTAATATATCATACCAGATTTGGAAAATCAAACAATTAGCGCTGGCCGGGCCACCGAAAGGAGCCTAGCATTGCGAAGGATGGGACTTAACACCCGCAAGTAGGGGGCAGAGACGTCTGCCCCTGCTCATTGTTGCGCAGAAGCCAACACGGCTTATCCCCTGATCCGTGGATTAGGTCGGGGGTGAGCCGAAGAAGTGGCAGGGGATGTCAGTCGTGTGGGCTCTGGGGGAGGCATTGTCGTGGGTGTCAGTCGCCTCAGGCGACTGACCCGGTTTCCCCAACAGCCAGGAGCGCCAGAGAAACCGCCCATGCTCATTTGCCTCTTTTGTCCGTCCTAGCGCCCGACGACAGATACACCCGATCGGCCTCCGACGGCCCCGTCAGGTCAGGTCTCCATAGGTCTCCTGAGGCGACCCTGGCGGCCGACTCGCCCGTGGCGAGGACCTGACAGGCACCTAACAGAATCCACGGATTATGGTTATCGCTCTCCACTTGCTTTTGGCTCAATCCTATGGTATAAGAACCTAGCTACTGCAGGCGGAAGTGACGAGATGGCAGAACCTCTTATTGTCGAACACGAGCAGGAACTAAACGTAGAGCGCATCACGTCGGATGGGATGACGTGGGTGAATATCGAAAAACCCACATCCAGAGAGACGGACCACCTGGCTCAAACCTACCATTTCCATCCCCTGGACCTGGATGACTGCTTAAGCCGAAGGCAGCGCCCCAAGCTTGACGAATACGAGGAGTATGTTTTCATTGTCTTGCACTTCCCTGTATTCAGCCAGGAGATGAGGGTAACCGTCCCCAGCCAGGTATCCGCCTTCATCGGTACGGACTACCTGGTAACACTACATGACGGAACTCTTAAGCCACTGGCAAAGCTGTTCAGGGATTGCCAACTCCACAGCGAGGCGCGCCAGGCAAACATGAAGAGCTCCGGTTATCTTCTGTACCGCATCGCCGACAGACTCATAGACTATTGTCTACCCATCACTTATAAGATCATGGAGAACCTGGAGAGGGTCGAGGATGAGATCTTTGATACCAGGGGCCGGGGGACGGTAATAGAGCTTTCCGTTCTCCGCCGGGACATTATCTCCTACCGCCGCGTGGTTTGGCCCATGAGAGCAGTTATCGGCAGCTTGAGGCAGAAGACAGAGCGTTTCACCACAGAAGACATGGAGGTCTTCTGGGGAGACCTGACTGACCACGTTGATAAGATTTGGGACACTCTGGACGAGTGTAAGGAGATAGTCGAGGGACTGAAAGACACTAACGATTCCCTCTACTCCCACCGCACCAACGAGGTAATTCGCATCCTCACTATAATCTCCACCATAATGCTGCCTCTTACTCTGGTAGCCAGTGTTTATGGAATGAACATCCCCCTGCCTGGGGAAAACAGGGATCTTTCGTTCGTCGTTATACTCATTATCATGGCCGTTGTTATCGGTACTATGTTGGCTTTCTTCCACCGCCGCCGTTGGATTTGACATTCTCGATGAAGCACATATCGGCTACTTGCCATGCTCTTAATTTATCCCGACCCAGAGGCCCGAGATTGGTGGGTCGAGTTGCATGGCTGCCATCAGAACTCAAGTCAGAGCATAACCTGGTGATTGGCCAGATTATGGAGAGTGAACATGGAGATTGAAATTCTCGGCGCTCATCTGACGGAGATAGCCAGCGCCAAGCCCACAGCACTGCTTATCGACGGCGTCTTAGCTGTGGACGCCGGCAGCCTCTGCTCGAACCTGTCCCTCCCTGCTCAACAGAAGCTGAAGGCCATTCTGATAACCCATTGCCACTATGACCACGTTAGAGACATCCCGTTAATAGCCCTGAACGTCTCCAGCCAAGGGTCGATTGAAATCTATTCGATCCCCCCTACACTTGAAGTCCTTTCCAGTCGCCTTCTCGATGGCAAGATGTATCCTAATTTCCTCAAGTGGCCTGAAGACCGGCCAGCGCTGAAATTCGTCGCTTTGGAGCCGTATGACCTCACTAATGTAAGCGGATATAGTGTTCTGGCCATCCCGGTGGCTCACACCACCCCCACGGTGGGCTTCCAAGTCGCCTCCCCTGAAGGGAAGAAGTTGTTCTACACCGGGGATACCGGGGTGGGGCTGTCCGCTTGCTGGGAATACGTTTCCCCAGATCTCCTTATCACCGAGCTTAGCATGCCACAATGCATGGAGGAATGGGCCAGGAAGGTAGGACATCTCACCCCCAACTTGCTCAAAGAAGAGCTGTTGCAATTCCGCAAGATTAAAGGTCATATACCTCCGATCATCCTGATCCATCTTGATCCCTCTCTCCAAGACGAGATCGAAAAGGAAGTAAGTGAAGTAGCTGAAGAATTGGGGGCGAATATCACCCTGGGCCGAGAAGGAATGAAGGTCCAACTCTAGGTATCTATTATGCCATGGAAATCAGCTTTATTGCCGATAGCAATGTGGGCAAACTAGCCAGATGGCTCAGAATGATGGGCTACGACGCCCTTTTTTTCAACGACATTGACGACTCCCAGTTGATTTATGTCGCCCTGAAAGAGAGAAGGGTGGTCTTGACCAAGGATACCCAGATTATGAGAAGACGGGTAGTTACTAGCGGGCAACTAAAGGTCATCCTCATCGAGAACGATGACTCTAAGGAGCAATTGCGCCAGGTAGTGAAAGAACTGGGGCTGGACTGCCGCTTCAGACAGTTCACCCGCTGCCTCAAGTGTAATCAAAGCCTGGTACCCCGGAGCAAAGAGGAAGTAAAGGAGCTCGTGCCACCCTATGTTTTCCAAACCCAGAGCCACTATATGCAGTGTCCCTCGTGCCTGAGACTTTACTGGCAGGGAACTCACTGGCAGAGGATGAAGAAGGAGCTGGAGAAACTTGCCGCAGAGAGACAAGAGAGATAGAGGTTATTCACCACAAACAACGACGGGAAAAGGCGCGTGTGGCTCTAGCTGTGACCTGAATCCGTCGATACCTTTTGCACGAAAGGCTTGACCGGGAACTACACAGTGACCAACGATCTTGCCCCTCGCCTGGAAAAGCATCTGGCCCCAGAATCACTGAACCTGATTCGGGTGGCGGGTGAATTGGCCAGTGAGCTAGGGGTGGGGCTGTACCTGGTGGGCGGAGCAGTGCGTGACCTCCTTCTGGGACGGGCCAACTTCGACCTCGATCTGGTGGTAGAAGGGGACGCCCCCAAACTGGCAAGCCTGCTGGCCCAGCGCATAGGGGGACAGGTGGTAACCCACCACCGTTTTGGCACTGCCAAGTTCTCCAGCCGGAATGTCAGCATCGACCTGGCTACAGCGCGCGCCGAAACCTACCCGCACCCCGGCGCTTTGCCTGTAGTGCAACCCAGTTCAATCAAGAGTGACCTGTCAAGGCGGGACTTCACCATCAATGCTATGGCCATTCACCTCGACCTTGATAACTTCGCCAAGCTGGTCGACCCCTTTGGAGGGGAAAAGGACCTGGCGGCTAAGCTGGTTCGTGTGCTCCATGAAAAAAGCTTTATCGATGATGCCACCCGCATCCTGCGGGCTATCCGTTATGAACAGAGATTCGACTTCCGGCTTGAACCAGCTACCGAACACCTGCTACGCCGAGACCTATCCATGCTGCATACCATAAGCGGAGACAGGATACGGCACGAGCTGGAGCTAATCCTCAAGGAGGAAAGCCCTGAAAAACAGCTATGCCGAGCGGCAGAGTTAGGTGTGCTGGAGAAAATACATCCCTCGCTCAAAGGCAATGGATGGATAACGGAGAGGTTTCAGCAAGCTCGCTCAATCACCTACCCCACGCCTTTGGGGCTGTATTTCTCCCTCCTGGTTTACCACTTCAGCCAGGAGGAAGGTGAGAACTTTGTTGCCTGCTTTAGGATACCGAGGGCAACAGCACGAGTTATGCAAGACACCCTTCGCCTCAAGGAAGCCCTTGTCTCCTTAGATATTCCTGAGATATCACCAAGTAATATCTATCGTCTTCTTCGAGACTATTCCCCAACATCCGTTTTGGCCTGTTCCATCGCTTCAGACTCGCCTTTGATTTCCCATAGACTTCAGTTGTATCTTAATAAGCTGCGTTATGTGCGGACATCGTTGAATGGGACGGCGTTACAGGAAATGGGGATTCCGCCTGGTCCCCAGCTCGGTGAAATATTAAGTGGGCTACACGAGGCCAAGCTGGATGGCAAGGTAAAGACAAGGGAAGAGGAGATGGATCTGGTTCGCCTCTGGCTCTCACCAGGAGGATAAATTGGACCAGATGTGCTGCGTCTGTGGTGAACCCCTTGACCCCGATAATATGTCTCGATGTCGCCTCTGCGGCGGGTATTTCCATATGCCCTGGTACACTAACGCTCAGGTGAAAAACTGCGGAGGCTACTGGCTAAGTGACATATCCTGTGGCCTGGTCTTTATCTGCGCTCCTTGCCAACAAGAGCTCTCCGTTACCAGGAGTCAATCTCCCAACCACCCGACTACCTCTTGAGGTATTTGCCGCAGCCTTCCGCTCCTAACTGGACATTCTCATGGCTGTTTGAGGTCAGGTGGAGCACCTGACACCGACAAGGTCAAAGCTCGGCGGCAATAGGCCAAGAAATTCGTCGGTCGCGTGTGCCTTTGCCTAGTCCAGATGCGCACGTTCAAATTTTGTGTTGCCGCAGAAAGGACACTCTTGCTTTTTGAACAGAACAAGGTAAGGCAGGTAAAACACATTTACTGGAGGAATGAAGAGTAATATCGGGTTGACTTTCGGGTCCTGCGGCTCGACGTTTCGCTTACACACGGGGCAATATCTGGTTGCCATGGCTATCCCCCCTTCTCGATTGATAAAGTCTTAATATCGAGGATCTGCTTGATTTAGCGCATTTTGAGTTCCAACGAGCTCCCAATGAAAAATTTGCCATTCTTCCAACGTAACATTGAGCCAGGACTAGGGGCACTCCAGATGGGCGTGTTCATAACGCCTTTGCCTCTCGATGCCTCCTCCTTTCAGTACTTTGGTCCCAAAGCCGCCACCACACTTACCGGATAGACTGCTTCCCTTTGCAAGTTTAGCGTCAGTTTTTTTTTGTCAAGGGTTATGTTAAAATTCCCTGGCGAAGGAGGCGAAATGGGTGACTCGAGAAGCACGAAGGAAATGTTGCTAGAGAGTCTTAACAGCTTATCCGAGAGAGAATTTCGCGAAGCTTTGACTTTCATCGAGTTCTTGAAACTTCGACAGGAGGAGTGGTTTATTAGTTATGTAAATCAAAGGACAGAAGAGGCGTTACTGGCTAAGAAAGCTGGTAAGAAGTTTTCAACTCTTGAAGAATTACAGAGAGAGCTTAGCTGAAAAACGGTGCCTGAGTATGCAATCGAGCTATCACCAGCAGCAAGGCGAGATTTAAGAAGACTGCCGCTAGATATCCAAAGGGATATAGCATTTATTCACTTGCCTACAATCCAAGGTGACCCCTATAAAGCAGGAGAGCCTTTGAGAGGTGCACTTAAAGGCGAGCGTTCTTATCACTTTGGCAGAAAACCAGAGTATCGTATAATATATTTTGTTGAAGGCAATTCAATTGCAATTACCATAATAGGGACGAGGGAAGGCATCTATAAACGTGCAAAAAGACGAAAGCACTAAGCTGGTATAGCTTGAGGTTGACTGAAATAGGAGGTATCGTGGGTGTTGTCAAGGAGGAACTCAGGCGAGTTTTGGAGCAACTCTCCGATGAAGAGAGCCGGGTAATCCTGAAATTTGCTCAGTGGCTAGTGGATCAGGGAGAGGAACTTACCCAAGAGGAGCTGGCATTGCTGCAGCAAGGAGAGGAGCAATTTACAAAAGGGGACTTCACATGGTGGAGAGATGTCAAACGAACAGAGGTTTAGAGTTGCCCTCTCCAAGAATGCTCTCAAGTACTATCAAAAAGTAGATGCTGATACCGCTACTAGACTTGATCACTGCTTTGCCAGCCTTGAACAGGATCCTTTTGGCAGCGGAGATATTAAACCTATCAAGAGCATGAGAGGAAGGTATAGATATAGAGTGGGCCAGCTTAGGGTAATTTACGGCGTAAGCCTAGAGTAGTGAGTAGTAAAGGTGTTTTCTATCCTGCCCCGAGGAGAAGCATACTAGAGGCCCTGAAAAGGTCAATCTCCCAACCACCCGACTACCTCTTGAGGTATTTGCCGCAGCCTTCCGCTCCTCACTGTACATTCCGGTAGAGATCGCAAGAACACCGTGCCATACGGCTTTGTTTGTACACGTTTGTCAAGGACAATCACCACGCCGCGATCATAGCGACTCCGGATAAGACGCCCAAAGCCCTGTTTGAATTTGAGAACCGCCTGCGGAACGAGGTATTGATTGAAAGGATCATCGAACAGTTCAGAGCGAGCGGAAATCACCGGATCAGTGGGAACACTGAAGGGTAACCGAGCCACAACCAGGACGCTGAGCGCTTTCCCCACCACATCAACCCCCTCCCATAAGGAACTAGCGCCCAGAAGCAGGGATTGAGGGTTGGCTCTAAAGTTGTTCAGCACCCTCTTTGGACTGCCGTCTATCCCCTGCCCCAGAACCATGATGCCTTCCTCCTCCAGGAGAGGCTGGACAGCACTATAAACAGTGCGAAGCGAAGCGTGTGAGGTGAAAAGAGCCATCGTGCGCCCGCGAGTGGCTCGACATACTTCTACCAGCAACTGCTCTACCGCCTGTCGATAACCAGCTCTCTGCGGCTCAGGAATATCCTCAGGGAGGTAGATCATGGTTGACCCCGCATAATCGAAGGGGGCCTCTATCAGCAGTTCCTCAGCTTCCCCTAGCCCCAATGAATCCTTGACATAGTCAAAGTTACCCCCGGTGCTCAGCGTTGCGCTGGTAAGCACAACGCACTCCTTTTGGGAAAACAGAGACTTCTCCAGCAATTGCCCCACTCGTAACGGGGCGGCATACAGAGAGACGTCACCCTCACCTCTAACGGAGGCCCAATAGATATAGTCCTCTTGAGGATCGGTTATGATGCCCTCCATCCGAGAAAGTAGCCCATTAATCTGCTGCCGCAAGGCAGATATCTCAGCCAGGGAGTCATTCAGATCTGCGCTTCTCCTGTTGGGCAAGTCCTCCATCATGATATAGAGCTGGCTTAGGCCCGCCTCAATACTTCTAAGCTCAAGGTTGAGGTTTTCCCACGAGAGCTCAACCTCCGACCACATCGGGTGACGGCGAACTTCCCCGGTGAACCTCAGACGGGATTCATAATCCCCCTGTTCTCTAACCATGAGGTTCAAGAACTTGGTTATGACGTCAAAAAGCTGAGCCACGCGGCTTCGAGCCTCCTTTGCCTCCTCCAGCAAATCTTGGACCTTTTCCTCTATCTCCCTTCGCCTACCGTGAGCCACTGAAGTAGTGCGCAGGTAATTTCGGAGGTGGAACATCAAGCCGCCTCTATCCCCGAAGTGCTCCAGGGAGTCATAGACCTCTCGGTGGCTGATTTGATCTCCCAACTGCTCAGTAGCTTCCTCTTCCAGATGGTGAGCTTCATCGACAACCAGATACCTATATTCAGGCAGAATACCCCCCTTTTTGGCCAGGTCAGATAATAGCAGAGCGTGATTGACCACTATAACGTGAGCCCCCTCCGTCTTCTGACGGGCCCGATAAAGAAAACAGCCGCTGGGATAATAGGGACAGCGCTCTGTCACGCAATTGTCTTCCGAGGCACAAACCCGATTCCACAAATAGAACTCGTTTCCGATGAGATTGACCTCAGCCCGATCACCGCTGGAAGTGGAGGACAGCCAAAACAGGAGACGCAACAGGAATCTAGTCTCCTCCCAGGGTAGTTCTGGAGTCTTGCGCCACGTATTCCATCTTCTGATGCAGAGGTAATTACTGCGACCCTTAAGCTGAGCTACCTCCAGGTCAGACTTTATGCGGTCATCTTTGACGCTGCCCAGAGCCCGGAGCAGGTCAGGAATGTCTTTGTTCATCAACTGTTCCTGAAGGTTTATGGTATTAGTCGAGACGACTACGGGGACACTGTTCTGAAGGGCAAAGAAAATGGCCGGCAGCAGATAGGCAACGGACTTGCCAATCCCAGTACCAGCTTCCACGACCAGGTGCTGCCCGTCGTTCAACGCTCTGGCCACCTCCTGCATCATGGAAACCTGCCCCGGACGGTACTCAAAGCCGGCCACAGCCTGTGCCATAGGTCCATCCTCACCAAGAAGAGCAGTCAGCCAGTCCGAATCCAGAGGTTTGAGGATGTTCTCGGGGACAAGTGGTTCCGCCTGGGGCAGCTCCACTGCCACAGGAGTGAAGTCAGCTTCCCACGCCTCCTTGTCCCACAGAGAAACCCTGCCCACTTTGGCCCTTTCCATGTCCAAGAATAACGAGCGCCAGGACCAGTCAGTAGCCATAGTCAAGCGATTGATCTCAGAAACCAAGGGCAGGTCAAGCTCAGCAACTCTGTCCAACAGTGCTAGAAACACCTCCTTGGCTGTTATGGCATCATCCAGAGCCCGGTGGTGAACGGGACAAGACACCTCTAGTTGCTCAGCCAGGCTCGGGAGGCTGTAGTCAGAAAGCTGAGGAAACAGGACATTAGCTAGTTCAAAGATATCGTAAACGGTACCAGGAAAACTCAACCCCTCAGACCGGAGAAAGCTGAGGTCAAAATCGACGTTTTGGCCTACGATAGGGCAGTCCTCCAAGAAAGAAACAAGACTGTCAGCCACTTCTGAAAACGGCGGAGCAGACTCCAACTCCGCGGGGGTAATGCCGGTAATGAGACGTGCGCGATTTGGGAGAGGGCATCCAGGGTTAACCAGGGTATGAAAGGTATCGAGAACCTCTCTGCCACGGAACTTGACCGCACCTATCTCAATGATACGGTCGTTCTCCGGGTCTAGCCCGGTAGTCTCAAGGTCGAGCGAGACGTAAGTTTGATCCACCATTTCCCGAGTATCCGATTTTCCTTCCAGGACAGGCAGCTCCCACCCCTAGAAGGGCACATGGTCAAGGATAGCGTCCAGCAATGATGCTCCAATATAACATTCAATTAGACTGCGGGGCAATCGCCCCAGCCAGGTGAACAGGTAAAACTTTCTCAAAGGGTATCTGAAGACGCCAGCAGCTATGCCTACAAAATCGAAGATAAGAAAGGGAACCAGCGCAAAGAGGAAAATGGCAAAACCGCCACGGCGCTTCATCCACCTTTCAGCCATTTGGTATCTTTCGGAGTGTTCCGGGGCAATAAACGCCCTCCCCCAGTAGCCAAGCAAATAAGCGCTAATCTCGCCCAGAGTACCACCTATGCTGGCTACCAATGCTATCAGTGGGGTATTCCATATACCAGCCGCGGCTATTACCACCACCGTCCCAGGGACAGGCAAAACGATAGTTAAGCTGGAAACCAGGGTTACCAGGAAGACCCCAAGGTAACCCCATTCGGCAAATCGCTCCAGCTCCTCCTCAGGGAAAAAATGATACAAAAGGAAAGACAACCCAAGGGCCACAAGTAGAATAGCCACAAGTAGAGCGATTGCCTTTGCCAGGCTCCCTTTGGTAGCCACGGTAAGGGCCTCACGCATCTCAGCCATGAATTCTTTCAATTTCACCCGGTTCTATCCTCCAAAAGCCCAGTCCGGTAGGGGACCACTCATCCAATCGGCTAAATGTGACGTGCCGTGCTCCAACACCCAGGTGTAATAGTGAATCTCGACAAAAGCCCGAAGAACTCGCCAACTTCCATGTCTGAAACCGTCATGTCTACAGGGTATGCACCAGGTAAACTTCCAACTTCTCCTTCTCCAGTTGGCGACAGATCTTTTCACCTTGAGCTTTGTCAGCTACCAAGGAAAAGAGAGCAGGACCGGAGCCAGCTACATGAACCTGCCCCGCCCCGGCAGCCAAAAAGCGAAGCCGATAATCTTCAAGTCCGGCCAGGGAAGAAAAGGCAATATCGTCAAAGACGTTATAGCAGAACCGGGGATCTGTCCTTTCTCTCCGCTCGATCAGCCCCACCATCCTCTGGGTATATTCTCCGCCGGTGAAATGAGACGGGTCCAGCCTGGAATACATCTCTTGTGTCTTATTAGCGATATCGATGGGTGGCCTCAGCAAGACAACCCAGGTTTTGGCCAGGGAAGGCAATGGGGTTACCCTCTCCCCCCAGCCCTGCACCAGAGCCGTCGCCCCGCCACAAAGAAAGAAAGGCACGTCAGAACCCAGTTTCGTGGCTATACTTCTCAGCCTCTCGGCATCAAGATTCAAGGCCCAAATCTCATTGAGCGCCCGTAGAGTTACCGCGGCGTCACTGCTGCCGCCCCCCAACCCGCCAGCCATAGGGATGGTCTTCTCCACAGAAATGGAAACTCCCAGTTTTGAATCAGCCATGTCCTGCAGCAGTCGCACCGTTTTGGCAACCAGGTTGTCAGGAGAAACAAGCTCCGGAATATTACAGCTCAGACGAACATGTTCCCCAGGCTGAAAATAGACGGTGTCACAAAGGTCGATAGCTTGTACCACGCTGGCAATCTCATGATAGCCATCGTCACGCTGGCCTATAACCTCCAAAGTGAGATTAATCTTGGCACAGGCTTTCTCCGATCTAACCGCCGACTTCAGCCTCATTTCTGTGTCTTTCCTCAGATAGCCTGGCCCACTCCTGGAGATCCAGTGTCTCGGCACGACGCCGAGGGTCTATACTCGCCCTCTCCAAAAGAATGGCTGCCTGTGGCGGAGGTATTCCCAAGCCTTGGGCCAGCGAGTTGCGCAACTGCTTCCGTGGTGCGCTGAAGCCGGCCCGGACTACAGCAAAGAACTTGCTGCTTTGAGACACCTCGATGGGAGGTTCTTCATAAGGCTTGACCCGCAGGATAACAGAGTCAACCTTCGGCGGGGGGTAGAAACTCCGAGCTGGTACGTGACCCACAATAGTCGGTTTCCCATAGAACTGGACACTGACAGCGAGTAAACTCATGGCGCCAGGCTGAGCGGTAATAGCCTCCCCAACTTCCTTTTGTACCATGAGTATCATCATGGACGGCTTGAGCGACGCCTCAAGGAAATGGCGAAGGATGGGAGAGGTAATGTAGTAGGGGATATTAGCCACCACCTTATAGCGGGGCAAACCAGGCCCGACTCCAGCAGAATCCAGAAGCGAGGTAGGCTCAGTCTGAAGTATATCGGATTCGATTATGCTAACGTTATCCGCCGTGCTCATCACTTCACTCAGAGCAGAGGCCAGTCTACCATCCGCCTCCACCGCAATGACCTTCGCCGCTCGCTTGGCCAGCGCCCTGGTCAAAACACCCAGTCCGGGACCAACCTCGATCACCGTGTCCTCTGGAGCCAGGTCCGCCGCCGACACCACCCGGTGTAGCACTCGCTTGTCAACCAGGAAGTGTTGCCCCAGGCCCTTTCTTGCCCGCAAGCCGTACCGGCTCATCAAACCCCTTGCTTCTGCGGCAAGTAACCTTGACATCCTCAATCACGGTATCCAAAAAAATTAGGGTCGTGCACCCACCTTCGACCCCACCTCATGGCTTTCCCCTGCTTGACAGCTCCCACCAGGAAAACCTGTGGCACCCAGAAACTGCTACTTACCGCTGCTTCCTTCCGGACCTGACGGGGTTCATAGTGTTCTGCCGCACAGGACCTGATCGTCAACACTGCTCAATAGGGGCAGTCCCACCAGATTTAGAGCCTCTAGTGGGGATTCAGCCCCGCTATAGCGGCTTTCGGGTACAGGGCACCGCTAGCTCCCCGCTTAGCACGACCCAAAGGCAATAGTAATGCCGACGGGCGACTTTTGTCAACGTGAAGCTGAAGTGGACAACGGAAGAAGCTGGAGCGGGCCGGAAGAAGCAGAGGTGTAGGAGACCCCTTCTGGGGTCGATAACATTTCCATGCCATGACGAGGAGCGAAGCGAGGAAGCAATCGCCAAAACACCCACGTCATTGCGAGGTTGCCAGAGGGTCGCCTGAGGCGACACCGACCCTGGCGGCCGACTCGCCGTGGCGAGGTGGAGCAGGTTCCTTCGCCGAGCCTGTCCTGACAGCGGCGAGATTCTTCGCCGTCCTGAGAAGGACGTAGAGCTAAGGACTGGCGGCACCGAATTTGTCACAGGGGTGGTTGAGGGTATTGACATTGTGTGGTATTATTATTGCCATGCATTTCGGGCAGCTTTCGACCGTTCTTTGCCGAAGATTTGCCCAATTTCCCCTCTATCGTCTACCTTGTTTGCCTGTGTTTCTACCTTCGACTAACAACATGCCCGTGCTCAAAAGGGCTGACACAGCCTGCCTGGTTATAGTAGGCCACATGCGAGGCAAAGCCCGATGAGGCATCACCTGGACAACGGTGATGATAACCCAGCCTGCAAGAAATGCGGCAAGCCAATGAAGCTGGAGACCTACTTCAAGGGCATCGGGGTAAAGCAGTCTTGGTTTTGCACCGAATGCAAAACCAAGAAGCGCCGCAGCAGCTAGGACATGACTGGCGTTCCTCCGCTGATTTTGTTTGGAACGATACCACAGTCTCCGGAAGCCCCAAAATCCAGCGAAATGGATAAGTGGGGAAGGGGGGACTCGAACCCCCACGCCCTAAGGCACATGATCCTAAGTCATGCCCGTCTGCCAATTCCGGCACTCCCCCAGGCACAAAAGCAGTTCAACCCTTAACCATGCTGCTGAGGGCAGAGGGAATCCCTTCCCTCTGCTGCCTTGCCTGAAGGAAAGGATTCCTTCAGGCCTCTAAAAGGATCTCTTTCGAGTGTCAGCCAGGGCATTCCCCCACGGCGTACTGTAGCTACTATAGCATTTCGCCAGGCCTGTCTCAAGCCACTCAGCTTTTCTGAAGCCAGGGGTTTCTTCATACTTCGGGATAGTAATTGCCAGGTCGAGGTCAGGGACGACCTCGACTACCACATGTGTTGCTGACTGGACTAGACCAACTGACTCCAGACAGCTTACAATCTCCCCGTCTCCCTAAACCACTGGATAGTATCAACAACGGTTTCTCTAAAGGGTAGGGGGGAATAGCCCAGTTCGCTGCTGGCCTTTTCGTGACTGACAAAGGAGTTACTGTTAACAATGCGTACGGAATCGCGGGTAATATACGTTATCGTATTTGTCAAATAGCAATACACGTAGGCAATGTCAGCCATTATCCGAGCCAACCACGGAGGTATCTTGAAACGCCGCCCACTTACTCCAGCCACCTCTTGCACCATTGAGGTAAGATCGGTCTGGGTAATACGCTCGCCGGACAGAATGTAAGCCTCTCCTGTTCGCCCCTTTTCACCAGCAAGAATCTGACCCGCAGCTATATCGCGGACATCAAGATAGTCACTGGCTCCGCCTATGTAGACTCTACCGCTGAGTCTATTCTTAGCTATGTCTATGAACCACTGCCCCAACGTGGACGGCTTGAAGTCATAAGATCCTGCCGCCCCCGTAGGACACACTATCACCGCGTCAAGTCCTCGCTTCACTGCCGACAGTACCTCCAGGCTAGCTTGAGCCTTGGACCTGCCATAGTCTCCCACCACTCGCTCCGGGTCAAAGGGGCTTGTCTCGTCAAAAACAGTACCATCAGGTGGTCTCACCAACGCCTCAATGGAACTGGTATGAATTAGCCGTCCCACATTGCACTTTAGACACGCTTCCAACACATTGCGTGTCCCTGTTACATTGACCTGGTACAGCAATTCCTTCTTTCTTGGCGGAACGAATATTATTCCAGCCAAATGATATACGACATCGGCTTTTTCGAAGGCCGGGATCAGAGAGTCTACATTGAGGACATCGCCTTCAACCCTGTCTAGCTCCAGTCCCTCCAGTGAAGTGGTATCTTCAAAAGGAGGTATTACCGCTCGTACCCTTTCGCCTCTCGACAGGAGTTGTCGAACCAGTACATTTCCCAAGTGGCCTGTTGCACCAGTAAGCGCAATCATGGAGTTACCCCCCTAACCATAGCAGTGATAAGTGCGTACCTGGACCGGATGACCCGATACTGACGGCGAGTAAGAATACTCTTTGTTGGGGCGAAGTCAATCAACTATCCTTTGCCAGGCAGGCGCGGCGCGCCGTGGGTGAGCCACGCCTGCCCCAGGGATACCTATCGCTGACTAAGCCAGTTCGATGTCATGCAAGTCGGGAGCAATAGTGAGCTTCGGCTCGGTCAGAGCCTGCACCTCTTCGGCTGTCCAACCAGGCGCTACTTCCTTGAGAACGAGCCCGCTCTCGGTCACCTCTATGACGGCAATATCCGTCACCACCAGATTCACACATCGAGGCCCGGTGAGAGGATAGCTGCACTCCTTTACTATCTTGTACCCACCATCTTTGGTGTTGTGGGGCATGACCACGATGACGTTCTTGGCGCCCAAAGCCAGGTCCATAGCGCCACCGATGGTCCCCACCTTCTTCTGGGGAACCAACCAGTTGGACAGGTCTCCTTTTTCCGAAACCTGCAGCCCTCCCAGGACAGTGTAGTCAAGCCATCCTCCCCTGACAAGAGCGAAGGACTCGGCGTGCTCTACGATGGCCATGCCGGGCTGCACTTCCACAGGCTGACCGCCGGCATTCACCAGGTTCGGGTCCCCTTCCCCGGCAGTGCATATGCGGCCAAAGCCAACTGCGCCGTTCTCGGTATGAAACAGAACCTCTCTGTCACCAGGGACGAAGTTGGCCGCCAGGGTAGGCACCCCAATGCCTAAGTTGACCACATCCCCGTCCTTAAACTCCTTGGCCACGCGAAGGGCCATAGTCTGTTCATCTATTCTTATCTTATCTGCCATGATGTCCCTCCTATGACCTCACCACAACTCTGTTCACATAGACACCTGGTGTGATGATCGCTTCCGGGTCCAAGGCACCCAGCTCCACCACCTCGTCCACCTCAGCAATGGTCACTCTGGCCGCTCCGGCCATGGTAGCATTGAACGTCCTCGAGGTTCCCCGGTATACCAGGTTGCCCCAGCGATCCGCCTTATGGGCCCTAATCAGGGCAAAATCGGCCTTGATGGCAGCCTCCAGCAGGTATTTCCGGCCATCGACTTCTATTATCTGCTTCCCTTTCTCGATCTCAGGAATACCGACACCGGTGGGCGTAAGGACGCCGCCAAGACCTGCCCTGGCAGCCCTGATTCTCTCTGCCAGCGTCCCTTGAGGGACCATTTCAATCTCCACCTCCCCTGCCCTCACCCTCTTCTCCACGGTGTTAACCACCAGCGGATTGACCGGCGCTGATACGATATGCTTGGTGCATTGGCCCGTTCTGTGCAGCACTTCGACATCGTGCTCGCCCCAGATCTCTATGCCGAAGCCTCCACTGTTGGACACCACGGTGAGATTCTTCACCGGCAGCTTGGACAACGCTGTCAGCAGACAACTGGGGGTGTTAGCTATGTTGCCAAAGCCGCCCACCAATATCACCGCGCCATCATGAATATCAGCCACCGCTTCTTCGACACTGGCAACTATCTTGTTTATCGCCATAGACACCTCCTACTCAGGGGAAGGAGTACAGGACTCCTTTCCCGCTTTCGCTTATTTCCCAAACTTGACCCTCGACGGAAAGTCCTCCTCCAGAATACGGACGGCCTCGTCAACCATCTCCTTCATGACCTGCTTGGCACTCTTCATCTCCTTAATCAACCCACAGACCTGGCCCGCAGGAGTAAACAAATACTCCTTGTGCCCGGTCTCAAACATTACTTGAAAGAGATCACTACTGACCAGCAGTTGCAGAGGAAAAGGTAGCAGCGGGCCTCCCTCAGCTTCCCAAGTTTCAATCAGCTTGCTGTTGATCAGGCGAGCGGTCTTGCCGGTAAGCACCCGGGTGACCCGAGTGTCTTTTTCCGTTGCCTGAAGGACCTGGTCCTTGAACGCCTGGTCGAAATTGGCTTCATAAGTACCGATGAAGGCAGTACCACACCAAACACCACAGGCACCGAGGGCCAGGGCAGCCACCAGTCCACGGCCATCGGCTATACCACCGGCAGCCACCACCGGGCGAGGATCGACAGCGTCCACTACCTGCGGCACCAGGGGCATAGTGGCGATATACCCAGTGTGGCCCCCTGCTTCATGGCCTTGGGCCACAATTATGTCCACATCTGCCTCAGCCTCCTTCCGGGCCTGCCTGACATTCCCCACCACTCCAATCACCTTCATCCCCCGCTTGTGGGCTTCAGGGACCATAAAGCCAGGGCTGCCCAGCCCGGCAGCGAAAACCGGCACCTTATGATCGTACACCACCTCAATCTGCTTTGGTGTTAAGCCTGCCGCCCAGGCAAAACCTTGCCCTTTGCCAAGCTTGGCACCTTCCGGCACAGGTATCCCCAGCCGCCTGGCGAGATCAGCGGCGTATTCGCCGGGCTCATCGGGAACAAGGTCTCTCAACTCCTCCACCGTGGCTGTTTCCACAGTGCCCAGCGGAGCTACGCTGTCCACACCAAAGGGCTTGCTGGTAAGCTTCTTGACCTTCCTGATCACGGCATCCAGCTCGTCAGGCGTCATGTTCATGGCCCCGATAACACCGAGCCCACCGGCCTCGGAAACGGCTGCCGTCAACTCAGCGTGGGCGCACTCAGCCATCCCCGCCAAAATGATGGGATATTCGATATCCAGCAAGTCGCACAGCCTGGTGCGAAGGACTTTTTTTGCCATGCAAGTGTGCCTCCTTTAGTTCAAATTGTACCCTTTGTGATTCTCCTAGCTGGCGGGAGCAGATTAAGAGGAGAGGGGAATTCACCTCGCCACGGCCAGTCGGTGTCGCCTTAGGCGACCCTCTGGCGACCTATGGCGACTCTCCCGTCGAGGGAGAGGGGTTTACACCAAACCGCGGGCGAAACTATGAGGCACAACCCATGGAATAGGCCCGCTCCTCTCCACCCTACCGCAACGGTTTGAAGTACTTGATATCCAGGATACTGGCTTCCCGCTCTTCCTTGAATACCGCCTGAAGCCTCATGCCAATCTGCAAACTTTCAGGGTCCACCTCACCGAGCATGTGGACCAGACCAGTGTCAGCCCCATCCAGTTGAATTATTCCGTATACGATGGGAGGCTCCACCGGCTGCACGGCATTCGACTGGCAGTCAACAGTATAGGTTAGCAAAGTCCCCTTGTCACTGACTTCAACCCACTCACTGAGCTGGCCGAAGCAGTCCTTGCAGGTGGACTTTGGTGGGACGTACACCCGGTTGCAGTCGGGGCATCGCATACCCAGGATCTTCTTGTTGTCCCTCAACTCAATCAGGAAGCGGCTGCCGACAGGGCCGGCGGAATAGGTGTTCGGGATATCGATCATCCCTTCGACAATGAAGACGTCCAACCCTTCCAGCTTCTCGACCTTTTCACCCATTTCTTGACCTCCTATTCCTCGATCGCCCTGAAATAGAGGATGTCTCCCATCCCAGCGCCCCGCCCCTCCTCTTTCCATACGGCCTGGACTCGCTTTACCGACGGAAGCTTCTCCGGGTCTTGCTCTTCAAGAAAGTGATACAGATAAACGCCGTTGTCCAGCTTAATGGTGGCCACCGGATAGGGATTGGCCCACTTCTCACCCATGTGCGGATTCCACATAGGGTACACGAGATAGGTATACTGAAGCACTGTGCCCTTGTCGCTCATCTCTACCCAGTCTTCACCGGCGTAGACCTTGCACCTGCCGCAAACCACCTCGGGGTGCCAATTAAGGTCTCCGCACTTCGGGCAGCGGTTGGTCACCAGCTTTTTGTTATCCCTGGCCTCCTTGTAGAACTTGCCCATATACTTGCCCGTTGACCATCGGTATGGTCGCGGCTTCGAATACTTTACATGAATGTATTCCTGCTCTTGTGCCATTCTATCGCCTCCTACAAAGACCTCTTGAGCAGCGTTATCACTGTCCAGTTGGAGCCACCCAGAGCGGTGGCCATAGCCGTCTTTACATCCCGGGTCACCTGGTGCTCCCCGGCGTCTCCCCTAACCTGAAGGGCAGCTTCGGCAACGCGGATGGTGGGCGTGGCTCCAATGGGATTGGTGGCTATCACCCCTCCAGAGGGGTTTACCGGAAACTCCCCCTCTATTTCGGTCATCCCCTTCTCCACCATCTTCCACCCCTGGTTCTTTTCACAGAAGTGGAACTGCTCATAGAGGTTCATCTCCTGCCAGTTTGAGGGCTCGTAGACCTCTGCCATATCGATATCCTTGATAGGATTGGTTATGCCGTTCCTCTTGTAAAGTTTCTCGGCGGCCACTTCCTGAGAGTACGGTTCCAGGCCGGTGACATCGCCAAAGATCCCGGCACGGAAGGGCAACTGGTGGACTGTCACCATGTCAGCAATCCAGACCGGCTTGCTGGTGATTTTCCTGGCCCTATCCTCCGATGCAAAGATAAGGGCACAGGCACCGCAGGATTGAGGACAGAAGTCCAGCAGCCTAATGGGCCACACCAGATACCCGGACTTGAGGATCTCCTCCGCACTGCTCAGCCCCAACCTCAGATGAGCATAGGGATTTCTACACGCACCCCGGTCCGCCTTCAACCGGATCATAGCCGCATGTTCCTCCTTGGCCCCTGACTTCTCCATATAGGTTAACGCCTGCTTGGCAAACTCCCCGATGGCACCCGTGGCCACTCCTTTACCCCATACCGGAGTGGCGGCGGCAGTAATGGCAGCAGTTGTATCTCCCGTATCCTGTTTCTCAAAGCCGATAACCAGAGCTACATCAACCAGGCCTGAGGCGACAAAATTGAACCCCTCCTCAACGGCCGAGGCGCCAGTGGTACCTCCTGTACCGACTTTGAAGCCTGGTTTCATAAAGCCCCCCATTTCAGCGGCCATCCAGTGGTCGGGAAGGTATACCCCCTCAAAGGTCTCCATGTTGCCGGTGATCACCGCCTCAATATCCTTCACTCTCAACTGAGCATCAGTCAGAGCAGCTCTCACCGCCTCGTTGACCATCTCCGGCTGGTTCACATCCGGACGCTTGCTCTTGTGGTACGTCTGCCCAATTCCTACAATAGCTACTCTATTGGCCATATCTCACCTCCGACTACCTGTTACCCAGGATCATGACACCCTGAAGCTGCCCGCACACACCGGTGACACCATGGGCCAGGGCCACCTTGGCCCCAGGTACCTGTCTATCACCCGCCTCACCACGAAGCTGAAGCACCGCCTCAGCCACACGTGTCATTCCGGCAACGCCGTTGGGATTGCCTGAAAGCATCCCGCCGGAGGGGTTCACCGGAAGCTGGCCCCCCATGTGCGTCACTCCAGCATCGATGAGCTTGCCCGCCTCCCCCCGTCCACAAAGGCCTAGACCCTCCATCCACAGGAGTTCCTGGTAGGAGTATTCCTCAGAGATCTCGGCCACATTTATTTCCTTCAAGGGATCGGTAATGCCCGCCATGCTGTAGGCCTTCCCGGCAGCCGACACTAAAGCGTCACAATCGGCCAGATCCCTCTCTCCCAGGTAGTGCGTCTCATAGCAGTTTGACACCCCCAATATCCAGACTGGCTTTGCGGTGAGCTTCTTAGCTTTGTCCTCCCTGGCCAGAATCATGGCGCAGGAACCGTCTGAGATGGGCTTGGTATCCAGGAGCCTGATGGGAGATGCCAGTATCCTCGACCCGAGGACATCTTCCACCGTGATGTCCATAGGCTCCTGGGCAAAGGGATTGTTCCTGGCATTGCCGCGGTTCTTGACCGCCACCTTGGCACACTGCTCCGCCGTAATGCCGTACTCGTACATGTAACGCTTGGCCTGCATGGCGGCCGCCGTCAGGAAGTCAAAGCCCAACTGCCTCATAAAAATGGGATCCAGGGCGGCATTCTCCACCATGCTTTTGTCAGCCATGGACTCCTTCATGTGGGACACCACCAGGACAATGTCATGACGCCCCGACAGAATGCGAGCAACGGCGCAGTAAAGGGCATTGATGCTATCCTCACATACCTTGTCCTCATCCGCCAGGTGCGCGCCTACCATGGGCATTACGCTGGTGTTCGATATTGTCCTGCCATCCCAGAAATCCTGAGAGCAGGTGATAGAGGCGTCAATGCCGGTGCCATCGTCAGAGAAGGTGAGTCCAGTCTCATCCAGGACTGGCTTTATTGTCTCGTATGCCAGTTCACCTTCAAATGCATCGCCTCTATCTGGGTGGTATTTGGTCTGGGCCACCGCTACAATTCCCACTCTTTCAGCCATACGCACCTCCTTTCTATTCTGAAAACTCATCGACCAAGGAAGGCAATGGAGCCTCCTTGAAATTGCTGCTTATCTATATCCTTGTCCCCAGTTCTGCGTGTGGCGGGAATCACTCATCCGGCGAGACACGTCGGGCCTAGTCTGCAGCGGTCTTGTTAGCTACCCCCCCTTCATATGACGCCGCTTGTGTAAACCGTCACGCGCGTCCGATCTTGGTAGGCATATATCTGAAGTCTGCTCTATTCTAATACGTATTTGAAAAAATTGCCACCCTTCCCCTATGACAGGTACTCCGACAAAGACCCAGGGAGAGATCGACAGGACAAAGTGACGATTGCGGCTCCACTACAACGGCGTTCCGCTGGCGGTGAGACCCAGTTGAAGGCGCACAACATACTGTGCTGCTTAGGTGCACTCCTTGCCCACCTGATCATATCACCAGGAGAGCGAGGTGCCGGCAGGCAAGGCAAGGCACCTTCAGTCACCACGTACTGTAGGTTCAATAGACAATCGGTGAAAGGGAGCAGAGCCCAGGTTCAATTCCAGGGATTTGGCCCAGCGGAAGTAGAAATGCAGGTCGTACTCCAGATCCATTCCTATGCCCCCATGCAGATGCTGAGCCGCGTAGGCGACTCGCTGGCAGGCGTCGCTGGTCCAAGCCTTGGCGATGGCCACCTCCCTGGCAGCGGGCAGCCCTTTGCTGAGCCGCGACACCGCCTGGTAGGAAGTCCACCTGGCACCCTCAACGTCCGTCAGCATGTCAGCCAGGCGATGTTGTACCGCCTGGAAGCTTCCTATAGGACGACCAAACTGAACCCTCGTCGACGTGTACTCCGCCGTCATTGCCAGTGCCTGCTGCATCACACCCACCGTCTCAGCACACTGGATTGCAGTGGCCTTGCGGAGTGTCGATTCAACCACCGGCCAGCCACCACCAACGCCGCCCAGGATGTCACCGGACGATGCCAGGACCCTGTCGAACACGACCTCGAACTGCTTGTCGCCAGCAACAGTGAGCAGCGGAGTAAGGCCGATGCCCTCTACCCCCTTCTCAACCAGAAAGACAGTGAGACCACCACCGCCAGCACTGACCTCGCCCGTCCTGGCGACCACCAGCATGTAATCGGCTATATGGGCGTTCTGGACGAAAAGCTTGGTGCCGTCGATGGCAAATCCATCCTGTTCGCGGACAGCCCGCGTGGCAATAAACTCCGGCTGGTAATCTGCCTCCGGTTCCGTTAGTGCCATGGTAAGGATAAGTTCACCATTGGCCACCTTCGGAAGCAGTCGCCGCTTTTGCTCCTCGCTTCCCGCCTCCAGCAGGGGGAGTATCCCAAAAACCACGGTGCTGAACATGGGACTGGGGAAAACAGCCGCTCCCACCTCTTCAAATAGCACCGCCAGATCAAGCAGGCTGCCACCCACCCCACCGTATTCCTCAGGGAGTATCAGTCCCAGCCAGCCCAGGTCTGCCAGTTTTCTCCATATCTCCGGCGAGTAGCCCAGCTCGCTGGCTTCGAGCTCCCTCACCACTTTCTTGGGACACTCAGTCTCCAGAAAATGGCGCGCTTCCTTCTTCAAAAGCTCCTGTTCAGCAGTGAGAGCGAAGTCCATCTATCCCGCCTCCTTGAAATTGGTTTCATGCCTGCGCCATGGCCGGTGGAGCGATGGTGCCGGCATGATCGCATATAGGGTGATAACAATGAAAAACACTGGTTTGCCGCCTCACCTTGACTTCATCAAACCCAGACCCATCATGGCTATTATGTCCTTCATGACTTCATTGGTGCCGCCGCCGAAGGTCACCATCAGGTACATTTGAGACAAACGTTGTATCCACCCGTCCGCCGGGGCCCACTTGGATCCCATCTGCAACTGCCCGTGGAGCCCCATAATCTCCAAGCAGCCTCCCATAACCCGCTGGTATTGCTCAGTGCCAAAGGCTTTTATCATGGCCGATTCGACATGGGGCGTGACGCCCTGTGTCATCAGCCACGCCACCCGGTGGTTGAGCAGCTTAAGCACCTCCGCTTCCACTGTCAGTTCCGCCAGCTTGTTCCTGACCCAGGCCTGCTCGCTAACCAGTGCTCCGTTTCGCTTTGTTGTCCTGGCCCACCGCGCCGTATCTTCGATAGCGCGCAGTGAGGCTGAATGCGGGACCAGGTTTATCCGCTCATGGGCTAGCTGCGTAAGCATGTATTGCACGCCCTTGTTCTCCTCACCCACAAGGCACTCTTTCGGTACCCTCACATTGTCAAAGAATTCTTGATTCACTCTAAAGCCGCCCATTACATAAATGGGCTCAATAGTAATGCCAGGGCTTCTGGCATCGACGAGGAGCATGGAGATTCCCTGGTGTTGCTTGGCGGCGTTGGGATCGGTCCTGACTGCCAGCCAAAAATAATCACAGAAGTGGCCCATGGAGGTGAAGACCTTCTGGCCGTTGATAATGTAATCCTCTCCATCCCTCACCGCCGTAGTCTTGAGAGAAAACAAATCCGTGCCGGCATCAGGCTCGGTGTACCCGATGGAGAAGACGAGGTCGCCGGTCAAGATGGGGGGCAAAAATCTCTTCTTCTGCTCTTCGCTACCCACTTTCATCAAAGTCGGCCCTACCGTCATGAGGGTAAGCACAGGGATAGCGATTCGGAAGTAACCCATGGTGAGATCGAAGAAGATATACTGTTCAATCGGGGTGCGGTCCTGACCTCCGTATTCCTGGGGCCAGCCTATCCCCATCCAGCCATCCCTACCAAGCTGTCTTATGAATTCCCTGCAAACCGGCCCCCCACCTTCCATATCGGTTAGTCTCTCTTCTTCCAGCTCAGGGGGTATCTTTTCCTTCAGGTAGGTGTAGATCTCCTTTTCTAACTGCTGTTGCTCGGGCGTCAGTTCAAGATCCATTTGTGGCCTCCTTACGATTTAGCCAAGCGCGGCAGGTCCCTTTTACCAGGCTTTCAATAGTTCCTGTTTCCGGCGTACGTGTGGCGGACGGCAGACATCCCTCCACCCTCAAACAAAAAGACCGCCACCCTTCTGTTTCGGTGGCAGTCAAGCCGTCATAGCCTATCAGCCTCGGGCATATCAGTTCTCGCCCCCTGATTCATCAGGGTTTGCCCTTTTTGCCATCATCTAGTCGGTTCCTGAACCCACCTCAGTTATAAGCGCCAGCCGCCAAAAAGTCAAGCTTGACTCGCACGTGTATTGATGGTCTATATGAGGTGTGAAGGAATCACTTCCCTCACCTAGTCTGACAGGGTCAGTCGCCTGAGGCGACTGACACCCACGGATGGGTCCCCTCTGACCTCAATAAATCACGGCCCCGGTGCCCAGCTCCAACCATCTACAAACTGCTTGTAACGAGACCTTATTCATAAGGCCGGCCTTACCGCTGTCCCCACTTCCTGGTAACCTCGTAGGACATGTCTTTGAACTCCTTCTCCTGGGGAAGCGGCCTGCCCAACCACTCCCGGTAGAAAGAGTCTATGTCGGGGAGGAAATCAAAGATGACCGGGTACCCTACAGGTACACTCTCCACCTTGAGCAGGCTGGCGCACCCCGGACAGTAATACTCCCGCACTTCGCACAGGCTGGGGTCGGGACACCTGATGCCGGGATATATCTCCTCCAGCTTGCTAGTGTCATCTCTGACGAACATGAGGGCACTCAGCTTCCAGTTCCGCCGGTAGTCACCAAACTCATGCCCGCAGTCACACTTTGCAATTCGCTCCCCATCCTTCTGGACAACATAGAGGTGCTCGCCCAAGGGCAGCAGTATCCTCTCCGGCCAGGGGACGCGCTCCTGAAGTATCTCGACGTACTTGTCGAACCTGTCGTCGTCCTTCGGCTGGCTCATGATCTCTTTGACCCTCTCCCAGGGGAGCTTGCCGTCAAAAAGGTCTCTCAAATCTTCTTTACTGTATGACATGTCTTCACCTCACAGGGTAAAATCTTCAGGCAGCGCCCAGAAGTCCCTGAACTCCTGGGTGAAGGCCTGGCTCATCTTCATACTGCTGTGGTACATCTCCACCAGCAAGTCATCGAGGTCTCCCGTCATCAACCTGTGGCGGGACTTCTGCCACCACTCCTCCGTCGGCACGCCCCTGGCCAGTCTCTGTTTTCGTTTTGCCTCTCGCAGTTTCCTGGTGGCAGCCTCATCCACCCTCCATTCCTTGGCCTTTTCATCGTAACTCACCTGTACGCAGTAGATGTTTCTGGCTATCTCCTCGGTGGTCAGCCAGCTATCAAGGTCAGCCTTTACCAGCCCCGGCTCCCTCTCAATGGGATCACCCAGTCCCCCGGCGCCAGCATTGTCCACAGCAAGAATGTCCCCATCATGGACCTCGATGGTTGGCGGTATGTGATCGTAGTAGATTACCTCGGGATCCTTCATGTTTCTGAACTCTGCGGGATGGCCAATCTTGTGGATTATCGGCTGCCTCTTGTCTATCACTTCCTGGAAATTGTGGTAGCGAATGAGAAATGTGTTTCGCTTGCCCCCGGGATATCCACCGAACATGCCAATGTTGGGAATGATACGGTCGTGAGCACATCCGATAGCCCCACTGGCAATAACCTCCTTTATATTGTGAAGCATCACCACTTGTGGTATCGACAGGCCGGAGCGGTACCTGCCATAACCTACCGAGTAGGGTTCAAGCCGGTTGGACATGTACATTTGGGGAACGAATAGCTCCCATACTTCGACGTTGCCCAGGTCGGTCTCCGGCGTGGCTATCCACCCACCGCAATCTACCCCGTCGCATACCCCCGTAGCACCTGAGCCGAAGCTTCCGGTAGACCCGGCCATAATGGGGCGTTTATTTCCATACTGGTCATAGCCGGCCAACTGCCATCCGGATGACGATACATAGTTAAACACTTCCTCCCTGAAGCCCCGCACGTAGTAGGCAGAGCCCAACATGCCCTCCCACAGGCTGAATACGTCTATTACTGAAGGCCATGGATTGCCCATAGCCAGCTTCTTGACCTGACTTGGGTTGAACAAGGAGTCGACCGCTGGCTCCTTTATGTCGCAGGGGAGAAGAGAACCCAGATTGCCGCGGCCGTCGTAGGAGAGCGTCTGCACTATGGCTATGGACAGGCCACCCCACAGCGCCTTAGGAGTGGGGTTGAAGGAGTGCCACCCCCACTCGCCTACCCCCTCGAAATCCAGCACCAGACGCCCTTCCGGCAGGATATCCATCTGCATGGGCACCAGCCGTATGACGTCACGCTTGGCCGGGAGCCAGGATACGGGCGCACTCGCCATGTAAAGCTCCACAGGGACAACATCACGGTAGCGCCCCGGCGCCGTGCGTTGCCGTATGCGGGCGATCTGGCTGCGTCGCTCCTCCTCTATCAGCTCCCTAATTCCCCTCTTGAAATAGTCGAGGCCAAATTCACGGATCATATTCTTGATCTCTTCACGCACCCGGATGTCAGCCGCTATCGCCCCCTTCCGGTCGAGGAGAAACATGTCCGCCAAATCCAGGCTGATCTCGATCTTGATCTCGTAGTCCCGTCGCAACTGGTCGTTAGACCCTATTTTCTCACAGCAGAACCTCAGCCCGTCCGCGCCCCGCTCTACAGCCGTCGGTGGCATGCAACCCGGACTGACCGCGCCGACATCCATCTCCATGATCACCGTGCATACCCAGGCGACCAGCTCTCCCTCCCAGAAAATAGGTAGGATGTCATAGACGTCGGGAGCATGAATGCCGGCTATCACCGGGTCATTGGCACTGAAGATGTCGCCATCGTTTATCCCTACGTCCTTCTCATAGTTGTTCTCGATCATCCAGGTGATATTGTCACCCATCAGCCGGATGTGAATCTGGATGCCCGTAGACTGGGCAATGTTGTCCCCCTCAGGGGTATACAGGCCCATGCAGAGCTCTGCCACCTCCCGGACGTACGGAGACCCGGAGACCATCTTGCAGGTCTCCCGCCCCGATATCAGGGCCGACATTATCCGAGAATGGAAAAGCTCAGCCTTAACAGGGTCCTGCCTCAACAGGTGAGGCTCGGTGATGCCGGCGTAGCAGCCCGTCTCCTGATACAGCCTCCTATCCTCTTCCAGCATCTGTTTAAGCGTCTTACCGCCATCTCCTATTCCTCTGCGCTCACTCATTCTGACCTCCTTTGTGGTGTCCGCTCTTAATCCGGGAGCCCGTCACGACAGCCACAGCAGTGACCACTCATCCATCCTGGCCCACCTCCCCGGCGGGATAAAGAAGGTTGTGGCGGGAGCCTCGACCACGGCTATCCCCTGAATCTCATTTCCCGGCCTGAGCTGGTCCATGTCATAGAGGGTAGCCTTTTGCCACTTCCCATCAATGTATACCTCTCTCTCGCCCTTCAAGGCTTGTGGAGACGGTTCCTTCCCTTCCAGCGGCCGTTTGATGAGCTTGGGTTTGACCTTAGGGATGGTAGCCGTGAGCCCCAGCTCCATGATCTGGAACCCCGCCCGCTCGTGCTTGGCCACACCAGCATAGACCTTCTCATACAGGTCTTCAAAGGCGGCCATAAGTTTGTCCATATCCTGGGGGCTGTTTATGCGGGACACCGGTGATGGCACCTCCAGATCCTCCATCTGCCCGCCGTAGCGTACATAGGCTATCTGCTGCACCTTGGCCTCCTCCCACGGTAGGCCCTCGGCGGCGAAGTCAGCCTGAGCCAGTTTTTCCAGCTCCTCCCAGCCTGTATTCAGCATCATCTGCCCCATCATCAGCTTCCAGCTATCCTCGGCCCCGTAAGGGATGATGACCCCGGTCGACTTCTGGTAGCGATGGTTGATGTCTACGGCAGCACAGCCGAAGGACGAGAAGGCTGCCGCCCAGGGCATGGTAGCCACCCCCTTGAAAGGCAGGCCTTCCGTGTAGCCGGCGACGTGCATCGGGCCAGCTCCGCCGTAGCAGAGAAGATGATAATCTGCCGGGGAGAAGCCCCGGGCATAGAGCACTGACCTGATGTGCTCCCGCATGGAGCTGTTGATGAGGCGGTATACCCCTTCTGCCAGATAGTAGGGGTCGACGCCCAGGACATCAGCACATTTCTCCTTGATGGCCTTAAGCGCCAGATCCTTTTTCAGTTTGAGCTTGCCCCCAAGGTAATTGTCTGGATTCAGGATGCCCATGATGAGGCAGCAGTCCATCACCGTGGGCACCTCGTTGCCCATGTCATAGCACACCGGCCCTGGATCGGCCCCGGCGCTGTCAGGCCCCAAGGTGATTCGTTTGGTGATGGGGTCAATGGTGAGGTACATCCCGGTGCCGGCGCCGATGCTGTCCATGACCAGAGTGGGGATGTTGTAAATCCTCCGGTTCATGACCACCTCTCGCTGCATCACAGGCTCACCGCCCATAATAAGGCCTACATCGAAGCTGGTGCCGCCCATGTCAGAGCAGACCCAGTTCCCCATCCCCATCTCCTGGGCTAGATACCGGACTCCCAGCAAGCCGCCAATAGGCCCAGAGAAGCTCGCCTCGTGGAGCCTGGGGTAGCGAATATTTGTCAGTCCCCCATGTGCCAGCACTATCTGGAGGGGATACTTGTAACCATTGTCGGCGATCTTCTGCTCAATCTTGAACAGTTGCTCGCGTCCCGGCTCAGCGGCGTAGGCATGAAGGACAAGCGTGTTCAGGCGGCCCACCTCCCTCATGATGGGACAAAGCTGGTGAGAGAGGTGTACCGGCACCTGGCGTCCCCGTTCCTTCATTACCTCGCTGGCTATCTCAGCCACCCTCAGCTCGTGTGCCGGGTTCAAGTAGGAAAACCACAAACAGACGGCAATGGCGTCTACCTCCTCATCCAGGAGCTCCTCGATTCTCTTCCTGGCCTCATCCTCGTAAAGAGGGATGGCCTCCATGGCAAACATATCTATCCGACCGGTGACCCCCTTCACCAGCCTGCGATGTACCAGGGGTCTGTTGTGGTGGTGAGTCACGTGATGGAGAAGGTCCTGATAAGAGTACCCAGCCCAGTTCTGGGCGCTCCGTTCATGCAGGAAAACATCTTCGTCCCCCTGCTGGGTAATGACCCCTACCTTCCTGCCGGTCTCAGTTAGAAGCACGTTCATCATGGCCGTGCCGCTGTAAACAGCAGCCTCAACGTGGGGAAGGATGCTTCTGGCCTGCTTCTGGAAATCAATACCCCAATATTCGAAGGCGTCAATCAGTGACTCCCAGAACCCCAAAGATTGGTCCCGAGGAGTGGTAGCCGCCTTGCCAATGGTGAAATTCCCCTCTGTGTCGACCACCATCATGTCGGTCATAGTGCCGCCAGCATCACTGGCAATTATCTGCACTTGCTTTTGGGAATCCATGTCACCTCTCCTTTCAAAGCTAATCCGCACTCATCCCCGCTTCACCACTGTGCAACCTCTGGTGCCTTTCGTAGCACGCCGGTTTACTTTTTCCCTCAAAAGCTACGCTGAGTCGATACGATGGGAGCCTGCGGTGCTTCGCAATATGAAAAAAGGGGCTGCCACCTTCCACTGACAGCAGCAGTCCAACCGTCATAGCCTATCGGCCTTAGACCTACGACTTTGCGACCCGTGATTTGCCAGTGTTTGCCCTTTCTTCACCGTCTTCGATCAAGTCGTCAAGCTTTCGGATGCTATTGTTATAGAACCCACCCGCAAAAAAGTCAAGTCGTTTTGAGTCGCCAGATGCCTCTGTAAAGAAAACCAAAGAAAGAAGGGAGGCGGGATGCCACTAATGTACTGGACGAGTACAAAGGGTTGACAAGTCCCAGCCAAAGATGCTACCATCATCACCAACCTTCGTATGAACATGACTGATGCGAACCTCCGGTCCGACTTCACCATCCGGGTAATTTATACCCTCGACAAGACCCTCCCAACTCAAATGGTTCCTCGCACAAAATGGCACAGAGCGAAGGAAGACGTACAGCGTAAGCAGAATATGACTGGCACTTGGCCACTGCTCCCATCCCCGGTGAACACGCTATGCCTGGCTTGCGCTGAGAAAGCCATAGAGACTGGCTACATCGGAAAAGCCTATGAATAACCGCCGAGAGAACGAGCAATCTATTCTGCGGAGTATGGATAATACCTTCCCCAAGCTCTTGTTACGCAACTACCGGCAGTGGGGTGATACCCGGGTTGCCCTGCGCAAGAAAGAATACGGTATCTGGAAAGAATATACCTGGAAGGAGTGCTACGAAAAGGTCAAGGCCATCTTTCTAGGTCTAGTCAGCGTAGGGCTTGAAGCGGGAGACAAGGTCTCCATTCTGGGCGACAATAACCCGGAGTGGTTCTGGTCTGAGCTAGCCGTCCAGTCAGCCGGTGGCATAGCCCTGGGATTAAACCCAGGTGGCTCACCCCAGGAAGCCAAATATGTGCTGGAAGACTCCCAGTCGAAACTTGTGTTGGTCCAGGACCAGGAACAGGTCGATAAGCTGCTGGGGATCAATGACCAACTCCCCTCGCTACAGAGAATAATCTACTGGAATGATAAGGGGCTGCGGCATTATGATGACGCCATATTGGTCAGCCTGGCTGAGGTAATCAGGCTGGGCGAAGAGCACGAGAAAAGCCACCCGGGTGACTTTGAGCAGAACTTAGCTGTTGGCAAGGGCGATGACGTGGCTATGATACTCTATACCTTGGGAAGTAATGGTTTACCCAAGGCATTACCGGCCACATACCAGTTTTTGCTTTCCTCCCTGGAGAGCGCCCTGGCTTCGAACCCGGCTTATGACAGCGATGAATATGTGTCTGTCATCACGCCGGGGTGGTTCTTTGAGCAGGTCCTGGGCTTTGCTGCCTGCCTGGTAAGCGGTCAAAAGCTTAACTTCATCGAGAGACCGGAGACGGCCCCAGAAGACTCCAGAGAGGTTTCCCCCCACATCCTGGTTTATCCCTCGCCGGTGTGGGACCAGATCGCTTCAGCCATTGAGACGAATGTGGGCAGTGGTACCTGGTTAAAGAGGACGCTATACCACCGCAGCCTGTCCTTAGGGTATGAGAGGACCGACCTGTCCAGCAGCGGTGGCCAAATGAACATATTCAAGGGATTCCTCCACGCTATTGCTGGACCGCTATTATTCCGCCCTCTAAAAGATAAACACGGGCTTAACCGGACCAGGGTTATCTACGCCGCCGGGAGCATACTACCGCCGCAGACCACCAGGTTCTTTGCTGCTATCGGGGTGAATCTAAGGCAGGTCTTCGCCTCAACCGAAGGCGGCATAGTGTCAGTCCATCCCGGAGACGATGTCAACATTCAATAGGACAGATAGTGCCATGATGGGAGTAGCTGGTATTTAATGGATACTTTTCTCAGAGCTGCTGTCGAAGGAATACTGCTGGGTGGAGTTTATGCTCTTATTGTCCTGGGGGTGGTAGTAGTAGCCAAGGCCACCAAGATCATCAATCTGGCCTACGGTGGGGTACTGATGTTCCTCTGCTATCTTCTGTGGTGGCTCCTGGACTCCGCAGATCTGCCTCTTGTGGTTGCCCTGCTAATCGTCGCCATAGCTGCCGCACTGATTGGCTTGTTTATCGACCGCTTCCTGATGAGACCTTTGATCGGTCGGCCTGAGGCTCCCATGATAACCTTCATAATGACTCTGGTCCTGGGATTCTCGGTTATCCACGGTATCGCCATTCTGCTTTTCGGAGGAACACCTCAGGTTATGCCCAAGATATTTCCTGAGGGAAGTGTAAATATGGGGAGTGTTACTTTCTCCTGGGTGCTGCTGTTTTCCTTTATCATTGCGGTAGCCATGTTCCTGGTGTTTGTGGCTTACTTCCGGTACAGCAGGAGCGGATTGATCATGAGATGTGTTTCCGAAGACCATACTATAAGTCAGTCCTTAGGCATAAACGTGAAGCGGATATTTGCCTATGCCTGGGTCGTTGGCTGTCTGTCAGCCGCTATCGGTGGCCTTCTGTTGGGATCACTGTTTGCTGTAGACAGCAGCATCGGGGGCTTCGCCATGATGAGGGCACTACCGGTGTTATTACTGGCCGGAATGGATTCCATTCCAGGGGCTTTTGTCGGTGCCCTGATGGTCGGCCTGGCAGAGAGCCTGGCTGGTACCTATATCGATCCGCACGTCAGTGGGTTCAGAGAGCTTCTACCCTTTATTCTCATGGTGGTTATCTTGATAATCCTGCCCAGCGGTCTCTTCGGTAAGAAGATAATACGGAGGATCTAATAGTGCTGCCTGGTGGAGTTTTCAATACCAGATATGAGTCAGACCTGGCTATCCTGCGGACCAGACTGCAGTGGGTCCTGCTAGCCGTGGGGCTTATACTTGTGTTCACCTTTCCACTGTTTGGAAGCGCCTACTGGCTGAGCTGGCTGACCAGGGTGGCCATAACCATCGTGGCAGTACTGGGACTGCATGTATTGACCGGGCTTTGTGGCCAGGTCTCCATAGGTCACGCCGCCTTCCTGGGAGTAGGAGCCTATACGGTAGCCATCCTGGCCACCAAATATGACGTCAATGGCTGGCTTTGTTTGCCACTTTCCGGGCTGGCTGCCGGCGTGGTGGGCATAATCTTTGGGCTGCCTTCTTTCAGATTGAAGATGTTCTACCTGGCCATATCAACACTGGCTGCCAGCTACATCATCGTGTGGTGCTTCCAGCACTTCGAAGGGGTAACCGGAGGCTTTATCGGCCTGGGCCTCGAACCCCTCAGCTTGGGGGGGATAGACCTGAGCACTCGGGGGAGTTACTACATCTTAGCTATGGCCATAATGGTCCTGGCTGCCATCCTGGCCAAGAACATCCAGAGGTCATCGGCTGGCCGGGCTTTTGTGGCCATTAGAGATAACGAATTGGCTGCCGAGGTTAGTGGTATAGCCATATTCCGGTATAAACTGCTGGCCTTCTTCATTGGCTGTCTCTTCGCTGGAGTAGCTGGCTGGCTGTGGGCCTACTCCCAACTCAGGATCAACCCAGACCAGTTCCGCCTCCTGGATTCCATCTGGTACCTGGGCATGTTGATAATAGGTGGCTGGGGGAGCACCACCGGGGTCTTCCTTGGTGCCCTGTTCCTCAGGCTTCTGGAGGTCATGATAGATCACCTGACCCCGGTGCTGACCGACGCTTTCCCCTCCATAGCCATGCAGCTTCATGTTTCCATGGGTTTGATACTCTACGGTGCCGTGATCGTCGCTTTCATGATGCTTCAACCCAGGGGACTATACTACCTGTTGGAGAAGATCAAGATCTACTACCGGCTTCACCCCTATTCCTACTGGGGTAGCTAACAACGGTTCACACCTTCTTGAGGCTTGCCCTCGAGCAAGCCGCAACAGCAAATCCTGGTATACTTGGCTATTGGAAGCCCTTGCTCTCAGACCTTTTGCAGGTCTATCCAATAAAAAAAGGGGGATAAAATGGCACAAGGATCCTACGACGTCATTGTGGTGGGGGGTGGCTTCGGCGGTGCCACCTGCGCCGCTCTGCTGGCAAAGCGAGGACTCAAGGTATTGCTGTTGGAGAAGAACGCCCGCGCTGGCGGCAAGGCCATAGCCCTTTCCAAGGAAGGGTACACCTATACTGCCTGGGTAGTTATCTGCGCCCCCACTCAGGGGAATCTCTTTGAGGTTGTACTGAGGGAGCTGGGCATGGAGAACAAGGTGGAGCTGGTAGCACCTGTGGTCAATGGCACCAGGTACAAAGCCTCTTCCGGGGAGTATAAACTGGGCCCCCAGGATCCGACTCCGGACCCCAATAACATCTTCGATTGGCTGGAGGTAAAGGAAGAGGAAAGGGCGGAGGCTCTCAAGCTTCTGGCCGACCTAACGCTGATGAGCCCCCAGGACATCGATGCCCTGGACGACATCAGCTTCCATGATTGGCTCAGCCGTTACAAGGTCCCCAAGGGAGTGTACAGCTTCTTGGTCGCCCCCGTATCCGATGGCTGCTTTATGGTCCCCGTGGACACGGTAGCTGCCTCCGAAGCACTGAGGACCATCCAAGCCGTGTTCCTCCGTGGTGGCGGAGTTTTCGCCAAGGGAGGCATCGGCCGAGTGGCTGAGACCTTCGCCGAGGCAGTGGAGGCAAACGGTGGCAAGGCGATCATGCGTGCCAGAGTGGAAAAGATCACCGTCGACCAGGGCAGCGTCACTGGCGTAGTCACCGACCAGGGTAGCTTCCAGGCTCCCATCGTAGTGAGCAACGCCGGAATTCAGCCCACTGTGCTTAAACTGGTGGGCGAAGAGCATTTCGATCGGGGCTATGTGAACTATGTGAAGGACCTGGTCCCCTCTTGGGGAATGATGGGCGTCCGCTATTTCCTGAACAAGAAAGTGATCGATGATCCGTATGGCACCATATTCTCTGCTGATAGCTACTGGAGTCTGGAGCGGTGGCTCAAGGCCAAGTCAGGGGATATCCCCCAGGACGTGACTGTGTGGTTCGAGGTTCCCTCCAATTACGACCCCGACGCGGCTCCACCAGGTAAGCAGATGGTCATGACAGGGCAGTGGTGCCCTTGCGACCCGCAGATGACAGAGGAAGAGAAACAAGTCTGGTGGGACAAGTCGGACGAAATCATGTTCAAAGTCTTTCCTGACATGCCAGCCCACATCGACTCCAAGGAAGGCTATTCTACGCACGACGTCTCCGCCCTCACCCGCGATCAGGTGCTGCCACACATTGGCGGAGAATGCATTGGTCTGGGACAGGTGGTGGGCCAATGTGGTCGCCACAAGCCATCAACCAAAGCCCCAGTGCGGGGACTGTTCTATGTGGGCTGTGATGCGGGCGGCACTGGCATAGGCGTCCAACAGGCAATGGACTCCGGAATTAACGTTGCCCAGACTGTGCTCCAGTACCACCGTCTGCGCCAGGCGCTTAAGTAGAGAGCATGGATATGACCTGAACACGGGTACTTTGCTGCCACATCCGAGAGTTCGGCACTTTTACCACAGGCCTCAGATACCCAGCAAAGTTTGGCTTTGATGCGCCCGCCGCCATTGCAAAGCGGCGTTGACAGCCAGATGCGATGAGTATATTATCACGACGAGGGATAATGAGAGGCGAGACAGCTTCTCTGGCAAGCCAGGTTGGGTTACCCTGATAGACATGAATCAAGAGTTACATGAAGAACTGAAGGCATTGGTCGGTGTAGAAGGGCCACGCCTGGAAGCCCTGGACGAGGTGTGCCAGCCGATGATCAGGCACTGGTGTGAAGCAATGCAAGACGGCAACCCCTTGTATACCGACGAAGAATACGCCAAGAAAAGCAAGTACGGCAGCATTATCACTCCACCTACCATGCTGCTGACATGGTCGATGCCGCCACTGTGGCCGCCAAGAGAGCCGCCGTCAGGTCCCCTGGACCAAGCCTTGGAGAAGCTTGATAAAGCTGGATTCACCCAAATAATTATTGCCGGCAGTACCCAGAAATACCACCAAGCCTTGTTTCCAGGCGACCGGGTAAGCTTCACCTACAGGGTTGAGAGTGTGTCGGCAGAAAAACAAACGGCTTTGGGAAAAGGTCACTTTGTAACGACGACTTTCACCTACACCAACCAAAAAGGGGAACTGGTTGGGACCCAAATTCTTACCATGCTCAAGTATCGCACGGATTCCTGACCCATAGGCGATGAAAGAGAAAGGGGCGAATGTGGTCTGGAAAAGCCTTTACTGGGAGGATGTGAAGGAGGGGCAAGAGCTACCCACTGTAACCAGGGATATTACCCCTACCACGGTGGTCTCTTGCGCTATCGCCAGCAGAGATTTTATGCCGATACATCACGATCGCGACTATGCTCAAAAGGCTGGCCTTAAGGACATCTTTGTGAACACTCCTACCATCTACGGCTTTGCAGGTAAATACCTCACCGACTGGACGGGACCCGAAGGGGAGCTAAAAGAGATCGCCCTTCGCCTTATGATGCCCTGCTTCCCCGGCGACACCATGACAATAACAGGTAAGCTAGTCAAGAAATACACCGACGCGGACCAACACCTGGTTGACATCGAGTTCACCTTTGCTGTTCCTCTGGGGCTCAACTGTACTGGCAAAGGAACAATAGGGCTGCCCACCAAGAGCTCTGCATAATAACGTCCTGAGTATCTCTCGAACCGCTGCATCCCCTTCTTGCCATTGCTCCTGCCTTTCAAATCTCGTTGACCGCTCCCGAACCCCATGCTAACATATCCTAATAGCTATCAGGGGGTTAAGGATTGTTCAACATATTCAGGGGAAAGACAGAGCAGGCAGTAAAACGCAGCAAAGAGACGTGGTTTGGCAAGATCACCAGCCTCTTTGACCGCGGCACCATAGAAAAGGAATTATGGGAGGAGCTGGAAGAGTTGCTCATTGCTGCCGACGTCGGCGTGGATACCGCCGCCAAGCTTATCCAGCGGACAAAAGGCAGGACGGAAAAGGAGAAGCTCCATGATCCCCAAAAGGTACGCGCAGCTTTAGAACAAGAGATGATCGTGATGTTGACGGTTGAAAAGGCCGAGTCAGTTACGCCCACATATCCCCAGGTTATCCTGGTAGTAGGGGTAAATGGTTCAGGCAAGACCACCAGCATCGCCAAGCTGGCTTATGGCTTTAAGAGAGACGGCAAGAAGGTCATCTTGGCTGCCGCTGATACCTTCAGAGCAGCAGCCATCGATCAGCTCAAGTGGTGGGGCAACAAGGTAGGAGCAGAAGTCATCTCGCACCAGCCAGGTGCGGATCCAGGGGCGGTAGTCTTTGACGCTCTGCAAGCAGCCAAGAACCGCGGTGCCCACGCAGTGCTCATTGATACCGCGGGTCGCCTCCACACCAAGTTTAATCTGATGGAAGAATTAAAAAAGATCAAGCGAGTAGCCCAGAAGGTTGATACCGCGGCTCCTCAGCAAACGCTGTTGGTCCTTGATGCTACCACGGGGCAAAATGGTCTATCCCAGGCCAGGTATTTTACCGAGGCGGTCGATGTTAGCGGGATTGTCCTTGCCAAGCTAGATGGCACCTCCAGGGGTGGCATAGTGCTGGCTATCTGCGATCAACTGAAGATACCCATTCAAGTCATTGGCACTGGCGAGACGCTGGACGACCTTGCCCCCTTTGATCCTCAAGCCTTTGTAGAGGCCATAATGTCTTAGAGAGGTACAACCTATTACCACCGCATCAATCACTATAGGCATCGATCCCCTGATACGCAGTTTTGGCTCTTTGAATGTTGGCTGGCACGGAATACTCATGTTCCTGGGTATAATCGTGGCCACTTGGCTCAGCATGCGCCTGGCAAAAGAAGGCGGCATGTCGGCAGAAGTCGTCTTTGGCTCTGCTTTCTGGCTTGTTCTTTTTGGCCTGTTGGGTGCCAGATTGGTCCACGTTCTTGACAACCTGGACGTTTACGGCGACGACCCTGGCCGGATACTGGCCTTCTGGAAGGGCGGACTATCCTGGTACGGAGCACTTTTGGGAGGCCTACTAGGAGGATTTATTGCTGCCCGGGTACACAAGATATCTCTAGCGCGCTTTGCCGATATCCTCGCTCCTGCCATTATTCTGGGGCTGTCCATAGGTAGGATCGGCTGCACCATAAACGGAGATGCCTACGGAACGCCGACAGGACTGCCCTGGGGCCTGGTCTACACCCATCCCGATGCCTATGCCGACCTTAACGTGGCAGGGCATCCGGCGGCGGTTTATGAGATTATCTGGAACCTGATGGTTTTTGGCATTCTATGGAGACTGAAGGGACGAATAAGGCCTGATGGGTCTCTCTTTCTAGCCATGGTAGCCATGTATTCCTTCGGAAGGTTCTTTATCAGTTGGGTGAGAGAGGAACCAGCGGTACTGGGACCGCTGCATCAGGCGCATATCATATCCCTGGTTTTGTTCGTGGGGGCTGTAGCTTTACTGGCATATTGGAGGGTCGGCTGGGTAAGGCCTGAGACTCCGGAGCCGATCTCTTCAGGAAACGAGTCAATAGACGTTAACGAACAGGAGCAAAATCAAGAATATTGAGTGCCAGCGTGTCCTGGCCACCCCAGCGATCCACCGACAGGTTATATGTTATGTCAACCTCAGGGGTCACTTCGTCCTGAAGATGCCCTAAATCGAAACCAATCCCCCGCCACACAATTCCTCCCTGCCTCAGCTTCAGCGTCAAATGCCGAGAGCCGTCGCCCACCGCACGACAATCCACCACCTTCACTCCCCGCGACAGGAAAACCGGCACAGGGTTGCCAATCCCAAAAGGAGCGAACCTCTCCACAAGCTTAAAGACTTCCCCGTTGATAGCGGAAAGAGGTACATCAGCATCGACAGTCAGGAAGGGGTGGAGGTCCACTGTTGACAACTGACTGGCCGCTATATCCAGGAGGCGCTGGTGAAACTGGGCTAGATTCTCATTGTGTACAGCAAAACCGGCCGCCATAGGATGTCCACCGAACCGCAACAGGACATCTCGGCACTCCCCCAAAGCAGCGATCATATCGAATTCAGGAATGCTCCGGGCACTGCCTCTACATTCATCCTGACCTAATTCGAGAACGAGAGCGGGACGGTAGAATTCCTCCACCAACTTACCAGCGATAAGCCCCGCCACACCGGACTGATAGTCCTGTCCCGCCACCATAAGAAGAGGGGCATCAACGCCGCTAATCGATATCTCCTCCTTGGCCTTAGCAGCAAGCTCGCTGGTCAGCCTCTGACGCTCGGCATTCGTCTCCTCCAGCTCTTGAGCCGCTTGCCGCGCTTCCTCAGCCGAATCAGTTACCAGTAGTTCATAACTGGCCAGGGCATGTTCCAGTCTTCCTGGAGCGTTGAGACGGGGTGCGATAGTCCACGAGATACGCCCGCTATCCAGGTCTTTCGCCTGGACTCCAGCAACACGGAGCATCTCCTGAAGACCGAGACGATGGCCCCGGCGCAATACCTTCAATCCTCTTTTCACCAGATAGCGGTTCTCCCCCACCAGGGGCACCATGTCTGCCACGGTTCCGACAGCTACTATGTCGAACATATCATCCATCAGTTCTCTTTTGCCTAAGGTTTGAAATAGCGCCTGGAGAAACTTGAAGGCCACCCCTACCCCGGCAAGCTGTGAAAAGGGATAGGCCGAGTCCGCTCGCTGCGGGTTGATCACCGCTAATGCCGAGGGAATGCCCTGGGAAACAGTGTGATGGTCAGTAATGATGATATCCAGCCCTTTGTCTCGCGCCTGCTCTACCTCCAGAATATTGCTGATACCACAATCAACAGTTATCACCAAGGTAACACCTTGTTGAGCCAGGCTTTCCAAAGAGGCTGTGTTGAGTCCGTACCCCTCCTGTACCCGGTGCGGAATATAGGGAATAGTCCTGGCCCCCAGAAGGGAAAGGCCCTGTGTCAGGACAGCGGTACCACAGATGCCGTCAGCATCAAAATCGCCGTAGATGGCAATGGTCTCACCACCGAGTAAAGCGTGGTAGACCCTGGCTACCGCCTTTTCCATATCAGGAAGGAGAAAGGGATCGTCCTGGAGGTTTTCCTCTTCACCGAGGAAGGCCTCAGCCTGAACAGGCTCGGTAATGCCACGATTATAAAGGAGTTGAGCGGCTAGAGGGGGAAGGCCCGTTTCCGCCAGGTATTTGGGCGGAGCAGTGGGAAGGATCTTCCAGCGGCGGTGATTCAACTATACACCCTCGACATATTCTCGAACCACCAGTACCGAGTTGTGCCCTCCGAAGCCGAAGGAATTGGACAATGCCGTCCTCACCCTTTTCTGGCGGGCCACATGGGGCACGTAATCGAGGTCACACTCTGGATCAGGATTGGTCAGGTTTGTAGTAGGTGGAATCACCCCGTGCTGGATGGCAAGAACACATACCATTGCCTCAATGGCGCCGGCAGCTCCAATCATATGCCCCACCATTGATTTGGTGGAGCTAACAGGGATACGGTAGGCATCATCGCCAAAGACAGCCTTGATCGCCATTGTCTCGGCCTTATCATTCAGTGGTGTAGAGGTACCGTGAGCATTGATGTAGTCGGTTTCCTTGGGTTCTATCCCGGCTTTTCTCAAGGCCAGTTGCATCGCTTTAGCGCCACCTTCCCCACCTGCCGCTGGCTGGGTGATGTGGTAGGCATCAGAGGTAGCTCCATAGCCGAGAACCTCAGCCAAGATGTCGGCTCCACGCTTCAAGGCATGGGGAAGGCTTTCCAGAACCAGCACCGCCGCACCTTCCCCCATAACAAAGCCATCGCGCTGGGCATCGAAGGGACGAGAAGCCTTCTGGGGCTCATCATTGCGCTTGGATAAGGCGCCCGCGGCGTTGAAACCGGCGACAGCTATGGGGGTGATGCAAGCCTCGGCACCACCAGCCAGCATTGCCTGAGCATCTCCACGCTTGATGATCTCGCAAGCCTCGCCGATGGCATCAGCACCGCTGGAGCAAGCAGAGGTGGCACAGAAATTCACCCCCCTGGCTCCCATCATTATGGAAATCTGACCTGAAGCGCCATCAGTGATCATCATGGAAATAAGGAAGGGGCTTACTCGACTGGGGCCTCTCTCCGCCAGAACAGCAAGTTGCTCCGATAGAGTGGTCAGCCCACCAATACCACTGCCGATAAGAACACCGATGTCCTCAGGATCATCAAACTCGAGCTTGGCTTGCTCCACTGCCTGGCGACTGGCTACCACCGCAAACTGCGTGTAACGGTCCATGTGCCGCGCTTGCTTGCGTTCCATGTAGTCCATGGCATCGAAGCCCTTTACCTCGGCAGCGATCTTCGTTTCGAAAGGCTCAGGATCAAACAGGGTGATGCGATCGATGCCAGACTTGCCGCTGAGAAGGGCTTGCCACAGCGATGGAACATCTAAGCCTAAAGGGCTCACCGCCCCCATGCCGGTGATAACAATCCGATCGTCCATCTGTTATGGCCAGTATAGCTTTTCTGCTTCCCTCTTAAGCTCCGCCCGGAAATCGGGGTGAGCAATGCCAATTAGCTCCAGGGTGCGCTCTCTTTGGGTCTTCCCACCCAGCCTGGCAATGCCATATTCGGTCACCACGATATCAGCCAAGCTGCGTGGTGTACTGACAACTGTCCCCAGTTCCAGCATAGGTACGATGCGAGATAAGGTGCCGTCCCTGGCCGTCGAAGGGATAGCCACAATGCTGCGCCCACCTTTGGATAGGTAGGCGCCAATGGCAAAGGAAAGCTGGCCTCCAGACCCGCTGGTCATTACCGGCCCCACGGATTCAGCAGCGATCTGGCCGGTGAGATCCACAGCGATGGCGCTATTGATGGCCACCATGTTATCATGGGCGGCAATAACTCGCGGATCGAGAATGTAAGTCGAGGAGTATACTTCAAACAGGGGATTGTCATTGATAAAGTCCATCTCCTCTTTGGTGCCCCCTCCCACCGCCGTTGCCACCGCCCTCCCCTGATGAATGTTCTTATATTTACCAGTCATCACTCCATTCATCACCAGGGTGCCAATCCCTCTGACGGTATTCTCCGAATGCCAGCCCAGATCATGCTTACTATCCAGCCCTCCCAGTTGAGCCACCCATTCGGCAGTACCCCCTACTCCAATCTCCAGACAATCGCCGTCTCTAATCAGGCTGCCAACATACCCGGCAATCGTTTTCTCCAGTTCACCGGGTCCCGTAGTCCTCCTGCCCAATATATCCGTACCCCCAGGAATTTTCCCGGTAGGGGTATGCTCCACGAAGTAGTCTATCTCCGAGACATGAACGAAGTTATCGCCATACGTCCTGATTATTCTTTCATTTACCTCAGCCAGGACTACCTTGGCATCTCTGACCCACTCCTTTTTCTTCCACAGTGAAGCACCAAAGCTACAAAGGCCGTGTTCATCGGGAGGTGAAATCTGGACCATAAACACATCGATTGGTTTGGTTTCACTCATATCAGGTACCCCGAAGAGACCACTCACGGTAAAATCTGTCCTTTTCTGACTTACCAACGCTCTTATCAGAGGTAGGACGTAAGACGTTTCCAGTTGGAAAGCATCGGGGAAAACTTCGTACCAACTGGGGTCATACATCGGCAGGTCACTCCCCCCACCACCCATAATCCTCACCCCTGTTAGATCATCCGCTCTGCTGACCACGGCCAGCCCCAGAGCCAAAGCCTCTGGCTGGCCAAAAACAACGTAATCCCCGGACTTAAGCACCTTAACTGCTTCTTCAGGGGAAACCAGTCTCTTCTTGTATTCCTCTTGCCAATCTGCCGTCAGGACGCACCTCCTTGTGTCACTTCAGAAAATATGGTAGCATGCGCCATTTGGCAGCGTCAAGGAATTCCCCTCCCCCAAACCCAGCGATTGAGATTTCCCAGCATAGGGCAGGCCTCCATAGGTGCCACAGGCGACTCTACCCAGCGACTCGCCTGTGGCGAGGGCTCTGTCCCCTGCCACCGGTAAGTGGGTGGCAGAGCACCCACCTATGAAAAGGATAGTTCCTGAGGCGTGGAGCAATCCCTTCCTTCACCACAAAGTTGAGGGAGAGGACTCCCTCCGTCCTCAAGAAAACCACGGCCACACTTGGTTCTGGCTGTGCAGAGCACCCCCTACCCGCATTTGGTATACCCGCAGCCAGGACAGAGGAAACAGCCTTCCTGATATACCAGCAGGTTGCCACAATCAGGACACTGACCTGCCACGTTTACTGTGGCCAACGGGCCATTGGCATTCTTAGCGTCATCACGGCTGTCGCCGTTCTCTTTCTCCAGCACACCACCGATGGCGTCCGGGCAGGAGAGAACAGCATGCCCTCCGTCCCAGGCAATGGAGGGACACCGAATACCCCGAAGGTGCTTCACAATGGAGGACACTTCTAAACCCGACCTCAACGACAGAGAGATGAGCCGGCTGATGGCCTCCAACTGGGCCGAGGCACAGCCTCCTGCCTTGCCCAAGCTGCTGAAGACCTCGCAAATTCCCTCCTCATCTCTGTTGACCGTCACATAAATGTGCCCGCAGCCGGTAGATACTCTTTCAGTGGACCCAGAGGTAGTCCGGTCTCGCTTTCGGGGGCCAGGGGCTTTGCTTTCGACCTTCTTCTCTTCCTCCCGAGTAACACTCAACACTTGACTGTCTTTGCTTCCGTCTCGATAGATGGTTATTCCCTTACACCCCAACCCATAAGCCAGGCGATACACCTCAGCTACGTCTTCCCTGGTGGCATGACGCGGGAAGTTGACCGTCTTGGAAACAGCGTTATTTGTGGAATCTTGGAATGCTGCCTGCATTTTCACATGCCACTCAGGAGTAATGTCATGGGAGGTGACGAAAACTCGCTGCACCCGCTCCGGCACCTCTTCCATGCCCCGCACGCTACCTTTCTTAGCCAGCTCCTTCATCAAGTCCTCGCTATAGAACCCTTCTCTTTTGGCTACCTCCTCAAAATAGGGGTTCACTTCCACCAACTGCTCTCCTTCAAGGATGGTGCGAACGTAGGAGAGGGCGAAGAGGGGTTCAATGCCACTGGAGCAGTTGGCCACAATGCTCAAGGTACCTGTAGGAGCGATGGTAGTTCGAGAAGCGTTTCTCAGCCTGGGGCCACCGGGCACATCATAGATACTCCCTTCAAAGGCGGGGAAGACTCTCCTCTCCTCAGCTAGCTGTGCAGAGGCAGCGTCACCTCTTTCGCTGATGAAGCTCATCATACTTTCAGCAGCTTCCAGCGCCTGCTCAGAATCATAAGGTATGCCTAAGCAGATAAGCATATCGGCAAAGCCCATCACCCCCAGGCCAATTTTTCTGGTGGCCTTGGTCATTTCCTCTATGTCAGACGAGGGAAACTTATTCATATCGATCACATTGTCCAGGAACCTGACTGCCAGCTTCACTGCCGTGGCCAGCTTAGGGTAATCGATTTCTGCCTTGTCCTTTCGCCACCTCAGCATCTTGGCAAGATTGATTGATCCCAGGTTACAGGACTCGTAGGGGAGCAAGGGCTGCTCACCGCAGGGATTGGTGCTCTCGATCATTCCCAACCTTGGAGTAGGATTATCCTTATTGATTCGGTCAATAAAAACAATGCCCGGATCGCCTGTCCTCCAGGCCATATCTACTATCTGATCAAAGACCTCTTTGGCACTGAGTTTCCCCACTGCTTGTTTGGTGCGCGGATTGATGAGGTCATAATCGCGCCCCTCCTCCACCGCCTTCATAAACTCCTCGGTAACAGCCACCGAAAGGTTGAAGTTGCTGAAGGCAGATGTGCCCTCTTTGGCATGGACAAACTTGAGGATGTCAGGGTGATCGATATTGAGGATGGCCATGTTAGCCCCCCGGCGCATCCCGCCCTGTTTAATTACGTCGGTAGCCACATCAAAGGCCCGCAGGAAAGAAATGGGGCCGCTGGCCACCCCTCCAGTAGAGCCCACCCGATCATTCTCCGGCCTAATCCTGGAGAAAGAGAAGCCGGTGCCACCACCACTCTTATGAATCAAGGCGGTTTGCTTTACAGCCTCGAAAATGGACTCCATTGAATCTTCGATGGGGAGAACAAAGCAGGCAGAGAGCTGGCCCAACTCCCTCCCGGCATTCATCAGGGTGGGAGAGTTGGGCAGGAACTCCAGGCTGGCCATCATGTGGAAGAACTGCTCCTCCAGGGCTTTGACATCCGCTTGCGGATTGTGCGATAGCTCAGCAGAGGCAATGCAGTGGGCGACACGGCGGAACATCTCTTCCGGCGTCTCTATGGGACGACCCTCATTATCCTTCTTCAAGTACCTTTTCTCCAGCACCCTCAAGGCATTGGGGGATACCTTTACAGCAGCCCCTTTGCCGGTGGCCACCGGAGAATGGATAATCTTGATCTGCCTCGGTTCGACATCTTCAGTGATCACATCATGGCCCATCTGAGCCAGAGCTTCTTTGACCATCCCCTCGATTTCAAGGGATTCACGCCCACGCTTCCCCCTTCCCTTTCTCTTGGGGATTAGGTCCTCCATTCCTGGAAATGGCAGCCCGGCCTCCTCCCGCTCCAGACGGCGGATCACCTGTTCCGTGAGCTGCTCTGTTAGATTTCGGTCCGAAATGCCCAAAGACTCGGCAGCAGCAAAGACAGCCCGAGCTATCCTGTCACTCAAAACCCGTTCCGATTCATCGTTACCACGTTCGTGTTCAGGCATTGTTCCCTCCCGTTTTGGGCTATGCACCCCTCGTCCGACTCTTCGTCGAAACAAGAGATTCTTCAGGTGCGATCAATGGCAGCTGAGCTGTAGGAATCTTACCCTGCCCCTGAACCAGGGCATCGACCTCCTCCTTGAAGCTTTCTACATCAGCAAATTCCCGGTAGACGCTGGCAAAGCGAATATAGGCAATGCGGTCCAGCTCTCTAAGGTGCTCCATCACCAACCCACCAACAGTGGCGCTGGAAACCTCAACCTTACCCAATTGGTGAAGCTCCTCCTCAACCTTATCCACTAACCGCTCAATGTCTTCGTTAGCTATGGAGCGTTTGGTACAGGCCTTACGGATGCCTGTAGTTAACTTGTCCCGGCTGAACTCCTCCCGGCGCCCGTCCTTCTTAACCACCAGGAAGCTGGCGGCTTGAACCCGCTCATAGGTGGTGAAGCGGGAGCCGCAATGCAAGCACTGCCGGCGGCGCCTGACTCCCTCGTTCACACTCCGGGAATCAACAACCTTCGAGTCCTGATATTCACAATAAGGGCACTTCATGAGGTGCAGCCTATATCTTGAGGTGCAGGAGATTATAACACAATATGTAGTGGCTGTCAAGGGGTCCCGGAGGCGAAGACCGGCTGGTCGCCGTCAGCGATAACGAAGGGCTAGATTCTTCAGTTCACCATAATCTCCTACGCCGACTGTGTCGAGAGACGCAGCCGCAGGAGTATTCTGGAGACCCTGCCCTTATGGTCATTAAGTATTTATCTTGTCAGTTACCTTTGGCGAAGAAGAGAAACCAATTTCCTTGGGTAGATGCGCCCGACGTCGGGCGCACTACCCCTAGCAAGGTAGTCGGGATCGTCCTCTACCAAGTGTCAGAGAGTTTGACTTTTCAGCCTCAGCATATTACTATTTCGCCATTGATACGGTGGAGGCTCGGAGGCAACAAAAGCATGAGCAAACGCCAGTGCTCGATGCGTATGGAAATGTAGTCGAGCCAGGACCGATTCGCGGTGTTGCCAGCCTCAACCGAGCTGCCACTGCTATTGGTCATCTCCATAGGATAGACATCCTTATCATGGAAGGATGTGTCTTGGAGGCAATGGAAAGCCTCAGATATAAAGGAAGTGAGTATCAAGTTTCCTGACTGGAAAGAGGTTACTCCAACCCGCTAGATAGGAGGGAGCTGAACAGGTGACAAACAAGACGGCACAGATTATAGGCACCGGTTCATACCTGCCACAAAGAGTGGTTACCAATCAGGCTTTGAAGGAGATGGTAGGTAACTTCACCTCGGATAGAGCTCGGGCGTCGCTCTCCAAAAAGGGCGTAGATGTGGAGGCGTTAACCGAGGCCGAGCTATTTGACGAGTGGATTAAGAGAGTAACCGGCATCCGACAGAGGCATCTATCTGCGGGAAGGAATTCTCCTTCAGGTGATACCGAGGAACTGGCGTTCCAGGCGGCAAAGGAAGCCATGCAAGTAGCCGGGGTGGGGGCAGATGAGATAGACTTCGTCGTGGCAGCCAGTTTTACGCCGCAGTTTGTTATTCCCAATCTTGCCTGTTCTATCGCCCATCTGATCGGCGCTAAGGAAATCGGGGGGTTTGTCCTGAATACGGCTTGCACGGGGTTTATCGATGCCCTGGGGGATGCCTACTACAGGATACGATCGGGCGAATATGAGACTATCCTTGTGGTTGCAGTAGAGATCCTTTCTAAGGTGACTGACTATAGTGATCCTACTACAGCAGTACTCTTTGCTGATGGTGCCGGAGCAGCAGTGGTTCAGGCTGCTGAATCGGGAATCGTTTCTTTCTATTCTGAACTCGACTATTCTGCGGACCATATCATCCTGGAGGAAGGAGGCTTTCTGAGAATGGGTGGCGGCCCTCTGGTACAAAGGAGGGCAGTCAATGCTATGGCCAAAGCCGCCTTGTCTTGCCTGGATAAGAGCCCCTATGAACTCAAAGACATAGACTATGTCATCCCCCACCAGGCCAACGAGCGAATCACCAGAGCTCTAGCTAAGAAATTGGGCCTGCCCATGGGAAAATTCTGTGTAACTATTGACAGGTATGGGAATACCTCTGGTTCTTCGGTGGCTATAGCCCTGGATAAGGCAGTGAAAGGCGAAATTGAGGGATACCACATCGAAAGAGGAAAAAGGGTTCTGTTGACTGGGGTGGGTGGAGGTTATACTCTGTCGAGCATGGTGATCGATTATTAAGACGAAACCCAGGTTCGGGGCATCAATTCAGCAGCGCAATGCCCCAGATCTGATGCAGTGCAAAAGACCTTTATGAACCCGATGTCACGCCGAAAAGCACCTTGAACTCAATCGACGCGTTTGAACATCTTCCGGGGTGCTCCACAAACGGGGCATTTCTCAGGGGCTTCGCCCTCCACCGTGTTACCGCAATACTGGCAAACATAGAAGGGCTTCTCTTCCACAGGCTGGCCCTTTTCGAGCCTACCGACGGCAGCCTGGAATAGACCGTGGTGAATTCGTTCCACCTGGTTGGCCATATCAAAGCTGTGACTTGCCTTGTCTTCACCTTCGGCCTCAGCCTGCTTTATGAAGTCAGGATACATCTTGGTGAACTCGTGATTCTCACCACCTACTGCCGCCAGCAGATTATCCATGGTTGCCTTGATTCCTTGCATCACCCTGAGGTGGTTACGAGCGTGGACGGTCTCAGCCTCTGCCGCGGCGCGGAACAAACGGGCTATCTGCTTGTGCCCCTCCTCTTCTGCCTTCTCGGCGAAGAACAAATACTTGCGATTGGCCTGGCTTTCCCCGGCAAAGGCAGATGCTAGATTATCATTGGTCTTACTCACGATTTTCCTCCTCTTTGCAAACTGTTACACTCAATAACCTTGGGTGTCATTCTGAGGTCGCTTTGGGCGACCGAAGTAGCGCGACCCTTTAGGGTCGCTTCCTTGGCGAGGCTAAAGCCTCGCGCTACTGTCATTGAACACCTTCTACTCCTTCCTTCAGCTTGATGTGTTCTTTGCGCATGCACTTGTCCATGACCACCAGGAGACCGGCTTCTCTGGCCCGGGCCGCCGCTTCCTCGTTTATCACCCCTTCCTGCATCCATACCGCCTTGGCTCCGGCTCTGATTGCTCCCTCTACAATGTCTGGCACCTCTCCAGAGCGCCAGAAATATGTCCACTACCTCGACAGGCTCAGGGATAGAGGCCAAGTCCGGGTAGCAGGTCTCGCCGAGTATCTCCTTCTCCCTAGGGTTCACCGGAACAATCCTGTATCCCTGCTCTCTAAGATAAGTTGCCACCCTTTGGCTGGGGCGCTCCGCTTTTGGTGACAGGCCCACTATGGCTATAGTGCGCCAGGTTTTCAGGATTCTCTCTTCCTCACTCATTCTGGCCTTCACCTCTCGACTATAAATCCTGGCCCTTTCAAGTTAGCCCCCTCCCCAAAAGTAGTGCATGCCGATGCCCACCTCGTCGCCCTCACTGAGCTCGGTCTCTAACCCGCCAGGAAGGCTCTCTAAATCACGCCCATTGACCAGGACGAAATATTCTGTGTCAAGCACCCCACTCTGTGAGTCTATGGCATCAATCGCCCCCTGGCTCTTTCGGGCTATCTCCTGCAAAAGGGTCCTTATGGTGGCCCCGTCAGCCGGAAGCTCTATGTGGTCATGGCCAAAGACCTTGGCCACATCGAAGTGGAAGAAAGACTTCAACCGTATTCTCACCGGTGATGCTCCTTTCCAATTCCGCACACTCTGCAATCAGGATTCTTTACCAAGTCACGGAAGCCAAAATCCATAGTAGCCTCGTTGATATACATCATCTTGCTGGTGAGCAGACGGCCAAAGCCTGCCAGGAGTTTGATTGCCTCGATAGCCTGGATGATGCCGATCAGAGCCGGGGTTACGCCGAAAACCGGAAACGGCTTGATCTCCTTCGGTTTCTGGGGATAGACACAGGCGAAGCAGGGTGTCAGTCCAGGGATGACGGTAGTCACCTGACCGTTGAGCCCCCAGATCCCTCCATGAATGAAAGGGATCCCTTCAGATACACAGGCCCGGTTCAAGATAGACCTCATCTCATAGGTGTCCATCCCGTCTATCACTACACTGCTTCCTTTGATGATATCTGGTGCATTATCGGCAGTGATTTCCACGTCGAGAGGAGTAACCTGTATTGACGGATTCAATTTGACCAGCTTCGCTGCCGCTGAAGTGGCTTTTTTCTCCCCGATATTCTCCACCCAATGAAGTATCTGCCGGTTCAAGTTGGAAAGCTCCACAGTCTCGTGATCGATAATAGTAATGTGCCCCACGCCAGCGCAGGCCAGATACGTTGAAGCTGCACACCCCAGCCCTCCAACTCCGGCTATGACTACGTGGGACTCCTTGAGCCTCTGTTGCCCTTCCTGGCCAAAACCCTCGTATATTATTTGCCGGCTGTATCTCTCGAGTTCCTCTTCGTTAAGCATGCCTTTTACCTTTCCTTTTGTTCTGATATCTGCCGCATTATCCTTTCATACTTTTCCTCCCCAACACATTCTTTGGCGTACTCGCACCATTCCACGCATGACAGCAGGTCATTGTAGATCACGAATCCACAATTGGTGCATTTTGCGCTGGCCTCATTGGAAAAGATCTCAATTTCCTCGCCGCACTTGGGACAATCCTTTATCTCCAGTCGCGGCATCCGAATATTCATGGCTCCCGGACACTGGTCTACCACAGTCACACCCCCTGGTCATGTTTTGCTGAAGGACTCTCTTTACAATTCTCCTCCCCTGGCGGGAGGAGATCAAGAGGAGGGGGAATTTCACCTCTCCACGGTCGCCAGATTCGACTCTGTCGAGCGAGTCGATTGCCAGTATGGAGAGGAATCCAAGCGAAATCCTGCGGAATATCATAAGACGGCACCCAACGATCAAGGGCTCAAACTTGGCATTGAGTCTTCACCTCTCCCCTGATCCCGATAACCACCTCCCTCAGCGGAATATCCCTGCCGCTGGCATTTATGGCTTCCTTTGCCATATGCACCAGCCCGGAGCAGCAAGGCACCTCCATACGTACCACAGTAATGCTCTTCACCGAGGAACGGCTGAGGATATCGTTCAGCTTTCTCTGGTGAGCCCCGAAATCGTCCAGCTTGGGGCAGGCTACCAGCAGGGCGTGATCCCTGATGAAGTCTCGGTGAAAGCCGGCATAGGCAAAGGGAACGCAGTCGGCAGCCAGTACCAGGTCGGCTTCCTGAAGGAAAGGCGCCGTTGGCGGTACAAGGGTGAGCTGCACCGGCCAGTGACTGAGTTCGGACCTGATTGGAGCTTCGGTGGTCGCATGGGCATGGTCGCCGTTACGTCGTGCTTCAAACTGGGTGACGGTGGCTGAAGGGCACCCGCAGGGAAGCGTATCTGACGCGTGTTCCTTGGCGTGCAAATGGTGTTTGACTGCCTCCTGGTCAAATTCCTCGCTTTCACGCTCCTCGATGGTGATGGCCCCCTGGGGACATTCCCCAAGACAGGCGCCCAGGCCGTCGCAGTACGTCTCGCTTACCAGCCGTGCCTTCCCGTTGATGATCTCAATAGCTCCTTCGGCACAGGCTAGCGCGCACAGCCCACAGCCATCGCATTTCTCCTCATCGATCCTGACGATTTTTCTCAATACCTTGGTTGTCATCTTATGCCTCCTTTGACCCCGCTGCGCTCTCAAGCTTCCGCGTGATCCGAATGTGCGACATGCCTTAACCCGACATACCCGGTCCGTTTGCTACCATAATAATAAGCGACTGTCACCCTGGGCCTCTATGATCTAGATCACATTGGCAAAACGAAGTGCGGAATGGGTCAAAGTCGAACGTGGTGGGTTTGGCTGGACCACACCCACTCTACCGGGCTTTCTCCCCAAAGGTCTCTGCTTACTGCCGGGTTAAATGTGACGGGTCAGCCCGCCATCAATGGCGATCGTCTTGCCAGTAACATAAGCCGAAGCATCAGAGGCAAGATAAATTGCTCCACCGACGAGATCCTCAGGCTTGGCAGGACGCCCCATAGGAACCCTCTTCAGCTCTGCCTTTAAGTCGGGATCCTGTTCGAAAAGCGGGGCGGCCATTTCGGTGGCCACATAGCCTGGAGCTATAGCGTTGACCCGTATATTGTACTGGGCCCATTCCAGGGATAGACGGTGAGTCAAACTGACAACCGCATCCTTGGAGACGGCGTAAGCCGAATACTCAGGCATGTTTCCTCGTCCGATTACAGAGGCTATATTTATGATGCTGCCCTTACCCTGCTCTATCATCGTCGGCGCCACCTCCCTACTGCACATGAGGGTAGTCGTCAGGTTCAGCCGCATGATAGCGTCCCAGTACCTCTCACTTTGCTTCAAAGCTGGCCTCCTGGGACCACCGCCGACATTGTTCACCAGAATATCAATTCGCTTGAACTCCTCCAGGGTCCTTTTTACCATATTGGTTACCTGCTCAGCATCCTGCACATCCGCAGGCACAGGAAGAGCTCTCCTGCCCAGGGCACGAATCTCCTCCGCCGTCTTCTCAATGTCCGCAGCCGTTCGAGCTGCAACCACCACATCAGCCCCGGCTCCGGCCAGCCCCAAGGCCAGAGCTTTCCCTATCCCCCTGCCAGCCCCGGTCACAATGGCTACCCTACCCGTCAGATCGAACATCGAAGTCATTTATACACCTCCCTATTTGAGACTTAACCGTTGCACCGATAAACATACTTGTGCTCCGGCGTCATTGCCAGAAGCGTCGCCACGAATAGAAGGGGAGCCGGTGTAGGCGCGAACGCCGTGTCGCCCCTGCTAAATTATGCGAGAGGCATGAAAACCCTCCCACATAGCATGCAGGATTTTGCGTGGCTCGGCGCAGTCGCCGATGGCAAATAGCTCAGGCACCTTGCCTTCCAGGCTATCTCGAAGCGTTGACTCAGTCTCAAAACCCAGGGCCAACACTACGGAGTCAGCCTTCAGCTCTCTCCTGGAGCCATCGGCTTCGACGACAGCACCCTCCCCGGTTACCTCTACAAGCTTGGTGCCGGTCAGCACCTCCACCTTGCTATCCTCGACCAGGTTCAGAAGCCCCATCCTGCTAACTGGGTTCAGCTTTTCTGGTATCAATTGTCCCATCATTTCGATAATGGTTACCTTTTTGCCCTTCCTGGCTAAGTAAACGGCGGTCTCGCAGCCAACGACGCCGCCCCCGGCCACTATCACCGTTTCCCCTGCTTCCTTCCGACCCAGGAGCAGGTCCACTGCGCTGAATACATTATCCCCCTCCATGCCTGGGATTTGCGGAATCACTGGGGTAGCACCGGTGGCGATAATCACCACCTCAGGATTCGCCTGTTGAACCAGTTCCGCAGTGGCTTCCTTCATAAGCTCCACTTTGACCCCCAGCTTGTTGACCTGGGTTGAAAGGTAATCCGTTAGAAGTCTGAGGTCTTGCTTGAAATCAGGGACAGACGCCGCCCTCAAGTTGCCACCCAACGTGGCACTTTTCTCCCAAAGAGCTACCTCATGCCCTCTTGACGCTGCTATCCTGGCCGCTTCCAGCCCCCCGGGGCCACCACCGATCACCAGCACAGATTTCGGCCTCTCCGCCGGCGTCAGTGCATATTCCCTCTCCATCCCGGTAACCGGGTTTACAGTGCAGCTAACGTACTTCATTTCGGTATTCCTGCCCATGCAGCCCTCAAGGTCTCCAATGCACGGCATGATATCCTCCGGCCTGCCTTGTTTCACTTTTTGCGGCCATTCCGGATCGGCGAGCAGCGGCCTGCCCAGAGCAACGAAATCTGCCTTCCCCTCCTCAAGCACCCTCTCCGCCACCTCGGGACGCCCAAGCTTGCCGTGAGCAATAACCGGAATTCCCACCACTTTCTTTACCGCTTCCGAGAGGTGAATCTCACAGGCTGGCGGCTCGTACATACAGGGAAAACTCCGGTGCCATACCTCATAGCAGCCCAAAGCTACATGCAACGCAGCAACGCCGGCATTTTCCAAACGTTTAGCAATCTCTAACCCCTCCTCAATATCACGCCCCCCTTCTATATAGTGGGCCGGCGTGAATTTGTAAATTATCGGGAATTCATCCCCAACCGCCATTCTGGTAGCGCCGATTATCTCCATGGAAAACCTGAGTCTGCCATCCAGATCGCCGCCATATCTGTCGGTTCGCTTATTCCAAAGTGCAGTTTGGAACTGGTCCGTGAGATAGCCCCCGTAACCGTGTATCTCAATAGCATCGGCCCCGGCAGCTTTTGCCGTCCCCGCCGCAGCCCCGAATGCCCTGACCAACATCTTGATCTCTTCTATAGTTAGCTCGCGGGTTGTGGCTCCAGGATTCCAAAAACAGGGTACTGCCGAGGCGGAGATAGGTTGGCCCTTTGGTGGTACTGGACTTATCCGCCCCATTCCCGGGGAAAGCTGAATAGCAATCTTGGCTCCATAGTGATGCACTGCATCGCAAAGCTCACTGATCCGGTTCAGGTGTCCCAGGCTATCGACCCGGTTCAGTCCAAATAAGCCAATGCTCTCAGCCTCTAGAGTCGTATCAACAAAACAAACTCCGGGCATAATCAACCCGGTGCCGCCTTTGGCTCGAGCCACATAATAGTCTATTTGCCTTCGGGAAAAACCCCCATCTAAATCTGAAAGCCCCGTACCCATAGGGGCCATCACTATCCTGTTTTTGGTCACCATCTTGCCTATCTTGCCCCGTTCAAATAGCTTCATTGTCAAGTCCCCCTTTGCGATTTTGCCGAAAGCCTTCTCCGCCGGAGAACGGTGGCTGGCCATCAGTTCTTTGAGGCATCCTCACTGTCGACCCTTGAAGGCCAACACCAACCCGGCCGCTTCTGCTCACTTCCTGGGCAGATTTTACACTTATGCCCAGACCAAATCCAGTCCTTCCTCCGCGCGTCGAGGTACCTCCGTACCCGTCATTGCGAGCAGCCCAGCGGCGAGACAATCTCCGAAACATCCATGTCGTTCTGAGCCCCTCGCTTCCTGTCATTCTGAGGTCGGTCGACAGAGTCGCCTCTGGCGACCTGAGGCGACCGAAGAATCTCGCGGCGCTCAGGACAGGCTCCGCCAACCGTCATTGCGAGGAGCAGCGCGACGAAGCAATCTCAGGGCAGGGAGTGGAAGAATCCCCGTTCGCTTCTCTAACGATGAGTGGGGAGGACTTCACTCCACGGGGCAAGGTGGCACTTCAGCCTTGGCCTTATCCTACCTGGTAATGCCAAAACGAGTCCGCAAGCCCTTTTGAAAATGTAGTTGCCCAATCGACTGGGGTCGATCGACAGAGTCGCTCGGTAGAGTCGCCTGTGCAGACCTCTGGCGACCCAAGGCGACCGCCTGACAAATCAGGCGACTACGCTGACTTGGGCGTCTTGCACAGGTCTTCTGCCTCGAACCCAGATGAGCTAACCCGGTGGACAATGGCTGCATTTCTCTGCCTTCTCACCCACGGACACCATCTTCCACTATCTTGTAGACGGCGGCCATGTCCAGGCTGCGGCGCACCAGGTCTGCCAGCCTATCGTATTGCTGCTCCTTGTCCACCACCCCTCCACCCCATCTCTCGGGCAGTCCACGGCGCCGCCGCAGGGTGTTAAGCATAGTCTGTCGGAAAGCGTGGTTATGGAATAGGCCGTGCATGTATGTTCCCAGTACCGTGCCCTGGGCATTAATCGCGCCATCGGAATAGTCAGCCTTGCCTGCCGGAGTTTCATAGATATGGAAGGCACCCATATCCTCACTGCCACTGGTCTGTCCCATGTGTATCTCGTAGCCCACCACTTCCTGGCCTTTCATTCCCTTCAGTATCCCCCGGTCGGCCGCCACTCGCCCTCTGACCTGGGTGGTGGATTTCTCCGGAGCAAAAGTGGTCACCATGTCCAGCAGCCCCAGTCCCAGGGCCGCGCTTTCTGACGACTCCGTACCACCGGGATCATGAACACTTCTCCCCAGCATCTGGTAGCCGCCGCAGATGCCTATCACCGCTGTCCCGTTCCTTGCCTGCTGAACAATGGTCTCGGCCAGTCCCGATCTCCACAGGTAGAGGAGGTCGCGAATAGTGATCTTGGTGCCGGGTATGATGATGAGGTCCGGCATGCCCATCTCAGCGAGACTGGCTACGTATCGCACCCGGCAGCCTTCCTCCTCCAGGGGATCGAAATCATCGTAATTGGAGATATGTGAAAGGCGCATAATGGCGATGTCCAGGTCAGCCGATAACGGGCTTTCTGCCCTCTCATCCAGGTAGACCGAGTCCTCCTGGGCGATGACGATGTCCCGAAAGTAGGGCACAACGCCCAGGACCGGCCTCGAGGTGCGTTCCTCCAAGAGCTCAAGCCCGGGTTGGAGTAGCTTCAGGTCACCACGAAACTTGTTGATGATGAGGCCCTTGATATGGCGGCGCTCCTCCTCTTCCAGTAGCTCCAGGGTGCCCACCAGCGAGGCAAATACCCCTCCCCGGTCGATGTCCCCTACCAGAAGAACAGGGGCACGGGCCATCCGGGCCACTCGCATGTTGACTATCTCCCTCTGCCTCAGGTTTATCTCGGCCGGACTCCCGGCCCCCTCTATGATCACCACATCATAGGCAGAGCGGAGGCGGTTCAGTGAGTCCTCCACCGTTTTCAGCAGAGAGGGAGTGTAAAGATAGTAGTCCCCGGCGCTGATCGTCTTGGCCACCTTGCCCCGGACAATCACCTGGGACCTGGCGTCTGCTTCCGGCTTGAGGAGCACCGGGTTCATGTCGACACTGGGCTCGACTCCCGCTGCCTCTGCCTGCACCGCCTGAGCCCGACCTATCTCCCCACCCTCCTTGGTGACGAAGGAATTGAGCGCCATATTCTGCGCCTTAAAAGGCGCCACGCCGAGCCCGTCCTGCTTGAAGATGCGGCACAGGGCAGCTACCAGGATGCTCTTGCCCACAGTGGAAGCAGTGCCCTGAATCATCAACGTCTTAGCCGGCATTTCGCTTTTCTCTTTCAACTTCCTTGATGGCAGCGACTAACTGGCGGCATAGCTTTAAGCCCCTGGGAGCGATGCGGATATGTCGGGGCAATCCAAAGGAAGTGCAGTCGCGCACCAGTATTTTCTTTTTTAGCAGCCGCTGTCGAAAGTCTGCGGCATCGCCTACCTCAACCAGGAAGTAGTGCGCTTCAGAGGGAAGGCAGCGAAGGCCGAGGCGAGTTAACTGGCGCACCAGGTAGTTTTTCCCTCTGGCCACCATAACTCTACTCCGCTTCAGAAACTCATCCTGTTGCAGCGCAAAGATCGCCGCTTCCTGAGCTACAGTGTTTACGTTCCATGGTGGGCAGACGCGCCGCAACGAGTCGATTATTTCATCTCCGGCTATGGCATAGCCCAGGCGCAGCCCGGCCAGGGTATAGTCCTTGGTCATGGAGCGCAGCAGGAGCAGGTTGTTGCCCTCAACCATAGCTGGAGAAAACCAGGCGTGCTCAACAAAGACGATGTAGGCTTCATCAAGGATGACAAGAGAGTCCCCAGCGGCAGCCAGAAGCCTGTTGAATTCCTCCTGGCCGATGTAATTCCCCGTAGGGTTGTTGGGATTGCAGATGAAGATGACCCGCGGGCTATGTCGCTGTATCAGTTCTCGGGTCTTGTTTATGTCAAGGGTGAAGCCGTCTTCCTCTGCCAGACGCTGCCTGACGATGGATGCCCCCATGATGTTGCAGGCGACTTCGTACTCCCCAAAGGTCGGCTCTATGATCATCGCCCTGTCATCCTTACCCAGGTAAGCCAGGGCGGCAAGGCGAATAAGCTCAGTGGAGCCGCTGCCTATCAGTATGTTCCGAGGCTGAACCCCCAGCTTCTGGCTTAAGCCACGCCTTAGCTCATTGGCCCCAGAATCGGGATAGCGGGCAATCTTCACATCCCTTGTCTTTGACATGATCCCGGGAGGCGGACCGTTGGGATTCGAGCTGACGCTGAAATCGATTAGCTCATTGGGAGACAGCCCCAGCGTTTCGAGTTCGCTGTAGTCCAGCCCGCCGTGCTCAGAGATCTTGAGGGCTCTTATTTCGGGTCTGGGTTGCAAACTCAAATCAACACCACCCTTGAAACCAAACAAATCCAACCCCACATTATAGCCACAGTGTTCACCAATCTTTCCGCGGAGATGATCACCCCCGATGTCAAAGGCCTGTTGGGGTCACCAAGCTGATAATGCCCCACCTTTTCCAGGCGAGTTCTAAGCGCCCCTGCTGTGGCGCTCATGGGCCAGCCGGCATTGGGACTTTCCGTCCTGCCGTGATCGCGGAGCATAACTCGCCAGGCTCTTTTACCGTCCTCTCTGCATAAATAGGCAGCTGCTACTATCAAAACGGCCGAAATCCTTGACGGGATGAAGTTCACCACATCATCTAGCCTGGCGGCCACCTTACCCAGATACTCATATTTCCCGTGGTAGCCGATCATGGCGTCAAAGGTATTCACTACCCGATAGGCCACAGCACCGGGCACGCCCAGGAGCAAGAAATACAACAGAGGAGCTACGAAACTATCACTGGCGTTCTCTGCCGTCGACTCCACCGTGGCCGATATAAGTTGCGGCTCATCGAGCTGGCTGGTATCCCGGCTGACCAGAGACCCCAGTTGGGTTTTTGCTCTATTCAGATCGCCTTCCTCGAGAAAATCTCTTACCCTGAGGGCGGCTCGACGCAGCCCTTTGATAGAAAAAGTTGATTTCAGTAAGAATGCCGCCACCAAAAGGTAGACCGGTGTGTTCACCCCTTCGAGGTAATCCAGAAAGAAATAGACGCCCACAGTAAGGAGGCCTACGGTGAGTATGACTATTCCAGCGCCGTAGAGTAGCTGCGCCCGTCGGCCGTGGCGTGGAGCTAGCCTCAACTCCAGTGAGATGACCTTGCCCACCCAGAACACAGGGTGCACGGGATTGGGAAACTCCCCCAGGACAAAATCAAAGGCCAGGGCCAGGAGCAGAATGACTACAGGTTCCATGGTGAATATGCTCGACTTCTCTCAACCAGTGCTTTGGTGCCACATCTCGCGTAGGGGCAATTCATGAATTGCCCCTACTTGCCGGTGCTCGCCTCCGAGCACCACGCGCCCGCACTGACACAAGCACCACCGTGCGTCGAAATGGGCCACCCTGGCGACAATGACACGGGTGTTGGCAGTGGCTTCACCGCCAACCTCGTTGGCAGCAGCACAACGCCAACTAATCCATCACCGTTCAATCCCCTTCCGGCCCTCAACGCCCTTGTCATGATAGTGTTTTATCTCCGCCATCTCTGTTACCAGGTCTGCCGCAGCCACAACCTCTGGCGGCGCGTATCGTCCCGTAAGAACAACCTCCACACCTTCTGGCTTGGACTGTATTATCTCCAGCATCTCCTCCAGCGAGATCAGGTCAAAATAGTGGGCGGTAGAAATCTCGTCAAAGACTATGATATCGTACTCACCGGAAAACATGGCCGCCTTCGCCCTGGCCAGGCCCTCCTTCGCCATTCGTACGTCCTCCTGGTTGGGAGGCTTCCGAACATGCACGAAGCCGCTCCTGCCATATTGTTCAATAACAATATAGGGGTGTACCATTTTGGCCGCCTCAAGCTCGCCGTATTGCTGCCCCTTCATAAACTGTCCGATATACGTCTTCAGTCCGTGTCCCATAGCCCGAAAAGCCAGGCCCATAGCGGCTGTAGTCTTGCCCTTGCAGTTTCCCGTGTAAACCTGGACGTATCCTTTCCCCAAAGGGTGTGATTCTTCTGCCGTCATGATTGTCCTCCTTACCTAGACGTACTGCATTTTAGCAAAGTGGACAGGGAGTTTAAACAAGCTCAATTCAACCACTCATCAAGGTCCTAGCTTTCATAGTTCCTTCTTTCTTCAGGTAGGACAACAATTTGAGGCACAGCGGCTGAGGGATGCTGGCTCACCTCCACCGAAGCGGAGAAAACCTGCTGGATGATGTCTGAGGTAATAACCTGGCTAGGTGTCCCGTCGGCAAAGATCTGCCCCTCTTTTAATAGGACAATCCGGTCGAAGTAAAGGGCTGCTAGGTTAAGGTCATGCGTAGCACCGATGACAGTAACCTTGTTTTGCCGATTGAGAGCCTTGACCAAGCCTAGAATTTCTACTTGATGGTTTATATCAAGGTGTGCTGTGGGCTCATCAAGGAGCAAAAGCCTGGGCTCTTGAGCCAGAGCCATAGCCAGAATAACCTTCTGCCGCTCCCCACCGCTCAGCTCATTGAAGGGGCGAGCTTTGAAGCTCTCCATGCCGGTAAGCTCCAAGGCAAGCTTTGCCACTAGATAGTCTCTTTCAGTCTCACCGGAGAGTGTTCTAATAAAAGGGGTGCGTCCTAACACTACTACCTCCTCTACACTAAAGGCAAAGGGTATGTTAAAGTACTGTGGCACCACTGCTATCCTTTGTGCTATCTCCTTTCGAGACAATTCTCTAAGGCTTATCCCCCCCAGCAGCATCTCCCCCCACCTTGGGGTTAAAACCCCAGCAGCAAGCTTGAGAAGGGTAGTCTTGCCTGAACCATTGGGACCCAAAAGCGCTACCATCTCAGCAGCTCCTACCTCTAGGTTAATATGGTGCAAGGCGAAACCATCAGAGTAGGAAAAGGAAACATCTTTCATGAGGAGGTTACTCATTAAAAAGCATACTCCCTTCTATAACGGATTAGGAGATAAAGGAATACAGGTCCACCTATGAGTGCAGTAAGGATTCCGAGCCTGAGCATCTCAGGTGCCAGGATGGTGCGGGCAACGAGATGGGCAAGCACCAAAAATGATGCCCCAGCCAGAGCAGAAGCAGAAAGCAAAAGGCGATTGTCGGGACCGAATATAAGGCGTAGGGCGTGTGGTATTATAAGCCCGACAAACCCAATGAGCCCTGCGATACAAACTGCGCAGGCAGTAAGAAAAGCGCCTAATGCTAAAATGAGCATCTTGTCCCTCTCCACATTTACCCCTACATAGGCTGCACCTTCCTCACCCAAGGAGAAGGCATTTAAATGAGAGGCAAAAAGCCTAGCTAAAATAAGCCCCAAAAAGATTATCGGTGCCAGCACCACTATCTGGTTCCAATCAATACCCATGATTTGACCCCAAAGAAATCCATAGACCGCCGATGCTTTCTGATGTAGCTCACCCACTACGTCCAGTAAAAACCACGAGATGGCAGTGAGGAGAAAGTTCACCGCAACACCGGCAAGGATTAAGGTTACTACATGAGTTCTCCCTCCTATCCTTGCTAAGGTGTAGACCAAAAACACTGCTCCCAATGCCCCCAGGAAGGCAACAATAGAGGCTATCCCGAAGCCTGAGAAGGACAGGGTCGCGGGGAGGAAAATCATGGCAATGGTAACCCCAAAGAGAGCCCCTGAGGAGGTGCCGATAAGATATGGATCGGCAAGAGGGTTACGCAGAAGACCTTGAAAAAGCGAGCCCGCTACTGCCAAGGCAGCACCGACTAAAGCTGCTCCTACGACACAGGGAAGCCTCAGTTGAAAAATGATAGCTTCATCTGCCTCCCTCCAAGAGGGATCAAAATGGGCGATATGCAACTTGTTCAAGCCCATCTTCAAGATGCTTAAAGGCGAGACATGGACGGCACCTATGGCAGTGGAGAGGAGCATAGCCCCAAACAATATCCCCACCAATAGGACAAGAACAAAGACTGTCTTCCTTCTGCTCTTCACTTAGAAAGCTCTGGATGGATTATCCCTAGTAGAACCTCCAAGCCTTGGGCAATTCTCGGTCCCGGTCGTGTAACTTTATCCACAGACTCAGTGTCTAATTCATAGACTTTCCCATTTGTCACCGCCGGGATTGTACCCCATCCACTTCTTCCCGCTACGCTTTGGGCATCTGCACCCCAAGGATAATCGAGGAGGAGGATGAGATCAGGCTCGCTATCAAGTATGTACTCAGAGCTTATGTTGGCATTGGCGGCTGGGACGGGGGTTCCTAAATCCCTACCACCAGCCAAAATAATGAGGCTGCTGACAAAAGAGTCTTCTCCCGTAGTCCAAACCCCTCCATTATAGCCCGTCTCGCAGAATACCTTTGGTCTGAGTTCATCTATGGTCATACTTGCGATATCGATGATGTCACTCTTTATATCACTTAACAGGCTCTCTGCCTCAGCTTCCTTACCTACAACCTTCCCCACAAGCACAAGGTTCTGGAGGATGTCTTCGAGTGTAGTCGGTGCGAAGCAGATCACGGGGACTTCATCTTTGATAGCCTCGGCATACCCTGGGAGCGTATACCCGAAGGCAAAAACCACATCAGGCGCTAAGTCTAGAATTGCCTCAGGCTCCACACTAAAGGCATTAAGCGCAGTTAGCGCCCCAGCACTCACTCTCGCCTCGATTTCATTGTCGATGTCCTCAGGGGTCGTAATCCAGCTTTCCACCGGGTCTGGAGCAAAGGCATCGCCGCTCCATGCATTGCTAACAGCCACAAGCTTACCATCAGCCCCCAGGCAAAAGATGGTCTCCGTAGCAGCAGGATGCAGGGAGACAATTCTTTCAACAGGAGAATGTCCCGGTATCTTAACTGCCCTTCCTAGATCATCAATGAAAGCCTCTCCCCCTACTGCCCCTGGGACGTCTTCGGGAGAGCAGCCAAGGACAGGCGCAAGAGCACTCATCGTCGCCACCTCATCTGCCGTAAGCCCGGTTAATGTCTCTAAACTCGTTGGCTCAGTAGCCAAGCGATAACCCAAATACCCTGTGGCTGAAGCAAGAGCCACAACTATAATCAATAGAATTGTAGTTAGCCTTTTCACTAAAGCCTCCTTTATGATGCAAAATTAAATCCCCTTGCTCGGCAGAACAAGGGGACCTTAAGGTCTTCTGGTCATACTTCCACCCCCTTTCTCCGCGAGGCTGCAAAATCAGGGGCTGCGTTCTGGCTTTAACACTAGGCGGAACTGCACCGGAATTTCACCGAGCTTGCTCTACAATTAAGCCCTCGCTCATGCTCGGGCACCCCTGCAACGATTGATTTCGTTTGCCTAGTTGCTTGGAAACTTGCCCCGCACACAAGTGCACTTGATTATATACAAATGCGCTTGATTTTAGCACCTCTTCGATGCGGTGTCAATACGCACCGTGGATCGGCACCTTAGTCTGTCGGTTCAAGTCCCCTTTTGTCATTGTTACGAAAGTGTCCCATTCCGATGCTCGGTGGCGCTAGTGTCAGCCGCAGCGCTGGGTGCTTGCACGTGAGCGCCGGCAAGTATTCCGGCGATGTAGGGGCAATTCATGAATTGCCCCTACGGGAGATGTGGCACCTAACGGCAACCCTTGACCAAATACGTCAACACCTGCACCACACATGTTGGGGAAACGGTCCATGTTCATGCTCGGTGGTGCTGACGTATCAGCATGATGGATTGCGAGCGAAGCAATCCCAGGGCGGATGTGGGGAAGATTGCCAAGTCCCCACAAGGGGCAAATCTTTGAGGACTCTCCCCACTCATGTAGGGAAATGTGAAGAGAAACAGGGCGGCAGGATGAAACCAAGAAATATGCCGCACTGCTGACGTGGCTATCTATGTGCGGCGGCACCTGAGGGTGTGACGATGGGATTCCTAGGCTTTCCTTAAGTCGAGGACCTCGTAGTCCAGGTTTGCTTCTCTTAGCCGGGTAAGCAACCCAGGGGTGTCATCTTCGGTACAGACTATCAGGAAGGACAAGCCGGAGCGTGCTGCCTCGACAGCGGCCTCGGCTACACCATAGAGATAATGAGGTTCAACACCTATTCGTCGTAGAGCCGCCACGGCTTCAATACCGATGGCGCCAACCGGCTCTTTCCTTCCTGTTACCGCCTTTTTCAGCCTGGCGAGATCAACACTCTTGGAGCCGCCTTTCTGAATTCCAGGGACTCTCAGGACGGTTATCTTCCCTATTTCCAGGTCTACTATTCCTTGTATATTAGAGATGCCTACATCATCGCCCTTTTTGGCAGCGGCAACTGTTGTTCCTTTTGCCCCTCTCCCCGTGTCCCTGGTGGTAAAGAGCAGGCCATCTTTCATCTCCAGCCCCACTGCTTGACCTTGAGACAGGTCGTCGTGGGCCACCGCAGTACAAACAGTGATATTGGTTATCGCCTTCCCCACGAAAGCGGAATAGTCTCGCAGGTCTCGGAACGTCTGCAGAACCCAGTTTATCCCCTCTTGGGTTACCCTGTATCTAGACCGACCCTCCGACGTAAGCCAGCCGTCCTTCACCAGTTCCTTGATGTACTCGGAAATTGCCTGTGAAGTGACATCCAGTTTACTGGCGATCTCCCTCTGCTGGAGGTTGGGCTGGTTGGCGGCTACCTCAACCAGTATCTGGAATTTGGTAGCCAGGTTCTTGTTTCGTAGTATCTGTACCATAACGTCTCGTCACTATTGTACGACCAACCTTCACAGGCTGACAATAATTCTCTCCCCCATGAATCGGCGATGGCAATTCTACGTGAGCTGAGGGCCTTCGCTTAAGGCCCTCAGCTTGTTTTCATCGAGGATGGTGATCTTGCCCCGGCTGGAACGGATGACTCCGCTGTCCTTCAGGCGCGTCATTACCCTGATGGCGGTTTCCGTGGTGGTTCCTGTCATGTCGGCGATCTCCTGACGGGTGAAGGGCAGGTTTGGCCCCAGCCTGGAGTGGAGCATTAGCAGGATGCTGGCCAGGCGCTGCTCCACCCGTTCCCCGGCCAGGTTCCGCAGACGGTCATGGGCATCCCGGAGACGTTTCCCCAGGACGTTTATCATGTGCATTGAAACCGGGGGGTTCCGACTCAGAAAGGAGAGGAAATCATCTCTCCTTATACCCAGGGTACAGGTCTCATCTGTTGCCTGGGCTGAAGCCGGGTAAGGTGCATTATCGAAGACGGCCACCTCGCCAAATACTTCCCCTGGGCCTAAGACGGCAATGAGGAATTCTTTTCCCAAGGAGGAATGCTTGAGCATTTTTACCTTCCCCCGCTCAACCATGTAGAACCACTGGGGCGAGTCGCCTTCCCAGAAAATGAATTCACCGGATTCAAAACAGCGCTCCACGGCCAGATCGGCCAACTCGCCGAGATCTTTCTCTTCCAGGGCAGACAGCAGAAGCGACTGTCTCAGTAGCTCAACTTTTTCGTCTGTGTTCATCTATCCTTGTCCGCCAAAAGCAAAAAGGGAAAATGCAGGCAACTCCATTTCCCCCGATCTACCTAAGGTAAAGTATAGAGTATCTGGGGAACATTGGCGATTTTTCATTCAGGTACTTGACATCTAGCGTATACCCCCTTATATTATTCCCAATGTGTGCCTACCAGGTACAACACTACCGGTAGATCACAGCGAAAAACTGAAGCAGGGAGGGAAAATGGCACAGGCTTATTGCGTAAAGTGCAGGGCGAAGGTCGAAATCAAGAATCCCACGAAAGTTACTCTCAAGAACAAGAGGCCTGCTACAACCGGCACATGCCCCAAATGCGGGACAAAGGTATTCAGGATCGAGAAGAAATAGACCCTGTCCCGCTGTCTCACCTTGCTCCCAACCAGGGAGTGAAAACAATCGATTCGCTTCTGCGGTGGCGCAGGGGCGCGCCCGGCGTGGACGGAAAAAGGGCTTGGTTCATCTGCCGGATTCCATCCCATCTTCGACTGAGTCCTCTCCAGTTGTACAGGTTTTTGGCACCACACGTTGCCAGCATAAGCCCGCGGCCTGCAGAAGCTACCTCTATTTTCACCCTCTGCAAATAGCACTCCTGGTGTCGTCTCAAGTTGTGCTGGCCGACACCGTCTACCAAGTGTTGCTTTGGGTGGGGACCGTTACACAGTCCCTGCATGGTTTGGCCTGGTACCGGCCAGCGGTGAAAATGGTAGTTATGGCCAGAGATGAGAATGTCCAGATCGAGAAGCTAGAATTGGGGCCTTTTGGCACCAACGCCTACCTAGTGGTTTGCAGAACAACTGGGGAGAGCGCAGTGATAGATGCGCCTGCTGAAGGGGACAGGATCCTGGAACGATTGAGGGGGACCAGTCCCAAGTACATATTGATAACCCATACCCATTTCGATCACCTGGGGGCGCTCTCCGAGCTCGAGTCCAAGCTAGGGATTCCGGTGGCCGCTCATCCCCTGGATGCCAGGGGTCTGCCGTCACCTCCAGAGATTCTGTTGAATGAGGGCGATACAGTCTCCTTTGGCAACGTACAATTGCAAGTATTGCACACGCCAGGGCACACACCTGGTAGTCTGTGCTTCCTAACGGGGCGGTATTTGATAGCAGGGGATACGCTTTTCCCTGGGGGGCCGGGTAAGACCAGTTCACCCGCAGACTTGAAGCAAATAATAGAATCCATAACCAGGAAGATCTTTGTGTTGCCTGATGATACCCAGGTGCATCCTGGTCACGGCGACTCTACAGTGCTGAAGAAAGAGAAGGAGGAGTTTGCTATCTTCTCGTCGCGGCCCCATGATCCCAGCCTCTGCGGCGATGTACTCTGGCTTTCATCCTAGCTGGGTTTTCCGCAAGGGGACTCGGCTACCAAAATATCTCTACGCGGTGAAAGGCCTCCGCCAATTCGAAAGCATCTCCCTCAGCCATTTGCCTGTGCCGCTCTCTGAGCCATTTCTCTAGCTCCAGTTCTGGGTAGGGAGTCTGCCCTATCTGGCTCCTGTGGCAGCGCAGAGCGGCCATCTTCAGATCAAAGGTATTTGTGACGTCCGAGCGATAGTTTGGGTCCTCCGAAGCCCAGAGCAAGACCTCCTTAACCCTGTGGGGATGGAGACCCTGCTCAAGCAGGTCTGGATAGGCAAGGAGGTCCCTGGCATAGGGGAAGACGGCATCCAGGGTAACCTGGCCGGTAATTCGGTGGTCCCGGTGCCAGATGTAGCGCCGGTAAGGATCAGCAGTGGCTACGGTCTCGGGCCGGTACATCCTTATCAGGCGGACGATCTCCTTTCTGAACTCGGGGGTGTCCTCCAGACCCTGATCATGATGGCGCAGGAAGACCACATCCCTCACTCCCAACAGCTTGGCGGCGTCCAGTTGCTCCTGCTCTCGAATCACGGCCAGTTCCGCTGGCTTCACGTTGACATCGCTGGTACCTTTGTCTCCATTGGTGCACACCACGTATATGATATCCCTGCCTTCTTCTGCCCAGCGAGCTACCGTTCCGGCAATACCGTATTCTGCGTCATCGGGATGCGGTGTAACCACCATCACTTGAGCTGGCTTGATCGTCACGGACAGGCCTCCTCAATCAGAAACGCTAGCCACCAATTGTATAACATCCACCAGGCTGCTACAATTGCTGCCTGAGGGCATCTTCCACCGCAATGATCAATTCTCCCCACACCATACGGAACTACCGTCCCGATGATTTCAACGATTATGCCCGGCTGCATTCTGAGGCTGAAAAGCTGGATCAGGCAGGACGCTACATTTCGTCACCGCTATTGAGCGAGTACCTGAGCCGGCCAAATCATGCTCCCCAACAAGACCTGTTCATAGCTGAAGTAGGTGGAAAGCTTGTTGGCTGCATGGATGTCACGCCGGAACTGGGTATCAGGCGCGTTGTGCTGGATTGCGTGGTACACCCTGACTATCGTAGAAGGGGCCTGGCCACAGCACTGTCTCCTTACGCCCTCGGCCGTGCGGCACGGTTGGGGGCACAGGTGGCCCACGTGAGTGTAGCACAGGACAACGGGGCGGCAAGAAGCCTGCTACACAAGCTGGGTTTTTCGTTTATCCGCCGGCATGTCGAGTTGAGGCTGCCGATATCCAAGGCTCGCCTGACGGATTCCGGGCGCGTTGCCACACTGTGCCGCCATCTCGAGTATGGGGAGGAAGATAAGCTGACTCATATTCAGAATCAATGCTTTGCAGGCACCTGGGGGTTTAACCCCAACAATGTGGCGGAGATAATGTATCGCCTCAACATGAGCAACTGCTCGCCCAAGGATGTAATCTTTGTCAGCCAAGAGGGCAAGGATGTCGGTTACTGTTGGACAACGGTAGTCATGAGAGAGGAGGCAATCCCAGGCAGCGGCAAAGGCCGCATCCAGATGCTTGGGGTGGCCCCGGAATACCGGGGCAGGGGGCTGGGTAAGTTGCTGGTCCTGGCTGGGCTGTCCTATCTCAAGGACAGAGGAGTCGAAGTTGTTGAACTCACGGTGGACAGTGAGAACAGAGCTGCCCTCGCCATTTATGAGTCTCTCGGGTTCAAGACTTCATCGACTACTTTTTGGTACGAAAAGAACCTTGACTAGCCTCACCGGGTGGCGCAATCCCTGAGCACCGCCTCGTATTGCTCGACTATTTCTTCAGCAATGTTAACCCAGCTAAATCTGGCAACTGCTGCCCGAGCTGCCGCAGCAGTCTCCGCCCGGCTATCCGGTTTTGAAAGAAGCTCAGCTATCTTATCTGCCAGGTGGTGAGGGTTATTGTCCCTCACCACGTACCCGGTCTTGTCCTGAGAGACAACGCTCTCAATGCCTCCCACCCTGGTTGCCACTACCGGCGTCCCGCAGGCCAGGGACTCCAGGGCCACCAGCCCAAAGCTCTCGTAGTAAGAGGGAATGATGCAGACATCGGCGGCGCTGTAGTATTGAGGCAGCTCTTCCTGCCTCACCATGCCTGCGAAGGCAACTGAATCCTGGATATTCAGGTCGTGGGCCAGCGATTGCAGTCTTTCCAATTCAGGTTGACTTTGCTCGTCGCCGCCGACCACCACCAGCCGGACCTTCTCTTTCTTGTGCAGATAAGTCATCGCCGTGAGCAGCCTGTCTATGCCCTTAAGCGGCTCGATCCTGCCCACGAACAAGGCGATGCTGCCGCCATCAAAGCCCAGGTGTTGCCGGGCCATTTCCCTATCCACCGGTTGGAACAGGTCTAAGTTCACGCCGCAAGGAATCACCCTGATCGCCTCTCCGGGGGCGTTGTAATAGCCGACCAACTGCTCCTTTTCTGCCTCCGTGGCAGCAATGATGCTGTCGCAACCCGTGGCCAGTTCCCGTTCAGTCTGTAGGCGTAGCTCGGGGTCATCTTCTCCCACGCCAATGGCGTTTTTGACTGCACCCAGCGTGTGGAACATGGTGATATGGGGAACCTGCCACCAGTCCTTGATGCGCCTCCCTACCCAGCCCGATAGCCAGTAATGACTATGTATCAAATCATATTCCAGGCCGTGGCGCTTCCTGAAATTCTCCAGACTGCAAGCAAACTCGTCCAGATAGGAATAGACCACCAACTTATGTATGTCCTCAACCTCTCCTGCTTCCAAATGAATAAGCCGGGCACCCTTTCCCAACTCCACAATCTGGGCCTCCCTCGGGTCATGGGCCCGGGTATAGATATCCACTGAGTGCCCCCGTCTCCCCAGCTCGCCGGCCAGCTCCCGGATGTAGACATTCATGCCGCCAGTGTCCTTCCCCCCCAAATTCCCCACGGGGCAGCTATGGACACTGAGCATGGCTATCTTCAATTGATCTGCTGGTGAAATTCTCTCCTCCACTGGTCTATATCGACGGTGCAAATGGATAGCCAAGGTTACTTGAGAGCTATTTGGCAGCCGTAGATGGCGATTTCCCTACCTCCCAAGCGATATTTGTATACTTCAGCTCCCTTCATAAAGTCGAAGGTCACCTTGCGCCTCTGGATGCTGTCCTTGATGCAGAGGACTTTGCTGAGCAGCCCCACGCTCAGGGAGCTATAGCGCCGATCGTAGCCACTATTGTACAGGTACACCTTGTTATGGCAGTCGAAATACATCACCGCGGCTACGGGCGCTGCATTGAGCTGAAGAAGGCCAAATCTCAGGATCCCAGCTTCAGCCATATTCCTGGCTATGGCCCTGAAGAAGGATTCCCTTTGGGCAGTCATAAAAGCCGCCTTATCCGCCCTGCTGTCTCGAAGTAACCTTAGAAAGACGTCAACGGTGTGCGGAACGGCCTCGCTGTCAGCGACAACGCGGTAATCTATGTCACCTGCTTCCTGCAGCCTCCTCAGTTTGCGCCTTACTTCGCCACTCTGTTTTGGATTCAGCATCCCCAGGTATTCTTCCCAGGTGGCCGGTAAATCGATTTCCAACGAAACGTCCTCCGGACCGTAAGTCACCTCATATCCTCGGTCTCGCGCTGTGGCCACAAGACTGGCAAGTGCAGCAGAGTCGGTCCTTAGACAGTTCAGATCCAGACGACGTACGCCTCTCTGACTCAGGTTATCGAACAGGATGTCAAAGAAGTCCTGCTCTCTTCCTGGTGTCACCACAAAGTCCAGGTAGTCACAAATGTCCTGACTACCGATAAAGGACGCCCTTCCGTCCTTCAATAGGAGGGGAGCGATGCCGATAACCATTTCCTCTTCCCTGACAACACACAAATAGAGATCAGACCCCGACCCAAGCTCACGCCACCAGGCTTCCAGCCAGCAAGGCAGAACAAAGACGTGGTCCCACCTGAGGTGCTGCAGACTCTCCCATGAAGCGGTGAGGCTGTCTGGGCTCTCTACAGCAAGCGTGTAGCTCATGTATCTGTACACTTACATACTAGCGTAACACTTTCGCATTGCTAGAACAAACGCTGCTAGCGAGTCCCCAAAATCAAGAGCTACCGACCCTGGTCTGGCAGTCGGCATGCCGACCTTCACATCTAACCGACGATGATGTCATCTAGAGGCCGCTTTGGCACATGGTGTACGTTTTCACTGTCACGCCAGTACTTGATGTCTCCGGTAGGCCCGACTGTTTCAATCACTACCGTTTCCTTGGGCTTGCCCAGCGCCAGAACAAGAAGTATGTCATACCGGGATGGTATCACCAGAGCCTGGCGCAGCCCCTCCTGTTGCACTGCGCCAATCATGCAGCCGCCTAAACCCTTCTCTGCCGCCCCTAAGAGAATACTCTGAGCTGCTATTCCGTGGTCGCAGCCGACGGATTGGCTTATCTCTTTGTCCCCCAGCATGATGATGTACGCTGATGGCCTTTCCCCTTCAGGTGGACCGGGCCAGTCTTGGAGATAGCCGGCCCAGGCCAGGTGTGGAAATATCGAAGCATTCTTTTGGGGATCACAGGAAAGGATATATTTTAAGGGTTGCACATTGCCTGCTGATGCCGACAGTCTGGCCAGGTCGACAAGTTCTCTCAATGTCTCAAGCTCGATGGCGGTTTCCTGGTAAAATCGCCGGTAGCTCCTGTTCTTTAGTATCAATTGTCTAATCATCTCGGCCTCCTCATTATTCAGGCATGTTACCGAGCCTTACATGGCGCTAGAGTGTGCTGGAACGCCCTTTCAACATGCAAGTTATCTGGTATGATTCTACGTGAAAGAGAATCCGGAGGGAAGGGGGGACACCAGATGTCTTATGATGAACTGGTACCTTACCTGGTCGAGATATCCCATCCCTGGCTTTGGGAGCAACGGAATCTGCACTTAGCCGATTCACGCCAGTTGTCGAGCGACGAAAAGCTGTTGCTGCGGGGCTACTATGACGGCCGGACTGTTGACACGGTTCGACTGGCCACCGTTGACCACATCTCGAATCCCCCGTTTTATGCTGAGTTAAAGGAGGCGGGAAACCCGGTCCTTGATATCTCCGGGGCTGCCGGGATCGCTTTCATCGATTGCATCGTAATTCGAAGAATCTTCGAACAGGATCCCACTTCATGGATTTCCATACTGTTCCACGAGCTGGTGCATGTTGTCCAGTTCGAGATTCTGGGTTCAAGGAGACATCTGGAGTTATATATACGTACCTGGGCCGAAAATGGATACCAGTACCACGGCATTCAGTTGGAAGGGCAAGCACACAAACTTGAGGCCAGATTCAATCGACACGAGCCGCCATTTTCGGTTAGGGAGGTTGTAGAACGAGAGCTGAGAGGCATGGTATAGCCCGGGACGCTGTTCCACATGGCTCAGCGCTTTCCGGCCTTCTCCGCGCTTGAATAGCGGAGCGTCTCTGGATCCTTCACCGATCCCGTGGTGAGCGCGGTGAGATTCTCCGCGGTGCCTGTCCTGAGCGGTGCCAGATTCTTCGGGCGCCTGAGGTCGCCAGAGGCACCTCTGGCGACCTTCGGAGACCGTGCCCCTACCGGAAATCACGGGATAAGCTCAGCGGCGATTCGGCGGCACTATTCCTCGGTTCTTTTTCCCGCCCGTGACAAAAGTCGCATACAGTGGCCCGTTGTTGAACTAGAATTTTGACAGAAAGAAGATAAACGGAAAGGAGGTATCACGATGACCGCAATTATCAGGAGAAGTCCAGGCAGGGCTTTGGTAGTGAGAGGACCATTCCACCTGCTGGACGAGTTTGAGAGCCTGGCGAGGGAGCTTTGGGATTCTTGGCAGCCAGTTGTGTTCCGTACCGGTTTCAGCCCCACCCTTGACATGTACGAGGAGAAGGATGAACTGGTGGTTAAAGCGGAGTTACCGGGTGTCGAGAAGGAAGGCCTTGACATCAGCCTTGAGGGCGACATGCTCCACATAAAGGCCGAGAAGGAGGAGGAGAAGGAGGAAACCGATGAGGAGACCAAATACTACGCTTGCGAGCGGTACTACGGTACCTATCACCGCTCAGTGTCTCTCCCGTTCCCTGTTGATGCCAACAAGGTATCGGCGACCTTCGAGGACGGCGTTCTGCATCTAAGGCTGCCAAAGGCTGAAGAGGCCAGGCCAAAGCATATCGACATCAAGCCACAGTAAGGATCTAAGCAGGGCAGCACAGAGGGAGCCGAAGGTCGTCTTCGGCTCCCTTTTTTGTTCTTGTATGAGTTCGTTTGCCAGCTAGCGGAACTCTTCATACATAGGCTGCGGTTCGATTTTTGGGAGCTTTCCAGGAAAATGGCCTCAGGGAGAGGCGCTGTCCTGGGTTATTTGACCGGATTATGGCGTCGTGACGGTAGCCTTGCGCTTTAATATGGCAAATCCCGTTAAGTTGTGTCCAAATCTTCCCCGAACATTCCCCGAAACGTCCCAAACGATCACCTTTCTGGACACTTCTTTCACCAAAATTGAGACCTCCCCGAGGTAACATAAGAACGTGTCATCCTGTAGGCTGAGGCGAGGAGGCGCAGGGGAGGCAGGAATGTTTCAGCATGCTAGCCACCTTTCTTGTTTCCATATGCGCTTATACAGTGAGGACAGACATAGAGACAAGGCGAATGCCATATCAGAGTGGGGTTATATACTGACTGAGTTATATAGCCACAAATTGAAACGGGCCCAGACAACGGGAATCAGCAGACTGGCGGACCTGAGGGTAAGGTGGAACAGTGGTATGGCGCGCTTGCTGTGGCGCAGAGGATACACTCGTGCAAGAGGCAGAAGTGCTTTGAGGTTTATGGGATTGAGCAGGTTCAGAAAGCCGATCGTGCAAATCTATAACAAAGGCGGGGATTAAGACATAGAAAAGATGAAGTCAAGGCCCACGATTATAGCATGTTTGTTGGCTGCGGTTCTGACAGTGGTTCTTGTTGACCCAATGGCAGTGTTGGCCGCGGTTGTTCCCGGCGAAACTGTGCCTACCACGGCCACGATAACAGGCACTGGCAGCCCGCCGATAATCAAGGCGCAATGGGAGCTGCCTGACAACGATTTTGACATACCTGGAACCCAGGTGGACATAGTTCCAAGTGGGACAAAGGATGTGCTTGTGTACATCGTGGTGATGGACCCAAACGGTAGGGGCGACATAGCACAGGTGTTTGCTGATGTGCTTGACCCCTATGGAAATTTCAAGATGCAGGTGGCGGCAGAGTGGCTGGATCCGGACTATCCCCGCCATGAAACTGAGATAAAGGAAGCTAAGGTACACGCAGCATTCTCAGAAACAGGCACCTGGACCACAAACCTGCCTGAAATGCTACAAGACCCCACTTTATCCCCTGTGCCTGCTGAGCCAATTACCCTGGAGGTGGAAGATGAGATCAATGAGGAGATATTCAATACCGAAACCGCCTATATGTATAGGGCCATCATCCCTATGGAGTACTGCCAGATCGGTGGCAGGTATACGGTAGAGGCTTGGGCCACCGATAAGGCCGGTAGCCAGAGCTTCCGCTTAGAGAGCTGGTTCCTGTGGGTTGAGACCAAGGTGCTGGAACTGGACTTTGATGCTGTAGACTTCGGTGAGATTGTGCCCTGTGTTGAGAAGGTAGTGCCTGGTGATTATGTCATAGAGCCGGTAGGATCAGCACCACCGGTTAAGCCTACGGTGAAGAATGAGGGCAATGTGCATCTCGGCATAGCCTTACATGCCACAGCTATGGTCGGTGTAGATAATGGCAAAGAGATAACGAAGTTCGATGTTAAGTTCAAAGACAGGAAGACGTACTTCAACGCCTGCGAGCCAACCGAACTCCCTAAGCCTCTGAGATTGTGCGAGACCGAGAAGATCATCTTCTCAGTGCACGCCGATGAGGGAACACCAGCAGATACCTACAAAGGGACGCTCACGCTGTCCATAAGCCAAGCCAAAAGCAAATGCCCGGTGGTGGTTGACAATAGCGGCGGGACAACATTTTACGGAGTCTTTGTGGGAGCAAATGGGAAAGAGGCGGCTGCGACGGACATGCGTGATGCACTATGCACCTATCCAGGGTGGACCGTAGACAATACATCACTGTGCTTGGCCCCAACCAAGAGGGCAATTGCAATCGAAATCGATCGGTATAAGGCGCTGGCAAAACCGTGTGACGAGTTCATCTTCTACTTTAATGGCCACGGTGGGAAAGTGCCGGATGCCGACGGAGATGAACGCGATAACGATGGTGATGAGCATATATTAGTGGCAAACTCTACCGGTGTAGACGAGGATGGCGATGGACTAATAGATGAAGACCCCATAGATGGGGTAGACAACGATGGCGATGGATTAATAGATGAAGACCCTGCCGGCTATAGGATTACAGACGACGAGCTAACGACACTGCTTACCGGCTTTAAGGAGTGCGTGAGCATTGTGGTAATCATTGATACCTGCTACGCCGGTGGGTTTGTTGGTGGAACAACTGATTTACAGAGCTTGATGACCTGCAACAATTCGATAGCGGTCTTGATGGCATGCACAGGAGCAGAGCCCAGTCTGCAATTCTCAAGGGATGGTGGCTTGACCTGGCGTGGCATATTCACCACTGGTTGTTTGGACGGGCTCAAGCCTGTTGGTGCCACCACAAAAGCTGACACGAATAGCGATGGTATAACGACGGCCGAGGAGCTTTTCTGCCATGCAGACCCCATCGCCAAGAGCGACAACGATGGGGATGCGGCCATAGATGAAGACCCCGTAGATGGGATGGACAACGATGGGGATGGTCTTTTTGGCGAGGACCCAGTTGAGCCTCCTCAGCAGCTCCCGCAGTTTAAACAGTGTAAATGCCCGTGCGATCCCTGAGGAGGTGTTAACTTAATTTCTGGGGAAGGAGGTGATGTATATCGAAGGAGCAAACCAGAATATGCTGAATCTAAACTAGAAAGGAGGTGATTGAAGGATGAAAAGGATGAAGGTGTTAGCGATAGCGGTGACGATGGCTTTGGTGCTAGCATTGCTTCTGCCAGCGACGGTATTGGCGGTCGTTGTCCCGGGGGACACCGTTCCCACCACGGCCACGATAACAGGCAGTGGCAGCCCGCCGATAATCAAGGCGCAGTGGGAGCTGTTCGACGACTATCCTGACGTACCTGGAACCCAGGTGGACATAGTTCCCAGCGATACAAAAATGATGTACGCCTACATCGTGGTGATGGATCCAAATGGCAGGGGTGACATAGCCCAGGTGTTTTGTGATGTGTATCATCCCGATGGGAGTTTCAAGTTCCAGGTGCATGGAGTGCTGCTGGATCCAACCGTTGATGCTGATGTGACAGAGATGGAGGAGGCCAAGGCAGCCGCCGTGGCGGCAGAAACAGGCACCTGGACCACAAATGTGCCTGAGATGCTGTTAAATCCCCTTGTGGAGCCTGTGTCCTCTGAGCCGATTACCCAGGCCGTGGCAGACTGGCTGGATGAGGAGATATTCAATACCGAAACAGCCTACATGTACAAGGCCGAAATTCCCATGGAGTATCACCAGCCGTGTGGGGTGTATACGGTAAAGAGTTGGGCTACCGATAAGTCTGGCGAACAGAGTTTCCGCCTGGAAAGCTGGTACGAGTGGGTGGAGACCAAGGTGCTGGAGCTGGACTTCACTTCCATAGACTACGGCGAGATCGTGCCCTGCGTGGAGAAGATAGTGCCCGGTGATTATGTCTTAGAGACCGCAGGGGCAGCACCACCAGTCAAGCCCTCAGTCAAGAATGAGGGCAACATAGCTTTGACTATCGGCGTCCACAGCACAGCCATGGTAGGCGACGTCACGGAGAAGACGATTGTGGACTTCGACACCAAGTTCAGGGATGAGAAGATACTATACCTGGCTTGCGTCGATACCTGGTTCACCAACCAACTCGATCTCTGCAGTACAGAGAAGATCATCTTCTCGGTGCATGCGCCAGACGGAACGCCAGCAGATACCTACCGCGGCGAACTGACTATACTAGTCGGCTAGTGAGAGGACAGGTAGGCAGGCAAAAGGTCTGAAATTGCGTGCACGGTCTCCAGCCGGAGGCTGTGCACGCAGTTGACCTTTGGAGAGCAACAAATGCTTTGGCAGACGATATATAGGGTGACAGGTGATATGGGAAGCATCACCAGAGTCATAATAATTGGGTTAATGTTCTTGTCCCTTTCAGCATGGGTTTCAACCCCAGTGAAAGCGGCAGGACTGGGTGTGGCAATATCAGAGGACGAGATACCGAATGCGATGAGAGGCGGGGAGTATGAAGAAACGATAACGGTGTTCAATAGATTTGAAGATACCGCAGATTTCAGGCTCAGCGCCACCGGTGAGCTGAGCGAGTGGATTTCTTTTCACCAGCAAGATGAGCCGACTACTCTCATAGAAAGCATAACGGTCCCAGGTGAAGGAAGCGCGAAAATTCAGGCTAAGTTCAAGATACCTGAAGATACGGCAGACGGCAGCTATGCAATTACCATACTCGTGGAAACCGTTCCAGCGGAAGGAACAGGCCAGGTAGTAAAGCTTCAGCTGCCGGTAGCGGTCACGATCGAGGTTACCGGGACGCAGATTCTAACCGGGGAGGTTAGAAGCATCACCGCAAGAGATACGGAGATAAATTATCTACTCCGGATAAAGGTTGAATTCAAGAACACTGGCAATGTAGTGGCAAAGCCGCAGATCGATGTTAATATCACTAAAGACGGCGCACCCATTGATACCTTCACGTTCGCAGAAACAACGGTAGAGGTTGAGGCCAGGGAGGAGATCCCGGTAGAGTGGGATACCACTGGACAGGAAATCGGGGATTATGTGGCGAACGTAACCGTTTCGTTAGGCGGGGATGTTCTTGCCCAAAAGGATCTGCCCTTTAGGATACTGCCAACTGGAACACTGACCAGATGGGGTGAATTGACCGAGCTCTCATACGAGGGTCAGCCAGAGATAGGCACGGTAGTAATAATTATGGCGGCGTTTGAAAACGTCGGCGAAATCGATACATTTGCCAAGTTCGTCGGCGAGGTATATAGGGACAGCAAGCTCATAGATACCATTAACAGTGAAGAGATCCTGATACCGGTGGAAGAAAGTGATGTACTAAAAGCCTACCTGAAACTGAACGATCCCGGGAGCTACAATATAAGTGGATACGTTGTTTATGATGGCAAGACAACGGATGTAAAAGAGGTCTCATTTGAGGTAGCATCCGGCCAATCCTGGTTTGGGTCTCAAAGATTATTATTCGCAGGAATAGCAGGGGTAGCAATCATAGCAATACCTGGGATCATAGTATATCGGAGAAGGAATCATAAGGCTAAGTCAAAATCATGAACTGAAGGCTCGTAGGAAGTCTTAGCCAAGTTAGCTTCCGTCGAGAATTGTCAAGCAGCCTGCCACGGAATTGTGTCTCAGTATTTAAATTGGTCAACTCTTGAAGCTGAGCAGCGGCTTTCTTATGTTATCTTTGAAGCTACGACATAGGTTACTCGGACAGCGCCTAGGAGACAAATCACCTGTCGAAAGTTGGCGAACCGACGCGAGACCCATTTGCCCCCGTTTGCAGGCGCGCAAAAAGGCATCTGACGGGTCTTTAGACCACCGGACATCAAGAGCTTGGTCACCTTCGAGGACGGCGTTCTGCATCTAAGGCTGAAGAGGCCAAGCCAAAGCATATCGAGATCAAGCCGCAGTAAGGATTTGAGCGGGGCAGCCCAGAGTGAGCCGGGGTTCACCTTCGGCTCCCTTTTTTGTTCTTGTATGAGTTCGTTTGCCAGCTTCCGGGCCGGTTCAGCCTGACCCTCTCGCCAACACAATGATCTCGGAAGTCCTTCTACACCACAGGGACGGACCACCTCTCCAGGAGAAGAGTCCAGAACGCGGTTAATCCGCCTGCGGCGGACCTGCTCCCCCGCCGAGGTGAGTCCGTAACCACTCCCTCCCCTGACCACTCTTCAAGAATCGCTCTCGCTGCATTGCGCCAGCTCTGGTGTGATGCTCCTCTTTGTAAGTGAGGTGCCAGGGGCCACGGCCTCGAGTGTAACCAGCAACACCCTGCCGGTGCTCAGAGAGACGGCGTTCCAAATCCGCAGTCTGTCCAACGTAAAAGTTGCCTGTGGAATCGCTTTGGAGGACATAGACTGTGAACATCTTCCCAAAACGTGGCTCCGGTGGTTGGACTCGAACCAACGGCCCGGCGGTTAATCCGCCTGCGGCGGACCTGCTCCCCCGCCGAGGTGAGTCCGTAACCACTCCCTCCCCTGACCACTCTTCAAGAATCGCTTTGGAGGACATAGACTGTGAACATCTTCCCAAAACGTGGCTCCGGTGGTTGGACTCGAACCAACGGCCCGGCGGTTAACAGCCGCCTGCTCTACCACTGAGCTACACCGGAACGCCCCTTCAATTCGGGTGGCCCTTAACCAAGCGGTTAATCCGCCTGCGGCGGGCCCGCTCTACCATTGAGCTATCGGGGAATGAATGGCTGCCGAGCCTGGATTCGAACCAGGGCTTAGGGATCCAAAGTCCCCCGTGCTACCACTACACAACTCGGCAAGATAACAGTACAGCTCAAGGCCCAGTTGAAACCGCCACACCACCAGACCAGCCCTTCTTGATCCCGAACGTCAATTATCTTGCTCTAGCGTTGCTCTGTCAAGCAATCCCCTTGGCCCGAAAACCAGCCACTGCCGCCCTCAGGCGACTCTCAGAATGACCCCAGGACTATCAAACTGCCTGAGACAAGGATGAAAAGTCGAGCCCCTGTTGCACAATCTGCCCCAGTTTGTCCGCCGCGCCGTGCTGACTTCACCTGCTGGGAACAAAAACCTGCTCCACCTCCGCCACCGTAGATAGGGTATCCTTATCTGTCAAAAGGATAGGCACTCCCTTATCCTCGGCCCAATTGAGCACCTGGGCACTGGGTTTCACACCGCCGGTAAGAATGAGACACCTGGTAGAGGTGGTCAGGGCAGCTAGCTGACAGTCGGGACGCTCCCCCCGGACTATGACCGCCTTGTTATCTTTGCGGTTGAAATAGTCCTCACCGGAGTCTACGGTCATGGCGCCAATCATCAGGTTTTCCACCAACCCGTCCAACGATTCAGGACAACAAAGGACATCCGCCTGGAGTCGTTCTGCAATCTCAGCCACAGTGACACCCGTCACCCCTCTATCCTCAGGTCGCATTCCCATAACGGTAAGTCCTCCCTTATCGAGCTTCAAGCTTGCCCATCTCATTATACAATAAGTGTACCGTCAGTGCAGCGGCTGGTATTGTAGGTGAGGTGTTGAACATTTTCCCCCCGGCAAGGCTTGACATCTGAGAGTAGATACAGTATCGTATGCCAAGGCGCAGACAGGGGGGTTGACATTCCGACGTAAATGCAGTACCGTATCTGAAACTTCGCATGCGAAAAGACTTGACTTTTCGCGGCAAATCTAGTATGGTATCGCAGATTCGGACAGAACGAGCGCTGATAGCTAAAGGAGGTGAGATAGGCAAAGGCAGCAAAGAGCAAAATCGAAAGGTCATTGGCCAAGTGCCTATTTTAAGTATATATGCAAAGGAGGTGGAAAGTGAACAAAGGTTTTAGACTGATCACCATGATTGCCCTGAGTCTGGTCCTCCTGGCCGGTATTTCTCTTACCGGCTGCGCGGAGGAGGAGCTGCCGCCCATACAAGACCTTGACATGCAGCTCTACCAGTACTTGAAGGGTGCCACAGTCGACATGGATGATGCCACCCTCAACAGTATGGCTGAGGGCGGTGGTGAGGGCGGAGCTAACAGCATCTTTATGGGCACGGGTCCCGCGTTCCAAGGTCAACTGCCGGCATGTAAAGAGTATGCCAATCTGGGAACCCCGGAAGAAGGGGCAGTTGCCGATTTCATCTATGACATGGCATATGAGGCGGCAATTGCCGCGGCATACGAGGCGGCATATCTGGCAGAGTTAGAGACGGCGGACTGGGAGGACGCCCTGGAGGCGGCCGAAGCAGCAAGGGATGCCGCATATGACACAGCATATGACACAGCATATGACGCGGCTATAGATGCAGGGCTAACAGAAGCTAGAGCAGAGGAAAAAGCTACAACACTAGCTGAATATGCAGGCCATACGGCATTCATGACGGAGCTAGAGACCAATTGGACAGATGCGGTAGCGGCGTGCGAGGCAGCAGGTGATGCGGCAGCAGAAGCTGATGCCACAATAGCAGCAGCGGAAGCAGCAGCTGAGGCGGCTGAAACCCAAGATCTAAAAGAAGTCGTTTCAGCGGAGCTGGTGGCATTCCTGGGCCTGGTAGACGCGGCCATAGCCGATGCCGACGTGACCCTGCAAGAGAATCCCGCCTACATAACGCTCTATGAACTGCCAGGCTTGTCGTGGTTTGGCTCATGGTCACAGGGAGCATGGCCGGCAAAGAATGCCTTCTGGGCAAGCTGGCCCGATCCGGCGGGCAGGGGAGGTGAATGCGAATTCACCGACTGGGTGGCTGCTAATGGGCTGGCAGATGCTACGGGTAATGAGGATTATACCTGGGAGGGCGTTGCTGGCGCCAAATATGCCGAATTGGATAAGGACGACAGAGACGCAATTGACGCTGACCTGGCACTTTTCTATGCCACCATGGCCACACAGGCGGACCCCGGTTTAGTGGCAGCATCAATGATGGGAGCCCTAAGACCGGATCATATGATGGAAGCGCTGGTGGTGCAGGGTAATCCTCCCGAGGACATCTCTGGGCCAGACGCGATGATGATGCTGCTGGGGACAAAGTATCCAGACGAGCTCCGGGCAGGCTTCGCGGCAAGCACTGACGTGGGCAGGCAATGCGAGGCCTGGGACGTACTCTGCAAGGAGCTGGGAACGCCTCAAGCCGCCGGTTGGGCGGCAGACATAGAAGCTGGAGTGCACCCGCGGCAGGCCTTCTTCAGATGGATTGCCAGGATAGCGGTGGGAGCAATGGGAGCTGCAGGAGTCCTGGTCGAGCTCAGTGTGGGCGAGTTCTCCTTCAAGATCACCAACCCCAACGAGTACTTCGTGAGCGTTGACAACCTGTCGGTAAACATCTCGGTGAACTCGGACGGTTTTGGCTATTATGATGCGATTGACGTTGATGCGGCCAAGCTGGCCGTAGGCGACAAGATGTGGATACCGGAAGCCAAGGACGGCGTTGACGGAGAGGTCATCGTGAAGCTGAGCGCCCCGATCAAGTGGTATGACGTAGTTACCTGGCTGGTCATGGGAGGTTACGACTCCACCGCAGCCGGGACGTATGCATCCGATGTGTGGAAGCAGATACACCTCGATGGCACAGCAGTCTTTGACGTAACCGTTGAAGCAACGATATCCAGTGAGGAAGAGACTATCACTCAAAGCTTCGACCTCACCTGGACACCAGCCTAGGCTGCTTCGTTGCTAGGCTAACAGAAGATCAGAGGGGGACTCTGAGTCCCCCTCTGAGGGTTTGATCTCGAAAGGGCCTACATATTTGCCCATTGTGAGGGCAGAGGGAATCCCTTCCCTCTGCCGATTGCATGAAGGAAAGCATCCCTTCATGCCTCAATGTCCCACCCGACCCCGAGATTGCTTCGGTCGGTCGACAGAGTCGCCTCTGGCGACCTCAGGCGACCTCGCAATGACAGACAAGGGGACGTCCGTTTGCTTTTGTGGCCATCTTTACACGTCATTGCGAGGAGCCTCGTGAGCCGAAGCTCGCCACAGCGAGTCGCCTGTGGAGACCCTGAGCAAAGCGAAGGGGACGTGGCAATCTCCGGGTGGGGGGCTGTTCCCATAGCATGGGGGAAGCGGGACGCAACCCACCCCGCCTTCCACCTGCCCCTCCCCGATTTTCATTGGTCGTGGTGGCCCGACCGATTCCGTGAAGGAAAGGATTCCTTCATGCCTCAATGTCCCACCCGACCCCGAGATTACTTCGGTCGCCTCAGGCGACCTCGCAATGACAGACAAGGAGACGTCCGCCCTTACATGTTATTCCGAAATTTTGGCTTTGGAGTTCTTGGTATCAGAAGCTACTCCTGCACCCTCAGCCCCTGTTGTCCCAACAGGTCCGTTAGCTGCTGATGCAGCTCCGGGCAGTAGCTAGTGGCGACGCTGGGCATCTCCAGGTTAACCAGCCCCTCATCGGTGGCAATGGTCAGAAGGACTTCATCCTCCCCGGGATAACGCCTGACAATATCCAGGAGGCGATGAAGCCGCTCCAGGTCCTCCTCCTCATTCTCTGTCTGTGCTATGGTAATCACCAGCTTGCTCTTCCTTACCTCGGGAGTTTGGGGAACCGGCTCCACCTGCCCCACCTCTTCAGGACCGTACTGCTCCACCTGCTCGCAAACCAGTTGCACCTCTTCCTGCCTGGCCCTAACCCTTCCCTGGACCAGAAGCATGTTGCCCTCCACCCAAAGCTCCTTCGTCTGCTCATACCGCTCCGCCCAGCAGCTAACCTCAATGCTGCCAACCAGGTCTTCCAGGACCGCGGCCACAAAGGGACGTCCATTCCTGGTAGATCCGTGCCTTGCCGAACTGACCACTCCGGCCACGGTCACTATCTGTCCTACCATCTCAGTGTCAATCTGCCCACAGAGAGCCGTGGTGTTTGAAGCCAGGTGATGAACGGCCTGACTGAAGGGGTGTTCCGAGAGATATACTCCTAATACCTCCTTCTCCCAGGATAATTTCTCTTTCTGCGGAAGATCAACCTCTTCCATCTCTATTTCCGGCAGAGGCGTGGTGACGCTTCCCCCCCACAGATCAAACATGGTAGCCTGCCCCGTCTCCTTCAGTCTCTGCTCCCGCTGCGACACCCAGAGAATGCGGTCAACCCGATTCAGCAACGCTCCTCGATTGCCCAGGGAGTCCATTGCTCCTGCCTTAATCAGGCTTTCCATAACCCTCTTGTTCATGCCGCGCAGGTCAACCCGGCGACAGAAGTCCTCAATAGATTTGAACGGTCCACCTGCCTCCCTGGCAGTGAGGATGGGGCCGATAGCATTGACTCCTACATTCTTTATATCAGCCAGGCCGAAACGGATAGCCCGTTCCCCGTCTCCCTCTATACCGAAAGTGGCTCCACTCTTATTCAAATCAGGGGGCAAAACCTTGACCTCCAGCCGCTGACATTCAGCCACAGCCATGGCCACCTTGTCCTGCTGACCGCTGTTAACCGCCAGGAGGGCCATCATATACTCTACCGGGTAATTGGCCTTAAGATAGGCCGTCTGATAGGCAATCATGGCATAACTTACGCTGTGGGCCTTGTTAAAAGCGTAGCCGGCGAAAGGCTCGATGAGATTGAACACCTGTTCAGCCAACTCAGAGGAAAAGCCCTTCTGCTTCGCTCCCTTGAGAAAGCGCGCCCGCTCTCTTCGCATTATCTGGGGAACCTTCTTCCCCATGGCCTTACGCACTATGTCAGCTTGGCCTAAACTGTAGCCGGCAAACGTCTGCACAATCAACAGCACCTGGTCCTGGTAGACGATGACGCCATGAGTCTCCTCCAGGATATCAGCTAAGGCGGGATGAGGATAATGGATAGGCTGCAAGCCCTCCTTGGATCTGATGAAGGTAGGGATGTGTTCTTTCGGGCCAGGGCGATAGAGTGCTACCATAGCGGCCAGGTCACTGAAGCTGGCTGGCTTCAATTCCTTCAAGTAGCGCCTCATTCCTCCGCCTTCCAGTTGGAAGACGCCGCTGGTCTCACCCTTGGAAAGCATCTCAAAGGTCTTGGCGTCGTCCAGGGGGATACCAGACAGATCAACTTCTACCCCTTTATTCTGAGCTATGATCTCCTTAGCTCTAGCTAAAATGGTGAGGTTGGCCAGACCTAACAAATCAAGCTTGAGCAGTCCCACCCGAGCGATGTCCTCCATGGTAAACTGGGCCATAACCAGACCTCCGGAGTCAGCCTTGCTCACCTGCTGAAGAGGCACGTATTGGACCAGGGGCTCCTTGGATATGACTACACCAGCAGCGTGAGTGCTGGCATGGCGGGCCACCCCCTCAAGCTTTGTGGCTGAGTCAACCAGCTGGCGGACTATGGAATCCTCCTGATAGATACGGCTCAACTCGGGATTCTCCTCCAGGGCTTTCTCCAGAGTCATGCCTACTCCAAAAGGAACCAGCCTGGCCACCTGGTCAACCTGGCTGTAGGGCATGCCTAAAGCCCGGCCCACATCCCTCAGAGCCGCCCTGGCTCCCAGGGTGCCAAAGGTAATGATCTGGGCCACATGGTCATGACCATACTTCTGAGCCACATAGGAGATAACCTCATCGCGGCGGTCATCCTGAAAGTCGAGGTCAATATCCGGCATTTCCTTGCGCTCCACGTTGAGGAAGCGCTCAAAAACCAGCCTGTGTTTCAGCGGGTCAACATCGGTAACACCCAGGCAATAGAGAATCAGGCTGGCAGCAGCACTCCCGCGCACCCCGCAGAGGATTTCCTGTCGCTTGGCAAAGAAAACGATATCCCACACCACCAGGAAGTAATGAGCAAATTGGGTCTGCTGAACGACTTCCAGTTCATATTCCAGGCGACTCTTCACTTCAGGGGAAGGATCGGGATAGCGTTGTGCCAGACCCTGCCAGCAAAGATCGACCAGGTATTCGTCAGCCGTCCTGCCTTCAGGGAGCTCAACCTCTGGAAGGTGGACCTGGCCAAAGTCAAGTTCCAGGTCACATGCCTGGGCAATGCGGCCGGTATTCTCCAAAGCTTGAGGAATATCAGAGAAAAGCTCCTCCATCTCCTGAGGGCTCTTGAGGTAAAAGAAGTCCCCTGCCATCTTCAGCCGTTGCTCATCGTGAACGGAGGCATTTGTCTGGATGCAAAGGAGAAGGTCGTGCCAGCAAGCATCCTCCTGGTCCACGTAATGAACATCGTTGGTAGCTACCAGCGGTATATCCAGTTCAGCGCTGAGGGAAAGAAGTCCCTGGTTGATTTGCTCCAGCTCCGGGATGGGATGCCTCTGAATCTCCAGGTAGTAATCGTCAAAAAGCTGCTTATACCATAGTGCGCTTTCCCTTGCCTCCTCCTCTCGCCCCTCCAGGATGAGACAAGGTACTTCCCCTTTAACACAGGCAGACAGCGCCACCAGTCCCTGGCAGTGCTGGCTCAAAAGCTCCTTGTCCACCCGTGGCTTATAGTAGAAGCCCTCCAGGTGGGCCTTGGTGCACAACTGAAGCAGGTTCTGGTAACCTTGTGTGTTCTTAGCCAGCAGCACGAGATGATAGAAACTTTTGTCACCCGCGGTTCGGCTGTGCCGACTTGACGGGGCTACATAGAACTCACAACCGATAATAGGCTTTATCCCGGCTTCCTTAGCTGCCAGATAGAACTCGATCACCCCGTACATTGAGCCGTGGTCGGTAATCGCCAGGCTCTCGAGACCGAACTCCTTGGCTCTGGAAATCAACTGGGGAATACGGCACATCCCATCGAGGAGACTGTACTCAGTATGGACGTGAAGATGCGCAAACATAAGTGTCTATCGTGGGGAAGCCCGCTACTATTATACCACCCGCTCACAGTCTGACAAAGGGTGTAGCGAGGGCAGAGGGAATCCCTTCCCTCTGTACCGTTAAGCGTCATTCTGAATGAAACGAAGTGGAATGAAGAATCTCAGATTCTTCGCCCAGCCTGTCCTGAGCGCCGCAAGATTCTTCGGTCGCCCAAGGCGACCTCAGAATGACAGGAGGCGAAAGGCCCAGAATGACACACAGTATCACCGTTGCCTGAAGGAAAGGATTCCTTCAGGCCTCCAAAATAGAATAGGGTAGCCTAGAGCATCTGCTCTAGGCATGGTTGCAGCAGATGCTGCAACCTACCCCGACTCGCCTACCCCCTGACAAAGGCTACGGCAGGTTCCTTAACCGGTGATCTTGAGCTGCCTTACCCATACACCTTTCCGCCGCGGGTGTTATAATAGTGTTAAGCACGCCAACCTATCCTCTGACAGTATCGCTTGAAGGGAGGAAGTTATGCTAAGGTCTCCTGGTGATTGGCTAAGTGATGTGCAAGGTATGCAGAAGGAGATGGAGCGACTATTGGATTATCTAGGCAGTTCTAAGCCACCCTCAGTGCACTTTGCCCGTATGTGGGAGCCGGCGGTTGACGTCTATGAGACAGCAACAGAGGTGGTAGTATTGGTGGAGCTGGCGGGGGTGAAGGAGAGCGACGTCGAGGTCGTTGTTGATGACAATTCCGTGCTTATCAAGGGTCAAAGGAAAGAGGGCGATCTCCGGGAAAAGAGAAAATACTACCAGATGGAAATCCATAGGGGGCCTTTCCAAAGGAGCATCCTTCTGCCTGCCCGGATCGACACCAATAAGACTAAAGCCTCTTTTGAAAACGGCATACTTGAAATTGTCCTCACCAAGGTGCAGCAGGAGCGGACCCTACGGGTGGATATAAGAACCGTTGATCAGTTTTGACGCCTTTTTGAAGTGATCCGAGCCTGACTTGGTCCTTTCGATTAACATGCCGAGCCTCGGATCCGGTATGCGGACTCCCAATTAACATGTGGAGGGAAAACTATGGTAGTGGAAAGTCAACAGGAAAGCGTGAGAGAGATAAGCTTGACCATACCCGAAAATTTGCCCGTCCTTCCTAGTGGAGAGAGCGTAATCTTCCCCATCATTATCTTTCCCCTGGCAACAGACAAGCAAACCACTGTTCAGGTGATCGACGCTGCTATGGAGGAAAACAAGATCATCGGTGTCTTCGCCCAGCGTTCCGATGATGAGCAGGCCGCTCCTGATAACCTCTATTCTATCGGTACAGCGGCTCTTATTGCCCGCATGTTTAAGCTGCCCGACGGCTCCATCCGTGTCTTTTTGCAGGGTGTGTCCAGAATCCGCCTGAAGGAGATAACCCAGACCGAGCCTTACATGAGGGCCAAGGTAGACGTGGTCAAAACCAGAGTTGAGAAGACCACGGAGGTCGAAGCCCTGACGAGGAATCTAGTAAGCCTGTTCCAGAAGGTGGTTGAGCTGGCTCCGAATTTGCCCCAGGAGCTAAGCATTGCCGCCGTTAACATAGCTGATCCCGGCGACCTGGCTGATTTTGTAGCCGCTCACCTGAACCTCAAGCGTGACGAGGCACAGGATATACTGGAGACTCTGGATGTCGCCGAGAGGATAAAGAGGCTGACTGGCCATATCAACAGGGAGCTGGAGATATTGGAGCTGGGAAGCAAGATTCAGTCCCAGATTAAGGGCGAGATGGACAAGGCTCAGCGAGACTTCTATCTCAGGGAGCAACTGAAAGCCATTCAGAAGGAGCTGGGTGAGGTTGATGAGCGCACCGTGGAGATCAATGAACTCAGGGAGAAGATCGAGCAGGCCCATCTGCCTGAGGAGGCCCAAAAGGAAGCAGAGCGCGAACTGGACCGTCTGGCCAAGATGCCGCCCGCTGCTGCCGAGTACACCGTGTCTCGAACCTACCTCGACTGGTTAGTTAACCTGCCCTGGTCAAAGAGCACTGAAGACAATATGGATATCAACCAGGCTAGCGCCGTCCTGGATGAAGACCACCACGACCTGGACAAAGTGAAGGAGAGAATGCTCGACTACCTGGCGGTTCGCAAGCTGAAGAGCGATATGAAGGGCCCTATTCTCTGTTTTGTTGGCCCACCGGGTACCGGTAAGACTTCGATGGGGCGGTCTATCGCCCGCGCCCTGGGGAGGCAATTCTTTCGCATGTCCCTGGGAGGCATCGGGGATGAGGCTGAAATCCGAGGACATCGCCGCACCTACGTAGGGGCCCTGCCCGGGAGAATCATCCAGGGGATCCGCCGTGCCGAGTCCAATAATCCTGTGTTTATGCTCGATGAGATTGACAAATTAGGGATGGACTTTAGAGGCGACCCTTCAGCAGCGCTGCTCGAGGTTCTGGACCCGGAGCAGAACTTCTCCTTTGTTGACCATTACCTCGGTGTGCCCTTCGACCTTTCCAACGTAATCTTTATCACCACCGCCAATATAATCGACCCCATTCCCCCCGCCCTCAAGGACCGGATGGAGGTGATTGAGCTTTCCGGCTATACGGAGCGGGAGAAACTACACATCGCCAAGAAATTCCTCATCCCGAGACAGCTGGAGGAAAATGGCCTCAGCGATGAGAAACTGCAAATCACCGACGAAACTCTGCTGGGCATAATTCGAAACTACACCAGGGAAGCCGGAGTAAGAAACCTGGAGAGAGAGATCGGCACTATCTGCCGCAAGGTGGCCCGCCAGGTAGCATCAGGCTCCGAAGAGCAAACCACCGTCATTCCCGATATGCTCCATGAGTACCTGGGCCCGGCGAGATTCCGCTATGAACTAGCTGGGGAAGCCGACGAAGCAGGCGTGGCTACCGGCCTCGCCTGGACTCAGGCTGGTGGGGATATCATCTTTGTAGAGGCCATGCCGGTGAGTGGCAAAGGAAATCTTATCCTTACCGGCAAGCTGGGCGAGGTGATGCAGGAGTCGGCCCGGGCCGCCCTTACATACACCAGAAGCAAGGCCGCTTCCCTGGGGATTGAGGATAACTTCCACGAGAATAAGGACATCCACATTCACGTACCTGCCGGTGCCATTCCTAAGGACGGCCCCTCCGCTGGTATCACTATGACGGTGGCCCTGATCTCCGCTTTGAGCGGCCGCCCGGTAAGCAAAGAGGTGGCAATGACGGGCGAGATAACTCTGCGGGGGAAGGTGCTACCGGTTGGCGGCATCAGGGACAAGGTACTGGCAGCCCACCGGGCAGGGATTAAGAAGGTGATCCTGCCAAAGGACAACGAAAAAGACCTGGAAGAGGTCCCCCAGGAAGTAAAAGAAAAGCTTCAGTTTGTTCCCGTGGACTCTATCGACCAGGCGCTTGAAGTTGTGCTCCAGCCAAAGAAGAAAGGTAGGGGCAATTCATGAATTGCCCCTACACCCTGACCCTCTCCCTTCAAGGGAGAGGGTGGTAATCGGGGCGTCCATGACCCGAAAAGGTCGGCGAGAATCCGCGTGGGACAGGCCCAGAGCCTTGCTTATCAAGATGGGGTAGCCTAGAGCATCTGCTCTAGGCATGGTTGGAGCAGATGCTCCAACCCACCCCGGTGTTTTCGGACAGGCTCCTCACCCCCGCTCTGCGTATTTTCTCTGGCAGACCGGCTGCCATTCCTCCAGCCCACAGGCATTGCAGCGCAGCCTACAGTCAACGGTCTCTCCAGCCTCAAAAGTGTACTGGTATTCTCGTCTTAAGAAGTCGGAGCTTACTCCCATGTCTATATGGGACCAGGGCAAAAGTTCATCCAGTGAACGTTGCCGATAGGCATAGAACCCGGGATCAATCCCTGCTTTATCAAAGGCTTTCAGCCAGTTTTCATAGCTGAAGCGCTCGTCCCAGGCATCGAAAGTGGCACCGAACCGCCAGGCATGATAGATGACCCTGGCCATGCGGCGGTCTCCCCGCGACAGGACAGTCTCCAGCAGGCTTGTCTCCGGGTTTTCCCACGACAGGCGGGCTCTTATGCTGCGCAGATCTCGCCTTAGTATCCCGTGCTTGAACTCTAGCTCCTCCTGGCTGTTCTGGGCCACCCACTGGAACGGAGTATGCGCCTTAGGTATGAAGGTCGATATACTCAGCTTGATCCTTGGTTGTCCTCCTCTTCCCAGGCGGCGTAGCTTATCTACCAGGTGCACTATAGCTTCAACGTCCTCGACAGTCTCTGTTGGCAAGCCGATCATGAAGTACAGCTTAAAATTCGCCCATCCTTTTCCCAATGCGCTAGCCACCGTGCCCAGGATCTCCTCATCAGCCACACCCTTGTTGATTGTCCGCCTCAGCCGCTCGGTCCCTGCCTCAGGGGCAAAAGTAAGACCCGGTTTCTTGGCAAAACGGAGAGAATCCATCAACTTCACTGAGAAGCTGTCGATGCGCAGGCTGGGGAGAGACATAGTTAGAGGATAATCACCACAGCGCTTCACCAGGGTGCCTACTAGAGACTCGATACCCGGATAATCACTGACGCTCAGGGAAGCCAGCGATACCTCACTGTAGCCGCAATTTATTACCAACTGCTCCACTGCCTCTACTATTTCTTGTGGGCTGCGGTACCGCGAGGGGCGATAGACTATTCCTGCCTGACAAAAGCGACAGCCCTGGGTGCAGCCACGCTGAATCTCCACTGTGCCACGGTCGTGAACCACTTCCATAAAAGGGACTACAGGTCTGACAACCGGCGGAGGCAGCTCTGTCACCACGCATCTTTGAATAATGGGCTTTGCCTGGGGCACAGTGGCCCTAATGCCGGCGATGCTGCCATCAGGGTGATAGTCAACCTCATACAGGCTGGGCACATAGATGCCAGGGATGGTGGCCAACTGGCATAATAACTCTCTCCTGCTTCCTCCCTCCCTGGCACATCTCCGAAAGGTCTCGATCAGCTTTGGGGTTACTTCTTCTCCTTCACCAATTACGAAAAGATCAATAAACTCTGCCATTGGCTCAGGGTTAAGGGCGCTGCTGCCGCCGGCGATTATCAAGGGGTGTGATTCGGTTCTCTCACCGGCCAGGACTGGTATGCCGGCCAGGTCGAGCATGTTCAGTACATTGGTATAGGTAAGTTCATAGCCCAGGGAGAAACCGACAATGTCAAACTCTGCCAGCGGTGTCTTTGATTCCAGGCTGAGAAGGGGAATGGCTGACTGGCGCATGGCTGCTTCCATATCAAACCAGGGGGCGTACACCCTTTCGGCAAGGACCCCGGGCTGCTTATTGAGCAGGTCGTACAGGATGGGCAGGGCCAGGTTAGACATGCCGATTTCATAAAGGTCCGGGTAGGCAAGGGCCACCCTTACCTCGGCTGTCTGCCAGTCCTTGACAATGCTATTCCACTCGCCTCCGGTGTAGCGGGCTGGCCTGGTAACCTTATGCAGAATGCTGTCGGGATAAGCCATTGCACCTGTCAAACACCTATTATAGCCTCTTGTCGCGTTCTTCATCCAATCCGCCGGTGTTGACCTTAATCCGTGGATTCTCTACTATGATGTGCGCCTCTCCACGGCCGCTCTTGGACACGGTTTTGCCGAAATCCCTCTCCCTTGACGGGAGAGAGGGCAGGGTGAGGTCTCCGCAGGTCGCCAGAGTCGACTCTGTTGACCGACTCGCCGTGGCGAGGTGAATCTCCCCCTCCTCTTAGTCTCCTCCCGCTCTCCACGGCGAGTCTTCGACCAGGGGAGGAGAATCATAGACAGTTTTGCAATCAACTGTGAAAGGCCACCTCGAAGGTGCCGCTTGTAAACGTGGACCCACGGATTAAGGGTGACCACGACAGCATTGACACTCATCTTACCGACAGCTACAATATTGATGCCGCCGAGGTAGCTCAGGTGGTAGAGCAGCGGACTGAAAATCCGCGTGTCAGCGGTTCGACTCCGCTCCTCGGCACCAGAGAAAAAGAGAGTCCCCCGGAAATCCCCTTTTCACCGGGGTGGCAGTGCGGAAGTAGTTCAGCGGTAGAACGCCTCCTTGCCAAGGAGGAGGTCGTGGGTTCGAATCCCATCTTCCGCTCCAGCCGAAGTGGCGGAATAGGTAGACGCGACAGTCTCAAAAACTGTTGGGGGGCGACCCCCGTGTCGGTTCGATCCCGACCTTCGGCACCAGGTTCAGATAGCCAACCGCAAGCTGGCGATTAGTTTCCCTCCCATAAGCACGTGCTCTGCGCGCCACAGTCGAGGCCTCCATCACTAGACTCCGTGGGTGTCAGTCGCCTCAGGCGACTGACCCTGTTAGAGTAGGCGGCGGAAGCAGGCTTTCGTGGCGGACGGACTTGAAAGTCCGTCCCTACCTGGAGGGAAATCACCAAGGATCACTTGAGACAAGGCCAGACATGGCTGGAGCCTGTGAGTGTGGATTACTTTCTCGGTGGACTGCCTATCGAGCTTGGAAAGCCTCTCCCACAGACAAGCCAATGTGGGAGACCCCTTCCGGGGTCGATCCTCTGGCCCGCCACGAGAGGACAGAGACGCGCGCCCCCACACTAGCTCAGGGCGGTGGTCGTCTGCCCAAAGGGAACCTGATCCTGGGTAAGCTGGGCAAGTTGAAGCGCCACCTCCCGAGCTGAGCAAAGAAGCGCCTGAGCACGTTCTCTGTGCTGGTGGCCTTTGACTCCCCGTACCTGGCTCCCCAAAGCAGCAACCCCACACCGCAAGCGTAAGCCGGATCATCAAGAATCGCCGTCTCCTCGGGCAGACCTCTAGGTTTTCCTACCCGCACCGGCTGGTGCAGTATTTCCTGACCCAGCTCCTCTATGCCATGCAAATTAGCTGTGCCGCCGCACAGGACCAGGCTGGCGGGCTCCCAGGTATCCCACTCTGCCCTCGGCAGGCCTGAGAATATCAGCCTTATGGTCTCGTCTAACCGAGCTCTAATGATATAGCACAATTCTTCATAGCGGACTCCGTGCCTCCCCTCTCCGTCGAGGTCAATGACTTCAGGCACGCCCTCTCTGCTCATGGTCACACTCCCGTACTTCACCTTGAGTTCCTCCGCCACATTAAAGGGAAGTCCCAGCCCGATAGCGATATCCTGGGTTACATTATAGCCGCCCACCGGCATGGCCCGACTATGCCAGATGGCCCTCCTCTTGAATACGGTGATGTCCGTTGTTCCAGCCCCGATATCAGCCATGATCACCCCGGCCTCTTTCTCCTCGTCTTCCAGCACTGCCTCGCCAGAAGCGAAAGGCTCCAGGATGAGGTCCATTACATTGACCCCAGCCCCCTGCACACACTTGACCAGGTTCTGGATGAAGGTAATGCCGGCAGTCACCAGGTGGGTCTCTACTTCCAGTTTGTAGCCGTGCAGTCCCACCGGAGTGCCAATAACGGTCTCACCATCCAGGTAGTACTGGCGCGGGATGGCATGAATTACCTTCTTGTGTTCAGGCAAAGAAACGTATCTGGAAAACTTTATCACCCGATCAAGTTCTCTCTGGGTCACGCGGTGGTCACGGCCAGTGATAGCCACCATAGCCCGGTTATTGAAAGACCCAATATGATGGCCGGTTATGCCTATGTAAGCTGATTTTACCTTAGTACCGCTGCTGTGCTCTGCTTCTTTCACCGACTCTTTGATGGCAGTAGTGGGTTGATAGATATCCAGCACAATAGCCTTATGTATCCCGTGAGAGGGGACGACGCCTGTTCCCAGAAGCTCAGAAATGTGCCCATTCTCCATCTTGACTATCGTTGTGCAAACTTTAGAGGTCCCCACATCAATTGAGGTTAGAATACGTTCCATAGCAGTTCACTCCTCAACCCTATGATACCAAAGCCTCGACCGCTTGATAAGTCTAGCCTTGTTGGCACCTTGGAACGATTTGCTTGGGAAACACCGACTGTATTCATGGCCACGATTTATCCTCAACCCAGCACGCCCCCGCGTGAGTAGCTGATTTGGCAGAGGCCGTTCGTTCCGTTGCCCTGATGTCGCCAGAGGGTTGCCTGAGGCGAGACGCTGTCCGAGGATCTCGCCCCGGCAAGGCCACCGAATCAAGCCCAGAAGGACCTGCCTTCGCTCGTCTCCAGGAGGGCCTTCCCAGGCCCGATAGAGAGTTCCCTGTAGGGGGCGGACGCCCCAGTGTACCGCCTCTTGGGACGACGCATAGTGGCCCCCCTAAGGCATTGTAGGTACAATCCCAGCAAAAGGCGTAGGCTCTTCACACAGTCTGGCCACTCAATCCCACCGAACCCAGGCTAGTCAATAAGATACCATCCACCTCGGGCAGTCTAACCTCAAAAGGGGATCCTACCACAACAGGGGCTCAGCCTCTGCCAGCATGCCAACCATCTCATCAGCCAGTCTTTCAGCATCAGCGCCATACTCCTGCAGCAGGCTCTCCTTGACCCATATACTGAATAGATAACGTACACAGCGGGGATCTTCCCTCTGAGCCAGCAGGAACTCCGGATGTTCACGGTTGACACAGATACAACCACGAGCCGGGTCATACCAGCTCCGGTACTGAAAATTGTCACCAGGGGGAGAATCAACCTCGATATGAGGGGCCCGTGTGACAACCGGCTGCCGCGGAGCGATCGACTTCTCCGGCAATAACCCAGGTACAGGCGAATCTCCATTTCCCCTGCTGGCACGGGCAGGTGCCGCCCTTCTGGCAGAAGCCAGGAGAGGTGAACGGTAGGACAGGTCTGTCAATAATCCCCTATCGCGGTAGCGCAGGAACTTGTCTATCAGCTTACCCGCTTTGCCCAGAACAACCGCAAAGCGCCGCTCCCGCGAGTCGGCACTTATCCTGTCTATCAGCTCTATGGTCTCCGGCTCAATTCGACGCAGCACTGAGACAAATGCCTGGTAAACCTGGTCCTGCACCACTGCCGTCTTATCAGCAGTTAGCTTCAAAGAGTCACAGCGAATATAACCCTCTAGACGCCTGTCCAGCCAGGGAAGAATCTTGAAATCGTCCAGGTCGGTCAGAAGGCAAATACGCATGCCGCCACGTCCGTACAGGCTTACGGTGGCATCTGCCATTTCCCAGGGCAACACGTGAAGCTCGACCGACACCGGACCCAGTCGTCCCAGCGATTGGGTGATGCACATAGCCTTTATCCCCCGATACCTCTGGGGCGGTACCGGCTCGAACACATGATTATCTGTGATGGACATGGCATAGATGCCCTGCCTCAGGTCACTGGCAAACTCCCGCCCCAGGTACTCCTTCAAGCTCTCCTTGGCAAGTTTTCCCGCCATTTCTGGGAGAATATCCTCCAGATAGGCAACTGTGCCCCGCTCGAAATGAGTATGGCCAGCACACCGCCCCACCACTTCAGCCAGTCCTTTCCTCAGCCAGGGACGTTTAAGTACCAGACAACTGGAAGGAACACCATCGGCGGCTGTGGAAGCAAGGTGCAACTCCTGTGCCACCAGGGAAAAGGCAAGCAGCCCAATACCCTTCTCACCCCTCAATGCCATCTGTACCTTCTCAGAGTCACCGATATGCCGCAGAATTTGTTTCATCTTCTTCCTGCTCATACCAACGCCATTGTCTGTAACAATAACCCTCTTCAACAGCTTGGCCCCAGGCTCACCGTCCCCATCTTCATAATGGAGTTGGATCGAGATGCGGCCCTCTTTAGAGGATGCCTGTTGTATGGCATCAGCCGAGTTTTCCACGAACTGCTTTATGGCTTCATGATAGCTACGGCAGACATTGGCTAGAACCTCAAAGACTCCCGGACCCGTTTCAAGCGATAGTCTGGCCACGATACACCTCCTTTACCTCCATGAGATTTGCAAAGATACAAGAGAGCAACTCTCTTGTATCATCTCTCCACCTTCCTCTTACAATTAAGACAGCGGCCATCCCAAACCTCCTCAGGCCTGCATCTCAACTCCGATCGCCTTTCTCCCCGCCTGCTTGCCGGCTTGTTGGCCATCTGATCCACCGGTGAATCCGCCATCAGTTGGCGCAATTGCTTCTCTTCGTCGGTTACAATCTCGCTCTCTTGGGCTGTCTCAGCTCCCCAAACACGCCCCTGCCAAACAAAGGAGGTGTCCCCCGGCGGCTCCGAGGTACGGCTCTTCCGCTCCCTCACAGCAGGCGAGGTAGACTTCCGAGTCATCGCTCTGGGCTCCCCGGTCGAGTGTCTACAGCCCACAACGGTAGTTGACTGGAGGCAACAATTTCATGCATTTGCTGAGGGGATATACCGAACACGGCGGCCAGACTGCGAACCGTCCTAAAGGACGGGACCACCTTCCCATTCTCTATGCGCGACAGAGTGGTCACCGTGATCCCGGCGCGCTGTGCTACCTCCCGCTGCGTCATCATAGTCTGCTGGCGTAGATCCCGCAGGCTCATGTCAATAATAATACCACACAATGTCAATAGCTACAATAGGCTCGCCTCATATAAATTCATCAGCGTGATTGTTGCCACTCAGCATTGTCTATCTGATACTGGAACCTGACAACGGCTCTGAGGGATTAAGGCATTCCTTTCGCCTCGTTTCGGACAATCTTCTTTGAGCGCTATGAGCTTCGTGTGGTATAGTTTTGTACAAAGAATTCCCCGCGCCAAGTCCATCCCTGGCAAATCAGGAGAAAGGAACCTGATGAACATCTTTGAAGCTCTCCTTAGACACTTCCAGGACATAGCCAATGCCTTTGAGGACGAGAAACTGGCCGCCATGGTCTTTCCTGATGTCACAGAGCAAGGCTTATCGAGAGAAGACATGCTGATGAGTTTCCTTGTCAGCCATCTTCCCCAGCGCTGCCAGGCTATCAAGGGAGGCTACGTCTTTGACTCGTCGGGCAATGTTTCAAAGCAGATTGACCTTATGGTGACCGGTGACCTGGCCATCCGGTTTAAGCAAGCGGAGAAGTCGTTCCACTGCCTGGAAGGCTGCTACAGTGCAATCTGCATAAGGAGTGAGCTCGACAGGAGCGCCTGCTTTGACTGCCTGGAAAACCTGGCTTCTGTCCCTCTCACGCCGGAGATCCCTGCAGGCCTGGGTTTTCTGTACGGTAAACGCGAGGGAGGGCAAAACCTGCCGATGAAAGTCATTTTTGCCTTCGACGGCACAAGTGCCGAAACCACACTGGCACATGTGGAAGAATTCTACACCGCCAACCAGGTCCCCGAAAGAGTCAGAGCAAATCTCATAATCGTCAACAACCGCTATGGTATAGTGCGCACGGGAGAGCAGGGGGCGATAACAACAGACGGTGTTGAGATTCCCGCCCACGCCTTCCATGCCTTTGGTTGCGCCGCCAATGAGCCACGTATAGGTGGCTACTCATTGATGTATCTATTGACGGAGATTCAAAGAGCGGTGGCCTCTGGCTCACAATCGACGATTGACTTTGGTGAATATCTGGATCAATTGCCCCTTTGACCCCAGGGCGCACAAGTGGTAATCGGGGTCGTCCCGACCCCGATTACCACTTAAGGTGTGAACGAATCACCTCGTTCACTTACTCTAACCGGGTCAGTCGCCTCAGGCGACTGACACTCACCGAAGGACCCCTCTCCACGTTCTTACTCAAGCAGAGAAGTTCAGACACGAGGAGAACGGGAGCTTGGACAGGGGCATCACTGATGATGTCTGAATAAGAAGAAACCACTGGCGGACGGACCTGAAGGTCCGTCCCTACTTGGTGTGAAACGACCACGCATCTTTTGAAACCGCGTAAGCCCTCACCAAGAGTTCCTAGCTGAAAGCGAACATAAACAAATGTAGGGATCGAGCTTTAGCTCGATCCGAGAATGGCAGCTTGGATGCGGCGCCATTAGTGATGTGTGAACGAGAAGAAACCACTGAATGCAGGAAACAAGGTCGCCGAACCACTGGATCAGTTGCCCCTTTGACCCCAAAACTCAGCAACGATCGGCAACTGTACCTGACCACGTCCAGTCTTCTGGTCGCAGTCCGGTTGTCCACCCCCCGTAGGCGTGGAGTCCCACCCAGGTTCTGTCCCTGCTGTAGCTCCACGCAGTTTCGAGACCTCTACCCGAATATTGCCTATTCCCTTGCCAATAATCAACAGTCCCGGCACAGCCAGGAGCAACATCAAGCCCAGGGGAGATGTGACAAACCGAGACGCATAGCCCAGAAAAGGAACGTGGAAGCTGACCTTGCCGACCACATTTCGGGCTGGGACAAGATAAGGATCAGGACTGCCATTAGCGTCTCCCTGGGTGCCGAAATAAAGTTGGCCGTCCGTACTTCTCTCTATCACTCTATGGACTATGAGTTTCTGGTGGTCAGGCGAGTAGTAGCTGACAATGTCACCAACTGCTATGCCTTCAGGATCAACTGGCTGGGTGGCTACTACGCTGCCTACCTTTAATGTCGGATCCATGCTGCCGCTCACGACAGTCCTAAATTGCCAGTGAAGGAAAACGGAGGTGATCAGGCTGAAGGCCGCCACTAGAATTAGCAGCATGACAAGTAGGTTGCCTGCCCATTTGATCAAAGCCCGTGCCATCAGCCCTCTCTCTTACCCATCCGTACCTGCTACGCACCGAGTATGACACAGCAAGGTCACTTGGGTGTCTCACCGGATAGAGGGCTCATCTCGCCTTTATCTCAAACTGAAAAGGCGTTCTTATAAACGTGTCACCGGCCGGGGCCTACAAACGAAAAACAAAAAAGGGGCGCCTGCCAGATGGCAGGCGCCCCTGAAGGAAAGCGGTGAGATGTGGCACAGGAACCGACAGGATTACACCAAAGCTGGCGAAGGTTCTGACACGGAGAAGTCTGTCTTTACAGCTCTGTCAATTAACACCTGGCTTGCGAAAGCTGTAACCGATGCCGACAGCCAAATCAAGCCATCAATTTGAACCAGCCACGCGGGTTCGACACGACTGCAGCGACGCAACTGAGCACGTCACCAAATCAGACGGGCTGAGTAAATATAGCCAGTATCCCCGGCAGCAAATCTGGTGATTGACCGCTGGAGTCGAGTCTTTGCCCTGCTCTATTCAATACGCTCCAGCTTTCGCTCCAGCTCCCGCTGCCTGATGGTCAGGGTCAGGTCACCCCGGGTCTTTTCCAGAATGCCTCGAGTAACATCCGTTGCTCTTCTCAAGCCATGGGTCAAGGCATCAGGAAAGTCCATGGACACCAGGACCCCGTAGACGTCATCCATGATGGACAATGTCTCTTCGCAACGAGAAAGGTCGCCGCTTCTTATGGTATCCAGGAGGTAACGTCGCATCTCTCCCACTGCTTCGGCTAGCCCATGAAGATAGGCAGCATAGCCAACACCGAGTTCCTCAGGCTCAGGCAGCTTATCGTTCAAGGCTAGAGCTAAAGTGATGCATCCTTCAGCGTACTCTTTCTGAGCATCATGAACAAACCCGCCGTGGAGCAGTCCACCGTGCTCAGCGAGAGCCTCAACCGCCTCCTGGAGGAGCCGGTAGGCAGTATCCAAAGAGGAACGAGTCTGATCAAACTCACCGCGGTGGACGGCACGGATGGCATTAGCACTATGACGAATTGCCTCCCTACAGAACCTCAGGGCCTTCTCTCGGGCCGCATCCTTGGTAGTGAAATCCGACCGAATCCTCTGGGCAATTGCTTCCAGATTAGAGGTTGCTTTTTCCATTTTCACACTCCATCAACGAGAATTGCTCCAGTTTAGTTACCAGGTCCCGGGTTGCCCCTTCGATATCTTCTTTTCCCAAGACAGCGCTAATCACCGCCACACCATCGGCTCCTGCCTTCATTACCTCTTCTATGTTACTCTGATCGATGCCCCCAATAGCTATCAAAGGTAATGATACCTTTCCTTTGATCCGCCGCAGTGTGTCCGGTGCCACCAGCTCAAACCTCTCTTTTGACAAGGTGGGATACATTGAGCCTACGGCAACATAGTCAGCTCCTTCGGATTGAGCTCGCTCAGCCTGGGACACCGTTGTACAGGAGCAGCCAAGAAGCTTATCTACCGGCACAAGCTTACGCGCCTGTGCCAGTGGCAGGTCATCTTGACCCAAGTGAAGCCCGTCAGCACCAGCCGACAGAGCCACATCCAGATAATCATTGACAATAAACAACACCTCTTTCTCAGCGCAGATTTTCTTGAGCTTTTGAGCCATCTCCAGTAGCTCCGCCCGGCTATGCTGCTTGTCGCGCAACTGAATCGCCTTGATCCCTCCGCGAATCGCCTCGGCGGCCACCTCCACTTCGTCACGACCCCTCAGGCTCTGGGTATCCAGGATAAGATAGAGTCCGGCCAGCCGGGCCGACTTCTCTCGCCTCAGCAATTTGGACACCAGTCTATGCTCCAGCTCATAGACTTCAAAGCGGGAATGTTCGAGTTCTTCCGGCTTTACCTCAAGGGGGGTAGCTGAGAGTCTGGCAAACTCCTCCAGAACCCTGAGCGACTCCTGAACCCTTCTGGCGTTCGCCTTCACCAAAGCAGGAACGTCCTTATGGTGGGCCGCGCCGGGCGGTCTCAAGGAAACACCTACATCCTCTTTGGCCTTCCGAGCGGCCACGAGCTGCTGCTCCAGAGGATGCATATCTCTCACCAGCTTGTGACGCAGATTCTTCAGTTGCCGGGTGAGATCAGCGTCATCGAGAAGGAAGCGGGCTACATCCTCTAAGACCCTCAGTCCCTCTCCCAGGCGGTCGAGGTTGGCATCAATGGCACGCAGCACTACACCTCAGTCAGCCCGGGCTGAAGATCCTTGACCGGCCCGGGCAACTCCCCCTCACGGGCAGCCTGAATCGTCTCCTGGACCTCAGATGGTATCTCCATTCCCATTTCCTTGAACTTCTTTTCAGTCCACCGGCCAATATTGCGCGGGTCTTTGTAATAGTCCGGTCCAGAGCTATCGGGCGAGCCCGACTCCTCATGGATGGTGCTCAGCGACTTGTGATATGCAAAGCTGGAAAGGATACGAGTTAACTCCTGGCTGCCGCACGCGGGGCACACAGGAGACAGCGGCTCACCGATCTTCCTCACCAAGAAACTTGCCCTCCTGTGGCAAGAATTGCAGCTGAACTCGTAAACGGGCATGATAGCCTACTCTTCAAAATCCGACGTCTCGGGGGACTCAGACTCCTGTGCCAGCATCTCGCTTTGTATCTTTTCCAATGGCTCCCCCCCTTCGAGCCTCTGCACCACCTCTTCGTATTCAGAATCCTTGGTCGACTCGTCTCCTTCCATCCTTCGTGACCACTCGACAAGGGCACTCGGATCATTGGCCATCATTCGATTGACTAACTGGGTATCACCCAGAATATCGTCATAAACATCCTTGTCGGTCTTTAGACGAGCGAAGGTAGAGAAAAGCCGTGTCAGTTCCTTGCCGCCGCAGTAATGGCAAACAGCCTCCGGCGTCTGGGAGAAACCCCTTACAAACAATGATACTTTGCGACGGCAGCTATTGCACCGATATTCATAAACAGGCATATGCGGTCACCTTGTCTTGATCCCTATTTCCTCCTCAGAACAAGCTGAGCTGCGTTCCTTCCTGATGTAACCACTGCGGGCACGCCTTCACCGGGGAAGGTCCACTGACCAGCCTGGTAGAGGTTCTTGATGGGCGTCTTTTGACTCCTTCTCTTGCTGCCTGGAGCAGAATACCAGCCTGAGCTCGCCCCTCGACTGTTCAATGTAGACCGCTCAAAGGCTAAAGGACTGCTGATGTGCTTGCAAATCACGTGTTGCGAAAGCCTGGGAATAACCTTCTCCGCCGAGGCAATGAGCGCGTCAGCTATAGCCCCCTCCGCTGCCGTCCAGTCCTCGACGGTATCATAAGGCAACATAGCCGTCAACTGAACGGCGGTAGTACTATCCGGGGCCTGCGATGGCTCCAGAATTGAATGTATGTTGATGCTCACTGTGCACTTCGCCGGATCAGCACCAAAGAGTTCACCTATGTCATCGCTGGGATTGTAGATGATATTCGCCCCGTCGAATCCCATCGCCCTCAGGTTCAAGCTCACTCCCAGGGAGGCGACAAAAGCAGAGCTGGATAGCCGGGCCTCATTCAGCCGCCTGGCAAAGCGGGGCTTTATAAGTCCCTCTCCTACCAGCTTGAGAAAGGTCTGTCTGGCATCAACATTAGATACAACGTGGCGCGCCGTGACTTCACGCCCGTCGCTCAACTTCACACCCCCAGCCCGGCCACCTTTTATCAGGATACTGTCAACCATAGTATTCAGGGCCAGATCACCATTATACCGTTGCACTCCATCAGCCAAGACATCGGCCAAAGCCTGTGCTCCACCTCTGGGGTAGTAGAAGTCTTCCCTGACGCCCAAAATCATCATTGGCAACCGCGCCATTACCCCTGGGTCAAAGTACGAAAGAATGGAGAGGGTAATTGCCCTCAGCTTTGGATCCTCGAAGAATCCCTCAACTACCTGTTGCCACGACTTCCTTCCGTATCTCCTCATACTGCGATAACGGAAAACGGAGGCGATTCTTGAGGCGATCTTCTGCCATATGCTCATCAATTCGGGAGACTTCCTGGACATCCTCTCGCTCTCAGAAGCGACTGCATGGCACTCTGCTATGAATCTGCGGATGGTTGCGGCCTCCGTAGGGAACAGCTCTATCAGTTTGTCTCCCAGATCTTCCCCTGAGCTCATCCTGAAGTCGTAATCGCTACCGATCAATCTAATCGACGGCTTCATCTTGATGAAGTCGATATTATCTCTCAACCCCAGTTCATCGAGTGCCCCGTAGATGGCACCTCCCAGTTCGCACCCGGTCAGAAACCTGAGGCCCCGATCAAAAGTATAACCCGCGTGCTCAAAAGAACTGCAATAACCTCCAGGCCTGGCGCTCTGTTCAATCACCAAAACGCTCCGTCCGTTCTTAGCCAGAATAGCGCCGCAGGTCAGCCCAGCCATCCCTGCCCCAATGACCACAGCATCGTAACTATCTTTGATCTCTGCCATCAGCGCTCCCTCCCTTCGAACTACTCTTCCGATTTTAACACAAGCCAAATATAAGGTAAATAATTCCTGGAAACTGTTGGCCCGTGTGGATTCCAAGTGGGGTGGATTTCCCAGATAAACTGGCTTCAAGGAGGGCACAAGAACGATAATCAACAGATTGCCAGCGAAGCGAAGGTGCAGTGAAGCGACGTTCCCCACCTCGCCACGGCGAGTCGGTCGCCAGAGTCGCCTCGGGAGACCTTCGGAGACCTAGCCCTGAGATTGCTTCGTCCCCTTCGCTCCGCTCAGGGCTTCGGCTCACTGCGCTCCTCGCAATGACATGGGAAAGTGCCTCTCCGCGATGACATGGGAATTAGCGGGTTGGTCCCGCAATCAACCTGGTTGGTGGGCCTCTTCATCCTATATTCACCAATTAAGTGCCCACTTCGCCTTGACTGTAGTGGTACAATAATATATAGGAGGAGTTAGTTTGCCTCTTGCTATTTCCGTTGTAGGTAGATCCAAGTCTGGAAAGACGACATTACTGGAGAATCTGGTTGGGGAGTTGAAGAGGCGGGGCTATAAACTGGCCACAATAAAGCATACTGTCCACGACTTCGATCTGGACCACCCGGGTAAGGATAGCTGGCGACTTGCCAAAGCCGGTAGCGACGCGGTAGTGCTCAGCTCACCACGAAAACTCGCCCTTATCAAGCCTTTGCACCGCGACATCACTCTGGAGGAGCTGTTCCATCTCATAGGTAAAGGCTTCGACCTGATCCTGGTTGAAGGACTCAAGGACAGCAGCCTACCCAAGATTGAAGTGCATCGGAAGGAACTGGGAGACCTGATCTGTTCGCCACAAGAGCTATTTGCCGTGGTCAGTGACGAGCGTTTGGACATCGCTGTTCCCCAGTTTTCTCCAGGGGACGTCGGTCCACTGGTTGACCTTGTGGAACAGGAATCTCTTGCTTGGCGTGAGACCGATGAGACTTCGCTCATCGTCAACGATGCCCCCCTACCTCTCGATCATCTTGCCGAGCGTGTCATCCACAAGACCTTGCTGGGAATGGTATCGGCTTTGACCGGCGTTGAAGAGATAACAAGCCTTCAGATTTCTCTGCGAAGAGGACACAGTTGATTTTTGGAGCTGACGAATTTGTCTTCCACCCGCCGCCACGTATTAGATGGGCGAGACGGATACTTCTCAAGCCGTGTGCCGGTTATCCATTGCCTTACCCTATAACTACCAGCAGGGGAATTCTGGACACAGTCATCTCGGCTATTAGAGAGGTGAGCGAGGCTGACATCATACTTCTGGAAAGCAGTGCCCAACAGAATCCGATGAAGCCCATCTACAGGGCTTTGAGTTATGACTTCCCCAGAGTACTGACGCTAGATGTGAACGACTGCGTCTTTGTGGAAGTGGAGAACCCCTTATCTCGCCCCTTTGCTCTATCTACTTTCTGGCTTCCTAACGTGCTCCTCTATTGCGACTACTTGATGACCATAGCACCCTTTAAGGTCTTCTCCAGACAGGGCAGTCTCAGCATAAAGAACTTGCTTGGCTTGCTGCCAGTAAGCAAGTATCATGGAGACGGAGAATCTGGCTGGGGAGCACTGTATAGCTTGGGAATAGACAGGGTCATCGCCGACCTATACTTTACCTTGCCTTTCGATTTGGGAATCATCGATGCTCGCAAGAGATTCCTTGGCACTTGTGAGCCTGCCGAAGGGGAGGCCGAAGAATACGGCAAGATCTTTGTCGGCGAACCTTACGAAGTAGATTCCGAAGCCTCCCGTGCCGCAGGAATATTTGCCGAATACCTGCAATTGATCGAAATAGCCAAAGCGCAACTGGCAAACAGTAACGAGAACGCATAGCCCCCGAGGGTATTCAGAATATCTTGTTGCCAATTTGACGTCTCCTTTAGCCTAAGAAACAAGGAAGGGCGGGAATCTTCCCGCCCTTCCTTTGTTATCAAGCTCAGCTTGATTCGAACCTCATCTCAGAAGCCGACGCACAATCCATACCACAACTGCCAGCACTATAGCCAGTATTATCAGCGCGCCAATGGCTACCACAGCATACAGCCATACAGGTGCTGGTGTGGTAAAGGTCTCATCGCCAGATACTGCCTCGTTGCCCACGTCATCTGTCGATTTCACCCTGAAATGGTACTCGGTCCTGAACTTAAGACCTGTGAGTTCCACACGGTGCTCAGTAGTCAGCTCAGTGCTCTTGTCCGAAGCCTCGCCATAGTCTTCGGTCTCGCCGTATTCCACCTGGGTGGTAGCAGGCTCAGAGGTAGTCCAAGATATGACCGCGCTGGACGCGGTGATATCCAAGGCCTCGACATCTGAAATCAGTGGCGGGGTGGCATCCACCGTAAATTCGTCGCTGTCTGCAGCACCAGTATTCCCGGCGGCATCGGTGGCCCTGACCTCAACCGTATGTCCACCATCGACAAGTGGATCGGTGGTGAAGGTGTATTCCTCAACGCCTGAGTCAAAAGCCCCGTCAACAGGCTCGGGCAGCAGCCAGGCCCCACCGTCAACCCGGTACTCGACCGAAGCTACACCACACCGGTCGTCGGTGGCGGTGCCGGTGAAGGTAGGAGTATTGTCGTCGGTGGGGTCCGGAACCAAAGGAACGATTTCCACAGCTGGGGCGACGGTGTCCACCTGTAACGACCAGGGGCCCGCCCAACTACTTTCTTTGAGATCGCCACTAACAGCCTTCACCCTCCAGTAATAGGTACCGTCCGGCAGAGGACCGCCAGGAGTGTAGAACGGGCTAGCCAGGCCTGTCTCATCGATGACCAGGCTGGTAAAGCCATCGTCGTCGTCCACCTGGAGGTCATAGGTCACGCCCGAGGGATCGCTAACTGGTGTCCAGCGGAATTCCGGCCTATCGTCTTTGATACACGAGCCGTCGGCCGGGGACAGCAACCCAGGTACCCCGAACTCACCCCAGGCCACGATCAAATCGAGTCTGGTGAACCCCCCCAACTCCCACTCATAAGTTCGATCAGCCTTAACCCCTTGGACAAAGAAGGCAACGACGTCCCCGGGCTCACCCGGCACCTTAAGTGTACCGCCGGCTACGAGGCCATAGCAGCCTTCACAGGGTGCACCACCTATAGTTCCAGCGGCCGTTGTAACGCAACTTGCCTTCTCTTCGCCATCGATCCAGGCCGAGACAATCAGCCCATCCCCAGCCGGGCCAATCACCGTGCCACTAGGATCGGTGATGGTCACCGTGCCATAGAACTGGTGTGGTGGCGTGGTGGGGGGCTCGTCCTCAGCCAAGACCGCGGTAGGTAGAAGGCTGACAATCAGAGCCAGCGTCAGAACTATTCCCAAGAACCTGAGTCTTTTCGCAGGCTTCTCACTCACAAAAGTCCATGCCTTGCGGCAGAGGATTCGTCCCATTTCTCCACCTTTTCTCATCGCCGGCATCGAGTCGGCCCACTCCTATTTACTTACCGGGGGTAGAAGGCCCCTTACCCTCGCCCTCTGCCCCCAACATGTTCACTTAACCTTCCTCTATCGGCCGCAGCCAGACCAGCTTAGCACCACCCGTCTCCCAGATCAAACCTATAAGCCCTCAAATCAATACCAGTACCAGTATTGGTGATAGAATCCTCGCTGTAGCTGTAGCTGTCATTTCTTGCCTCCATTAATGATTTCAAAAATAGAAGAGAACCTGAGGTAACCCCTCAAGTTCTCTTGACACACTACCTGCCCAGCTGACGTATACATATACCCGCTACGCTTCCAGCCACCCCGCCATACTGGGGCGCACGGTTAACTAGAGAGTGTGCTACGATTCTCTACTCCGTTGCAAATCAACCCAGGGCGATGGAGCCCTGCAGAGAACGGCTCAGGGCTTATACGGTTGGTCATTTTGTGGCTTTAGCTGCTATTTCCTGGCCTGCTCAACGCCGACAAGTTGGGCGCCTGTAGCCGAGCGACATAGAGGTTGGAACGTAATCGCCTACATTGCGGCTTTTAAGCCAATCCTGTTGAGCTACCCCAAGGGCCACACCAGCATCATCCAAAAGTAGCCAACAATTTGAAATCTCCCAAGTTCTCCTATAGAATCCCAAATAGCAAAAGGAGGAAAGACATGCAACTGGCCTTCTATTTTGACCAGACCAGATGTACCGGCTGCTACACCTGCGTGGTAGCCTGCAAGGACTGGCACGATGTGCCAGCCGGCCCAGCTAGCTGGATGAGGATGTCAACCATAGAGAAGGGTAAGTACCCTGAGCCCTTTGTGGCCTTTCTGTGCGTTCCCTGCTGGCACTGCGCCGAACCGGCCTGCGTGCCGGCCTGTCCAGTAGCCGCCATCGCCAAACGCCAGGAGGACGGCATAGTGGTAGTGGACAGGGAAGTATGCCTGGGAAAGGACTCATGCCAGCTATGCCTCGAAGCCTGCCCCTACAAGGCACCCCAGTTCGGTGCCGAAGATAACGCCAAGATGCAGAAATGCGACTTCTGCCTGGAGCGGTGGGCAGAGGGTAAACAGCCCATCTGCGTCGCTGGGTGTCCCATGCGGGCGCTGGACGCCGGACCGGTAGAGGAAATGGAAGCCGAGTACGGCCATGTCCACCAGGCCGTGGGCTTTACCTACGACGACAAGCTTCAGCCCTCGGTGGTATTGAAGTCAAAGCCTGAGGTTCCCGCCCCAACCCACTAGCCGATGTACGGTGGGTGAAGTGAAACGAAACCCACCATCTGATTCGATACATGTGGATGCGTGCCGGCGTAGTTATATCATCTTATTAGGAGCAAGTACAGGGCAATGTCAGAAGCACGAACGCCCAGGGTGAAACTTCCCCCGGTGGAACAGATAGGCATTGTGGTGAAGGACGTAGACCGGGCGATTGAGTATTACACCTCAACCTTTGGCCTGGGACCCTTCCGGGTTCGAGAGGTGGAGCTGGAGGGATTCACCTATCGAAATCAGCCGTGCGACTGCCGGTTGAAAGTAGCCTTCACCGAGTCGGGACCGGTCCAGATCGAACTAATTGAGGTGCTGAAAGGCGAGACGCCCCACACGGATTTCCTCAGGGAAAGGGGAGAGGGGCTCCAGCACCTGTGCTTCACGGTAGATGATTTCGCTGCGGCGGCGGCTGAGCTAGCCAAGGAGGGCATAGAACCTGTGTGGCATCGAGGTGTCCCCGTCTTTGCCTATCTTAACACTGACAAGATCGGCGGTGTCATGTTCGAGCTACTCGATATATGTATAAAGGAGGAGGAAAAGAAATGACCAACGTTGGCAAAGTAAAGTTACCGCCAGTCAGCCAGGTTGGGATTGTGGTGAGAGATATTGAGAGGACAGCAGAGTACTATACCTCAACCTTCGGTATAGGTCCTTTCTCAATAATCGACGTCGATATGGAAGGCGTGATACTGCGAGGCAAGCCTATCAGCACCAAGATCAAGGCGGCTTTCGCTCAGTCAGGGCCACTCCAGATCGAGTTCATTCAACCGGTGGAAGGGGATAACATTTACACCGAGTTTCTTGCCAGCAAAGGAGAGGGCCTTCACCATCTCGGCTTTCAGGTTGATGATATGGACGCCATGCTGGCCGAGCTGGCCAAGGAAGGCATCGAGCCCATATTCCACCACAATTACGGCTTCATGGCCTTCGCCTACCTGAATACTGACAAGATCGGTGGCGTCATCTTCGAGCTACTCTGGACAAAGAAGCGAGAGAAGTAGAAAATGAACGACCGCAGAAAAGACATGTCGGCTTGGATGATTTCGGCATAGTTTTAAGGAGGCAAATCATGGTTGTTGATGAAACTTCGGCTACCGAGGAACAGGTTATTCTTACTGCCTGTAATAGCCATTGTGGTGGGACATGCGGGCTTAGAGTCCATGTCAAGGATGGAGTGATTACCAGGATTGAGACCGATGCTGGAGATGAGCCGCAAGAAAGGGCGTGCATGAAGGGGCGGGCTTATCGTCAGCGGGTATATGCCCCCGACCGAATCACCTTTCCCTTGAAAAGGGTGGGGGATAGGGGAGAAGGCAAGTTTGACAGAATCTCCTGGGATGAGGCTCTGGAGACGGTGGCTGGTCACATAAAGCGCGTCAGGGACGCCTACGGACCTGAGTCTATCTTGCTTCTCCAGTCGGCTGGCGACATTTGTTTGACCAACATGGGACTCCCGGTCTACAGGGCGCTTTGCCTGGCTGGTGGCTGCTCCCTGACCTGGGCTATCTGGTCCTATTGGGGAGCAATAGTTGCCGAGCATGCCACCTATGGAGGCACCTGGCGACAGAATACCCGGGACGATCTCCTGAATTCCAAGCTGATAATACTCTGGGGCCTGAACCCGGTGAATTCAGTCCATGACAACAACACCGGTTGGTACCTGGCCCAGGCCAGGGAAGCCGGGATCAAGATCGTTGCCATCGACCCCAGGTACTCAGATACGGTGTCGGCCTTTGCCGATCAATGGATACCCATAATACCGGGGACTGACACAGCCATGCTGATAGCTATGGCCTATGTGATAATTACGGAAAACCTACACGATCAAAAGTTCCTGGACACCTATACCGTCGGTTTTGACAAATTCAAGGAATATGTCCTGGGCATCGAGGACGGTATTCCCAAGACACCGGAGTGGGCTGAAGCTATCACCAGTGTCCCGGCAGCCACCATAGCGGAACTGGCCAGGGAATATGCCACCACCAAGCCGGCGTGCCTTCTGGCTGGCATAGTACCGGGTCGGACTGCCTATGGCGAGCAGTATCACCGGGCAGCCCACACCCTGTGTGCCATGACAGGCAATACCGGCGTTCATGGAGGTGGGGCAGGCGACATAGTCCATACCGGGATGCCGGTGATCCTCCTTCGGCGTGGTATGCGGCCTCCCCATAACCCGGTGGAAGATGACAGACCTCCTCAAGAACACCCTCTTCCTCCCAAGATCTGTTACATTATCGCCGGCCCCCGAGGCAGCCTGAACCTGCACCTGGTTGCCGACGCCATTCTCAAAGGCAAGGCCGGAGGCTACGCTGCAGATTACAAGATGCTCTACATAATCAATACCAACTATCTAAATCAGGATGCCAATGTTAACAAGATCGTTCGGGCCTTCAAAGAGGTGGAGTTCATTGTGACCCAGGAGCAGTTCATGACCCCTACGGCCAGATTTGCCGACATCATATTACCTACCGCCACCTTTCTGGAGAGGAACGACATAACCACAGGAGGAGACCAGCCCTTCCTCGCCTATCAGCACAAGTGCATTGAACCGGTAGGTGAATGTAAGTCTCACCTTCAGATAGCTTCCGAACTGGCCAAAAAGCTGGGGATTGAGGACTACGATGACATGACCGAGGAGGAACGGCTCACGCGTGTGCTGAGAGGGAACGTTTTGGGCCTGGACCCGGATACCTTCAAGGAGAAGGGCATCGTCAAGTTCGAGCTTCCCGAGCCATGGGTTCGCTTCAAGGAGCAGATCGACGACCCGGAAAACAACCCCTTCCCCACCCCATCAGGTAAAATTGAGATCTATTGTGAGCGGTTTGCCGAACTGAATGACCCCAAGATCCCGCCGGTACCGAAATATATCGAACCGTGGGAAAGCCGGAATGACCCTCTGGCAAAGAAGTATCCCTTGCAGCTCACCAGCACACACCCCAAGAGGCGGGCCCATACGCAGAATGAGACCATCCCCTGGCTGCGGGAACTGGTGCAACAAGAGGTGTTGATGAACACCGCTGATGCCAGGGCAAGAGGGGTCCGCACCGGAGACCTGGTGAGAGTATTCAACGATAGGGGGGAAATGATAATACCGGCGCGGGTGAGCCAGAGAATCATGGCTGGAGTAGTTGATATCCCTGAGGGAGCCTGGTATACCCCCGACGAGAAGGGGATAGATCGTGGAGGGTGTCCCAACGTCTTGACCAGGGACGAACCTTCACCCTGTGGGGCTTTCACCGCTTCCAGCAACGCCCTAGTCCAAGTTGAGAAGGCCCAGGAGGATTAGATAATGCAACAGGTAGGATTCTACTACGATCAGTCGCGATGCATTCAGTGTTTCACATGCTGTGTGGCCTGCAAAGACTGGCATGATATTCCAGCAGGACCGGCACATTGGAAAAGGATACTTGGCATAGAAGAGGGCAAGTTCCCGGAATTATCTGTGGCTTACCTGGCCATGAACTGTTTCCACTGCGCTGAGCCGGTCTGTATGGCAGTTTGTCCTGCCAAGGCGATTACCAAGAGAGAAGAGGATGGGGCGATGGTAGTGGACAGGGACAAGTGTCAGGAGGAAGCTCACTGCGGGATCATGACCAGGGAGTCGCTGGCCCTGTTCGCTGGAGAGGAAATAGAGGCTCCCTGCAAGCTTGCCTGTCCGGCCCACGTGGACGTTCAGGGATATGCTGCCCTCGTTGCTAACGACAGGTACAAGGAAGCTCTGGACCTCATCAGGAGGAAAATACCTCTTCCCTCTGTCTGCGGGCGTGTGTGCCAGGCTCCTTGTGAACTCGAGTGCAAAAGGCAGGAACTGGACGAGCCTGTGGCGATCAGTGCCCTCAAGCGCTTCGTTACCGATGTCGTGGTCGACGATGCCCCCACTCCCGTCCCTCGGACAAAGAAGGAGAAGGTAGCCATTGTGGGCTCAGGGCCGACAGGACTGGCTGCTGCCTATGACCTGGTCAGGATGGGCTACGGGGTTACCATTTTTGAGGCATTGCCCGTAGTCGGAGGCATGCTGGCTATTGGTGTTCCTGAATACCGTCTGCCGAAGGAGGTGCTGCAGAGGGACATAGACTATATGAAGGGGCTCGGCGTGGAGATCAAGGTCAATACGACCATTGGCGATGGATCAAGTCTTGACGACCTGGCTTCGCAGGGCTATGACGCCACCTTCATTGCTACCGGCGCCCATCATGGTCAGAAGGTGTCGATACCAGGCGCCGACCTCAACGGGGTGCTGGTCGGTACCTCGTTCCTCAGGGATATCAACCTTGGCAAAGAGATGAAGGTGGGCAGTAAGGTCATTGTCGTTGGTGGTGGTCATGTTGCCGTTGATTGTGCTCGCAGTGCCTGGCGGCTGGGTGCGCAGGAGGTGCATATCGCTTGTCTGGAGTGTCGAGAAGAGATGCCTGCCAGTGATGCTGAGCTTGAGGCAACCCAAGATGAGGGAATTACCATCCATCCCTCCCTCACCGTCACCAAGATTCTGGGCGACCAGGGGGCGATAACCGGTGTTGAATGTCTCAGCCTGAGTCATGTGGAGTTCGACGACGAAGGTAAATTGCACATGGATGTTATCCAGGGCTCAGAACAGATTCTAGCAGCAGACACGGTCATCTGGGCCATTGGTCAAGTGCCCGACCTCGGCTTCTTGTCCGGGTTTGCCGGTGTTGAGGTCTCGAAACGGGGTACCATCGCCGTTGATCCTGAGACCTTCGAAACCAGTGTTCCAGGTGTCTTTGCTGGAGGGGATGTTATTGGGGAGGAGGCGAGCGTCATTCATTGCATTGCTGATGGCCAGAAAGCAGCAGTCTACATCGATCGCTACCTGAAAGGAGAGGTGCTTAGAGAGAGCCGGTTAGTCAAACCACCTAAGGCATCCGATATTAACGTTGATATTCCACCGGATATCGAGAGAGCCGAGCGCCAAAAAGTTCCTCAGCTCACAACTGCTGAGAGGTCTGGTAACTTCAGGGAAACTTCGCTTGGCTTTAACCAAGCTGAGGCAACTGCTGAAGCAAAGAGATGTCTCATTTGCGCCGGCCGACTTTGCAGAGAGGTCTGTCCCTACGACGCCCCTCAGTTTGGAGTTGAGGAAAATGCCAAGATGCAGATGTGCGACTTCTGTCCGGACAAGCTAAAGGTAAACGAAAAGCCCATCTGTGTTGCTGCCTGCCCGATGAGGGCGTTGGATGCCGGCCCGCTGGATGAACTGAAGGCAAAATACGGGGAGGTAACAGAGGCAAGAGGCTTCGCCTATTCAAGTATCAAACCCTCCATTGTATTCAAGCCAAAGGTCAAGGGCTAGCCGCGATCAGAGCCAAAATCGTCCTGACCAGGCAAGAAGGGAAGGGCTGAGAAATAAAGCTTGAATATGAGATGCTCTTCGGGGCAGGGGCAGGGGTTCGCCCTTGGGGTGGGAGGCCGAAGGTCTGTCCCTACAGTTTAGTTCACGATTTGAACTAAATCTTTCTTCCTACCTCCGCTCCTTCAGCAATGGCCTCCAGTGCCTTACGAGGCTCTTTGGCGTCCCCAATAACGTAGACCTCGGCCACCTTATCCTTAATCTTGTGGCTCAACTCATCAACCGATCTAGCACCCAGGGCCAGGACGATAGTGTCCATGCCGCCGATATTTTCCTGCACCTGCCCATCCCTGATGACCACAGTCGAATCCTCAAGGACCTCCTTGACTTTGGTGGAAGTAAGGACCTTAACCCCGTTCTCCCGCAGCCTCTGCATAAGTAATGTCCTGCCCTCCGGCACCATATCGAGGCCTACATTATCCAACATCTCAACAACAGTCACAGCGGTGCAACCCATGACCGGATTATCGCCCGGGTTGGCCAGGAACTCAGCCACCTCGAGGCCCACCATACCCCCACCAAGGACCAACACATGCCCGCACGGCACCACAACCTTGCCGGCCAGGACGTCGTGGGCAGAAACCACCTTGTCTCCCCTTATACCCGGAATATCAGGAACAAGTGACTCACCACCGGTGGCCACAATGACAACATCCGGCTTGGCTTGTGCCACAAGCTCCGGCGTAACCTCTGTGTTCAACTGCAGTGTAACTCCGGCTTTCTCCACCTGTGTACGGAGGTACTTGATGCCTTTGGATAGCTCCTGTTTCAAAGGCATCA
>Ga0209979_1000059_pt1 | contig 196723 bp, 179 predicted proteins | sample AnhtaG_FD_183114 | JGI IMG/M metagenome (GOLD analysis project Ga0209979, IMG submission 183114) | Deep subsurface microbial communities from Anholt, Denmark to uncover new lineages of life (NeLLi) - Anholt_01485 metaG (SPAdes) (version 2) | ecosystem: Environmental > Aquatic > Marine >...
GGCTAGAACGACTCTCAAGGCCTCGGCTAGCGCTGCCAATATGGCGTCTCTCCAAGAAGATATGACGGGTGGCATTTCTTTCTCCTTTCTTCTCTAGACCAGATACAACCTCGTTTCTTTTGCCCTTCAAGGATCCTCCTCCGCGATTACATAACAGCATCACCTCCTGCCACATCAAAACCTAAAGGGGCTCTTTCCTTGCAACCTCCCCACGACTAGCGGCCCGTTCATTTCCGCAGAATCTAGGTATTACATATTATTATAGCATCCCCCTCGTTAAAAGGCAAAGAAAGCTCGTAAGGTGACCCTTTCAGACCAGGAAAACCTCCGCTCCCGTCTCCTCCTCTATCTCCCGGCCGAAGGCCCGCATCGCCTCTTCTCGGAAGACCCCTTCCTCAGTGGGAAGACCCAAGACCACGCAGTCCACCTCCAACTCCTTCGCCGCCGCCTTGATCTCTTCCCGGGTTTTCCCCTCCCGAATGATGACCTGAGCCTCCAGGCCCTTCTCTCGAGCGTGCTCCTGAGCCATAGCCAGGAGAAACCCCCCCATCCTCTTCACGCCGCTCTCCGCATCGACCACCACAGGCGCAGCCGTCTTATCCATGAAACTCATATCCGCCACGTAGAGGAAGATGAGTTCGTCCCCTCGTTCTTTGGCTAACTCGATAGCCTTGTCCTGGGTTCGCCAACTAGCCTCCCCTCCCCGGGTAGCACAAAGAATCTTGCCCATCCTTCTATCTCCTCCTCAGTACCTGATCAATATCCAAATCATAGCCACCAAGATGGTGACGAAAGTGGTCGGCACCCCGACTCGGAGGAAGTGGCTAAAGGAGAGGTGATACCCCGCTCGATCGGCCATGCCCGCCGTCACGATATTGGGGGCAGAGGCGATGACGGTACCATTACCTCCGAAACAGGCACCCACCGCCAGAGCCCAGTATAATACATTGTTTTCGGCGCCGGGGATCGTCCTCGAAAGGAAGGCAGCGATAGGTAGTGCCGCCGCGGTGAAGGGGATGTTATCGACGACGGATGAAGCCACGCCCGCCACCCAGAGCATAAGGAGTGTAGCCAAAACAAGATTCCCCCCGGCGATGGCACCGATGAATTGGGCGATCATCTGGATAAGCCCCACCTCTTCGATGCCCCCCACCACGATGAACAGGCCCATGAAGAAGACCAGGGTCGTCCAATCCACCTCCTGGAGCATGTCCTCAATATCTGGCCGCACCCAGACCAGGAGGCCCGTGGCTCCCAGAAGAGCCACCACGCTGGGTGGCATACCCAAGAGATCCTGAAGAAAGAAGAGAACAAGGGTCACCCCGCCCATAATGAGGGCTTTCCGCAGCGTCCCAGGGTCCGTGATCCGTGCATCTTCCCTCAGCCTCTCCAACAGGGTGGGAGAGGCCATCTCGCGAGACCTGGCGTATTCCTTGCCGTAGATGAAGCGGATCATGACCAAAAGAGCGACCATGGAAAGCATGGCAATAGGTCCCATGTGAAGGAGAAAATCGAGGAAGCCTAAACCGGTATAGGAGCCGATGAGGGTATTAGGGGGGTCTCCGATCAGGGTAGCCGCCCCACCGATGTTAGAGGCCAATATCTCGGGGATGAGGAGAGAGAAAGGGTGAATCCCCAAAACCAAGGCCATCTCAATGGTAACGGGAGCCATGAGTAGCATGATGGTGACATTGTTAAGAAAGGCAGAGGCCACGGCGGTGATGATGGTAAGAAGGGCCACCAGGTACCAAGCGTTGCCACCCGTCACCCTGTAGGCCTGGTAGCCCAACCACTGGAATACCCCCGTCCGCCCCATGACGGCCACGAAGATCATCATACCCATGATGAGGAAGATGACGTTGAAATCGATGTAGTGAATAGCCCTCTCAAAGGAGATGATCCAAAAATCGGGGTTAGAGGAACCGAGGAGATAAGAGACTCCCAGGATGGCCACCGCCCCCATCAGGGCGGCGATGGTCTCATGCAATACCCTGAAAGAGATGAACCCGAAGACCAAAAGAAAGGCGAAAGCAGCGATGAAGAAAGCGGCCCCCATGCGATGTTCCAGAATCAGGTCCCCCAGGGGCAGATATAACTGCTCGCCGATGCGAGCCATCCCCTCCAGGTCTAGAGTCTGGGAGAGGGTAGCATAACTCGCCTTGCTCACCTCGAGGATGAGTTCCCCTTGACCTTCCATCGGTGGGGCCACAATCTCGGTGGGTAAAGCAAAAAGGAAAGAGCCGTCCGCCTGAGATTTGGTCGCCCCCCCGCCTTCATCGATGAAAACCCCTTGGGAGTCCCGCACCCTTATCTTTATGGAAGCGCCCTCCAGGGGCACCCCTTGGGAGTCAACCACCCGCCCGGTGATGATGAGGGTGGCCGCCTCCTCCCCGGAGATCGAGGCCCAGGGAAGGACCAACAGGCCCAAAAGTATAGCTCCGGTGAGAAATCTAGCGCCTTTCATAACGATATAAAATTCTAGCAGAGAGGGCTGCCCCTGTCAAAGATTTGTCAACGGGGCTCTAAGGAAGTATAATGGTTTGTTGCCCAGCCTCCACTAGAAGGGGGTAATTATGGCCCTAGAGAGCCTAGTCCACGACAACCTCACTTGGACCAACATCGAGAAACCCACCTCCAAAGAGATGGGCTATCTCAAAGAGCGCTACCCCTTCTTCCACCCTTTAGACCTGGAGGATTGCCTCAGCAAGATAGAGCGGCCCAAGATCGATGAATACGAGAACTACCTCTTCATCGTCATGCACTTCCCCGTGTTCGATAAGGTGACCCGACGGCTGGGCTCCTCCCAGGTGGCTATCTTTGTGGGCCAGAACTTCCTGGTGACCGTCAGCGATGGGTCTCTCAAACCTCTGGTGCAGGATTTTACCAGTTGCCAGGAGAACGAGGAGTTCAGGGAGCGGTTCATGGGCCGGGGGGCGAACTATCTCCTCTACGAGGTGATCGACAGCCTAGTGGACTACTGTTTTCCCATCCTAGATAAGGAGAGCCAAAACATAGAGAGGGTTGAGGAGAGGATCTTCGAGGAGGACGCCCGCAAGATGATGCGGGAGATCTCCATCATCAGGAGGAACCTCATCAACCTCCGTCGTATCATCAAGCCCCAGATGGCGGTCATCGCTAGCCTAGAGCGTAAGGATTGGGAGTTCCTCAGGGGCGATATGGATGTTTACTGGGGCGATGTCTCCGACCATACAGCCCAGATCTGGGATCGGCTACAGGATCTGCGGGAGGTGATCGAGGGTTTGGGAGACACCATCGACTCCCTCACCTCCCATAGCCTCAACGAGGTGATGAAATATCTGGCTATCATCGCCATCACCTTCGGCTCATTGGAGGCTATCTCCGGCATCTACGGCATGAACATCCCCTTGCCCTTGGCAGGAAGCCCCTTCGCCTTCCTGATCATCCTGGGAATCATGAGTCTGGTATCGGGTATCATGTTCATCTTCTTCCGCAAGGCCCGCTGGCTCTAGGAGAGGCCTTTGGAAGAAAGGAAATCAAGCACATAATCAGTTCCACCATCCGCCCGTGGCGTTCAGCCTGTGGTTGCAGAGCGGGAAAAGGAACGTGAGGGTGTGGCCACACAGAAGAGGGTTTCTATGCTAGGCGAACTCCGGTTCCAGCGTGCACGTCTTTGTTCTGAACCCCACCGGGGATACTTCCTAGATATACTACATCTCCCTTTACCACTTTTCATAACGCAACAGGCTAATCTTATAACCAGCGCTCCATGAAATCCCCGATTATCTTAAAGATGCGCCTCCTTTGCTCGATATCTTTGGAGCCGTGGCCTTCCTCGCCCAGTTCAACGTACTCGAAATCCTCACCCTCCACTCGGCCCAGTCCCAGCAGCCGGTCACGGAAGATACGAGCCTGTTCCACGGGACAGCGGGGGTCGTTTACCCCATGGAGGATGAGCAACTTGGCCCGCATATTCTCCGCGTAGTTGATTGCGCTCCGCTCTCGCCACAGCTCGGCGTTCTCTTGGGGATCGCCCAAGTACATGCGCAGGAAATATTTGAAATGTTCCATGCTCTTCTCATACATACGGTACAGGTCAGTTATGCCGATCCAGGCTACGCCCGCCTTCCAAAGGTCAGGTTTCTTGACCAGTTGCATGAAGGTCATATAGCCGCCGTAACTACCCCCAAAAACCCCAATGCGCTCTGGATCGACATAGGGCAATTGACGTAGATAGCCCACCCCGGCGGCCACGTCCTCCAGATCGCCGCCGCCCCAATCCATCAGGTTCATATCGCGAAACTCGGCCCCATAGCCCGTACTTCCCCGTATATTGGGCTGGAGGAGCACAAATCCGCGGTCGACGAACAATTGGATGTAGGGGTCGAAGGCGCGGAAGAACTGCGACGCCGGGCCGCCATGGACTTCGACGATGGCGGGTAGGCGAGTATCGGGAGGTATGTCTCTCGGCTTGTAGAGGATAGCAGGAATCTCCAGGCCATCGCAGGAGCGATAGGAGATATATTGGCCATCGATGAACTGCGCCGGGTCGATGGAGCCATACTCCGCAGGCAGTATCACCTCACATTGGCCCGTGGTCAGATCATAGGAGAGGAGTTCAAGCCGCCGGGTGGTTGAGGTATGATCGATGAGGAGCCGCCGATCATGGTCGAAGAAGGCAGCGTATTGGGTCACCCCAGGAAGAGTCTGGAGGGCGATTTCCTCCCCCTTATCAACGTCATACACCACCGGCTGGACCACTGCGTGCTCGTTGCGAAGGGCGAAGAGCAGCCGACCATCATTGGAGAACTCACCTGCCGATTCATCCCGCCCCTCCTGGCTCAACCAGCGCACCTCTCCGCTATCCACATCGCATAGTCCCACACGATCCCACCCGCTGGCATTGGAGGTGATAGCCAAGGATCGTCCATCGGGGCTCCATGCTGTCACGCTCTCCCTCGACCCCTCCTTAACCTGCAACAGACGCCGCTTGTTGCCCCCATCCGCGTCGCAGATGTAGAGATCGCTGTTTTGCAAATTCGCCGTCTCGTTGGTGGCGTAGGCGATGCGTTGCCCACCGGGGCTCCAGCGGCAAGCCGCCAGCAGCGTGCCGCCGCCCAGAACCGGAAAGGGATAGTCCGTGAGTTGCACGTACTCTCGCCGCTCCAAGTGGAACTTGAACAGGTTTTGCTGCCCTTTCAGGTTGGAGAGGACGAGCAGCCACTGATCGTCGGGGCTGAACTCCACCGGATATTCCTGGGCTTGGGGGTTGTCGGTCAGTTGTTCCGCCTGCCCTGCCTCCACATCGATGCGGAAGAGGTTATGCTGCTCGTCGCCATCGCGATCTTTGGGAAAGACGATGAAACGGTCGTCACGCGACCAGACAAACCCGGCTCGGACGGATCGGGGCACCTGGCCATGACTCACCTGGCGTAGTCCGCCGCTGGCCAGGTCCATCACCCAAATCTCAATCCGACCGCTCTTGTCCCAATAGAAGGCTACCTTGTCGCGCCCCCACGATATTTGGGGAAAGTAGAAAGTGGGCAGACTAACTAGTTCTTCTAAAGGGATCCTAGGATAAGGGGTAGACAATGCCTTGGTCGCTCGCATTTTGTGCTCCTTTCTCAAGATCAGATTACCCTTCTCTGGGAAAGGTCCGGTCATATTATGGGTGGCGGTGCCACAATGATACTTCTCCAGCCCACACTAGTCAACCTCCCTTCCGCCCACTGCCTACCCCTTGACGGCCTGCAGGTTGCCCCCTTTCCTTCTCTCGTGTCAGTTGCGCCGAACGATGAACTGAGGCATAATTCGAGGAGGAGGGGTGAAGATGGAGAGAGGTTCTGGGCCAAGATACTCCATAGTGGCTCTTGTCGTGGCCTTGGGTATAGTGGCGGCGATCATTTGTGGAGGCCTGGTTGGTGGCGCGGCTGGGTACTGGGTTGCCCGCTCACAGCCCACCCCCTCCCTTCCCACACCAGTGACCATAAATCAGCCAGAGGGAGAACCCACCTATCTAACGCTCACCCAAGATTCAGCCCTAATCGAAGCCATCGGCAAGGTGAAGCCAGCCGTAGTTACGGTGACTAACACCCTCCCAGCCAGGCGAACCTTCTTCGGGGAGGTGATCGAGCCCCAAGCCTCTGGCTCCGGGGTTATCATCGACGAAGAGGGCCATATCGTCACCAATAGTCACGTGGTGGAAGATGCCGAGCGGATAGATGTCGTCTACGCCGATGGCTCTAAAGAGGAGGCCACGCTAGTGGGCGCTGACCGGTACTCGGATCTGGCGATCATCAAAGTCGAAGGGCCGGTCCCCGCCATGGCGGAACTGGGCGACTCCTCCACCCTCCAACCGGGGGAACCAGTAGCCGCTATCGGCAGCCCCTTGGGCGACTTCAAGGGGACGGTTACCGTGGGCGTGATCAGCGCCTTGGATCGGAGACTGGATACCGGACGGGGCTACCTGATGGAGGATCTCATCCAGACCGATGCGGCCATCAACCCTGGGAACTCCGGAGGTCCTTTGATCAACGCCCTGGGTCAGGTGATCGGCATCAACACGGCCATCGTAGGGCGTAGCGCTTACGCGGGCACCGTGGCTGAAGGGTTGGGCTTCGCCATCCCCTCCAACACGGTGAAAGCGGTGGCCCAACAACTGGTGAACCAAGGGTATGTAGAAAGCCCCTATCTAGGGATCGAATATGTGACTATAACCCCCCGTCTAGCCTCAGCCTACGACCTGCCAGCAGATCATGGAGTCTATGTGCGGGGAGTGGTCTCCGGCTCCCCTGCTGCCGCCGCAGGGCTCCGAGAGGGAGATATCATCACCGCTATCAACGACCAGACCATCGATGAGGATAACCCCCTCACCAACGTCCTATGGCGGTTCCACGTGGGCGACCAGGTAGCACTCACCATCCTCCGCCAAGGGGAGGAACTAAGCGTAGATGTCACCCTCACACGGCACCCATAGGAGTGAAGGGTCGGAGGAGAGGAGCCCAAGAGAGGGCCCCATTGGGGTTTTCGACTCCAGAGTGGGCGGACTCTTCATCATGCGGGAGTTACGGCCACAACTCCCCCACGAAGATATAATCTACGCTGATACCGCCAACTGTCCCTACGGGCCCCGTTCCCTGGAGGAGATAAGAGGACTAACTTAGACTATCATCTCCTTCCTCCTGGCCCAAGGCTGCAAGATCATCGTCGTAGCCTGCAACGCCGCCTCGGCAGCGGCCTTGCACCATCTGCAAGAGAGGTTCGAGGTCCCTATCGTGGGCATGGATCAGGCCTTGAAGCCCGCCGCCCAGGAGACGGAGACAAGAGTGGTAGGTGCAATCGCCACCCAGGCCACCCCTATAGAAATCGGCCCCGGGGCAACCCCAGGGCCTTTCTTCACCACCTCGTCGTAGGCCATGCCTTGCCAGCGACCCCCTATTTCCTTTTTTTCTTCCCTCCCTTGTTGTTTACCCGGGCCAAGGAGGCCACCGTGTCCCCCTTCCTGAGCTTCATGATCACCACCCCCTTGGTAGCCCGCCCCATACTACTGATATTCTCCACCGTAGTACGTAGCACCATCCCCTCAGCGGAGATGAGGGTTATCTCGTCCTTTACGCTCACTACTCTCGCATCGACTATCCGCCCGATCTCCCCCAACCTGTGCACGTCTATACTCCGCACCCCTCTAGCGTACCGCCTATAAAGGGGGTACTCGGTTAAAGGTGTCCTCTTCCCGAAGCCCTTCTCCGTCACTACCAGGAGATCAGCCTTGGGATCCACCACATCCATGGCCGCCACCCGGTCGCCCTTGGCTAGTTTTATCCCCATCACCCCGCTCGCTGCCCGCCCCATAGAGGGGATATCCTCCTCGGAGAAACGGAGCACCTGCCCTCGCTCTGTGACTAAGACTATCTGGTCTTTGCCTCCCGTCGATTTGACCCAGCCTAACTCGTCACCCTTCTTCAGATTGAGGGCGATGAGGCCACTAGGCCGCACGGCGGCGAACTCTTCGATACTCGTCCTCTTCACCCTACCCCTCTTGGTGGCCATCACCAAATAGTTCCCCCGCCCGAAATCGGAGACCGCCAGGGCCGCCGTCACCATCTCCTTAGGACTCAAAGAGATAAGATTGATGAGGGGCAAACCCCTGGCCTGCCTTGTAACATCGGGCATCTGATAAGCCTTCTCTTGGTAAACCTTCCCCTCGTTGGTGAAGAAGAGGATGCTGTCGTGGCTCCCGGCCATTAAGAGGTGCTCCACCGTGTCCTTCTCCCGTCTCCCCATCCCTATGACGCCTCTCCCTCCCCGCCTTTGACGCTTGTAGGTCGTGGCCGAAACTCGCTTGATGTACCCTCGCTGGGTGATCGATATCAAGATGTCCTCGGGAGGAACCATGTCCTCCTCACTGATCTCCGCCTCCGCCTCGGCCAATATCAGAGTCCGCCGCGGGTCACCATATCTCTTCTTCAGGTTCTCAAGTTCCTCCCGGATGAGATGCAGTATCTTCTTCGGGTTGGCCAAAAGGTCCTCCAAGTAGGCGATCTTCTTTATCATCTCCAGGTACTCTTCGTCAATCTTCCGCCGCTCCAGCCCCGCCAACCGCCTCAATTGCATATCCAAGATCGCCTGGGCCTGCACCTCTGTCAACTTGAAACCCCTCACCAGGTTGTTCCGCGCCGTCTCCACGTTCCTAGATCCCCGAATCGTCTTTATCACCGCATCCAGATTGGCTAGGGCCATCTTCAGCCCCTCCAGGATATGGGCCCTTGCCTTGGCCCTCGCCAGTTCGAAGCGGCTCCGCCGGGTCACCACCTCCTGCCGGTGGCCCAAGTAATGTTGCAACGCCATCTTGAGGGTCAGGATACGCGGCTCCCCATCCACCAGGGCCAGCATGTTCACCCCGAAGGTGCTCTGCATCTGAGTATATTTGAGGAGTTGATTGAGGAGTTGGTCGGGCTGAGCCCCCCGCTTCAACTCGATGACGACGCTCATCCCCCGCCGGTCGCTCTCGTCCCGCAAATCGGAGATGGCCCTTATCCGCTTATTGCGAACCAGAGCCGCGATCCGCTCGATGAGTCTCGCCTTGTTCACCTGATAGGGGAGTTCGGTCACCACTATCCGGTGCCTCCCCCCGCGCATCTCTTCGATGTGGGTCTTGGCCCGCACCACCACCCTCCCCTTCCCCGTGGCGAAGGCATCCCTTATCCCCTCCACTCCGATGATGAGCCCGCCCGTAGGGAAGTCCGGCCCTTTCACGAACTGGAGCAGGTCCACGGGGCCGATGTCGTCCATCTCCTGATAGTGGTCGATGAGGTAGATGAGACAGTCACAGATCTCGTTCAGGTTGTGAGGAGGGATGTTGGTGGCCATCCCCACCGCTATCCCCGAGGCCCCGGCCAGAAGAAGGTTGGGCAACCTCGAAGGGAGGACGGTCGGCTCCTCTAGCGAGCCGTCGAAGTTGTCGATCCAATCCACCGTCTCCTTCTCTATGTCGGCCAGCATCTCCTCGGCGATCTCCGCCAGCCGAGCCTCGGTGTATCGCATGGCCGCCGGGCTGTCGCCATCCACGGAGCCGAAGTTCCCCTGCCCATCGACCAGGGGGTAGCGCATGGAGAAATCCTGGGCCATGCGGGCCATGGCGTCATATACCGCCGCGTCCCCGTGGGGGTGGTACTTCCCCAACACCTCGCCCACGATGCGGGCGCTCTTCTTATAGGGCCGGTTATGCCTCATCCCCATATCGTGCATGGCGTAGAGGATGCGCCGGTGCACCGGTTTCAACCCATCGCGGGCGTCGGGGAGCGCCCGAGCCACAATCACGCTCATGGCGTAGTCGAGATACGAATCCCGCATCTCGTCGTCTATGTCAATCAACTTCACCGTGCCGATTTCCATACTTCACCCTTCTGTAGGGGAGGGGCCTGGCTAAACCCTTGCAGTAGTGATGACCTCCTCACCCAGCATGTCGATGATCTTCACGGCCACCGTGGTCTCCTCTCCGGGTGCAGGCAACTCATAGCGCCCTTGCACTAGATTATCTTTCTTCTCGGGCACATCGGAGAGAGTGATGTCAAAGACCTCACCGTCGTAGGAGGTGTCTATCAGAACTACATCTACCATTGCCCGCCAGTCGGGGATCTCCACTTTGAAGAGGGGAGTGTCCATCTCTAGGCGCTCGACAATGGTGGGAGAGATGAAGTCCTCGATTTCGACCATGATCTTCTTATTCCGGCGTTCGATATTTACCTCAGCATGAACTGGCTGGTGGACAAAGAACTTGCCATACTTTTGATGGGTGCGCAGTTCGATGACCTCGATCTTGTTAATGGCCCGGTGCTTGTTGTACTTCTCCAGCTCCGGGTCTACGGCCGACTCCTTGCCCAAACAGACTACGACCATGTTGCGGTCCTCATCCGGGCGGGCCTTGAGTTCGTCTTGCAGCAGTTGGAGATCAAGCAAGGTGAGGGGGTGGTTGAAGGGCACGATTTTTACCAGGCGCTTGCCCAGGGTGCCGTCGAAGAATGGGTCGGTGCGAGTGCGCTCGATACCGATGTGCTCTACTACTAGGTTGACCGCCTCGTTGTGCTGAATCTGCAGGTCGTAGTCGTTGACACGGTAGACGGAGAATGAAAGTGCTGCCGGGGGTGGGGTTGGTTTAGATTCCATTTGATTTGTGATCACTTTCTGCAATTGCTTGGAAGTAGTCTGGATGGCACCCCTGTTGATGTCGCATCCTATCCATCGTCGGCCAAGTTGTTGGGCGACCTCCGCCGTAGTTCCGCACCCGATGAAGAAGTCGGCCACCAATTCGCCCCGATTGGAAGAGGCCTTGATGAAGCGTTCGAGCAGCGCCCTAGGCTTCTGGGTTGGGAAGCCTGTTCTTTCGGACTTCCTTGAGTAATCTATCATGAACCAATCTCTAGGTGGAACACCTTCCGGGACATACTGCCTATACGTGTTCTCTCCTTCCTGATCTAGTGGCGCGAAGCCACCGCCATCCTTGTACCTGAGAATAAAGTACTTCCCATCTTCATCTTGGTATCGAGACATTGCCTGTCGGGATGACTCTTTCAATGGATCTAGAATGTCGTCATAGTTGAATGTGATATCCTGACCTTTCGAGTAGAATAGGATTGTGTCATGCTTCCTGTTGTATTGTGCCTCTGACATCTCTCGACCTTCGTAGGCCCAGATGAGTTCGTTCCGATAGTTATGCTGTCCGAAGACCTCGTCCATGATCACCCGGATGTAGCTATCCATCCGGTAGTCCAGATGCACATAGATCGAGCCGGTATCACTCAGCAATTCCTTCATCATTAGCAGCCGTTCATAGATGAACTGGAGGTACATATCGTTCGCCCAGATATCGGTATACTGGATCTGTTCGTCCAGGCTATGCGCCTCGCCCTCCAGTTCGGCAGTCCGAATGCCGCGCAGTTGAACGCGCCGCACATAGTCTGCGCCAGAGTCGAAGGGCGGGTCGATGTAGATCAGCTTCACCTTGCGGCGGTAGCCGTGGGCCAATAGCCAGGCCATAGCGTCCTTGTTGTCGCCGTGAAACACTAGTCCCTGAGCCTCGTTCTCCTCGCCAGTAGGATTGAAAGTCTCCACCAACTGTGTCGGGAAGACGGTGACGGAATCGAGGGGCTTCTTGCCTACCCAATGCAGCATGGGGCGTCCCTTGGCCTCGGCTACTTTGACCCTTTGCTTCTCTATCTGCTCAGCCATCTCACTCCTCCTGCACAAACTGCTTAGGCGGTGCCAGTTGGTTGAAAGCCACGCTGTCGGATGAGGTGAAGATCATCTCATACTGGAGCCTATCGGGATTCAGGCCGACCCACTTCTGCACGGCCATAGCCTTGCACCCGTTCTCGCCGTCCACGGGATCGGCCCGCAGTTTCTCCATCTTGATCTCCACGATGTAGCAGCGCCCGTCCTTGCGGCGGATGACGAAGTCGGGGCTATAACGGTGCCACCGGTCGTCCACTCCCTTGTATTCAACGAAGAACTCCGTCTTATTAGGGTCGGTGATGCCCCCGGTGAAGTAAATGTCCTCCACTTGGTCCGGAGTCACGTTGATCGCCTCCAACATTCGTAGAAAGAAGTCCTTCTCCGGGTTGGAGTCAAAATCATAGGGGGTGTAGTGAAAGCCGAAGTCGCCGGGGTTGCGGTTTTTGAGTTCCTGCCAACTGAGCAACAATTCCTCTTTGTCTTTGTGGTAGGTGATCTCGGCGGTGTAGACGATTTTGCCGTTCTCTTCCTCTCGCTCGAAGCCTTCAGGCTTTACGAGTGCTAGCGCGATCTCTACTTCTTCTTGTTCGATCTCGTAGCCGCGGGTCTGGTCTTCGATCTGCTTGGCCAGCGCGGGAAGGTGTCCGTCGGGAACATGCACTCCCCCGCCGTAGGCCCGCTTCAGCTCCTGGTAGATGGTCCAAACATCTAGCCGATATACGGCGGCCAGTCGCGTGGCTGCAGTGTATAGGTCGCTTCCTAGTGGCCGGTACGTGATCTCCTCCTCGCCTACCTGTTTCAGAACAGATCTCCTACCCACCTGTTCCACAGGCGTATAGACCTGCTTGACCAGCGCTGCCTCCCCCTCGACTTGGGGCTCTTCCAGGCGTAGAGGAGACTCCTCACTGGCCTTCGCTGGCACGACGCGCTTGATGATCTGTTTTACCACCAAGGGCGGAATATTCATCTTGCGCAATCTCAGGGTCTTCGTGCGTAGATTCTGCATAGCTAGATTCAGGTCGTTGATAGTCTCGCCGAAGGTCTCCTGTAACTGCCGGTCCAGGATGGCGCGGTTGTCCATCGAGAGGTAGATACGGGCTTTTCGGCTGTTGCCGGGCACCTGACGCAGGCAACGGGTGCTGGCCTGGAGCACGAAGTTCTGGCTAGTCTTCAGTTTGCGCGCCAGAGCACAGGCGAAGAGACTGGGACAGTCCCAACCCTCGGTCCCCTTGTTCACCAGCAGCATCACCCGGTGGCGGGAACTGGGGTGGTTGAGCCGGTTGAAAGCGTCTATCTCCGCTTTGGTGGAATTGGACGTATTACGCAAAACGATATCGGTCGGATAGCCAAGTTCCATCAGTGTGCGCTCTACTACTGGGCGCAGCTCGCGCAGGTCCTTAGTCTGGGGAAAGTACATCGCCAGCCGAGCCGGGGCACCGTTTGGCAAAGTCACCTCGCCGTAGGTCTGGAAGAAATCCCGCACCACCTCCGCCACGAACTGGTCGGTATGCGATTTGTCGAAGTCGTAGGCGTAGATGTTGTCGGACACTTCTTTGAGGATAGTGTCGCGGATGCCTTGAGAGAGCCCATACCAGATGACTACATCGCGCAGAGGCTGGCGCTTGTAGTACGGAGTTCCCGTCGTGTTGATCACGCAGAGTAGGTCAGTTTTGTCGTGGAGGTAGTCCACGGTCTGACGCACCCGCTTGAGCCCCTTCTCCATGTCTTGCCCGTAAGTGTGATGGGCCTCGTCGGAGAAGACACCAAGGTTGGGAAGTGAAGCGATGGTCTGCAGGCGGAGGTTTGCCGTTGCCTCGTACTCCTCCAACATGTGTTCGTAGTATAGCTTAGACCAAGCATGGTGACGATAGGTACGCTTTTGGATGCGTATCTTTTCGGTGTTGGTGACTATCAGATTGTAGCGGCTGCCCCTGACGATGGGCAGGTCCTTTTCCCCGTCCCGCGTGAAGGTAAGTTTGTAGGAGGCTTCGAAGGGGCTGTAGAGTCGAGGTGGCAGGATCTTCTCAAAGGGCATCTCGGCCAACTGCCGGAGACTCTCCAGGATGGTGAGGCCGGGGGCAAAGACCAACGCATTCTGAACGAAGGGGCCGTCAGGATACTCCAACGCCATCGCGAACTCGGTGGCCACGATGGCCCCAATGAGGAAAGTCTTGCCTGCACCCATAGCGAGGGCTAGGATGTAACTTGGGTAATCTAAAGTCAGGGTTTCGTGCACCGATTCCAATTTGTGTCCCTTGACGAAGCCTTCATCGGTGCGCAGACGCTCCCAGAGCGCCTCTAGCCCCTCGTTTAGCACGAAATCCTTAATGTCATCGCGGGCAAGACCCAGCGCAGAGAGCAAATCGAGCCTCCCGCGGTAGTGCTTCCGATACAGGTCAAAGATGTGCGGTGTGCCCTCGACTAGACGTAGATACCAGTACGTCTCCAACGCCCGCAACTGAGGAGGGCGCAAGAAGCGGAGCCTGTCTTCTTCTGGCAACACGGCGTATTCCAAGATTTCGGCGATGGCAGGATAGTGCTCAGTGGGGTATCCGTCGTCTCGCCAGGTGTTCAGTTTCTCTTGAATCACCTCAAAGAGGAGATGCGTGGGCACGGGCCCTCCTTTCTGCTGAAAGCTAATCGCACGGGTCTAGAGACGGTCTTCTTGCTTCCAGTATAGCACAAACCTTCTGGTCTGCATAGCCCCCTTGACAATCTAGAACATCTGTGCTATACTCACCATTGTAATCCGTTTATCCGTTGCTAATCCGTTGGCACCTATGCCCTACGATCGTGACCGGTTCGCTTTCTGGCACCGCTGGGTGCAAGACTGCGTAACCGGCTTCCATCGGCAATACGTACCGCATGGGGAACTCCATCGCATGGCTCGCTTAGGCCCCATCGACCGTGAAGCCGTCTTTGAGCGCTTCAAGGCCCGCCCTCCGGCCTACTCTACCAAGCGCTCTCTCCATCGCGCTCTCCGCCGCGCGGTGAAGCATGTCGCCCATCGCCGCCCCCGCGCCGACGCTATCATCATCACCCAAAAGGAGGTCTATATCCTCAAAGTCAAACGCCACCCCACCCAAGCCGACCTGGACCGCCTGGATGACTACGCCGCCCTCTTCGCAGCCTCCCCCGACTACCGCGCCCACGCCCACAAGCCCATCCGCCTCGTGCTCATCGCCCACCAACTCGCTGCCCAGGCGCAAGGCGCCGCCACCCACCTGGCCGATGAGCAGGGACACATAATCCAGGTGGACCCCTCCTCCCTTCCCGCTATGGAACATGATGAATATACCGCCTCCAGATAGCCTTTTTAGCCTTTTAGCCTTCCAGGCCGCCACTTGACAGAATTGCCCATCTGTGCTATACTTCCAACCGTAGGACGTAGTAAGTTCAAGTTTCATACCAAGAGGATGGAGCACCCGGACTTACCAAGTTCGGGCGCTTTCTCTATCTAGATGAACGCCGAACCAACTCCGCCCTACAAAACAACGTAGGAAAGGAGGTACAAGGCAATGGAAGAGCGAACCAAAGGCACAGTCAAGTGGTTCAACGGCTCCAAGGGCTACGGCTTCATCACGCCAGAAGAGGGCCCGGACGTCTTCGTCCACTACTCGTCTATCCAGGCTGAGGGGTTCCGCAGCCTGCAAGAGGGCGATCAAGTGGAATTCACCATCGAGAGCAGCCCTAAGGGACCCCAGGCCACCAACGTCACTAGACTGTAGCCTGCTCTAAGAAGCACGGTCCCAGCCCCGGTGGTAAGATCCGCCGGGGCTTCTCTTTTGCAGAAAGAAAAAGCCCCTCTCGCAGGAGAGGGGCTTGATTGCGCTGTCCGCAGCGTAGTTGCCGGCTTAGTACTGCGGCATGGGCGGCATCGGCGCCTTCTCCTCCGGGATGTCGGTGATGAGAGCCTCGGTGGTCAGCATCATGGCCGCGATAGAGGCTGCGTTCTCCATCCCCGCCCGCGTAACCTTGGCGGGGTCGATAATCCCCTTCTTGAACATGTCGCCGTAGTCCTCCTCCAAGACGTCGAAGGCGATATTCTTATTCTTCTTCCTCTTGTGGAGGCGACGCACCGTCTCTAGGACTACGGCCCCGTCGTAGCCCGCGTTCTCGGCCAACTGACGCATCGGCTCCTCCAAGGCTCGCTTGACAATGATATAACCAGTTCGCTCATCGCCCGTGACATCCCCTGGATCCACCGCCTCGATGGCGTTCACCAAGACCACCCCACCGCCGGGGACTATCCCCTCCTCCACGGCCGCCCGAGTCGCGGAGAGCGCATCCTCCACCCGGTGCTTCTTCTCCTTCAACTCCACCTCGGTGCCCGCGCCGACCCGGATGATGGCCACGCCACCAGCCAACTTGGCCAGCCGCTCCTGGAGTTTCTCCCGGTCATAGTCGGAGGTGGTGGTCTCGATCTGGGCCTTTATCTGCTCGATCCGGCCCTTGATATCCGCCTCCTCGCCCTTCCCGCTGATGATGGTGGTATCATCCTTGGTGACTATCACCTTGGCCGCCCGACCCAGGTCGTTGATGGTGGCCGACTCCAACTTGCGGCCCACCTCCTCGCTGATCACCGTAGCCCCGGTGAGAATGGCGATATCCTGAAGCATCGCCTTCCTTCGATCTCCGAAGCCGGGAGCCTTCACAGACACAGCGGTGAAGACGCCCCGCAACTTGTTGATGACCAAGGTGGCTAACGCCTCGCCCTCCACATCCTCCCCGATGACCACGATCTCCCGCTTCCCTACCTGGGCCAACTTCTCCAAGATGGGGACGATATCTGTGGCCGCCGAGATCTTCTTGTCGGTGACCAGGACGTAGGGCTCCTCCAAGACGGCCTCCATCCGCTCTGGGTCGGTGATGAAGTAGGGAGAGGTGTACCCTCGATCGAGTTGCATACCTTCCACATACTCCGTCTCGAAGGCCAACCCTTTCGACTCCTCGACGGTGATCACCCCGTCTTTCCCCACCTTGTCCATCACCTCGGCGATCAGTTCGCCGATCTCCCTATCTGCGGCGGAGATAGCAGCCACATGGGCTATCTCCTCTTTATGCTTCAACTCCTTCGCCTGGGCTTTGATAGCCTCCACTACCTGCTTGGTAGCCTTCTCGATCCCTCGCTTGAGGATCATGGGGTTGGCACCGGCGGCCACGTTTCTGAGCCCCTCGGTGACGATGGCCTGAGCCAAGACAACGGCCGTGGTAGTGCCATCGCCAGCCACATCGTTGGTTTTAGTAGCCGCCTCCTTGAGGAGCTGAGCCCCCATATTGGCGTAGGGCTCCTCTAGTTCGATCTCCTTAGCCACCGTCACCCCGTCATGGGTGATGGTAGGGGCGCCAAACTTCTTATCCAAGGCTACGTTCCGCCCCTTAGGCCCCAAAGTGGTTTTTACCGCGCTGGCCAGTATATCCATCCCTTTCTTGAGGTTGGTACGCGCTTCCTCTGAGAATACCAACTGCTTAGGCATAACTCTCCTCCTTTTGGACTACTTCACTATAGCCAGGACATCATTCTCTTTTAGGATGAGAAGTTTCTTATCATCCAGTTCCACTTCCGTCCCAGCGTACTTGGCGAATATCACCTTATCCTTGACCTTCACCTCCATGGGCGCGCGCTCGCCGTTCTCCAGGAGACGGCCAGGGCCCACAGCGATGACTAACCCCTCCTGGGGTTTCTCCTTCGCCGTCTCGGGCAGATAGATGCCCGCGGCCGTGGTCTCCTCCCTCTCGATGGGCTCCACAATAACCCGATCGCTTAAGGGCATAAACTTAACCGCCATTCTATCCTCCTCCGTCTCTAATAGTGAGCAAAGATTTCCCACCAAAGCCCTCTTCAGGGCTTCGGTCCTCGCGCAGACTATTAGCACTCTCAAAGCAAGAGTGCTAATAGTCTATATGATAACCGATAAGTTACAAAAGTGCAAATCGGTTCAGGAGCAATGATATAAACCCAAAGCGAGTTACTGGCAATTGCCTCGCAAAATTGAAATCATTTTCTGTTTTCTTTCAAATATTTAGCTATTTCTCGCATTTTCGAGAACGAGACTTTAAGGCTGGCCGCTTCAGGGGTGCTTCTCCAGGGGCTTAAGCCCTGGTGGTAAGGTACTCCCGGACCCTCTTCCAAACGGCTACCTTCATGGGCACCTCACTCTCCTTCCCCCTGGGCCTCACAATAATCCAACCCTTCCCAGGCCGCCTGGGCGTTGGGATCCAGGCGCACGGCGGCGTCGAAGTAGGGGATCGCCTTCTCACACTCCCCAAAGAAGAGATGGGACCAACCCAGTTCGTAGTAGTATTCGGCGGTCTGGGCGCCCAACTCTATGGCTCGCTCGAAATTCTGAATCGCGTCCTCATATTTCCGCTGGACGTAGTAGATGAGACCCAAGTGTCCATAGGCGTTGGCGAACTGGGGATCTGCCTCTATCGCTCTTTGCAAGAAGGCCAAAGCCCTTTCATAATCCTCCTGTCCATAGTAAAGAAGACCTAAGAAGTCATACCCCTCCGGGTCTTTGGGGTCCACCTCTACAGCCTTCTGGAGTTGAGCGATGGCTTGTTCATAATCACCCAAGGCCCAAAAGTTTTTGCCCAAACGGACGAAGAGATACCCTAGATGGGGTGCGAGTTCCGTAGCCCGCTCATATTCAGAGATCGCCTGGCTGTAGTTCCCCATCTTTTCCAGGACGCAGCCGAAGTTGAAGTGGGCAACATAATTTCGCTCATCCAACTGAATGGCTATCTGGGCGTTCTCCAAGGCCTCATCGTATCGATCTTTGTCGGCATAGGCGGCAGCCAGATAGGCGTAGGCCTCTCCATATCCAGGATCGATCTCTATGGCTCGCAGCGCCGCCTGGATAGCCTCATCGTACCCCCCGTTCCAATCGAGGGCCATGGCCAAAAGGGCGTACCCCTCGACATCCCCGGGGTCCAACTGAACAGCCTTCTTGGTCTTTTCCACGGCCTCCGAATACCGCCGCCTGATAGCCAGAAGTTTCCCCCAACGGGCATAAGCCGTGGCGCTTTCAGGATCGATCTCCGTCGCCCGCTCATACTCCGCCAATGCCTTGTCTATCTCGCCCTGGGCGAAGAAGGCGTCCCCGTTCCTTAAGTGCTCTTCCGCCGTCTCTACGACCTGGGGGGTCGGTTCCTGACCCACTAGTTCTGGCCTTTGCTTGATCAGGTAGAGGCCTGCCGCAGCGACGACAATAGCCACGATGAGCAACCACTTGAGAAGTGGAGTTCCCTTTCTTTCGGGGCGAAGGTACATGGCTAGAGGGTCTCTCCTTCGAGGTTAAGAGCCGTTCCCTCAAGAATTATAGCATCGTTGGCGCCATAAACCAAAAGGTCATCTCTCCAGTAGGTGAAGCAAATCCAGATCGGCTAGCGTTCGGCAGTAGGTAACCAGAAGTTCGGCCGCTCTCTTGCCCGTCTCCATCTCCACTAAGTCGACTATCTCGTGCAGGGTTCTTTCTCCATCGGCCCAGTATAGGGTAAGGGGCAAGAGATACCACAAGGCATTGCCATACCTGTGCTCCAGTCGCCACCACCCCTCTCGCTCTTCAGAGCCCAAACGGCGAAGGTGCGGGGTCACACCAATGGGCCCTTTGTAGAGGCGGCGGGGCACTAGTCGCCGGGCTTCCTCCTCCCACTCGTTTTCCCTGGGTTTCACCTCCTCGTTCCTTAACCCTGGAACGTCCTTCAACTCCCGCCGGGTGAAAGAGGAGAGCTCGCTCTCAAGCCCCTTCAACTCTATATCCGCTAGCCGTCGGAGAGAGCGCAGACCCGCAATCCCCTGGTTTTGAAGGCGACCGACTTTCTTACTTAATTCTCTCCCTGCCCTTCTTTCCTCTTGCACTAGGCGCACCAGCCTCTCCTTGAAACGGGTCAGCATCTCCCAGGCTAGCCAGGTGGCCTCTTCGCGCTCGGCCAGGGCCAAGAAATAGGCATAAGTACCCGCCACTTTGCCCACCCGGGCCAACATCTTGGGGTCCACCTTATCCTGAGTATCGAGGCTGGTATGATAGAACCTGTCCGGCCATTGGATGAGAAGGGGAGAGGGGATCCCCACCGTCGGATCGGAGAGGATAATATGATCGCTGCCCCCCGAGAAGGGGGTGCTACCATACCGAAAGGAGGGGTAACCTCCGGCCCCGGTATCGGCCACCGCCTCTAACAGCCGCTCCAAGAGGTCCCCTGAGAAAGCAGGTGTGGAGCCAGGAAGCCGCTCCACCACCAGGGTGCTCCCGCATAGTTCTTGGCTCTCGCCCACCATATCCAGATTGAGGCCGGCGATCATCTTGGGTAGCCTCTCCTCATGGGCTGCAAGGTAGGCGTAGGTACCGGTCAACTCCGGGACGAGAAGGAAGCGGATACTCCGGTTAGGCTTCTTGAGTCTGCCCCTATGGGTTAGTCTATGCAGGCTACGGGCCACCTCCAGGAGAGTCGCCGAGCCGGAGGCGTTGTCGTTGGCCGACCATTGGGGGTGGCAGAGATGAGCAACCACTACCACCTCCTCATCGCTCTCCCCTGGCAAAAGGGCCGAGACCACCTCTAGGCTACCATCCCAGAACCGGCTTATCACCTCAGCCCGAACCTTGGCCACCGATCCCCCCTTAATCGATCGTCGGAGCCGCTCCCCCTCTGGGGGTGAGAGCACGAAGCCGAAGCACTTCCTCTCCCCTCCATACCACCAGAAAGATGTGTACTGAAGGGCGTTGTCGAGGTGACGCTCCAGGCCGGGCAACTCCTTTATCCCATCGTAGATGATGCCCGCCGCTTCTCCCTTCTCCACAGCCAGATAGCGGACCCTTCTCACATCGCCCTTGGTGAGCACCACCTTGCCCGTCAGATCCAACCCTTCATACTCCTCCACCTCCAGCCCATCCTCCAAGAGCACGATTTCAGCCTCCCCCTCGAAGGGAGCACTCCGTTGGATGAGGGAGAGCTTGATCTCCCGATAGTCGGCCAACTTCCGACCCTCCGGCTCGAGGAGATGCAATACCCCCTCTCTCGCTTCCCACTCCTGGAAAGAGGGCTGGGCCCAGAAGGTAACCCCTTCTCTGGCCGGATAACTCAGGATCTCGGCCTCCAAACCGAAATCCAACAACTTCTGGTAGGCGTGCTCCGCCGCCCGCCGGTAACCGGGGCTGGCCTGAAGGCGATGGTACTGTATGATCTCCCCTACATACCGATGGGCAGCGAGCCCCGAGAACTCCTCCCCTACCGCTTCCATGATCTCTCTGAACATCTCAAGAAGAGTGTACACCATCTCTATCAACGTGGCAAGGGTCAACTAGACAGGGGAAAGGAAAGAGGCTATAATCGCTTCCGATGCGACGAAAGATCCTTTTGTCTCTTCTCTTCCTGCTCGCTTCCTGCCGCACCGGTACACCTCCGAGAAGCGCTGCGGCCCTGGCTACCCTGGAGATCTACCTCTCCCCCCGGGGCGCTACGGTCACGGTGGATGGGACCCCGAAGGGACAGACGCCCCTCACCCTCACGCTCCCCCCTGGGACCTATGGGGTGCGGGTGGAGAAGGAGGGGTATGAGCCTTTCGAACGGGAACTCACCTTGGATCAAGGGGAAACCCTGCGAGGAGAACTCAAGGACATAGCCGCCCCGACCCTGAGCCTCTCCCCCCTGCCCACCCAAGTCGAGGAGGGTGCACAACTGGAGATCACGCTAACCGCTTCAGACAACGAAGGGGTGAAGAGGCTCGAACTTCTCATCGATGAAGCCGTTGTCTACGAATCCCCCGGCGACTCTCTCTTTTACCTCTGGGATACCTCTTCAGTTCCAGGGGAGCACCTTCTTGTAGGTCGGGGGTACGATGAAGAAGGGAACATGGGGGAGACAGAGGTGGAGATAGTGATCACTAGCGTGGAGATGGCCACGGTTACGCCTACGACGACGGTACCCATAGTCACCCCAAAACCAACTCCCCTAGTCGCTCAGGTAACGGTGCAGGAAATCGAGGTCACCATCCCTTCTTATCCTTATGAGGCCTACCTCCGTGAGGTTTTTGATATTGAATATGGGGTCCCTTACCTATGGCTGGACCGGGCCGCCTACGAATCAGCCTCTCATACCCTGGCCCCGAGGACCTTCAAAGCGATCGTCCTGGAGAATGAGTATCTAAGACTCACTATAGTTCCGGAATTAGGGGGGCGGATCTACAGATGTCTCTTCAAGCCTACCGGCCAGAACCTCTTCTATGAAAACTCGGTCCTAAAACCCTCCTACTGGGGTCCCCTCTCCGGGGAGGAGAACTGGTGGTTGGCCGCGGGGGGGATGGAATGGGCCTTCCCCACAGATGAGCATGGGTACGAGTGGGGAACGCCCTGGGAGTACTCGATAGGGTATGAGGAAGGAGGCATCACCCTCTCCCTCTGGGATACCGAAAGCGATAGGTTGAGGGTCAAGATCGATATATCCCTTCTCCCGGGCAGGGCTTACTTCGCCCTTAGACCTCGTATCGAAAACCCTACCTCAATAGAAGCCCGGTATCAATTCTGGAGCAACGCCCTTTTGACCTTGGGGAGCAAGACCGTATCTCCAGAGACGAAGTTCATCTACCCTACCTCCCAGGTGATCGTTCATGGCAGCGGAGACCCAAACCTCCCCCAAGCGGGAGAGATGATGAGTTGGCCCATCTATGAAGGGCGAGATATGAGTTGGTACGGCAACTGGGTAGGTCATCTTGGCCTCTTCATCCCCCAAGCGAGCCGAGATTTCGTAGGGGCCTACAATCATGAGACCGATCTAGGCGTGGCTCGCATTTTTCCCCGCCAAGAGGCACCGGGGGTGAAGCTCTTCGCTATGGGGAGTGATTTCTCCACTGATACCTACACCGACGATGGCAGCCAATATTTCGAGATCTGGGGAGGCGCCACGCCCACCTTCTGGGAGTACGCCACTTTAGCGCCTGGAGAGGCCAAGGAGTGGGCCGAATATTGGTACCCCTTCTGGGGGACGGGAGGACTAGACTTTGCCAACCGGAGGGCGGCGCTTAACCTCGATGTGAGGGAGGGGATGGTAGTTCTGGGGGTAGCCACCACCTCCCTGGAGTGGGGCACGGTCTCCTTCCTGCTGGACGGTCAAGAGATCCATCGTGAGATGGTGACCCTGAGCCCCGCTCAACCGTATCGGCGCGAGATACCGATAGGTGAATCCGGTTCCTTTATCCTTCGCCTCCTAGGACCTGGGGGGGAGAGCATCGCTCAGCATGAGGAATGAGCCTTTGGAACCTTATTCTTGGCCCGAGGAGCCGCTATTCTGTGCTCGCTGCGGCACGACCATCGCCGCCGATGACCTTTTCTGTCCCCGCTGCGGGCAAAAGGTAGAGAGGAAAGCCGCTTCCCCAGGCTGGGGGTGGTATATAGGGCTCCTCCTTCTGGCCATCGCTCTCTTCCTCTGCATCTTGGGGATCGGAGCCCTGGGTGCCTACCATGGCCTGGAGGAGCGGTACCGCTTGAATCGAGGGGCGGCCCTCACTGACTCATTCCCGAAAGAGCAGCATCCCCCTTGCGTCGCCGCAATCAGGGGAGGCTATCCCACGGACATCGTACCACCCTAAGGAATGGCATCTACGGCCCAGTAGCCACGAAGTGCCACCGCACCACAAGGAAGGGCTGCCTAGAGGAGGGCTCAGAAGCCCAGACGGGGATCCAAAGCGTCGCGCAGGCCGTCGCCCAGCAGGTTAAAGCCCAAAACGGTGAGCATAATGGCCACGCCAGGGGGGATGATCACCCACCAAGCACCCTTGGCCAGGAACTTGTAGCAATCACTCAGCATGGCTCCCCACTCCGGTTTGGGAGGTTGCTGTCCCAGTCCTAGGAAGCCCAATCCCGCCGCCGAGAGGATGGCGTTCGCCAACCCCAGGGTAGATTGCACGATGATGGGGGAAAGGATATTGGGGAAGATGTGCCGAAATAGGATCTGCTTGTTTGTGGCCCCAACACACCGGGCGGCAGTGATGTACTCCGTAGCGTTGACTGCCAGTACCGTTGAGCGGGCCAGGCGTGCATAGAAGGGGATGCTCACTACCCCTATGGCGACCATGGTGTTATTCAGTCCCGGCCCACGCACAGCGACGATGGCGATGGCCAGAAGCATAGGGGGAAAGGCCAGGAGGATGTCCATGCATCGCATGATGATATTGCCCGTCTTCCCCCCGACGAAACCAGCCACCATTCCCAGCAAGCCGCCGATGATTAGAGCGATGCCCACAGAGATAATCCCCACCCCCACCGAATACCGGGCCCCATGAACTAATCGCACTACCACGTCTCGCCCCAGGTTGTCGGTCCCCAGGATGTGTTCGCGTGAAGGAGGCTTGAGCCGGTCCCTGAGACTGGAGTCTGTTTTCGGGTTGTAGTGATGTACAATGGGCGCCAACACGGCTACCAGCAGCAAGGCACTAACGATGACCATACCCAAGCGCGCGGTATTGAGGGAAATCAATCGCCGCCAGGCATCGGCCCACAGAGAGCGCTGTTTGCGCACCGCAAAATCCACCGACAAGTTCGCTTGAGAAGCGGTCGTCTCAGCCATATCACTCAAATCGGATTCTAGGGTTAAGGAAGACGTAGGAAATGTCAACTGCCAGGTTGATCACAGCCACGACCAGAGTAATGACCAGGACAGCCACCTGCACAACGGGGTAGTCCCGTGCCAGGATGGCGTCGTACACCCATTTGCCTACCCCTGGCCAGGAGAAGACCGTCTCAGTCATGATGGCCCCAGCCAGAAGGCCGCCGACCTGCAGGCCGATAATCGTGATCACCGGCAGGAAGGCGTTCTTCAGAACATGACGTAAGATGACGGCCCTCTCCCGCAATCCTTTGGCATAAGCCGTGCGGACATAATCTTCCTGCAACACTTCCAGCACGGCAGAACGGGTCATGCGGGCGATGATAGCCATAGGGATGGTGCCCAAGGCAATAGATGGCATCACCAGATGTTTGAGCACAAGACGCAAAGCCTGAGGGTTGCCTGCCAAGATACTGTCAAGGATGTAAAGGCCGGTGACGGTCTTCAGTGATAGGTCAACCGGAAGCCGACCGTAGGTGGGAAACCAACCCAGCTTGACCCCAAAGAAGTAGATAAACATCAGCCCCAACCAGAAGATGGGCATGGAAACGCCCACCAGTGAGCCGACCATGCTCACGCCGTCGAAAACAGAGTTTCGCCGCGTGGCGGAGATGATGCCGGCAGGGATACCCACTCCGGTGGCAAAGACCATCGCCAGAAGCGACAGTTCCACTGTGGCCGGGAATTTCAATTTTAGCAAATCAGCGATCGGCGTATGTTCATGGACGGACTTCCCCAGATCGCCTTGCAGCAGACGACCGAGGAAGAGAAAGTATTGCGAGTCAAAGAGACCCTTGAACCCTTCACCGATGCTGACCTCACCACGAAAGAGCTGGCCCACGGCATCGGGATTCAGAAAGAGCGGCTTGTTCAAACCCAATTGTTCGCGGATGCGTTCCACGTTTTCCACGGCGGCGTGCTCGCCCAACATGACGATAGCCGGATCGCCGGGGATAAGGTGAATGAACAGGAAAACGAGGACTGTCACTCCCAACAAAGTGGGAATCAGAGAAATCAACCTACGGATGATGTATCTGGCCAATGGGGACACTCCTTCCTGCGCCACCATCGGCGCAGGGCATTATGCGGCTTGCGGCGTGGGCTCCTCACTACGGCCCAACTTCTCATTCAATTCAGCAACAGTCGCGAGGCCACCGGAGACCTCAAGGTAGCGATAAAAGGGGGTGCAGGGACAACCCAGCACCCCCTTCGGCCGTCATGCGGCGCTCGTGACAGAGCCCAAGCCTGGTGCGGCTAAAGGCCCAGCCTCACCAAGCCTAGTCCGCGATCACGACTCCCTCGTACTTGTCGGCGCCCACCGGCTGCACCACGAAGCCGCTGATCTTCGAAGACAAGAGGCGCGGGGTGTCGTTGTGCATCACCCACAGGCGGGCGCGGTCCTCGTGGAGCAACCGCTCGATCTCCTCGTAGGACGGCGCGCGCTTGGCCTGATCAGGTTCGATCACACCCTGGTAGCACAGGTCGGCCACTTCCTGGTTGGCGTACCAGCCTTCGCGCGCATCGGGCTCTTTGACCTGCCCAGTGCCGCTCAGCCCGCCGAAGAAGTAGTTGAGGAAGTTGTCGGGGTCACCGTTGTCGCCGCCCCAGCCGAGCATGTAGAGGCCGTACAACGTGCCCTCGCGCCGGGCGCCGAGGAAGGCCGCCCAGTCGCCTTCGAGGTACAGTTCGGTCTCGATGCCGACCTTGGCCAGATCCGCGGCCATGGCCTCGCCGATCTCCTTGGGGCTGGGGTAGTAGAAGCGGGTCACCGGCATGTAGTAGAACTTGAGCGTACCCACTTCTCCGGTGTCCTCGTTGGTCACTTCCTTCAAGCCATCGGGGAAACCAGCATCGGCCAGCAACTGCATGGACAGATCGGGATCGTAGGTCCAATCCTCGATGTCCGGACGGCCCCACATAGATGGGTGCAGGAAAGTGCTCGCCACCTGGCCATAGTCGCCGTAGAAGGCGTCTTTCAGAGCCTGGCGGTCAATGGCGTGGAACACCGCCTCTCGCACCCTTGGATCCTGCAACTCTTTGATGTGGTAGTTGAAAGCCAGGTAGGCCGTGTTCAGGCCTATGGCCTCCACGTACAGGTTGGGATCTGCTTCAGCATCCTTAATGTCCTCGACGTTGGCCTGCTCCAGAGCGTGGATATCGCCGGCCTTGAGGGCCAGGTAGCGGGCCGAGTCGTCGGGGATCACACGCCAGATGATCCGGTCAATGGTCGGCGAGCCACCCCAGTAGTCCTCGTTGGCCTCCACGGTGATGTGGTCGTCCTCCACCCACTCCACGAACTTGAAGGGGCCGGTGCCCACCGCGCCCACGGTCGGCATACCATAGTCGGCGCCGTACTCCTCGAGAGCCGCCGGGCTGGAGATGGCGAATATGTCCATGGCCAGGTTGGCCAGCAGGGGAGCCAGAGGGGCCTTGAGGGTGATCTTGACGGTATACTCGTCGACCGCCTCGATGCCGGTGATGAGGCAGTCGTCATCGAAGCCGTTGAACATATACTCCCAGTACTCATACACCTGGCTCTCGAAGTGCAGCGGGTGATCCGTCTTCCACTGGCGTTCAAAGTTGAGAACCACGGCGTCGGCGTTGAAGGGAGTACCGTCATGGAATTTGACTCCCTCCCGCAGGGTAATGGTCCACTCTAGCTTGTCCTCGCTGGCTGTCGCGCCAGTGGCCAGGGCCGGGATGGGCGTTGTTCCCCCGTCCTCATACTGGAACAAGGGCTCCAGGATCTGGCCGGTGACGCGGAACGACTCGCCATCGGTGACCACGGCCGGGTCCAGTTGTACCGAGTCACCGCCACGTCCGAAGATGAAGGTGGTAGGCGGTGGCGGGGTCGGTGTAGCCTCGGCAGGGGCAGGTGTGGGCGTAGCCGCTGGCGCACAAGCCCCCAAAACGAGGGTTAGCACTACTAAGAAGCCAGCCAGTAGGACCCATCCTCTCTTAAACATACTTTTTCCTCCTTATTGACGTGATAACTTTCGGTACCCTAATAACCTTGATTCCACCACCTCCTTTCCCCCTGACTCGATCTTCGATCTATTCTAGTAGAATAGTGTAGCACAACATGGCAAACCTGTCAAATGGATGAAAGCGCCACTTCTTATACTCTTACACAGAGACGGGCGGGGAAAGGTTCACTTTCGAGGCCAAGCCTCCATTTGCAAGCCAGAATCATCTATGGTATAATTCTTGATAATATGGGTGTCTAGGAGAGTAGGGGTGGGGCTTAGCAAGAGCGAGAAGCAACCGATCATCGAGCGGCATCACTTGCACCCCAAGGATACCGGGTCGCCTGAAGTCCAGATAGCCCTTCTCACCACCAGGATCGACCAACTGGTGGAGCACCTCAAGGTGCACAAGCACGACGACCACTCCCGCCGGGGGCTGATCAAGATGGTCGGGCGGCGGAGACGGCATCTCGATTACTTGAGCAAGAAGGATACAGGGCGGTATAAGGAGATCATAGCCCGCTTAGGCTTGCGAAGGTAGAAAGAGAGGTGAGGCTGACCCTGAAACAACCCTAGGGTATCATTCAAGGCCAGGCTTGGAAGGCCAGGAATTGGGGAGTGGATCTCACTCCGGTGGGGTTCAGTCCCCAGTCCTTGACCTCTAAGCCTGGCCAGACTTGGAGGAAAGGAAAAGTGGAAAAACGATATGAAACCGCTATTGGAGGCCACTCCATTAGCATAGAAACGGGCAAGTTGGCTGGCCAGGCTGGGGGTGCTGTAACCGTGCGTTCAGGAGATACTGTGATCCTGGCCACGGCCACGGCCTCTAAAGAGCCCCGCGAAGGCACCGATTTTGTCCCCCTCATCGTAGATTATGAGGAGAGGCTTTATGCCGCGGGCAAGATCCCCGGCGGCTTCTTCAAGCGCGAAGGGCGCCCCTCAGAACAGGCTATCCTTCTTTGCCGACTCACCGATAGGACACTCCGCCCCCTATTCCCCCAGGGGATGAGGAACGATGTCCAGATCATCATCACCGCCCTCTCCGCCGATCAGGAGACCTACCTGGATATCCTGTCGGTGATAGGCGCTTCGGCGGCCCTAATCATCTCTGATATCCCCTTCGGCGGGCCGGTTGGCGCGGTGCGCATCGGCCTCGTGGATGGTCAGTATGTCTTCAACCCCACCGCCAGCCAGATGGAGGGAAGTCCTCTCGATTTGCGCTTGGCCGGCACCAGGGAGGCGATCCATATGGTAGAGGCGGGGGCCAACCAGGTGACCGAGGAGGTGATCCTGGGCGCTCTCAAGGCCGGTCACCAAGCGATGCAAGATGTGATCGCCCTTCAAGAACAGATGGCCACGGAGATCGGCAAGCCGAAGGGAGACTACGTTTTCTTCCAGACGCCCCAAGAAGTAGGAGAGGCGGTTCGCATGCGGATCGCTGGTCGGGTTTTGGAGACGATAACGAGAGAGAAAGGAGAGCGGCGCCAGGAGTTAGATGATCTGCGAGAGGGGTTGCTCTCCCAACTCGATTTCCCTCCCGAGGTGATCAAGGCGGCTTTCGACGAAGTGGTGAAGGAGGAGATTCGAAAGTCGATCCTCAGGGAGGGGGGCCGACCCGATGGCCGTACTAACCGCCAGATTCGGCCCATCTCTTGCGAGGTAGGGCTTCTACCTCGCGCCCATGGCTCAGGCCTCTTTAGCCGGGGGGAGACCCAACTCCTCACCATCGCTACCCTGGGTACGGTGAGCGACGAACAGAGGGTGAACGGCTTGACCAAGGAAGGATCGAAGAGGTATATGCACCATTATAATTTCCCACCTTATAGCACCGGGGAAACTTGGTTCCTCCGGGCTCCTAAGCGGAGAGAGATCGGTCACGGGGCTCTAGCCGAGCACGCGCTTCTCCCCCTCATCCCTGATGAGGAGGAGTTCCCCTACACTATCCGACTGGTCTCGGAGGTGCTCTCCTCCAACGGCTCCACCTCCATGGCCAGTGTCTGCTCTAGCAGCCTGGCTCTCATGGACACAGGGGTTCCTATCAAGGCCCCTGTGGCCGGTATCGCTATGGGCCTCATTCAGGAGGAGGGGCGATATGCCATCCTCACCGATATTCAAGGGCTAGAGGACGCAGTAGGAGATATGGACTTCAAGGTGGCGGGTACGAGAAAGGGGATCACCGCCCTGCAGATGGATATCAAGGGACAAGGCGTCGATTATCGGATCTTAGAGGAGGCGCTAGCCCAGGCTCGAGAGGCCCGGCTTTTCATCCTAGACAAGATGGCGGAGACGATATCTCAGCCCCGCAAGGAACTCTCCCCCTACGCTCCGCGGATCACCCTAATCAAGATAGATCCGGAGAAGATCGGCCTCATCATCGGACCCGGGGGCAAGACCATCCGCAAGATCGTGGAGGAGACAGGGGCCAAGATCGATGTAGAGGATGACGGGACGGTCTTCATCGCTTCCACCGATGGGGCTTCGAGCGAGAAGGCGGTGGCTATGATCAAAGGCCTGACCGAAGAGCCAGAGGTGGGTAAGATCTATACCGGCAGGGTGGTGCGGGTAACAGACTTTGGCGCCTTCGTGGAGATCCTGCCCGGTAAAGACGGGTTAGTTCATATCTCCCAGTTAGCCGATTACCGAGTGCCAAGTGTAGAAGATGTGGTTCATGTGGGCGATGAGATCATGGTGATGGTGATCGATATCGACGCCGAGGATAAGATCCGGCTCTCGCGGCGGGCAGTACTCGAGGGCTGGACCCCGGAGAAAGCCAGAGCCATGGACCGCCGGCCTACTAGAAGGCCCCACTCCCGAAACCGCGGTGGACGGAGAGGGCCTCGCTAGAGGGCGATCATATGAAAGGTTGACGTCGCTCCTGTAGCGACGTCCTTTTCTTGCGCTTTTTCCGCACATGGAGAAGAAAGATATGTCCTGGCATAGCCAGGAGGCTAGCGAGGTCGCGGCTAAATTCGACACTCACCTCCAGAGAGGGCTCACCGCTGAGGAGACAGCCTATCGCCTGGCTCGCCACGGGCCTAACCAGTTGCAAGAGATACCCCGGCCAGGCTTCTGGCGGATGCTCTTGGACCAGTTCAACAACTTTTTGGTCCTCATCCTCATCGCCGCCAGCCTGGTGTCCTTTCTTCTGGGCGACTACGTCGAAGCGATCGCTATTCTGGCCATCGTCATCCTCAATGCGGTACTAGGTGTCGTCCAGGAGTCCAAAGCAGAGGAGGCGCTGGCAGCCCTTAAGCGGATGACCGCCCCTGAAGCCCGGGTGATCCGCGATGGCCATCGCCAGACCATCCCCGCCCCAGAGGTGGTGCCTGGGGATCTCGTCCTATTGGAGAGCGGCAATTACGTCCCTGCCGATGTGAGGTTGGTGGAAAGCATCAACCTCCAGATCGATGAGGCCTCTCTCACCGGCGAATCGGTACCCGTGCGAAAGAGGGCGGAGGTCGTTCTCGACCGAGAGATCCCCCTGGGCGATCGGAGGAACTCAGCCTACATGGGGACTCTCGTCACCTATGGCCGGGGGCGGGGCGTGGTCTTCGCCACGGGGATGCACACCCAGATCGGCCTCATCGCCGAGATGATCCAATCTTATGAGGAGGAACCCACCCCCCTTCAGGTGAGGTTGAACCAACTAGGCAGATGGCTAGGGGTCATCTGCCTCTCTGTCTGTGGGGTCGTCTTTCTGGTCGGCCTATTGCGGGGAATCCAGTGGTTAGAGATGTTCCTGGTGGCTGTGAGTTTGGCCATCGCCGCTGTACCCGAGGGTTTGCCCGCCGTGGTCACCATCTGCCTGGCCCTGGGGATGCAGCGGATGATCAAACGCCACGCCCTCTTGCGCAAGTTGACCGCGGTAGAGACTTTGGGCAGCGCCACCATCATCTGTGCCGATAAGACGGGTACCATGACCCAGAACCAGATGGTCGTGGTACGCCTCTGGGCCGACGATTCCCTCTTAGTGGTCACCGGAGAAGGCTATCACCCTGAAGGCGAGTTTCGTCGGGATGGCCAACCGGTGGATCTGGAAGAGTACCCCGGAGCCCAACTCCTTCTACGTGGGGCTCTCCTCTGCAACGACGCTTATCTGGAGACCAGCGGGCTAGATACCCAGCGAACTTACCGCTTGGTGGGCGATCCCACCGAGGGGGCGTTAGTGGTGGCCGCAGCCAAGGCAGGGCTCTGGAAGGAAGAGGTAGAGGAGGTTCAGCCCCGTCTGGCGGAGATCCCCTTCCAGGCGGAGCGGAAACGGATGACCACCATCCACCCGGATCCGACCACCAAAGGTTATGTGGCCTACATTAAGGGCGCACCAGATGTGGTGCTCCAACTGTGCGACCGAGTCTATCTGCGAGGTCGGGAGGAGCCGCTAAGCCCAGAAAGGCGTGATGAGATAGTTCAGGTGAACGCCTCCCTGGCTAGCCAAGCCCTCCGCCTGCTGGGGGTGGCCTATCGACATTTAGACGAACTACCGGAGGAGCCCCAAGCGGATCAGGTGGAACAAGATCTCGTCTTCGTAGGCCTTTTGGGGATGATCGATCCTCCTCGGCCCGAAGTGCGCGAGGCTATCGCCCTGGCCCAACGAGCGGGGATCCGCACAGTGATGATCACCGGCGACTATCCCGACACGGCGATGGCTATCGCCCAGGATTTAGAACTATTCCACAAGGAGAGAAGCCTTCTCACCGGAGCCGAACTGGATCGGATGGATGAGGTGGCGTTCGCTGGCCGTGTGGAGGAGTTCGACGTCTACGCCCGGGTCTCCCCCCAGCACAAGGTACGGATCGTGGAGGCGCTGAAGGAGAAAGGCTATGTGGTAGCCATGACCGGCGATGGGGCGAACGACGCCCCCGCCCTGAAGCGGGCCGATATCGGTGTGGCCATGGGGGTCACCGGCACCGACGTCTCCAAAGAGACGGCGGACATGGTGCTCACTGATGACAATTATGCCAGCATCGTCTCCGCCGTGGAAGAGGGGCGTATCATCTACTCCAATATCCGCAAGTTCGTCTTCTACCTCCTTTCCTGCAATGTGGCCGAGATCCTGGTCATCTTCCTGGCTATGATGGTTGGTTGGCCTCTACCGTTAACGGCCATTCAACTTCTGGTGCTCAACCTGATCACCGATGGGGCTCCGGCCTTGGCCCTAGGCTTGGAGAAGGGAGAGCCAGATATTATGGAACGGCCGCCTCGCCCTGTCGGTGAGCCGGTCATCAACCGGGAGATGGGCTGGGGGATCATCATCCAGGGGATCGCCATCACCACCATCACCCTTATCGCCTTCAGGGCAGGGCTCGACCGGTTCCCTAACAACCTCTCGGCAGCCCAGACCATGGCTTTCGCCACGCTATCCATCTCAGAACTCCTGCGAGCCTACACCTCCCGTTCGGAGCGGTACTCTGTCTGGTCGATCGGCCCCCTCTCCAACCGATATATGCAATGGGCGGTTCTAGCCTCTCTGGTCATCCTTGTAGCGATAATCTATCTACCTTTCTTGGATCCGATATTCGATACCGCCTTTTTGGGCTGGAGGGAGTGGGCGGTGATGATACCCTTGCTTCTCGTGCCCTCAGTCGTCGCCGAGGCCACTAAACTCTTCCTCCGACGGCAGCGTCTCTAACCCATATCTACTTGCTACCAGGGCAAGAATGTTATAGAATGAGAGAGAGGAGGCCTCTTTGTCTAAGCCCTGGAGCCCTCAAGCCAAACGGTTGATAGCCGCCGGGGCTATGGTATTTGGGGGCTTGGTTCTTTACCGAGTCCGCTCGGTAGTAGCGCCCCTGGCGGTGGCGATGCTCCTGGCCTATATCCTCAACCCCTTGGTGGGGCTCCTGAGGAAAGCCAAACTCTCCCGCACCGGAGCCACTATCATAGTCTACCTCCTCCTCATATTCGCCCTTGTGGCTATCCCTTCTATACTGGTTCCCCCTCTGGTACAAGAACTCATCTCCATCGACGTGGACTTCACAGCCATCCTAGACAGCATCCGCCAACTCGTAGTTAGGTATCGGACGGTGGAGTTCCTCGGCTTTTCCACCGATCTCTATCGCGTCTTCGTAGATATCCAAGGCGAGTTGGCTAACCTCGTGGGCTCGCTGGCTTCTCAATCGGTGACTATCTTGCGGGGAGCGGCCTCCAGTGCCCTTTGGCTTATCTTCATCCTCATCATCTCTTTCTACCTTCTCAAAGACGCAGGCCAGATCACTTCCTATCTCGGGGGGCTGGCCCCTCCTGAATATCAAGATGAGTTGAGCCAACTGATGAAGGAGATAGGCGAGATATGGGATTCCTTCCTCCGGGGTCAAATCATCCTCTCCTCAGCAGTGGGAGGCATCACCGCGGTCACCATGTGGGTCGTGGGGGTGAAGAACGCCTTGCTCCTAGGGATACTAGCCGGGATCTTGGAGATAATCCCCAACTTGGGGCCTGTCTTGGCTGCCCTGCCAGCTGTGGCCCTAGCCTTCTTCCTGGGCTCAGAGCATCTGGCTCTGAGCAATGGTTGGTTCGCTCTTCTGGTGGCTGTCCTCTATGCGGCCATTCAACAGGTGGAGAACAACTTCTTGGTGCCCCGCATCATCGGAAGGAGTGTCAACCTCCACCCTGTGGTAGTCATCGTGGGGGCGATCGGGGGGGCGATGGTAGGGGGGATCCTGGGCATCTTCTTGGCGGCCCCAGTGCTGGGCAGCGCGCGCATCTTGGGAGGATACCTATACCGGAAATTCCTCCAGACGGATGAAGCCTTGGCGCAACCTACCCCCCCCCTGGAAGAGATACCGCTAGAGGAGAAACCAGAGACGGAAAAGGTCTCTGAATAGATACCATTTCTAATTGGGCCTAGATAGCCAATTCCGCCTCTTCCTCACCCTTTTCCAGCCGGCGGAGTTTATCTATACTTTCCAATCGAGCGGTGAAAAGCGTTCCGTTGAGATGATCTATCTCGTGCTGCAAGGCCCGAGCCAAAAGGCCTTGGGCCTTGACCCTGATCTTCTTGCCCTTGAGATCTTGACCTTTCACCGTCACCCTGCTCGCTCGCTTCACCTCCCCTACATAGCCCGGCAGGGATAAACACCCCTCGTCTCCCTCTTCCTCTCCCCAGGATTTCACCACTTCGGGGTTACAGATGACGAAGAGTTTCCCCCGCTGCGGATCTTCTTCTCCCTCCACTTGGGGCAACTCGACCACGATAACCCGCAGGGGAACGCCGATTTGGGGAGCCGCCAGCCCGATCCCTGGGGCGGCGCGCATCGTCTCCACCATATCGTCCACCAGAGCCTTAAGGGATGGGCCGAAATCCCTTACCTTCTTAGCCTTCTGGCCAACTACCATCTCACCGGCCTGCGAGATCCGCCTTACAGCCACTTAGCCTCCAGAAGAATAGATCTCCATGCAAGGTAGGCAACCAAAATTATGATTTCCAGCGGCGTGGATGTCAAGAGGTCGACCGCTCTAGAAGGGCTACGGCTTCTATATGGTAGGTCTGAGAGAACATATCCACAGGTTGGGCTTCGACCAGATGGTAGCCACCCTCCCTCAGAAGCTTGATATCCCGGGCCAGGGTAGCCGGGTCGCAGGAGACGTAGATGATCTTGGCCGGAGCAAGCCTCACGAGGTGGGCGATAGCCTCTCTTCTGCAGCCTTGCCGGGGAGGATCGAGGATGGCCACATCTACCTTCACTAAGCCCGCCAGGGTATCTTCTACCCGCCCCCCGATGAATTCTACGTTTTCCCCCTCTCCCGCAGGGATACTTTCGTACTGGGCGTTGAACCGGGCATCGGCGAGGGCGCTATCGCTCCCCTCGATACCTATCACCTGGCCTGCCTCCCCCGCCAAGGATAGACCGAAGGTTCCTACTCCACAATAGGCGTCGAGGAGAACCTCGTGACCCTGCGGGGCCAGATACCCCCGCACCACCTCTATCAGTCGCTCCAGTTGCTCCGTATTCACCTGGAAGAAACTGGCAGCCGAGATACGGAAGCGCCTCCCCCCCACCTCCTCTACGATGTGACTATCCCCCACCAGGGTGAGGAGCGTCCCATCTGGTAGGAACTCCACGCAAGAGAGGGGCTCATCCACCTCCAAGGCGGGGATCACATCCTCTTCCATCTCCAAGATCAGGAGTTTCTGCCCTGTCCTCGTGCCCACCTTGATGGAGACCCTCTTCAATTGGGGGAAGGCCAAATCGAGGGCGCGAAAAACCTCCTCTATAAGGGGGTGCATGATGTAGCAGACCTCGATGGGGATCACTCTCCCACCCCGAAAGGTGAGAAAGCCGAGACGCCCCTCTTTATTCAGATGAAACTGAACGTGATTTCGGTAGAACCAAGGATCGTGAGCCCCCAGGGAGGGTTTGAGGGGAGGCTTCGAGATCCCGCCGATCCGTTCCAGTTGATCGTGCAGTATCTGCTCCTTAAAGCGTAATTGGGCTTCATAAGCCAGATGCTGCCATTGGCAGCCCCCACAGGTTCCGAAATGGGGGCACTGAGGCTCCACCCTATCTGGCGAAGGACGCAGCACCTCCAAGAGTCGGGCTCGAGCATACCGGCCCTTGTCTTGGACGATCTCGACGAGTACCTCTTCCCCCGGCAAGGCGTAGGGGACGAAGATCACTTTTCCTTCATGGCGGCCCAAGGCCTCACCGCCATGGGCCATGCCTGTCAACTGTAAGCGGATGGACATATGATCTCCTCATAAGGAGTATATCATAGCCATCCTTTGAGGGCGAAAGCAGGTAGGGCAGGTTTAGAAACCTGCCCTACAAGTTCCCCAACTCGTTCTCGATGGGTTAAAACAGAGTCCTAAAGGATCCCCGTGGGAAAAGTCAGGACTGTAAGTATGCCTTTATTCGTCTCTTTGCCAAATCAACGTATCGTTTCTCGTTGTCATAGCCTATGTAGTATAGCGCCGTCCCGAGATTGAGACGGCGCTCGTCACTATCACGATTTGTCATAGAGTCGCTATTACACCCAACCCCGCAACTTGATCGCCTCCGCCACCCTCTCTACAGCCACCAGATAGGCCGCCAGGCGGTTATGGACCTTTTTCTCCTGGGCCATCTCGTGGACGGCGTGAAAGGCAGCGGTCATCTTCTTGTCCAGTTTCTCGTGGACCTCCTCGAGATCCCAGTAGTAGTTATAGGCGTTCTGGACCCCCTCAAAGTAGGAGACGGTCACGCCCCCGGCGTTGCAGAGGAAGTCGGGGATGACGTAAACCCCGTTGCGGTAGAGTATCTTGTCCGCCTCGGGGGTTGTGGGACCGTTGGCCAGTTCGGCGATGATCTTGGCCTTAACCTCTCCGGCGTTCTCCGCCGTTATCTGGTTCTCCAGCGCGGCCGGTATGAGGATAGTGACGTCCAGTTCCAGGAGTTCTTCGTTGGTGATGTTCTTGGCGCCGGGGAAACTGATCACGGAACGGCTCTTGTCTTTGTGGGCTTTAACGGCTTTGGGATCGAGCCCTTCGGGGTTCAAGATGCCGCCTTTAGAGTCGCTCACGGCTATCACCTTGAGGCCCAAGAGTTCCTGGCCCAAAAGATGAGCGAAATAGCCGGCGTTGCCGTAGCCCTGGATGGCGGTGGTGGCACCCTTAAGGTCGATGCCTAGGAGTTTGCCCGCCTCCCGTACGCAGTACATGCCTCCTCGGGCTGTAGCGTCACCTCGCCCCGCGGAACCGCCCAAGGGGATCGGCTTGCCAGTGATGACACCAGGCTCGTGATCTCCCCGCAATGCGCTATACTCGTCCATCATCCAGGCCATGATCTGGGGGTTGGTATAGACATCGGGAGCGGGCACATCCCTCTTTGGACCGAGGATGATCCCTACCTGTCTGATGTAGGCCCGGCTCAACCTCTCCAACTCCCCTTGGGACATCTCCTTGGGGTTGCAGATCACCCCGCCCTTACCACCTCCCAAGGGGATGTCCACCAGGGCACATTTCCAGGTCATCCAGGCGGCCAAGGCTCGCACCGTATCTATGGTCTCTTCAGGGTGGTACCGGATGCCACCCTTGGCTGGGCCTCGGGCATCGTTGTACTGGACCCGGAAGCCTCTGAAGACCTTTGCGGAGCCATCGTCCATCCTCACCGGGAAGGTGACGTGGAGTTCGCGCATCGGCTCCCGCAGAAGGGCATGGATACCGGGGTCCAGTTGGAGCATCTCGGCTGCTTCATCTAGTTGCCTTTGAGCGATCTCAAAGGGGTTTAACTCTTCGGGCATCTACTCCCTCCTTTGGGTTGATACATTTCTTCCTCGAAATTGAACTCTTCGAATCTCGTTCCCTCCTTATTTCTACCCTTTCTTCTCTTTGAGCCTCTCCTTCAGGAGTCTGTTGGCCAGGCTTGGGTTCGCTTTCCCTTTGGTGGCTTTCATCACCTGGCCCACCAGGTAGCGCAGGGCCCCCTCCTTACCTCCCAGGTAGTCGGCCACAGCCTTAGGGTTATCTTCAAGCACTTGGTCAACGACAGTTGCTAGTTGGTCAGCATCGCTGATCTGAGCGAGCCTTTCCTCCCCAATAATGCGACTGGGCGGGCGGTCATCCCCCCCGATGGTTATCATGGTCGTAACTTGGGTAGCGGTACTTCGGGTGATCCAGCCACGGTCATAGGAATCGAGCAATTGCCAAACGTACTCAGGTGGCCACTTGGATCTGAACTCTTCTAAGGTAACTCTACCCTCATTCAACAAGGGGAAGAGTTCCCGGCTCATCCAATTCACTGCCAATTTTCCCTTTTCGGGGTGAGCCTTAGCATATTCCTCGAAGAGTTCTGCCACCTCCCTATCGGCCACCACCACTCCAGCATCATAGTCAGATAGACCATAGTTGGCTATGAACCTCTCCCGCTTGGCATCGGGGAGTTCGGGGAGCCGAGCCCTTATGCTCTCTATCCATTCTCTCTTCAATTCCAAGGGGGGCAGGTCCGGCTCTGGGAAGTAACGATAGTCGTGGGCGTACTCTTTGCTCCTTTGGGGCACGGTGCCCCCCCGAACCTCATCCCAACCCATCGTCTCCTGCTCGATCTTCCCCCCCGATTGGAGGATCTCCTTTTGTCGCTCTATCTCGTATTTCAAGGAGTTGAGGACGGCGCGGAAACTGTTGAGGTTCTTGATCTCCACCCGTGTACCGTACTCCTCACCGCCTCGCGCTCGCAAGGAGATGTTGACCTCGAACCGCATCGCTCCTTTCTCCATGTCTCCGGAACTGACGCCCAGATACCTCAGGATAGTGCGCAACTCGGTCACGTACTGGCGAACTTCTTCTATGGAGCGGAGGTCAGGCTCGCTCACGATCTCCAAGAGGGGCACCCCGGAGCGGTTGAAGTCCACCAAGGCATACCCCTCCTCGTGAAACAACTTGGCGGTGTCCTCCTCCAGGTGGACTCGTCGGATGCCGATCCGCTTCCGCTCCCCGTCGTGATCTATCTCCAACCAGCCATCGCGGGTGAGGGGGAGATCGTATTGAGATATCTGGTAGCCTTTGGGCAGATCGGGGTAGTGGTAGTTCTTTCGATCCCACTTGGTGGCCTCGGGGACTTGGCAGTTGAGGGCCAAGCCGGCCATGATAGTATATTCCACAGCCTTCCGGTTAATGACCGGGAGTACCCCCGGCATCCCCAAGCAGACGGGACAGACATGGGTATTAGGGGGAGCCCCCATATAATCGGTGCCGCAACCGCAAAACATCTTCGATTTGGTCAAGAGTTGGGCGTGAACTTCGATACCAATAACGGCTTCATAGGCCATGATTGGCCTCTACTGATGGAGTATCTGGGAGAGAAAGAGTTTCGTTCGCTCCTCTTTGCACTCGGTGAAGAAGCGGTCCGGCGGCGCTTCTTCAACGATCGTTCCTTCATCGAAGAAGATGATGCGGTCGGCAACTTCTCTGGCAAACCCCATCTCGTGGGTGACGACGATCATGGTCATGCCCGACTTCGCCAGTTCGATCATCACATCGAGCACCTCTTTGATCATCTCCGGGTCGAGGGCTGAAGTTGGCTCGTCGAAGAACATGATCTTGGGTTGCATGGCCAGTGCGCGGGCGATGGCCACTCGCTGCTGCTGTCCGCCGGATAGTTGAGCCGGGTACTTGTCGGCCTGTTCGGGAATGCCTACCCGTTCCAAGAGCTGGCGCGCAATCTCTTCCGCCTTATCCTTGGGCCAGCGACGAACATAGATCGGCGCCAGGGTGATATTCTGAAGAGCTGTCAGGTGCGGGAAGAGGTTGAACGACTGAAAAACCATCCCTATCTCCTGGCGAATGGCGTGCACGTTGCGGATATCGTGGGTCAACTCAATGCCGTCCACGATAATGTCGCCCTTTTGATGCTCCTCCAGGCGGTTGATCGTGCGAATGAGGGTCGATTTTCCTGAACCTGAGGGCCCGCATATGACCACTACCTCGCCCGTCTTCACGGTAAGGTCCACGCCTCGCAGCACGTGAAAGTCACCGAACCATTTGTGCAGGCCTCGGCAGATGATCATGTCCTGTCGGTCTGAGGCCTCGTATCTTTCGTTTTCCACTCTCTTGCCTCCGAAATCAAATGTTACCGTTCCCCAACGCCCAGCTGTTTCTCGAGCCGTCGGCTCGCATACGACATGGCGGAACAGGTTATGAAATAGATCACGCCCGCAAAGGCGTACACCTCTTTTTGCCGGCCGATCCATTGCGTCTGACCGGTAACAGCCTTGGCTACGCCCAGCAGCTCCAGCAGCCCAAGGATGACGACCAGGGATGTATCTTTGTACAAACTGATGAACTGACCAACGATGGCGGGAATCATCGCCCGCAGCGCTTGCGGCAGCACGATCAACCCCATCACCAGGGCCTCGTTCAAACCTACCGCCCTGCCAGCCTCGTACTGCCCTTTGGGTATGGCCTGTAGCCCGCCGCGGACATTCTCGGCAACATAGGCCGCACTGAAGAGGGTCATGCCCATCATGGCCCTGATGACAAGGTCCAGCCTTATCGCGGGGGGCAGGAAGAGAGGGATCATCAACATAGCCATGAAGAGGACGGTGATCAGCGGCACTCCACGGATCACCTCGATATACATGGTACTGAACACCTTGACGACCGGGAGGCTGCTCCGGCGGCCCAAGGCAAGGAGGATACCTATGGGGAAGGAGGCCACAATACCGACGATGCCCAGGGTCAAGCTGAGCATCAACCCGCTCCAGATACCGAGCCGAACGGAAGGGATGATGGCGTTGTCTCCGAAACCCTTGAGCAACACCATTGTCAGGAGAAGAACGACGACCCAGGTGATCGTCACCGCGCGCCTCGCCCGCGAGATCTCCCCTTTCCAGACCACCAGGGTGACCATCGCCATCACCACCAATAGGCCCACGCTGGCCCAGATGCGCCAAATCTCCGAGTAGGGGTACCTTCCGACCCAAAAAACCTTGATGTTCGTCGTCACCACGCCCCATTTGGCACTGGTCAGAGCCCATTCGATGACCCCGTACAGCACTGCGGAGATGAAGGCCACCGAACCGACCGTGAGCAGGGCATCGTACCAGGTGCCGAAAAGGTTCTTCTTGAGCCAGCCCAATACCCCGACTTCGGTGCGCGGCGGTTTCATAACCTCAGTGGCAGTCGTCATCCTACCTCTCTACAAGAGCTAGTTTGCGGTTCAGGACATTCATTATCAGCGAGATGGTCAGGCTCATGGACAGATAAGCGGCCATGATCATCAGAAAGACCTCAACCACACGACCGGACTGAAACAGCATCGTGTTGGAAACGGCGTAGAGGTCAAGGAAGCCGATGCCGATAGCCAGGCTGGAGTTCTTGGTGAGGTTCAGATACTGACTGATCAGGGGAGGGATGATGATACGTATCGCTTGTGGCAGAACGATCAACTGCAGGATCTGTATTTCCGTGAACCCCTGAGCTCGGGCCGCTTCGGTCTGCCCGCGCGGCACGGCCATGATCCCGGCGCGAACGACCTCAGCGATGAAGGCACCAGTGTATATCACCAGGCCGAACAAGATGGCAGCAAACTCTGGAGAGAGACTCGTGCCCCCCACCACCTTGAGCCCCTCCACAGCGGGTCTGTCAGGATAAAGGGGATTTCCTGGTACCAGGAACCAGCCCACCAGAGGCACAGCGAGCGCAATGAAGGTCCATGGCAGGCGTGAAACGGGGCGTCCCGTACGTCGTCCAAGGAGGACACGCCAAACCCAGATGCCCGCGGCTGCGATGACCGCCCCGATCAAGAAAGGCCACCAGAGAGCAAAAGACGCCGTGGGGCGCGGCCAGACGAGATTGAGACCACGGTTGCTGAGGAAGACCGGGCCGGGCAGCACGATACGGTCCTTAAGTTCCGGCAGTTTCAACATGACCGCGAAATAGAGGAAAAAGAGCTGTACGAGGACCGGCGTATTGCGGATGATCTCGATATATACGCTGGCGATATTGGTGATAAGCCAGTTCGTAGACAATCGGGCCACACCGGCTACTGTGCCCAAGATAGTGGCCATGATGATGCCTAAGATCGCGACCTTTATGGTGTTCACGACCCCGACTACAAAAGCCTTCCAGTAGGGGTCTACGGAGCTGAAGGCCATCCCCTCAGCCAGGTCGAAACTGGCCTCCTCGCGCAGGAATCTAAAGGAGAAAGTCAGCCCCCGCGCCCCATAGTTCCCCAGACACCATGCGGCGACAAGCACCACGGCGATGACAAACACCACCTGCCCCAACGCACCGAGGAACCGTTCATCGCGTAGAATGCGCATGGTCCGCTGGCGAGCGATCGCGATCTGTGACATATGTGCTTACCTTGGGGAGGAGTGCAGCCCGACGTCATGTCGGGCTGCACTTGTGACCTAGAAACAAGGTCCTATCGGAAGGCCATGGGGTAGAGGAGCCCACCGTTGGTCCAGAGCTCATTCGGGCCGCGCGGGATGTCGAGGCCAGCAGGGCCCAGCCAGCGCTCGTAGACCTCAGCGTAGTTGCCAACCTGCCTGATCACGTTGACCATGAAGTCGTTGGGGATGCCTAAAGAGGCACCCAACTCGCCCTCGACGCCCAACAGCCGCCTGATGGTCGGATCGTCGCTGTTCAGCATCTCGTCAAGGTTCGTAGAGTTGACCCCGGACTCTTCGGCCTGGATCATGCCCCAAGTGACCCACCTGACGACATCGTTCCATCTGTCGTCGCCGTGAGCGGTCACCGGTCCCAGAGGCTCCTTGGACATGGTCACGTCGAGGATGATATGCTCCTCGGGATGCGCATACGCTGAACGCAGGGCTGCCAACTGTGACTTGTCGGAGGTATGGCCGTCACAACGCCCCTCCTCGTAGGCTACCGCCGTATCCTGTGTCTTCTCAAAGAGAAGCGGGCTGTAGTCGACGCCACGGGAGCGGAAAGCGTCGGCCAGGTTCATCTCCGTCGTCGTACCGGTGGTGCAGCAAACGGTAGCCCCGCCCATCTCTTCTATCGAAGTCCATCCGGTGGCCACCGGGACCATCATGCCCTGGCCATCGTAGAAATTCACCGCCGCCCAGTTTACCTCGTTCACGCTATCGCGAGTGAGCGTCCACGTGGTATTGCGGAGCAGCACGTCAATCTCGCCGGTTTGAAGCGCCGGGAGACGCTCTGCAGCGGTCAATGGTCGGTAGTCGACCGCATTCGCGTCGCCGAAGACCGCAGCGGCAATAGCCTTGCAGAAATCAACGTCGAACCCCTCGAACTCACCCGCTGGGTTGAGATAGCCAAAGAAGGCGAGTTCCTGGTTGCAGCCGCAGATGATCTCTCCGCGGTCCAGGATGGTCTGGAAGCGCGCTCCTGCCACTACGGGAGGAGCTTCCTCCTCCGCCGGCGCGGCGCAGGCAGCAAGCAATGTCCCTATGACCAATAGGCTAACAATTATCCAACTTCTCGCTTTCACGATTTTCCTCCCTTGGATTGTGCTCCAACTGTGTGAATAGTGATGGACAAGAGTTCATTTTGTTCTTTGGGCCTCACCTCCTTCCCCTAAAGGTTTGGTAGAGCCACCTATATTATACCATTTCTAGCCTCCTCGTCAAGACTGGTGGTTGCCCTACCCACACCGGTGCACGAAGCGCTCCATCCGCCCCAAGGCCTCCTCGATAGCCTCCAACGAGGTGGCATAGGAGCAGCGGACGAACCCCTCCCCGCACTCCCCGAAGGCACCGCCCGGGACCACAGCCACCTTCTCCTCGGAGAGCAACCTCTCCGAGAACTCATCAGAACTCAAGCCCGTCCGGGCGATGGAAGGGAAGGCGTAGAAAGCCCCCCGGGGCTCGAAGCAGGAGAGGCCGAGGTCGTTGAGCCCTTTCACTATCACTCGGCGCCTCCTATCGTACTCTTGGACCATCGCTTGCACCGCCTCCTCACCGTTTCTGAGGGCCTCGATGGACGCCACTTGGGCCGTTGTAGGGGCACACATGATAGCGTATTGGTGGAGTTTCATTATGGCGCCGATGACCTCACCGTTCCCAGCCACGTATCCGATCCGCCATCCGGTCATAGCGTAGGCTTTGGAGAACCCTCCCAAGAGCACCGTCCGGTCCCTCATCCCAGGCAGAGAAGCGAAACAGGCATGCTCGATGCCGTAAACTAGCCGGTCATAGATCTCGTCGGAGAAGACGACCAACCCGTGCTCTTCCGCTATCTTGGCGATCTCGATGAGGAGGTCCCTAGGCATGACCGCCCCGGTAGGGTTGTTGGGGTAGCCGATGAGCAACCCCTTCGTGCGGGGGGTGATGGCGGCCTCGATCTCTTGGGGCACGATCTGGAAGCCCTCCTCGCACCTGGTCTCCAACACTACCGGGACACCCCCAGCGAAGATGATTCCGGGCTTGTAGGAGACGAAGCAGGGCTCCGGCACGATCACCTCATCGCCGGGATCGACCAAAGCCAAGAGGGAGATATGCAGAGCCTCGGAGACCCCTACGGTGATCAAGATCTCCGTCTCTGGGTCGTATTCTACCTCGTATCGGTTAGCCAGATGTTTGGCCAACTCCTCCCTTAACTCGAAGATCCCAGAGTTGGAACTGTAGTGGGTCTCTCCCCGTTCCAAGGAGCGAATCCCCGCGTGGCGGATCTGATCCGGGGTGACAAAGTCCGGCTCCCCCACTCCCAAAGATATGACGTCTTCCATGGTGGCGATGATATCGAAGAACTTCCTGATACCCGAGGGAGGGACCATCCGCGCCCTCTGGGCGATAAACTCTCTCACTTTAGTCTCAGATACCATTCATCTGCCTCCGGAGAATAAACTAGATGAAAGCGCTCTCCCGTCGAGGTCCGCACCTGGAAATGGGAACCCTCGGGCGTCATCCACTCTCCCTCTATCGCCTCTACCGTGTGCTCTTCGTCTTGCCAGATGAAGGAGATGGGCCGCTCTGGGTATTTGCGCCCTGAATAGGATCGTACCTCTACCCGCTCTTCCAACCCCCTCACCCCAGTTCTACCTGGGAGGAATCGCCCACGTCGAGTCTCCTAAGCCTACCCCTCACCTGGACATGGGAGCCCACCAGCGAACCTTCCAGGGCAGCGCCCTCTATATAAGCCCCCTCATCGATGATGGAGTCCCTGATAATAGAGTCCACAATCACACTCCCCCCACCCACAGACACGTAGGGACCCACGATGGAGTTCCGAAGGGTCGCCGTCGGCGCGATAGAGACCGGGGGGATGATAACGGAGTTCTCCGCCTCTACTTCCTCTGTCCCGCCCTTCTCCAAAAGATAGCGATTAGTGGCCAAAAGGGTCTCTGGTTTCCCGCAATCCTGCCACACATCGACGGTCACAGCCTCCAGTTTGGCCCCCCGATCCACCATCAACTGGAAGGCGTCGGCTATGTAATATTCACCTTTGGTTTGGATACCTTCCTTCAGGAGGGTGTCGACGCATCCCATAAGCAATGGCCAGTTCACCACGTAATACATCCCCACCAAGGCCAGATTAGAGATCGGCTCCTCTGGCTTCTCGATGAATCTGATGATCCTGTCACCTTCCAAGAGGACGATCCCGAAACGCCGGGGATCCTCCACCTCTTTTACAAAGACGAGCCCATCCGAGGTGACCTCCCCCAGATGGGCGAGGTCTGCCTCGAAGAGGGTGTCGGAGAAGATCATCAAGAAGGGGGTATCTATATGCTCCCTGGCCAGATGGAGGGCGTGGGCTTGGCCCTTGGGCTCCCTCTGCCAGACGAAACGGGCAGGGAGATCGTAGTTGGTCACCACGTACTCCTCGATTTGCTCCCCCAGGTGCCCCACGATGAATATATACTCCTCCACCTCCAGACTCTGGAACCTGTCGAGGAGATGGGCCAAAACCGGCTCCCCGGCCACCATGAGCAACCCCTTCGCCTTACTATAGGTATGAGGCCGGAGCCGGGTCCCTAACCCAGCCAAGAGTATGATCACCTTCATGGAGCACCTGCCCTTCGTCCTTGCACTCTCACCACCTCAGATCTTTGGCCTCATCCTATGCCACTCTGTGGCCTGTTCGTAAGCGTAGGCCACCCGCAGAACCGTCTCCTCACCCAGTGCGGGGCCGATGATCTGCAAACCTACGGGCAAGCCCCCGGCGAAGCCACAAGGGATGGATATACCGGGGATACCCGCCAACGGCTGGGAGAGGGTAAAGATATCGGAGAGGTACATCTGCAAGGGGTCCTCCACTCGCTCCCCGATCTTGAAAGCCACCGTGGGAGAGGTGGGCCCCACTAAGACGTCGCACTTCGAGAAAGCCTGGTCGAAATCCTCCTTGATGAGGGTGCGAACCTTCTGGGCTTTGAGGTAGTAGGCATCGTAGTAGCCAGCAGAGAGGGCGTAAGCCCCCAGCATTATCCGCCGCTTCACCTCCGGGCCGAAGCCGGCCTCCCTCGTCCGTCGGTAGTCCTCCCAAATATCGTTCGCCTGGGAGCAAGAGAGGCCATACTTCACCCCATCGTAGCGGGCTAGATTGGCCGAGGCCTCGGCGGGGGCGATAAGATAGTAGGAGGGCAAAGCGTACTCGGTGTGGGGGAGGGAGACCTCCACCACCTCGGCTCCCAGATCGGCTAGGAGGTCGAGGGCTGCCCGCACCACCTCCGCCACCTGGGCTTCCACCCCTTCGACGAAGTATTCCTCCGGAACGCCTATCCGCAACCCCTTGATATCTGGCAGTAGGGCTTCCCTGTAGTTGGGGACGGGAAGGTCGAGGGAGGTGGAATCCCTTGGATCGTGACCAGCTATCACCTCTAGCACCAAGGCGCAATCGGTTACATCACTAGTCAGTGGGCCTATCTGATCCAAGGAGGAGGCGAAGGCTATCAGACCGTAACGGGAGACCCGTCCATAGGTAGGCTTCAACCCCACTACCCCGCAGAGGGAGGCTGGCTGGCGGACGCTCCCCCCCGTATCGGTACCCAGGGCGAAGATCGCCTCCCCGGAGGCTACGGCCGCCGCAGAGCCGCCGCTGGAGCCTCCGGGTACTCGGCTAGTGTCCCAAGGGTTATGGGTGGTGAAAAACCCGGAGTTCTCAGTGGAGGAACCCATGGCGAACTCGTCGGTGTTCGTCTTCCCCAAGATTATAGCCCCAGCCTCCATTAGACGCCCCACCACCGTGGCACTATAAGGAGGGATGAACCCCTCCAAGATCTTCGAGCCGCAGGTGGTCTCTATCCCTTCGGTGCAGATCACATCCTTGACCGCCATGGGCACCCCCAAAAGAGGAGAGGGTTCCTCGCCATCCCTCCTCTTACGAGCGAGAAGGGTATCCACCTCTCGTGCCCGTTCCAAAGCCTCCTCAGGGGTGAGGGTGAGATAGGCCTTGATCTCGTTGTCTACCTCGACGATACGATCCAAGACTGCCTGGGTCAACTCCAGCGAGCTGATCTCTCCCCGCCAGAGCAACTCATGGGCCTCATGTGCGGTCAAATCATGCAGCGCGGCCAACGAGCCTCCTATATAACTCCTAGACGGCCAATGTCTCCATGGCTCATCTCTACCCCAGATGGTGGAGCAGTCATAAGGAAAATGCGAGATGGCCACGATAGGGATGCTTCGACCGTGTCAGATATCTGGGAGACTGGAATCAAGAGAGAAAAGGAGAGGGATGCGTGGGCCACATCCACCCTCTCCTGGCCTAAAACCTCATCGATGATCTCTTTAGCCCCCGGTGCGGAGACCAGATCCTTGATGATCTCCTTAGAATAGGTAATGAGGCCCTCACCGCGTTCCTTGGCCTTATCCCCTAACCAAGCAACCTTCATCGATCTCACCGGCGCTTACAGAACTGACGGCACCTTGAAATACCCTTTCTCGGCCCAAGGAGCGTTAGCCAGAGCCTCCTCTGGCGAGAGACAAGGGGTGACCTCATCGGCCCGCATGACGTTCTTGAGAGTGATCACCTGGGCGGTAGGCGGAATACCCGTCGTGTCGAGGGTCTGGAGAGCCTGGAAATGTTCCAAGATGCTCGATAGTTGCAGGGCGAAAACCTCTTTCTCCTCCTCTGTGAGGGCTAGTTTCACCAACTCGGCGATATGTTCTACTTCCGCCCGACTTAAACCCATAGGCTCACTCCTCATAGTGTGACCCCTCTCAGGGCCAAGCAACAATTATAGCACCTTCCTACCTTAGGAGCAAACATAACGAGGGATGAGAATGTTGAAAAACACCTCCTCGTTTAGCATAGTGGGAAAGAAATTGCATCCGCAGTATCTCTTCCTGCTTTCTGTCCCCATAATCATTCAAATTCTGAGGGTTTGCGGGAGACATCATTGATTGCCAAGGAATTTTTCCCACCTTTTCAACAATCTCACGAGGGATATAGGAGCTCTTCTCTGCGGTCACCCCAAGCTTCTGTCACACCCTCCTGCATATGTAAGCGGCGACTAAAGCCATTAAGAATGCCATGAGAAAGTAGTTTCCTCTTCTGGTCGTGGTATGCCGCGTATGAGGGGCGTCGAAGGTGCTTTTGCAAAGAGGTGAGATCGAGCCCCGGATAGATCTACCTCTCCTTCACCACCTGCACCCTATCTAGATCCCTTACCACCACAGCGTGAGGGAAGATGGGCTGGGCCTCCGCCAAAACCTCCTCCGCCGAGTACCGCCTCGATATATGGGTCAGGTAGAGCACCTTCACCCCTGCCTCCCGGGCCAAGGTGGCGGCTTGAGCAGCCGTGAGGTGGCTATACTTCTTTGCCAGATGAGCCTCAGCCTGAAGATAGGTGGCCTCGATCACTAGGGCATCGGCTTCCCTCGCCTCATCGACCAGATCGTCCACACGGCTAGCATCCCCTACATAGACCAGTCTGGCCCCGAGGATCGGAGCGCCTAATACCTCGTCAGGGATCACCACCCTCCCATCGGCCAAAGTTATCGGCTCACCCCTCACTAACCGCCTTCGCTCAGGCCCAGGAGGCACCCCCAGCCGCTCCGCCACGGCGGCTAGGAAAGGTCGCCGACTCTTCTCCTCAAAGGTATAACCAAAGCAGCCCGGCCCCTTATGGGTGACGGGGAAAGCCGAGAGGGAGAAATCTTCGTCCTCCAAGATCACTCCGGGGGAGATCTCTATGAACTCGATTTGAAGGTTGGGCCGGGCTCCCCTCAGAACCACTCCCAGGATCAGATCCCGAACTCGTTCTAGGGCCCACGCCCCTCCGTAGATCTCCAGCCTGTCGATCGCCTCCCACCGGCTGAAAGTGGAGACTAAGCCGCCCAAGCCTAGGATATGATCCAGATGACCGTGGGTGAGGAGGATGCGATTGAGCCTCTTGAAGCCTAGGCCGCTCTTAAGAAGTTGTCGTTGGGTCCCCTCGCCGCAATCGATGAGGAAGCGGTATCGACCATAAAGCACCATGGTAGAGGGCAGGCTCCTTGCCAAAGAAGGGGCCGAAGCCGAGGTCCCCAGGAAGACCACCTCAAACATCATCTACCTCCCACAAGAGACCCTCCCTTTCTCTCCCTCCGACCCCTCAACTTGATAATCTATATCCATGAACCGCTCCACCACCCAGATATTGGTGAGGAGGTGTTGAGTGATCTGGCAAGTGGTAAAGGTGGAGTGGCCGTCGGCCAAAGCCAAGGGGAGGATGAGTTGATCTGCCAGATGCTTATCTACCATAGCCCCGCTGCGGTAATATTCCAAGAAAGCCTCACAAGCCTCCTCGGCTACCTTCTCCGCTGGCTTCCCCAGCGCCCCCAGAGCGGTGAAACCGGCCACTCCGTTTTCGAACTCCGCCCAGAGGAAGACCATCGTACCTCGACCCAAAGATTTACCCTCTTCTATTCTTATATCCGCCTCGAAGCCTTCCCTCCGCAATACCTCCACCGCTCGGCCCCTCTGTCGCTGGGCGATATGCTTGGGCAGGTTAGACAGAGCGGAGAGCCCGGAGAGGCGCAAAAACTCACCTCGCTCGTTCAGAGCGATAGGCTTAAGACTAGAGGTGGCTTCTTTGATTTGGGCTTCTACGCTTCCTCCACCGATGGGGTACCAACCCCACCTTTCGATATCTGCTCCAGCCTCTATCCCCAGACGAGCCAAGGTAGGGAGATAAACCTTCTCCAGAAAGTGATAGGGTGGGCTCCAAGGCACATGAGTGCCACCTTTGACGGTGATCTTCGACCGCCCCTCCGCCAAGGCCAGAGGCAAGAGAATGGTCTGTAGGATAAGGCTAGTAGATCCCGCACTTCCACCCTTTCTAGCGGCGGCTACATCCCAGGAGTAAGAGCCTGCCTGGGGTGGCGATCGAGGTATAAAGGTGAGGGTTTGAGATCCCAGATGTGCACCTTCCAAGTGAGCGTCGCATAAGGCGGCAGCGGCTAGGACAGCGGTTAAATGCTGGGCCGCCAGCCCGGGGTTCTTCCTCCCCGCCCGGATATTTACCATCTTTAGCGGCTTGCCAGTGACCGCAGCCAAAGTGAGGGAGGTGCGGAGTATCTGCCCTCCCCCCTCCCCGTAAGAGCCATCGATGGTGATCATTAACTACTCTTCAAGCCATGGCCTCTACTGGGCCAAAGATGCCCCTGGGTTATCCCGCTTTCCTCACGCCCGAAGAACGGTTCCTACCTGCGCCCTGGGATGAAGAAGCGCCCGCTTGATGAAGCCTTCCTTCTTTCCAGAGATGAAGCGCACTTCCAGAGAGGGCTGCTTCTCGACAATCCGACACATAATACGCACTTTGGCCAACATGCCCCCCGTCACATCGACCGTAGGCGAACCGGCCAGCACGCCCTCCAGTTGGGGCAGATCGGCAGGGGAGATCCGCTCCAGCAGAGGAGCCTCGGGGTCCACCTCTAGGTCACCGGCATAGACCCCCTCCACCTCTCCAGCCAGGATTATCCGCTGGGGCAAAAGATGCGATGAGAGGTAGGCGAATATCTCCTCCGTCGATATGATGGCGCTTCCTCGCTCCTCGTCGAAGGCCACATCACCATAGACCAAGGGAACGAGCCCCTGATCGAGAGCCTCCCTGATAGGTTCGATCTCCAGGTGGATCAACTCCCCATCCCGGCACCGAGCGGACGCGGAAGGCTGGAAGGAGATGACAGGCACCCCCGTCTCTAAGAAGGTATCGGTCACCAACCGGTTGAGGCGCGCGGCAACCGCCCCTGTCTCGGCGAACCCCCACCACTCCTCTCTCAACCCTTCATGGACACCGTACTTCCGGGCGGGATAGTGGCCGAAAGAACCGCTGCCATGCCCCAGAAGGAGTCGAAAGGCCCCCTCCTCAAGCGCCTCCTTGACCTCTCGAGCCGCCCGCTCGATCACCTCCCTCCGAGCCGTCTCCGGCACCGATTTCTCCGTGATGAGAGAACCGCCCAGTTTCAGAAAGATGAGTTCCCCCAAGATACCCCCTCTAGAAGAGGTGCTCCTCGATGAGCCTAGCCCCCTGGCCCGGCCGACATACTATCACTTGCTTTACCCCTTCCACCTCCCTCAGCGCCCTTTCTATCTCTTCCACACAAGAGGGTAAAGTCAAGAGATGGACGTTGGGGCCCGCGTCGATGGTGAAGTAGACAGAATGTCCCTCCTCCCTCCAATGGCGAACCTCTTTCATGACTCTCACCGTGGCCGGTGTCCAGTAGAGAAGGCTAGGCTGCGAGGTCATCATGATGGCGTGCAAGGAAAGGGCCTCCCTCTCAGCCACGGAACCCAGACTCTCGAAATCGCGAGTCAGAATGGCTTCCCTCACCCGGTCTAGGTCCTCCTTCACCTGGAAGAGCCTAGCCGAATACAGGGGGCTACTCTTAGCCAACTTATGACCCTCGGAAGAGGATACCTCTTTGGCCTCCGTGGAGACCAAGGCGATGCAATCGCAGATCTCCCAATGCTCTGGAGGGGCGATCTGTGAAGCGAAAGAATCCTCATCTTTGGTCCCCGCCACCCACTCCACATACCCTCCCCATATGGAGCGGGTTGCTGAACCTGAGCCCAAACGAGCCAGGGTAGAAAGTTCCCTATCCTCTAACCCCATCTGTAGACCCGCAGCAGCGGCCAAAGTTAGGGCGGCGAAGCCAGAGGCGGAAGAGGCGAGTCCCGCCCCGGCGGGAAAATCGTTGACTGAGGCCACCCGGGCTTTGAGAGGCTTCCCCGCTAAGGTACGCAGGCCATTGAGATGGGCCACGATCCGGGCCTTGGCACCCGGAGATGGCTCCACCCCGTCAACCTCGATCTCGTCTTCCGCCAGAGCCGGAGAGAACTCCACGGTGGTTACCGTGCATAGCCTATCGAGGGTCATGGATATGCTGCCATTCATCGGCAGCCGCAAATCGTCGTTTAAGTTCCCCCAATATTTGATGAAGGCGATGTTCGCCCTGGCGACCGCAGTTCCCTTCATCACTCTCCCTTAACAGTCGGGCGCTTCCGCAAAAGAAGGAGGGCCACTGCGCGTTCCTCAGCCACCAATCTATGAGACAGACCCTTGGGCATCCTGGCTATCTCTCCACACTCGATCTTCGTCCGCCCCCCCTCGGTCTCCAACTCCACCTCTCCCTCCTGAAGGAAAAGAAGGAGGGTTTGGGGGTTCCGCTCCCAATTTGATCTCCCTTGGTAGACCACCGCCTGGGCCACGAAACCGTCTACTGAGGCCAGATCCAGAGGTGAAAAGGGAGCCAAACCTTCCGCCGCTTCCTTAACACTCACTTTGTTCAGCGTAGCCTGGCCTGGGAGGACGAAGAGCCTCCTCTTGCCGTCTTGCCGATCAGAGAAGAGCCTCCGCTCGAAAAGGAGGACCACGGACCGGATAGAAGAGGTCGAACGATGGGTCACCCCCTTGGGCACTACGGCCAACTCCCCGGTCCGGAGGGTGTGATTGCCCCATTCGCTCTCTAACGAGATCTCCCCCTCGTAGACGAAGAAAAGTTCATCCTCGTCGATATGCTTATGCCAGGCTATACCCCCCTGACAGATGAAGAGCCGGGCTGCGAACTCCTCCACGCGGGCTAACTCCACGAGCATATATGGCTCCGTCAATTTCTTGGCCATGGCGGTTAGGTCCACCTTCTGGATCATGATGAGACCTCGGTCGTGATCACCCTCTGGGCACCCCCTCGCTCCAAGGCGGCCATTACCGCCTCTCGGGTTCTCTCCTCGATCAAGGCGATGACGCTGCCACCTCGTCCTGCTCCCGAGAGTTTGGCGCCCAAAGCACCGGCCTCCCTCGCTACTTTCACCAAACCATCCAGTTGGGGAGAGGAAACCCCTAGGTCCCGAAGAAGAGCCTGGTTTTCGTCCATTAGTGACCCCAAACCCTCCAGGTTACCCCCTTCCATCTCCTCCTTCGCTCTCTTCGCGACCCGGCCTATCTGGTCGAAAAGGAGTTCGTATCTGGAAGGCTCCCTCTCCCATCGGCGGCGCACCTCCTCTACCACCACCTTGGTGGGGCTTTTTACCCCCGAATCGCCGATGGCTAAGAGGAAAGGTCTCCCCACCTTGAAGATCTGAGGGGGCTCGCCCCTTACAAAGTAGATGGGCTGCCCATAGGAGATCACCGTGTTATCGATGCCACTGGGGGTGCCATGGTGGAACTTTTCCGCCTCATACACAAGAATGGAGACCTCCTCAGGGCTCAATTCTCGGCCGAAATGCTCGCTTAACCCTCGAACCAAGGCGGTAGAGACCGCCGCCCCGCTCCCCAGGCCGCGGGCTATGGGGATGGTGGAGGTGATGGTGATGACCAGGGGGGGTGGAGGGCGAACCCCTAGGTACTCCAGCGTACTCTCCACCAGAGAGATGACCGGCTCCAGAGCCTCATCAACCGGTGATTCTCCCATGGTATGGCTGAGGCCCAGATCTTTCGCTTGAATCAAGATGCCGCCATCCGCGCCCCTTTCCACGGTCACCCGCGCCCCTACCTGGGTCACGGGTACCGCTATGGCCGGCCGGCCATAGACCACGGCGTGTTCACCGAAAAGGATCACCTTACCCGGTGCAAAGGCCACAGCCATCTCCAAAATCTAGTATATCACAAGAGGGGGGCACTTCAAATTGGCTTCCAGACCGCATCTAGAGCGTTTCCTCTTCCAGCCTCTTGAGCCTGTCTCTCATCCTCTGCCAATGGGTGCCCCGCCAGTAGATCTTACCGCACTGGGGACAGAGGCTGAACCGCTCCTGCGTCCGGAAGACGTAAGGTGGGACCCGTTCCCGGACCGCTTCCTTGGCTACCCTTTGCAAAGGGCTGTTGCAGACGGGGCAGCGGCTGAAGGACCTGTCTAGGTTCAGGTTCAAATCGTGGAGGAGTTGGGGGATCTGCTCCCTGAAGTCGTCGCTTTCGATGAGGAGGCAATCTATCCCCCTCCGCCTGAGCATCTCCCGGTCGCGGGTGAGGACCATTCGTCCTTGGGCGCGGGCCATGCGCACCAGGTCGTTATCGTCCAGGGAGGAGAAGTAGAGGGTGTCATAGCCTAGGATGCGGAGCCACTTGGCCAGCCGGCCCAGCATGGAATCCACCAGGAACTTCATAGCCTTATTATAACAGGCTTGGGGGGCGGGCAAAAGGTGAAGAGGCCCTTCGTGTCGCTCAGGACAGGCCCTGGCCCACTACAGCCAGGACACGGCCACGCAAGAGGCCTTATACTAGGGAATGGAGGCATCAGCCGGACCGCCTATCCTTATCCTTACAGGATCCCTGTGGGACAGGATCCCTGTCCCGCAGGGATCCCGAGGGATGGGAAAGGCTCGATTCATGCTGGCCCTGGATTTGAAATCCAGGGCCAGGGAAAATGCCCAGCGGTGCCAGAAAGCGAACCGATTGCGTTCGCATCCTGTCCCACGGGATCCTCTAAGGAAGGGATGCTCAGCATCTTGAAGGACAGGGTCGTAGGGCATAGGCGTCAACGGATTCCAAGTATAGCACAAAAGTTTTACAATGCCGAGGGAGATCACGAATGACGCGTCCTTACAGGATCCCGAGGGAAAAGAGAGGGCGGGTATATAAACCCGCCCTACACTAGTGCTCGAGCCTGTGTCATCACAGGAAGTCGAACAGGGTCAGGAATTCGCTTCGGAACGAATGTTTTCAACAGCGTCAATGGCGCTATTAATAGAATCCGTTCGAAAGTAGGGTTTGAGCGCGCGCACGATGCTCCTGTTCATGAGAAACGCCTAGCACTTGGGCTAGAGCCCTCAAACTATAACCGGGGACATAGAGAACGAGGCTGCTGGCTAACTGGAAGGTGTCCAGCGCTTGATGGGTAAGAAAGAGGCCCTGCTTCCTCAGGAAGGCCGGGTCGAAAGCGATATTGTGACCCACGAGGGGGTGATGCCCCACGAAGCGGGAGAGAGGTCCCAAAAGAGAGAAAAGGCTAGGGGCACTACTCACTTCGTCTGGGCTTATCCCGGTGAGGCGTTGGATGTTATAGGGGAGGGGGCGCTGGGGGTTAACCAGGCTGGACCAGGTATCTAGAACTTCCTGGCCACGAAACTTCACCGCTCCGATCTCGATGATGGCATCCCGGTCTGGATCGAGCCCCGTGGTCTCGATATCCAGGGCTACGTATATACACGGCATATCTCCCCTCGCTTACCATTATATAATAGACCCGCTAAAAGATAGTAAAGCCCGCCCTGATAATGTAGGGCGGGCGTAAGGAAAAACGCAGCCGATTTAGCCGCTCACCTTCTTCCAGTCGGCAAGGAAACGCTGGATACCTACGTCGGTAAGGGGGTGTTGGATCATCTTTTGGAGCACCGGGTAGGGGACGGTGGCGATATGGGCCCCGGCCAGGGCAGCCTGGGTGACATGCAAAGGGTGGCGGATGCTGGCGGCGATGACCAAGGTATCTAAGTCGTAATATTCGAGTATCTCCACTATATCAGCCAGCACTTCCATACCATCGTGGCCGATATCATCGAGACGGCCTATGAAGGGGGAGACGAAAGTGGCTCCTGCCTGGGCGGCTAAGAGAGCCTGGTTGGGGGAGAAGGTCAGGGTGGCGTTGGTGCGGATGCCTTGGGCGGTCGCCAGACGCCAAGCGGTCTCTTTATCCGTTTCGCACTCCCCTTCCCAAGCGCAATCCTGACAGATGGTCTCCTGAACCGCTTTCTGAGAGAGGGCATGGATGGCTTTCAGCCCTTCTGTGGTGACCGGTATCTTGATCACCACATGGGGAGACCAGCAGGCTATCTTCTCTGCCTCGGCCACCATCCCCTCCACCTCTTCGCTGGTCACCTCGGCGCTGACGGGGCCTTGTACCAGATAGCATATCTCTTGGGTGACCTGGCGGTAGTCGCTCCGCCCAGCTCTCATCATCAGGGAGGGGTTGGTGGTCACCCCCCTGATGACGCCCCACTTCACCGCCTCCCTTATCTCCTCGATCTTCGCTGTGTCGAGATAGATCTCCATCAGATCACAAACCTCCATTAGAATCTTGGGTGGCATCAGCCCGAAGAGGTTCTTTCTCCGCCGCCTCTTTGACCGCGCCGATGAAGTCGCGGAAAAGGGGGTGAGGCCGGTTGGGTCGGGACTTGAACTCCGGATGGAACTGAGTTCCCACCATCCAGGGATGATCTTTGAGTTCCGCGATCTCTACCAGACGGCCATCGGGAGAGGTGCCGCTTATGATGAGGCCCCCTTCCTTGAGCAACTCTCGGTAGTCGTTGTTCACCTCGAAGCGGTGCCTCCGCCTCTCCGAGATCAACTCCTGACCATAGACCTTGAAGGCCAGAGTGTCGGGCAGGACCCGACAGGGGTGAGCCCCCAACCGCATGGTGCCTCCCATCTCCGATATGCCCCTCTGCTCCGGCAGAAGGTCGATGACCGGGTATCTGGTTTGGGGGTCGAACTCCGTGCTGTTTGGCTCCTCGCTCCCCAGAGCGTGACGGGCTAACTCTATGATCATCACCTGCATCCCCAGACAGAGGCCGAGATAGGGCGCTTTCTTCTCTCGGGCATAGCGACAGGCTTTGACTTTCCCCTCTATCCCTCGCACATCGAACCCTCCAGGGATGACGATCCCCCTCACCTCGTCCAAACGCTCCCACCCTCCCCCCTTCTCCAACTCCTCGGCGTCGATCCAATTTATCTCCACCTCTCTATCGTGGTAGAGGGCAGCGTGGCGCAGTGCCTCTCGCACACTGATGTAGGCATCCGGCAAGGTCACGTATTTCCCCACCACACCGATGGAAAGTCTCTCTTTCGGCTCCTTTATCCTCTTTACCATCTCCCGCCAAGCGGAGAGATCCTTGCGCCGTCTAGGCAGTTCCAACCGCTCCATGATGAAATCTCCAAGTCCCACCTCCTCTAAGAGAAGAGGGACTTCGTAGATAGTGGGCACGGTGATGAGGGGGATGACAGCCCGGACTTCCACATCGCAGAAGAGGGCGATCTTCTCCTTCAGTTTCTCATCCACCGCGTAGTCAGAACGGCAGACGATGACATCGGGCTGGATGCCGATGCTCCGCAACTCCTTCACGCTGTGTTGGGTGGGCTTAGTTTTGAGTTCGCCGGTGGAGGAGATATAGGGGAGGAGGGTAAGATGGACGTAGAGGACATTCTCTCGACCCATATCTTTGCGCATCTGGCGGAGGGCCTCCAGGAAGGGGAGTCCCTCGATGTCGCCCACGGTGCCACCCACCTCGGTGATCACCACCTCTGCGCCCGTCTCCCGGGCCACCCTTATGATGCTCTCCTTTATCTCGTCAGTGATATGGGGTATCACTTGGATGGTCCCACCTAGATAATCTCCCTTCCTCTCCTTGGCGATGACCGCTTGGTAGATCTGACCGGTGGTCACATTAGAAGAGCGGGTGAGGTTCTCGTCGATGAACCGCTCGTAATGGCCCAGATCCAAGTCCGTCTCCGCTCCATCCTCTAGGACGTAGACCTCACCATGCTGGTAGGGAGACATGGTCCCGGGATCGACGTTGATATAGGGATCCAGTTTCTGGATGGAGACGGCGATACCCCGACTCTTTAGGAGGCGACCGATGGAAGCCGCGGTGACCCCCTTGCCTACCGAAGAGACTACACCCCCGGTGCAGAAAATGAACTTAGCCATCTTCACCTATGGAGAGAGCACGAAGCCTCGCTCCGTGCTCTCAAGACCTTTGTATATATCGCTCTATAACTCTCTTCCGACATCTGTACACTCTTTTCCGATAAAAATCATATCATAACTCGGTTCCCTTGTCAACGAGGGCCCGTCCGTGATCGCGTCGCATTTGGTCAAGATTCTCTGGCAGCATCTGTCATTGCTTTCGGGACCCTGAGGAAAAGAGTGCTCACCTCCTGGTGGGTCCGGGTGTTCGATTCAACCCCGGATACCAGTTCAGGGTTTGGGTGAGCACTCTCTTATCCCTTGAAGATCCTGAATCCTCTATACGCTACTCCTTGACGGCAAGGTAAGGCGGTGGTATCATCTCTCCATCGAGAGGGAAGATAGTTGGGAAAAATCGATAGATCTTTCAAGCGACGGTTAATGAAGGAACCTGAGGCGAAGGTCCGGCTCATCGTGCGCACCAGAGACGAACCTAAAGCCTACCGTTCTCTCCTGGCTAGGAGGGGGATCAAGGTGAAGCGAGAACTGGCGCTCATCAAGGCTCTAGCCATCGAATGTGAGGCTTCCTCTGCCCTGGCCCTCCTGCGAGAGGGGTGGGTACTTTCCCTGGAAGAGGATAGGGAGGTGCGAGCCCTAAGCTAGCCCCATCCCATAGTATGAAGGGTGTCATGGAGAAGATCGCCCATTCTTTGCTCCGAGATATGAAAACTAAACCCGCGGATGCCCAGATCCCGGTCATCGTCAAGTATGGGAAGTTTCGCAAGCGTCCCCTGGAGACTCTTCTGGCTGGCACGCGTCCCTCTCGCACCTTCCAGATCATCCCCGCGGCGGCCCTCACCACCACCTCCAAGGTTATCGAGAGTCTGAGCCGCGATCCGGATGTGGAGAGGATATGGCCAGATCTCCCCGTCCGCGTCTGCCTCGACGTATCGGTCCCTCTCGTCGGTGCGCCCCAGGTGTGGGAGGCAGGTTATACCGGGAAAGGGGTGAAAATCGCCATCTTGGACACGGGGATAGACCCCTACCACCCCGACTTCGCGGGGCGGATTGTGGCTGCGGCCGATTTCACCGGCGAAGGGCCACAAGACCGAGATGGTCACAGTACTCATGTGGCAGGGATAGCCGCCGGTAGCGGGCGCGCTTCAAAGGACAGATACCGCGGCCTGGCGCCGGAGGCGAGCCTCTATATCGCCAAGGTCCTAGGTGGGGAAGGAGCCGGCCTGATGAGCGATGTGATGGCCGGCATCGAGTGGGCCGTAGAGCAAGAGGTAGATATCATCAACCTCTCCTTGGGGGGCGACCCCCCCGGCGATGGCACCGATGCCCTCTCCGAGACCTGTGACCTGGCGGTGGAGAAGGGGTACGTGGTCTGCGTAGCGGCCGGGAACGGAGGGCCCGCGCCTTACACCATCGGCCCCCCAGGGTGCGCGAAGCAAGTGATCACCGTGGGGGCCTCCACCGACCAGGATAAGGTGGTCGATTTCTCCTCTCGAGGCCCTACCACCGATGGGCGGATCAAGCCGGATATCCTTCTCCCCGGCGCGAGCATCATCTCCTGCCGGGCTAAGGATACCTCTTTGGGCAACCCGGTGGGCGAAAACTATGCCGAACTCTCGGGAAGCAGCATGGCCACCCCCCACGCCTCAGGGATAGCGGCCCTCATCCTGCAAGCGAGGCCAGAGTTGACCCCCGCCCAATTGAAGGCCCTTCTCATGGAGACCGCCCTAGATTTGGGGCTCTCAGCCAACGACCAAGGCGCAGGCCGGGCCGATGCCTACGCCGCTTACTTAGAAGAACTAACCCCGGTTACCCCCTCTCCCGGCGGAGAGGGCTGCCTTCTCCGCCTCCTAGGTCTATAGAAGAGGCCTCCACCGATGCCCACAGATGATATGATTTATGACTATGTAGAAAGTAGGCGGAGTGATTAGGCCTAGGCAGAGGGTAGGGGTTTCGCTCAGCCGCGATCTGGGGCTCCTTGATGTCACCATGATCGGCGTGGCAGGCATGATCGGGGCTGGCATCTTTGTCTTGACTGGCATCGCCGCTGGCGTGGCAGGGCCGGCTCTCGTCCTCGCCTTCGCTCTCAACGGGGTAGTTACCCTTTTCACCGCCATGGTCTATGCGGAACTTGGCTCGTGCTTCCCTGAGGCTGGTGGGGGCTATCTATGGGTCAAGCAAGGCCTTGGCGGGGTTCTTGGCTTTCAAAGCGGCTGGATGTCCTGGTTTGCCCACATGCTAGCGGGCAGTCTCTACAGCCTGGGCTTTGGAGCCTACGCCGCTCATCTCCTCACCTCCGCCGGCGTGGTGATAGGCGGATTAAGCGAGCATCAATTGGCCAAAGCACTGGCAGTGATCGTAATTCTGACATTCACCTACATCAACCGTCAGGGGGTTTCGGAGACCGGGCTGGTAGGCAACATCATCACCGTCACCAAGATCGCCCTCCTGGGCCTTTTTATCATCTTTGGCCTGATCGCCATTGCCGGGAAGCCAGGATGGCAGGCCCATTTCACACCTTTTCTACCCCACGGCTTGAGCGGCGTCTTCATCGCTATGGGGTTGACCTTCATCGCCTTTGAGGGATACGAGATCATCGCTCAGTCGGGGGAAGAGGTTAAAGACCCTAAGCGCAATATCCCGCTGGCTATCTTCCTGGCGATTGCCCTCGTGGTCCCCATCTACCTTTTAGTCTCTTTCGTAGCCCTGGCCGTGGTGGACACGGGTGACCCTGCCGTGCCCAGCTGGCAATATCTGGGCCGCCATGCGGAGATCGCCCTCATCGAGACGGCGAAGCAATTTATGCCTGGGGGAGCGATCCTTCTCGTCATCGGTGGCCTGATTTCCACTCTGTCAGCGCTGAACGCGACCACCTATTCGTCGTCGCGGGTTTCTTTCGCCATGGGGCGGGACCGCAACTTGCCCGATTTCTTCGCCGAGGTCCATCCGATACGGCATACACCGCACAAGGCGGTGGTCATCTCTGGCGCTTTGATGATGGTCATGGCCCTCGCTTTACCCATCGAACATGTGGCCAGCGCAGCCGATATCATGTTCCTCCTCCTCTTCATGATGGTTAATGTGGCTCTTATTAGCCTCCGCAAGAAGAGGCCGGACCTCGATCGAGGCTACAAAGTTCCTTGGCTCCCCTTTGTCCCTCTGGCCGCTATAGGTAGCCAGATATTTCTGGCCCTCTATCTCTTCCGACTGAGCCCTATCGCCTGGTACACCACCCTCCTTTGGATAGCGGGGGGGCTCCTCTTCTACTACGCCTACGCCTCCCGCACCGAGGCCATGGAGGAACTATTCGAGATCATCCACGAAGAGGTGGTAGCGGTAAAGGAGTATTCGGTCCTCATCCCCGTCGCCGATGAGCAACAGGCCCACATGCTGAGCATCCTAGGAAGCGCCATCGCCAAAGACCAGGACGGAGAACTCTTCGCCCTCCATGTAGTAAGGGTGCCTTTGCAACTCTCCCTCTCCGAGGGCCGCCATTTCTTGCGTGAAGGGAAACCCCTCTTAGAGGAAGTTATAAGGCACGCCAAAGGGGTGGATGTCCCGGTTCATACCATGATACGCATGGGACATAATGTAGGTAAGGCGATCATCGATACCGCCATCAAGAGAGAATCTAACCTCATCCTCCTAGGTTGGCCGGGCTACACCGAGAGCAAGGATAAAGCCTTCGGTCGAGTGATAGACTACGTGAGCAGGAACCCACCTTGCGATCTCGCCCTGGTCAGGTTCAGGAAAAGGGAAGGCTTGAGGCGGATCCTAGTCCCCACCGCCGGAGGGCCCAACACCTCCCTAGCCTTAAAGTTGGCTATCTCCCAAGCCCGTCAATACGAAGACCAAGAGGGGATCAAGCCTACTATAACCACACTATATGTAGTTCGAGAGGGAGACAGAGAAAAGGCTAGATGGGCAGAAAAGATGTTAAAACAGGCCATAGCCCCCTATGATTACCCCCTGGAAACCAAAGTGGTCACGGCTCCCGATGTGGTCACCGGCATCCTAAGAGAGGCTGGGGGGTACAACCTGGTGATCGTGGGGGCCACGCGAGAAGGGCTCTTCGACCAACTGCTTTTTGGCGCTATCCCCCGCCGGGTGGCCGAGGAGTGCCCTAAGACGGTGATCATGGTCAAGAGGTATCAAGGGCCGGTTAGATCCTGGATACGGAGGGTCATCATACGAGGGTAATCCAGAGGGTTCTCGAAGCTACTTTCTAGGCCTCATACTGGCACGATGGGGTGATACTCACCGTCATTCAGACGGGAAAATGTCAACTACCGAATTGAATATCGACCTGCGAACTACCGCATCCTTCTTTTGACAATCCAACTTACAATCATGAGGACCGCCCCAGCACCGATGATTATATAACTGGTGCGGCCTAAGGTTGAGATAAGTATGATTCCCAAGGCGCTCAAGACAACCCCAAGAAACAGTAGAACATTTGCAGTATTTTGACCTTTCATTTCTATCCATCCTTTCTATTCTTTTTTCGGCATTGATCTGCGCCCCGAGGCGGATTCACAGAAGCTGCGATATGGAGAGCAGCAGCAGATAGCTGGCAGTATTGGCCGCCAGTGCCAAGCAATTCGCCACCTAAGATACGGCCACCCTTTGTGCAAGCAGCAGCAGATAGCTGGCAGTATTGGCCGCCAGTGCCGCCATCCAGTTCTGGCGGCCCCCATCGCGCTTCATCAATACCAGCACGCCCCCTTCAATCGCTACCGAAAGTGCCCAGGCGACCGGGATAAGCAATATCCCCAAGCGATTCAAGCGCAAAAATCCAGCTAGCCAAATCAGGCAGAACCCTACCAGGGTTGACGGCAGATTCATCAACAGCGAGGCCAGCAGTGAGCGCCAAAACGTGCCCCATTTGAGTAATCTCAGCACAATGGATTCGAGCAGGGAAAGGGCCAAGTAGGCCACGATGCCAAATCCTGCGAATAAGATCGGACCGCCTACGTCTGCAAGAACGCTGAAACTCATGGCTGCAACCTCCTTTGGTTCCGCACTTATTTCATCGAACTGAGCCGCTTATTGAGAAGGGCAAGGCGAATCATTTTTTGCTTCCTGCGACCGCGCCTGTCACACTGAGCCACCCCTCAATCCAGATACAAGCGCGATCGCTGGAAGCGGGCCATCGCTGCGACGAATACGACCACGTCGATCACCGCCAGAATGGCAACGACGATGAGTAGGATTTGCTCGCCTTTGAAAGCGCCAATAAACTCTCGTACCCGATCTTGTAGTAGCGTCATAAACATGCCCAGGAGCATAGGAGGAAGGAGTAAAACTGCCGTCAAAGTCTGCATGGCCTCCTGGACGGTATGAGATCGCAGGGAAATGAGGACGCCAGCGCCGGCGGCAAGCGTCGCCAATAGGAAGCTCAACCCAAAATCGGCCAGAGCGATAGTTGGCGTTAACAGGAGAAGTTTGCCCTCCCAGTGCGCGACGTTTACGATCACCAAGCCCAGGAGGATAGCGGCCAGCGTCACTCCCCACGCAAAAGCGACCGACACGGCGACCTTGCCGAACAGGATGGCTCGGTCCGGCAGACAACTGGCCAGCAGCGTCCCCAACGTGTGCCGCTCTCGCTCGCCGGCAAAGGAGTCGGGGATCGTTATGCTCACCAGAATGATCGGAACGAACACGGCGATAATAACCGAGTCGAGATCCTTCACCCAGGCAGGACCGGCTTGCAAGGGGAAAACGATGGCCATCAGGAGCGGGCCCACAAGGACCATTAGGAACCTGGTTCGACTGCCCCGGAAACGGAACATCCCCCTTCTTTCTTTCCACATCACGGTCAGAATATCGTCAAGCATCATCTCTCCTCCTCCATCAGGGTCACGAAGACCTCTTCCAGGCTGGCTTTGCCATGGCGGACCTCTGCCACCTGGACACCTGCACCCACCAACAGGCTGACCAATGGCGCAACGTCCGTCTCCTCGCGCAGCTCAATCGTCAGGTGATCGTCGTGCACCTCAGCGGCGGCCACCTCCGGTCGCGCTCGCAACAGAGCCAGCGCATCCTCATTGAATCCGCGCCCGACGATCTCCACGCGGGGGCCACCGGCTCGCGCTCGCAAGTCATCTGGATCGCCAAGCGCCACCAAGCTCCCCTCACGAATCACAGCCACCTGAGCGCACAACCTCTCCGCCTCCACCATGTTGTGGGTGGTCAGGAAGACCGTCACCCCTTCGCTGGCAGCCAGGGAAGCCAAATCGTCACGCACCGCCACCGCAGCCATAACGTCAAGCCCGGCCGTAGGCTCGTCCAGAAGGACCAAAGGCGGCCGGTGAAGCATTGCCCGAGCCAAGGCCAGTTTCTGCTTCATCCCATGGCTCCATTTCCCGGCAGGCTCCTTTCGTCGCTCCCACAACCCAATGCGGGTAAGCAATTCCTTGATTCGAGCCTGGCGTTCTGCTGTTGGCATGCGGTAGACCCGTCCGTAGAACTCCAGGTTGTCCTCGGCGCTCAAATGCTCATAGATGCCGGTGTGTTCGAGCAGGGCTCCCGTGCGGGCGCGGACCTCGGTTGGCTGCGTCCTGGTATCGAAGCCCAGCACCTCGGCTCGCCCATCGGTCGGTTCCAGCAGGCCCAACAGCAGGCGGATCGTCGTCGTTTTTCCTGCCCCATTGGGTCCCAGAAAGCCGAATATGATACCGGATGGCACCTCCAGAGAGAGGCCGTCCACGGCTCTCACCGGGCCAAAATCGCGGGTAAGGTTCTCGATACGAATGGCTGTCTCAGTCATATTGTGCACCTCCCTTCGGGTTCTGGTTAGATCATCCACCTCAGATCAAGTGCCCCAGAACCTCTTGTAGGTCGGGCTCGATGTGGTAGAGACATCTTACCATGAGAAAACGGGATTGTCGATACTGGCCAGGCACGCCTCTCCGCTAATCCCCGAACAGGTCGGCGATATCTTTTGAAGCGTCTCCTCTCCTCTCTATGGCCCCCATAGCCCTGTAGAACCCCTCGTCGTACTGACGGGTCCTGAGGACGATGGGCATGGGGACGGCGTGGCCCAAAATGAGGATCTCTTGGCGGGTGTTCAGGCTCTCCAAGGCCCCACGCAGGAAACTCCGCCCTCCTACCCCGGTGAAGACGCTATCGATATCCCGCTGGTCGGTGAGTTTCCCCGTCACCCGGGTCCCTAACTGGCTCATCACCTCCGGGTCTATCCCACTAGGCCTCTGGTCGATCACCATGAGGGTCACGTAGAACTTCCGCAACTCCCGGGCGATGGTGCCGAAAATGGTCTGCCGGGAGACCTGGGGGCTCAAGAACTTATGGGCCTCCTCCAAGGTGATGAGGAGAGGTTGCGGCTTGTCCGCCTCGTCTCTTGTCCTCTCGTACCTGTTTACCTTCCCTTGGTATAGCCGGCGCACCCTTCGAGCCACGATATTGGCTACCAACATATAGTCGAGAGGCGTGTCATGGCGGCCAAAAACCAAGACCACATGTTGCCCCTTATCCAAGGCGGCCACCATCTCATCGATGGCGGAGAAGGCCACCTCGTCTCGCACATACTCCCGACCGGCGACCCGTTTCACCCTACGCTGAAGGGCTTTCAAGGACTCCGATTGGGCACCCGTGAGGTCGCAGAACTCCTTCAGCCCTTCGCTATCGCCGCTGTCGAGGGCCACCAGTCTCCTCATCCAATCCCTTCCGAAGCGAGCATAGACCAATTCGGCGGTGGTGACCGCCGTAGGACTCAACTCTAACTCCTGAGCCAGGAGCAAGACATCCCCCAACTCCATCTGGTTGAGCCCCACCTTCAAGGTCACATCCACGTTCCGACGGGCTCCCCACTCCTCATCTAGGGAGTAGACGAGCACTTGGGGGCCGAAGAGGTCGCGCAACCCCTTGACCCACCCCCCATCTTCCGTCTGGGCTCCGAAAGCGTACTCGTTATGCATGTCGAAGACCAGGTTCACCGCCGCTTTAGATCGAATGATCCCCGCCAGGAGAAGCCGGGCCAAGAAACTCTTCCCCGTCCCTGTCTGGCCGAAGACGCCGTTGGAACGCTCCACGAACCGGTCCAGCCGGAGGCAGATGGGGAGTTCCATGGTGAGGGGAGCACCCATAGGGAAGTTCATCCCTCCCTCCTCGCCGAAGACGGTGGCGAAATCGAGTCCAGAGGCCTCGTAGAGTTGGGCGAAATGCATAGGGATGGTGCGCACCGGCTCCGGCGGGGTCTCCTCTCCCAACCCTTTCGATATATCCAGCATGAGGTGGGGCTTCACCTGCACCGTGGCATAACTACTTATCCCCGCCAAGGCTTCGGTGACGAAAGGCGAGGCGTCGCGGGGCGGGTCGGCCAGGAGCCCCGGATCTGTGGCCTGCAGTCGCATATCGGCGATGGTGCAGAAGAACCTATGGCTACGCCCCTCCACGACCACAAAACTGCCGATACGCAGGTCTTCGGTGGAACATCCGGGGTCCAGCCGCACAGTGAGCCCCGTCTCAAACGTCCCATCGGTTACTACACCTAAGCGCTTACGCTTCATGGACACACCTCGTAGTAGTGACAAGGCGCTAACAAGGGCGAAAACTCCTATAGACGACGCCAACTCAATCCGCGCTGCGTGGCTCTATCCCCAAGAGCACGGTCATCAGTCGGTCATAGTCCCGTTTTAAGAGCCGGGCTATCTCCCGCGCCGCCCTGGAGAGCCACTCCTCATCGTTGCCCCGAGCCCGGCAGACCTCCCGCAGATGGGTTACCAAGAGTTGCTCCCTGGGGACCGGCCCCTCTCCAGTCAGAAGAAGACGGAGGTAGTAGAGTTCCTCGGTGAAGCGAAGCACCTCCTCCGACTGGCACAAGTAGACCGAGTAATGCATGGGTGGCGGCTCAGAAGGCAACCCCTGCCTCGTCTCTTCTCCCTCCATACTCCCTACGGAGAGGGCGGTGAACTCGGTGCGCAGGGTGCGCCTCAGTTCTGGGTGCTCCTTATAGATCGCCTCATCGAAGACCTCATCGGTGCTCCAGCGCACCGGTCGTCGGCCAGGCTCGATGCCCCCCGTCTCCCCATAGGAGACCACAGCGTAAATCTCTCGGTGGTCATCCACCTTGACCTTGACCAGGCTACCCAGGGCGGGAGGCCGATGCAACTGGTAACTCTGGGCCACGAAACCGGTGCTTCTGGTCTGGATGATCTCCCCGATCCTCATACCCCTCGCTCCCTCTTGCTGGTGGCCTTCCCCGACCTGAAGAAGGCCACCCCCTCTTTAGCCAACGCCTCCTCCACCAGGCTCTCCACCACCCGCCTCTCGGGGCCGGTGATGACCGCCTGCTCATGAGCCTCCTGCAAGGCGGAAGGGTACCCTCGACCCCGCTGACATTGGTCGTAAACCAAGGCCTGGAGGAGGTTCAACTTCTCCTCATCGCGGGCCACCCATTGGGGAACCTCCAAGCGGACGATCTCCGGCTCCACATTCAAGTAGAAGAAATATATCCCATGCTCACCGTATCCCACTCGAAGGATCTTCGATGAACTCTTATAGATATCCGAACGCTCCCCTGGCTTCAAGGAGGCGAAGATCTGGCGGTCTAAGACCCCCGCCAAGTCGCCACAGATAGGCCGCTGGTGCTTTTCCACATAGGAGCATTTATCGCAGTTGACCGGCTCGTTATCGCAGATCTCAACTCGCAATGAATTTGCCACATCTTTGCTCTGAGGCTGACTGAGATAACTGGCTACCGGTATGCCCTGGGCCCGCAACTCTTGGAGGGCTCTCAGAAAAGGATCTAGAAAATGGTCGCGCACCGAGATATCATCTGGGTCATCGGTGGTAGGCAGCCCCCAAAGGATGAGGCTACCGTCTTGAAGGCCCACCACCGGTTTTATCCCTTGGGTAGCGACCTCTACCAAAGCCTCTAACTCTAGGACCGTCCGTCTGGCCCCCACAAACTCTCTCTCCAGATAGAGCTCTTTGAAGGGGTGGGGGATGCGGAGTTCCTCCTCCCGGAAATAGAAATGGCTCTTCGATTCCAACCGCGCCATGGGGTCGTCGCCATAGGTGAAGAGCGCCGAACCTATATTGATGACCACGAAGCGAGCCGGGATATGTCGGTCTGGTCTGATATAAGAGCCATCGGTGGCCGCCACGCTGAAGTTCAAAGGAGGCTCTGGGGCAGGATAGGCTCCAGAAAGGGTCTTTTCAGGCCAGGCCAGGAGCCAAGAGGTCTTGGCTTTTTCTATCTTGGCCCTCAGGTTGTCAGGGTCGGTCTGCCTCAACAAGAGGCCAGCCCGCTCTATCTCCTGGCCCTTCATCCCTCTTAAAGCGCGAGCCATCTCCTCCAAGTGTTCGCTTATGAGGCCTAACTGGAGAGGCAAGGGCTCCTCCTACCTAAGCACTCTCTCATCCCCCACCCTTCTGGTGATCCCTTGGGCATCCAGATGTTCCAGGAAGGCTTGGGCGTACTTGCGACTGGTGGAGAAGAGATCCCGCACCTGAGCCAAAGTGATGGTGCCCTCTTTCCTCAGATGTTCCACCACCCGCTCCACCATCACCTCATAGGTGCTCGCCAAAAAGAGGGTGTTTTCGCTCACCTGGACCAGTCTCCCCTGCTCCAAGAGAGCGTTCAACACCTCTTCTCCCAGCGCAGCCTGGCAATCAGCCGCCGAGGGGGTGGTGTAGGGCTCCTGGGAGAACTTAGAAAGAAGCCTCTCCACCCGCTCCTCCTCCTCTGGAGTGAAGCGCACCTCGTGGCCAGGTAGCCTCAGAGCCGCCCCCTCCTGGGCTGCGGCTCCCTCTTTAACCGCCTGGCCCATGAGGTCATTGAAGAGGCGGGAGGGGAAGCGCAGTTTACTCTTCACCTCCTCCCTAGGCATCCCTAAGCGAAGAGGATAGCGACTATGGTACTCCTCGATAAGATGAACCAGGCGGGCCAGGAACTCCTCCCACCAGGTTGAAGAGACAAGAAGACCCTCGCTGGCTCCTAAGACCAGAATCCGAGAACCTTCGAGAAGCCGCTCTAGCGCCTCCTCCACCGCTTCTGGCTCCAGATGGCTATCTTGGACCAGCCTCCCCATCTCCTGGGGCCCCTCTTCCAAGGCTGTTAGAAGCACCTCCTGAGGCGTGCCCAAAGCCAAGGCCTCTAACCTCTCTATCACCTGGGGGCGGAACCTCTTGTGGCGGCGACGGGGGTGGGGATCCACCACCGTCCCGCCCCCTATGGTGAGGCTGGGAGAGGGTTGGCGGATTATGAAGCGATCGTGAGCCAAAAGCGGCGTGGGCCGGGTCAACACCAACTGGACCCACCCCTCTTCCCCCGCTTCGACCGCCTTGGCCCCCAGAACGCGTGTCTTGGCTGGTATCTGGGCTGCGCCGCTATAAAAATCCACCAAGGTGTTATGTCTAAGGGGCTTGGGGGCACTACTCAGCATACGGAGGCGCACATCTATGAGCCGCGTGGGCTCGAGCCATCCGGGGCTAGTCACCACACCCCCCCGCTGGAGTTGATCTTTACCTACCCCCACCAGATTTATGGCCACCCGGCTACCGGGCACAGCCACCTCTATCTTCTCCTTATGAGTCTGCAAGCCGCGAATCCGACTCTTGAGCCCCTGGGGCAGGATCTCCACCTCCTGACCCACCCGAAATCGGCCATCTATCAGCGTTCCTGTGACCACAGTGCCGAAGCCGGCCAGGGTGAAGGCTCGGTCGATAGAGAGCCGAGGGCGACCCCTCTCTCGTCGAGGCGGTATCTGGGAGAGCAAACTATCCAATTCCTCGATTAAAGAAGGGAGTCCTTGCCCTGTCACCGCCGAAAGGGGGAGGATCTTAGAATCGGCCAGAGTTGTCCCCTTAAGCAATCGATCTACATCAGCCGCCACGAGTTCTAGCCACTCCTCATCCTCTACCAGATCCACCTTGGTCAGGGCTACCACCCCCCGTCTCACCTCTAGAAGGTCTAGGATGGCTAGATGCTCCACCGTCTGGGGCATCACCCCTTCATCGGCAGCCACCACAAGCAGGGCGGCATCGATCCCCCCCACCCCGGCCAACATGTTCTTGATGAAATCCTCATGTCCTGGCACATCGATGACGCTCACCACCAAGCCTGATGGTAGGGTGAACCAAGCGAAGCCCAGATCGATGGTCATCTCCCGCTCCTTCTCCTCCTTGAGTCGGTCGGGGTCGATGCCTGTCAGGGCCTTCACCAGGACCGATTTGCCGTGATCAACGTGGCCAGCCGTACCTATTACTCGGGCCCCACCATCTTCACCCACTATCCTTAATCTGCCCCTCCAACTCCTCGATCCATCGCTCCAACTCAGCGATCTGTCGTCGAGCGTACTCCCGCTGGACTCGCCATATCTCCCCAAAGCGCCCCTGACGCTTGGCCTCCTCCTCTCTCTGCCTTTCCCAGTCTGCGGCACTCTTGGCCCACCGCTTCTCGTCCTCCTTCCGCCACTCCTCGAGCTGCCGCTTGAGACGCTCCTCTCCCACCCGCTGCAGATGCAGCAACTGATCTCGGCGCACCCGCAATTCCCCCTCTAACTTATGCAAACTGGCCGATAGTTTCGTCGCTTCCTTAACCCGCTCCTCTAAACGGTGCGTCTCCTCCTCTTGCTTGGATAGTTCCTGCTGCCAAACTGCTCTATCCCGGCGCAACTCCGCTATCTCCTTCTGACGTTCGTCCTTCAACCGCCGCAGATCCTCCAGGAACTCCTGGCCATCTTTGCGCATCTCCTCCCGCATAAGCCCTAACTCTGCGATCTCCTGAGTGCTCTTATCGACCCTGCTCTCCAGATACCCTATCTTTCTCCCCTGAGCAACGGTCTCTTCTCGGAGGCCGGAGATCTCCTGCCTCAGGCCCGCGATAGCCTCCGACAACCTCTGGAGCTCAGCCCTTTGAAAATCTAGGGGCTCCATTTTCTTCTCTAGGAGAAAGGTGATCTCCCCTCGCAGTTTCTCCAAGGCCTGGGCCACGCTCTCCCTTTCCCGCTGGCGCAACGCCGCTGCTTGCTCCTCCGCTCGGCGTCGCTCCTCTCGAGCCTCGCGAACCACGAGGCTCGCCTCCGCTCTCACCCGTGACAAGGTCTCATCCGGACTGGGGAGTTGGGCCAACTGACCTTGGAGACGAGCCAATCGGCCCTCCAACTCTCCGAAGCGGTTGACCAGATCCCCAATATGAGCCCCGTGGTCATCCGCCTGTTTGCGCAACTCCTCAAGGGCAGCCTTCTCTCTCCGCTGTTCCTCATCAAGCCAGGCCAAAAGCTCCTTTGTCTCATCCATGTGGAGCCTCCGTCTGGGGCGGAGGGTTGAGTTCTTCCACCTCGCCCGTTACCATAAAGACCACCCGCTCACCGATATTGGTGGTGCGGTCTCCTACCCGCTCTAGGTTGTGGGCCACCCAGATGAGATGGGTAGCCCGAGTGATGGTCCGAGGGTCGTCCATCATGAAGATCAGCAGTTCCCGGTATATCTGATCGTAGAGGGCGTCCATCTCGTCATCCTGCTTGGCTAGGGCCCTAGCCCTCTCTGCATCGTGGGTTAAGAAAGCCTCCAGCTGCTCGCGAAGGAGCGATCGCCCCTTCTCCGCCATGCGAGGGATATCGATCAAAGGCTTCAGATGGGGCTGGGGGGCCAAACGTTTGGTGAGTTGGGCTATATCTTTGGCGTGGTCCCCCATCCGCTCTAATTCCGTGGCGATGCCGGAGATGGCTAGGATAACTCGTAGATCGCTGGCTAGAGGCTGCTGGGTGGCGATGAGAACCAGACACCTCTCGTCGATCTCCCGTTGAGCCTTGTTGATCTCCTCGTCAGCAACGATCACCTTCCCAGCCAGACCCTCGTCCCTCTCCGCCAGGGATTTGACCGCTAGCCCTATCGCCTCATCGACCAGATCGGCCATCTTCAAAAGATCATCCTGAAGCGCCTCAATCCCTTGATCTAGCGTCTCTCTAGACATGCCCGCCTCCCATAGCCTTTGTAATGCTATTCTACCACAACTAGAAAGATTTCCAAAAGAGTGAAAGAGAGCGCGTTGAAAATGTGCTCACACTTAGCGTAGTAGGGAAGAATCAAAACTCTGATTTGCTTCCCCAGGTTGAGGGGGTTATAATGATTCTTAGCCGATCTTCAAAGGATGTTCGCCTATGCGTATCGGCATAGATGCCCGGCTAGTCTACTATAGCCAGGCGGGCATCGGCCAATACATCTTGAACCTGGTCAGGGAGTTAGCCCACCTTGATAGGGAGGAAGATTTTTTTATCCTCCAGAGCCGCAAGGACCAAACGGTATTAACGGAAGGGGAAAATTTCTCCCGCCGCTCCCTATGGACCCCCAGCCACCATCGCCTAGAGCAGTGGACTCTACCCCTGGAGATCGGCCCCCTGGGCCTCGATATCCTCCATAGCCCTGACTTCATCCCTCCTTTCCATCGCAACTGCAAATCGATCATCACTATCCATGATCTGGCCTTCCTCTTGTATCCCCACCTTCTTACCGCCGAGAGCGCCCGCTACTACGGACAGATCGATCAGGCGGTGCGTTATACCGATCACATAATCGCCGTCTCCGAGGCCACCAAACAGGACGCCATCCGCCTCCTGGGGGTTCCCCAGAGCAAGATCACCGTGGTCTACGAGGCCGCTAACCCCGCCTATCGCCCTTTGGAGGACAAAAGACCGGTTCAGGAAGAGTGTGCCCAAAGGTACGGGCTATCCACCCCTTTCATCCTCTTCGTGAGCACCATCGAGCCCCGCAAAAACCTCCCCACCCTCCTCCGCGCTTACCGCCGACTCTTAGATGAATACAAGCCAGAGGCGAGGTTGGTCGTGGTGGGGGAACGGGGTTGGCTTTACGACCAGATCTTCACCCTCACCGAGGAACTGAACCTGAAGGATGAGGTGCTCTATCTGGGCCGGGTCTCTGTGCAAGATCTGCTCCTCCTCTATAACGCCGCCCAACTCCTCGTCCACCCCGCTCTCTATGAGGGGTTCGGGCTCCCGCCCCTGGAAGCGATGGCCTGTGGCACCCCCGCTATCGTGGCCCACGTCTCTTCCCTCCCCGAGGTAGTAGGGGACGCTGCCCTCCTCGTCGACCCTGAAGATGAGTATGGCTGGACCGTGGCTATCTGGAGGCTCCTCACCGATGATTCGCTGCGAGCCGAACTCCGGGAGAAGGGGCTAAAACGAGCCCGCCTTTTCTCCTGGGAGAAGGCCGCTCGAGAGACCTTGGCCCTCTATCGGAGCCTAGCATGAAGATCCTCTTCCTCACCCCGGAACTACCCTATCCGCCCGACCGAGGAGCCAGTATCCGGAGTTTCAACCTCATCAAGAACCTATCTCCCCGGCACGAGATCCATCTTCTTTCCTTCTCTACCAAAGAAAGGGATCTAGCGGGGGCTGGGCCTCTCCTCGACCTCTGCTCACAAATCGAGACCCTCCCCACCCCCCATCGCTCCACCCTACAACGCCTCCTCTTCATTCTCCTCTCGCCGCTGCCCGATATGGCCTTGCGGCTCCCCTCATCGGAGTTCGAAACTAAAATAGAGGCCCTCCTCCAAAAGGAAAATTTCGACCTGGTGCAGGTGGAAGCGATAGAGATGGCTAGATACATCCCCATGGTCATCGAATCGCCTAGACCCCCTCGATTGATCTTCGATGACATCAACGCCGAGTACCTCTTACAGAAACGGGCCTTTGAAACAGACCTTCGACTTCTCCGCTGGCTGGGAGCGTTATACTCCCTCATTCAGTGGCGCAAACTCCGTCGCTACGAGGCCTGGGCTTGTGGCCGAGCAGATCAGGTGGTGGCAGTCTCCGAGGCCGATAGAGAGGCCCTCGGCCGCCTGGTTCCAGGCCTCCCAGTGAGCGTTGTCCCCAACGGTGTAGATACCCGATACTACCGGCCGGCAGAGGGGGAGAGCGATGGCAGCCTGGTCTTCACGGGGAAGATGGATTTCCGCCCCAACGTGGATGGCGTTCTTTGGTTCTTCCAGCGGGTTTGGCCTCTGGTGAAAGGGACACTTCCCCAAGCCCGGCTCTTAGTGGTGGGAAGGAACCCTTCGCCTCGACTCTCTCCCCTCCTCCAAGACCCACGAGTCAGGGTGACCGGCTTCGTCCCCGACGTGCGGCCCTACATCGCTCGGGCCAACGTCTATCTGGTTCCCCTTCGCATGGGAGGAGGAACCCGCCTCAAGGTGTTGGAGGCGATGGCTATGGGTAAGGCTATAGTCTCTACGTCTTTCGGTTGTGAGGGGATCAAGACGACAGGCCAGGAGTTGGTCATCGCTGATAACGAGTCGGATTTCGCCCGGTGGGTGATAGATTTGTGGGGCGATGAGAAGCGGAGCAAAGCCCTAGGGGTGGCTGCTCACCGCCTGGCAAGAAAATACGATTGGAAAGTCATCACCCCCCTTTTGGAAGAGGTGTATGAGAAAGTGGCTTAGTAAGACGCCACCGAGTGGTCATCTCTGATCTGGATTGCATCCCCTGCAACCGCCTCGACTACACCCCAGAAGAACTAGAGGAGCACCCCTGCGTACGCTTCATAACCGTAGAAGAGGTGCTGGATGTGGCTTGTTCCCTCCTAGAGCTGAACGCTCAATGAATGGCTGAACCAGAGGTCCTATGCTATAATAACCCCAGTTTGAAGCGTGGGGGGTAGACGATCACAGAGGGGGGCTTTTCTTTAACTCAAGAACAACTGGAGGAGGATGCCCACTGGTGGTTCGCCAGTCGCACTAGGGCTCTCTTCGCCCTGCTGGATCGAACCCTTCCTCGCCGCGACCTTCAAATCCTAGATGTTGGATGCGGAGCGGGGAACATGATCCACCACCTAGGCCGGTATGGGCGGGTTTTGGGCATCGATAACAACCCCAAACCTCTGAAAATCGCCCACCAAAGGGGGTATGACGCTAGACTCTCCTCTGCCGAGGAGATGCCCTTCCCGGATCAGAGTTTCGATCTGGTAGCAGCCTTGGATGTGGTCGAGCATTGTGAGGACGACCTTTTGGTCCTGCGCCAATGTTACCGTGTCTGTGCCTCCGGGGGGTTCTTGACGGTTACCGTCCCCGCTTTCGGCTGGCTCTGGAGCGCCAACGACGAGATCAATAAGCACCACCGCCGCTATACCATGAGTGAACTCCACGAGAAACTAAAGAGCGTGGGCTTCATCCCCCGGCGCACCACCTATAACAACTTCTTCGTCTTCCCCCTGGCTTTTCTCCGGCTCCTCTGGGAGCGGCTGTCGGGGAGGAAGCCCCAACTCAAAGCGCCGGATACCGATGAGGAGGCCTATCAGGTAGAGATGGAGCCCGCCCCTCCTCTGCTGAACACCTTTCTTACCGGTGTGGGCTGGCTGGAGGCGACACTCCTCCGCTTCTTAAACCTGCCCTTCGGCACCTCTATCATCTGTATCGCCCAAAAAGTAAATGTCCTAGATTCTTCGAAGGGTGGCTAATTATGGATAAGCTTATCATCGAAGGTGGGTACCCGCTGCAAGGGACAGTAACCCCCAGTGGTAACAAGAACGCTGCCTTGTCCATCCTGGCCGCCACCCTCCTCACCGACCAAGAGGTGGTCATCCGCAACCTCCCCCAGATCAAGGACGTGGAGACCATGCTGCAAATCCTGGCCTCCTTGGGGGTGGAGGTGAGGGAGCTAGGGGAGCACGAGGTAGCCCTTCGGGCGCACAACATCAGGAGGACCGATATCGAGCCGGAGTTGGCGAGAAGGATGCGCGCCTCTGTGCTCCTAGCGGGCCCCCTTCTGGCTCGCTGTAAGAGCGTGACCCTCCCCCAACCGGGTGGAGACCTCATAGGGCGCAGAAGAGTGGATACCCATATCATGGCTCTGAGAGCCCTGGGGGCCCAGGTGGAGGTCGGCCCCAACTACAAAATGAAGGCCGAAAGCCTTCGGGGAGATGATATCTTCTTAGACGAGGCCTCGGTGACTGGGACGGAGAACGCCATCATGGCCGCCTGTCTGGCCGAAGGGACCACTATCATACGGAACGCGGCTTCTGAGCCCCATGTCCAAGCCCTGGCCCGCTTCCTCAACCGGCTAGGGGGCAAGATCTCAGGGCTGGGGTCCAATACCCTGGTCATCGAGGGGGTAGATAGGCTGGGAGGTGGTGAGTTCGAGATCGCCCCCGACCACATCGAGGTTGGGAGTTTCATTGCCTGCGCTGCCGTCACCGGAGGGGAACTCCTCATCGAGAACGGCCAGCCCGAGCATCTGAAGATGATACTCCTCGTCTTCCGAAGGTTGGGCATCGAGGTAGAGATTAGGGGTAACGACCTCTTCGTGCCCCACCACACCTCCCTTAAGGTGGTGGCCGACGCTTATGGGGCCATCCCCAAGATAGACGATGCCCCCTGGCCGGGCTTCCCCGCCGATCTGATGAGCGTGGCCATCGTGGTGGCCACCCAGGCGGAGGGGATTGTGCTCTTCTTCGAGAAACTCTTCGAGAGCCGCATGTTCTTCGTGGACAAGTTGATATCCATGGGCGCGCGCCTCATCCTCTGCGACCCTCACCGGGTAGTGGTAGTGGGGCCGGCTAGGCTTCACGGGCAAGTTATGGAGAGCCCCGATATCAGGGCGGGGATGGCCTTGGTGGTAGCCGCTCTCTGCGCCGAAGGGCAAAGCGTCATCAAGAATATCGGCCAGATAGACCGGGGATACGAAAGAATAGACGAGAAACTCAGGGCCGTAGGAGCGAGAATAGAGAGGGTCAAAGACTAATAGGGACAAGACTCGACGAATAAATGGCTGCCCCTGGATTTCAGGCAACTTCTCGAATCACCTGTCGTGGAATGGGAAGAGAAGAATGTCAAAGCGCCAATTTTTCCGTTGGTGGCTTTTAGGTACGACTATTGGCACCTTGCTTCTGCCTTTTGTGCTTTACATATTCTTCCATGAGGAGCCTTCTTGGAGGAACCTTCTTACCTGGATAGCTATGCTGATCGCGGCATGGATAGGTGCGGCGATCATATACTTCTGGCAAGTGCGCGGTAAGGAGTAAAGAAGGTTCTTCGTCAAACTTTGTGACAGGAATCGAGGCTTCAGCCGGTTTTCATTACCGCCTAAAGGCTCCAATCCCACCAGAGATATTTGTGTAGGGAGGGCCCTGGTGGCCTCCCGAATCCGGGCGGGGACAAGCCCCCCCTACACTGGGTGTCAGCAGATGGCTACAGCATACCTGAGCATGGGGTCAAACCTGGGCCACCGAGAAGAAAACATCAAGTCTGCCCTCAAGATGCTGGGGCAGGAAGCGCGGATACTCAAGGTATCCTCTCTCTATGAGACGGACCCGGTGGGCTACAAAGACCAACCCTGGTTCCTCAACTGCGTCTGTTCCGTAGAGACCGACCTATCTCCTCAGGCCCTCTTGAAGTTAGCCAAAACTATAGAAAAAAGTCTGGGCCGAAAACCGACCCGCCGTTTCGGCCCTCGACTCATAGATATCGATATCCTCTTCTATGATGACCTAATTCTCGATTCCCCAGACCTTACCATCCCCCACCCCCGTCTAGCAGAGCGGGCCTTCGTCCTGGTTCCCCTGAAGGAGATAGCCCCGAACCTGGTTCATCCCCTCTCGGGCCTCACCATCGAAGAACTCCTCAAGAAGGTAGAAAACCCAGAGGAGGTGCACCTCTACTCCGAGTTCTCCAGCCAGTAGTTCAGCCAATAGCGAAAGTCGTACATGTTGTAGCTGCCCCGCACCCGCATGCGCTGCAACTCGAAGGTGCGATCTGAAAATTGATGGGCTCCTTGGCTGATGGCTACCGCTCCCCAGAAACCAGTGCTCTTGAGGACCTCCACCACCTGCTGGTCGTACTTCCCCGAAGGGTGAGAGAATAGGCGTACCGGCTCCTTGATCCGTGCCTCTATCGCCTCCTTGGAGCCCAGAACCTGCCAGACGACATAATCGTAGGGTTGCCCCCTCAGATCGGGATGGGTGTAGGTGTGGCTCCCTATCTCCATGACCGCAGCGTGAAGGGCCTTTATCTCTGCCCAGGAGAGATAGTCCTCCCGACCCTCATCAGCGAGTCGGGTGATGATGAAGAAAGTAGCCACGAATCCATACTCCTTCAAGAGGGGATAGGCGTTGGTGAAGGCGTCGCGGTATCCGTCGTCAAAGGTGATCACGACCGGCTTGGGAGGGAGACGGCGCCCCATCTGTAGATGCACGATCAGATCGCTCAGGTGGATCGTTTGGTACCCCTCCTCAGATAGGTAGGCCAATTGAGCCTCGAATTGGCTAGGTGAAACGGTGAGGTCGCGGCGGATGGCATCCGCTCCAGGAGGGGGCTCCCCCACATGATGGTACATCAGTATGGGCACCGCGGCCTCCCGCAGTACGCCATCGGGGAGGAGACGGCGCATCGCCGTGGGCGTAACGGTCGGGGTAGGCGGCCAATCGGCTGTCAGGGCTAGCATCATGCCTCGCGGAGTGGAGGTCGAGGGGTTCCCTTGGCGCCTCTCCCTCCCTTCCCAGATGACCGCTACAGGGGTGAAACTCTTATGAACCTCAGGAGTCAAGACCAGTGAAGGCGTCGCGGTTGGAGGGTTGAACTCACTGGTGGGCGTCAGGGTCACTACTGATTCCGGCATCACCCCTTCAAAAGGGGGCTCGGTGCAGGCGACTAGGAAAAGGACTAGTAGAAGTACGCTGGCTTTCCAGATAGGTCTCAAAGTCAACTCCGCCCCAGGGGTGGAATATAAGGATACACCCATCGATTTGAGATGTCAAGACAGGGGCGTCAGCGGGGCGGGGGGAGGATCACCATGTGGGGGACACCAAGGGTGGGATGTCTCTGGATCTCCACCGAAGCCTCGAAGACCCGCCGAATGTTCGCTTCTTGCAAGACCTCTTGGGGAGTCCCGTGGCTAACTATCTCTCCCTCGTTGAGCAGCACCAAATCATCGAAATAGAGGGCCGCCAAATTGAGATCATGCATGGTGGCTAGCACCGTAAGACCGGACTCCCTGTTGAGCCTCCTCAAGAGTTCCAAGACCTCCACCTGATGGTTTATATCTAGGTGCACCGTGGGCTCGTCCAAGAGGAGGATATCTGGCTCTTGGGCCAGAGCCATGGCCACTATCACCTTCTGCCGCTCGCCCCCAGAGAGTTCCTGGAAGGGCCTCTGAGCCAGATACCGGATGCCTACCCGCTCCATCACCCGCTCTACCACCTCTCTATCCCGTCGTCCCGCTCCCAGCAGGCGACGGGCATGGGGCGTCCTCCCCATCATCACCATCTCCCAGACGGAGAAAGAGAAGAGCATCTCCAGTTCCTGGGGTACCACGGCGATGAGGCGGGCGATATCCCGGCGACTCATCTGCCCCAGATCTTGCCCCGAGAGGCAAACGTTTCCTGCTTTGGGGGGCAAGAAACCACTCAGGAGCCTGAGCAGGGTGGTCTTCCCGGAACCGTTGGGACCGATAAGGCCCACGATGTCCCCCTTTTTCAAGCCCAGACTCACGCTCTTGATGACGAGGCCATCGTAATAGGAAAAATCCACCTCTCGCGCCTCAAGGATGTATCTCCCTTCAGACATGATCTCTCCCTTCAGAAACCATACTCTCTCTTGCTGCGCCGCAAAAGATAGATGAAAAAGGGAGCACCGACCAGAGCGGTGATGACCCCTACCGGCAACTCCGCAGGCGCTATAAGGAGCCGAGCCAAGAGGTCCGAAAGGACCAAAAAGAGCCCTCCTAGGAGCGCTGCGGCAGGTAGGAGCAGACGATGATCTGGGCCTAAGATGAGCCGCGCCACATGAGGGATCACTAACCCCACAAAGCCCACCAATCCACTCACGGAGACGGCAGCCGCCGTAAGGAGGGAACCCAGGATCAAGAGAGTCACTTTCCGCCGTTCAACCGGCACCCCCACATAGGCCGCCTGCTCCTCCCCTAAGGCCAGGGCGTTCAGGTCGCCAGCGTAGAGGTAACTCCAGCCCATCCCCAGAAGGATCAAGGGGGTGATGACCATCAGTTGCTCCCACCGCCCCCCTCCCAACCCGCCCATGGTCCAGAGGATTATGCGCCGCAGCCCTGTGCCGCTCAACATCATGAGAAAGGACATCACCGCCGCCAGCATGGAACTGACCGCGAAGCCTGCCAGGAGCAAAGTGGTCACCGGCGTTCGAGGCCCCACCCGAGCCAGGTTGTAGACCACCAGCACCGCCGCCAGAGCCCCCACGAAAGCGGCCAAAGGCACCAAAGTGAAGCCGTACCAGACGATCTGCACCGGTAAGAGCAAAGCCACGGTGGCCCCTAGCGCAGCCCCTCCAGAGGTGCCGATGATATAAGGGTCGGCCATGGGGTTCCGCAGAAGCCCCTGGAAGATCACTCCTGCCGCTGCCAGGGCGAAACCCACCACCAGGGCGGCAGTCACCCGGGGCAGACGGATCTGCAAGATGATAGCCTCCACCCCCTCCGACCAGGTGGGGGAGATATTCACCCCGGGCAGGCGGTTGAGAAGCAGCCGCGCTACCTGGTCGAAGGGCACGACCACCGCCCCCAGAGAGGCGGCCAATACCACTCCTACGATGAGAGCCCCACTGAGAAGAAGAAGGACGGTCAGCGATCTCTTTACCAAAGCCTCTCTCCTGGGGCTAGCCCCAAACCTCACTCGAAAAGTTCCGGGTGTATTATCCTGGCCAACTCCTCCAAGCCATCGACGATGCGAGGCCCCGGACGGCTGACCAGGGTATCGTCGATGGGGTAGATCGCCCCCTCCTTGACAGCGGTGATCACCCCCCATCCCGGACGCTCTTCGACCGATTCCAAAGTGACCCCATAATTGGCGTCGCCAAGGATGATGATCTTCGGATCCTGGGCGATGATCTCCTCGGTGCTGAACTGGGCCCACTGCATCCCCCCTGTGGCCCCCAGGTTGAACCCGCCGGCCATATCTATAAGGGCATCGATGAAGGAGCCAGGACCGGCGGTGTACGGTCTTGTAGGATCGGTAGCGTCCAGCTCATAGAAGATCAAGGGCCTATAGCTCGAAATAGCCACCTTCGTGGTCACCTCTTTCATTCGACGACGCAGTTGGGCCACCAACTCCTCGGCCTCATCCTCCGCTCCTGTGGCCTTCCCCACCAACTCGATATCAGCAAAGATGCCCTCGATGTCCGAGGGGGCCAGCACCAGCACGGTCAAGCCTAGATCCTCCATGGTTTGGGTCTTCTCCAACTGGGCTGTACCCCCTATGTAGAGCACCAAGTCTGGCTCTAGATCCACGATCTTCTCAAGGTTGGGCTCTACACCCCCCACCTTCTCTATCTCCTGGGCCTCTTCTGGGTAGTCGCAAAAATCGGTAACCCCTACCGCTTTATCCCCCAGACCCAGGGCGAAGAGGATCTCCGTATTGCTGGGAGCCAGGGATATGATCCGCTCTGGCACCCCACTGATCTCTACCGTTCGCTGGGCGTCGTCTACCACCGTAACGGTCGGCACTTCAGTGGGTATTAGAGTTGTAGGAGTTGGAGGTGCAATGGTGGGTGTGGGTGGCGCAACGGTCGGTGTAGCCTGAGCACAACCCGCAAGCAAGGTCAAAACTATGGTCAACCCTATGGCGAAAACTCTATTTTTCACTCTTTCCTCCGTGGGCCAAAGCCCCTACAAGATTTGCTCTAAAATTCAAGCCCCCTTGCTCACACAAGGGGGCTAACTTTCTCTGACCAGCACGATCCCGCCCCCTTTCTCTCGAAGGTTCTTGGAACTCGGTGCGGGCAGGTATCCTGGCTTAGGAGCAACGCTCCATCACAGTTGCGGGACAGCGCCGGAGTTGCACCGGACTTCCCCTTTTCAGCCCAGCCTTTCGGTCAGGGGCACCTCGACACCGGGTATCGTTATTCGGTTGAAAAGCCTCCTCTCAACCTCGTGGCCTCATAATACCACATTTCATTTCGCTTGGCAAGCCCGAGAGGGATCACAATTTGCTATAGACTTGTGTGTAATACACATCTATGCCAAGCGACAAACTCATCGTTGACAAAAAGCCATTCTCGTGGCATGCTAATAAGTGCCAACGGTGTACGCGCCTTTGGCAAGGACGCTTCTCTTGATCCCACCACGCAAGAGAGGAGTTGTCCGCCTGTCCTAGAGCCGCCGACCGGATTCGAACCGATTGACCTGGCATATACGAAGGCCAGTTGTATCCTAACACGCGGCGGCTATGGAAGAAACGCCACGAGAATTGACTGAGGCCTTCATGGCACTTCTTCTCGCTCTCTAATAGGAGCAAAGAGATTCGGTCCTACCTTGTCATACATGCCCTGCTTCACTCCCCGCAGGAGAAGGCTCACGACGGAGTTCTTGGGCGTCTTACCTTGGGGAGCTTTGCCAGCCTCGCGCAACTTTTTCAATACCTGATCGGCGTGAATAGGCCCTGAACTGAAGTTTACGATCTCGAAGATGGCTTCGGTGAGATTTAGATTGGCTAGTCTTGCGGCCAGCGGTAGTTGTGATATCTCGACGCCGCTCGCCTTTCTGACCGCTTGGAGCTCGTCCTTCAACAGAACCTGGGCTGAATTCAATAGCGCCTGAGTCTCACTGATAGCGGCCTCCAAGGCATCTCGCTGGGCTTGAAGTTCACTGATCTTGTTCTCATAGAACCGCATCTTCTTGCGAAGATAATCGATAGCATCACTTGCATTCACTTTCCACCCCCAGGCTAATAATACTACAACTTGTTTTCTTTGTCAAGATGTCTGACTATCTTAAACAACACCTGTTGTAAACTTTAAGGTTTGTTGTCGAAATAGTGCGGTATAATAGAGGTGGCGGAAAAGGAGGAAAGAAAAGGGAGGAAAAGGTGGCGTATATAATTGTAACCTTCATGATTCAGCGTGAAGAAGAATATTACGTATCAAAGTGCTTGGAATTGGGGACGGCTAGCTTTGGCCGCAATGAGAAAGAAGCACTTGAGAATCTGGCCGACGCGACAGAGGTATATCTCAGCACCCTTGAGGACTTAGGCGAATGCCGCCGAGTATTAAAGGAGAAAGGAGTACGAGTATATTCCTACGAACCCGCTGATTTGGAAGTGCGAAGAGCTAAATTCCCGGCGGGCAGCATTATTCAGCCCACCGTAATGACGCTGCAAACGGCGCGCGTATGAGCAAGCGCCGCCTGTTCTCGAGCGATGAGATTATCAATGCTCTGTTGCGCTGTGGCTTTGTACTGGCTCGGAAATCAAAGAAGGGCCATCAATCACTTAAGAGGCAACGGCCCGACGGAGGGCACGATGTAACTGTAGTGCCCATGGGGAATAAAGAAATTCCCAAACCCACTTTTGATAGCATTTTGGAACTGGGCAATGTAGACTATGACGACTTTCTGAAGTGTGCCAAGGTCAAGCGGAAAGGGCGGAAACGTAGGAACTAAGTTGGACATCAAACCAGCACTGTCGAGGGGCCGCAATCGCGGCCTCTCGTTACAACTCCAAGCAATGAGCTTCTTTACATATTATTACGCAACAGGCTATAGAGATTTCCCAGTTTCCCCCAAATGTGATAAAATTATTCTGTGAAGAACCGTCCAGGTGTCATCGATACGCTCTCCTTAGGTTTCAGTGCTATAACTCAGCAGTTATGGGTCCTGGCTATCCCCGTGGCTTTAGACCTCTACCTCTGGCTGGGGCCCAGGCTCTCTCCTCTCCCTCTGATTCAACGCGTCTCTCTCTACCTGCCCTCCGACGGCCCCGCCATCCAATGGCAAGAACTCCTAGGAGGTTTCAACCTCTTCTCCCTTCTCGCTTCGGCCATCTTGGCGGTTCCCAGTCTCATGTCCGGGGCGACTGCCGTTTCACCCCTGGGTCAGATGGTCATCGAGATAGATGACGGCCTTCCATTTATGGGTTGGGTTCTGATCCTGCTCCCCCTCGGCCTCCTCTTGGGCTGCCTATACTTGGGTCTCATCGCACAGAAGGTCCGAGAGAAACCTTACCCCTCTCTTCTCCGTCGAATCTGGGGCTACTGGCTGCGGGTTATCCTCCTCTTGCTCATCTTCATAGGGGGCGCTATCCTTCTGGGGCTTCCCCTGGCCATGGGCTTCACTTTGGTCTCCCTTCTCAGCGAAAGCCTGACCGCTATCCTCTCTACCTTGCTTCTGGCGCTTCTGGTATGGATATGGTTCTACCTCTTTTTCGCCATTGACGCTATCGTCATCAGCGATGCGGGACCGCTTTCGGCCATCCGGAATAGCATCAATGTGGTGCGACGCAACCTCTGGTCCTCCCTGGGTTTGATCATCCTCATCAACGTTATCGGCATGGGGCTATCTTTCGTCTGGCGGGCCCTGGGTGCCAACCCTTGGGGGTTAGCCTTGGGGATCGTGGGGAACGCTTACGTAGGCAGTGGACTGGCGGCCGCTAGCCTTATCTTCTACCGAGATAGATATACCAGTTGGTTGGAGGAAAGAAGTGGCAGTGGATAGATACGAAGCCACAGATATCGAGATCCTGGAAGGCCTGGAGGCGGTGCGGCGGCGGCCGGGGATGTATATCGGGAGTACCGATCAGCGGGGGCTCCATCACCTGGTCTTCGAAGTGGTCGATAACTCCGTCGATGAGGCCCTGGCCGGGGCCTGCGACAAGATAGAGGTCACTATCCACCCCGATAATACGGTGACCGTGGTCGATAACGGCCGTGGCATCCCGGTGGAGACCCATCCCCAGATGAATAAGTCCGCCTTGGAGGTAGTGCATACCGTCTTGCACGCCGGGGCCAAGTTCGGCGGGGGAGGGTACAAGGTGGCTAGCGGCCTCCACGGTGTGGGGGTCTCCGCGGTGAACGCCCTATCCGAGTGGCTGGAGGTGGAGGTCAGGCGGAACGGCAAAGTCCACCGACAGCGGTACGAACGAGGGGTGCCCACCAGCCCGGTTCAAGTGATCGGCGAGGCGAAAGATACGGGAACCAAGACCACCTTTCTGCCCGATAGAGAGGTCGTCCGCACCCTAAACTACAACTTCAACTCCCTAGTCCAGCGGTTCCGAGAGATGGCCTTCCTCACCCGGGGCCTGAAGATCACCCTCAGAGACGAAAGGGAGGATCGAGAACACTCCTTCTATTTCGAAGGCGGCATACAATCCTTCGTCCGCTACCTCAACCGCAACCGCAAGGTGCTGCACACCGAGCCTATCTATACGGAGCGGACGGTGGATAGCGCCATCATCGAGATGGCTATCCAGTATACCGATGGCTATGCCGAATCGGTCTATCCTTTCGCCAACAATATCAACACCGTTGACGGCGGCACCCACCTGACAGGCTTCCGCTCCGCCCTAACCCGGACGATAAACGACTACGCCCGGCGCAACAACATCCTCAAGGATACCGACCCTGGTTTCGCTGGAGAGGATGTGCGCGAGGGGTTGACGGCGGTCATAAGCGTGAAACTGAAAGATCCCCAGTTCGAGAGCCAAACCAAGGCCAAACTGGGGAACGCCGAAGTGAAAGGTCTGGTGGAATCGGTGGTCTCCGAGAGGCTCTCCACCTTTCTGGAAGAGGAGCCTAGGGCGGCTAAGGCGATCCTGGAGAAGTGCCTAACGGCAGCCCGTGCGCGGGCCGCGGCTCGCAAGGCCCGTGATCTGGTGATCCGTAGGAGCGCGCTGGAGAGCGCAACCCTCCCGGGGAAGTTGGCCGATTGCTCGGAGAGAGACCCTAAGAAGTCCGAACTATACATCGTAGAGGGGGATTCGGCGGGGGGCTCCGCCAAGCAGGGCCGCGACCGCCGCTTCCAAGCCATCCTCCCCTTGCGGGGGAAGATCCTGAACGTGGAGAAGGCGGGACTCAATAAGATCTTGAGCAATAAAGAGATCCAGGCCCTCATCACCGCTCTGGGCACGGGGATCAGCGACCAGTTAGATATCAAAAATCTGCGATACCACCGTGTCATCATCATGACCGATGCTGATGTGGACGGCTCTCACATACGGACGTTGCTTCTCACCTTCTTCTTCCGGTACATGGAGCCATTGATCGCCAACGGCCACCTCTACATCGCCCAGCCTCCCCTCTACCGGATCGAGGCCAAGTCGAAGCATGCCTACGTCTATACCGAGGAGGAGAAGGAGAGGTTGCTGAAGAAGTGGGACGGCCAAAAGGCGACGGTGCAACGGTACAAAGGCCTGGGCGAGATGAACCCCGACCAACTCTGGGAGACGACTATGAACCCCGAGGGGAGAACCATCCTGCAAGTTACCATAGAGGATGCGGCCAAGTCGGATGGGACCTTCAATATGCTCATGGGGGCCGAGGTGCCACCCCGCAAGCGGTTTATCCAGACCCACGCCAAGCAGGTGAGGCACCTGGACGTGTGACCCGTACTCTCTGCTACAATGCGGCCCAAGACGACCCGAAAGGAGTGTCGGTCTTTGCCCATGAACTCAATAGTGGGTGTCCTCAGGTCAACAGACGGTACGAGAGAGGGATCATAAAAGAAGAGGGGTTGGAGCCAGATGTGGTGAAGAGAGGCTGCTCCTACTATGGCGAGGCAAAGATAGAGATAATCAAACAAAAACTGAAAGAGTAGCCTAGTCCCCAAATAAACAACTGCACCCTCATCTCGGGGTGCAGTTTTTCTGGGTCGCCGGGGGCAGCGACCTCCTTTTGGAGTTGCTAGAATATATCACCGTTCCCACCCCTTGTCAAGGCCAAACAGAAATTTCTACGGGCTTCGCTACCAGGTGAGTGCGTTCGGCCACCTGAGGATGCCTCCCCGGCCCCTGGCCCGTTGATGCCAGGACGGGCTGGCAAGTACCGGGGCAGGCAGCATCCGAAGGAGAAGAACCTCATCTTCTGGTGTCGTAGAGATGGTATCCTCTCTACAGCGAGGCCGTCCTTCAACACTGAGTCTCAGGACGAAGTGTATGCTCACATATTACCACCTCTGGAAAATGAATCCAAGAGAAGCCCGCCCTTACAGGATCCCGCGGGAAAGGATCCTAATCAAAGATTATGAGGAGACCAAAATCTACTCCCAGACAGCCGCGAACTTCGGCACCCACCGTCGCATCGTCCGCAAGTGAGTCTCAAGACACCAACTTTCTGATAGAGCCCATGAATCGCCTTCAGGACCCCGAAGAAGTGGTCGCGATCTCTTGGCTCACCCACGGAGCGCGGTTGACAAAATCGAGATGAGGAGTGTATAATCATAGTGTGCCCCCGTGGTGGAATTGGAATACACAGCAGGTTGAGGGCCTGTGCCCGCAAGGGCGTGCTGGTTCGAGTCCAGTCGGGACATTAGTCTCTGGGCTGTTTAGTGACAAGCACTTATTCGGTTGACGGTCCTCCTTTTTGACACATATCCTGACCAGAGGTAACGACGCTGGCTTCAGTCAGGCCTGAATTGCAGATCCCCCCAGCGCTTTTCGCCTCGCGCACCGCACAGAGGATGGCTGCCGACACAGCCTCCGCGCCGTACGCCCCTACCAGACCGGGGCTCAAGTAGGTCTATTCTTTCACCCACTCCTCCAGCTCTATACCCAAGGCCCTTGCCGCATCGCGCACGGGGTCGTAATCCGAGTCCTGGGAAGGGAGGTACCCGTCTATGCCGTAGGGGTCAGCCAGGATGACGGCTCCCTCATCGGTAGCGGCCACAGCCAGAAAGGCGTCCTTGATCTTTTGCACCATCTCTGGAGGCAAGTCCTTCCGTACTACGATGGTATCCAGGGGGATAGGCTTTGTCTCGACGATGACCCTTGTATCCTCCATGACGTCGGGATAGATCTCCCGAATGGCTGGGAGGTCACGGGCCCCATCGTAGATGGCCCCCGCGTCCACCGTCCCGTCCATGACCGCCACGATCACGCGGTCATGTCCCCCCGCAAAGACGGTCTCCCCGAAAAAGGTGTCGGGGTCGTACCCTTCTTGGATTAGGAGGGCCTTAGGATAGATATGGCCCGAGGCTGAGGTGGGGTCCACGAAGGCGAAACTCTTACCTTTCAGATCATCTAGGGAGTGGATATCGCTGTCCGCGCGGACGATGATCTGGCCCCTGTAGTTCGTCCTCCCCTTGCGGATGGTAACCAGGATGGTCTGGGCTCCATATCTATCGTGGGCCAGGACGTAAGCGACCGCCGAGAGTTGAGCCACGTCCACCTTCTCTGCGCCCAAGCCTTCCACCACCGCGGCGTAATCGGTGGGGATGTAGGGCTCCATCTGATAGCCTGTCTCCTCCTCCAATAGTGTAGTCAAAGCCGTGGTGGTCTCTAGGAGTTGTCCCGTCTCCACGGAAGGGACGAAGCCCATCACTATCGGCTTCTCCGCGCTCCCCAGAGGGGGCTCAGCCTTGCAGCCTATCAATAGGGCGGAAATGAAGAGAAGCGACACCACCCAGCAGCACCAGCGAGCGATCATAGATCTCCTCCTTTATCATAATTAAAAGCCTCCCGGCGCTCCGAGAGGCCAAACTTCATCACCTATCTCCTGCCGTCTCGGTCCCGAGGATCCAAGCGACCTTTTTTCCTGCTCTGCCTCACCGCCTTCAAAGGTCGGTGGCTTATTCTATTATATCACAGAAGAGTAAGGGCCTCAAGCGGAGGCGCCCCAAGAGATCGAGACCATCTGTCACGCTTGTCCCCCTTTTTGACTCGATAGCCAGAGCAGGGTATGCTATAATCTGTCCGCCTAAGTGCTCATTATCATTCGGAGGTCAGGAGTATGGCACATTTGAAGGGAGCGATATCTCTCCTCTTAATAGGCTTTCTGGTCACCTTCCTTGGGGGCTGCGGGCCGAGCGGTCCCATCGCTACCCCTACCCCCACCAAGACCCCCCGGCCTCTGGTCACCCCCGCCGCTCCCACCAACACGCCAGAGCCATTAACCCCTACACCGACCCCAGAACCAGATCGTTGCCCCTTGACCGGGGAAGTGATGGAGGAACCGGAAAAGGCGCTGCGCAGGCCCCTGATAGTCAAAATAGGAAATGACGAGAGATCCCGCCCCCAGTCCGGGCTCCATAAGGCGGATATAGTGATCGAGCACCTCACCGAGGGGGGGATAACTCGCTTGGATGCTGTCTACCTCTGTCAAGATTTCGAGAAGATCGGGGCGGTGAGGAGCGCTCGCCTCATTGATATCCCCCTCGCTTATATGTTCGATGGTATCTTCGCCCACGCAGGGGCCAGTGGGGGAGTAATTTGGGTGTTTGAGCATCAAACCAACTTTCCAAGATTAAACGAGGTCCAGACGGAGAACAAGCCCGGCGACCCCGGCTTCGACAAAGGCCCAAAGGAGGGGTGGCCCTACAATACTTTCACCAGCACGACTGTCCTCTGGCAGATCGCCGAGGAACCGGGACGGGACTGGCAGCGCCCCATGCAACGCCCCCCTCTCCTCTTCGGCCCTCTAGAGCCTCCCACGAAGGTGGAAGAAGTAAACGAGATCACCATCCCTTATTTCAGCGATAATCGGCCCACTTGGCGATGGGACGAGGAAGACGAACGATACCTCCGTTTCATCCATGGTGCTCCTGACATCGAGGCAACAACCGAGGAGCAGATGAGCGCGGCCAACGTCATCGTCATCTGGGCGGAACATGAAGAGACCGATATCATCGAGGACGAGTACACCTACCCCAAATCCCTTGAAATCATCCTCAACGCCAACGACGAGAATGGTAATGCGGTTTGGAGCAAAGCCGTTCTCCTCCGAGATGGTTACCTCATCCCCGCTCGCTGGATCTGGCGATGGATGCCCCACATGCTAGAGCTCGCAGACGAGGAAGGCAATCCGCTTCCCCTGGCTGAGGGCAACTCCTGGATAGAGGTCGTGCCGCCCTGGCTAGAGATAGAGACCGAATAGATGATGGCTGGGCGTTGTTCCAATTGTGGGAGATCTTCCCCTCTCATCGCTTCCGCACTTGGGGCCTGTGTGGATTGTATCCGCGATTTCCCAAACGAGGTTCTTCCCTCCATAAGAGAGGCGCAGCAGGCCACGCGCTGGGAGTTCGGCCTCCCCCCGGAGCCACCTCGGGATGAGGAGGGGGTGCGATGCCCCCTTTGCGTCAACGAATGTCTGATCACCGAAGGCGAAAGGGGGTTCTGTGGCCTGCGCAGTAACGAGGGTGGGAAATTAGTTCACTTGGCGGGAACGGCCAAGAAGGGGATACTCCACTGGTATTATGACCCCTTGCCCACCAACTGTGTGGCCGCCTGGGTCTGCGAAGGGAGCAAGATGTACGGCTACCATAACCTAGCCGTCTTCTATGGGGCCTGTTCTTTCAACTGCCTCTTCTGTCAGAATTGGCATTACCGCCAGATGTCGCCCCAAGATAATGGCCTAAGCGCCCAAGAGTTGGCGGAGAAGGCCGATTCACGGACTTTCTGTATCTGCTATTTCGGAGGCGACCCTACGCCGCAAATCCCCCACGCTCTGGCTACCTCCCGCATCCTGGCCCGACAGGAGGTGAGGGTTTGCTGGGAGACCAACGGCTCCCTGGAACCGAAAGCGTTGGAGCAAGCGGTGAGGCTGTCTTTGGAGACGGGAGGGTGCGTGAAGTTCGACCTTAAGGCCTACGACGAGAACCTGCATCTGGCCCTCACGGGGGTGACGAACAGACAGACGTTGGAGAACTTCGCCCTGGCGGCCAGATATATCCCCCAGCGCCCTGAACCGCCGTTGGTCGTGGCTAGCACCCTTCTAGTTCCAGGATATCTCGATGCCCAAGAGGTAGGTGGTATCGCCCAGTTCATCGCCTCCCTGGATCCAGATATCCCTTACTCTCTCCTGGGGTTCCACCCCCACTTCTATATCCATGATCTGCCGCGCACCTCAGTCCGCCATGCGGAAGAGGCAGAACGTGCGGCTCGCCAGGCTGGTCTGACTAACGTCCATATCGGGAACCGCCACCTCCTTTCGCGGGCATATTAAAAAGCCACCGCCTGTCGGCGGTGGCTTCTCTTGAACCTCTGCCCTTAAGCCTCGTTCTTCCCCAGAAGATCGTAGAAATCGCCCTTGAAATCCCTCAAGAACCGGTGCACATCCAAAACGTCGTCGGCATCGATGGGGGAGAGTTCCGGGATCCTGGCCAACTCCTCGGGTGTCATCTCCGTGATCACTTCTGGAGGCTGGCCCTCGCGCACCACGGCGAAGATCATCCCCCGCGTATCGCAATGGGCACAGGTCACCCCCATGATCCAGAGGTCCTCCTGGCGGCCGAGGATCTGCACATCCTTGGGCTCATACCGCTGGCTACAGACCGCACACCTGATGTTGCTGATGAGATGCTTGATGAGAAAATACCGCTCTCTCTCTTCCTCCACGCTACCCCCCCTCCGCTGTTTCCTCCACCACTACGGTGACCTCAGGCAAGAGATCTCCCATGAGCCGTACGGCCACCCGATAAGTACCCAATTCCCGGATGGGCTCTGGAAGGTCGATCTTTCGCTTATCGATGCCCTCTCCCAACTCCCTCTCCAGGGCTTCCGCGATATCCCCGCTGGTGATCGAGCCGTAGAGTTTCTCCTTCTCGCCTACCTTGGCCTTGAAGTTAAGGGTTGTCTTCTCCATTCGCGCCGCCAACTCCTCAAACTTGGCCCTCCGCCGCTCTTCGCGCCTGGCCTCGGTCTGACGCCAACCCTCCGCTTCCTTGAGAGCGCCCTCGGTAGCCACCACGGCTAGGTCTCGAGGGATAAGGAAATGGCGGGCGTACCCTCCAGCCACGGCGTGAACCTCACCAGCCTTCCCTACCCCCTCCACATCTTGAAGAAGAAGCACATCCATGGCTTCACTATCATACAACAAAAGGGGAGAAAACTCAAGTTTTCTCCCTTACACTCCGTGTGCTATAATAGAGCCCGACATACCTATGAGAAGATTTTTTGAGAGAGTACCTTTGGCCTATTGGCTCATATTGATCACCTTTTTGGCCTTCGTCCTCCGCATCGCCAGGCTGGACTTTCAGCCCCTCTGGTGGGATGAAGGGTGGACGGTCTACTTCGCCACTAGCGATATCCCCTCCATGGTGGCTCGCACGGCCATCGATATCCACCCTCCCTTCTACTATCTCCTTCTCCACCTTTGGATACTTTTCTTGGGGTCTAGCCCCTTCGCCATCCGCTTCTTCTCCCTCTTGGTGGGCGTTATTTCCCTCCCTCTGATCTTTCTCGTGGCCCGTCGCCTCTTCAACCCCTCGGTAGGTCTCTTCGCCACTTTGGTCTGGGCTGTGGCCCCCTTTCCTATCTACTACTCCCAGGAGGCCCGCATGTACGCCCTGGTCACTTTCCTGGGGCTCCTATCCACCTGTTTCGCCTTACAGATAGGGAAAAGGTTGAAAGAAGGCCAAACCCCCATAGGTCTCTGGGCAGGCTACATCTTGACCACTACCGCGGCGGCATACACTCAATACTATGGGGCCTTTATACCCTTAGCCCAGACGCTTTACATTTTGGCTCGTCGCAACCGCCCCCCCATCCTCAAATGGCTAGCCGCTCAAGCGATCTGGCTCCTCCTTTACACCCCTTGGATCCTCTTTGCGGGGAGCAAATTGGTCGATTACGTGGCTACCAAGTTAGTGAAGGAGGCCGACCTTCCCCTAGGCTTGGCCACCTATATGGGAAGCCATCTAGCCACCTTTGGCCTAGGGCACCTGCCTGAAGCCACCTATCTGGCTTGGTTGGGCATCATACCCTTGTTTTTCGCCGCTCTAGGGGCAGGAAGCGCTCTTTGGGCGCTTGCTTCGAGGGCTTCCCTGAAGCAGGAAGAAGAGGCTCTAGGTGAAGGCGCTCTTTTCCTCCTCCTCTACCTTTTCGTTCCCCTCCTTTCGGGGTTCCTCATCAACCTCCGTTTCCCCTTTAGGGCCGTGGGGGTAGAGCGACTCCTCCTCTTAGCCACGCCGGCCTTCTATATCACAGTGGCCCTAGGTCTTTTCTCTCTAAAGGGAAAGAGAACCCTTCTATATCTGGCGGGGTTGATCTTGATCGCCCTTTGCGGATTCTCCCTTCTCAATTTCTATACCATCCCGCGGTATGCAGAAGATGACTACCGTCCCCTTATCGCCCGGTTGGAGGCGCTAGCCCAACCGGAGGATGTGATCTTGGTCGTCCACCCTTGGCAGGTGGGCTACTTTCGCAGTTACTACCCAGCCCCTTTGCCCTCCCTCTACCTCACCCCCAAGGAAGAGAGCGACGTGACACAAGAGCGGTGGGTGGAGCGGCCCGATCTCATGGGCCAGGGGCTAGATGGACTGCTCTCCCAACACCTCCGTCTCTGGTTCCCTACCCATCAGGTGTTGGGGAGGATATTAGAGAGCGAGGTAGAGGAGTACTTAACTCGAGAGTATCACCCTTTCCTCGCCGAGTGGTATAGCCAGAGCACGAAACTCACCGCCTACGCCAGCCAAGCCCCGCTCACCATAAGCGATCAGCCACTGGAGTTCGGGGGCCTGATGCTTCTCCAAACCTATGGGGTATCCGCCCAAGCGGTGGAAGCCGCCTGGGGGGTGATAAGGGTAGACCTCCTTTGGCAAAGGATAGCCGATTTCCAAGAGAGGTATCGAGTAGCCTTGCGTCTGGCAGACGAGAGTGGCTATGTATGGGCCAGTCGCGATAGCGAGCTCCTGGCTGGGCTCCGCCCTTTCTCCCAACTACCCCTAGGGTCTACCCTTAGGGATAGCCCAGGCCTCTTGGTGCCCGCCGGAACTCCTCCCGGCACCTACCAACTTCGCCTCTCCCTTTACAGCGACCCCGAAAGCGCTCCCCTGGAGGTGAGATCGCAAGGAGAACCTCCGGGGGTGGAGGCTATATTGGGAGAGGTGAAAGTCGTTCTACCCGCTCGCCAGCCACCCATCGAGGCGCTCCCCATCCAGCACCCTCGTCAAGCCGACTTCGAGGGAGGGATGCGGCTTTTAGGCTATAGCCTGGGCGAGGGCCCTTACCTTTCCGGCGAGGAGATAGACCTCACCCTCTTTTGGCAGGCTTTGACCAAGGTGGAAGAGTGTAAAGTCTCCTTGCATCTAGAGGACGCGAGTGGCAAAACCTGGGCCCAAGAGGACGAAGCCCCCCTCCATGGCACCTACCCTACCAGTCGGTGGCCGGTCGATAGTCTCACTCGCGATCCCCATCGACTGCTGCTACCGGCTAATCTGTCGCCTGGCCACTACCGCCTACTCTTAGGACTCTATCGCTCGGAGGACGGTATGCCTTTGACCATCGGTTGCTGGCCCTTCTGGCGAGCCCAGGAAGTGACCCTTACCACTATCGAAGTGGTGGGGAGAGCCCATTCCACTGAGCCGCCCGAAGCCATCCAACACCCGCGCTGGGCCCGCCTGGGGGATAGCGTCCTCTTCCTGGGCTACGACCTGAGACCGACAGAAAGTCGTCCCGGCGGGAGCTTGCATCTCACTCTCTATTGGCAGGCCCTGGCTCAAATGGATACTTCCTATACCGTCTTCACTCACCTCGTCGATGAAGAGGATCGCATCTGGGGACAGAAAGACGGCGTTCCCGGCAACTGGACCCTCCCCACCACCAGTTGGATCGAAGGGGAGTACATCGAAGATGAATATGAGATCCCGATTAAGGAGGATGCACCTCTCGGAGATTACCTTATCGAGATCGGTATGTACGATGCTTCGACCTCGGTGCGGCTACCCATCTACGACCAAGAGGGAAACCATGTAGAAGATAGGCTCCTCTTGGGAGAGACGCCCATCCGACTGGTCCGCTAAAAGGCTGGCAAAGCGTATGGCCTCACAAACCCCTGCGCGCTTGAGGATCGCTCTCTTGGCCTTGGCTATCCTAATAGCCGTCTTCTTCCGGCTCTATGGCTTGCATCACACGCCTCCAGGGTTACACTACGATGAGGCTTTCGACGGCCTGGAGGCCAAGCGTCTCCTTCGAGGCGAGGGGTTCCCCATCTTCTTCGAGGGCAACTTTGGAGAGGAACCCCTATCTATCTACCTGGTAGCCGGAGCCTTCGCCCTACTAGGGGAGACTATATTCAATATCCGGCTCGTCTCGGCCCTGGTGGGCATCATCACCATCCCCGCCCTCTATCTCCTGGCCAAGGAACTCTTCAGGTCGGAAGAGGGCTCCCTAGCCTATCTGCCCCTTTTGAGCGCCTTCTCCTTGGCTATCCTCTACTGGCATATCCATTTCAGCCGTGTGGGGATCGAGCCCATCCTCCTTCCTCTTTTCGCTGTGCTCTCTTCCTACTTCCTGTGGCGGGGGTTCCGCACAGGCCGCTTTCTCTCCTTCGCCCTCTCGGGTATCTTTCTCGGCGGCAGCCTCTACACCTATCGCGCAGCCAGGTTGCTGCCTCTGCTTTTCATCCTTCTCTGCGCCTACCGAGCGGTTATGGAGAGAGGGTTCCTTAGAAGGCAGTTATGGGGGTTAACCATCCTCTTCTCCGTCGCCTTTCTCATCTTCGCTCCCCTGGGATACTACTTCCTCGCCCACCCCCAGATCTTCCTCGATCGCGAAATGGGGCTGGGGATCTTCACCTCGGGGACAGGTAGCGAGACCCCCTTGGCCACCCTCGTGGACAACCTGGGCAGGTCCCTGGCCCTCTTTAACCTGCGGGGCGATGAGAACCCCCGCAGCAACCTCCCTGGCCGACCGGCTCTGGACCCTTTCCTCTCCCTGGCCTTCATAGTGGGCTGCGGGGTCAGCATAATACGGGTGAAGCGCTCCCAGTACGCCTTTCTCCTCCTCTGGCTGGGCGTGATGCTTCTGCCCACCACTTTGAGCGAATACGCGCCCCACTTCAGGCGAGCCATCGGGGTGACACCGGCGGTGGCTCTCCTGGTGGCCCTGGGGCTGACAAGACTGACCGACCTCCTAGAACGCCTGGTAAGACAATGGAGTTCTTGGACCGGTCGAACCTCACAATGGCTGTCCATTTCACTCATCGCCGGGGGGCTCCTCTTCAGCGGCCTCATCGCCTTTCGGGACTACTTCCTCATCTGGGGGCCCAGCAACGACCTTTTCTACGCCTTCGATGTAGGGTTGGTGGATATGGCCCGCTACATAAAGGGGTTGCCCTCCCAGGAACGGCTCTACCTCTCCCCCGTGGGCAGCGATCACCCCACCCTTCTCTTCCTCCTGGGTGGTATCAACACTAAGAGCCTAGATGGAAGAGAGGGGATGGTGCTGCCCGCCGACGACAGAGCGACCACCTACCTGATAATCACCCACGAGGATGAAACCTCTCTTCCCCTCCTTCGAAGACACCTCCCCCAAGGAGGTGTGACTTTCACAAGCCGAGACAGAAACGGGGAGACCTACTTTGTGGCTTATCGGGTCCCCAAAGGTGGGCCGGTTGTGAACCCAGACCACCCCTTTTCTATCGACCTGGAGAAGGTTCGGTTCCTGGGGTTCGATCTCTCTACCGACTCCCCTCACCGGGGGGATCTCCTAGACCTGACCCTATATTGGCAGGCTCTAGAGGAGATAAAGGAGAGTTATACCGTCTTCACCCACCTCCTGGGCCCTTACAATAAGGCCACTGGCGGCCCCCTCTGGGGGCAGGATGACAGCCAGCCCCTGAGGGGCTCGTACCCCACTAACCGTTGGGAGAAGGGCGAGATAGTGATAGACTTCTATCATATCCCCGTCCCCCCAGGGGCGCCGGCCGGAGAGTACGAGATCGAAGTAGGCATGTACATTCTGTCCACGATGGAACGGCTGCCTGTCCTAGGCCCTGGGGGCCAAAGCGACCGGATCCTCCTAGGACGGATATGGGTGGAAGAGTAACGCTCTATCAGCAGCCTAGGTAGTCATATCTACGCCCTAGCCACGAAGTTTGCTATAATCGTTCCCAACGATAGGAGAGAGCGTTGGAAAAGGGCTGTGTTCAGACCTCGGTGAATAGACGAACCCTTTGGCTGATCGTCCTCGTCCTTCTCGTGGCCACCTTCTTTCGGACTTACCGTTTAGAGGCTGCTCCCCCCGGCCTTCAGCACGACGAGATATTCAAAGCCAACTTCGCCGCCTATATCCTTAAGGGAGAGTTCCCCGCCTTTTTCGATGCCAACAATGGGAATGAGGCTCTCTACCCTTATCTAACCGCTCTCTCCATCGCCCTTCTGGGGGAGAACTATTTCGCCCTCCGCCTGGTGGCCGTCCTTTCCGGGATCCTGAGCATCGCCATACTCTACCGCTTGACCAAGGAACTCTTCGGCCCAGAGGTAGCCCTCCTCACCGCCGCCGGGGTAGCGATCTCTTTCTGGCATATCTTCGATAGCCGCGTGGGGTTGCGCGCCATTACCCTCCTTCTCCTGGAACTGGCCTGCTTCTACCTCTTTTGGCAGGGGCTAAGGAGGGGTACAGGTTGGTTCCTGGCCTCGGGCCTCACCTTGGGCCTGACTCAATATACCTACACCTCGGCCCCCCTGGTGGCTGCCACTCTTCTGTTCTTCGTGCTCTACCTTTCCATCTGGCACAGAGCTCTCCTCCGCCGCAACCTTAAGGGCATCGTCTTCCTCTTCGTCGTGGCCTCGGTGGTCTTTCTCCCCATGGGTTATCACTTACAGAGGAACCCCCTCGCCTCCATGGCCAGGGTGCGCGATCTCAGCGACCACCTCTGCCCCCTCTTCCGAGGCAACCCCCGACCTGTACTCAGAGACACCTTGAATGTTCTAGGGATGTTCAGCCTTCGTGGCGACCCAGAGTGGCGATACAACCTAGCGGGGCGACCGATCTTCGATCCCCTAACTTCCCTTCTCTTCTACGGAGGTCTCCTTATCTCTCTAGTCAGGTTCAAGAAACCAGAGTACGCTTTTCTTCTCCTCTGGCTGCCCCTGAACCTCATAATAAGCGCCGTAACTCGGGACAGCCCCTCTACCCTGAGGGCCATCGGCGCCCTGGGAGCGATATATACCCTCCCCTCCATAGCCATAGTGGCCGCTTGGAGATGGCTCGCTCAAAGGAAGGGGGGGAGCGCAAAGAGGGTGGCTATGGGGGCTGTAGCGGCCCTCTTCTTGGCCACAACCCTTTTCACCTACCGCGACTATTTTCTCCTCTGGGCCCAAAACCCCGAGGTGCGGAAGATCTATCGAGCCGATCTGACCGAGGTAGCCCAGTACTTGAGCCGGTTGGAAGAGGGTGCCATCTGCATCTCTGCGGAGTTCGCCGCCGACTTAGACCAACAAGTCCTAAACTATATGTTGGGGGAGCCACGCTTCATCAGATGGTTCAACGGAGAGAGGTCCCTCGTATTCCCTGCCAGCGAGGAGGTGACCTATATCTTCCCTGCCACGGGCCCCTTGCGAGAGGCATGGAAAGATGACTATTTCTCTAGCCTGCCGGTAGCGGATACCATCCTCGACCCCCAGGGCCAGCCAGCCTTTGAGGCCTACCGCTTGGATTCAGGGGATTTGGCTGGCCTTCGAAAGATCCAACCCCACTATCCCCTTTCGGCCAATCTCGCTAACAAGATCGAGGTCCTAGGGTATGATCTGGCCTCCCCGCCTCGGGCAGGGGAGACCTTACAACTCGTCCTCTACTGGCGCGTCCTCAGAAGGGAAAGAGGGGATATAGACTACTCTTTCTTCCTTCATCTGGTGGATCTGCGGGGCTATCTTTGGGCCCAAGCCGACTCCTTAGGCTATCCCCCTTCCAGTTGGCAAGAGGGCGACCTGGTGGCCGAGTGGTTCACCCTCCCCATCCCCCCCGACACGCCGCCCCGAGAATACCGCTTGCAGGTGGGCCTCTATGACCGGGTTACGGGAGAGAGAGTTAAGATGGCGGAAGAACCCTACCTGGACGCTCTTTCCTCTCAACCCATCGTGGTAGCCAAGGCGACCTCCGTTCCTTTAGAGGCTTTGGAGATACCCCAACCTAGTCAGAAGAACTTGGACCATAAGTTGACTCTCTTGGGATGGGGGATCAGCCGTCTCCGGGCAGGCCCCGGAGAGAAGATACACGTTTCCCTCTGGTGGCAAGCGCGAGGTCAACCAGAGAGAGATTACGCCCTCTCGGTCTTTCTGGCCGATGAGGAAGGAAATAGGTTCGGGGAACTCCGCCGTCAACCTTTAGATGGGGATTACCCTACCAGTCGCTGGGAGGCCGGGGAGATCGTCCGCGACCGTTTCGACTACCCCATCCCTTCCGAAACCCCCCCAGGAAAATATCCCCTCTTGGTTCGGGTTTTCGATATGAAGACGGGAGAGTATCTTCCTCTGGTCGGAGATTCGGGGGACAGCATCGCCCTCAGTCGTGTTCGTGTCTTGGAGCGGTCCAGAGAGTTCGCCCTCCCCTCCCCGGCGCACCCCTTGGCCATCAACCTGGGCGAGCAGGTGACCCTCCTGGGCTATGACCTGGAGAGCAAAGAGGTCAAGCCGGGAGGGGAGTTGCTCCTAGTCCTTTACTGGCAAGCCCAGAGGGAGATGAGCACCAGTTATACCGTTTTCACTCACCTTCTAGACAAGGAGGGGCAACTCTGGGGCCAGAAGGATAACCCTCCACAAGGGGGCAAATACCCCACCACTGGCTGGCTGGAAGGGGAGGTGGTACGGGACGAATACGAGATCCTCATCTCCCCTGACGCTCCTTCTGGCTCTTACCTCCTAGAGGTGGGGATGTACCAAGCCGAGACGGGGGCGCGCCTTCCCGCCTTCGATGAAGAGGGAAACCGGCTAGAGGGAGATAGGGTCATCTTGGCCACCATCCAAATCGAATAGAGGGTTACTCAACTCCCAGAATCCGGGCCGCGTTTCCCCCCAATATCTTTCCCTTCGCCTCCTCGCTTATGGGCAAGGCTCTCAGGGCCTCGATGTTGGCTTTGATGCTTCTCACCCCCGGCCAGTCGGAGCCGAAGAGCACTTTTGCGGAGTTCCTCTCCAAATCAGGAAAGTAAGTTAAGAGTTTCTGAGGCGGCAGTCCGGCTATCTCCATATAGACGTTACCATGGAGCCGGGCTAAAAAGAGAGCCCGGTCGTACCAGAAGCCTCGGCCACTGTGCACCTGGATGAGCACCAGGTTAGGGAAATCCACGGCCAGGTCGTCTATGAATAGGGGGTCGCCGTATTTCAGTCGCGATCCGCGGAAGGCAGAAGAGCCGGTGTGGATCATCACCGGTATCCCCAGTTCCTCGGCCTGGGCATAGAGAGGGTAGAGTGCACTCTCGTTAGGGTAGAACTGCTGATAGGTGGGGTAGAGTTTCAGGCCGCGGAAGCCAAGTTCCTTTACACACCGTTCCAGTTCCTCCGCCAGGCTGGCCACCAGATAGGGGTTGATGTTGGCGAAGGGGATGAGTCGTTCCGATGCCTGGCAGAACTCGGCTACCCCTTCATTGCTCATCATACCCGTGGTGATGGGGCTCAGTTCCGCCAAGACTACGGCATAATCCACCCCGCTCTCCTCTAGCATCTCCACTACCGCCTCAGGGGTACCCATCCGTGCAATATACCCCTCCATATCCCCGCCGATGACCGACTCCAGATAACCCTTGGCTCCAGGCTGATAGGTCTCGTATTTTACGGGGTGCAGGTGAAAATCTATGACCGGCATCTGTGCCTCCTATCTATACAAAGAGCTGCAAGGGTTCCGTGGGGTTGGCCACTAACAAGAGATCACCGGGCTCCAGAGAGCCGAAATCGAGATCGCTCTTTCCCTTCAAGAGAAAGTCGGTCATCTCCAGCACCAAGTATACCACCCCTTGAGGAAATGCCAAAAGGGGATAGAATAGGAAGCATGGTTGAGAAGCGGATGGCGAAACCTATAGTCTTAGCCTCCAGTTCGCCCCGGCGAAGGGACCTCTTCGCCCTTTTGGGCCTGCCTTTCCAGGCGGTCGATCCCCAGGTGGATGAGACCCCTTTGGAGGGGGAGAAGCCGAAGAGCACCGCCTTACGTCTGGCCTCCGCCAAGGCTCAAGAAGCGGCTACGAGCCACCCGGAGGCTATCATCGTGGCCGCTGACACCCTGGTCATATTGGGGGAGAAGATCCTGGGAAAGCCCAAGGATGGAAACGAAGCGGTCGCCATCTTAGAGACGCTGAGGGGGAAGAAGCATCAGGTTATCAGCGGCGTGATAGTTCTCGATGCGGCCACAGGAGAGAAAAGAGAGGAAGTGGCCGACACCCAAGTATGGATGAGGGACTACTCCAAAGCGGAGGTAGTCCACTACATAGGGAGAGGGGAGCCTTTCGATAAAGCAGGGGGTTACGCCATACAAGACAAGGGGTTTCGGCCGGTGGCTAAGGTGAAGGGGTGCTACGCAAACGTCATGGGGCTGCCGTTGTGCCACCTCTACACAGCCCTAAAGAGGGTAGGGGTAAACCCACCCGACACTCCCCTTGAAGCCTGCATAGGTTTCACGGGCTACAACTGCCTAGCAAGCATAATTTGAAACATAGACAACCCTTGCCTACTCCTCAAATAGAGGGACGATCTTGAACTGGGTCATGTCAATCAGCCCCAGTCCAATTAGATGACCAGCCTTAAGCCTTGCTTGCTCAGACCTCTATCTGTACCCCAAGCCCCTTTTCCACTGCCTTTCGATAAGCCAGCAAGGCTATGGCCGTGTCCTGCACACCTACACCAGTCAGATCACATATAGTGATCTCTTCATCGTGTCTCCGGCCTGGCTTCCGGCCGGAGGTCAGCTCTCCCAACTCGATAATCTCGTCATCCTGGGAGATAATGCCTTCCTCCAGTCCGTGATGCAACTCACCCAGGCGGAAACACTGCGATTTCAGGTCACAGACTAGAAGGTCGGCGTGTCGCAGTACATCAGCGTACAATTCCTGCTTCTCCTCAGCATCAGAACCCATAGCTGTGATGTGTAGTCCGGGGTGTAACCATTCGGCCTTTAGATAGGGGGCTCGCGATGGCGTGGCTGTTACCACGATATCACCACCTCTGACAACAGTTCCTGCATCCTCCGCCTTCACGATCTCGACGCCCAGGACCGGTGCCATCTCTGAGGCGTACTGCTCAACTTCGTCGGGGACTATGCCGTAGATCATCAGCCTCCGGAAGTCGCGTACTAGCTTTAGGGCCATCATCTGGTAGCGAGCCTGCGTACCAGACCCGATAACCCCGGCTGTATCGATCCTCTCTTGGGCCAGATATCTGGCTGCCACCGCCCCCGCTGCACCAGTGCGCACATTGGTCAGGTAGCCGTTATCCAACAAGACTGCCTCAGGGACGCCTGTCTTGGCGCTCACGATCACCATCATACCGCTACCACTAGGCAGGCCCAAGAGGTAGTTCTCGTAGAACCCCGAGGCTATCTTGATGGCAAAACTGTCCCGCCCTCGCACATAGGCGGTCTTGACGTCCACCTCCCCTTTGTTCTCTGGGATATCAACCCGGATTATGGGTGGTATGGTGACCTCGCCATCCGCCAAGCGCGTGAAACCATCCTCGACAACCGCAATCGCCTCCTGGTCCATCCCTACGCATTTCCGAATCTCGGCCTCCGTCAATATGGTGACCTTCATCTCCCTCTCCTTCCCGGCGTCCGGATGCTCTCTCTGTGAAGTCCCGCTCCATTCGACCTCCTGGTGCAGTGGAAGGTACACGATTCCTCGCAAGGAGAAGCCGGGTTCTTCAACTGCCGCTTACCCCTGCAATTCAACCATCAACTCATGGATACGATCCAGCCCTGCCTGGAGGTAGTCGGGCGGCAGGCCGAAACTGATCCGGAGGTAGTGATCCAGGCCCAAGTGGTCCCCGGGCACGATGAAGACGCTCTTTTCGTGGATCAACCGCTCCACCAATTCGGTCGAGTTGATATCGAGGTGATAACGGGGGAAGGCGATGGCCGCCGCTTGCGGGGGGACTAGGGTAAAGATCCCCTCGTGGCTCTCCAACCACCCGTCGAGGATGAGGAAGCCCTGGCGGATGTAATCGCGGGCCCGCTGAATAAGGCGCGGCCGCACCTGGGGCGACAGGGCAATGGCCGCCAGCCTATTGGCCAGTATCGTAGCACTGATGGTGGTGTACTCGTGACGAGCCCAGATCTCGTCCACAACGTCGGTTGGCCCCACCACCCAGCCGATCCGCAGCCCCGGCAGGCCGTACGCTTTGCTCAGGCTACCCATAGCCAGCACCCTATCATACCGACCCCAGAAGGAGGGCGTCTGGATGTCAGTCAGCCGCTCTGCGCCGCTGTACACCTCGTCGGCCAGGAGCCAGGCCCCAACCCGCCCAGCAGCGGCCACGATGGCGTCCATCTCCGCCTCAGTGAGAATGTAGCCCGTGGGGTTGTCCGGGTTGCAGACGGCGACCAGTTTCGTCCTCTCCGAAACGACGTCATTCAACTCCTCCAGGTCAGGAGCCCAGTCTCGGTCCTCTTTGAGATGAAAGGCCCTGACCCGCACGCCGAAATTGTGGGCCAGGCCCCAGATCTGCATGTAGTTAGGCAGCATCATCGCCATCTCGTCCCCCGGCGCGAGAAGGGTCTGGAAGGTGGCGAAATTGGCCTCCGCGCACCCGACGGTGACCAGAACGTTATCGGGGGTTGCGCCGGGATAGAGGGCAGCGATCTGCTCCCGCAGTTCGATGACGCCGTTAGCCTGAGCGTAGTTTAGCTCGGTGTTCAGCAGTTCCTCGACCACCGCTGGGTCGTTCACCAACTCGCGTACCGTCATGGGGTGAACGCCGCTCTCTGACAGGTTGTACTCGACGACATTCTCCCATTTGGACATCATGCGTTCCATAGCGAAGGGTTGGAATTTGGAGATCATGAGGTTCCCTCCTTGAGTTGAAGGCTATTCCCAAGATAGATGGTAGGGCCTAAACTCTATCTGTTTGACTGCAAGCATACTCCCAAACCAAAACGCCGTCACCCCAAACCACAGGGCTTTGAGGCGTATTTCCTTGGCCTTGCGCTCCTCTTGTAGCCTCTAGACGCTCTTTTCCCTTCATAGGCCTGTTCACTCTTTGGACTCGCTCCTGGAGATACTATCACTCCTCGAAGAGGGGCACGATCTTGAACTGGGTCACATCCACCAGCCCCTTGTCCGTCAGTTTGAGTTCGGGGATGACAGGAAGGGCCAGGAACGAGATGGCCATGAAGGGGTTATCCACCTGACAACCCAAGCCCTGGGCGACAGCCTCTAGTTCGTCCAGTTCAGCCCTCGTCTCCTCGATCGACTTCTCAGACATAAGCCCGGCGATAGGCAAGGAGAGGGTGGCTAGTACCTCACCGTCAGCCGCTACGACTAAGCCCCCGCGCATCTTCACGATCTCCACCGCCGCCTTGAGCATATCGGCATCGTTGGTCCCTACCACTATGATATTATGGGAGTCGTGAGCCACGGAGGAGGCCAGGGCCCCTCTTTTGAGGCCGAACCCCTTGACAAAGCCCAACCCTATGTTCCCTGAGGCTTGATGCCTTTCGATGACCGCTAACTTTAGGATGTCTCGCCCCACATCGGCCACGGCCAAGCCATCCTCTATCTTCACCTCCTCCACCAATCCCTGGGTCTCCACTTGCTGGGGTGTCAGCCCTATCACCTTAGCCCGCTTGCCCTCCGCCTTTATCTGGAGATCCTCTGGGTATATCCGGGCCACATTGATGGAACTCCGTAAAGGCACCTCCCGAGGGGTAAAGAGCCCGGGCATAAGTTGCCCATCTTGGGCTACTAGTTGTCCGCCCCGGAAAACCTTCTTCACGTTGAGATCGTGGAAGTTGTCGAAGACCACCAGATCAGCCCTGTAGCCTGGGGAGACGGCTCCCCGATCGTTCAACCCGAAGTACCGAGCAGTGTTTATGGTGGCCAACTGGATGGCAAGGAGAGGGTCAAGCCCCAAACCGACCGCCTTCCGGATTATGTGATCGATATGTCCATGGTCCAAAAGGTCGGCGGGGAGGAGGTCATCGCTCACAAAGATGAACTGTCTAGCGTTTTCCGGCGTCACTAAGGGGAGCAGGGCCTCCAAATTCTGGGCTTCACTCCCCTCGCGGATCATGATATACATCCCCAGGCGTAACTTCTCCCGCGCCTCCTCCAGGGTGGTGCATTCGTGATCGGAGGAGATACCAGCCGCCACATAGGCGTTCAGATCCCGACCGGTGAGGCGCGGAGCGTGTCCGTCTATACGGCTATGCTGAGCGATCCTTATCTTCTCCAAGACATCCGGCTCCCTCTCTAACACGCCGGGGTAGTTCATCATCTCCCCCACCCCCAAAACCCATTCATCGCTCAAGAGAGGCCATATATCATAGGCTGTGAGGTGAGACCCCGCCGTCTCCATCCCCGTGGAGGGAACACAGGAGGGCACCATCACATAAACGCTCAAGGGGTTATGCTTGCTCGATTCCAGCATATATCTTATGCCGTCCAGGCCCATAACGTTAGCGATCTCATGGGGGTCGATCACCACCGTGGTAGTCCCATGGGGCACCGCCGCCCTGGCGAACTCGGGGACGCGGATCATGGCGCTCTCGATGTGCAGATGGCCGTCGATGAGGCCAGGAGAGAGGTAATCGCCCTCCAGGTCTATTACCTCCCGGGCCTCGTACCACCCCAGGCCCACGATGCAACTACCGAAGAGGGCCACATCAGCCTCATGGATCTCCCCAGAGAGGACGTTCACTAGTTGGGCGTTCCTGAGAAGCAGGTCGGCCTTCTCTTCACCGCGCGCCACTTTGATCAGTTGGTCGAGTTCCATTTCCGCCTCCGTCGCCTTCGAAGAATAAGCCCCAGCACGGTGGGGGCGCTTTGAAACCTGCAGATAGCCCTCGATTTCAGATCGGCAAGTGGTTGGTGATCCACTGGTAGAGATCACCAAGCCAGCCGCCGAAGTAGAGGAGCATGAGTAATAATAGCCAGGCTCATCGCTGCCAGGAGCAAGGCATATTCCGTCTGTCCCTGTGCCGCTTCTTCTCTCACCCTGCTGAGCATCGAGTCCACCCCTTAGTTTAAGCGATCGAATTCGTATGGGGTTGGGCAACTATAAGAGCGACTTATAGGCGTACCACACTCGGCAGTGTTGCTATAACATTCGGCAATTGCTATCCAGTCAGCAAAACATAAACATAAACAACACCTATGTAAAGCACCCCAGCCTTTAAGGAAAACGCGGCAAGGTTTTCAGATCGGGGTGCTTCCCGCCCTCGAATAAATCTGTGGGCCATAGACGGAAAGGCAATGAAGGCTAAGGGAAGTAACGATAGAGGCACCGTTCCATCTATGACGTAGACCAAAAGTATAAAAACTAGTGCTGAGCTAGCAACTTTTAAAAATATGATTGTGGTTTCAAGTCCAAACCTTGTTGCAAAATTGGTATCAGTTTTCGAATCGACTTCAAAATCCCGCACTTGCTGTTCTAGTTGAGCCGTCAATGATGCAAAAAAGGCCAGGGAAAGCATTACATAATCAAGCCGAGTCCAGGCAGTGCCAATCAAAAATAGGCAAATTAAGTACGGGAAGGTTTGTATAAACGAAGCATGAATCAGCAAGTCAAACCCTGGCCGACTTTTGAAACGTAGGGGTTCTGCCGAGTATGCCCACATGACAAAAAAGCACATGGCCAGGATGAGAAGTCCTTTGATACCGAATTGGGCAAAAGCAAGGAACAGGAAGCTACTGATACCTATCAGAATAAGCAACGTTTTGCCTTTGGGGATTTCATTGTGTACAAAAAAGTTGCGTTGTGCTTTAAATTCATCCTCAGCATCAAATGGGGCATCATGATAATCATTGATAACAAAAGCAAGCCCATACCCTGCCGCGATAGCAATAAGTAAAATGGTTGTTTGCATATTTACTTCGTTGTGTACCAATAAGGCAAGGGCGGCCCAAATTAAAGCTATCTCCCACCCGCCTCTGACGAGTGCGCCTATGTGGTTTAGAGCATCTCTGATAGTTTTCGTGTTTCTACTCCTGCTGTTGCAAACCTCTTGTTCGATGACGGCCGCCTGCCTAACTATTGATTATGCCGCCATTTTTCCGTATAAAACGCTATACACCAAAGGCGCAAAACGGCTGAGGCTGGCGACGTGTGCCCTTGAGGTTGGCAGCCCTGTTCGGGAACAGATAGGCGCATGTGCGCCAGCCGCAATGCGTGTTTGCGAAGTCCCGCACAGCGGGATAAACTCCGCGAACCGCAAATACGCCGTTAAGCGAACTCACTCTGCTTTACGCCGAACCACAACCCTTCCAAGAACTGTGACAAACCCTGCTACACACAGCCAGAGAAAAGGTCCCGATCTGTGAAGATATCGTTGTCACGCCTTTTTCGGGCGGGCGAAGGGCAATTTCATATAACAGGAGGTTTCAAAGATTATAGCCCTCGAATGGCTGTTTGTCAAACATTTGGCCAGGGAGGACGAAAGGTGATAAAATGAAGACATGAATATCTTGGAAGGCCTTAACCCCGCTCAACGCCAGGCTGTGGAGGCCTCTGAGGGGCCTATCTTGGTGGTGGCTGGGCCGGGCAGCGGCAAGACCCGGGTGCTTACCCATCGGGTGGCTTATCTGGTCAAAGAGCGAGGCCTAAAACCCTACCACCTCTTGGCCGTTACCTTTACCAATAAGGCGGCCCGCGAGATGAAGGAGCGTCTCTTCCAACTCCTGGGCCCTGGGCTTCGGGAGATAACGATAGGCACGTTTCACGCCACCTGTGTCCGCATCCTCCGTCGGGAGAGCGAACGGGCAGGGGTAGAGAGGAACTTCGTCATCTATGACGAGAACGACCAGGTTAATCTAGTAGCCGGAGTGGTAGATGAATTAGGGCTCGATAAGAAGACCTATCGCCCCAGAGCACTCCTGGCCGCCATCTCTCACGCCAAGTGCGAACTGATCCCCCCTTCCGCTTTCCCCACTCCCACCTACTGGCACGAGATAGCAGGGAGAGTCTACCTGCGTTATCAGGAACTCTTGGCCATAAACAAGGCCCTAGATTTCGATGACCTTCTCACCAAGACCGTGGATCTTTTTCGGAATGAGGAGGATGTTCTGGATAAGTATCGACGACGCTACCAACATGTCCTGGTGGACGAATTCCAGGATACGAATATGGCTCAATATGAACTGGTGAAACTATTGACCTTGGAGCACCGGAACCTCTTTGCAGTAGGGGATGAGGACCAGAGCATCTACACCTGGCGGGGGGCCGATTTCCGCAATGTCCGCCGTTTTGGGAAGGACTTCCCAGAGGCGAAGATCATCCTCCTAGAACAGAACTACCGCTCCACCCAGAACATCTTGGATGCAGCCCACGCGGTCATCTCCAAGAATGAAGCGCGGGTGGAGAAGAGGCTCTGGACAGAGAAAGAGTGTGGCCTCCCCCTCACCATCATCGAGGCCTACGACGAGGAAGAGGAGGCCCAATACGTCCTGGGCGAGATACAACGCCTCGAAGCACGGGATGTATGCGATCTCGGCGACTGCGCGGTTATGTATCGTACCAACGCCCAATCTCGGGCCCTAGAGGACGCCTTCGTGCGGGCTGGCGTGCCCTACCGTCTGGTGGGGGCCACCAGGTTCTACGAGCGGCGGGAGGTGAAGGATATCATCGCCTACCTCCGCCTCGTCCACAACCCTTATGACGCTCTTAGCCTGTTGCGGATCATCAATGTGCCCCGCAGGGCCATAGGCAAAAAGACGCTGGAGCAACTTATAGGGTGGTCTAACCGGTTAGGGGTCCCTATATACACCGCCCTAGGTCGACTCCGGGAGGAAGGAGAGACACCCTTTCACCCTCGTAGTAAGCGCATCCTCTCAGAGTTCGCCACTCTCCTGGAGGGACTAATCGATGCTGGCCCAAGGTTGGATCTCCTTGAACTCTTCGATCTCGTTTTGGAGAGGATAAGGTACGCCGACTATATAAGGGACGGCACAGAGCAAGGCGAAGAGCGGTGGAACAACGTGATGGAGTTGCGGAGCGTAGCCAGCGAGTACGCCGATCTCGCCCCCCAGGTGGGGTTGACGACCTTCCTGGAAGAGGTGGCTCTGGTCTCCGATGTAGACAATTATGATGAGCGGGCCAACGCTCCCACTTTCCTCACCCTCCACATGGCCAAAGGGCTGGAGTTCCCGGTGGTCTTCATCGTGGGCTTGGAGGAGGGGGTCCTCCCTCACAGCCGCTCCTTCGATGATCGGGAAGCGATGGAGGAAGAACGTCGCCTCTGTTACGTGGGGATCACCCGGGCCAAGGGACGGCTTTACCTGGTCCATACCTTCCGCCGCACCTTGCGAGGCCTCTCCCAAGTGAATACCCCCTCCCGCTTCCTCCTCGACATCCCCCCTCAATTGGTGAGGGGAACCACCGAGCATGAGCGCACGACCCGGCTCCCAAGGGGTCTCGCGGCTGTGGAAGTGCGCCAATTCAACCCTGGCGACAAGGTCCGCCACCCTCAATTCGGCGAGGGGGTAGTCGTCTCCAGTAAGTTGATAGGGGACGATGAGGAAGTGGTGGTGGCCTTCGTAGGGATGAAGCCCAAAAGGCTTCTGGTCAGCTTCGCCCAAATGGAGAAATTACTCCCCACCAGGGGCTAGAGACAAGGCGAGAGCCTGAGCCAGATCGCGGAGCCTCTGGCTGCTGGCGAGATCCTCTCCCTGCCTCTCCAAGAGGGTTAAGATAATATCCCGTATCTCCTCATCGCTAAAATCTTGCAGCCGCTCCCTGGCCAGTTGCACGTCCCCGTTGAGGCCAAAGGAGTCAGCCACCAAGGAGATATAGGCCTCCTGGTGACTCCGCCGAAGGTCGGGAGGATCGGTGTCGTAGTACTCCATCGGCCATAGAACCCACCCTATAATCAGCCAGCCCAAAAGCAGCCCTAGGCCGAATATGGCAGCCCCCTTGAGCCAAGAGATCTGGCCTATGGAGAGGAGATAGGCGACCGGCTTCCCCTCCTGGAGGCAGTGGGGCAGCCAGTTAGGACCCAGCATGGCCCATTGTAGGAAGACGAAAGCGCCCAGAGCCACCAGGATGTCGCCGGGGCTGAAGACGTTGGGCGAAGGCAGGGGGTACCCCAAGACGATAGTATCCCCCAGAAACCAAAGTTTGGTCCCCTCATCCATAAGAGCCGCATGCCTATGGCGGCCCGTAGCCTGAAGAGCGACTATCACATCGAAGAGCCCCGCCCGTCGCGCAGCCTCGACGGAGATGGGCATGAGGCCGCCGTTGGCCGCTATCACCAGGAGGTTAAGAAAGAGCCCTAAACCGAGGAGCCTGATCCCCGGAAGATCCCGATTAAGGACCACAGCCAGGAGAAGGAGAGCCAGGGAGGCCAGATAGAGATAGCCGATCCAAGCCTCCCAACGAGCCCCAAGAGGGGAGAATAGGAACAACTGCAAGGCGAGTCCTAGGAGGATAAGATAGGCGTGGCGGATATGGAGTTGGCCGAGCCGTAGGAGACTCCCCCCCCTGAGGAGGGCGACTATCAGAGAAACGATGACGAAAAAACTCATCTCTTGCCCGCTTCGGAGGAAGCCTCGTCCAACTGAGACTGGGCCCTGTGGGGCGTATATTCTCTTTCTTCTTTCTTCCTCGCCAAAGTGGTGAGGAAGGCCTCCACCACCTGAGGGTCGAACTGAGTCCCGCTGGCCGCCTTCAGGCGGGTTATGGCCGTCTCCCTCGACATAGCGCTCCTGTAAGGGCGATCCGAGGTCATGGCGTCGTAGGCATCGGCTACGGCCAGGATCCTGGCCCCTAGAGGTATCTCTTCGCCCTTCTTGCCGTTGGGGTAGCCCCTACCGTCAAAGTGCTCATGATGATGCCACACGATGTCGCGACCCGCGCCGAAAGCGGGGAAATACCCCACCAGAGACCCCCCGATAGAGGGATGCCGCTGAAATTCCTCCCGCTCCTCGTTGGAAAGGGAGCCCGGCTTGTAGAGCATCATGTTGTCCATCCCTATCTTTCCCAGGTCATGTAACCGGGCGGAGGTGACGATCAGTTCGAGTTCATCATAGGGGAGTCTCATCTGGCGGGCTGTCATCTCCGCATACTCAGCCACCCTTTGGGAGTGCTGGTAGGTGCTAGAATCCCTAGCATCGATGGTGTCTGCTAGGGCTATGAGCGCCTGTCTGGTCTGCTCCAGCGATTCGCGAACCAAGGCCATCGAACGCCGTACCGTGAGAAGGGGAAGCAGGGCCAAGGCGATGCTCCAGGGGGCCACTGTCCAGAGCAAGGCTAAGATAGCACCCAAGGGGATCATGGTGAGGTGATGCCATGCTGTATCGCGGAAGGCGATACGCCAAACCGTTAACACGGGGAAGCCCTGATCCAAGGCTATGACTACCGAGACCAATAGATGGTTCACCGTGAGTTGAGACAACCCGGCAACTATCAAAGCCATGATGTCACGAAATGAATCGAAGGGGGTGGGGGTCTTATCAGCCAGAAAGAGGTAAGCGATGCTTACCACGCTTATAGTGATGACCAATTGGGAGACGTTGAAAGGTACCCTATTCCAAGGGCGCTTGAGGATGACTAGCCTGTAACCGATTTCCCCCGCCAATGTGCCTAGAAACGCGACCCAAATAGCGACGGAGGGCCCAAAGAGGAGTGCCGAGGCGAAAAGAACGGCTGCAGCAACCGACACCTCTCCCTGCCCGCCCGGCATCGCAATGGGGAAGAGGTCCGCCAAGGCTACCATCAACGCAAATATGGCTATCGTTCCCCAGCCGATAAGGGTGGCTGGCAAACCGGAGATGGACCAGACGGCCAAGGCAACGGCGGTCAAGACCAAAGTTAGAATATAAGCGTCCCTAGCCAAAGGCCGCAATTCCTAACCCCTCCCGTCCGATGACAAGGCAAGGAGCCTCACCCGGAGGCTCCTCTCCCTCACTCCTGATCTCGTCGTGTGGCTCCCCGAGGGCCAACGGAGGGCCACTATCTAGCCGGTGGAGGGTGTCCGCAGTGACGGTCTAACGCCACTTGGCGTTGGCGCCGCTGGCGAGCGCGAGAGCAGCGATGCTGGACAGCACATACAGCGCTCTCAGGTAAACGGTGCGCCATTTCATCTCGGGGAATCTCCTTTCGCTCATTTTGGGCCCCAAAAGAGCCCAAGTTGGATTCCCCTTCTCTCCGCTTCAGGCTTTCGCCTGTGCCTCCCTGGAGGAGGCTGGACTACCCAGACACGCCTTCACCGGCGTAATACATTCTACCATATCTTGAAAAGGATGTCAATGCCCTGTTGTGGGTGAGCCAAGAGATCGTGACCACGCGACGATGGGTACCGAAGTTCCTCTGGCCTGTCACCCCGGCCTGGAACGTGGCAGTCCAGGGGGGCAGGCGTGCCAGGACAGGCTAGCCGTTTGGGAGCAGCATCTGCTCTTCTGATAATCTTTCACCAGCAGTCTCTCCCGCGGGATCCTGTAGGGACGGGCTTCAGTTGGATTCATTCGCCAGAGGCGGTAATATGTGAGCATACACTTCGTCCTGAGACTCAGTGTCGAAGGACGGACCTCGTGGTAGAGAGGATGCCATCTCTATGATACCAGAAGACGAGGTTCTTCTCCTTCGGATACTGCCTGCCCCGGTACTTGCCAGCCTGTCCTGGCACGTGACAGGCCAGGGGCCGGGGAGGCATCCTCAGGACGCCGAACGCTCTCGCCTGGTACCGAGGTCCGCAGACCCTTCTCGCATCCCTTGCCACAACCCCCCGTTTGTGCTAAAATTAGCAAACCCTGGGCACTCCGGGGTTTTTGATGCGTTCACCATCAACACCAAGCCTCGATAGGGAGGACTAAATGGACATCACGCTTCTCATTCCCCTGGCCGGGGTTATAGCCCTGATATTCGTGGCCGTTTTCTACTGGTTGGTGACTAGAGAAAGTGCCGGCACTCCTCGCATGCAGGAGATCGCTTCCTTCATTCGAGAGGGTGCTAACGCCTACTTGAGGAGGCAGTTCCGGACCATCGCCTACTTCATCGTTGGCTTAGCAGCCCTCTTGCTCATCGCTATGTGGCCCCGCTGGCAGATAGCCTTCGGGTTCGTCGTAGGGGCCCTCCTCGCCCAATTGGCTATCTTCATCGGCATGAACGCCGCCGTGAGAGCCAACGTGAGGACCACGCAGGCAGCCACAACCTCCCCGGCCAAGGCGCTCGTTCTGGCCTTCCGAGGCGGCAGCGTCATGGGCCTCACCATCGTGGCCTTTAACCTGCTGGGGATAGCCATCCTTGCGCTTCTCTTCGGCGTTAGCCCCCACCACCCCGAAAACGTGAGCCTCCTGGTGGGCTTCGGCTTCGGGGCTAGCCTCGCCTCCCTCTTCGCCCAAGTGGGGGGAGGGATATACACCAAGGCTGCAGATGTGGGCGCTGACTTGGTGGGCAAGATCGAGGCCGGGATACCGGAGGATGACCCCCGCAACCCGGGAGTAATCGCCGATCTGGTGGGGGACAACGTTGGCGATGTGGCAGGAAGAGGGGCTGACCTCTTTGAGTCGGGCTCCGATAACTTAGTAGCCACCATGATCGTGGGGCTCGCTTTCATACCCCAATACGGTTGGGCGGCTGTCTTGTTCCCTCTATTGAGCAGGGCCATCGGTGCCATCGGAGCCGTTATCGGCGTGCTGGCCGTGCGGGAAGCCAAAGGGAGAGACCCCATCACCTCTCTGAACATCGGCTTCTTCACCACGGGCATCTTCTCTCTTGCGGCCTTCTACGCCCTAGGGCAATGGGTGATGAAAGATATCAGGATCTTCTACTGCCTCACCCTGGGGTTGGTTTCAGCGCTGGGCACCGCCCTGATCGTGCAATACTATACGGGGATAGATCGAAAACCGGTGCGGGAGATCGCCCAGGCCAGCCAGAGCGGCCCTGCCATCACCCTTATGTCCGGCTTCTCCTGGGGTATGGAGAGCGCCGTCTTGCCCAAGATCATGGTAGCCCTGGCTAATCTGGCGGCCTACTACATCATGGGCGGGGGGATAGCGGGCTTTTTTGGGATAACGGCTGCCACCTTGGGCATCACGGAGATGAAGGGCATCATCATGGCTGGCGATGCCTTCGGCCCCATCGTGGACAACGCCAGTGGCATCGCAGAGATGGCAGGCCTCAGCGAGGAGGTCAGGGAGTCCGCCGATGTCCTCGATGCCGCTGGCAACATCACCAAGGCCATCACCAAGGGGTACAGCATGTCCTGTGCCTTGATGACCAGCGTGGTGATACTCTTTGCCTATCTGGTAGAAGCAGCCAGGCTTCAAGGGATCGAGTTCACCCAGATCGACGATATCATTATTAACCTCGCTCACCCCCTCAATATCGCCGCCATCATGATCGGCTCAACCATACCCTTCCTCTTCACCGCCCAGACGGTGCGAGCCGTGGAGAGGACAGCCTTTAAGATGGTAGAGGAGATCCGAAGGCAGTTCAGAGAGATGCCCGGCATACTTACGGGAGATGCGAAGCCAGACTACTCGCGCTGCGTGGACATCAGCACCAGAAACGCGTTGAGGGAGATGGTGGCTCCTACGGTCTTCGGGGTGCTCTTCCCTATCATCGTGGGCTTCACCCTGGGGGTATGGCCTTTGGCAGCCTACTTAATAGGTGTGAAGATCATCGGGGCTACCCTAGCCATCTTCATGTTCAACTCCGGAGGAGCCTGGGACAACGCCAAGAAATATATCGAGGCTGGGCACCTGGGGGGCAAAGGGACAGAGACCCACGCTGCCTCGGTCATCGGCGACACCTTCGGCGACCCCCTCAAAGACGTTGCCGGGCCATCCCTGCACATCTTAATCAAACTACAAAATATCCTGGCCATAACCCTTCTCCCACTCTTCGTAGCCTACAGCCTCAAATGGCCGTGAGGGCCAAGAGTTGCGCATGATAACGGGCCGAGGCGTTGCTACCCCGGCCCGCTTTTGTTATACTGAAATGGAACGCTATGTTGCCTGGTTAGGCGTGCATCAACCTATACAGGTGCTTGGTTAGAAGATCAAAGGAGAGATAAAATGCTACTGGAATTGCAAGAAATCTTAGAAGACTTGAAGAAGGGCAAACATATTGACCTTTATATCACCATTGGTTTGGCTATAGTGATTGCTGTTCTTGGAGCCCTTAACGTGACGGATCCATCAGTCGTGAGTGCACTCACTCTGGCGGTGCTGGCCAAACTGACGTACCAGATCATCAAGAATCGACGCATTTCTGCCATACAAGGGATAAGAGCATTTTATCCAGATCGCTCCTATTTGCCCCCTCTTCACACGACGCTGGGCAAGGCACGGCACGAGTTATTGATCGTTGGTGTATACCTTGGCCGGATAGTTCAGGATCAGCTCACTCTCCTCGAAGAGAAGGCTAGAGCGGGCTGCAAAGTCAAGCTATTGATCATGAGCACCACGCTCGCGGATGGTAGCAGGAATCCACGCGTCGATGAAACAGGTGCCATGACGGGATTCCTCGAACTATTCTCAACTCTAAATGCCAACAGGGAACGCTTTCACGATTGGTGGCAGTCCCTGGAATCGAACGCTCGAAATAACGTAGAGTTAAGATGCTATGAAGGGCCACCAACGTTAACGGCCATATTCGTAGACAAGGACTCCCCTAACGGCCTGATTCACATAGAACCAATAGTACCCAGGACGCGTCCTGAAGAGAGACCCAGTTTCAGGACAACCCCACATGTGGGCGGAGACCTCTATCGTCGCCTTCGCGACAAATACGAAGCGCTTTGGGCACAATCAAGGTCCTTGACACAATAGGCGTCCCTTGTATGTCCGACAAGCGGAACTTGAATAATCAGAGGTATCTACAACAAGCATTACGCGGCTGCTGGGACCGCACTGCGCCCAAATACGGCCAGGCAGGCCCTCCCATCTTCTCTATCTCTGCCCAGCGGCTCTTGGAACTATTGAGCCTTGAGCCGGGAGATAGGCTCTTGGATGTGGCCTGTGGCACCGGCGCGGTGGCTATCCTCGCCGCCAAGCAGGTGGGCCCTTCCGGCCAGGTCGTAGCCACCGACTATTCTCCTTGCATGGTCGCCGAGGCGGAAAAGGCAGCCAAGAAGCATCGCCTTTCCAACATCACTTGCACCTGGATGGAGGCTCAAGCCCTGGAGTTTCCCGATAACTCCTTTGACGCCTTGACCTGCGGCTCTGCCCTCTTCTTCTTCCCCGATATGAGGAGGGCCCTGACGGAGATGCACCGCGTCCTTGTGCCAGGAGGGAATCTGGGCCTCTCCCTTTGGGGAAAAGGGGCCATCGTCCCTCAATGGCCCATCTTGGGGGAGACGATAAAAGAATACGGCCTCCGCCCCGTGGTGCCCAACCCCATCGCCTGGAGGCCCGAGGATATAGAAGCCCCCCTCACCTCAGCGGGTTTCTCTGACATCGAGATAGTCGAAGAGCGGTATGACCTCTCCTTCCGAGAGGCCTCGGAGGTCTGGGAGTTCACCCTCTCCGTGGGGCCCATAGAGGTGATGCTGGAGCAGTTATCAGAAAAGAAACGTCAAGAGCTCATTGACGCTTTCCTCTCCCGCATTCAAGGGTTGGCTACTCCAGAGGGCATCCCCGCCAACTTCCGCCTCCTCTACGTTGTAGCAAAAGGGGGAACTGACCGATGACCACCGGCTACGTTTTCCACCCCCTCTATCTGGAACACAACATCCCCGGACATCCAGAGCGCAGAGAGAGGCTGCAAAGGATAATGCAATCCCTGGAAAGTTCAGGAACCCTGGCCCGACTGACCTCCATAGAAGCCACGCCCCTCGATCAAGAACTCCTCTCTACCATGCATGACCCAGACTACATCAACATGGTAGAAATGGTCGCGGCATCTGGCGGAGGGATGCTAGACCCCGATACGTACGTAAACGCCCACTCCTACGAGGCTGCTTTGATGGCCGCTGGAGGTCTAATCAACGCCGTGGAGGCGGTGCTTAAGGGCCAGGTGGATAACGCCTTCGCCCTCGTCCGCCCCCCAGGCCACCACGCCCTCCGGGACCGGGGAATGGGCTTTTGCCTCTTCAACAATGTGGCTTTGGCGGCTCAATACGCCATGGAGAAACACGGTTTGTCCAGAATACTCATCGCCGACTTCGACGTCCACCATGGCAACGGTACTCAAGATGCCTTCTACGAAAGAGACGATGTCCTCTATTTCTCTACCCATCAATACCCTCATTACCCCGGAACCGGCCATTGGAAAGAAAAGGGACAAGGGAGAGGGGAAGGCTACACCGTCAACGTTCCCCTGCCTTGCGGGGTTGGTGATGAGGGATACGCTCAGGTCTTCGAGGAGATACTCCTGCCTCTGGCTCGCCGGTACAACCCGGAACTAATCCTCGTCTCCGCAGGCTACGACGCCCACTGGGCCGACCCCTTGGCCGGCATGCGCCTCTCCACTGCTGGGTTCCATGGCCTCACCACCACTCTGGTATCCCTGGCGGAGGAACTCTGCCGAGGCCGCTTAGTTCTAACCCTAGAAGGGGGCTATGATTTAAGTGCCTTGAGCCACTCCGTTTTGGCCACCTTCGCCGCTCTCAGGAGAGAGCAGGCCCAAGACCCTTTGGGGCCCGCGCCTGGTAGATCCCCCTCCATAGATGATCTCCTCCAAAATGTGAAGGGGATCCACCACCTTGCCTAGACGTTGACATTTGGGCTAAGGAGCCTCATAATAAGTAAAAGCCTGGCTTTAAGAGTGGAGGGGAGAAAATGGCTGAAATAGGACTGGGCGAATATTGCCATGAAGTGAAGGGGTTGATCAAAGCCCAATCCATCGATGAGGCTATAGCCATCTGTCGCCATATCCTGGAGCGGTTCCCCAAGTACATCATGCCCTATCGACTACTGGGAGAGGCCGCCCTGGAGAAGGAGGAGTATGATGAGGCGGCTAGCCTTTTCACCAGGGTCTTGGGCGCCGATCCGGAGGATGTGATAGCCCACGTGGGGCTAGCGGTGGTGCATGATGAGAAAAAAGAGTTAGAGGAAGCGATCTGGCGTCTAGAACGAGCCTTTGAGCTGGCGCCTGGAAATACGGAGATACGCCAGGAACTGAAACGGCTCTACGGCGAACTGGAGGGCGCGGAGCCACCCAGGGTTAAACTCACCCCGGCAGCCCTCGCTCGCCTCTACTTAAGAGAAGGCCTCTATGACCGCGCTATCACCCAGTTGAGACCTCTTCTCAAAGAGGAGCCCGACCGCGTTGATCTGAAAGTGGCTCTAGCCGAAGCGTTGTGGCGGGAGGGCCGGCGCCGGGAGGCCGCCGAGAGTTGTCAGGAGATCCTAGAACTCCTCCCCAACTGCCTCAAGGCTAACCTTATCCTGGGGGTCATCTGGAAGGAAAGCGGCCAAGAGGAGGAGGAAGGCCAGACCCTCCTCGCCCGGGCCCAAGCCTTGGACCCTGAGAACGGAGTGGCTCAGGAACTCTTCGGCCAAGCCTCGCCTCTACCGCTAGAGAAAGTCCTCCTCCCTCGCTTGGAAGAGATGCCCACCCCACCACCGGTGCCCGAGGTGGAAAAGGTAGCCCTGCCCCCGGAGGAGGTGCCTGACTGGCTACGAGAGTTGAAAGAACCCCCAAAGGAGGCTCCACCACCCGAGGAGGTACCCGATTGGTTGGAGAGGCCAGCCTCTCCTGTGGAGGAAGTGGAAGGGCCGGTGGTGCCGCCCCCACCATCGGAGGAGATACCCGATTGGCTGCGAGAGTTGAAAGAAGAGGCTCCTGGAGAGGTGGTCGAGGAAGCGGAATGGAGGGAAGCGCCCCCTCTGGCTGAAGAAGAGGTGGAGTTAGCAGAGGAACTTCCCGCCCAGCCGATAGAAGAGGAAGTGACCATAGAAGAGACCCCACCCATCGCGGAAGAGATAACAGAGGAAGCTCCTACTGAGATCATAGAAGAGGCCCCGCCTATCGTGGAAGAGATAGCAGAAGAGCCTCCCGTGGAGGAAGCCCCGCCTACCATAGAGGGGTACCTGGATCGCTTGACCGCGGAGCCAGAAGACCACCAGGCTCGTCTGGGGCTGGCCCGGGCCTATCTAACCCAGGGGGAGCCTGACGAAGCCCTAACTCATTACCGAACCATCATCCACTCTGAGGCTACGCTCATTGAAGAGGTGATCGAGGATCTGGAGGCTGCGGCCCAGGAAGCCCCACATCACTTCCCCACCCAACAACTCCTGGGAGACGCCTACATGAAAAGTGGTCGCCTGGAGGAGGCTTTGGAGAAGTACCGCTGGCTGCGGGAAAAACTGAAAAGATGAGGAGAAAGAGCGAGGATATGTCCAGTTTCCATGAGAGAACCTTGGTCCTTCTGAAGCCCGACGCGGTCAAAAGGGGGCTGGTGGGAAAGATCCTCGCCAGGTTCGAGGATGCCGGGCTCAAGATCGTAGCCCTCAAGATGGCAAAGATATCTCGGGAGTTCGCCGAGAACCATTACCCCAACACCCCGGAATGGATCAGGGGGATGGGGGAGAAGACGCTTAAAAGTTACCGAGAACATGGCAAGGACCCTATTCAGGAGATAGGCACCGACGACCCCATGGAGATCGGGGAGATGATCAAGGGGTGGAACGTGGATTATCTCACCTCTGGGCCCATCGTGGCCTGCGTCATAGAGGGGGCTCACGCCATCAGCGTGGTGAGGAAACTATGCGGCTTCACCCTCCCCGCGGACGCCGACCCGGGGACCATCCGAGGGGATTTCTCCACCACCTCCCCCGTGATAGCCAATGAACTGAAGAGAGCAGTACGCAACCTCATCCACGCCGCCGGAGACCCAGAAGAAGCCACCCAAGAGATAGCCTACTGGTTCCCGGAGGGGGAGTTCTGCGAGTATAAGAGCACAGCGGAAGAGGTGATGTTTTAGCGGCGAGTGGGAATGGTACCGTAGTTCCGCAATATCCTCCGCAATCTGGTTTCCAAGAAGTGTTCGCCTTTAGTCAACGTTTCTTGGGTTTCGCGTACACTTTTGCGCAAAGAGAACGTTAGGCGAAATGGCAGATGACTGTTATTCGTCGAGTAGAAAGGAGATTGATGACTTCACCGAAAAGTATATTGAGCATAGAACCCGTCACTAACAGAATAAGGAGGATATCATGAATGATAAACACCTTACAACGAATCAAGGGGTTCCAGTCACCGACAACCAGAATTCACTGACCGTCGGTGAGCGTGGACCGGTTTTGCTGCAAGACGTGCATCTCATCGAGAAGCTCGCGCACTTCACCCGCGAGCGAATCCCGGAGCGCGTGGTGCACGCCAAGGGTGCCGGGGGCCCTGGCTACTTTCAGGTATATAAGAGTATGGAGAAGTATACCTGTGCGAAATTCCTCCAGGACCCGGCAAAACAAACTCCTGTCTTCGTCCGTTTCTCCACTGTGGTTGGCTCACGTGGATCCGCAGATACGGCTCGTGACCCGAGGGGCTTTGCCGTGAAGTTCTACACCGAAGAGGGGAACTACGATCTGGTGGGCAATAACCTGCCTGTCTTTTTCATCCGGGACCCTATTAAGTTCCCCGATATGGTGCACGCCTTCAAGCCAGCTCCGGATACGAACATCCCTTCGCCCAACCGTTTTTGGGATTTCATATCGCTGACTCCGGAATCGACCCATATGATCACCTGGCTCTTTTCCGACCGTGGCACGGTCAAGAGCTACCGGACCATGGAAGGGTTTGGTGTTCACACCTTCAAGTGGGTGAATGCAGACGGCAAGGCCATCTACGTCAAATACCACTGGAAGCCCGCAGCAGGAGTTCACTCCATCGACCGTCACGAAGCCACCCGCTTGGCCTCGGTTGATCCCGACATCGCAACCCGCGATCTGTATGACACCATCGCCTCCGGTGGGACGGTCGAGTACGAGTTAAATATCCAGATCATGGAGATCGCCGATGAGTTGAAGCAGGGCTTCGACCCGCTAGATCCAACCAAGATCTGGCCCGAGGACAAATTTCCACTGATGCCGGTGGGCAAGATGGTGCTTAACCGCAACCCTGAGAACTTCTTTGCCGAAGTCGAGCAGGCCGCTTTCTGCCCGGCTGCCATCGTCCCTGGCATTGAGCTCTCCGCCGACAAACTCCTGCAAGGCAGGGTCTTCTCCTACGCGGATGCCCAGCGGTATAGGCTGGGTGCTAATTATCTGCAACTCCCAATCAATCGGCCTCGGGTGCCGGTCAACAACAACCAGCGCGATGGGGCCATGCAGTACGCGCCCTATGGTGGCGGAACGGTTAACTACGAGCCTAACACCCTGGCGGGCGGGATGCCCCATGAGGCTCCGGCCTACCCAACCAGTCAGTACCATCTCGAAGGGGATGTTGTGCACCGAAAGATCAGCCTGACCAACGACTTCGAGCAGGCAGGCGAACGATACCGTTCACTCAGCAAAGTGGATCAAGACCACCTAGTTGACAACATCGTTGACGACCTGGGTAAGGCGGATAAGGCGATTCAACAACGCATGGTTGAGAATCTTGTCAATGCTGATCCCGAGTTTGGCAAGCGCGTGGCCGAAGGGCTGAAACTCTAACTGGTGATCAAGGGATGGAACCGCCACTGCGCCTAACACGGGCTTGGCGTTTCCACTACCTGTGGTCACTCGTCTAAATCCTGCTTCGCGTGACTTCGCCAAGCCCTTAACGTTAAGCCCCCTGCCCCAAAAGGGGAAGTTTGAAAATCGCCAGTATCTAGAGCCTGAAAAGCAGCGTCGGCATTAAGCCGACGCCAATGTTTCTTTCGCGCCCTTCGCGAGATTCCCCTACTGTATCCTCACCACCAACGGAGCATCGCTCCAGAGCCCCTCTAAATCGTAATATTCCCGCTGCGAGGGGATGAAGAGGTGCACAATAACGCTCCCATAGTCGAGGAGCACCCACCCCGACTCTGGGGTCCCCTCTACATGTAACGGCTTCTCTTCCGCCTCCCTCGTCCTAATCAACACCTCCTCTAAGATGGCTTTGACCTGCCGCTCGCTGGCCCCAGTAGCGATGACGAAGTAGTCAGCCAACAGCGACACAGGCCGGATATCGAGCATCACGATATCCCACCCCTTCTTGTTGGTGATGCCTTCCATCACCTCCCGCGCTAACCCTCCGGGTTCCAGGGCTCACCCCCCAACGACAAAGATCGCTTCTAATTATATCATAGAAGGTGAGAGAACCCGAAAGAGAAAAGCCCCCATTAAGGAGGCTCCTGACAGGCTAAGGGAGTTTCACTACGTTGATCGCCTGAGGGCCCTTAGGGGTCTCTTCGATCTCGAACTCCACCCTCTGGTTCTCCTCCAGGCTCCTGAAGCCTGAACCCTCGAGAGCCGAGTAATGGACGAAGATATCTTCGCTCCCCTCGGCGTCTGGAGTGATGAAACCGAACCCCTTGGCCGGGCTAAACCACTTGACCGTGCCCGTCTGGCGCTCCTCGCTCAAGGGCCGCACACCTCCTTTCCTTGCCAAGTCCCTGGCTTGACCCTCCCTCAATCTCCCTGGCCTCACTCCATCCGGAGCAGCCACCTGCTTCCCCTAAAAGCAACCGCCAAGGCCGTGGTTCCGACCTCAGCGGTCAGGACAGAAGGACCTTCTGGGAGACGAAAGAGTTACAAACCTCGACAAAATAATACCACGAGCCCACTATTTGTCAAGACCAGGATCAATGAAAGCGCAACGCCTCAAAGATAGCCTGGGCGATCATCTCATAGTCCAAATAACAACCGCTCGGCAGGGCACCGTACCCAGCGTTTCTGCCTCATAACCTTGGGATAGTGGAGCGCACTCTCTCCACCCCCATCAGGAGCCGGTAAAGGGTAGGGGAATAAACGTAGTCGAAGGCCCCGACAGTGCGCACCACCCTTCCTCCGAAACCACGCTTAAAACGGTAGACCCCCCATAACCCTCCCTTCCTCTTGGCAAAGTCGGAGGGCTCCCCATCCCTCCCCGCCTCATCGGGGATGCCCCAAAGATCATACACTAGACACCCCCTCTCCTTGGCCCACCGGATCGCCTCCCACTGCAAGAGATAGTTGGGCATCAGGTTGCGATGCTCATGGGAGGAGGCGCCGTAGAGATAGTAGGCTCGGCGACCGAAGGCGAAAGCCATCAGCCCGGCCAGCATCTGGTGGCCATAGAAGGCCAAAAAGAGCCTCCCCATCCCCTGGGGAACGAAGGCCCGCCATGCCTCAAGGTAATAGTGGCCACTGTGTACGAAGAAGCGATCTCGACCCCCCGTGATGCGGAGCAACTCGTAGAAAGCGCCCAGATCCTCCTCCCTCCCCTCCCTCACCACCACCCCTCTTCGCTCCGCCAGGCGGATATTGTATCGGGTCTTGGGTTTCATCCGGCTCAGGATCGATTCCAGATCCCCCTCTATATCCACAGCCAAGGTGCTCTGAGGCTGGATGCTCTCTGGGGCTCGATGGAACCCCTCCCTCTCCAGTAGATAACCTCCCTCACCATCCTCCCAATCCGGCTCCAGACGCAAGAAAACTGAACCCTCCTGGCGGGCCAGAATGTGAAGTCGAGCCCATAGTTCCCCTAAGGTTTCCCCCTCTTGAGGCTCGACCACCGGCCCCCGAGGGAGATAAGCCAGGCTTCCCAGGGGCAGATTGCGAACCAGGACCTGGGCTCCGGCGATGATCTGCCCTCCTTCCTCCAAAGCCACGCGGCTAGCCCGCCAGCCGAACCGCCTCTTGAACTCTCCCCACTCATAGGATTGGAGGAGGTGACCCCCCTTCTCGAGGAGGAAAGCGTTCCATCGCTCCCGGTCCTCTATCTTGAGGAAGTTCATACTAGAGCGCCTCCTCTCCCATTATACCAGATTGGAGCCCTCCCTTCACCTTAGAATCGAAGCGCCCACTGCGTACCACCAACAGGGGGTTACAAGAGTTTGACATTCGACCTCTCGCCCCTTATACTGATGGCTGTTTTTCCCTAGGGGCAACGGCGCGCAAGACCCCCTCTACGAAAAGGGGTTGATTTTGCCAAAAGTTTGTGATATAATTCTCAAGGTTTCCCGACAGCCCCTGGGCTAGCAAGGGAAACGGGAGGACCTGCTTGCTATCAGACTACGCTTTCCTTGGCTTATTGCTCATCGCTGCAATCCTCTTCCCCCTTGTGGCCATGTTCATGGCCTTCCTCATACGCCCTAAGAAGCCCGGCCCCACTAAAAGGTCCACCTATGAGTGCGGTCTGGAAACCATAGGCGAGACCTGGGTTCGGTTTCGAGTTCAATACTACATCTACGCCCTGGTCTTCGTCATCTTCGATATCGAGACCGTCTTCTTGTACCCCTGGGCGGTGGTCTATAACCAGTTGGGGCTCTTGGCCTTGGTGGAGATGTTCATCTTTCTAGGGATCCTAATAGGGGGACTCCTTTACGCCTGGCGGAAGGGCGTCCTCGAATGGTTCTAAGATGACCGAAGAAGAGTATGTAGCCGAACAGATCAGGCGCAACGTCATCATCACTACCATCGACAAAATATATAACTGGGGGCGCCGCTCCTCGGTCTGGCCTATGAGTTTCGGACTAGCCTGCTGTGCCTTCGAGATGATCTGTGCCGCCGCGTCCCGCTTCGACTTTGCCCGCTTCGGGATGGAGATGATGCGACCCACGCCCCGCCAGGCCGACTTGCTGATCGTAGCCGGGACGGTGAGCAACAAGATGGCCCCCCAGGTGGTACGGCTCTACGACCAGATGCCGGAGCCCAAGTATGTCCTGGCTATGGGGGCCTGTGCCATCTCCGGCGGCCCCTTCAAAGACACCTACAATGTGGTCAATGGCATCGACACCTATCTGCCCGTCGATGTCTATGTACCGGGCTGTCCTCCTCGCCCTGAAGCCCTCATAGAAGGGTTCATTAAACTACACCAAAAGATAGAAGGACAGACGATCCTCACCTCGCCTTGGTACCGTAAGGAGCTGGAAAGGGAGATGCCGGTTCCCGTCCTCGGGCCAAGGGGGTTGGTGCTTCCGGGAGAAGATGAGTAGAGAGGTCCACGAGCGGTTAGTTGAAGAGTTCCCTGAGAGTTCTCTTGAGTATCTAGAGGAGAAAGACCCGGCCATCTTGGTGAGAGGGGACGATCTGCCGAAGGTGGCGAGGCATCTAAAAGAGGATGAAGGCTTCGACTACCTCTCCGCCGTGACCGGGGTCGATTACCCCGACCGCTTCGAGGTGGTCTACCACCTCTACTCCATGAGGGAAGGGAAGGGGCCTCTAATCCTTAAGGTGTCAGCCTCGAAAGAGGAGCCAGAGATCCCCTCAGTGACCCCCATCTGGCCTGGGGCCAACTTCCAAGAGCGGGAGGTCTATGACCTCGTGGGCATCCGCTTCGCTGGGCACCCCGATCTGAAGCGGGTCCTTCTCTGGGAGGGGTATGAAGGTCACCCCCTACGCAAGGATTTCCCCATTGAAGGGTACCAGACCATGGGCCAAGAGGAGCCTTCCTAGCCAAATGCAAAGGGTAGAGACCAGACTAAGAACCGAGACCATAACCGTCAATATGGGGCCACAGCACCCCAGCACCCATGGGGTCTTCCGCATGATCGTCACTCTAGATGGGGAGACCATCGTCGATCTAGAGCCGGTGATGGGCTACCTCCATCGCTGCCACGAGAAGATAGGGGAGAGAAATACCTACCTCCAAAATACCCCCTACACCGACCGCCTGGATTACATCTGCTCCATGTCTAACAATATGGCCTACGTGATGGCTGTGGAGAAGTTAGCCCAGATCGAAGTGCCTGAGCGAGCGGAGTATATTCGGGTCATCATGGTGGAGTTGACCCGCATCGTTAACCATGCGGTGGCTATTGGAGCCCTCCTCAACGACCTGGGCTGTTTCTTCACCCCTATGCTCTACGCTCTTGAGGAGCGAGAACGTATCCTGGACCTCTTCGAGATGGCCTCTGGATCGCGGATGATGTGCAACTATATGCGCTTCGGAGGGGTAAGGCATGATCTACCCCCTGGTTTCATGCCCGAGTTGAAGAGCGTCGTGGCCGCCCTCCCCGGCTTCATTGACGAGTTCGAAAGACTCCTGACCGACAACGAGATCGTGTGCATCCGTTGCCAGAAGGTGGGGGTACTGCCACCAGATATGGCCATCGCCTACAGTTGTACCGGCCCCCTCTTGCGCGCTTCCGGTGTGAATTACGATATCCGCAAAGTGGACTCCTACTCCATCTACGACAGGTTCGACTTCGATGTGCCTTTGGGGAGAAACGGTGATGTCTATGATCGGTATCTGGTGCGCATAGGGGAGATGCGGCAGAGCGTGAGGATCTTGGAGCAGGCCATAGAGCAGATCCCCGAGGGTGAGGTCTCCGTTAGGCTGCCCAAGGTCTTCAAGCCCCCTGAGGGGGACGTCTACCATCGCATCGAGTCCCCCAAAGGGGAGTTGGGGTTCTATCTGGTATCGGATGGCAGCACCAACCCCTATCGCTACAAGATCCGCTCCCCCACCTTCATCAACCTCACCGTCCTGCCGGAACTGTGCAAAGGACATAAGGTGGCTGATGTGGTGGCCATCCTGGGGAGCATAGATATAGTGCTGGGCGAGGTGGATAGATAGTGGAGTTTCTAAACGACCTCTTCGTCAATCTCAGTTACTGGATCCATGGTTTTCTGGCCCGTTTTCTGCCCCTCTGGGCGGCGGATCTGATCATGATGCTCCTCACCATCGCTTGTCTCATCGGCTTCGCCCTCGCTACTATCATGTTCATCAACTGGCTGGAGCGGAAGGTGATGGGGCGGTTCCAGGACCGGTACGGGCCGAACCGGGTGGGGCCCCTGGGGATACTGCAGTTCGTAGCCGATGCCATAAAGATGTTCACCAAGGAGGATATCACCCCCGCCAACGCCGACCGGGTGATCTTCAACCTGGCTCCCGTCATGGTTGTCGTCCCTACCTTCTTGGTTCTAGCCGTCCTCCCCTTTGGCAGGGGAATGGTGGCCGCCGATCTCAACATCGGCTTCCTCTACATCGTGGCTATCTCTTCCTTGGGCACCATAGCCATCCTCTTGGCCGGATGGGGCTCCCGCAACAAATACTCGCTTCTGGGGGGAATGCGGGCGGTGGCTCAGATGATAAGTTACGAGGTCCCCATGGTGCTCTCCGCCCTGGGAGTCATCATGCTCACCGGTTCCCTCTCCATGGTCTCCATAGTGGAGGGGCAAAGCCGGGTGCCTTTCATCCTCCTGCAACCCCTGGGCTTCCTCATCTACTTCATCAGCGCCATAGCGGAGGTGAATCGGGCTCCCTTCGACCTTCCCGAGGCGGAGTCGGAGATAATAGCCGGCTACCATACCGAGTACAGCGGCATGAAATACGCCATGTTCCTCTTGGCCGAATATATAAACGCTTTCATCGTCTCGGCCATCGCGGCCACCCTCTTCCTGGGCGGCTGGCAAGGGTCCTTACTCCCTCCCTACGTCTGGTTCCTCCTCAAGGCCTACGCTATCTATTTCATCCTCATGTGGTTGCGGGGCACCCTGCCTCGCTTGCGCATCGACCAACTGATGGGGCTGGCCTGGAAGTTCCTGGTGCCTTTAGCCTTGGTAAACCTCCTGGTTATGGGCCTGGTGATAACTCTAACCCAGGGAAAGGGGCTCTTCTCTTTGGTGCTCGCCTCCTTGGTGGCTAACGGCCTCATCGTGGCCGCCGTGGTCATAATCTATGCCTTTGCCATTTGGCGAAGAAGACAGGTAAAGGTTGCTGCTTAGATGCTAGGTCTGGGGATACTCAAGGGTTTGTCCGTAACGCTCCGGCATTTTGTGGAGACCTACCTGAGCGATCTGAAGCGCTTCCCCCGCCGGTACGCGCCGCAGGGTCAAGCCAGGAGACTACGTCCTACCGAAAGGGGCATCTTCACCGTCCAATACCCCGAGGAGCGGCTGGAGATGTTTCCCCGCTTCCGAGGAGCGTTGATGCAACTCACCAACCCCGAGACGGGCATACCCAAGTGTACCGGCTGCGGCATCTGTGCTCGCTTCTGCCCTGTGGGGGTGATCGAGGTGGTGCGGGCGGAGGAGAAGAGGGATGGCCAGTATCTCCCCCAGAGCTTCACCTGGGACCTCTCCGCTTGCCTCTTCTGTGGGCTTTGTGTGGAGTCTTGCCCCTTTGGGGCTCTCTATCATACCCCGGAATATGAGTTGAGCACCTATGGCCGCCAGAGAGGCGAACTCATGTACGACCTGGATAGGCTTTTGGCCTGGGGTCAGAAGTATGCGCCCGACGGGGTTCCACCGGTGGAGAAAGAGAAGTGACCCTCATACAGATCGCTTTCCTGGTAGTCTCGGCGGTGACCATCTTAGCCGCCTTGGGGGTAGTGGTAGGCAGGAATATATTGCGTAACGCCCTGGCTCTCATCCTGGCCTTCTTGGGAGTGGCTGCCCTTTACGTGCTCCTGGAGGCCACTTTCTTGGCCGCCGTCCAGGTCCTCATCTATGTAGGGGCCATCGCCGTCCTCATCATCTTCGCCATCATGCTTACCGAAGGTTTGATGAAGAGAGGGCGCGCCACCAACGAACAGTGGTGGGTGGTGCTTGTGGCCTCCGCGCTTCTGGCCGCTATCCTCATCTTCCTAGTAGGAGCCGTGGAGTGGCAGGTCACCTCCGCCCAAATCGGGGGCGACCCCATCGCGAATCTGGGGAGGGCCTTGCTGACTACCTACGTCCTCCCCTTTGAGGTAGCATCTCTTCTCCTCCTTATGGCCCTGGTAGGGGCCATAATCATCGCCAGAGAACGGGAGGAGGCATGATCCCCCTTAGTTGGTACTTGACCGTGGCCGCCATCCTCTTCTCTCTAGGGCTCTACGGAGCCTTGGCCAGGCGGAACGCCATCGCCATCCTTATGGGGGTAGAACTGATGCTCAACGCGGTGAACATAAACCTGGTCGCCTTCTGGCGGTATATCACTCCCCAGGAGTTGATCGGGCAGGTCTTCGCCATCTTCGTCATCACCGTGGCCGCGGCCGAGGCGGCCATTGGGCTGGCTTTGATCATCGCCATCTACCGCCACCGTCAAACCATCAATATCGAAGAGATCGACCTTATGAAATGGTGAAAAGATGCTGCAATATAGTTGGCTGATACCCGTTTTCCCTCTTCTCTCTTTCGCGCTCATAGTGCTTTTCACCAACAGATATAAGAACCTCAGCGCCCGCCTGGCTGTAGGGGCCATCTTTCTCTCCTTTCTCTTGGCTGTGGGGGTCTTCTTCACCGCCCTGGGGATAGAGGAGCCCTACCGGAGCGCCTTCTCCTGGTTCCCCACAGGGAAGACGAGCCTGGAGATAGGCTTCATGGTCGACCCCTTGACGGCGGCTATGCTGGCTATGGTCACCACCGTCTGCCTCATGATCTTCATCTACTCTCTGGGGTATATGCATGGCGACCGACTTTATTCCCGCTTCTTCGCCTACATATCCCTCTTCACCACCGGGATGCTGGGGTTGGTCATCGCCGACAACTTGCTTTTAGCCTTCATATCCTGGGAGATCATGGGGCTCTGTTCTTACCTTCTGATCGGCTTCTGGTTCGAGAGGCCAGCAGCGGCCAACGCGGCCAAGAAGGCTTTCATCACCACTAAAGTGGGAGATGTCCTTTTGCTCTTAGGGATGCTCCTCCTCTACTTCCAGACCGGCTCTCTAACCTTTGAGACCATCTTCGAAGCGGTGAACCACCTCCCCCCCAACATCGTCCTCGCCGCGGGGCTCCTCATCTTCGCCGGAGCGGTGGGAAAATCGGCCCAGTTTCCCCTCCATGTCTGGCTGCCTGACGCCATGGAGGGTCCCACCCCCGTCTCGGCCCTCATCCACGCCGCAACCATGGTGGCGGCGGGGGTATATCTCGTAGCCCGCACCTTCCCCATCTTCACCGCGGTCCAAGGCCACCCGGCCCTAGTCCCCGTGGCCATCATCGGGGCTTTCACCGCCTTCTTCGCTTCCACCATCGCCGTGGCCCAGAACGACATAAAGCGGGTCCTCGCCTATTCTACCATCAGCCAACTGGGGTATATGATGACCGCCTTGGGGGTCGGCGGCTTCGTGGCCGGCGTCTTCCATCTCATAACCCACGCCTTCTTCAAGGCCCTCCTCTTCTTGGGTTCCGGCTCCGTCATCCACGGCGTGGAAACCAACGATATGATGGAGATGGGCGGCCTGAGGAAGAAGATGCCCATAACCTTCTGGACCTTTCTGGCCGGGATGCTGGCCCTCTCCGGCATACCGCCTTTCGCTGGCTTCTGGAGCAAAGACGAGATCCTAAGCCACGCTTTCGATCATAATCAGGTCATCTGGCTGGTGGGGACCGCTGCGGCCTTTCTCACCGCCTTCTACATGGCTCGACAGGTTTTCCTCGTCTTCTTCGGCCAGCCCCGCAACACCGAGATCCATGCCCATGAGAGCCCCCCAGTGATGACCGGGCCCTTGGTCGTTCTAGCACTGGGGGCCACGCTTCTGGGCCTGTTGGGTGTCCCCGCCGACATGCCCATCTTGGGGCCTCTCTTGGGGAATAACCCCTTCCACCATTTCGTGGGGGAAGCGTTCGAGGCTACCCCCTTCAACCCCCAAGTGATGGGCATCTCCATCTCCGTAGCCCTGGCGGGACTGGCTTTGGGTTGGCTCATCTACGGGCGCGAACCCCTGGCCGCCGGGCAACCCGACCCCTTGGAACGGCTGGGCCCTCTCTGGGTGACCCTGAAGAACAAATACTGGATAGATGAGATCTACAACGCTACGGTAGTACGAGGCGTCATCCTCCTGGGGGATCTCCTCTTCGCCTTCGATTTTAGGGTGATCGACGGCTTAGTGAACCTGGCGGGGAAGGCTACCGTGGCCTTCGCCACCCTCAACGAGCGGTTCGATACTTACGTGGTCGATGGCCTGGTCAACCTAGTGGGGAAAGGAACGGTGGTCCTCTCCACCCTCAACGAACTCTTCGATACCTACGTGGTCGATGGGGTAGTGAACGGAGTGGGAAAGGCAGCCAACACTTTGGGACGGGAACTCCGCCTCATCCAGACGGGACGCGTCCAGAACTACCTGCTCTTGCTGCTTATGAGCCTGCTTATGCTAACTGGCATATTCTTATACCAATAGATGGTTGAGCTATAATTGAGGAGGGTCCAAAAATGAATATACCTTACTTAACCTTGATCACCTTCATCCCCCTCTTGGGGGCAGTAACCGTCCTTTTGATCCCCAGGAAGTATGAGAGGGAGATGAAGGGTCTGGCCGTGGCCCTTAGCCTCGTCCCCCTCGTCTTGGCGGCTATCCTCTGGCTCAACTATGATTATAGCGCAGGGACGATGCAGTTCCAGGAGGAGCATGCCTGGATCCCCACCATCAACGTCCACTACCGGGTGGGGGTGGATGGGATAAGCCTGCCTCTGGTCTTCCTCACCTCCCTCCTCACCGTCATCTGCCTCTTCTACTCCTCTTATACCATAAAGGAGCGGGTGAAGGAGTACTTCGCCTTCTTCTTTCTCCTGGAGATGGGGATGCTGGGGGTCTTCGTCTCCCTAGATTTCTTCCTCTTCTACGTCTTCTGGGAGATAGGGCTGGTGCCCATGTATTTCCTCATCGGCGTATGGGGCGGGCCCCGCCGCCAGTATGCGGCCATCAAGTTCTTCCTCTATACCTTGACTGGTAGCGTGCTGATGCTTCTGGCCATCTTGGGCATGTACTTCGCCGAGGGGACCTTCGATATCCTGGAGATGGCCCGACTCCGCCCCTTCGCCGATAATTTCACCCTCCAGAGCCTAGCCTTCTGGGGGATCTTCGCCGCCTTCGCCATCAAGGTGCCTTTATGGCCCTTCCACACCTGGCTCCCCGACGCCCACGTGGAGGCTCCCACCGCGGGGAGCGTGATCCTGGCCGGTGTCCTCTTGAAGTTGGGAGGCTACGGCTTCTTCCGCATCCTGCTCCCCATCTTCCCTGGGGCCTTCCATCACTACGCTCCCATCATCGCCATCCTGGCTCTCCTGAGCATAGTCTACGGGGCTCTCGTCTCCATGGCCCAATGGGATTTGAAAAAACTCATCGCCTACTCTTCGGTGAACCACATGGGGTATGTGATGCTGGGGTTGGTCGCTGCCGCCTCCGCCATCGGCACCTCGGAGAAGTTCTTCGATAGCCAAGCGATGGCCCTCAATGGGGCGGTGATGCAGATGTTCAACCACGGCATCATCACCGGGGGGCTCTTCCTCCTGGTGGGGGTCATCTATGAGCGAGCTCATATCCGAGACCTCAAGGGCTTCGGGGGGCTGGGGGTGACGATGCCTGTATACTACGGCATCGTTACTGTCACCTGTTTAGCCTCCCTGGGCCTGCCCGGCCTGGCCGGCTTCATCAGCGAGTTCCTCGTCTTCCGGGGAGCCTTGAGCATCATCCCTCTCATCGCCGCCATCGCCGTCTCGGGGGTGGTGATCACCGCCGCCATGTTCCTCTGGAAGGTGATTCAAATGATCTTCTTGGGGCCCTTGAACGAGAAGTGGGCCGACCTCCCCGATATGCAGAGGTGGGAGGTGATAACCATGGCCCCGCTTCTCTTCTTCATGCTCCTCTTTGGCCTCTATCCCACCCCCATCCTCAACCTCATCAACGGGTCGGTGGTGAAGTTGCTGAGCGGATTGTAGGAGGTTTTGCCCTTGTCTTGGTCTGAGAACTTGCGTCTTCTATCGCCGGAGATCACGCTAACCATCTTCGCCCTCCTAGTCTTGGGGCTGGATCTGGCTTTCAAGAGGCTCAAGGACGCCTTGGCCTACGTGGCTATAGGGGGTTTGCTCTTGACCATGGTGGTCACGGCCCTCCTCTTTGGCACCCAGGGGTCACTCTTCTCGGAGATGCTGGTCGTGGACTCCTTCGCCCTCTATTTCAAGATCATCGCCTGCCTGGCCACCGGGCTGGTGATCCTCTCCTCCATCGCTTTCATGAAGGACAAGACCCCCTATAGGGGCGAGTTCTACGGCCTGCTCCTCCTGGCCACCCTGGCCATAACCCTCCTGGCCGGAGCGAGCGATCTGGTCATGATCTACCTCTCCTTCGAGTTCCTGAGCCTCACCTGCTATGTTCTGGTGGGGTATCTGAGAGGGGACCCTAAGTCTAGCGAAGGGGGGATCAAATATTTCCTCTACGGCGCTGTCACCTCGGCGGTGATGCTCTACGGTATCTCCCTCCTCTACGGGATAACCGGCTCCACCAACCTGGCGGAGATCGGAAACGCCCTCCTCTTTCCCGCTTCCCCTGCGGCCTCTACGCCTTGGCTGATCTTGCCCGCCGTCATCTTCATGCTAGCCGGCTTCGGCTTCAAGATATCCCTGGTGCCCTTCCACCAATGGACCCCCGACGCCTACGAGGGAGCCCCCACCCCCATAGCCGCTTTCCTCTCCGTGGGTCCCAAGGCCGCCGGCTTCGCTATCCTCATTCGCGTCTTCTTGACCGCCCTTCCCGCCTATCAGATCGATTGGGTGGCCATCCTCTCCGGCATATCGCTAGTGAGCATGACCCTCGGTAACCTGGTGGCCATCCAACAGACGAATATCAAGCGCATGCTGGCCTACTCCTCCATCGCTCAAGTGGGGTACATACTCTTGGGCGTCGTGGCTGCGGGGCCAGAGACATACGGGATAACAGGGGTGCTCCTCTTCATCCTGGCCTATCTTTTCACCAACCTGGGGGCCTTCGTGGCCGTGGTGGCCTTCTCCCACGTCACCGGCTCAGACGAGATCGCCGACTACGCGGGGCTCCTCCGCCGCGCGCCGCTTCTCGCCGCGGCCTTGGTGGTCTTCTTCATGTCCCTGGCCGGGATACCCCCCACGGGAGGGTTCCTGGGTAAATTGTTCGTCTTCGGGGCCGCGATCCAGATGGGCCAGAAGGTATTCTACTTCCTGGCCGTAGTTGGGGTGCTAAACAGCGTCATCTCCCTCTACTACTATTTCAACGTGGTGCGCCTGATGTTCTTCCTTCCGGCGAAGGATGAGAGCAGCCTCCAGATACCCCGCTCTCTGGTGCTGGCCGTGGCCGTCACCATGGCCATGACACTGCTCATGGGCCTCTACCCCCAGCCCTTCATAGACCTGGCTACCCGTTCGGTGTTAACGGTAGCCATGCTCTCCCCGCCGTGATGGCTATACATTGACAGGGACATTCCCTTATGGTATACTCCTGCGGTGTCAGCGGAAGGCGTGCTCTTTGTGGAAGAGGGTCGTGGAGTGGGCCAAGGAAGGGATAGGCTGAACGTCATAGAGCAGCTCAAGGAGGTCACCAAGAGTCTTTGGATTCTAGGGTTGTCGATCCAGGCGGCGCTTGGTATCGCCCTCCCCGTCCTCTTGGGCGTGGGCGTGGGATGGTGGTTGGACGGCCTTCTTAACTCCCGCCCCTGGATCACGGTGGTCCTCACCGCGGTGGGCATCCTTGCCGGCCCCATTATCGTCTACCGCTGGGTCACCCGGAAGGTGGAGCAGCATCTGAGACAGGAGAAAGGGTCGTGAACTCCCTCCCCATACCGAGATCCAGGAAGGGCAGGCTGGGGTGCATCGGCGTGCTGTTCCTCATGCTGGGGTTGTGTGGGAGCGGTTTCCTGGTGCAGAGCGTTCTGGGCAAGCAAGAGCCGGAGATCAGCCTGGCCGCGGAGAAGATCCCTCTCCCCTTTGAGGTCCCCATCTTCGGCCATGAGGTGCCCAATACCCTCCCCGCCACCTGGCTCACCATGGTAGTGCTCCTTGGTGGCTCCGCCCTGGCCACCCGCAAGATGGAGATGGTACCCTCCGGCCTCCAGAACGGCGTGGAGGCGATAATCGAGTTCTTCTATGGCTTCCTGGAGAACGTGGCCGGGGAGAAGACACGGACCTTCTTCCCCCTGGTGGCCACTTTCTTCTTCTTCATCCTCACCTCTAATTGGATGGGGATATTGCCCGGCTTTGGCAGCGTGGGGGTATGGGGGGAGCACCACGGAGAGCGCGTCTTGATCCCTTTCCTCCGCTCCGCCAACGCCGACTTGAGCACCACCCTTGCCCTAGCCGTTGTCTCCGTGGTGGCTGCCCAATACTTTGGCTTCAAGATGCTAGGGCTTTCCTACATAGGAAGGTTCTTTAGATTCCATAGGCTCATCACCCCCTTTCTCCACCTGAGAGAGCGAAAGCGGCCCCGTGGCCGCTCCGAACTCATCAACTTCTTCCTGGACTTCTTGATCGACCTCTTATCTGGCGTGGTCGAAGTGGTGGTCGGCTTCCTGGAACTGGCAAGCGAACTGATAAAGATCTTGTCTTTCTCCTTCCGACTCTTCGGCAATATCTTCGCCGGCGAGGTGTTGCTCATCGTCATCTCTTTCCTTTTCACCTTCGTGGCTTCATTGCCCTTCATGGGCCTGGAGTTGTTCGTGGGTCTCATCCAGGCCTTGATCTTCACCATGCTGACTCTCATCTTCTTTATGATGGCCACCATGGGCCACGGCCTGGAGGAATCGCACTAAACTTCTAAAGGAGGAGAGTAATGCCACCACTGGACATTGAAGTCATCAGGTTGCTAGCCGTGATGGTAACCATCATCGGCGGCACCGTCGTACCCGCCGCCATGATCGGATGGATGGGCAAAACGGCTATGGAGGCCATCGGGCGCAACCCCGAGGCCGGGCCCACCATCCTCACCAATATGATCATGGCCATCGCCTTCGACGAGGCCATCGCCATCTACGCCCTGGTAGTGGCCCTGGCCCTCTATTTCGTGAAGTAAAGAGGCGAATTAGGGACAGGAAAGGAGTTGGCTTTTGGACGCGTTGGAAGGGTTAGGCATCAATCCGACCTTCTTGCTCTCCCAGATCGTCAACTTCCTCATCTTGTTTGCCGGCCTCTATTTCCTGCTCTGGAAGCCCATCCTTAAGATGCTTGACCAACGCAAGGAGCGCATCCAACAGGGTCTGGAGGATGCCGAACGGGCCAGGGAGGAGAGGGAGCGGGCCCAGGCGGAGTTCAATAAGCGGCTCGAGGAGGCTGCGCAGGAGAGGGAGAGGATCATCACTCGCGCCAGGGAGGAGGCTCAGGAAGAGCGGAAGGCTATACTCGCGGAGGCAGAGCAAGAGGCCGAGAGGGTGTTAATCGGGGCTCGGGAAGAGGCTCAATCAGAACGGGGGCGCATCCTAGAAGCCCTGCGAGGGCAGGTTGCCGTCCTGGCCATCGCCGCGGCGAACAGGCTCATCGGCGAAGCCCTGGATGAGGAGAGACAGCGACGGCTCGTCGCTGAGTTCTTCAGCGGTATCAGCGCGGGACGCGTCCAGATCATAGACGAAGCGGAACTGGCCGTGGGTGAGGCGAAGACGCGGGTGACGAGCGCCCTTCCTCTCAGTGAGGACGAAAAAGCCACGCTGGCCAGCAACCTGGCTGCCCAGTTGGGCACCGAGCCGCAACTGGAGTTCGATGTGGATCCGGCCATCCTGGGGGGCTTGGTGTTGAAAGTGGGCGACCGGGTGATAGATGGCAGCGTGGCCGGCAAACTGGGGGCGCTTCGCGAGAGACTGATGTAGGTGAGGAGGGAGTCCTTCCCTCTCGATTTACCGATCTTTTGGGTGGAATTGGTGGCCTGTTAACGCTATTTTGGAGCCGATTGAATGGAACGGGGCGGTCTCGCCTTTGGGTGGACTGCCCTTTGTGCTATACTAGGATGGGAGGGAGCAAGATGTTGATCTCGTCATTCCCCGCTCAGGTGGTTCACCTTCAACGACAGGAGGAAGAGAGAGGGTGAGGCTACACGAACTCCTGACTTCTCTCCCCTGGCCAAGAACCAGCGAAGAGGATGTGGAGATCACCGCCATCGCCAGCGACTCCCGCCAGGTGAAGCCCGGCCATCTCTTTGTGGCCCTAAAGGGGTTAGAGTACGATGGCCACCAGTTCATACCGGAGGCCCTCGCTCGGGGGGCAAGGGCCCTGCTGGTGGAGGAAACAGCCACCATCCCGGAGGTAGATCTACCCCTCATCCTCGTTCCCAATTCCAGGCGGGCCTTGGCCCACCTGGCTGCTGCTTGGTACCGCTTCCCCTCCCGAAGGCTGCGCCTCATCGGCGTCACGGGCACCGACGGGAAGACGACCACCGCAACCCTTGTGCGCGCCATCTTGGAAGCAGCGGGGCAACCGGCAGGGATGGTGACCAGCGTTAACGCCATCATCGGCGATGAAGAGGTGGAGACCGGCCTACATACCACCACCCCCGAGGCCCTAGAGTTACAAGGCCTCCTGGCCCGGATGGTGGAAGTGGGGTGTGAGTACGCCGTCATCGAGGCCACCTCCCACGGCCTGGCCCAGTATCGCCTTGAAGCCTGCCACTTCGACGTGGCCGCCATCACCAACATCACCCACGAGCACTTGGACTATCATAAGACTTTTGCGGAGTATCGAGAGGCCAAGGCCCGATTATTCAAAAATCTGGCCCTCTCTGCTCGGAAGCCTAATCTCTCCAAGGTCTCCGTGTTGAATCTCGACGACCCTTCCTTCGATTACCTGAAGGAGATCCCCACTGACAAGCAGATAGCCTACGGCCTCCATCACCCAGCAGATGTGACTGCCGAGCAGGTAGCCCTCCTCCCCACCGGCACCCGTTTCACCACCCAGACACCTGTTGGCTCCTTTCCCATCCACTCCTCTCTACTAGGTGAGTTCAATGTTTACAACCTCTTGGCCGCCATCGCCGTTGCCACCTCCCAGGAGGTTCCCTCTGGAGCCATACAAGAGGGTATTAGTCGCATCTCTGGCGTTCCCGGCCGTATGGAGAAGATAGACCGGGGCCAACCTTTCCAGGTGATAATAGACTTCGCCCATACGCCCAACGCCCTGCGCCACGCCCTGGAGATAGCCCGACTCATGACTGGTGGCCGGCTCTTTGCGGTCTTCGGCTGTGCCGGGCTGCGCGACCGGGCCAAGCGGCCCATGATGGGTGAGATAGCGGGTCAACTGGCGGATAGGGTCATCATCACCGCTGAGGACCCTCGAACCGAGGACCTGAATGCCATAATGGAAGAGATCGCTCGAGGGTGCAAGAAAGCGGGACGAGAAGAGGGCACCGACTTCTGGCGGATCGGCGACCGAGCGGAAGCCATCCAGTTCGCCATCGACGGGGCCGAGCCTGGCGACCTGATAATCATCACCGGCAAAGGCCACGAGAAGTCGATGTGCTTCGGGACCACCGAGTACCCCTGGAGCGACCACGAGGCGGTGAGGGAGGCGCTTATGCGCCGCCTGGAGAGATGATAAAACGCTCCTCTGCTTGATTTCGCTCTCCCAGTCGTGTTATACTGCAGACACGTCTTGTGTGGTTTGAGCCTGCGAGAGGCTGAGAGGAGGATCTAATGCGCGAAACACAAGTTACTCTGGCCTTGAAGGATTTCGTGGGCCCCGATTGCCCTTGCGATATCGAGAACCGAGTGCGCGCTCTGCACGGCGTGCGCGACGTAGCGATCAACCCTGTGGCCGACACAGTGCAACTGACCTACGATGCCGACATGGTGAGCATCGAGCACCTTAAGCATATGTTGGCTCAAATGGGCTGCACCTGCGAGGGCGAGCCAGAGCGTACAGCCCAGGCTCACATGGAACACGAGCGTGCCAAAGCCGAGGGTCACGATCACCACGCCATGATGGAGCAGAAGTTCCGCCGTCGCTTCTGGGCCGTGCTGGCCATAACTGCCCCTGTGCTGATCCTCTCGCCCACCATTCAAGGGTGGTTCGGTTTCGCGCTCACCTTTCCCGGTGCCCGTTACCTCCTCTTTGCCCTGGCTACGGTCATCACATTCTACGGTACTTGGCCCTTTTATAAGAACGCTCGCAAGGCGCTGCGGAGCGGCATACTGGACATGAGCGTGCTGGTCAGCACCGCCGTCTCGGCGGGGTATCTCTTCAGCGTTGGTGCCACCTTCTTCTTCACGGCGGTGGACTTCTATTGGGAGATCAGCACCTTGGTGGCAGTGCTGCTGTTTGGCCACTGGATGGAGATGCGCGCCGTGCGCGGCACGGCGGGGGCGCTGCGGGAACTAGTGAAATTGATCCCGCCCACCGCCAACCGGATCGTGGACGACCGGGTGGAGGAGGTACCCACCTCCGGGGTACAGGTGGGTGACCTCTTGTTGGTGCGGCCCGGGGAGAAGGTGCCCATTGACGGTGAGGTGGTGGAGGGGCAGAGCAGCGTCAACGAGGCGATGATCACCGGCGAGTCCAAGCCGGTTTCCAAAGAGGCAGGGAACACCGTCATCGGTGGCACGATCAACGGCGAGGGGGCGCTGCGCATCCTCGTCACCCGCACCGGCGAGGAGACCGCCCTGGCCCAGATCATCAATCTAGTGAAGGAGGCCCAGGCCTCCAAGCCCCCCATCCAGCGGCTGGCTGACCGCGCAGCCCACTGGCTGACCATCATCGCCATCACCGTGGGGCTGGTCACTTTCCTATTCTGGCTCTTCCTGGCCGGTCGCCCCCTAGTCTTCGCCCTCACCCTGGCGGTGACGGTGTTGGTCATTGCCTGCCCCCATGCCTTGGGCCTGGCCATCCCCGTGGTGACCACCATCTCGACTACGTTGGGCGCTCGCAATGGGATGCTGATCCGCAACGCCGAGGCCGCTGAGACGGCTCGACGCCTCGATGTGGTGATCTTTGACAAGACCGGCACGCTGACCAAAGGGGAGTTCGGCGTTACCGACGTGGTTTCCTTGGCTGAGTGGAACGAGGCCACCTTGCTAGGGAGGGTGGCAGCGGTGGAGGTCAGCTCCGAACACGTCATCGCCCAATCCATCGTGAGGGCTGCCCAGGAGCGGGGCCTGCCTCTGTCTTCAGCGAGCGACTTCCAAGCCGTGCCCGGCAAGGGGGCGAAGGCCACCGTCGAAGGGGTGCAGCTTTTCGTTGGCAACCGGGCGCTGATGGAGCAGATCGGCGTAGCGGTGCCAGAGGACCCGCATCTGGCGACGTTGGCTCAGCAGGGAAAGACGGTCGTCTACGCCGCCACCGAGGGTCGTCTGTTGGGGACTATCGCCCTGGCCGACCTCATCCGCGACGAGTCGCGGGAGGCGGCACAGGCACTGAAGGGGATGGGCATCCAGGTAGCCATGCTCACCGGCGATAGCCGGCCCGTGGCCGAATGGGTCGCCGGGGAACTGGGGCTGAACATCGTTTTTGCCGAGGTGCGGCCAGAGCAGAAGGCCCTCAAGGTGAAGGAATTGCAGTCGCATGGAGAGGTGGTGGCCATGGTCGGTGATGGTATCAACGACGCCCCCGCCCTGGTTCAGGCCGACGTAGGCATCGCCATCGGCGCCGGGACCGACGTGGCCATCGAGTCGGCGGATGTGGTGCTGGTGAAGAACGATCCTCGCGATGTGGTCCGACTGATTCGCCTAAGCCGGGCAACGATGAGCAAGATGCGCCAGAACCTGGTATGGGCCACGGCTTACAATGTCGTTGCCATCCCAGCGGCAGCGGGGATCTTCCAGCCTTGGGGCATCACCCTGCGGCCGGAATGGGGCGCGCTGATCATGGCCGCTAGCACCATAATCGTGGCCATAAACGCCCTGCTCCTGCGACGGGTGAACCTTGACACCCCCCACACTCTGTGATAGAATTGTGTCAGTTATGAGAAAGGTGGCGAAAGAATGAGGATGGCAGGGAGCGTTAGTACGCGACTGATCGATGGTGGGGTTTTCGCTCCTTGCCGTAGTGCGCTTCCTCGCTGACGTATATACATCGCCGTGGGCGCGCTACGCAAGGGCCGCCCACGGTGCTCGTTTACCCGGCCGTGGGCTACGCCCGCGGCTTTTTAGTTGGAGGCTCAAAAATGGAAGAGTCAGCTTTAGTTCTAGATGGAGTGAGCAAATCCTTCGCCAGTGAGAACGGCTCCTGGCTGGTGCGGTGGCGAGAGGGGGGCCGAGAACATACTCGCCGCATCGTGGCCGTCAACGATGTCTCTTTCGCGGTCAAGCGGCACGAGATATTCGGCATCGTGGGGCCTAATGGCTCCGGAAAATCAACCCTCGTGCGACTGGTGGCCACCCTCCTCATCCCCGATAAGGGGAGTATCACTGTCTTCGGCCACGATGTGCAGCGGGAGGAGATGGAGGTGAAGCGCCTCATCAACCGTGTCTCCGTCGACGCAGCCTTCTTTAAGAAACTCTCCCCCATGGAGAACCTCCTCTACGCAGCGCGCCTCTACGGCATGGATGCTAAATACGCCCGGGAGCGAGTGGTGGAGATCCTGGAGCGCTTCGGGGTGAAGCGAGCCCGCATCTTCCAGCCCCTGGAGCAGATGTCCCGAGGGATGCAGCAGAAAGTGGCTATCGCCCGGGCTTTTCTTACCGCTCCCATCCTCTTGCTCCTCGATGAGCCCACCACGGGCCTCGACCCCCGCTCCAAGAAGGGGGTCCAGGAGTTCATCCGCGAACTGAGGGAGTCCCATGACGCCACCATCCTCCTCACCACCCACGACATGCAGGAGGCGGACCTCCTCTGCGACCGGATAGCCATCATCGACAACGGCCGTATCAGGGCCATAGATACCCCAGAGGGCCTAAGGCGATTGGTGCCCCGGGGGGATGGGGAGCCATCCCTGGAGGATGTCTTCATGGAACTCACAGGCAGGAGCCTGGAGGAAGGCGAGCAGTAGAAGACGACCAAGCGCGTTGAGTAAGGCCTTATTTGGAACTCCCCACGCCGGGTAGGGGGCCACTACTGGCCCCCAGCCCCCTAACAACCGGAGGAGGCCGAAAGCCTGCGGATCTCGCGCTCTATCTCCTGGGCCGCCTGGGCATGGTCCATCCCCGGCGGGAAGCGCAGAGGCGCTCCCATGGTCACCTCCACCGGCCCGCGACGGGGAACCGATGACCCCTTGGGGAGGATCGCATACACACCGCGCAGGTGGATGGGGACCACCGGCACTCCCAACTCCACGGCCAGCAGGCCCACCCCCGGCTTAAAGGGCTGCATCTCCCCGCTTAGGGAGCGGGTCCCCTCGGGGAAGATCAGTACCGACCACCCGCGGTCGATCAGGTCCACGCTATGTTCCATGCTAGGCCGCACGTTTCCCTCCCGGGCCATGGGGAAGATGTTGAAGAGAAAGGCGGTGAGGTTCCCCAGTAGGGGATTGGCGAACCAATAGTCGGCCGCCGCAGCCACCGACAGCCGCCAACGGTACCTTCTGGGAAGTACCTTCAGCACCACCAGGGTGTCCAGATGGCTGGTGTGGTTGGCGGAGAAGAGGAGGGGGCCGGAGAGGTCCTCCAGGTTCTCCAGCCCTCTCGCCGCCTGGGTGGGGCAGAGGAGGGCCAGGAGAGGGTCCATCAGCGTCCGTTGGAGGAGGGTTCGCGCCGCCCTGGCCGGGAAGCCCAAGGGCCACTCTGGGAAGGGAGTTAATCCTTCAGCCCTCTCGACATCGGCCAGAATGGCCTCCAGGTCTCCCACCGTAGCCGGGTGAGGGAGGCGTCCCTCCTCCACATAGACCCCCATCTCCTCCTCGATGAGGCAGAGGAGTTCCATGATGGAGAGGGAATCCAGGCCCAGGTCCAACCCCAAGGTGCTCTGGGGGACGATCTCCTCCCGGGGAACCCCAGAGGTCTGGGCCACCAGATCGCGTAGGTCTACCTCGGCTTGCTTTTCGGTGGCCTCTAATCCTTCCTTGCCCACCTTCTCTTCCCTGCCCAACACTTCCAAGACTTCGTGGCGCTTCACCTTAAGGGTGTGGGTGCGGGGCAAATCCTCCCCGGGCCATACGGTAAAACCTCGGATCTGCTGATGTGGGGCCAAGAGGCGGTTCGTCTCCCGGATAGCCTTCTCCACCCCCTCCGGATCGGCAGCCAAGACCACCGCGTGGACCTCCACCCGCCCGTCCTTCTGGGGCAGCCCAACCACCACCGCCTCCTGGATCTCCGGCCGTAGGTTGAGGTGGTTCTCTATGTCCTCCGGGTAGACGTTCATGCCATCGGCCAGGACGATCAGGTTCTTCTTGCGGCCTTTGAAGTGGAGGTATCCGTCTGGGTCCAAGTAACCCAGATCCCCGGTGCAGTACCAACCATCTCGGTAGGCCTCTTTGGTGGCCTGGGGATTGCGCCAATAGCCGACGCTGACATTCTCCCCCCGGGTGAGGATCTCCCCGTCAGGCGCGATGGCTACCTCCTGGCCCGGGGCGACCCGCCCCACCGTACCGAGCCGGCGGTGGCGGAGAGTGCCACAGGTCACCAGGGCCGTGGCCTCGGTAGTCCCATACCCCTGGAGTACAGGCACCCCAAAGTTCTCCCACTTCTGGGCTAGGCTGGGATCCAGAAAGGCGCCGCCACTGGTCAGGAACTGGAGATGGCCGCCTAGTTCGCGGTCAACTGACCGGAAGAGGAACCTGCGGGCCCCCATAGGAAGGCGGGGGGCCAGGCGGTGTAGGAGACGCCAGAGAGCAACGCGGTCCTGTCTTTCCACCTCGCGCTCGATGCGGCTCATGAGCAGCTGAAGGAACTGGGGAGCCAAAGCCATGGCCGTGATCCCCTCCCTGCGAAGGGTGCGTAGCACTATGTGAGGCTGGCGGCTGGGGAGGTAGACGATGCTGGCCCCGCTCCGCAGGGGGCATAATAGGCCCGCGATTTGCTCATACATGTGGCTCAGGGGGAGGAGGGAGAGGGCCCTAGTCTCCGGATTTATGGGCATCATCTGCAGTGCCGCTTCCACGTTGGAGATCAGGTTGCGCTGGGTGAGCATCACCCCCTTGGGCTCCCCGGTAGTGCCGGAGGTGTACATAATCTCCGCCAAGTCCTGACCCCTGATCTGAGGTTCACGGAAAGCCCCCTGAGCGTGATAGAGGAGACGGGGCAACTCCTCCAACTGCAAAGTCGGAACGGATAGATCCTGCGCTGATTCCAGAATGGATTTGGAGAGCAGAGCCAGCACCGGCTCCGTTTGTGTGGCTACTTTGGCCGCGAAGTCCGGGGTGCTTCCCACGTCCAGGGGCACAACCACTCCGCCGCCAAGGAGGGCTCCCAGGTAGGTGATGACCCAGGAGGGGGAGTTGGGTGCCCAAACGAGCACCCGATCCCCCTTCCCCATCCCCCGATCCTGGAGAAGGCCGGCCATGCATTGCGCCTGCTTCCACAATTGATGGTAGGTGTACTTCTCCAAACGCAGCCCGCTGCGCATCTTGAGGGCTAAGCGGGAGCCATGCTCCCGGTCGGAGTTCTGCAACAGTTGGCCTATGGTCTCCATATGGGCTCTCTCCTTTCCTCTATTCCCACTCTGAGGGCGGTGGTGGTTTCCAGATCAGAGAAGCCTGCCTCCTTCGCCCAGGCCTCGGTGGCCTCATTAGAAGCGAAACTTCATGATCAAGGGCAGCCCCTCCCGGTTGCCAAGTGGAAGAGTTCGACTCAGGTCGCCGTAGCGGTCGGCCATCGTCTCTAGAAAATCACCCCCTGTGTTGATCTAGACCTCCCGACCGCTGATCAGACACACCTGGCCTGACACCGATATGCGCACCTCTCCCCGCGTGACCATCCGGCCGCCGTCCACATTGACCATGTACGGACGCGCCTCAGTGGGCCGCACGGTGAGGCGGCGAACGGTCCTCACCACGGCACCGTAGCTCTCCGGCTCGTCAAGGATCGTGCCCCGCCGCGCCGCCCTGATCTGTCGCAGCGCCTGGCGGAGTCCCCTGTAGCGCAGTGCGATGACCCGGAATGATCCGCTTTTCAGAGGTAGCCCCCGGCCCAGAGGGAAGTCGGCTCCCAGGTCGCCGTTCAGCACCAGCACAGCGCCCCAGGTTTCCGGCGGGATCTGGTGGTCGTCCAGCGTCAGGGAGATCGGGGGCACGCGGCCGAAGAGGCGCTGAAGTTGCCACCACCCCGTTGCCAAGGCCAGGCCGACGAAGAAGGGACCCAGGTCCCCCAGGAGCGACCCCAGGACGCCCTTGTAGACTTTGATCAGGCGGCTCTCGGTGAAGCGCGGCACCTCGCCGAACACCCCCATGCCGCCGAAGCCCACCAGGTGCCGGCGCTGCACCCGGCCATCGGGTTCTGTCGTCTCCACGACCAGGATGTCAGCCGGGACACAGCGGTCGGCCTCGATGCCCTCCACGATGGCCTCTACCGCAGCGGGGAGCTGGTCCGGGATACCCAGCGCCTTGCCGATCAGGTCGGCGGAGCCCTTGCGGAGAAAGGCCAGGTGCAGGTCCGAGGGCACACTGCCACCCAGATGGGCCCCCTCCAGCACCGCGTTGAACGTGCCGGCCCCGCCCGCCGATACGATCGTGCGACCACCCCCGGCCACGATAGCGTGCGCCATCGCCCGCGCCTCAGCATGGCTGTCGGCGGCGTGGACGCGTACCAGCCGCGACGTCCGTGACTGGAACTCCGGCCCGATCTTGTGAATCTTGCGCTGGTCCTGAATCGAACCGGAGATAGTGGTGGCGATCACTTCGATGGTGCCGGGCTGTGGTCGGTCGGTGGTTTCGATGTTGGGCCCAGCCAGGACGTGCTCCAGCACGCCATCCGCGACGATCTGCACCGCCTCCTCCAGAGACACCTGGTCAACGCGAATCCTGGTCACCGGGATGTCGTGCCGCTCCTGGAAAAGGCCGCACACCCGTACATAGCCACGGCCCAACTCGCCGAGGAAGGCCTCGGTCTCGTGCACCTGAAGGGGCTTGCCGCGCGCGCGGATGCGGCCCACGGCCACGGCAGGGTCGAGATCGAGGAGGAAGATCAGATCCGGGAGCCTGAAGCGACCCAGCCGCAGCAGGTTGAGCAGCACCAACTGCCATGCTCGACGCAGGTAGTAGGGCAACTCGCGGAGCGGAATCGTCTCCTCACCCGCCAGATAACGGAGCGCCTGGTAGAGCTCTTCATCATCGCCGAGCAACTCTTCCTTGTAGAAGTGAGCCACGGACCAGGTGGCGCTGTTGACGAGAGGTTGACCATCAGTGAGAATGACATCCGGCGGATCATGTCTGGTCACGTAGTCGCGAATCCGTGTCCGCTCGGTGAGCTCGACAAACTTCAGGTTCTTGTAGAGGCGCTGCCAGCGGAGGCCCTTGGCGAAGCGCCCGATGATCTGGGCGGAGCGGGAGAGGGGGATGTCCAGGCGCTCCCTGAGAGGCTCGCCCGGTCCGCCGCTCAACACCTGCTCGCCGATGCCCACCACCCGGATGCGGTCGGCCAGTCTCTTGAGCGCACCACGAAAGGTGGAGCTCTTGCCGCATCCGTCCATGCCCACGACGGAAGCGACGAGGGGCTTTCTTCTCATCATGCGATCCCCTTTCTCTTCAGTGGTATGCTGAACCGTTGCCGTATCTAAGAAACGGCACTAGCGACCAGGCCGCGGCAGCGAGAATTACGAGAACAACAATCAACCAATTCTTAACCTCTCTTCTCAAAAACGGCCCCTTTGCACTTCTATTAAACCACGAAAGGACTGCCAATACAAGACCAAAACCTGCCAAAAAGTGCCAACCCTATCTATTGACTACTTCGAGCCCTAGGGGTAGAATTTATAAAGAGGTGACTTATGGCTGATGTCGTAATCGTAGTCGATATGCAGCGTGGCTTCTTAGAGGAGGGGAACCCGCTCTATTGCGGGGACGAAGCCCGGCGCATCATACCCCATATTCAGAGGCTGCTAGAGAAGCAATTGAAGAAGGGGTCCACAGTGATATTCACCGCCGATACCCACGCCCCTGAGGACAAAGAGTTCGAGATGTTTCCGCCCCACTGCATAGAAGGCACAGAGGAGGCGGAGATCATCCCCGAACTGGCCCCCTATCCTGGCCAGAGGCTACCCAAGAGACGGTACAGCGCCTTCTATGACACCGACCTGGATGAACGCCTGGCGGCGCTGAAACCCGAGAAGTTGATCGTCTGCGGCGCCTGCACCGATATCTGCATCCTCCATACCGTGGCCGACGCTCGCAATCGGGACTACCCGGTGGAGGTCTATACCAACTGCGTGGCTTCCTTCGACAAGGAGGCCCACGACTTCGCCCTGAAGCATATAGAGAAGATCCTGGGGGCGAAACTGGTTACTGAATCATAGGAGAGACCGATATGCCTACCCCTTTTGACCCCCTAGAAAGGGTGCTCCGCGGCGAAACGACGGACATCTACTTCGCTCGTGCCCAGAGCATCCTAGAGTTAGAGAACCTCAACCCTCAGGTGACCATGGAGGTCTTCACCAACGGAGGGGGCATCCTCTGCGGCATGAAAGAAGTCCTGGCCCTCCTGAGTCGAGTCCTCCCCCCCCATGGCCAGGTGTGGGCCCTCTCCGAGGGCGACGAGATGGCGGAGAAGGAGGTGGTCTTGCGCATCAAGGGGCCCTACCGCTCTTTCGGCTTATACGAGACCGCCTTTTTGGGGATTTTGGCCCAGGAGAGCGGTTGGGCCACCGCTGCCCGCCGCTGTGGGGAGGCGGCCGGCGATATCCCCATCATCAGTTTTGGCGCCCGCCACGTCCACCCCGATGTGGCTCCCCGCATGGAGTACGCAGCCCTGGTGGGAGGATGTGTGGCCTGCGCCACCCCCGCCGGAGCCGAACTGGCCGGGCTAGAGGCCGTGGGCACCATCCCCCACGCTCTGATTTTGGCCTTCGGCGATACGGTGGAGGCCACCCTAGCCTTCGACCGGCACATGCCTCCCCAGGTGAACCGCATCGCCCTGGTGGATACCTTCAAGGATGAGGCCGAGGAGAGCCTCCGCGTAGCCGAAGCGTTGGGAGATAGGCTCTGGGGGGTGCGGCTGGATACCCCGCCGGAGCGGGGAAGGGTGACGCCAGAACTGGTGAAGGAAGTGAGGGCCAGGTTGGATCAGGCCGGATACCCCTGGGTCAAGATCGTGGTCAGCGGTGGCATCACCTCGGAGCGGATCCGAGAGTTCAGAGAGAAGGGGACTCCCGTGGACGCCTTCGGCGTGGGGAGCGCCATCAGCGGGGCCCCTCCCATCGACTTCACCGCCGACATCAAGGTCATAGAGGGCAAACCGGTAGCCAAAAGGGGCCGGATACCAGGAGAGACCCATAACCCCAGGCTCAAGAAAGCAGATCTCGCCCCACACACCAAGGCATGAATGGGCTCTGTTGTCCCTGGTTAGAACTAATGTCCTAGAGATGCGTACTGCGTCTGGTTATGCGACATTCCTGCCCATGGAGGCTCACGGGGAAACTATGAGCAGAGCGGAATCGACTATAGTTGGCCTTGTCATAGGGATCATCTGTCCCCTATCGTTGTCCGTTCTTTGGTGGTGGGTTGCGGCGGCACTCACTATTTATGGCGTTTTTTCGATCCCGGAGAGCGGGATAGCCACCGCGGCGTTCACAGGTTTAGGCCTTGGAATTGCCCTTGACATCCTGGGCTTGAAGAACTGGATAGCCAGGTTCTACAGTTTAGACGTGAAGTTGACGGTGCTGGCTTATCTCTTCTGGTCGGTTATGGCAGTTGCTTTCTTTATGGGGTTACCGTTCGGGAATATCACCCTGGGAGCGCTTGCCGGGTTGTATGTCGGTCGGAAACAATACCACGCGGGAGCAAGCAGGGACCTATTTGCAAGAAGTGCCAGGCATGTCAGCCTCTTCACCGCCTTGGTAACTGGTGCAGAGGCACTGCCGATAGGGGTCCTCGCTCTCGATGAGCAAATTATTGTGGCAGCCCTTCGAGCAATCGTGGGCCCAGACCAATTTGTCACCACTAGTCTGATGGGCGTGGGTCTGGTCGGCGTAGGGTGCCTGGCTCTCATGGTGGTACAATTCTGGTGTACCAAAACTGCGGCTGCCCTCGCATTCAGACTTGGCAAGCGAGACCGCCATCCGTCCTCATTTGCAGCGACAGACAAATGAGGGTATAATGGTAGTCGATTATGCCCAAGCGGACCTATCAACCCAAGAAGAGAAAGAGACGGAGGGCCCACGGCTTCCGAGCGCGCATGAAGACCCAAGGGGGGCGCCGGGTGTTAAAGGCCCGGCGACTGAAAGGACGCAAGCGGTTGGCTCTATAAGCCACCTCATGGAGAGGAAATACCGGCTTCGGGAGAACGAGGATTTTCAAAAGGTTCGCCGGGAGGGGCACTCTTGGACTCAGCCGTTGATGGTACTCTGCGTCCTCCCTAACGGCCTATCCCATAGCCGTTTCGGCTTCTCTGTCAGCCGTAGAGTAGGCAAGGCCACCGTTCGCAACACAGTCAAGCGGATGATGCGTGAAGCGGTGAGACGAAGGGTGTCGGAGATACCACCAGAACAGGATCTGGTCTTCATCGCTCGAGCCCCCATCGCCAGGGCCCCTTTCCTAGAGGTGGAGGCTGCGGTGGAGGGACTCCTCTCCCAAGCAGGACTCATCAGATGAAGAGTATTTTGCTTACCTCTATCCGAGTATACCAAGGAACCTTCTCTCGGGTTCTGCCCCCCAGTTGCCGCTTCGTCCCTTCCTGTTCCCAGTACGGCTACCAGGCTATCGAGAGATATGGCCCTTGGAGAGGCGGCTTTCTAGCGCTCAAGCGCATAGCCCGCTGCCACCCTTTCCATCCTGGGGGGTTCGACCCCGTTCCTTGAAGAGGAGTAGAACCTTGCTAAAAGCGAAAATCGCTCTTCTATTCACACTTCTCATCTTGATCTCCGGATGCGCTAGGCAAGCGCCAGCCAGCGGCTGGTCTGGCCCCATCGTCTCTGGAGACACCCTCTACGTCGGCTCCCCCGGGGGGAGAGTCTACGCCCTCGACGCCCTCACCGGCCAAAAGAGATGGGAGACCAAGATCGTGGAGGAGAAAAGCACCACCGGCCTCTACTCCTCTCCCATCGTGGGGGAGGGGCTCGTTTACCTGGGCACCTTCGAGGGGAAAGTCGTGGCTTTAGACGCAGAGAAGGGGCAGATTCGGTGGGAGTTTGAGACCGGGGGGGCCGTAGTGGCCACCCCTCTACTGGGAGGGGATACTTTCGTATATGTGACCTCCTCCGACCATAAGGTATATGCCCTCCGTGCTCAGGATGGTAGCAAGGTCTGGGAGTTCGAGACGGGGGGCCGGATCTGGGGGGGAGAGGCCTTAGGAGGTGGCCTTCTCTACATCGGCTCTCTCGATGGTCGACTCTACGCCCTCGATGAGGAGAGCGGCGAGAAGGTCTGGGAGTTCCAGGCGGGAGGAGCCATCGCCTCCACCCCTCGCCTGGCCCAAGGGGTTCTCTACTTTGGCTCCCTGGACAATAAGGTCTACGCCCTAGATGCCGACTCCGGCGAGAAGATCTGGGAGTTCCAGGCCCAGAACTGGGTCTGGTCCCAACCTCTGGTTAGCGGAGATAGGGTCTATTTTGGCTCCCTCGATCATAAGATGTACGCCCTAGATAGGGAAGGTAATGAGGTTTGGGAGTTCGAGACGGGGGGAGCCATCCGTTCTTCCCCCCTCTTGGCCCAAGGGTTGCTCATCTTCGGCTCTGGCGACGGCCATCTCTACGCCCTCGATCGAGAGAGGGGCAAAGAGATATGGCGCTTTCCCCAGGAAGAGAGCCTAGCAGCCATCTACTCCAGGCCATCCGTAGCCCAGGAGACCCTATATTTCAGTTCTTATGGGGGCCAGGTATACGCTCTGCGGATAGAAGATGGCAGCCCACTCTGGGAGTTCGAGTTGGACAAGGAGGGATAGAAGATGGTAGGACAGTTAGGACAGTTATGGACGACCATAATCTTAGAGCCCATGATCAACCTCTTGGTGCTCCTCTACAGCCTCCTCTTCAATAACTTCGCCCTGGCCATAGTGGGGCTCACCATCCTGATACGGCTCATAACCTACCCTCTGACCCGGAAGCAGCTCCAATCGATGAAGACCATGCAGGAACTGAGCCCCAAACTCCAGGCCCTCCAGAAGAAGTACGAGAAGAACAAGGAGAAACTCACCGAGGAGACGATGAAGTTGTATCGGGAGCATGGCGTAAACCCAGCCGGGGGGTGTCTCCCTATGCTCATCCAGATGCCCGTCTGGATCGGGCTCTACCAATCGATCTACCAGGTGTTGGGGGAGACCCCGGAACAACTGATGAACCTCTCCCAGTATATCTACCACTCGGTGCCTTTCCTCTATGAGATAGCCCGGCGGACGATACCCCTGAATAATCGATTCCTATGGCTTAACCTAGCCCTCCCCGACCCCTACTACATCCTGCCTATATTGGTGGTGGCCACCTTCTGGCTCCAACAGAAGATGAGCGCCGTCCCCTCCGCCGACCCCCAGCAGGCCTCTATGAACCAGACCATGAGCATCATGATGCCCCTCATGTTCGGCTTCTTCACCCTACAGGTCTCCTCCGGCCTGGCTATCTACTGGGTTGTCTCTGGCGTTCTGGGCATCATCCAGCAATATTTCGTCACCGGGTGGGCGGGCCTCAGAACCCAGCCGGTGGCGTCGGGAAAAGAAGATGGACCAAAGAAGAAGCGTAGAGGCAAGCGCTAAGAGCGTAGAGGAGGCCACAGAAAAGGCCCTGGCCGAGTTAGGAGCCAGCCGGGAGGAGGTGGAGATCCAAATCCTCAGCCAGGGAGGACGCCGCCTCCTGGGCTTCGGGACCCAAGAGGCGCGAGTGCGGGTCACTCTCCGCCCCCCTGAGCCTCAAGAGGAAGTGGCCATAGTGGCCAAAGAGGTGTTGGAGAGACTGCTTGGGGGCATGGGTATCGAAGCCCGGGTGAGCCTTCGCACCCTCGACCTCCCAGAGGGACCAAACCCCATCGTCCTGGACATCACAGGCCAGAACTTAGGCATCCTCATCGGCCGTCGGGGGGAGACCCTGCGAGCCTTGCAATATATCACCCGCCTCATCGTCAACCGCAGGCTTCACCGGTGGGCGGAGATCGTCGTCGACGTAGAGGGGTATAAGAAACGGCGCGAGAGGTCCCTCACCCAACTGGCGCGCCGCATGGCCGATAGAGCCACCCTCCTAGGCCAGGCGGTCTCTCTGGAGCCGATGCCCCCTCATGAACGGCGCATCATCCATCTCGCCCTTCGAGACCACGAGAAGGTCACCACAGAGAGCGTCGGAGAGGGCGATCGCCGCAAGGTGGTGATCTTTCCTAAAGGGCATGCCGCTCCCTGAGGCAGGCATGGGGGTGAAGGGACCGGATTTCCTGGTCATCGGCCATCTCACCAAAGACCTGGGGGAAGAGGGGTACACCCTGGGGGGCACAGCCATCTATGCGGCCTTGGCCGCCAGGAACCTAGGACGAAAAGTGGCCGTGGTCACTAGCGCTGGCCCCGATATAGAACTCGACGCTTTAGACGGGGTCGATCTCCTCTGCCTCCCTGCGCCAACCACGACCACCTTTAGAAATATCTATCGGGGAGAGAGCCGCTCCCAATTCCTATACCGTCGCGCTTCGCCCATGGGTGTAGATGCCGTGCCTCTGGAATGGCGAGGTCTCCCCATCGTCCATCTGGGGCCCGTAGCCCAGGAACTAGAGGAGGAGATGGTGTGGCTTTTCCCCCACTCCCTGCTCTGCCTCACCCCTCAGGGATGGCTTCGAAGATGGGATGAGGAGGGGTGGGTCCATCCCCGGAGATGGGAGGGGGCAGAGAGAGTGCTCCCTTCCCTAGATCTCCTCATCGTCAGCGAAGAGGATATGAGGGGAGAGGCGGCTTCGCTCAAGCGCCATCTTGACCTCCCCCATATGAGCGTGGTAACCCAAGGAGCCCAGGGGGCTACCCTCTATCACAAAGGAAGGAGATACCGCTTTCCCGCGCCCCAGGCTAGAAGCGTCGATCCCACGGGAGCGGGAGATATCTTCGCCGCCGCTTTTCTGGTGAGGTTGGCCGAGACAGGGGATCCCCACATCGCTGCTCGCTTCGCCAATGCCGCGGCCTCCCTATCGATAGAGAGGAGCGCTCTTTCGGGGATACCCACCAGGGCGGAGGTGGAAGGACGACTGGCAGCATCGGCATATACTCATGGGAACGATATTCGCCTTGGCTAACCAGAAAGGTGGGGTAGGGAAGACGACCACCGCCATCAACGTCGGGGCCTACCTGGCCGCTCAGGGCAGGAAGGTCCTCCTGGTAGATGTCGACCCCCAGGCCAACGCCACAAGTAGCCTAGGGGTAAATAAGAACCACCTACCCCTCTCCATCTACGATAGCCTCATCAGAGGGCTGCCCATGGCTCGGATCATCCTCCCCACCGAGTGGCTCCACTTGGATCTGGCCCCCTCCGCACCCTCTCTTGCCGGCGCCCGGGTGGAACTGACCCGCCTCCCGGCTCGGGAGCGGCTCCTACGCCTGGCCCTTCAGCCCCTGGAGGGGCGGTACGACTATATCATCATCGACCCCCCTCCTAGCCTGGGGCTCCTCACCGTCAACGCCCTGGTCGCGGCTCGAGATGTGATCATCCCCGTGCAATGTGAGTACCTCTCCCTGGAAGGGCTCACCCATCTCCTTCACACCATCGGCCTCGTCCGACGGGCTCTCAACCCCGGGCTTCGCCTCTTCGGCCTGGTGATGACCATGTACGACGCCCGCACCAACCTGGCTCGCCAGGTGGTGGAGGAGGTGCGGAGACACTTCCCCGAGAAGGTCTTCAGGACCATCGTCCCCCGCAGCGTCCGCCTCAGCGAGGCCCCCAGTTACGGGGAACCGATCTCCATCTACGCTCCCCGCTCCGCCGGGGCCCTGGCCTACGAGGGCCTAACCAGGGAGATCCTGGAGCGGGTCTCGGAACGGGAGGCCAAGAAAGAGCGTGTTGTTTAGAAGGGAGGTATCATGGCCGAAACCCCTAGGGGAAGAAGACGTGGCCTGGGCAAAGGGCTAGAGGCCCTCATCCCCACCCCTCCCCCTTCTGGGGTAATGGAGATAGAGGTGGAGAAGATAGAGCCTAACCCCAGCCAACCTCGGGTGGGCTTAAAGCGGTTGGAGGGGCTGGCCGACTCCATCCGGGAGAACGGCGTAGTGCAGCCCATCATCGTCACCCGAACCGAGGAGGGGTTCCAGATCATCGCTGGGGAGAGGCGATGGCGGGCCGCCCAGATGGCCGGGCTGGCCACGGTGCCGGCCATAATCCGGGAGGCGGAACCCCCAGATAGATTGGCCTTGGCCCTAGTGGAGAACCTGCAGAGGGAGGACTTAAACCCTCTGGAGGCCGCTTCGGCCTATCAGGAACTGATAGATAGTTTCGGCCTCACCCAAGAGGAGATAGCCAGAAGGGTAGGGAAGGATCGAAGCACGGTGGCCAACACTTTGCGCCTCCTTCGACTTCCAGAGGCCGTAAAGAGAGCCCTCCTTTCCGACCTGATAAGCGAGGGACACGCCAGGGCCCTCCTCCGCCTGGAAGGCAGGCAGCAAGAGCAGGCTTTAGAAGCGACCCTCAAGAGGGATCTCAACGTTCGCCAGACGGAGGAACTGGTCCGCCGACTGATAGAGGGTGCTCCCCCACCGGTGAGCAAACCCCCGGAGGATCTAGCCCTGGAGGAGGCGTTCAGGCGGGCCCTAGGCACTAAGGTGACCCTCGCTCGGAGCAAGAAGGGGGGAAGGTTGATCATCCACTTCTACTCCGAGGAGGAGTTGCAGGGGCTCTATGACCTTCTGGCGGAGGGCTCCTCTTGAAGGTGTTTCACGTGAAACATAGGGTCTGCGACTACGAGGGGAGCGACTACGAGTCCTTTTGGCCCGGCCGGGAGTACGAGGACGCCGCGGAGCGGATGGCTCTGCGAAGGCTCCTCCCCAAAAAGGGGGAGGCCCTGGTCGATTTGGGGGCTGGTTTCGGCCGCTTGGCCGACCTTTACCAGGGCTACAAGAGGGTGATCCTCCTCGATTTCGCCCGCTCCCAACTCCTTCGAGCCCATCGGAGGTTTGGGGAAGGCAGGTTTATCTATATGGCCGCCGATATCTACCGCCTACCCCTCGCCTCCTCCGTAGTCGATACGGCGGTCACCGTGCGAGTCCTCCACCACATAGCGGACATCCCCGCCGCCCTGGCCGAGGTCCATCGCATCCTCAAGCCCAAGGGAACCTACATCCTAGAGTATGCCAACAAGCGTAACCTCAAGGAGATCTTCCGTTTCCTTCTGGGGCGCTCCCAGAAACGACCCTTTTCCCGGGAACCGTTCGAGTATCCGGATATGCATTTCAACTTCCACCCCGCCTATATCTCCGCCTCTCTCCGCGAGGCCGGGTTCACCCTGGAGAAAGAACTGGCCATCTCCCAGTTTCGCCTTCCCCTCCTGAAGCGGCTCTTCGCCCCCGGGGTATTGGCCTACCTAGATGGCCTCTTGCAAGGGCCCGCCGCCGGCCTCAAACTGAGTCCTAGCATCTTCGTCACTGCCCGAGCCGTGAAGGAGGAAGCGGAAACTCCAAAGGCGTTATTCCGTTGCCTTTATTGCTATACCCCTTTACAGGAGGAGGAGACTACCCTCTTCTGCACAGGGTGCGGCCAGGAGTGGAAGCCCAAAGAGGGGGTATACGATTTCCGAGAGCCGGAGCGTATCCCCTCTTGAACTCCACTCTGATATGTAGTATACTGTCTGCGGTCTTATTCTTTGCCGTAGGAAAAAGGAGGTCTGAAGGTGAAACTCTCCTGCTTGCAAGAGAACCTCTCTAGGGGCCTGGCTATCGTCGGACGCGCGGTGAGCCTGAGGAGCGTCCTCCCGGTGCTCCACAATATCCTTGTGGCCACCGATCAGTCCCAGTTGAAACTCTCGGCCACGGATCTCTCCACCAGCATAACCTGCTGGATCGGGGCCAAGATAGAGGAGGAGGGAGCCACCACCGTCCCCGCTCGGCTCCTAGTGGATTTCATCAACTCCCTCCCCCCTGAACAGATCGGTTTGGAACTCGTAACTCGTACCCAGACCCTCCACCTCAAATGCGCCCGCACCGAGGCCAATATAAAAGTGATAGATGCCCAAGAGTTCCCCCTCATCCCCACGGCCATCGAGGATAGGAAGATAACCCTTCAGCCCGAGGCGCTGCGCCAGATGATCGAGCAGGTGACCATCGCCGCGGCCACCGATGAGAGCCGCCCCATCCTCACCGGGGTCTTGGCCGACTTCCAAGAAGCAAAACTCGCCCTGGCCGCAGCCGATGGCTTCCGCCTCTCTGTCCGCTCCGCCCCCTTGAGCGAGCCGGTCCCGGAACCGATAAAAGTCATCATCCCCGCTCGGGCCCTGCAGGAACTGGGCCGAGTGGCCGCCGACGAGGGAGAGCCGGTGGAGATGACCATCCCTTCCGCCAGAAATCAGGTGCTCTTCCGCTTGGCGGGAGGGGCTCTGGGAGGGCCGATAGAGGTGGTCTCCCAACTGATCGAGGGGAACTTCCCCGATTACAAACAGATCATCCCCACCAGTTACAACACCCGAACGGTAGTAGATACTAAGGAGTTCCTGAGAGCCGCCAAGATCGCTTTGCTCTTCGCCAGAGACGCGGCCAACATCGTCCGCGTGCAGATGACCCCTGGTGAGGGGGAGCCGGGGAGCCTCACCTTGGCCGCCACCGCTGCTGAGGTGGGCGACAACGTGGGCCAGATCGACGCCACCATCGAGGGACCAGCGATGGAGATAGCCTTTAACGGCCGCTACCTCATCGATATCTTGAACGTCATAGACTCGGCCCAAGTGGCCTTAGAGACGAGCAGCCCCTCTAGCCCCGGCCTCTTCAGGGCCGTGGGCGACGAAGATTTCCTCCATGTGATAATGCCCATGCATATCAGCCGGTAACCGCTACCCCTCATATGAGGGCATCCAACTACGTTGAACTGGGAAAGGGACTACCGCGACGGTAGTCCCTTTCTCTTTGCCTCTACTCCTGATATAATCGCCCCAGAGGTCGAAATGCGCTTGAAGCACCTCTCTCTCAGCAATTTCCGTAACTATCTTCGCCTGGAGTTGGATCTCCCCCCACAGATCACCCTTTTGCAAGGGGGCAACGCTCAGGGGAAGACCAACCTCCTGGAGGCGATCTACTACCTCTCGGCCGCCACTTCTCCCCATGCGGAGGCGGACCGCCAACTGATCAACTGGCGCGCTTGGGAAGAGGATCTCCCCTTCGCCCGGCTGACAACCGATGTAGATGGGGGCCCTCTCAGAAGGTTGGAGATCACACTTCTTCCCTCATCCCCAGGAAGCCTGCGTAAAGAGATCAAGATAAACGGCGTGAAGCGGCGGGTAGCCGATCTCTTGGGGCTGCTCAAGGTGGTGATCTTCCTCCCCCAGGATGTGGACCTGATAGCCGGCTCCCCCAGCCCCCGCCGCCGCTATCTGAACGCCCTCATCTCTCAGGTCGACAGGGCCTATCCCCGGGCTCTACAGGAGTATGAACGGCTCCTCATCCAGCGGAACCATCTCCTTCGTCGCCTGCGAGAAGGGGGCGATTTCAGCCAGTTGGAGTTTTGGGATGAGCGGTTGGTGGAGCGGGGTTCCCAACTGATAGCCGCTCGCTTAAAGGCGGCGAGCGCCTTGAACGGCCTGGCCCAGGAGATCCATCTCCACTTGACGGGAGGGGAGGAAGACCTCCGCCTCTTTTACAAGTCCAGCCTCCCTTTAGAAGAGGGGGCTAGGAGCCCCTATCAACTGCCCCTAGATATGCTCCACCATCCCGCATCCCAGATGCTCCAACCGCAACTATCGGCGGAGGAGATCGCCAGCCTCTTCCACCGGCGGCTGAGGGAGAGACGTGGGCAGGAGATAGAGAGGGGCGTTACACTCGTAGGCCCCCATCGGGACGATCTCCGCTTCTTCATAGGAGGGATGGATCTGGCTATCTACGGCTCTCGGGGGCAGCACCGCACCTGCGCCCTATCGTTGAAACTGGCTCAGGTGAGGCTGGTCCGATCCCAAACCGAGGAGCAGCCTATCCTCCTTCTCGACGATGTGATGTCCGAACTCGATCCGGCCCGGCGAGAATATCTCCTGGCCTCTATCGGTGGGCAGGAGCAGGTGATCATCACGGCCACGGAACTGGTCCCTTTCCCCCCCGACTTCTTGAAAAAGGCGGCCCTCTTTCGCATCGTAGAGGGGAGAGTGGAGCCTTTCTCTACGCCCTAAATTGACACTCCTGCTATCAAAGGGTATGATGTGAATAGGTCAAGTTTGTTTGGGTTTTGCGTGTATTCTTGCCCAAATTGAACGTTGTCTACAATCGCCTTTTGGACACATTTTATAAAGTCATAAGCTTGAATTGTATTGTGAGCATGGAAGATGAACATTAAAGTGAAAACAAGCGTTGAGCCTTCTCATTACAAAGTCCCTATTCTGGGCAAGATTTTGAACCGGCTGCGTCTGAAAATGCCCGTTATTGAAGGATGTGAGGCATTATATAATGTTGAATACAGGGATTTAGATTCGAAAGATACCATTCCCATACTATCTATTAAGCCCGTGATCGTAGAACCTCATGGAATTGAAGGAGGATTTGACCGTTGGGGATATGTTCCTTGGTTTGATGGCAATGATCTGACTATGAAGTTCTATCCATCCGTTAGTGGGTATATTGAACTAAGGGTATACTTCAAGGATTTAAAAGATGCCGACACAATAACAGATGATTATGACAGAGCTCAGACATTCAAAGGAGATATTGGTCCCGATAAGGCTATTCGTTACTACTACAAACCATTTAGAGTATTCTCATTGGATGAAGTGTTAATGATCCTCTTTACGGGTATTGTTGCAGTCTTTACCGTTTTGTTGTTCATAATTACAGTCTTTGATTAGTTCAATACCGACCCTATGGCGCCTCTTCGCCGAGAACCTACAACGCAGTGTAAAAAGACTCTGCTCCGTCCAAATTCGGCTTCGCCGAACTTCTCTTACACCGGGACCGTTAGACGCAATCTGGCAAATAAGCACAAAAGTAGGACGGGTTTCTCTACCTGCCCTACTCCTTGTTTCCTAAATTAGCGGACGCTTGGCTGGCACCCCTGGCCGGCGGGGGTATTCTTCCGGGGTGGAAGCCACCTTCTCCACCACTACCAGATTCCGCCGCCCCATAGAGAGGGGCAACTCCAAGCCTTTCACCTCTCGCAACCGCCCCCCCAAGACCCTGAGAGCCACCTGAGAGGTTTCCAACTCCTCCTTTATATCTGGCCCCTTCTGGGCCAAGAAGATCCCCCCTATTCGGCAAAGGGGTAGGGCGTACTCTAGAAGCACCGGTAGGGTAGCCACGGCCCGGGCCGATACCAGATCGTACCCCTCCCGGTGTCCGGGCTGACGGCCCACTTCCTCGGCTCGCCCCCTTATGATCGCCACCCCCGGAAGTTCCAACCTCTCCACCAGGCATTGCAAGAACCGGACCCTCTTCTTCTTAGCCTCAAGAAGGGTGAGTTCCATCTGGGGCCGGGCTATCTTCAAGGGGAGGCCAGGGAAGCCAGCCCCGGCCCCGATATCCAGGTGTCGCCACTCTTCTATCGGCAACCCCGCCAAGACTACGAGGCAGGAGAGGGAGTCCAAGAAGTGCTTGATCTGCACCTCTTGGTAACCGGTCATAGCGGTGAGGTTGGCCCGTTCGTTCCAGGCGATCAGTTCCTCATAGTAGGTCTGGAAGGCAGCCAACATATCGGACGTGAGATCCAGCCCCCATCGGCGGGCCCCTTCCTCCAAAAGTTCCATCATCTCCACTCCATTGTACCCCGACTTCATGCGAAGAGCGACCTGTTGTGCTATAATGGGTTTTGCATTCTTCTTGATGGAAGGAGCCTACATGTCTAGAGTCTCCGGTTGCAGGGTCTGTTTCTCCCTTGTGGCTTCCCTTATCCTCGTGGCGCTTTTGGGGTGTGCCGCGGCCGAAACCCCTACTCCTCAGGCCAGCCCCCCGCCTTCCCCCACGGTCAAGATACCTACGCCTTCGCCCTCTCCCTATGCCCCTCCCTCGACTATCACCCTCACCCTCTGGACTACAGAAGCCTTCACCCCCTCTCCTGATACCCCTACTGGGGAGGTGATGGAGGGGATATATCGTGGTTTCCAGGAGGCGCATCCCGATATCGCCGTCCAGTTCGTGCCTAAGCGACCCTACGGGAAGGGGGGCCTCCTCGATTTCCTCCTCACGGCCAGCGCCGTGGCCCCCCAGACCCTCCCTGACCTGGTGACCATCGATCTTTCCCAAGTGGAGTTCCTGCTCAGGAAGGAGATCCTCCAGTCCTGGGAGGGGCTCATCCCCGAGGAAGTAGCCGACGATCTCCTCCTCCGTATCCGCCAAGCGGGCAGCAAGGAGGGCCAACTCGTAGCCTTTCCCTTTCAGGTCGATATAGAACACCTGATCTACAACCCCTCCCTCATAGATAGTCCGCCCCGCACCTGGGATGAGTTGCGAGGCCAGGAGACCACCTACGTCTTTCCCGCCGGGGGTGAGGAGGGGGCGGTCAACGATTCCCTCCTCATCCAGTATCTGGCTTTGGGCGGCTCCCTGGTGGATGAGGAGGGGAACCCGCATCTAGATGGAACGGTTCTAACCGAGGTGCTGGAGTTTTACAGGGACGGATATGATACGGGGTATATATCTCCCTCTATTTTGGGCCTGGAGAGCCTCGATGACTCCTGGGCTCTCTTCAAGGAGGGCGGGGTGGCCATGGCCAACGTCAGTTCGCAACACCTCCTACTGGAGGAAGCCGGGGTAGCCTACGCTCCCCTCCCCACCAAGAACGGGGCCCAGGCCACCATGGCCCGGTGTTGGGCCTTCCTGCTCTTGCCCCCCGATCCCCGCCGTCAAGCGGCAGCGGTGGAGTTCGTCGAATGGTTCTTGGCCCCGGAGAACCTGATGGCTTGGGCTCAGGCCAGTGGTCATCTGCCTCCCAGCCGTTCGGCCCTCCGCCTAGCGATAGAGGATACCGCCTACCGGCTCTTCGTGCAGCGTCAAATGGAAGCGGCCTATTTCCGCCCCTCGAATGAGGAGATGGTCACCGCCCTCCAGCAAGCGGTAGTAGATGTTTTGAGCGGCAACGCCACCCCCCAAGAGGCAACGAAGCAAGTTATGCAAGCCTTGGAGTAAAGGTAGAGAGGACGGAGCGATCGCTCCGTCCCCTGTCTGTAACTCAATGGCTTACCTAACTCTTCACCTTGATGACCTTGGGCTTCGCTTCCTCACCTTTGGGGATGGTGAGGGTGAGGAGACCGTGCTCGAAAGTGGCTTCGGCCTTCTCCCCTTGCACGCCGCTAGGCAAGGTCAGCGAACGGGAGAAACGGCCGTACCGCCGCTCACGACGGATATAGTTCTCCTCCTCCACTTTCTCCTCGACCTTGGTCTCGCCAGCGATGGTAAGAGTATTGCCGGCGATGGTGATGTCGATATCCTCCGGCTTGACGCCAGGGACCGCGGTCTTCACCACCACGTTGTCGGGCGTCTCATAGATATCGATGGCCAAGGCCCCCTCGGTGGGCAAGAACCACCTTGCGCGGGGCCGAACCCAACTCTCCTCGAAGAGCCGGTCCATAGCCTCCCGCAAGGAGATCAAATCCCTAAAAGGTTCCCAACGAGTGATGCTCATGGCTACACCTCCTTTTTAGAGATTACTCTATCAATAATTGTAGCATCTTTAGTCTGCTTTGTCAAGTCTCTTTATAATATAATAGCAAGATAGTTGACAAAATTGCACCAAGGTGTTATAATATTTAGAGAAGTGACGATCGTCAATGGATATGGAGTACAAAGACTACTACAAGGTCCTGGGGGTCGGCAGGAACGCTGACCAGAAGGAGATAAGGAAGGCTTATCGTCGGCTGGCCCGCCAGCACCACCCTGATGTGAACCCTGGAGACCGCTCGGCCCAAGAGAGGTTCAAGGAGATAAACGAGGCCTACCAGGTCCTCTCCGACCCTGAAAAGCGTCAAAGGTACGATCAGTTGGGTACCAGTTGGCGCCAGTGGCAGAGGATGGGAGGAGACCCCTCGGGCTTCGACTGGGCGCGCTGGTTCACGGGGCAGCCGGGGCAGGTCCACGTACAGTATGGCGACTTAGGTGAGATCCTGGGTGGTCTGGGCGGCTTCTCCGACTTCTTTCAGGCTATCTTCGGAGGCGTGCCAAGGAGTTCCTGGCGTACCACCCCCCGTCGAGGCCGGGACTACGAACAGGAGGCGGAGATCACCCTAGAGGAAGCGTTCCGAGGCACTACCAGGATCCTCTCCAAGGATGCCCGCCGTTTGGAGGTGAAGATCCCGCCGGGCGTGGGGACCGGCTCCCGGATACGCATGGCCGGGGAAGGCGGCGATGGCTACGGCGAGGCCAAAGGGGATCTCTATCTAAGGGTTAAGGTGGCTCCCCATCCCCGCTTCAGACGAGAGGGCGATGATCTCCATGTTGAGGTCCCTTTGGATCTCTATACCGCCCTTTTGGGAGGGGAAGTGAGGGCGCCCACCCTGAAAGGCGACATCATCTTGAAGATACCCCCAGAGACCCAAGGTGGCAAGACCTTCCGTCTCAAGGGACGAGGAATGCCTAATCTGAAGGATCCTCAAAAGCGAGGCGATCTTTACGCCAAGGTGAAGGTGAGGCTGCCTCAGAAGTTGACCTCGCGGGAGCGAGACCTGTTTGAAGAACTCAAAAGGTTGCGTTAAGAGAGGTGAGTTGAATGGTCCAACATCTACCAAAAGATGATGAGGCTTGTTACATAATCAGCGTTGCCGCCAGGATGGTGAGGCTACACCCTCAAACCCTGCGCTACTACGAGCGTCTAGGGCTGGTGCAACCCACCCGTTCTGGGGGAAACCGTCGCCTCTATTCGCCTCGGGATATCGAGAGGTTGCGCCGTATCGCCCGCCTCACAGATGAACTGGGGGTTAACCTGGCCGGGGCAGAGGTGATCCTGAACATGGCTCGCAAGATGGAGAGGATGAGAGTAGAGATGGAGCGGATGGAGGCTGAGTCCCAGAGGGAGATCGAGCGGCTACGCTCTAGACTGGGCCAACTGGAGGGCTAAGGGGCTTGGCGATGATACCCCTAGAGAAGCAGAATAGATACCGGGGCGTCTACCAAGATATGAACCCTGGATACAACCATAGCGGCTCTATCTACGAAGGTCTGGTGAAAAGGCATCTCACCCCCAGAGCCCGGGTGCTCGATGCCGGCTGTGGTCGAGGAGGGGTGATCGAACTCTACGCTGAGAAGGTAAGACAGGCGGTGGGGCTGGACACCGATCTGACTTCCCTTCGAGAGCATCGCTGTCTCAAACAACTGGTGGTGGGGAGCCTGGCTACCATGCCCTTTCCAGGGGACCTCTTCGATGTCGTCCTTTGCGGTTGGGTGGTTGAGCATCTGGAGGAGCCAGAGGCCGTCTTCCGTGAAATGGCCAGGGTTCTGAATAAGAGGGGACATCTCTTGCTTTTGACCCCCAGCGCCTGGAGTTACGTCACCTTGGTTAACCGTCTCCTCCCGGCCCGTCTCCGCCGCTGGCTGGTGCATACCGTATATGGGCGTCAATCTAAGGATATCTTCCCCCCTTTCTACCGAGCCAATTCCAAAGGACGACTAGACGCGAAACTACACCGGGTGGGGTTGAGAAACGAAGAGTTCTACTACGTAGGAGACCCATCGTATATCGCCTTTAACGATGCTTTCTTTAAGTTGGGCGTGCTTTTGGAGAGGCTAACCGATTGGCCCCCCCTGCGCCCGCTCAAAGTTCATCTGGTGGCCTCCTACTTAAAGGAAGAGAGGTGAGCGCCATGATGCCCTTCGATCGTTTTACCCAAAGGGCCCAAGAGGCTATCGCCCAATCCCAAGAGATCCTTCAACGGTATAAGCATAGCCAACTGGATGCGGAGCACTTGCTTCTGGCCTTGATCGAGCAGCCAGGAGGCGTTATCCCCCAGGTTCTCGACAAGTTGGGAGCGGATGTGGAGATGATAAGGGGGCGGTTGGATGATGTTCTATCCACCAGCCCACCTACCCAGTTTGGCCCCCCGGCCCCCCAAGCCCAGATCTATGTCACCCCTAGGGTGAAGCGGATCATAGACGTGGCCATGGAGGAGTCGAAGCGTCTGGGGGACGAGTATGTCTCCACAGAGCATATCTTCCTAGCCATAATCGGCGAAGGGGGTGGCGCGGCTAGCGCCATCCTCCAAGATGCTGGCGTGACCAAAGATGAGGCCTATAAGGCTATCGAAGAGATAAGAGGGGGACAGAAAGTGACAGATCCTCAAGCGGAGACCAAATATCGCATACTAGAAAGGTACGGCCGAGACTTAACTCAACTAGCCCGAGAAGGACGGCTGGATCCGGTGATCGGGCGAGAGACGGAGATCCTTCGCCTCATGCGCGTCCTGGCCCGCCGCACCAAAAACAACCCTGTCCTTATCGGCGAGGCAGGGGTGGGAAAGACAGCCATCGTGGAGGGGTTAGCCCAGAGGATAGCCGCTGGCGATGTTCCGGAGAACCTCGTGGGCAGAAGGGTTGTGGAGTTGGATCTAGGAGGCATGGTGGCCGGCTCCCGCTTCCGGGGCGAGTTCGAGGAGAGGCTCAAGGCCGCCCTCCAAGAGGTGCAGCAATCTCACGGAGGGATAGTACTTTTCATCGATGAGCTACACAACGTGGTGGGGGCCGGAGCGGCCCAGGGAGCCATCGACGCCTCGAACATGATGAAGCCCGCCCTGGCTCGCGGGGAGTTGCAATGCATCGGGGCCACCACCCTCGATGAGTACCGCAACCGTATCGAGAAAGATGGGGCCTTGGAACGCCGATTCGCCCCTATCTACGTGGAGGAGCCCTCGGTGGAGGAGACCATCGAGATGCTCCAGGGCCTGAGGGAGCGGTATCAAGAGCACCACGGGGTGACCATCACCGATGAGGCCCTAGAGGCCGCGGCTAGACTCTCCCATCGGTATGTGACAGAACGGTATCTCCCCGACAAGGCGGTGGACCTCATCGATGAGGCGGCGGCCAAATTGCGTATCGATATGTTCGGGTTACCGGAAGAACTGAAAGAGAAGAAGGGCCACCTCCAAGAGCTCCAAACCAAAGAGGAGGAAGCCTGGCAGAAGAGGGATTACGAGCAGGCGGCGACCTTCAAGAGCGAGCGGTTGCAACTGGAGAGAGAGTACCAGGGGGAACTGGGGGCCTGGCGCAGGGAAAAGGGGATAGATGAGGTGGTTGACGAGGAGGATGTAGCCCAGATCGTAGCCGCCTGGACCGGGATACCGGTGAGCCGCATGATGGAGACGGAGGCGGAGAAACTCCTCTCCATGGAGGAGAGGATCCACCAGCGGATCGTGGGGCAGGAGGAGGCGGTTTCTGCCGTGGCCGACGCCATACGGCGGGGCCGCTCCGGACTGAAAGACCCCCGACGCCCCATCGGCTCCTTCATCTTCCTGGGGCCCACGGGGGTAGGCAAGACGGAGTTAGCCAAAGCGCTGGCCGAGTTCCTCTTCGACGATGAGGAGGCCCTAGTGCGGGTGGATATGAGCGAGTATCAGGAAAGGCATACCGTCTCCCGCCTCATCGGGGCCCCGCCAGGTTACGTAGGGTACGGTGAAGGGGGCCAACTCACCGAGGCGGTCCGCCGACGGCCCTATCAGGCAGTCCTCTTCGACGAGATCGAGAAGGCCCACGCCGATGTATGGAACACCTTACTACAGATCCTCGACGACGGGCGGCTCACCGACGGCCAGGGGCGAACGGTGGATTTCAGGAACACGGTCTTGATCATGACCTCCAACATCGGGACCCAATACGCCCAGCGGGGAGGCACTTTGGGCTTCCGCACCGGTGACGAGGGGGACGCGGACTCTGAGATGCAGGCCCAGATGCGGGACCAGTTGAAAAAGACCTTCCGGCCCGAATTCCTGAACCGAGTCGATGAGGTGATCATCTTCCACACCCTCAAACCGGAGCATATCAAAGCCATCGTCGACCTCCAGATGAAGGATATCCAGAAGCGCCTCCGTGAGCGGGGGATCGCCATAGAGTTGAGCGACAAGGCCCGGGATCTTCTCGTGGAGAAGGGTTACAACCCCTCCTTCGGAGCCCGGCCCCTGAAGCGGCTCCTTCAGCGGGAGGTGGAGAGCCCCCTCTCCACGCGGATCCTGAAGGGAGAGTTGAAGGAGGGAGACGCGGTGCTCGTGGACGCCGACGAGACGGGGATAGTGTTCACAAACAAAGCATAGCCGCACCTGGCAATAGATGACAAGAGGGTGCTCTCCGCAGAGCACCCTCTTAATATCGATGATCCTCTTATCAGGTCATGGCCAAAGCCTGGGCGACCCCGGCCGCCACTCGGGCGTTCTCCTTGAGCAAGGCGATATTGGCCCCCAATGTAGCCCCTTGAGTCAGTTCATTCAACCGCCCCAGGAGAAAGGGGGTCAACGCTGCTCCCCTAACGCCCTCGACCTCCGCCATCTCCAACGCCTTGGCTAGCGCTTCCTCCACCAGGGAACTGGGCACCTCCTCTTCCTCCGGCACAGGGACAGTTACCAGTATGGCGGTCGATAGCCCTAACTCGTCCCGCGCCCGGGCTATCTCCGCCACCTCCTGGGGGGTATCCACCCTTTGCTCTAAGGGTAAGCCGCTGCTTCGAGAGTAGAAGGCTGGAAACTCATCGGTTCCATAACCGATAACCGGAACCCCGCAGGTCTCCAGCCATTCTAGAGTGGCGGGAAGGTCAAGGATCGCCTTCGCCCCCGAGCAGACCACGACCAGGGGGGCCTGAGCCAAGGTGAGAAGGTCGGCGGAGAGATCCCAACCCTTACCCCGATGGACCCCTCCGATCCCTCCTGTAGCCAGCACCCTGATCCCCGCTTTATGGGCTAGATAGAGGGTAGCAGATACCGTCGTCCCCCCATCCCAGCAGCAGGCTACAGCAGCGGGGAGGTCTCGAAGGCTCACCTTGCGCACCCTTTGCCCTTCCGCCAAGCGCTTCAGATCCTCTAGCAACAGGCCGATCCTAGGCTCACCCCCGATGATCCCTATCGTGACAGGAGTGGCTCCGCCCTCCCTGACGATCTCCTCTATGGCCTGCGCCGTCTCCACATTCTTGGGATAGGGCAGGCCGTGAGAGATGAGGGCCGACTCCAGGGCTACAAGGGGTTTTAATGCCACTTTCGCTTCCTCACCGAGCAGAGGATGGGTCATGCTGATCCCTTATATAGCGACTCTCGCCGCGGTGTTGAGCGCGAAGCCCTAGATCACCAACCGCTCGTAGAGTCGCTCCAGGCTGAGATCTGGACAGACGGTATCGACGCAGGTGAGGGTCATGGTGGCGGCCGAGACGCCTAGACGAACGGCCTCGGAGATGGGGAAGTCGTTCACCAGACCGTACACCACCCCAGCGGTGAGGGCATCGCCAGCCCCGGTAGCATCCGCTACCTCGCAGTCTATGGCCGGGATGTGGCCCTTCTCCTGGGAGGTGGCATAACAGAGCCCCTCTTCAGCCAAAGTGATGATCGCCACCTCCACCCCCAAGGAGACCAGTTTCTGAGCCGCGGCGGTGGCTTCGAAGCGATCCCGGACAGGAGAGCCAGAGAGGGCCTCGGCTTCTTGTGCGTTGGGGGTAATGATAGAGAGGTGGGAGAGGTGGTCTTTGAGGCGGGGAGCCAAGGCTACCGATACCGGGTCCACGCAGACAGGGACCCCGGCCTTGGTGACTAGCCGAAGGGCAGAGGCTATCGCCGTCGGGCTCAGGTTGGCATCCATCACCACCATCTTGGCCCTTTTGATGAAGCGCCGGCGGTCGTAGATATAGCGAGGGGTGACCTCTTCTATGATGGCCATATCATCGATGGAGAGCCTCATAGCCCCCTTCTCATCCAGGACAGCCAGGTAGGCCGCGGAGCGCGATCTGGAACTGACTATCACTTGGCTTACATCCACGCCCCCGGCCGCGGTCACCTCCAGTATATGTCTCCCAGCCTCATCGTCGCCCACGGCGGAGAGAAGGAGGGTGGGGATCCCCAAGCGGCCCAGGTTCTCGGCTATATTTCGACCCACACCTCCAGCGCTGACCCGGATCTCGCCGGGGTTGGAGGTGGCGGGGATCAACTCCCCCCTTGCCCGGCCCTTGGTGTCCATGGTGGCCGCCCCGATGACGACAACTTGAGGAAGCCCCTTCACCCCACCCTCCGTCTAAGAAGCGGACTTTCCAGATCAATAGGGGAACGCTTTATACGATCTTCTCTCTCACGACGGCGCTTGCGTAGTCCAAGACCCACACCACGATGGCGATGGCCCAAACCGCCGCACCTGCCTCCTCGTACATCAAGAGGCGAATCCACTGCTGCAACAGGAAGCCGATCCCTCCTCCACCCACAAAACCGATGATGGTGGACATGCGGACGTTTATATCCCAACGGTAGACGGTGAAGGCTACGTAAGGAGGCACGATCTGGGGGATTACAGCGTAGACGATGGTCTGCAGACGGTTGGCCCCCGTGGCGGTGATGGCCTCGATGGGACCAGGATCGATCGATTCCACGGCCTCGGAGTAGAGTTTGCTCAGAGCGGCGATAGAATGGACAGCCAAGGCTAAAACGCCAGCGAAGGGGCCCAGCCCCACCCAGACCACGAAGACGATAGCCATGATCAGGGGCTCTATGGAGCGGAGGATATTGAGGATAGTGCGGCTCAGATAGTAGACCCCCATAGTGAAGGGGGTGCCCCCCATCAGGTTGCGGGCTGCCAGGAAACTCACCGGGATAGCGAAGACGATGGCCACGGTGGTGGCCATGAGGGCCAAGAAGATGGTCTCCAGCATCTTCTCCGCCACCAGGAAGAAGGTCTTGCTGAGGTGGAGGGTTCCTACTTCGCGCTGGAGCCGCGCCTGGACGCGACTCCTCTGAGGACCCTTACCCCTGGCCTCACCGAACGGCTCGGGGGCCACGATGGTGATAGGAGCGATGCTTCCTTCCTCGTCGGTCTCGAAATTCAGGTACTCGCCCTCCTGCCGAATCCGGCGCTGCATCTCCCCGGCGATGTTGGCCCACCATATCTGGCCACGCGAGGAGGGCCAGAAGTTCCCGCCCTCTATCGTAAAAGTATCACCCTCCTCCCCACAGGTCTTGTCCAGGAAGACGAGGTAGGGCTCGTCCTCTAAAGGGGTGCCCTTGGGGGGAGGGGAATCGGAGCAAGGAACCTCAAATAAGATTTCGCCCACCTGCGTCTCGATGCTGCGTTCGAGGTAGGCGGGCTGCAGGAGGTCGGAAACCAAGGGCTTGATGTCCGCCACATCGGTTATCAGGCGTAAAACCCTTATCTGGGTTACCCCCCAGCCGATGACGTATATAGTGATGGCTATTATGAGGAAGGGCGGTATAGGCGATACCCGCCTATCTTGTGCCAGGTTGTAGGCGTCCCAGATATTCCACAACCAGACCAGGATGATGCCGATGAAGAGAAAGTTACTCTCCCGCCAGTATATGAGGAGCGAGGTGACTGCTATGGCGAGGAAGAGTGCTGCTCCTCTGGCCAGTTGCCCGGCGTATATCTGGCCCAGGCCAGGGACGATGGATAGAAGTGCACTGAGAAGAGGTGGCTTCTTGCGATCCATGTTGCCTCCTATGTAACCGTGATCCGCTCGGCCTCCTGGCCGTAGATCTCCTTGAAGCGTTGGTCAGTGATCTCCTCGGGAAGCCCTTGGAAGACCACCCGGCCATCTTTCAGCCCCACCACATCGGTGCCGTAGCGGCGGACCAGGTCCAAGAAGTGGAGGCTGCAGATGACGGTTATGCCGTCTTCTCGGTTCAGTTGTTCCAGATACCTAAGAATGGAGTGGGCCAAAACGGGGTCTAGGCTGGCTACCGGCTCATCGGCCAGCATGAGCCTGGGTTCCTGCATCAAGGCGCGGGCGATGCCCACCCGTTGCCGTTGCCCACCGCTCAGGTCATCGGCTCGCTTGGCCGCCAGATCGGCGATGCCCACCCGCTCCAGGTTCCCCATGGCCCTCTTTACTTCCCCCTGGGGGAAGCGGATGATGCTTTGCCAAGGGTTGACATACCCCAGCCTCCCCGAGAGGACGTTGGTCAGGACCGAAGAGCGCTCCACCAGGTTGAACTCTTGGAAGATGAAGCCTATGTGGCGGCGGATCCGTCGCAACTCCTCGCCCGAGGCGGCCGTGATGTCCGTCCCGTCCCAGATGATCCTCCCCTTAGTGGGTTCGATGAGACGGTTGATGCACCGCAGCAGGGTCGATTTGCCCGCCCCGCTTAGGCCTAAGATCACCAGGAACTCGCCGTCCGGCACCTCGAAACTAATGTCGTCCAGGGCCAGGGTGCCATCCTCATAGATCTTGGTCAAATGCTCTACCTGTAACACAATTTCCTCTCCTTACACAGATAGAGAAGGGGAATCTTGCTCTCCCCCTTCTCTACCTAGAGCAACACTGCATCTCCCTATTCGGCCAGTTCCTCGAGGTCGACACCAGCGGCATCGAGGGTTGCCCGGAAGGGGTCGTAGAAGGAGTCGTCCTTCTCTATCACCGCGTCCCAGCCGTAGGCCAGTCCCATGGCTTCGACGCCCTCGTCGGTGGCCATGATCTCCAGGAAGGCCTGTACTATATTTTCCCTCATGTCGGCCGGGAAATCCTTGATGAACTGGAGGCCATCGTTGGGGATCTCATCCGATTCGGCGATAACTACCACCTTATCATATACATCTGGGTAGTCATCAGCGATCGTGTCCCGGGCGTCGACATAACACGCTCCGGCATCGCAGTCCCCTTGATAGACCGCCAGGACAACATTGGGATGGCTGCCGGCCTCTGTCTGCTGGGCCAGGTCGGTGTCCGGGTCCACTCCCACCGCCTGGAGCATGATGCTGGGGATGATGTAACCTGAAGTGGAGGCGGCATCTACCCAGCACATGGTCTTGCCCGCCAGGTCCTCTAATTTGGTGATCCCCGTATCGGCTCCAGCGATGATCTCTCCCGTGTAGTAGGGGGCACCGTAGCGGGAACTTACTAGGGCTACATCGACGCCGTACTTCTGGTTGGCCAGGAGGTAGGCGAAGGTGGCTAGGGTGCCCATATGGGCCTTTCCGGCGCCCATGGCCTCGATGACCGCCGAGTAACTGGTGGCCACAGTGCCCTCAATGACGTAGCCTGTCTTCTCCGACAGCAGGTCCTGTATCAAATCCGCGCCGGCGATGACATCTGGGGCCTCACCCGAGGGCACGAAGGCCAGGACGATGGGGTTGTCTTCCGTCCCTAGGGCTGGCTCCGCGGGTGCGCACCCGCCAACCGCCAAGGTTACAAGCAAGGCCAAGCCCAGGAAGAGAACACTATACTTTCTCATCTCCTTAACTCCTTTTTGGATCAGATTCTTTCGGCTATCACAATTCGTCAGTGGACTCTATCTATCACCCCCTTGCGAAACCAGTATGACTCCTGAGAGATAATACTACAAATCTATCCCTAAGGCAAGCGCCGGATATGCACAGCATTGACATTTTTACCCCAAGCCATTATACTAATCAACCCTATTACTCTAAGATATCATATTTGTAGTAGTCATAGTAGGACCGGTTGAAAGGTGGAAAACCCTCTGGGATAGCCTGGCCAGGCCCTACGCCCGTCCAGCAGTTGGTGGAGAAGGTGTGTACTGGATGAAGCGGAGTGCGGCAGGATGGCGATTAGAGGTGGTGATGGGCTCCTTATCATTGTGCAAGCCCCGAGTTATCCCCAAATCTGAGATGTTATCCACAGGAAAAGGGGGGGTTATCCACAAACATTGGAACAAAGGGCTTCCATAGAACCCTGAACGGACAGGGCCCCCGCGAAGGGGTCCCTAGTCTAAGGGGGGGTATGGTAGGCCATCTCTTTGATAGAGAGCAACTCGCGCCGCAAGGACTCCTGCTCGGCGAGGGAAGATATCTTCTCGTAGCCATAGAGGATGGTGGAATGATCTCGGCTGCCCAGAGCCCTGCCGATCTCCACGAGAGAGGCATCGGTCTCCTCGCGGGCTAAGTACATCGCCACCTGGCGAGGGAGAGCCACCGCCTTGCTGCGGCGAGGGCTTTTGAGATCCTCTACCGAGAGCCCATAGAAGTGGGCTACCGCCTTTATGATCTCTTGGAGGGAAGGGGGACGATGGGGAGCGATATCCTGGAGGGCGGCCTTAGCCGTCTCCACGGTGAGAGGAGAGGCCATCATGCTGGCGTAGGCGAGGACGCGATTGAGGGCCCCTTCCAATTCCCGAATATTGCTCTGGATCCTATGGGCCAAGAAATCGATCACCTCCGCCGGGATGGGGCAGCCTGCCCCGGTACCCCGGCCTGGCACGCCTTGGGGCAGGCGACTTGGGCCGGGAGACAGGCTCTCCGCCTTGAAGCGGAGGATGGCGGTACGGGTCTCCAGATCGGGAGGCTGGATGTCGGCGATCAACCCCCATTCGAAGCGCGACCGCAACCGCTTCTCCAGGGTGGAGATCGCCTTGGGGGGGCGGTCGCTGGAGATGACGATCTGCTTATTGGCAGCGTGCAAGGTATTGAAGGTGTGGAAGAACTCTTCTTGAGTGCTCTCCTTGCCGGCGATGAACTGGATATCGTCCACCAGGAGCAGGTCTATATAGCGGTATTTCAAACGGAACTCTTCGGTCGTCTGGTTGCGGATGGAGTTGATCAAGTCGTTAGTGAAACTCTCCGAGGAAACATAAAGAACCCTTAAGTTCTTTGTGAGGGGCACATGCCCGATGGCGTGGAGGAGATGGGTCTTCCCCAGCCCCACGCCTCCGTAGAGGAAGAGGGGGTTATAAGCCTCAGCAGGCTTGTGGGCCACGGCATAGGCGGCGGCATGGGCCAAGCGGTTGCTATTCCCCACGATGAAGGTTTCAAAGGTGTATCTGGGGTTAAGGGAGAGCGAAGATAGAGGGGCCGTCCTTATCCCTGCGGGATCCTGTAAGGACAGATCCCGTGGGAAGGGGAGAGCAGGATCCTGAACGGATAGGAGGGGCGGGGAGGGTTGTGTCTGATGGGCCCTGACTATGAACCTAACTTCTACTGTGTGACCCAGAATGCCCGCCAGAGTCCTCTTGATGGTGCCCAAGAGGCGGTTCTCCAGCCACTCTTTGGCGTAGGGGTTCTCCGTCCCCACGATGAGAAGGCCGTCCTCGTAAGAGACGGCAAACGTCCCCTTGAGCCAGGTGTCGTAGGTGGCCCGGGTCATCTGGAGTTGCAGCCTACCCTGGGCGGCCTGCCAGATTCGATGGACGTCCACGCTCTATATGACCCCTTCTGGACTGGCGAAAAAGGGTAGCATCCCAAGATGGGGAGGGAGGCTCTCCTTTCCTTCGGATGTCGAGGGCACTAGGTTGTCTTTGATAAGTTTCGGTGGTACAAATTGTACCTGCGGGGTTTTGAGTTGGTGCCCCAACCTTGGAAGCAAAGGATCCTCCAAACGATGGAGCGCCATGAGGGATCTTTCCCCTTGAAGTAGGCCGCCGGGTCAAGAGGCCCCAGGGCTCTCTGGGGGAAGAAGAGCCCGTTCCGCAAATCGTTTCTATTGTACCAGAGAAGCTATCCCCTGACAATATGTTAGACCTTAAAATGTAAGGAGGAGACCGATTTTTAAGAAAAGTTATGGTCAAGGGGAAGAGGGCAGGAGGCGGCTTGTTCCCCTCCCCAGCCGGGGCGGCCTCTTGGTGAAGGGCATGGTCTTAGCCCTCTTGACCTTCTCGCTCTTGGCAGCGGTGATGACCTGGTTCCTCTTCCTCGATGAGAAGGTGGTTCTAGGGATAGTTACCGATGATCTCTCGGGGCTGCCCCTAGCCGGCGCCCTGGTCACTATAGGCGAGACCGGCCAGGCTACGGATGACCAGGGGCGTTTCCGCTTTGAGGGTTTGAGGGGAGACCTGGCCGTCTCCGCTCAGGCGGAGGGGTATCGGGAGACCAAAGGCGGCATAGAGGTGGGGGGACTCTTCGCTAATGAGTTTCCCTTGGAGGTGATCCTCCGCCCCAACCTCCTGATAGGCACCGTTCGAGATGGGGAGACAGGCGAGCCTGTACCTGGGGCCAAGATCTCTACAGGGAGACAGATCACCCGGAGCGATGCCCAGGGGGGTTTTACCTTTCGCCGCCTGAAAATAGGGGCTACTATCTCCATCGTCGCCCCGGGGTATGAGCCTGGGGAGGCGGTTTTTCGGGGAGAGGAAGCCCAAGAGATACTCCTCCGGCCCCGGATCACGGTAGTAGAGGTGAAGGATGAGAAAGGGTTCCCTATCGCTGAAGCGGTCGTCTCGGCGGGGGAAGAGGTAGCGGAGAGAGGCCAGGAAGGGGTCTTCTTCCTGCGCCGCTTGAAGGAAGGGGCCCAGATCTCCGTCCTGGCTGAGGGGTACTATGGGGCGGAGGTCACCTACGAGGGCCGCTCGCCTTTAGAGGTAGTATTAGAGCGGAGCAGGGTAGTGGTAGCGGTCTATGACCTCTACACCGGCCAGCCGCTGCCCGGAGTGCTCCTATCCTGGGAAGACGGCTCCTTCGCGACCGATGCCCAAGGGCAGAACCAGATAGAGGGGGTTAAGACGGGGGATCGATTCCAACTGAAGGCGGATGGTTATGAGGGTGGGGAGGCGATATACGGCGGAGAGGGGATCCTGGAGATCGCCTTGCGACCCGACACCCTCCAGGGGGTGGTAAGGGATGGGAGTACCGGCACCTCTATTCCCGATGTCATTGTTCAGGTGGAGGAGAGGGTTTTTCACACCGACGCTAACGGGGGTTACTATCTGACCGATCTACCCGCCCAGGCGGCTTTGACTTTTAGCGCCTCGGGGTTCGAAGACCTCCAGATTGCGCTCCCCCATTCTACTACCCTGGACGTGGTCTTGGAACCTCTGGGGGCCACCTTTGAGGTCAAGGGGATATATATCACCTTTGGCCTCTTAGCTTCTGAGGAGAAGGTACGGGCTCTCATCGATATGGTAGCCCGCACGGAGTTGAACGCCGTAGTGGTGGATATGAAAGGGGATTCGGGACGGTTAGCCCACCATAGCGAGAACCCCCTGGCTCTAGAGATAGGAGCGGAACAGAAGGGGTGGATGGAGGTCCAGGAACTCCTCCGCCTCTGTCGGGAACGAGGCATCTATACTATCGCGCGGTTGGTGGTCTTCAAGGATTCAGTCCTGGCGAAGGGGAGGCCGGACTGGGCCGTCAAGCGACCTGACGGGACGCTCTTTGCTGATAGCAAGGGCTCTTTATGGGTCGATCCTTTACGCGAGGAGGTATGGGAGTATAATATCGCCATCGCCCGCGAGGTGGCGGCCCTGGGGTTCGACGAGTTGCAGTTCGATTATATCCGCTTCCCCACCGATGGGGAAACCGGATCGCTGGTCTATTCCCAGCCTAACACGGAGGAGTCTCGTTATGGGGCCATCCGGGACTTCATGGCTCGGTTAGAAGGGGGGCTGGAATCTTTTGGCGTCTTCACCTCCGCTGACCTCTTCGGTCTCACCGCCTGGCTGGACCATGAGGCTAATATCGGACAGATGGTGGAGAACGTGGCTCCTTACGTGGACTATCTATCTCCCATGCTCTACCCCTCCACCTTCACCCCCGGTCTCTTGCATTGGGGGGCGGATAGGAGGCCGACCGAGTACCCCTATGAGGTGGTTTATGAGAGTCTCATCAGGATGCTAGGCCGCACCGATAAGCCCCTGCGGCCCTGGCTTCAACACTACGCCGACTACCAATACCACCTCCCCTTCGGCTTGGAGGAGTACCGAGCGCAGAGGGAAGCGGCCTACGACGCCGGGGCCCAGGGTTGGCTCTTCTGGAACGCCAGCGGCATATACGAGGAGGCACTCTTTCAAAGTGATTAGAGTTGCAAAAGAAGCCGCTCTCTGATAGACTAGCCTGGTTTGAGAAAAGGAGGGACATAGCATGGAACTAGCGGAGATGATACGCAGTATCCCCGATTTTCCCGTGGAGGGGATCCTCTTCAGGGATATCACCACCCTGATCCAAGACCCTGACGCTTTTCAAGGGGCGGTGGACTCCTTGCTTGACAGTTGCGTGGGCAAGGAGATAGATGTGGTGGTGGCCATAGAGGCCCGGGGCTTCATCTTCGGGGCCCCCATGGCCTATGAGTTGGGGGCGGGCTTCGTCCCCGTGCGGAAGCCCGACAAACTCCCTTGGGAGAAGATCACTGCCTCCTATACCTTAGAGTATGGGACCAACGTCTTGGAGATGCACGCCGATGCCATCGAGCCCGGGCAGAGGGTGCTCATCGTGGATGACCTTTTGGCCACCGGGGGCTCCGCCAAGGCCACGGCGGAATTAGTGGAGAGGCTGGGCGGAGAGGTAGTGGGGTTCGTCTTCCTCATCGAACTCACCGACCTCAAGGGGATAGACAAACTAGAAGGGTATGATGTCTTCTCCCTGATAGAATATTAACTCGACCAGCGGTAAGGTCGACTACCTCATCGAGACCTGTAGAAGTTCAACCGCCACTTGATATATCGCTTGCTCTACTCGCCGAGTTCATGGTCACCTTTGGCGATGACCTTCTCCTTTAATTCTAAGACCCGGTTCGATACCCTCGCCTCGTGATACCAAAAACACCGAGCGGTAAACTCGGTGCTTCCATTTAGGCGCACTTCTTTCTATCGCTTCAGGATCTCCCGCTTCCCATACTGCCTCTCATACCACGCTCTATATTCACCGCTCTTTATCTTCCGCCACCACCACTCGTTCTCCATGTACCACTTAACCGTCTTCTCCAGCGCTTCTTGGAAGGTGTGGCGGCTCCTCCAGCCCAGGGGTTGGAGTTTGGTGGTATCTAAGGAGTAGCGGCGGTCGTGCCCCGGCCGATCTTCCACATGTTGAATTAGGCTCTCGGGCTTCTTGAGAAACCTGAGGATCTGTTTGGCCATATCGATATTGCGGATTTCCACGCCGCTCCCCACGTTGTAGATCTCCCCTATTTTCCCCCGGTGGAGGACGGTGTCTATCCCCTCGCAGTGGTCGATGACCCATTGATAATCTCGCATCTGCAGCCCATCGCCGTAGAGGGGGAGAGGCAGGTCGTCGAGGGCGTTGGTGATAAAAAGCGGCACCACCTTTTCGGGATACTGGTAGGGGCCGATGCTATTGGAGCCTCGGGTTATGACCACCGGGGTGCTATAAGTGGTATAGTAGGCCAGGCACATCAGATCGCCCCCGGCCTTGCTAGCCGCATAGGGGCTCCGGGGGCGCAGGGGGTCACTCTCCACCGAAGAGCCGGTCATCACCTCCCCATATACCTCGTCGGTGGATATCTGGACCATCCGTTCCAGGGCGAACTTCTTAGTGGCCTCAAGCAAGACATAGGTGCCATAGATATCGGTCTGGATGAAACTGCCCGGCTCCAGGATGCTCCGGTCCACATGGGTCTCGGCGGCGAAGTTCAAAATGAGATCGATCCCCTCCTCCTGGACCACCCGGTCAACGAGGGGCATGTCGCAGATATCGCCCCTCACAAAGGAGTACCGGGGGTTGTCCTCTAGATGGCGGAGGTTATCCAGGTTGCCAGCATAGGTCAATTTGTCGTAAACCACCACCCGGTAATCGGGATAGTTTTCCAGGATATAGCGGGTGAAGTTGGAGCCGATGAAGCCGGCCCCTCCGGTGACGAGCAGGCTTTTCAGGCCATCCTCCTAGAGTTTCTTGCCCCGGCGGGCATAGGCTTCCCTCATCAGATCTTGGACATCCTCCACGGTGAGGAGATAGGTCTCCGTCTTCTTTTCACCCCTTATGTCCCCGGTAGTGGAGACGCGACCCTGGAGGATTACCCCCTCCTCGGTCTCGATGAGGCGGATGTTGCTGAAGCCGTGCTGGTCTATATAGTGGCCGATGGCCCTTAAGAGATCCTGGCAATCTGTCTTGGGCAACCCTTGGAAGAGCCTCATCCTGATCTCCTCTCCAGGAGTCTCTCTAGGTCATCGTGGCTTAGGACCTTGGTTCTAAGGACAAAGTCAAACCCCTTGCGGGTGCTCATGAGGGCCCGACCTTGGACTACCATACCTCCCTCCACCTCGAGGAGGCAGATATCGCGTAACCGTTCCTTCTCTGCATAGCGTCCCACTGCCTGGAGCGCTTCCTCATAGCGTAACCTTCTGGGTTGGGGCTGTTCGGCCATGGGGACCTCCTTCAACCGGCAAATATCCGGACTAGTTTCCTGGCTGCCTTTCGTGGGGAGGCGTACCTCTTCCACAGGTAGCGGAGCCTGCGCTTGAAGGCGTTCCAGGGGGTGCGCCTTTGGGACTCCTCCAGAGCCCAATTGAGGAACTGGCTGTCCAGCCCCTTTATCTTGGTCTCCGTGGGGTTGCGGCGGTATTGATCGTGACTGGTGATGAGGCAGAGGTTATTCTCCAGGCAGTACTCATAGAGGTCGCTGCCCGGATGGGGGGTGTAGAAGGCCGGGCTGTAGTAATCGGGGTCTATCTCTTTCAGCATGGAGATGGTGTCTTTCACCTCTTCTTTGGTCTCTGTGGGGATGCCTAGCATGTAGTTGGCCCAGATCTTGATGCCGTACTTCCTACAGATACGAGCCGCCTCTAGGTTGACCTGCCGGGTCGTCCCCTTGCGTAGAAAGCGCAATACCCGGTCGTTGCCGCTCTCGAAGCCGATGAAATAACCCCTACAACCGGCTTCAGCCATTAACTCTACCATCTCCTCATGGCGGACGATGATATCGGCTCGGCTTTGACAGAAGAAGGGCTGTTCAAACTCCTCTTTGTATCTCTGGCAGAACTCGGCCACCCACTCTCCATCCTCGGTGAGGGTGTCGTCGTGGAACATGAAACTGGCGAAATGATACCTTTCGCCGAGTTCCCTCAGTTCAGCCATCACGTTTCCGGGGCTACGCCGGCGCACCTTCCGGCCGAAGAGGATCCGCTCCGCCGGCTGACAGAAGTTACAGTTGTAGCGGCAGCCTCGCCCGGCGATGAGGGTCACAAAGGGCGGCGGTAACTCCTCCACAAAAGGGACCTCCGGGGAGTCGAGGGAGTAGCCGTGGCGTCGCCACTCCTGGAGGAAGAGATCCCGATCCACGAAGGGCAGGGAATCGAGATCCGGCCGTTCGCCTCTCAAAACGCGTTGTGATGGCGGATCGCCATCCTGGATGGCGTGCAATAGTTCGACGAAAGTTATCTCCCCCTCGCGGGTGACGATGTAGTCGATCTTTTGGTTCTCGGCCACCTCCTCGGTGACGAGGGTGGGGTGGGGGCCGCCGACCACGATGATGATGCGGGGATCTGTCTCCTTGACCACCCCTATAGATTTCATGGCCGGGTTGTAGTCGACGCTCATCATGGTGACCCCCACCAGATGGGGCTGGCGCCTTTTGATCTCTTCCGCCAGGTCATCCCAACCCGAGAGGGCCCGCAGGTCGATGAGGTTTACCTGGAAACCGTGGCTCTTGGCGCAGGCCGAGAGTTGTGCCAGACCGTGGCTAATCCAGCTGGCTTCCATCCCCTGACCCAGGGAGTTAAAGCCGTAGCCCGCTATGCCGGGGTAGATAAGGGTGATCTTCAGACTCATCTCAAGGTCGTCTTACTATCAGACTAAGGCCATTTGTGCCAAGGCTGCTTGGCCGGAGGGTCGGCTCACCTCCAAATAGAGGGCTATTTCTTCCGCTTCCTTTGCCATCGGGTTCTCTTGAGGAGTTTTCGATGTTTGTGCTTAGCCAGCTTCTTCTTTCGCCACTTTTTGACGTTAGGCACTCTTTATCTTTCCTTCCCAAGATTCATAGTATCCCTACCTTGCTATGGTCTCCCAGGGTCATCTTGTAGGCTTTCGGTTTCTTGGGGGAACGGGTGATCTCTACGTACCGCCCGATGAGGCTATCTTCGATCCGGCTCTCCACATCGATGATGCGGCAATGTTCCAGGACGATGCAATGTTCCAACTCCGAGTCTTCTATGAGGACGTGATGATAGATGGAGGTGAAAGGCCCGATATAAGAGTTTATGATCTCGCTCTCCTCGCCTATGATGGCCGGCCCGCGGATGACGCTGTTTTTCACTCGGGCTCCCCCCTCGAGGGTCACCTTGCCGTTGACCTGGGAATCGTTGTCCACCTGCCCCTCCATGCGGGGCTGGAGTTCCTCTAGGACCAGACGGTTAGCCTCTAGGATATCGCCTGGCTTCCCGGTGTCGATCCAAGCGCCGACGATGATCTGGGGAGAGACTTTTAATCCCTGGTCGATGAGGTGTTGGATGGTGTCGGTGATCTCCAGTTCGCCACGGGCTGAAGGCTGGATATTGTTCACCGCTTCGAAGACGTGGTGGTCGAACATGTATATCCCGATCACCGCCAGATCGCTCTGGGGCGCCGGGGGCTTCTCCACCAGCCGAACCACCCTACCATCCTTCACTTCCGCCACACCGAAATCTTGAGGGTTGGGGACCTTGTAGAGGTGGATCTGGCAGGCGGGAGCCTCGTTTTCGAAGTTCCGCACCAGGGAGACGATGCCATCGCGGACGAAGTTGTCGCCCAAAAATAGGACGAACCGCTCTTTTTGGATAAAATCTTGGGCGATCTTCACCCCATGGGCGATGCCCAGAGGGACCGGCTGTTCGATGTAGGTAACGTGAGCCCCGAATCTACTGCCGTCTCCCACCGCGGCCATGATCTGGTCTTTGGTATCCCCTACCACTATCCCCAGATCGGTGATCCCCGCTTCCACCAGGTTCTCGATAGCGTAGAAGAGGACCGGTTTGTTAGCCACGGGCACCAGTTGCTTGGCCCCCGTATAGGTGAGGGGGTAGAGACGAGTACCTTTGCCGCCAGAGAGGATTAAGCCTTTCATAATGTACTCCCGATGAGGGTAGAGGGATGGGCTCCAGTTAACCCTCTACGCTTGTTTCTGTTCCGCATAATAGCGGTGAAGGCTGATGTCCATACGCACGTTGTTGAGAACCGCCCCTACTAGGCGGGCGTTAACCTTCTCCAGGAGCGCTTTCGCCCGCTGGGCGTGATCTCGCTTGGTGGTGCCAGCGTTTATCACTAGTAACACCCCATCCACCTTAGAGGCCAAGACCGCCGCATCGGTCACCGCTATGATGGGCGGGGCGTCGAAGAGGACAAGGTCCGCCCTTTCCCGCAAGGTGGCGATGATCTCCCCCATCCGTCGGGAGCCCAGAAGTTCCGAAGGGTTGGGCGGGAGGGGCCCGCTGGGGAGCAGTTTCAGGTTCGGGACCGGCGTCTCTTGAAGAGGAACGTTCTTGAAAGCCTCTTCATCGACGACCATGCTGGTCAGCCCTACGCCGTTCCCTACCCTAAAGATCTCGTGTTGAGAGGGACGGCGGAGGTCACAATCGACCAGGATCACCTTCTGTTCCGCCTGGGCCAAGGTGACGGCCAGGTTGGCCAAGGTGGTGGATTTCCCCTCCTCGGGGCCAGCGGAGGTGACGACCATGGTCCTCAGGGGCTTATCTAGGCTGGCGAACTCCAGATTGGTGCGCAAAGTCCTATAAGCCTCACTAATGGGAGAGCGAGGGTTGCTAATAGTGACCAGGCTCTCCTGGCGGTTGTTAGCCATTATCATCCTCCACATCAGCACACATTAGAGTTATCTGCGGCGGCGGAACCACCATCGCCCTCGAGCAGGGTTGGCGCTCCCTTCCCCGGCGGAGATGGTGGGGATGGAGCCCAAGACCGCCACCCCCACATACCGCTCCACATCCTCTGAGGAGCGGATAACATCGGATTCGAGGTATTCCAAGCCGAAAGCCAAGATGCCTCCTAGAAGCAGGCCCAAGATGGCTCCCGCCAGAGCCAAAGTCTTCGTCTTCGGCCAGTGTACCCAACCATACTTGGCAGGCTCCAGGATGAGGATCTCCACCCTATCTTGGCGGTCGATATCCATAGTTCGAGTTGCATGGTACTCCGCAAAATCATAGGCCAAGGCGTTGGCCACATCGCGGGCGTCCTCAGGGTTGGGAAGATCGACCTCGATCTCGATGAGGAAATCCTCTGGTATGGGCGCTACCTTGACGATAGCCAATAACTTCTCGGGCGGGATATCTAACTCTAACTGATCGATGATCGCTTGCGCTCTCGCCGTGGTGTGGATCTGGTTCCCGAACTGTCTCAAAAGTTGTTCGGCAGCCAGGGTCAATCCGTAATCGTATCGGGCGGGGATCACCTGCAAGATGGCGGTAGAGCGATAGATAACTTGCTGCGTCTTGGCGAAAATTACCGCACTGCCCGCGGTTATCACCGCCACCAGGAGGATTATCCACCCTCGCTTGAGAAGCACTCCGGCGTACCGTTTCAACTCCATTCTCGACTCCTAAATTGGCGAAGACTATTTTACCATACCTTCCCCCAGCAGGCAAAGGGCTAGGGTCTCCGGTGGCGCCACCGTTCCCAGATAGAAGGGGCGGGGATGCGGCCCAGGACGGGTATCCCCAAAGCCTCCACCTCTTTCGTCTCTCGGATGGAGTCGTCAAAATAATCGAGGAGAAAAGCCAGGCCCACCCCGGCGATGAGGCCTAAAAGGATCCTTATGGGGAGGTCGAGTCTCTGCCTTAAGGGAACCCCTAGGGTGGTGAGAGTGGGAGGGTCGATGACGAATACCTGAGCGCCTACAGCTCCCAGTTGGGGCAAATATTTCTCGCTCTCCTCTTCCAGGGTCGAGATAGTAGCCTCGGCGATAGCCTCCAGTTCTTGCCTGTCCGGCCAGGTGATGCGGATGGTGAGTATACGGTGTTGCTTGGCTGCCACGGTGTAGCCTTGCACCGCTCCTGCGGGGATGGCGACGCCCATATCTTCCAACCTCTCGTTTACATCTTGGGCGAAGACTTGGCTCTTCACTATCTCGCTGAAATCGTCCGCGAAATACTCGGAGGCCAGTTCATAATTGTAGAGATCCTCCCCGGTGAGGGGGGTATCGGAGGGAGGGTTCACGCCGATGGTAAAGCGCATGCTGGCTTGGTGGAGGGGGGTATAAGGGGCACGGAAGAGGATGCCCGCTATTGAGGCCACCAGGGGTAGTAGGATGACCACCCACAAATGTCGCCTCACGATCTTCCCATATTGGCGGAGTTCCATACTACCCTCCTCTCCTCATCTGGGCCCATCTCTCCTCTATGAACTCCTGCAGTTGGGCCTTAAACCTCTTACGATCGTACTTGGCCGCATGAGCCCTTATAGTGAGGGGATCAAAACGCCGGTCATCGAAATCCTTGACCGTCCTGGCCAAAGCCTCAGCCGATTGTTGGCTGAACAAGAGGCCGGTCTCCCCCTCGACCACCGTCTCTAGGGCTCCACCGCCAGCGTAGGCGATGACCGGCCTTCCGCAGGCCATCGTCTCTAAGGGAACCAGGCCGAAATCCTCCTGACCAGGGAAGATGAGGGCTCGGCAACGGGATAAGCAATGAGTTAACTGCCCATCCGGCAGGCGACCGAGGAAGTTGATGTTCGGTCCAGCCATGGCCTTAAGCCTCTTTTCGTCTCTCCCCTCGCCGATGATGAAGAGAGGAAGCCCCAGGTGGTTGAAGGCCTGGATGGCGATATCGATCCGCTTATAGGGGATGAGGCGGGAAACGATGAGGAAATAATCCTCAGGACTACTTGCTGCCTGGAACCTCTCCCTGTCCACCGGCGGGTAGATGACGGTCGAATCCCGTTGGTAGAACCTCTTGATCCGCTCCTGCACCTCTTGAGAGATGGCCACGAAGTGGTCTACCCTATCGGCCGCAGCTCGGTCCCAGAGGCGCAAGCGATCTATTAGAAGGGGCAGAAAGGCCCGCATCAACCAAGGTATCCTCTCCCTCTCCACATATTCCTCATAGTTCCATAGGAACCTGGTGGGGGTGAGGCAGTAGCAGATATGCAAGGTCTCTGGCGGCGTCTTTACCCCATGGCAGAAGGCGCTTTTGTTGCTGATTATCAATTCGTACCCAGAGAGGTCGAAACTTTCGAAGGCCAAGGGGTAGAGGGGCAGGAAGGGTTGGTGGTGCTGGTTTACGAAGGGGAGGCGGTTCAACCAAGAGGGGCGGATATCCCACCCTTGCCACTCCCTGGGCATCGCCTCTGGCCAGTAGATGGAGGTGTAGATGGGGGCCTCTGGGTAGATCTCGTGGAGGGCTGAGAGCACCTGCTCCGCCCCCCCGTATTGGTTCAGCCAGTCGTGGATGATAGCCACTTTCATAACCTTTGCTTTTTGACCATCCCTTCAATGGCTTTGCGCACAGTTTACGCGAGGGTATGGGGGTGAAGACGAGCCGTGAGATGTCGCTGTAAGTATACCTTGGAGGTTCTCTTCCCTCAACCGCCGCAGGCCTTTCATCGTCGGCTCAATCTTCGGCGGTTCCTTGGTAGCCTTGATGGCGCTCTCCACATCTTTGAGCCCGTTCCCGGTTACCAGGACGACTATCAACTCTTGGGGGTCGATCTCGTCCGCCAGTTTGACCAGCCCGGCGAAGCCGGCGGCCCCGGCTGGCTCGGCGAAGATGGCGGCTTCTCTTCCCAGTTGCCTCATAGCCTCTAGTATCTCCTCATCGCTCACGGCCACGTACTGGCCCCCGCTCTCCCGCACGGCGCGGAGGGCCTTCACCCTGTCCCGGGGGACACCCACGGAGATACTGTCCGCTATGGTGTGAGGGACTATCGGCTGGAATACACCGCTCTTCCAGGTCCGCACTAGGGGAGCCGCCCCCTCCGCTTGTACGCCCACGAGTTTAGGGAGGCGCTCTATGAAGCCCAAAGCCAGGAGATCCTTGAACCCCTTGTGCAAGCCGCCGATGATGCAGCCGTCCCCCACGGAGACGAAAACCATATCCGGGGCCTGCCAACTCAACTGTTCACAGACCTCCAAGGCGGCCGTCTTTTTCCCCTCGGAAAGGTAAGGGTTATAGGCGGTATTCCTCGAATACCAGCCGAACTCATGGGAGGCCTCAAGGCAGAGGTCGAAAGCCTCATCGTAGCTGCCCTTTACCATGATCACTTGGGCCCCGAAGATCAAGAGTTGAGCCACCTTAGCCTTGGGGGCGCTTTCGGGGACGAAGATGACGTTTGGCATGCCCACGCTGGCCGCCAGTCCAGCCAGCGAGGAGGCCGCATTCCCCGTGGAGGCGCAGGTGATGATCCTCTTACCCAATTCTTGGGCTTTCACCACGCCCATGGCGCTGGCCCGGTCTTTCAGAGAAGCGGTGGGGTTCCGCCCCTCGTCCTTCAAATAGAGGTTCGAGAGGCCGAGTTTCTCCCCCAAGCACTTGGCCCGATAGAGGGGGGTCCAGCCCACCTGGAGAGGGGGGAGGGGGCTTTCGGCGTCCACGGGGAGGAGAGGCTTGTACCGCCAGATGGAGTGGTCGGGGTTTTGGGCCAACCCTTCTTTGGTTAGCCTCCTACCGATGAGTTCGTAGTCGTATTGGACGTCCAAGATGCCCTCATAGCCATGCTTAGGGCAGACGTAGGGCACCTCTTGGGCACCATATTCTTCCCCGCAAAGGACACACTTCAAGCCTAGGACGTGATCCATCTCATCTCTTGGGGGTTCGGTATTCCTCTAGAACCTCGTGGATATGGCTTAGATGTTCCCTCTCATGCTCCAGGAAGCGGCGGAAGACCTTGCGGGCCATCCACTCCTCGCCGTAGTGGATAGTGACTCGCTCTAATTCCTCGGGAGTGAGGTTTTGCAGCCGCTCCGCCGCCATCTGGCGGATGGTCTCTAGCCTCTCGAAGGGATCCCGGGGCCACTCGGTGAGGCGCTGGATATACCACCACTCGGCGTTGGCGATGTGCTCTAGGATTTGCTTGATGGGCCAGGACTCCTCGTCGCGTCTCCAAGCCAACACCTCATCAGAGAGGCCGGAAAGTGTGTCCAGCAGGGCCTGGCGAGAGAGTTCCATCTTTCGCAAGAGCGTCCCTATCTCCTCAGACTTCAAGGGCTCCTTATCTTCGGGGAAGGTGAGGGCCTCGGTCTCCTCCACATCCAGTTCTACATCAGCGACACTGGCCGGGAGGCTTTCGTCCTCCTGGCCGAAAAGAGCGAGGTAGTTTCCGAGGAGATCTTTGAGGTTGCTGAGGGCCTCCTCTTTGGTCCTGCCCCTGGCGGCGCAGCCGGGTAGGGCTGGAATATGGGCTAAGGGGCCTCCCTCGGAGGGCGTCCCCTCTTCTACATCTAGATAAACCTTGTACCTCATCTTCCCTCCTAATGGGGCGTGATTCTCGTTCCCGTCTCCCCTCGCAGAGCGCGGGCCAGGTTCTCTGGTGAGGTGATGAGGGCCTCCTTGCCTCCCTCCTCCAGGAACTTTATCACCGCCCTTATCTTGGGCCCCATACTCCCCGGAGGGAAGTGCCCTTCTCGCAAATAGTTCTTAGCCTCCGAGAGGGTCATCCGATCTAGGTCGACACGGTTGGGCTTTCCGTGGTTGAGGGCCACCTTCTCTACCGCCGTAGAGATGAGAAGGAGATCGGCCTCGATGCCTGTGGCCAGAAGCCCTGAGGCGTAATCTTTATCGATAACCCCTTCCACTCCCCGCAGGGAACCATCCTCCTCCACCACCGGGATTCCACCTCCGCCCACGGCGATGACCACGAACCCCAGCCCGATGAGGGCCTTTATAGCCTCCTGCTCCACGATGCGCATGGGTATGGGAGAGGGAACCACCCGTCGCCAGCCCCTGCCGGCGTCCTCCATGATATGCCATCTCTCCTCATCCCGGTACGTCTTGGCCGTCGTCTCGTCGTAGAAGGGGCCGATGGGCTTGGTGGGGGTCTCAAAAGCCGGGTCGTCCTTATCCACCACCACCTGGGTAACCACCGTGACCACGGGCTTTTGCATGCCCCGCTTCTCAAACTCGTTCCCTAGGCTCTGCTGGATCATGTAGCCGATAGCCCCTTGGGTATCGGCTCCGCAGGAGTCCAGGGGGACGGTGTGCAGGATGTGGCTAGCCAACTCAGAACGTATGAGGATGAACCCTACCTGGGGGCCGTTGCCGTGGGTGATGACCACCTCCCAGCCTTGCTCGATCATATCGGCGATGTGGATGCAGGTCTCGCGAGTGGAGGCGAACTGGTCGGCCACCGTTTGGTGGTCCTTATCTTTGATCAGGGAGTTGCCGCCGATGGCTACTACGGCTACCTTGGCCATATCTTACCTCCCTTGGCGTAAAGGGCTCAGGTTTAGCCGAACTATATCACCTTTTGCCCCTCTTATCAATAGGCAGAAGCCCCCAGTGAAAAGCCACTGGGGGCCTATTCTTTGAATGCGGATGCTTAGGTTACTTGTGGTTAAGCACTATCACCTTCGGCTTTTCTGGCAGCGTCTCTCTGGTGGACGAGGCCGGTACGTAACTCGAACTGTTTCCTTTCGGCGGGGCTTAGGGTCTCCGTCATATCTAGTTCAAACCTTGGAACCTCTTAAGAGCTCAGGTCCTTGGCTATAAAGGGAGACGAAGGCACAACGACATATTTCTAAATGGTATGTGAACTTCTCCTAGATGCCAATCCCCCCTTGGGCTAGTTGCTCTGGGTCAGGTATCGCTCCACCCGGCGGCCAATAAGGATATATCTGAACTCTCTTCCTTGCAGGGTGGCCCAGGCTCCGTAGAGGCCGTAGCCCATAAAGGCGAGCCAGATGAGGAGCCCCAGGGCGAAAATGGCGAAGGGCGCCAGGCTGAAGAGGACTAGAGGCGCCGCCGGAAAGACCCCTGCGGCCGGCCCCTCCCCTTCGGCGGCAAAGCCCAGGAAGGAAGCGAAGAACATCATGCCGAAGGTGGAAAACATATAACAGCCCATGCAGAGGAAGTAGCCGAGGACCTCCAGAAACTGATAGGCTGCCGCCTGAAGCGTTTGGAACCCCACAAAGGAGGATCTCTCCTTCTGAGTGGCCCAGATGAGGATAGGGGCCAGAAGCCCTATGACGGGCAAGATGACCATGCTGTGGGCCAAGGCGGCCAATATCTTGTCTTCCTGAGCAACGGATTTATTCATTTTCTTCCCCTTGTGTCACCCCGATTCGATAGCCAGACCAAGGATAGCCTAGATCTCCCCCATAGTCAAGGCCATGATCGCCTTCTGCACGTGGAGCCTGTTCTCCGCTACCTCGTAGATGATGGAGCGGGGGCCAGAGGCTATCTCATCGGTCACTTCATGGCCCCGGTCCACGGGCATGGGGTGGATGAAGAGAGCGTCCTTGGTGAGGGCCATCTTCTTGGCGTCGCAGATCCAATCTCTATACTCCCTGGCCCTCTCTATCTCGCTCCTCTTATCGAGTTGGCCATCTTTGTAGGCCTGGGGGCTCATCCAGTTGCGGGAATAAACCACATCGGCTCCCTCATAGGCCTTTTCTTGGTCGTGGGTTATCTCGAACCTGCTTCCAGCCCTCTTGGCGTTCTCCTCACAGGCGGCGATAACCTCCGGGTCGAGGTCATACCCCTCTGGATAACACAAGGTTACATCCATCCCTAAGCGGCTGTTGATGAGGAGGCTCTCTTGGACCGAGCACCAGGATCTGACCAGGGCTCCATGCCCCCAAACTTGAAGCAACCTCTTGCCTCGGAAATCCCTACCCAGGTGGGCGCGCAGGCCCATCGCATCGGCCAGTCCCTGGCAGGGGTGGTATTTGTCGTGGGCCAGGGAGATAATGGGCACGCTGGCCCATTTGGCGTATTCCCGCAGAAGCGGCTCGCCCTCCCCGTAGGCGCTTATCTTATCTTCCAGGATGCGGATGCCGATGCCACAGGCGTACCGGCTCATCACCTGGGCGGCGTCTTCTATCGTCTCCCCTGGGGTAGTGGCCGTCTTCAGCCGCATCGCCCTGGACTCAAGGAACTGGGCGTGTCCGCCCAACTCCGTGGCCGCGCACTCGAAACTCTGCCTGGTGCGCACCGAGGGGTTGTAGAAGAACATGAAGAAGGTCTTGCGGTTCAGGCAGTTGTTGTAAGGGTGGTCATAGCGGCGGGCCTTCATCTCCTCCGCCAGTGAGAGCACGGCCTTCAGTTCTTCGATCTCCCAATCCTGGGTGCAGATCAAGTCTTTGCCGTGAAGGTTCATGGCTGCTCTCCTTCATACGCTCATTGGATTCGAGCCTTTAGGCGGGCATCTGAAAATCATCGCCCTCGATAAAGTCGATGACCGGGTAGCGTTGCCAACAATCAGCCAACCATTTCTCGCCCTTCAAATTCCTATAGTAGTGGTAACTGGAGAACTCCCAATCCCGCAGGTTCTGCACATAGCCATGCTTGACGGGGTTGTGGTGAACGTAATTGAAGCGTGTCCACAAGTCAGCCTCTGTTCGGATGCAAGCGTCCCAATAATTGTGCCATATTTGTCTGCCTGCTGTATCGTCTCTCCGGTTGATCTGGCGAGAGGTACTGCCGTGAAGCCGTCCGAAGAATCGAGGGAGGGCATTGCCCCGCTGGGTTTTGAAGATCACGTGGTAATGATTATCTAGGATTACCCAGGCGAGCAAGGCAAGGTTGAATTCCGGCATGAGTTCCCTTAGCCTATCACGGATGAGAGCCTTGGCATATACGTCTGAGAGCAAAGGGGCGTGGTTTAGTGTGGCAGCGGTGACAATGTACCAAGTGTCATCGAGGAAGATATGGGGCGGGTGGTGATTTTTCATCTTCAAACTGTTCTTTAGTATGTTCTTTATTTTAACTCTTTCAGACTTAACTCTATCAAGTGGTATTCTCCAAATATCAGAGACGATCTTGTCTGGAACTGTACTCAATAGCATATGACATTTACCACATAGAGTAATCAGATTAGAAAGCTCTGCTTCACCCCCCTCACTCCTTGGAGTTATATGATGAACTTGGGCGCTAGGCTTCTTACCACATAGTCTGCATTGGTAATTATCTCTCACCAAGACAAGATACCTAACATTTCCCCAATTGGACATTTTATTACCCATCTTTTTGTGTGCTACCAATTTCACTTAACTATTGATAGATGCAATACTTCGTCTATGTTTCCAAATCGGCGTATTATGCGAACAAAATTCGCCCATACTACAGTTACGCCTTACCTCATGGTCAGGGCCATCACCGCCTTCTGGACATGTAGTCTATTCTCCGCCTCGTCGAAGACCACCGATTGGGGCCCGTCTATAACCTCGTTGGTCACCTCGAAGCCCCGGTCGCAGGGGAGGCAGTGCATGTAGATAGCATCCTTGTGGGCCAGTTTCATCTTCTCTTCGTCGCAGATCCACTCCCTGTTAGCGTCGAAGATCTCCTGTGTCCTCTTCTCGTCCAGTTGGCCAACCGGTGGAGCGTGCATGATGGCTGCTGTCCAGGCCTTGGGATAGACCACATGGGCTCCCTCAAACGCCTCTCGCATATCGTTGGAGATGGCAAACGACCCTCCATACTTCTCGGCGTACCCTTGGCAGGCTTTGAGCACTTCGTCGTCCAGTTCCATCCCTTTGGGGTGGGCCAGGACCACCTCCATCCCCATCATGGTGGCGGCGATGACGGCGCTCTGGGGGACGGCACGGGGCTTATGGACGCTGGGAGAGCAGGCCCAACTCATGACGAATTTCACACCTTCGAAGGTGCCGAACTTCTCCTTGACGGTGAGAACATCCGCCAGGCCCTGGCAGGGGTGGTACTTATCGCATTCCATGTTGATGACCGGGATGTCGGCCCAGTAAGCGAAATTCCGCTCTATCTCGTGGGCTTTGCCGTAGACCCACCCCACGGGGTCGCCATAGCAGCGGATGGAGATGGCGTCTCCCATGCGGCTCAATACCCGAGCCACATCGGCCACCCGCTCCGTCTCGTAAGCCCGCTCATCGCCGGCCAGGGCGGGGGCGTATATCTTCCCCGGCTCTAGAAAGTGGGCATGACCGCCCAATTGGGTCATCCCCGCCTCGAAGGAGTTGCGGGTCCTAAGGGAGGCGTTGTAGAAGATCATGAAGAGGCTCTTGCCCCGCAGGAGGTGGTCATGGGGATCGCCGATGGCGAACCTCCGCTTGAGGTCCAGGGCTACATCTAAGATGGTCTCTGTCTCTTCCCGGCTGTAGTCGAGCAAAGTAAGGAAATCTCTACCTCGGAGGCTTTTCGTCTTCACTCTGTTTTTCTCCTTTCCCCAAGGCCCGTAGCGAGATGCCCAAAAGTTGATACCCTTTGGCATTATATTAGGGGCCGCATTCGCCGTCAACAAAGCCCCTTCTGCTTCCGGCTGGATAGATGGCGTGGTGGGGGAGATGACCTTAGTGGTGGAGGGCGAGATGCTGATCAAAAAGGGGAACTACCTCTTAGAATCTCAATACGCCCCTTTACCCGAAAGGACGGTGGGGATAGTCATGAGCATGATTTTGAGGTCGAGCCACAAGGACCAGTTCTCGATGTAGAAGAGGTCTAGCATCACCATCTCATCGAAGGTGAGATCGCTCCTCCCCATCACTTGCCAGAGGCCGGTTAAGCCGGGGAGAACCCCTAGCCGCCGGCGATGCCACTCCTCGTACCGTTCCACCTCCGTTGGGAGAGCCGGGCGAGGGCCGACGAGGCTCATCTCCCCCCTCAGGATGTTATACATTTGGGGGAGTTCGTCAAGACTGAGGCGGCGCAGGACCTTCCCCACACGGGTGCAGCGGGGATCCTCTCGGATCTTGAAGAATACCCCTTCCGCCTCGTTCAGGTCACCGACTTCGCTCAGTTCCTCCTCCGCTTCCGGCCGCATAGAGCGGAACTTATAGAAGGTGAAAGGTTTTCCGTTTCGCCCTACCCTCGTCTGCGGGAAAAGAGCCGGCCCCCGTGATTCCAACTTTATTAGGGCGGCCACAAGGAGGATGAGAGGGGATAGAAGGACCAGGGTTGTGGCCGAGACAACCACATCGATAGCCCGCTTGAGGGCCAGGTTCCAACCCCGGATCGATACCTCCTTCACCCCCAAAAGCGGTATGCCCCCCACCTCTTCCACATCCACTCGGCTGAGGCTCATCTGGAATAGATCAGGGACTATTCGGGCTTGCACCCCGGCCCTCTCACATTGAGCCACCATCTTGACGATCTCTTCATGGGAGGTCCAAGGGAGGGTGATGATCACCTCGTCCACCCTTCTTTCCTGCAGGAGCCGAGGCAGATCCTTTGTACTTCCCAGGCTGGGAAAGCGACCGATGGTCTTCTCTCGCACCTCATCGTCTATGAAGCCCACTACCCGGTAGCCCAATTGGGGGAGGGCCATGATGCTGCGCATGATGGCTCGTCCTATCTCTCCCGCCCCTACCACCAGAACTCGATCCACCCCGATGCCTCGTCCCCTGAGGTAGCCCCAGAGCCGTCTCACTATTAGGTGGCCTAGGCTGAGGGTGAGGGTAACAGAGATGCCCGCGTAACCGAAGAGGAGGCGCGAATAGAACTGGGGCCGATAAAAGAAGGTCATCACGATCATGATGGCTATCCCCGCCAGGGTGCCGATGAAGATAGCATAGACCTCATCGAGCCAAGAGGTGCCCCGCTTTTGTGTGTAGAGCCCTTCTAGTTTGTAGACTACCAGGAGGATGGCCGTCAAGATGAGGGAGACGGGGATATATTCGCGCAAAGGCACATAGTACGCCTCCTCCAGGGGGCGGATAAACTGCCACTCGTACCGCGCATGGTAAGCGATGAAGAAGGCCACGTTGATGAGGAGGGTATCCAGAAAAACGAGCCCCAAGGTGAGCCAAGCCCGATAAGACCTATACATCTTCTCCCCTCATGACCTCTTCGTAGACCCTTACCGTCTCTTCGGCTGCCCCTTGCCAGGTGAACCGCTTAGCCCTTTCTAACCCCCTTTTTCGCATCTCCTCCTGGAGCCCTTTGTCTTGGAGCACCTTGAGCATCGCCTTTGCTACCTCGTCTGCATTTTTGGGGTTCACCAAGATCCCGGCATCGCCCACTACCTCCGGCAAGGAGGAGGTGTTCGAGGTGAGTACCGGCGTGCCTGAAGCCATGGCCTCCAGGGGCGGCAAGCCAAACCCCTCATAGAGAGAGGGGTAGGCTAAAAGGTCGGCAGCGTTATACCATAAGGGTAGTTCCTCCTGCTCCACATAGCCGGCGAAGATCACATCGGCCAGGTCTAACTCCTCCGCCTGAGCGAAAATCCCATCCGCTCCCCACCCCCTTGCCCCGGCCAAGACCAAGGCGTGGGGGATAAAATTTTTGATTTGGGCGTAGGCTTCCAGGAGGAGGCTCACATTCTTCCGCCGCTCTATGGTGCCCACGAAGAGGATCACCCGTTCTGGGAGCCTGTGCCTCTGGCGGAATCGGGAGACTAGGTTCCCGTTGAGGGGTCGAAATCTGGGGTCCACGCCATGAGGTATCACCTCTATCTTCTCCTCGGGGATCCCCAAGAGCCTGTTCAGATCGTTCTTTGTGCTCTGGGAGAAGGAGATGATCCGTCGGGACCTTCGGGCCGAATAGGGGGTCATATACCTCAGATAGAGCCGCTTCCAAGGGTTGAAGCCTTCCGGGAAGAGGAGGAAACTCAAATCGTGAATGGTGACCACACCGGGACAGGAGGTGAAGAGGGGCTGTACGAAGGCCAGAGAGTGGACGAGGTCGATCCCCTCCTTCACCAGTTGAAAAGGCAGAACGGCCTGTTCCCAGAGGATGCGTATCAGGGGGTTTCCGGTGGGCAGTCGGCTGAAGCGGAGATCTACCTGGGGGAAGAGTCCCTCGGCTTTTCGCTCCCCCAGGAAGGCGGTGTACCGATGGTCGGAAGGAGGCAAGTGAGCCAGGAGATTATAGATATACCAGGTGATGCCCGCAGCCCGGTAATCTCCTGACAGGGAGAGAAGTTGAGCGTTGAGACCGATATGCATCTTAACTCTATTATATCACAAAATCTTTGATCTCCTGGTAGACCTGGTAGGTCTCCAGGGCGATCTGGGCCTGGGTATACCGTTCTAGCACTCGCTCTCTCCCAGCCTGAGCCAACCTCTGCCTCAACTCTTTATCCCCCCTGATCTTCTCTATCGCCTCTCTTAAGGCTAAGGCGTCGTCCTGGGGGAATATCAGCCCCGCCTCGCCGATGACATTCGGGATCTCCCCAGAATCGGAGCCCACCACCGGCACCCCGGTGGCCATAGCCTCGATGAGCACCCGCCCAAACTGCTCCTTCCAGTTGGGGTAGGTGCGGGAGGGGAGAACAAGGAGGTCTAACCCCCGGTAGTAGTCGGGCATCCCTGACGAGGGGATGGGGGAGTCGAAAACCACCTGCTCTTTCAAGCCCAGTTCCTGAACCAGACCTTGCAACCGCCCTTTTTGAGGCCCGCTTCCCAAGATGCGGAGGCACCACTCTCCTGGAAGGTCAGAGAGGGCCTGGAGGAGGAGATCTACCCCTTTCTCCTCTACCAGTCTTCCTACATATCCGATGTAGAAAACCCCCTCTCGTCTCTCGTGCGCATGGGGCTGGTATATCTGGGGGTCGACCCCGAACTGGGGGATGACGGCCACCCGACCCCGGAACCCCTTGGCTCGCAGAACCCCTTCCCCTTCTTGATTTCCGGCGATGGCGTAGGCGGCGTTCCTTAGGTTGTATCGCTCCATCCAACTGAAGGGGGGAGGGTAGCGACGCAAGAGGTTCTGCCAGGTGAAAAAGAGGGCCCGGGCTCCCGCCTTCTTAGACAAGCGCATCGCTTGGAATGTAGCCAAGTTGTACGGTTCCTCATCGATGTGCATGATCTCCGGTTTGAAACGTTCTACCTGACTCCTCAAGCCGGGGTAGAAATGGAGATGGAAATGGCCGTTGAGGGCCATGGGCTCTACCAGGAGTTCATAGCCTGAGGTGTGGAGCCTCTCCAAGGATATCTTTCTCCCCTTCTCCAGCCAGTAGGGGGGTACGATGAGCGCAAGTTCGATATCCTCGAACTTGGCCAACTCCTCGATTTTTCTCTGATAGGCCCCCACCACACAGGCCTTGGAGATCATGAGCACCCGCATAGTTACCTCTTGGCTGCCACTTGCTTGTAGAGTTCTAGGGTCTCCCTTGCGGTCTTTCGCCAACCGAACTTTTGAGCCTGCTCCACCGCCTTGGCGCGGAGCTCTTCTCGTCTCTGAGGGCTAGTGAGCAGGGCTACCATCGCCTCGGCCCAGGCTGCGGGGTCCTGGGGGTCCACTAATATGCCCCCCTGGCCCACCACCTCGGGTAAAGAAGAGGTGTTGGAAGCGATCACCGGGGTACCTGAAGCCATAGCCTCCAAAGGGGGCAAACCGAACCCTTCGTAGAGGGAGGGGTAGAGAAAGAGAGTGGCCAAACGATAGAGGGCCGGCTTCTCCTCTTCTGGTATCCAGCCGATGAAGCGCACAGCGTCGCTCACCCCTGCCTCCTCGGCTAGGCGGCGAGGATGGGGGAAGAAAGCGGTATCCTTACTGGGCAACGCCCCAGCGATCACCAGGGGACATCTATCGCCTAGCCTCTTCTTTAGGCCCCTGAACCCCGTGAATAGGGTCTTCATGTTCTTCCGTTGGTCGAAGCCGCCCAGGTAGAGGATGAACTCCTGGGGCAGGCTGTACTTTCGTCGTACCTGGTCCAGTTCGGCGGTTCCCACCCCCGGCTTAAACCTCTCATCTGCGGCCAGGGGGATGACGTGGACCCTCTCTCCGGGTATTTTGAGGAGGTCGATTATATCTCTTTTGGAGGAGCGGGAGTCGGTGATGATGGCTTGGGCACGCTTGGCGGCGATGGAGACCAGCCCAGTGTAGAAACGCACTAGGATGGAGCCTTTATAGGTGGGCAGGATAAGGGGGATGAGGTCGTGGATGGTGACCACCGTAGGGATGGAGGGGTAGAGGGGTGGGGCGAAGTAGGGCACGTGAGCCACGTCCATACCACGGCAGGCCCTGGGGAAGGAGATCTGCTCAAACCAAACCTTAGCCAAGTTCTCGTTTTTGGAGAAGGGGGTGATAAGACGATGGTGGGGGTCTCCTGTGCCAGGCTTATGGCGGGGGAGAAAGAGCGTGTATTCGATCTTTAGCGCCGTCAACTCCCGAACCAGGCAGCGCGTATATTGGCCGCTGCCCGTTTGCACTTCCCAGAAGAGGCCGTTTATACCCACCCGCATTTTATTATTCCGGGTAGCCCTGGGGGTTAGCCTGGTGCCACCCCCAAGCGCTCTCTATTATGCTCTCCAAACGGGGATACCGGGGTTGCCAGCCCAGTTCTCTCTCGATCTTCTCCGCGCTGGCCACCTTGATCGGGGCGTCGCCCGGCCTCCGAGGCCGCTCGACGGCGGGGATGGGATGGCCGGTGACTTGGCGAGCGGTCTCGATGACCTCCTTCACCGAGTAGCCGTGCCCATTGCCCAGGTTGTAGATGTGGCTCCTCTCCCCCAGCGCCTCCAAGGCTAGGATATGGGCTTGGGCTAGGTCTAAGACATGGATGTAGTCACGGATGCAGGTGCCATCAGGGGTAGGGTAATCGGTGCCGTAGATCTCCAGGTGGTCTCGCTGCCCCAGGGCCACTTCCAACACTCGGGGGATGAGGTGGCTTTCCGGCCGGTGATCCTCGCCCCGCTGGGGAGTGGCCCCTGCGGCGTTGAAATAGCGCAGAGTGGCGTACCGCAGGCCATGTATGCTCTCGAACCAGGCCAACATCCGTTCCACTAGGAGTTTAGACTCTCCATAAGGGTTGATGGGTTGAAGGGGGTCGCTCTCCACTATCCGCTCTCGGACGGGCACGCCGTAAACATCGGCGGTGGAGGAGAAGACAAACCGCTCGAGGCCCTGAGTCATCGCGGCCTCTAGGAGGTTGAGACTGCCCAGGGCGTTGTTGCGGAGATAGAGAGCCGGCTTCTCCATCGATTCCCCGGACTCGATGAGGGCGGCGAAATGCATCACGGCAAAAAAATCGTATCCCTCGAGGAGGCTAGCCAGGGCTTCCCGGTCCAAGATGTCCCCACGGACAAAGGTCGCCTCTTTGGGCACCGCCGAGCGGTGGCCTCGGACCAGGCTATCGAAGACCACCACCTCGTGGCCGGCCCGAATCAACTCCTGGGCTACGATGCTCCCGATATAGCCCGCCCCGCCGGTGACCAAGATATTCATACCGCCCCCCTCTTTTCTCATTGTACCCCTTCTTGGGCCATTCCTCAAGGGCTGGTTGTTGTAAGAGGGAACGAAATGGGATATAATGAGGTTGTAGCATGATTTTGCAGATCAGGCCATGATCCTCCGCTGCACCATGTGGGCTAGATCTCCTGCGGCAGGGTGAGAGGGGAAAACAGCGCTTGTCGGGCACTAGAAGATAACATGGAGTCGATTGCCCGCGCACTGCAAATAGCCCAAGAAAGGAGGAGGGATGGAGGAGCAATCAATTCTGCAAACCATAGAAAACTGGGGCTACTTCCTTCTCCCCAAGTCTCATACACACAGCCCCGGTTATACCGGGTTGCTTGTGGCCATCCGCGCGCAACCGACTGGAAAGCACTTTGATCCCCAGTGGATGCGCCTATGGCTCCACTGGCTCCGCGATGAACACGAAGAAACAAGGTGGGCCAAAC